>Ga0208112_100014_pt1 | contig 416536 bp, 346 predicted proteins | sample HotLakConsoUCCLE_FD_184736 | JGI IMG/M metagenome (GOLD analysis project Ga0208112, IMG submission 184736) | Hypersaline microbial mat communities from Hot Lake, Washington, USA - Hot Lake Consortium UCC-LE (SPAdes) (version 2) ... | reverse complement strand
GCTCATAACAGATTCCTCCAAAGAGTGGATTAAGGTTGAATGAACAATCTAACTGGCTGGAAAGAAATCTGTAAATGATGAGCAAAATCTATGTAGGTAGGGCTACCGCGAAGCGGTTTAGTTCAACATATAATTATACGACAGAACTTAAACCGTCCTGCCTGTCGCAGAATATCTGTTTTAACTTTAATTTGCAATTACAGACTGTTATTATGGAGTTTATGCGACACTATCCAACCAATCAATTTTCGATAATCAACAAAAAACGACACTTTTATCGGCCGTTTGTCAATAAAAGAGGATATGCATACTGATACCGTAGCAAAATCGCTTTTTCCCCGAAGCATCGAGCCAGAGGTAATATCCTCACAACTTGTACGCTACCAGGGCAAGTTCAGCTCTTTGACTTCGTCGCGATAAAAGGCCTCAAGCTTTTCAACAAGCTCTTTTGAAACAGGATGCTTCAGGCTCTCCAGGTTACTTTTTAACTGCGAAATATTTTTATTTCCGGGAATGACCGTGGTAACCGCATCGTACGCCAGGCAGAACGAGAGTGCCGTGTGCACAAGATTCCGTTCATCACCCAGAATCACTCTTAATTTCTGAACCAGCCCGGCCCTGGTCTTTATATCCTCGCGTGACCATCGATCCCTGATATCCCCGAACGTGCTCTCTTCGCTGTATTTACCGGATAGCCAGCCGGAATCGAGCGGTATTTTCACGATAATTCCCACTCCTCTTTTTTGAGCTTCATCGAAAGCCTCTGCCGCTTCCTGGTGAAAAATATTGAAGAATGCTTCGACCACTTCACTCCCTGTTGTCTCCATGAGAAGCTTCATCTCTTCGCTGGTGTCTAAAGAGGCACCGTAGGCTTTTATTTTCCCCTCATCTTTTAACTGTTCCAGTACTTCGTAATGGTCGTTTTTATTCCCGTCCAGCATTTTAAAAGGCGGGTTGTGGAGGATTATTGAGTCAACATAATCCGTCTGCAGCCGGCGGAGGCTTCCCTCCAGCGATCTCCGAATGGCATCGGATCGGTAATCCAGCTCACCGGAAACCGTATGGCCAAATTTCGTATTGATCACGATCCGGTCCCTGTCAACTCCCTTCAACGCCTTGCCAAGACGCTCCTCGCTTGTTCCAAAGCCGTAATTAGGGGCCGTATCAAAAAAATTAACTCCCAGCTCTATGGATTTTTTGACCAACTCAATGGCTTCATTCTCACTTGGACTTTTCCAGTCGGGACTCTCTCCCAGCTGCCAGGCTCCCAAACCAATTTCTGAAACCGCAGGAGCTCCGCTGATTAATTTGTTGTACTTCATAATGATGTTTTTATGATCGAATATGAATGATAAATTTTCGTCCCTATAGTTCACATTACCTTTTAAATATGAACCTCAGATTAATTGAGAGAATTTGGGGAGTGAAGTTTCTTGTACCGGCAGGAGTTTTTGGGAGGGAATTGATGATCAGGTTCCGGTAACGTCAGTTAAAAATTCATGACTGGCCGGCTAATAGATATCCGTGGGAGAAGTATAAACGCTTGATAAAATCCTTTTTAAAGATGTTAGCTGGCTGGCTTATTCCAAGAATAGGCTTGCCCTGATTCATCCCAATAAATTTCAGCTTGATGTTTGCTTGTGCCGGATTTATTTGGGTACCAAATCTTTGCTGTTTTGTTAGCTTTACCCATCCTTACTCTTTCTTTCTCTTTTTTAACTAAAAATTGATGGAAAAATATTGTTGTCTTCAAAAAACGGTCTTCCCACTCTTCTTCCGAAATATTTTTTAAATCATGATATTTACCATCGTAGTTACCTAATCTGATTTTTTCTCCGCCGGGCATAAAGGAGATTTGCGAATGGGCAAAAGCATTTCTTATCTGGTTGTGATAAACTTCATCAATGATTTTACCAGCATCTAAATCATGATCTAAAAAAACGTCCCTTATTTCAGTTCGAATCAAATTATTTTTCCCATAATCATCTATTTCTAGGCCCCAGTCGTATTCATTTCCATCTATTAAATGAGCAATTTGTTTTAATTCTCTAAGATTTTTTTTGTTTTCCCAGATATGTGTATAGATCATCAATTCAAGGTAGAAAGAGAACTTTTTATATCTGTCAAGATTTTCAATTTTGCCCTCATCTTTCAAACTATTATGCCATTCTTTACTTCCAGACTGAAGATACTGCAAATAAAAATCTACTCTATCTTTGTCATCATGATATTCTTCTCCTGGTCCAATTACATATGGTGACCATCCCTTTGGATGATATTCCGTTTTGTGTCCATTTTCAAGGAATAGAATATAATCATTTGTAAGTTTTACATTGTTTTCAACGTATTTGAATAGTTCTGAAATAGCTTCTTTAACGGGTTTTGTATACTCTTGAATTTTCTTTTCTGAAAACATTCGTAGATCATTTTTAATTATGGCTGGAATACTTCATCAAAACTTTTTATTAATTCTTCTCTACCAAGTAATGCTTCATCATTGAATTTGTAGTTATCTCTAAAATTAAAATCAGTAACACCTGAAGAATCTTCTAAATAAACATCCAAAAAGCTAAGGTCTTGAGGTATTGAATAATTTTCTTTCTTGCCATGCTTTAATTTTATAAATGTTTGAATGTTATTGATTGAGTTCGATACTAAAACAAGTTCTCTTGCATATCTTTTTAGTGACCAATTACGATTATTTTCATGGATCATATAATGAGGTTTATTCGGAGAAACTTGTTCGGTTACAAAATATGTGGATCCATACTTACTACTGCCAAGTGTTCTAAATTCAGCATCTTCTGGTGTTTCTCCAGGTTTTTCTTCTTTAGTAAACCTTAAATCAAAACCTCCTTCAGTTATCCTAAAACCGTGTTTTATACTATTATATTCATCTTGGAATGATTTTTTAGAGAAATCAGAAGCGAATCTATTCCATAAACTTGCGAACTTATTTTTAATATTTTTCTGTTTTTCTTTGTCTTCTAAATTTATAGAGAGAATGACATCAGCAATTTTTTTGAATGAACATTCTTTCAAACCTAATTTATTTCTGAAGAACTTACCTTCTTGAATTTTATCAACAAGTTTATATAAATCTCTATTCTTATATTTTAAAAGCCAAGCAGGAACTAAATCTGGAGCTTGAATTGCTGCTAATAGTATTGCGAAAAAGGATTCTAAGGAATGTGAATAAGTGTTTCTCAGAGTAATAGATAAGTGTGATTTTTCTGAATCTGTTGTTTCATCAGATTCAATTGAGCTGAGCAAATAATTCGCCTGAAATTCGAAGTAATTAGCTTCTAAATTTTCAATGAAAGTTAGATTTCTAGATTTCAAATCCTTATCCCAAAAACAATAAGGTGAATTATTTACGAAAAAGATTGTGGATTCCATAGCTAAACATTTTAGGGTAGAGTTCGATCAAGCCAGCTAACATATAATGATAAGACAGTACCCAACCCGTCCTGCCTGTCGCAGAATATCTGATTTTACTGTTAGTTGCAATTAAGGTGAGCTTTCTATGAGTTTATGCGTCACAATCTGGTGGGGCAACTTCCGAAAATGTATAAAAAACGACAGGTTGGATAGGACTGCTTCCCGCTATTCAATTGGTTTTGTCATCCCCCTCATTCCCCCTTCAAAGGGGGAGGCTTTGGTATTCAAGGTCATCCCCCTAAATCCTCCTTCGATGGTGGACTTCTTTGGTATTCAATATTTTTCCATGGTCTTAAAAACAAAAAAGGCGTGAGTTTTTAACCCACGCCTTTCGTGTATAATGGTTTCTGAGATTGACTCAATCAAACAAGTGCCTTCATGTAGTCTCTTCTCATCTGTGCAATAGACGAAATGCTGATTCCTACCGGACAAACAGCCTCGCACTCTGCAAAGTTGGAGCAGTCGCCAAAGCCCTCTTTCTCCATCTGCTCCACCATGGCGATGGTGCGTCTGTCCCTTTCAGGCTGTCCTTGCGGCAGAATGTTCAGGTGAGCCAGCTTCGCGCCGGTAAAGAGGGATGCCGAGGAGTTGGGGCAGGCTGCCACACAGGCACCGCACCCGATACAGGTAGCATAGTCAAATGATTCGTCGGAAACTTCTTTTTTGATCGGGATCAAATTCGCTTCGGGTGCCTGTCCGGTATTTACCGAAACATACCCACCGGCTTCAATAATCCGGTCAAATGCAGAACGGTCCACAACCAGGTCCTTGATCACAGGGAATGCTGCCGCACGAGGCGGTTCAATCACAATGGTGTCCCCGTCGTTGTAGTTTCGCATGTGCAGCTGGCAGGCCGCCGTTTTATGCTTCGGCCCGTGTGCCCGTCCATTAATGACCAGGTTACACGAACCGCAGATACCCTCGCGGCAGTCGTAGTCAAATTCAACAGGATCGACACCCTCCATAATCAGCTCCTCGTTCAGCACGTCAAGCATTTCGAGAAACGACATGTGTTCATTCACGTTGTCCAGCGTATAGTCCTGGAACCCACCTTTATCCTGGGTGTTTTTCTGTCTCCAGATTTTCAGGTGTATTGTCATTGTGCTTGTACTCATATCAAATCCTGTTATTTGTAACTTCTTTGTTTCAGTTCCACAAATTCGAAGTCGAGATCCTCTTTGTGGAGTTTTGTTTCAAGTTTGCCGTTCACACCCAGAAACTCCCAGGCCGATACGTAGGAATAATCTTCATCGTTTCGGAGAGCTTCACCCTCTTCGGTCTGATATTCATCCCTGAGGTGGCATCCGCAAGACTCTTCACGATCGAGCGCGTCAAGCGCCATCAGCTCAGCCAGTTCGAAGAAATCGGCAATTCTGGCCGCAAACTCGAGATATTTGTTGTAGTAGTTCGACTCGCCCGGTACGCGAACATTCTGCCAGAAATCTTCCCTGAGTTCCCGGATCTCCTGAATCGCAGATTCCAGTCCCTCCTTGCTTCGGGAAATTCCGACTTTGTCCCACATAATCTTACCAAGCTCACGGTGGAACTCAATCAGCGATTTGTCGCCCTTCACGTTCAGCAGTTTGTCGAGCTGACCCTGTGAGGCTTTCGCAGCTTCATCGAAAGCTTCGTGACTGGTATCCACTTTCTGCAGATCTTCGCCCGCAATGTAGTTGCCCACTGTGTAAGGAATGATGAAGTAGCCGTCAGACAGACCCTGCATCAGCGCACTCGCACCGAGGCGGTTGGCACCGTGATCAGAGAAGTTTGCCTCGCCGGCCACAAACAATCCCGGGATGTTGCTCATCAGGTTGTAATCAACCCAGAGGCCGCCCATTGTGTAGTGAACCGCCGGGAATATTCTCATCGGAACTTCGTACGGGTTGTCGTCGGTAATGTTCTGATACATATCAAACAAGTTACCGTAACGGGCTTCAATAGCATCTTTTCCGTCACGCTTGATGGCGTCACGGAAATCGAGATAAACGGCCAGGCCGGTCTCTCCCACTCCGAGTCCTTCGTCCGTTACCATCTTCGCATTTCTGGACGCTACATCACGAGGCACGAGGTTCCCGAAACTTGGATACCGCTCCTCGAGGTAGTAGTACCGCTCCTCTTCAGGTATATCGTTTGGAGCACGATCGTCTCCTTTCTTGCGGGGAACCCATACACGGCCGTCGTTTCTCAAACTTTCACTCATCAGCGTCAGTTTGGACTGATAGTCGCCCGAAACCGGAATACAGGTCGGGTGAATCTGCACGTAACAAGGATTTGCAAAAGCAGCTCCCCGCTTATGGCAGCGCCACGCGGCGGTTACGTTTGAATTTTTTGCATTGGTTGAGAGATAGAAAACGTTGCCGTATCCGCCGGTGCATAGCACAACCGCATCGGCTTCCCATTTCTGAATGGTTCCGTTCACCAGGTCGCGGGTAATGATACCGCGTGCCTTTCCGTCAACCACAACCAGGTCGAGCATCTCCTGCCGCGGGTAATTCTGGATCTTGCCTGTGTGTACCTGTCGCATCATCGCCTGGTAGGCGCCCAGCAGAAGCTGCTGTCCGGTCTGACCGCGTGAATAAAAAGTTCTGGACACCTGCGCCCCACCGAAGGAACGGTTGTCGAGAAGCCCGCCGTAATCACGGCCGAACGGTACACCCTGCGCCACCGCCTGGTCAATGATGTTGTTTGAATTTTGTGCAAGCCGGTAGACGTTGGCTTCGCGGCTGCGGTAGTCACCGCCCTTAATCGTGTCGTAGAAAAGACGCCACACGCTGTCGCCGTCATTCTGATAATTTTTGGCAGCGTTGATTCCACCCTGGGCTGCAATACTGTGGGCCCGGCGGGCTGAATCCTGTATGCAGAAGGTTTGCACATTATAACCGAGTTCTGCAAGACTCGCCGCAGCAGAAGCACCGGCCAAGCCGGTTCCTACAACAATGATGTTGTGTTTCCTCTTGTTATTCGGGGCAACCAGTTTAATATCCTGTAAATGCTTGCTCCACTTCTCTTCAAGGGGTCCTGAGGGTACTTTTGGATCTAATTTCATAATAGTTTAGGTAGATTTACAAAATGATTATTGGCATTGAATAAGTGCTGCTTCACAACCGCCGCCAAAGTAGATATAGAGCGGGATGAACAGGAAGCCGATGGCAAACACAACAGCTAAAATTCCGCCAATAGTGTACATCGCTGCTGAAACTTTTTTACTCTTCATTCCAAGAGATGTAAAAGCACTCCAGATACCGTGACCCAGGTGTGTCCCGAGCAGCAGCATCACAAAAGCGTAGCCGAAGGCGTACAGGGCGCTGTTCTCGAACGTATCGATCACAAGCGTTCTAATATCGTGTGTCTCCTGGCCGTCAATCATTACCGTTCCGGTTTCACCCAAAGCGAATGTGTTCACGTGAAGAATCACAAAAATAAAAAGTACTACTCCTGTAAAAGCCATACTTCGTGAACTGAGGCTCTGTTTACTGGGTCCTCCTTTACTGCTGTACACCTCATATTTGTTTGGACGCGCTTTCCTCTTTTTCAGCCAGATGGAAATCCCGATCCAGGCATGAATGAGAAAGACAGCCAGCAGTCCGATCCGGGCAAACCAAAGAAGGGGCCCTAAATTATGGAGTTTCATTGAGTACCGGTTCATTGCGTCAACATCACCAAAAATGGTCAGGTTTCCGCCCAGGTGAAAGATGATAAACAAGACAAGGAAGATACCGGTGAGCCCGGTCAAAACTTTTCGCCCAACCTGTGACGTCGCTGCTTTTAGTAGATTTGGCATACCGTAGATTTTATTATTAACGTGATCAGTTTGATGAATAATAATTGTTCAAATAAACAACCATCTCTATTTTTCTGTTCCTTTATACATTTAATAAAAGTCGTCTTCTTTATTATAAAAGGCAAGGTATAAGCGTTTTGAATCAGTGATTTGCCTTATTCAGAAAAAGTCTAAATTGCATATGAAATTTCCATCTAACTAAATCAACTTCTTGTATACCGTTACAAAACTTTATCAGAGCGACTATCGTATCAAAGGATCCAAATTCTTGGGGTATTTGCAGCAAATAGAACACAAGGATGACGCAGATTCTTTCCTGGAATGGGTGAAGGATGAGCATCCGACAGCCACCCACCACTGCTACGCCTGGCGGGTCAACCCGAATAAGGTCCAGGAGTTTGATCAGGACGACGGTGAACCGGGCGGCACTGCCGGCATGCCGATCCTGAACGCACTCCGTTCGGCAGAATTGATCAACTGCATGATGGTTTCGGTTCGCTACTACGGAGGCACCAAACTCGGGAAGTCCGGACTGATCGACGCCTACGGTGAATCGGCACGACTCTGTATTCAAAAGGCTGATCGGTTTCCGGTGATACCGATCCAGACATACAGGATTGTTTACGGGTACGAACACCAGGGAATCATCGACAAGCTGAAAAATGACTTTACGGTTATTGAACTGAACTCAGAGTACATGGAAAATGTATCCCTTGTGATTGGAGTCCCGAAAGTTGACAAGGCTCGCTTTGAGGGCAAGGTTGAATCCGTTAAACATCTGTTGGATGATTTCGAAGCCACGGGACAATCCTACCACATTAACAAAATTAGAAGCTGAAAATCTGACATCAGCTTGTTACCTTAAAAACAAAAATTTATGAAGATCTATACAAAGAAAGGCGACCAGGGATATACTTCACTATTTGGCGGGGCAAGCGTGGAAAAAAGCAGTCTGCGCATTCACGCCTATGGAACCGTGGATGAACTGAACTCAGTAATTGGCGTTGCCCTCTCCCATCCCATCAGCGATAAGAGTGCCGAAATTTTAAATGAGATTCAGTCTCAGCTTTTTGTTCTTGGGGCAGATTTGGCAACCCTTCAGTCCAAGGAAGTGAAAATTGAAAGAATCGGTAAGGGCGACATTGAAAAGCTGGAGAAGTGGATTGATGAACTGGAGGAGCACCTCCCTCCTCTTAAAAACTTTATTTTACCGGGAGGTTCACCCGCCGGGGCAAATATTCATCAGGCACGCACGGTTTGCCGCAGAGCCGAGCGGAATACGGTAGCCCTCAGGCAGAATGATCCGATCTCTTCTGAAACGGTAATCTATCTCAACCGCCTGTCAGATCTGCTGTTTGTCCTCGCCCGTTTTGAAAACAAGCAGGCCGGTGAACCGGAAACACCCTGGATGCCAAGGAAATAACAGTACCGATTTGATAGTGGGTACAAAATATGTTCATTGAATTTGGTAACAACGAGAAATCCCATATTCGCAAACTTTTAAAAAATAGTCAGCAACAGTAGAATCCCCTCCTTTTTAAGGAGGGAAACACTTTTACCAAATTCTTAACCCGACCTCATATTATTTTAAACTAAACTACTTTAGAAACTAACGAGCTTTATGGCATTAATGATCTCTGTATCCGGAATTCGTGGAATTTTCGGATCACACCTTACCCCGCAAAACCTTGTAAATTTCACTTCGGCCTACGGAATCTGGCTGGATGGCGGAACCGTGGTGGTTGGGCGGGACTCCCGCGTAACCGGCCAAATCTGTGAGGACATCGTCTGTGCAACGCTTCAAAGTGTGGGTTGTGATGTAATTAAAATCGGGATAGCCCCAACCCCCACCGTTGCCATGGGCGTATTGAAGCACAATGCGGATGGTGGGATCATTCTAACCGCAAGTCATAATCCGGCTCAGTGGAATGCGCTCAAACTGTTAAACAGCAAAAGTGAATTCCTGGACGCAGGCCAGGGCCGCGAAGTGCTGGCAATTGCGGATGAAGGCAAATTCAGCTACAAGCCATACAATGAAATCGGCAGCGTTACTGAAGATGAAAACGCAATTGACAGCCATATCGAAGAGATTTTGAAACTTCCATATATTGACAGGAAACTCATTCAAAGAAAAAATTTCACGGTTGCCGTGGATGCCGTCAACGGTGCCGGTTCAATCGCCCTTCCTCAAATGCTTGAAGCACTTGGGGTGAACGTGAAAAAGATCAATTGCGAGCCGAACGGAATTTTCCCGCACAATCCTGAGCCGCTGCCGGAAAACCTGACTGAAATCTGCGAATTCGTAAAAACGAACGATTGTAACCTCGGAGTTGTGACCGATCCCGATGGAGACCGTCTTGCACTGGTGGATGAAAACGGACGCCTTTTTGGTGAAGAGTACACACAGGTGGCCGCTTTTGATCTGCTTCTGAGCAAAAAAACCGGCAATACTGCAACCAACCTCTCCTCTTCCCGTGCGGCCGACGACATCAGCAAAAAGTACGGTCAAACTTGCTACAGATCAGCCGTGGGTGAAATCAACGTGGTGAAGGTGATGCAGGAGAAAAGTGCCGTAATCGGCGGAGAAGGAAACGGCGGCGTGATCAACACCGACCTCCACCCCGGCCGCGATGCTCTGGTCGGAACAGCGATGATTCTTCAGCTGCTTGCCGAACGGAACATAAAAGCATCAGACTACAGAGACACACTCCCCCACTACGAAATGAGCAAGCAGAAGATTGAGCTTAGCGAGCTGGGAATGGACGCCGATGACCTTTTGAAGAAAGTTGAACAGACCTTCGCGGAGCAGAATCCAAACACGGTTGACGGAGTTAAACTCGATTTCAATGAAGGATGGGTCCATTTCAGGAAATCAAATACAGAGCCGATCATCCGGGTTTACAGTGAGGCTCAAACAAAACAGGAAGCTGAAGAGCTGGCAGATAAGATTATTTCTATCATCCGAAGTTAACCGACATTATCTGTGGATGTTTTCTACTCAAACCTTTGCTATTTTTGAACTTCTTAATCTAACAGAATCCATTTCAGTATGATCACATCAATGACAGGTTTTGGCCGCGGTGAAGCGACATCAAACGGCTACCAGATAACGGTTGAAATCAAAACACTCAACAGCCGCTATCTCGATATTTCAGTACGGATGCCCAATTCCATCCAGGATAAAGAGATCAAACTGAAAGAGTGTGTTCAAAAATACCTTTCCCGCGGAAAAGTGAACATGAACATCAATGTGGACAGGACCGACAGCGCCGGAATTGATATCAAACTGAATGAAGAGGTTGTGAAAAGCTACAGTTCCATTTTGAATGAGCTGCGCAGTGTCGGCAGTATCGATCAGCCTGTCACCGTAAGTGATTTCATGCAGTTCAACGAAATTTTTGAAACAAAGAAAGAGGATGAGGAGGAAGTTCGAATCATCTGGAAGTGCACAAAGTCAGCGCTGATCGCCGCACTCGAAAACCTGAATATCATGCGCCAGAAAGAGGGGCGTGAATTGAAAAGTGACCTGACAAATTTGATCAACGGAATTTCGGAGCTTATTGCAGAGGTTACCACTCTATCGGATAAGAGAGCTCCGGAAGTTCGTGAGAAACTGAAAACTCGTATCTCAAAAATGGTCTCCGAAGATCAGATCGACCCGGACCGGCTGGAGATTGAGATCGCTTTGCTCGTTGATAAAATGGACATCAACGAAGAGGTTATTCGTCTGCAGTCTCACCTGAAGTTCTTCCTGGAGGCTCTGGAAGCGGATGAACCGGTTGGGCGCCGCCTCAACTTTCTCTGCCAGGAGATTAACCGGGAGCTGAATACGATTGGATCTAAAGCCAACGACTCCACGGTTGCCCACCATATAGTGCTCGGAAAAGAGAAGCTGGAGCAGATCCGCGAACAGGTTCAAAATATCGAATAATCCTCATAGCTGACTCTGAAACAACCGGGCGAAAACAATGACTAAAAGAGGCAAGATTTTAATACTCGTTTCACCGAGCGGTGGCGGTAAATCGACCATGACAAAACGTCTATTGAAAGATTTTGATAAGATCAAATTCTCCGTCAGTGCCACTACCCGAAAACCCAGAAAAGGTGAGATAGATGGGGTTCATTATCACTTTCTCACCAGAGAGGAATTCAAGGAAAAGATTGAAAATGAGGAGTTTCTGGAATGGGAGGAGTTCTATAACGGCACGATGTACGGAACTTTGCGTTCAGTCGTTGAAAATGAGTTGAATAAAGGCTATTTTATTCTGCTTGACATTGATGTATTGGGTGCAAAAAATGTGAAAGAGCTTTACGGCGATGAAGCGCTGGCTCTTTTCATCAAACCACCATCATTGGATGCTTTAAAAGAGCGCCTGATCGCCCGGGGCTCCGAGAGTGAGGTTTCGCTGAACACTCGGCTTGAACGGGCAAAAAAAGAGATGGGGTATGCATCCGATTTTGATACAGTTATTGTCAACGATGATCTGGAAATTGCATACAGCCAGATCAAGGAAACGGTTTCAACTTTTATAAATTCATAAACAGACTTATGCCGATTCGTACACTCAACTTAGAAACCATGGGCAGCAAAAAAGGCAACCGCTACGAGAAAATAGTAGCGATGTCGAAAAGAGCACGCCAGATTGCTGCACAGGAGAAAATGGAACTCGACGAAAAGCTGAAATATTTTGAAGGCTTTGAAGATGAAGATGAGTTCACTTTCAATGAGGAGCAGGAGAGAATTTCAAAAGCGTTTGAAAAACTGCCTCACGCCACTCAGCGTTCAGTTGATGAAATGCTCGATGATAAGATAACCTACCGATACCCCAATAAAGAGATTTAAATATGCTCTCCGGGAAACGCATCATACTTGGCGTTACCGGCGGTATAGCTGCTTACAAAGCAGTTGTTCTCTTACGTGAATTTCAAAAAGCGGGAGCTGAAGTTAGGGTCACCATGACCCCGTCGGCTACCCGCTTTGTTGGTTCTGAAACCTTTGCCGCCCTCAGCCGGAATGAAGTGGCCCTTGAGGTTTTCAATGACGAAAAACCCGGCAAGAACTGGACCAAGCATATCCACTGGGGTGAATGGGCCGATCTTTTTGTCATTGCACCCTGCACGGCAAATACACTGGCCAAGATTGTTCACGGTCAATCGGATAACATGCTGACTTCCACCCTGCTCGCTGCTCGCTGCCCCGTTTTGATATGCCCTACTATGGATGGCGAGATGTATGAAAGTCCTGCCGTCTCTAAAAACCTGGAGAAACTCCGGGAGATGGGTTACTATCTGCTTGAACCCGATGAAGGCTATCTTGCCAGCGGATTGGAAGCCATCGGACGTCTGCCGGAACCGGACAGCATTCTGGAAAAGTCTTCAGAAATTATCATGGAGCATCGTATTCAGGGTCCTCTAACCGGAAAGAAAGTGATTGTTACGGCCGGACCCACCCGAGAGTTCATCGATCCCGTTCGTTTCATCTCCAACCCCAGCTCCGGAAAGATGGGAGTTGCCATGGCTGAATCGGCCAGGGCTATGGGAGCCGATGTAACCCTCCTTCACGGACCGATGACCACAGCCAATCCGGATCGGATACAATCCACATCCTTTACGTCTGCTGATGAACTTTTTGAACTGGTGCAAAAGCATGCTGACGCGGATATTGTGATCATGGCTGCTGCCGTAGCTGATTACAAACCTGATAAGCGATCCGATCAAAAGATCAAAAAAAGTGAATCGGATGATGAGTCATCCATCCATTTAACACGCACACCTGATGTTCTTGCCTGGCTGGGCGAAAGAAAACCGGAGCAACAGGTTCTAATCGGGTTTGCCATGGAAACGGAAAACTTGATTGATAACGCCCGGTCAAAACTGAAAAAGAAGAATCTCGACTGGATCTGTGCCAACGAACTGAACAGCGAAGGCTCCGGGTTTGAAAGTGATACAAACACCATTCATCTTCTTGGGGAAGATTTCCATAAGGAGTTTTCAGGGAAGAAATCTGAAATTGCATCTGAGATCCTGATGGAAATTTTTGGAAGCGATTAATCAAATCTCCCCTTGAGGGGAGTAACTCTCTGAAGCTTTAGCGAAGGAGAGGGAGGGGTGTAATCCTGCCTGAATATTGAGTTTTTAGTTCTGCACCAGAATCTGTTTTGATGAACTGCTCAACCGAGCCAGTGTTTCAAGCCCCCAGGGAAAAATCCCATCCGTATGATTCACTCCCTCCGGCCTGATATAGGTCAGGTTTGATTTACCGGATTGCAGCGCACGCTCTTCAAAATCATCACTGTTGAATATCGGCGCCACTCCATCCGCGTCTCCATGCACCAACAAAACCTCAGCATCCGGCACATACATCAAGCTGTTCTCCTCAACTGCCGTTTCCAGCTCATCCTCCTCACCATTCAGATAACGCTCAATAAACGACTCCGTAAAGAGCTCTGTCAAAGATTCGGGGAGCTGTGAAACCACCTGGGCCGAACTTTGTGAACCGTCAAAAAGCCCGTCTGCTATTCGTTCATCGTACGGGGAGTTGAAATAGTCGCTCAATGGACGCGTAAAGCTGTAAATATCATGGTAGCTCTGCAGAAAATAAGCATAGCACGCAACACACTCGGCAGGCTGATCGATGTTATTTATGACATAATCCATTGTGGATGATAGATCAAATATTGGCGCTCCCATCGATACCAATCCCGGCTGAAGAGTTGAAGTGCCGGTCTCCATTTTTTGAGCAAGGGCAAGCGTGGCATACGCTCCTTCAGAATAACCGACCAGGTCGATCGAACTGCCTGACCATTCGATCTCATTCGCCTCAAGGTACTCCATTCCCGCCATTATCATATCGTGGCTTGCCGATGCCAGTGTCTCCTCATGCTGGTAAGGATGCGGCTGATCTGAAGTCACACCATACCCGATGTAATCCGGCAGAAAAACAACATTTCCGGCTGATGCAAATATCGCTTTACGGGTGATAACCGAGTTGGAAGTTGCATCAACAGAGGGGGCTTCATCATCAGAAAATATGGTTGCGTGCTGAATTGACAGAAATCCCGGCTGAGATGCATTAACAGGCACAATTACAGCACCGGAAGCCTCAATGGAATTACCATCTATATCTTCTGTCTGATAAACAATCCTGTGTACATCAACGTCGTGTTTGATGTATGAAGCGGCATCAGGCTGGCCTGCAAGCGTAACCCAGAAGAACTCCATCGAAGATTGTGTAATCGTTCGGTTGAAATCATCAGAAACCAGGTACTCAAATACGGGTTCTTCGATATTATTATTGTCGCTGCAAGATAGAGTAAAAAGTAGCAGCAGGAATAGAGCCTGCCATTTAAGGTATTTCATGGATCTGCTGGTTGGTTGTCATTCTGCATTGATCATGATAATCAACCAAATCCTAAACTTCTATGACAGTTTTGAACTGTTACGAGCGAATGTTGATCCGGATATTGAAACGGATGTCGTGCGTGGTCCGTTTGAAAGTCCTTGAAGATTTGGGAAGCACCTGCGTGTAGCCGTATTCAAAATTTGCCTGACTTGTATTGGAAAAACGGTATAAAGAAAGCTTGAAATATTTCCTCACCACATCAAAGATTTTTGACTTCTCTAGCAAGCAACGGTTTAAGTTTTAGACTTTTTTGTCCGATAACATTGAAAAGTCATGGGTAAAAGAAATCCATTTCTAAATCCGAATAAAATTTTCGTAAAGAATAACTAATAAATGAAATACCATGGTTAACAGTAGAAAACCGATTTTAGCTACATTACTCATACTGTTTGTTGGAGTATCAACCGTTTTTGGACAAAATAATTGGGAGCCTCAAACAAGTTTTACCGGATACATTTCCACGGAGTTTAATTATTTCGATGGCCTTGACGGATATGATTCAGACTATCATGCAACAGTATCGGAGGCCGGAATACTTGTAACATACCAGCCTTCCTCAAATTTCACTATCAAAAGTGTATTTGTGTACCGTCCGGATTTTGAATTTGATCAAATGCTGAATGAGGCATTTGGTGAACTTGCTTTATCAGAAAAAGTAAACTTCAAAGTAGGACGTTTCCTCTTGCCTTTGAGTCCAACTAATACCTTTTATTACTCTCCAGTAAACACAAGCTCATCATTACCGATTTTGGTTACCAACCATGAGTTTTTTCCACTTACCATAGATGGTGTTTCACTAAATGGAAGTGTGGGAAATAACTTTAAAATCGGTTATGACGTGTTTTTAGGAGGTTATAAAAATTCAACATGGTTAAGAACTGGAGCATTGAGATTTTTTGGTGACGAAGTAAATTACTTTAAAGAAAAAATAGGGAGTCAATACACAGTAGACCCATCTTATAATGACACTTATAACTTTGGTTTGGGCGGGAGAATTGGATTTTCCTACAAGAGTTTTATTGATTTAGGCTTCAGTTCTTTCAGACCAAATGACGAACAAGTCCCGCTGGGCGTTACTTTTCCTGAAGATGCACTGTTTCCTGGGTCGCCTGTCACTTACTCTGTTCAAAACACCGATTTTGATAAAACAACTTACGGTGTGAGTGTAAAAATTGAATACAGCAGTACAAAAATAGTTGGTGAATATTGGACAGGTGATTTGGGTGTATATAACGAAACTATTGGACTCGAAAACGATGATGTAGACTTGGAAGGATCTTTCGTGGAGCTAAGCCACCGAATTAACAAGGTTACACCCTATGTGAGGTACGAAGATCAAGCAACTGATGATATTGATTACAGCAGAATTACTGCAGGTATAAACTATAAACCAAGCTTTACAAGAACTTTTAAGCTTGAGTATATGCAGTATGACCATGATGGTGAAAGTATCAATGGCTTGATTGCCTCATTAATTTACTCATTCTAAAAAGTCATGAATAGAAGTGCTATGAAAAATCTACTAATTATTATCGTCTGCATACTGGTTGCCGGAATTACTGAAGTTTCCGCTCAATCCTTTAAAGTCATTGTAAATGAATCTAATTCAACTGAAAGTATTTCAAAAGATGATCTGTCTGATATATTTCTGAAGAAAAAAAACAAGTGGAATGATGGGTCTTCAATCATCCCGGTAGATCAGAATGCACGCTCTGCGACACGGGAAATATTTTCAGAAGAAATTCATAACAGAAATGTGGGAGCTATTCGAAGTTATTGGCAACAAGCTGCATTTTCGGGAGCAGGCACTGCACCCATTGAACGTTCAAACGATTCTGATGTAATCGAGTTTATTCAAGCCAATTCAGGTGCTGTCGGTTACGTATCAGAATCCACTGAGGTTTCCGGAGTAAAAGTCCTTGCCATCGAATAAAATTTACCTGCAAGAGCTATACAATTAAAAAAATGTATAGCTCTTTTTTTTGACCCTTTAAGTTCTCAAAGGATTTTAAACATTGCGTAATAGGCGCTTATAATTTTACAGCTGACATCATGAATATTTTCAACAACATAAAACTTCGATACAAAATCCTATTTTTCCCGGCTATTTTTATTCTGGTAGTTGGCCTGATATACTACACTGTACAATGGAGCAATAACGCTATCGGCCAAGAGCTTGATACGGTCCAGTACTCTTACATACCGTATAATCAAATAACGAATAAAATGAATGCTACTCAGGTGGCCATTCAAAAGTCACTGCAAGATGGAGTTGCTGCCCAGGATATTGAGATGATAACATCAACTGAGGTATTAGCTGATCAATTCCGTGCACTAACCGACAGTGCCAAAACAGTTAAAGCCGATGATGATTTTACACAACTTGAAAACACTTTAAAATCTTTTGAAAGATATTATGAATTTGGTGTAACTGCTTCAAATCTGATGATTCAACAGGATTTTTCTGAAGATGTAAGTACACAAGTTCAGGCTATGATTGATGAACAAAACGTTCTGAAAGAGCATCTGAATCAGATTTCAAATCTAGAAGTAAATCAAGCTTTTGATAATGCCCGGGCTCAGCTTCAAGAGTTAAAGTCTACAATTAATACCGTACTCTATATTAGCCTCGGTATTTTTATTGGATTGTCACTTTTGCTATCCCAGGCTATATCCGGTGCGCTTAAAAAATCAGTAAAAAACATTCGTTTACTTGCAGACGGACATCTCAATATTCATCTAGATAAGAAATATTTGAAGCGAAAAGATGAGATAGGGGATATTTCAAAAGCCCTCAATACACTTGTGTCGCAATTTCGAAATGTTATACACAGTGTGCAGCTTGAATCTTCTAAAATCTCTGAAATCAGTAAACAACTGGAAGAAACTTCCCAGAAAATTGCAAAAGGTTCAAATGAACAAGCAGAATTTGTAGATGAAATATCTGCAACCATTAAAGAAGTATCATCCAACATTAATCAAAATGCAGAAAATGCTCAGCAAACCAATAAAATTACAAATGAAGCATATGAGCAGTTGAATGATGTGGTTTCTAAATCCAGGGAAGCAATCGCAGCAAATAAAACCATCACTGATCGTATCAGTCAAATAAACGAAATTGCATTCCAAACCAATATTCTTGCATTAAATGCTGCAGTTGAAGCAGCAAGGGCCGGAGAAGCAGGAAAAGGTTTTGCCGTTGTTGCTTCCGAAGTTCAGACACTTGCTGAAAAAAGCCGGAATGTGAGTGATGAGATTGTTCAGCTTACTGAAACTGCTTATGATCTGTCGTCAAGGGCAGGAAACGTGATGTTTGACACCATACCCAAAATGGAGAAAACATCTAACCTGGTTCAGGAAATTTCTATTTCAAGTGGTCAGCAAAGTGAGGGAGCTCATCAAGTCAATAGTTCCATACAACAGTTGAATATTCTAGCCCAGGAAAGCGCGATATCCAGTGAAAAACTGGCTTCTTCAGCTGAAATCTTGCATAAGCAATCAAGCCGTCTCAGGCAGTCAATTTCATTCTATCAGCTAGACGAAAGTTTTAATAATAGTCGGGATATAAACGTAAAAGCCAAACCAGAAAAAAGAATTCTTAAATGGGAGACCGAACAGTTAGAGGATGAATTATATGCGGGTTTGCACCAATAATATTTTGCCCATCCATTGTTTATCATAGACCATGATGGCTAATTATCTATATAAACTTTTTAAGAGACATCTTGCAATTAATAAAGTAATACCCACTTTTTTTAAGTTTAAACAGGCATATGAGACCGGGAAAAGAATTTTACTAAGAGCGAATGTTGATCCGGATATTGAATCGAATGTCGTGTGTTGTCCGTTTGAAAGTCCTTGAAGATTTGGGAAGCACCTGTGTGTAGCCGTATTCAAAATTCGCCTGAATTGTATTGGAAAAACGGTACCCAATAACCGCTGATCCGTTTATCCGGGTTTGACCTGTGGGTGGCCGGGGATTGAAGTCGTACGCATCCGGATCCCGTTCGATCTGAGTGGCGTCAATCTGAAGTGCGCGTTCCAGGTCGGCATCCAGTAAGAATCGCTGTTCGGTATCCTCAATCAGATTTCCGTTCAGTTTCAGGTCCACATTGTTGGAAAGCCGGTTCAGAAGAGGCAGCTTGAAGTTTCTCAGCGTGTAGTTGAACTGAACCCTGAACCCTTTTGACAAACGCTCGGAAACCTGGGTGTTAGAGAGCGAAAGGCTCGTAATCTTACTGGTCTCATATCCTAATTGAGTTCTGAGGCCATTCTCCCATGTCACATTCAGCTGCAGAAGCGGCGCAAATCTCTTCTCGATATTCACCGAGGATGGATCAAACTCCGGCCGAATGTCCTCCACCTGATAAATCCCCAGGCGCCGGGTAAACGGAGTATCTGCATCGTTATTCAGATTCCAGCCAATCCGGTACAGCCCGTTGTAAGCATGAGTGAATGTTGCCCGCTGCATGTATCGTCCAATCCATGGAAACAGATTTTCTACCCCAGTCCAGTTAACTCTCCAGTTTGGCAGCGGTACTGGCGTAAAATTTTTATCTCCGATCGAAGATCTTCGTCCCATATACGCCTTTCTGAAATCCCGCTGAAGCGCCACACTATTCAAAACCGTGCTGCCATTATCAGTTGAAATTACATTCTCCGTAGAACTCATGTCATCAAACGCCGTCTGGAGCTGGTTTTTAAACAGGGTTTCATAGCCAGCCCCGAATGCCCATACTGTGGAACTGATATTCCCGGAAGATGTGATCACTGATGAAATCTCGTTATCTGCACCCAGGGTGATCGATTCGGTCCGGCGTTCGTCCCACTGCGTTTGCCAGTTCAGGTCAATGGAAAGATTTGTGAACGGATTGATGCGGGTCCCAAGCGTGATGTTGTCCGAATAGGTGTTATTTGCCGGAATCTGAATGGAAGATATTCCGTCCGGGTTCGAAATGAGCCTGTCCTGCCTGATTCTCTCCTCAATCCCGAGCCTGTATCCAAAGGATGGCGTGAATGAGTCACCTCCAAACAAATCAAACATACTCGATTCCCCATTGTACCCCGCCTGAGAACTTGTTTTGGAGTTGCTATAGTTGATATCTGCGCTTCGCATGCTGAATACGGCCAGAAAAGCCTTACGGCCGTAGTAACCCAGATTTTCACCAAAACTGTAACCGTCTTCACTTCCGCCGGCATCTCTTTCTCGTGATTCATCCATGTCGGCCTCAACGGCATTTTCATAAAGCGGAACCTTGTTAAATAGCGATTCGGTATTAATTCTCAAAGTGTGATCGAGCCGCAATGTGTTGGCCACCCTGGCACCCTGGTTAGATCCAAACGGTGAGTTTTCCCATCTGAATCCACCGGAATATCGGGCGTTGTAGTTCAGCCAGTTCAGTAATTCAATCCGATTCATTTTGGGTTGCCAGCTTGCTGTATAATTCTCTGAATAGCTGCTCTGTCGAGGTGATAAATCATCAAATAAAAGATCGCGGAATACATCAAAAGAAGGCAGCGTATTAAAGGCTGTACTGTCGGCGCCCGCAAGCCCGGCATCTTCAGTGGCAATCCGTGCCAGGTCATAGATATTCTGTGACTGGAATGACGTGGAGACGGAAGGTGTCAGATTGTATCCAAATCCAAAATCTGTGGTGTAGGTAAAGCTGTGAGTCTGCTGTACCGGAAACTCCTGCTGATTTTGCTCCAATCGTCTTTTTCTCTCCTCATACGATCTTCTTGTACTGAATGATGACTGCACATTGGTTGGTGTGTATCCGAGTTGAAGGCCTCCCAGGGCACCGATTAACGGGACATCAGAAAGAAAACCGACCGGACGGACATACCGGGCAGTCCTGAAATTGTGGCTGTAACGAATCGAGGCATTGTAGTTCCAGTTGTCCTGAAATTGGTATTCGGGAGATCGTCCGTCCGAAAAGTTGTAGACGTAATTTATGGTTGTATTGTCGAGCGTGTACCTGGCCAGCCTGTTTTGAGAGTTTCTCTTTGACAGATTGGATAGGTTAATGGCGTAGCTCTCCCTGAAAGTCTCCACTTCACTGATTTGCCGTTCAATCAGCTGATCTTGCTCCTCCTCATTCAGATCAGATCGGTTTCGGACAGCCTGCTCAAAATCATCAAGCCTGACATCACCCTGGTTAGGCAGATACTTCGGAACCGATGTGGATCTCCGGGTTGACAAACTCACCGGAATATTCCAGCCGTAACGTTCCGGAATGAAGCTGTCCAGGTTTACCGTTGTTGAGAGATCATAAGCAATTTCATTACTGACACGCCTCTGGCCAAGGCGGGAATCGAGAGAGCCAAAGCCCTGTGTTTGTCGGGTTAAGTTAGCGTTCACCGTAGCAAAATCTGCGATGGTAAGGTTTGATTTTGCATTTGCAGCCCACCCGCTTTCGTTATCAAAACCAGATACCCGAAGCTCATTCAGCCAGAGTTCCGCATCCAGGATCGGGGTCCCGGGGCCATCCGGATTTTCAGGATCAAACGGATTTCGTATTCCCATTCCCACTTCCGATACCCTACCCAGTGACGGATTCCCCTTGATTGCCACTACCGCCCCCGGAACAGCATCTTCAAGAATATCTGACCGCTCATATACATCGGATAGAGATCCTCCTCCCTCCTGATCCCTCAACTGTTTCAACTGATTGAATGCGGACAGCACAATATTCATGCTGTTTTCATCATAAACCCAAACCTGCTCAGCCTCCTCTTCAATCAACTGATTTCCGCCCGGATCAAACTCCTGGTATGGGAAGTTTTCATTCGATGGTGTTACAGGTTGGCGATACTCGTAATAATTATTCTCAAGATCGTTACCCATCCGAAGCACAAGTTCTGCATCCCCCCGCTCCTCAAAACCTTCACCATGCACAAACATCCGCATGTTTGAGTAGTTGAGCAGGTTGAGCCCGCCAGGATATACTCGCTTAATCAGCTGCAGTGAACCGGGGCCAATATTTTCACCCTGCAATACTATCGACTGTTCATTTTGAAGTGACTGTAGCTGTGTACCTCGATTCTGCGCCCTGATTGCTCCCCTTGGCTGCCGGTATGGAATCGGGCGCCGATTGGAGTTCTCTTCAATATTGATGGTGCTGATTTTCAGCTCGGCGTTCGGATCACTCTGGTTGTTAATTGTCTCATCCTGTCTCCATTGACTACCCACAAACTCAAGTGATGCAAAACGGAGCGTAAAAGGTTGCTCATAGCCCGACATCCAGAAACGGATGTAGGTGATATTCTGAAAATCGTTGATGTCGCCCACTTTCCGTTTGAACTCATCCAGGGGAATTCGAACCTGATACCAGCGATCCTGCTGGCGGTTTCCGGGCACACGATCCACGATATACGTTCCGGGCGTTCCGATTTCAAGTCGGTTTTCATCTGCCGGGTTCAATTCAACTTCGTACTGAAAGTAGGCGTTTGTCAGGGCTACGGTTGAGGGATTGACCAATCCTTCGGTATTTGGCCTGTTTGTGGAAGCGCGGCGGTCGCTCTGATCGATGGGTGTGTTTCCGTCGCCAAAACCCAGCATGCGATGAAAGCGCTCATGAAGTGGCAAATCCTGAACTTCAGACTCACCGTAAAACCGGTAGTCGTCGTTTGAAGGATCCTGTTCAATTCTCTGGAACTCTTCACTTCCGGCTCCCCACTGCTGGCGCATTGCATCCACAAAATCCTGAAAGATTGTCTGCTCATTCAAACCATTTACTCCACCGGTATTCGGCATTCCCTCCAGTCCAACATCCTCAATGTCCCGGTTTTCGTTTGAAAACTGCCCTTCTGGAGGCGGCGGGTTGGCTGGCAGTGCCGAGCGGGGATTCATCTGGCTGTCAAGAATCAGTGTTTCGGGATTGAGCGCCAATCCATCTTCCGTGTTCAGTTTCGAGTTGGGAATCACATCTTCGGATACCAGACCGACATCAATAAAAATCTTTCCATCGAATTCTTCTACTGATCCCGCCGGGGCCGGCTCTCCATTTTCAAGCACCGGCTGAACCCAGAATTCCAGGAATTCAATGTTGTTCTGAGAGAAATCCTCTTGTCCCGACGGGATCACCGCGGTCATACCGCCCCAGGTTCTTTCAGGTTCCTCCTCGAGCAGTGTTCTCAGCTCCGAATTGTAGTTGTACTGTCCGCGGGAAGTTGGATCGAAATAGACATCCATTGTTGTGATGATCTCCTCCTGCGGATTCTGCGTTTCACGGCCAGGGAAAACATCCGTCACTTCTACCGGTTCTGACTCTGGCGTAAAATCCACATTACCAAGAATAGATGAGATATTCCGAGGTATGGAGTACCAGGAGAGTTGAGATCGGAGATCAGAACGGTCCAGCCTTGCATCCTGGTTGGAAACCGGCTCACCCGGAAAATCATCCTCTTCAAATATTGCTTCATCCGGCTCATATCCGGGAACAGCAGCCGGAGCAGCTGCCAGATTCCAGCGGGTAGAGTTCAGCAGATTAACTTTGATGTTTGCACCTTCAAAATCATCGATGAAAGACAAACCGTCCTCTTCATCTTCAAAAAGTTCATTATCCCGAATTGCTCGCCGAACCGCTCTCGTCTCGGCCACACCCGGCCGAAGCTGTGCAAATTCACCGCTAAAATCGAATTCAGAATTTTCACGGGTTTGAATGAGCGGCAGCCAGTCAACGGCACGTGTTATGAATGGAGTGTCAAACCTGGCATTTGCATCCAGCCCCATTACAGAATTACTGATCGGCTCATCCCCGATTCGGATCTTGTCATCCAGCGGACGCTCATTGAACCGGAAAAATGTACCGCCAAGGGTAAAGTTGTTTGTGATGTCATACTCAGCTCTCAATCCCGTAAAAGTTTTCTGTTCTATGGATGTGAGAGCCTGATTTTCATATTCAATTCTAATATCCTGACCCGGAGCGGTATATCTGTCACTCAGAATGGTAATACTCCCGAAAGAATAGTCCACCTGGTAGTCCACATCCTCCTGAAGCTGATTTCCGTTTGCATAAACCCGGACGGATCCCTCTACCAGAGCCATTCCCAGATTGTAGTTCTCCTGCAGTCCACCTTTCGAAGTTCCGCTAAACCTGTAGAAACCGTTTTTCGAGCTTTGAGAAGCATTTTGTTTTCTCTCGATGTAGAGCTCATCATAACTAAGGCGTTCTATCTCTTCAGCTGACGCAGGTGAGTCTTCCAAAACTTCCCGGATTCTATCGCCAAAAGGCTCCAGGTACGGAAAAATGATCAGGCCGTTTTGAGGGTCCAGTGTACCGGTGCCAAAATCGAGCTGGTTATCCGGTTCCTGAGCTCCCTGTGAATCTACACGGTCAAGTCCGAGATCCTGCAGAAGTGTGGTATTCCTTCCGGGCAGCCGGTCCCGTTCAATATTCTGTTCCGTAAACTCCAGGTCCAGCTCCAGCGTCTCTCGGTTGATATCCGTAACACCGAGTGAGTAGATGTTTTTCATGGAAAGCGCAAACAGTTCATTATCCGTCGACACATTTTGAGGTCGCAGCATCTTCAAAAATATTCTGTCATTACCGCTCCGATTGAGCTCCCCAACGCTAACATTTTCGTTGTTTGCACCTCTGTAAGTATATGAAACCGCCAGAACCTCCCTCGACCCGAGACTGCGACGAAGGGAGATAAATCCTGATACTTTATTCACCGTGTAGTCCGTACCCTCTTCAAGCGGGGTGAAATATCCCTCCTCGAAATTCCGGGAATCCGATACCCCAAGATCTTCCGGGGAAACACCTGTCTGTGGATCCCGAAACTGATCAAGCAGTTCGGCAGGATATGCATCCTGATCGTTGTCGGGCGGTAAATATCCATCACCGCCCTCTACCACTCCCTTATCGGCGAGTGCAACGGCAAGCCTGGCACCTTCATCAGCCTGAATGCTTTCCCGCAAAACCCAGACTTCAACGTCGGCAATCTGCAGTGTCTGAGAGAGTTGCTGTGGATTTGCCATACTGTTTTCGAACTCCTGGCGGGTATAATAGTCCATGAAAAAGTGCCGGTCGTCACTATAGTCTGCCGGACGAAGCTGAATCGGCTGTTCCTGGGAACCACCACTAATGGTCTCCACATTACTTTCACCATCCTGTTGAGAAATAACGGACGTGAGCCGGAAAGACCCCAGTTCAGCCACAGATTTCACCCCAAATAACGCCCCGCTGCCCCGAATCAGAGAGTTACCGGTGTTCATGTCTACGTTTCCCATCTCGATGCTTTTTATAATCTCATCCTCATATCCCTCATACATAATACTGAGGCGGTTCTGATAGTCGAACTGACGCTCCGTATCCCAGTCAGTTTGAATTGTCAGTTTATCCCCGATATTTCCCTGTATGTTTAACTGCAGGCTCTGTTCAAAAGTAGGGTCAATCCGTGTCTGCTGATCCGGCGGCAGACTGGGATCTTCTGATTTCTGAATCGAAGCACCCACATTCATGCTTGCCACACCGTTAACCCTGAGGTTCACTTCAGGACTCCCAAATATGCTTGAAAACGCCGACTCCCGTCCACCGGGAATGGCAACGCTCAGGTCAAAAAGACCACGGCTGGTTTCGTCTCGACGAGCAAATTCATGAATTAACTGATTCCAGTTCTCCTCCTGTGCCCTCTCCTTCTGTTTAGCTGCATAATCGCTGAACGAGAGTGATGTTGGAAATCCGGACCGAATGCCTTCAATTCGCTTTTCTATGGTAAAACCACCGTCATTCCGGGTTTGAATATTGAGCTCTTCGGATGGCAGTGTGATGTAGTACAGCTTTGGGATGGGGCGGAAATAGACGGGAGCAACTCTATCGCCGCGAACCGGGTTGGCAAACTCTACAGGATCCTCATCCGACGATTCCTCACCTGTTTCCTGCGCATATACCTCTGTTGCAGCACCTAAGTGCACAACCCATGCAACCATCGATAAAAGATATAGTAAACGCTTTATTGGCACCGTTGCAAACAATTAAAATCAGGCCAGAATATAAGCCGGTTGAGTGTTTTGCTGATAGGTAAAGTGTCAATCAGTTTTGTAACGTTTATGCGATAAGACAGGATTTTTGGGGTTCAAATAAGATTGTCTGAAGAATAATAAACTCTTGGCAAAGATGTTTAAAAATAGAACCTTTTGAAAGGATCTGATTTTTGAATTTCACTTTTCGAGGGTTGTCCATAAACTAGTTATTTTAGTCACTCTGTGCCCGGCAACGGACGGGTGACGAAACTCAAAATTTGAATCAAACAATACAGTGATGGAGACCTTCACAGAATCCTGGGTGATGTTAAAGGTTTTGCAAAGCCCGCTTTTCATGAATGTTAAAATAGCTGTACTATTCAGGCATGTTTAACAGCGTACAGACCGAGCTATTCCGAAAACACATCGGGCCTTTTTTATTCTGCTTTTTTACAGTGATGTTTCTGCTGCTCATGCAGTTTTTGATTCTTCATGTAGATAAACTGGTTGGAAAAGGTCTGCCCTTTTTTGTCGTGGTGGAGCTTATACTCTCCAACCTGGCCTACATGGTAGTTCTGGCCGTGCCAATGGCGGTTCTTGTTTCGACGTTGATCGCCTACGGTAAATTTTCTGAATGGAATGAACTTACAGCCATTCGCGCGGCTGGCATCAACCCTATTAAGCTGATGTACCCGATGATACTCACCGGATTTGTTCTGTTTGGTGCAATGGCCTATTTCTCCAACTACATTTTACCGGAATCGAACCACAAGGCTCGTTCACTTTTTCTTGATATCCGAATGCAGAAACCGGCTTTTGACCTGCAGCCTGGTATTTTTTATGAAGATCTTGACGGCTACACATTCCTGATAAGCGAAATTGACAATGAAACCGACTCCCTGTACGATGTACAGATTTTCCAGGATGCCTCAGACAACCGAAGGCGTGCGTATATCATTGCGGAACGTGGTTGGCTGGAAAGCGCAGACGAAAATACTCTATCCCTTCATCTTTACAACGGTTCCACACTCCGGTTCATCCCCGGTGATCGGCGAAGCGAGGAAACCATGGAGCGAAACGCCTTTACCAGGTACCGGATGAGTTTTGATCTTACCGATCTCACCTTCTCCCGCTCCAACCCCGACCGCCGAAGCCGAAACGACCGGACAATGAGTGCCCAGGCTATGCTTGCCGTTGTTGATACCATTCGAACTGAGCAGAAGGATGAACACAGAAAATTCAAGGAAGCAACCGGACAAACAGAGCAACGGCCTTTTCACAGTGAACCCAGCCGCTCTGTCAACATGATCCGAAATGACGTTCAGGATACGCTTCAAATCTATCAATCGGATTTTCTGGCTCTGCAGCACCTGCCAAACCCGTCAACAAAAATTGCTGCCATTAACCGGGCCATCAACACCATCGACCGGTATAATTCGGAACTGGACAATCTGAAGTCCAACGTAAGCTGGCGCGATTTCAGAGTTGCAGAGTTCCTTGTGGAAGTTCATAAGAAATTTTCGATCCCATTTGCCTGCGTGGTTTTTGTGCTGCTGGGCGCACCCATCGGCATGTTAACGCGTAAAGGAAATCTAGGCGTTGCGGCACTTATTGGCGGTGGACTGCTGACAGTCTACTTTATCGCCATCATTCAAGGTGAAAAACTGGCCGACCGGATGATCATCAGCCCGTTCTGGGGAATGTGGGCCATCAACATCTTCTTCCTCGTTATTGGCATAATTTTGACGTTGCACGTCAGCACTTCGATTCGTATTACAAACCTATTCAGAAGTGATGAATAAACTGGATCGCTACATTTTATTGAGGCTCCTTAACATCACCGTTTTCGTGTTGGGTCTTTTAATCTTGATTTTCATCCTGATCGACTTTTCTGAAAACAGTGATGACTTTGCTGATAAAGGTGCTGAGATGGCCGAGATCTGGAGTCAATATTACCTGAACTATATTCCTGAAATGATCCGGCTCGTTTCTCCGGTTGCCGTGCTGGTTGCCTGTCTTTTGTTAACCGGACAGATGACAGAGCGACTCGAAACTACGGCTATAAAAGCCTCAGGTATTAGCTTATACAGATTGTTCGTTCCCTACCTAATGTTTGGCTTTTCAGTTGCAGTTTCAGTGAGCTACCTCGATGCGTTTATTATTCCAAACTCTAATGCCGAAAGAATTGCTTTTGAACGGCAATACATGTCGGGAAAAAGCGACCGAATTGATAGGGGGGCAACATTCAGACAGGATTCAGACAGTACCATAATTCACATTAACTTCTATGACCCTTCTGCACAAATTGGCTACAATTTTACCTTTATTGAATTTGATAAGGACCGAATTAGAAAAATATCAACGTCCAAACGCCTGAACTGGATTGATTCCACATCAACATGGGTTACTATTGGGGCTCAACACAGAATTTTTAAAGAGACCGGGTATGAGCAATTCAGTACGGAAGATGAGGAGATAAAACTCAATATTATGCCCAGGGATTTAAGCCGAAGATCATCTGATATTTATCAGCTTACCTACCTCGAAGCGATGGAATATATCTCTTCTATACGCCGAATCGGTGCAGGCGGAATATTCCTTCCGCAGGTTCAGCTCTATAGCCGAATGGCCTACCCAATCTCTGTTATCGTGGTATGTTTCATAGGCTTTGCCATAGCAACTGAACGTCGAAAAGGAGGTAAAGGATTTTATATAGCTGCAGGTCTCTCCTTCAGTTTCATCTATCTTACTTCAATGAAGGTCATTGAACCTTTCGGTGCGACAGGCACTTTATCACCCCAATTTGCGGCACTTTTCCCACACCTCTTATTCTTTATACTTGGCCTTTTTGCACTGATTTTTGCAAAAAAATAGAAAATTATTCAGAATCCGAGTTTTGGAACTTGAAATTTAAAGGAATATCAAATCGCTTTTTTGATGCGGATGAAATTACAGTACTTTTCAAGTATATCTAACTGTAAAAAGACCAAGCTATTTCGAAAACATTTCGAACTTTTTTATTCTGTTTTTTTAATGGTAAAGCTTCTGATACGCTTTTCAATTCTTAACGAACAAAAACTGGCCGACCGGATGATCATCAGCCCGTTCTTGGGAATGTGGGCCATTAACATCTTCTTCCTCGTTATTGGCATAATTTTGACGCTGCACGTCAGCACTTCAATTCGAATTACAAACCTATTCCGAAATGATGAATAAACTGGATCGCTACATATTTATGAGGCTGTTTGCGATCACCATTTTTGTGCTCGGACTGCTCATTTTCATTTTCATCCTGATCGATTTCTCCGAAAACAGTGACGAATTTGCCGATAAGGGTGCAGAGTTTGCCGAGATCTGGAGGCAGTACTACCTCAACTACATCCCCGAGATGACCAGGCTGGTCTCTCCCGTTGCTGTATTGGTCGCCTGCCTGGTGCTAACCGGCCAGATGACCGAACGCCTCGAGATCACTGCAATTAAAGCATCCGGGATTAGCCTTTACCGTCTCATTGCCCCTTACCTTCTATTCGGTTTTGGGGTGGCAGCATTGGTCAGTTACCTGGACGCTTACATCATTCCAAACTCCAATGCGGAGCGAATTGCCTTCGAGCAGCAATACCTCTCAAATAGCGGAGAACGGATAGACCGGGGTGGAATTTTCAGGCAGGATTCGGACAGTACAGTCGTGAATATCAATTTTTTTGATGCGAGTGCCAACATCGGATATCGAGTTTCATTTCTCGAGTTTGATGAAGACCGTATTCGGAAGATCATCACGGCAAACCGGATGACCTGGGTTGACAGTACAGAAACCTGGGTTACAAACCGGGCTCAGAACCGGGTTTTTACAGATAATGCATACGAAGAGTTTGATACCGAAGATGAAGAGATCGACCTGAATATTCTTCCACGAGACCTGACGAGAAGAACTTCCGACATTTACCAGCTAACCTATCCCGAAGCGATGGAATATATTTCATCCATACGCCGGATCGGTGCGGGAGGAATCTCCCTTCCGCAGGTTCAACTCTATAGCAGAATGGCCTATCCTATCTCCATCATTGTAATGTGTATTATCGGTTTTGCAATTGCCACAGAGCGTAGAAAAGGCGGAAAAGGATTCTACATTGCAACCGGACTCTCTTTCAGTTTCATCTATCTCACAATGATGAAAGTAATCGAGCCGTTTGGCGCAGCAGGAACGGTCAACCCGGAGTTTGCTGCGTTCTTCCCGCATATCTTCTTTTTTGTGCTGGGAATCATCTCACTCTTGATAGCGAAAAAGTAGCCTGATCAAGCTTCCGGCTTCGGCCCGCGGTAATTGAACGGCATATCAAATCTCTCTTTTGAAGATGTGGAAATCGTGCCGTTTTCAGCTTCATACTTACGAATATTTTCATTGAGTGCATTTGCAAGCCGCTTGGCATGATCCGGTGTCATCACAATACGTTTCAGCACTTTTGCTTTTGGCACTGCCGGCATCATGGAGATGAAATCAAAGACAAACTCGGACGGTGAATGTGTAATCATCACCAGGTTTGAATAGGTTCCCGTTGCTTCATCATCCTTAAGCTCAATCTCAATCTGTTGATTTTTTTTCTTGTTTCGCTTCTGTTCCATCACTTAATCTTTCTTATTCGGTATTTCTGTTAATCTTTAAAATTCTACTCATAAATAGAGGACTTTGAAAATCTCTATTTGAAGAATTTGCAGAATCTATTTTTCCTATCAATCTGCCACATCCCGTTGCACTTTTGGGAGTGATCGAAAAATCTCAGACGCTGTTGATTGCATCCCTCAATTCATCTTTTCTGATTGCAGAGTGAGATGCATGCCAGGCCACGCATCCGTTCTTTAAAACAACTACCTGCGGCGACTCATGATGAATCCCGCTGCGCGTTGCAACTTCACGTGAAAGTGCCCTCTGCCTAACTACATCCAGAAAATAGAACTTTGCGTTGTTTAACTGCTCCTCCAAAACCTCTTCAACCCTGGTTTTTGAAAAGATGCAAACCGCACAGTTGTAGCTGTGTTTGTATATCACGTGGGTACCCGATTCAAACAGTTCATCCAGATCGCTGCTCTGTTCCGGAATAATCCAATTTTCAGATAATCCAGGCCTGCTGCCCATCATCCCGCGAAGTCCGCTCAAAAAGCTCATAAATCAATCACCCAGACATATTCCGATTTCACGGGCAGTCTGAACGGTATCTCCATCCAGGGGTACAAGTTTCATTTTATCTGCCACATCTGAAAGCGGTATGCGCCGAATTTCATTCTGCTGCATCACAATCATCTTGTTGAGATCATTTGCTTCCAATGCGCGTATCGCCGCCGCTCCAAAACGGAGTGAAATGAGCCGGTCGTAAGCAGAAGGTGTACCTCCGCGCTGCAGATGGCCCAAAACGAGCGATCTCGACTCCTTACCGGTCAGTTCCGATAATTTCTTTTCAAGATATGCACCAACTCCGCCAAGCTGTTCCGACTGTCCCGGCACTTTTCCTTTTACGAAATGCTCACCGCCCTTCTCTTTAGCTCCTTCAGCTACAACTACAATGGAGTAACTCTCACTCTTCTGTTCTTTCTGCACTATTTTTTTAGCAATAGACTCTACTGAAAAATCAATTTCCGGCATCAAAATTACATCTGCCGAAGCGGACAATCCGGAGTGAAGTGCGATCCATCCGGCATATCGTCCCATCACTTCAATCACCATGATTCTTCGGTGCGACTCAGCCGTTGTCGTAATTTTGTCGATGGCTTCAGTAGCCGTGGTCACTGCCGTATCGAACCCAAGTGTTACTTCACAGCCCCAGATGTCGTTATCAATCGTTTTGGGTACTCCAACAACGGGCAGGCCTTTTTCTGAAAGCCTGTTGGCAATTCTCATGGAGCCGTCCCCTCCAATCGCAACCAATGCATCCACATTATGCTTTTTGAACTGTGCAACCGCCTCGTCAGATCGATCTTCAAGCTCCCAGCTTCCATCATCATTTTTGAAAGGCATTTCGAAGGGGTTCCCCCGGTTGGCCGTTCCCAATATAGTACCGCCCTGCAGCGTGATTCCCCGCACGCGCTTCCGGGTAAGTGGAATAAACGGCTCTTCGGTGTAAAGTGAGCCATAACCGTTGCGTATACCAACCACATCCCACCCGCGGCGAATGGCCGAGAGTGTCGCTGAGCGGATTGCTGCGTTCAGTCCGGGAGCATCACCGCCACCGGTATTGATCGCTATTTTCATACTTTCTCCGACTCCTCAAGGTCGAAATCTTCCAGTGCGAGAGCTTCTCTGAGTTTCTCCATTCCAAGCCCTTCACGAAGCAGAACTGGGATGTCTCCGGTCAGATCCAGAATACTGGTCTCTTCATCTGAGAGTTCATCCAATTGATCATCCACTACAACATCCACAACCTTATCAAAACGGTTCAGAAACATTTCATGGTTTCCATCCTCCGGGCTGCCATACTCAACGTTCGGCAGTTTAGCAGTAATTGCCACAACCGGATGCCCCAGCTCTTCAATCAGCTCAAGGCATACCGAATGATCAGGAACCCGAATTCCAACGGTTTTCTTTTTAGGGTGCGTCAGAAGCTTGGGAACCTCCCGGGTGGCCGGCAGTATGAATGTGTAAGGTCCCGGAATCAGCCTTTTGATTAATTTAAAATTATCATCACTTAAGTGTGCAAAGATTGAGACATTTTCCATGCTGTTGCACATCACCGTGAGATGGTCGTTTTTGTCCAGCTGTCGTATTTTCCGGATTCGGTCGAGTCCCTTCTTGTTTTTGTAATCACAAACCAATGCGTACTGGCTGTCGGTTGGAATAATCATAACAGAACCGTCAAGGAGCTCATCAGTCAGTTCAAAAATTTTCTTTTTATGGGGAGCATCATGATGCAGTTTAACTCGATGAGACATATAGAATCCTCTTTGTTTCGTTTTGGGTTCTGTTAATTGGTATCTGTCCTATTTAACTAATAGCAGGTGATAACGTTTCGTGTTAAATCAGGTTTAGTGGAATTCACACATTCGATCCACTACCAGTAGTAAATGGTTTTATATATTAATACCATTCCCTCCAGCGATTGTCAACGATTGATTTATCGATTTTGTTAAAACACCATATGCATAAATAGTAACTGCTAACAAACGATTAAAACAACATGGATACCAAAATAAAAGCATGGTGGCTGGGACACTCCGCCTTTCGTCTTGAATCCCCATCAGGGAAAGTCATTTACATTGATCCTTTTCTTTCCGGAAATCCATCTACACCCGAGAATCATAAAGATCCGGATGACATCGATTACATTTTGCTTACGCACGGTCATGAAGATCATGTCGGTGATACACTGGACCTTGCTAAAAAAACAGGTTGCAAGGTTGTTGCACAAGTAGAACTATCTCACCTGCTCAAAAAGCATGGGTTGAATGAAGATCAGCGGGTTGAGTTTAACAAAGGTGGCACCGTTCACTTTGATGACTTCTCCGTAACGCTTGTAAATGCCAATCACAGCTCTTCATTCCAAGGTGAGTATGCTGGTGAAGCCGGTGGTATTGTAGTCTCTTTTGATGATGATATCTGCTTCTACCATCTTGGGGATACAAACATATTTGGCGATCTGGAACTTTACGGAGAGATGTACCAGCCTCATGTGGCCGCAGTACCGATCGGCGACTACTATACAATGGGACCGCAGGAAGCTGCCATCTGTGTGGATATGCTTCAGGCAAAAGTTGCCGTTCCTATTCACTACGGCACCTTTCCCGTCCTCACTGGCGACCCCGAGGATTTTAAGGAATTCACAGCCGAGTACTGCGATACAGAAGTCCTGATACCCAAACCCGGGGAACAGTTTTTAGGTTGAGTTGAGTAAATTCAAAATTACCAATCTTTTTCAGGCAGATGAAAATATTTTCATCTGCCTTTTTTTGTGAGCTCCATATTTCAGAATTATCGAATCTATCATATTTACGAAAACCGAAAGTCTGACTATTTAAATTGGATGAAATTATCCGCTTTTAGCGATCTTCCCAAAATCACACCTTTAAAAAGTATATACACGGGTATTTTTTCTGGTACTCAATTTAAGATTAAGATTATTCATATTATCTGTTTGTTAACATTTAAATGGCTTTTATTGCTTAAAAAAGCGCTTTTAAAAATTTCTGTATATGTATTGTATATCTTGAATTCTTACTGGTACAGTATTACTCTGAAGAAGAGATCAGAAGTACTACGTCTATCATTTCACTCCCCTACCGAGTGAATAATATTTAAATCAATTCGAAATTTATGAAGCCAAAGATTACTCTATTCTTGCTTGCATTTCTGAGTTTCAGCCTTTCCCTCTCCTCAATTTCACTTCTTGCGCAAACAACAGGTGACCAGATAGAAGTTGATGAAAGTGAAGACGGATTCAGATTACTTGTTAACGGTGAACCGATGATGGTGAACGGAATGAACTGGGATTACTTTCCCAGAGGCACTAACTACGCCTATAGTTTATGGGATCAATCACCTGAATTTATCAAACAGGCCCTGGATTATGAAATGGCCTTGCTTAAGAATATGGGGGTGAATGCCATACGGGTCTACACGGGTATTCCCAAGAGATGGATTACTTATATATATGAGAATTACGGTATTTATACGATGCTCAATCACTCATTTGGGCGCTATGGATTAACAATTGAGGGATCCTGGATGGCCAATACTGAATATTCTGATGAAAGGGTAAAAGAGTTGCTGATTGAAGAAGTAACTCAACTTGCGGAAGAATATAAAGATACACCCGGTCTGCTGCTCTACCTTTTGGGAAATGAAAATAATTACGGGCTTTTCTGGGGCGGTGCTGAAACTGAAGACATTCCCATTGAAGACAGGCAATCTACGATCCGGGCAAGAGCGATGTACGAACTCTTCAATGAAGCTGCCGTTGAAATGAAAGCTATTGACAACAACAGGCCTATTGCAATGGCAAATGGTGATCTCCTATTTATGGACCTTGTTGCCGAATTAGTGCCCGATATGGACATATTTGGAACCAACACCTATCGGGGAATGACTTTCACCGACCTGTATGAAAGAGTACAAAATGAATATGGAAAACCTGTTCTGCTTACTGAATTTGGTTCAGACAGATTTAATGCACAGACTCTTCAGGAAGCACAGGGAGCACAGGCAGAATATTTACGAAGCAACTGGAGAGAAATTTACAAAAACGCGGCCGGTTTAGGCGGAAGTGATAATTCTATCGGTGGTTTCACTTTTCAGTTCAGCGATGGCTGGTGGAAATATGGTCAAACCGAAGGACTGGATACTCACGACACCAATGCGTCCTGGGAAAATGGCGGATATGAATTCGACCATGTTCCGGGTGAAAACAATATGAATGAAGAGTGGTTCGGGATCATGGCGAAAGGCCCAACCGATCTCGAAGGATTTTATGAACTCTATCCCACAGCCGCATACTATGTACTGAAGGAGGTGCATGAATTCGATCCATACGATCCGGGAGTTGAGCCTACAGAATTGGAAAATCATTTCTCGGATGTTAGTGTAATTGATGGAGTGCTGAGAGCAAATGTCGGAGGCGGTTCCGGGGGTGGCAGTTCCGATCTGATTTCGCTCAGTCAATTCACTGCAATGTTTGAAACGTTCAATACCGGTGGTAATCGTATCACAACTCCGGATGATGCGGACCCAAATGAGGTGCAGTATCCTGATGAACTGGGCTTCGATAACATGCAATCTTTTCTGGTAGGTGTGGAAGCAAATCCGTCACCAAACATGCGGGCTGAAGTGGTAGCCAACGTGTTGGGCAATGTAGCTGAAAATCCGATTGATGAGATCTTTTACGAAAATCGCGGACGAGCGGTTGAACTCATGGGGCAAAACGGAAATGTAACGGCCGAGTCACTAAACCGGGTTGATATTTACAGTGCCAGTTACAGCTGGAATGATGAGTATTTTAATCTCGATGGGTTCTATCGGACCAACCACTACCACTGGGGATATGAAGGGGACTTCTTCGGTTTATACCCGGAAGCGAACTACGGAGATCAGATGTTCAGATATAATGGTGAAGCACCATTTGGGTTTGAAATGGAGGGAAAGAAAAAGTTTGATGGAGCCAAGCTTGCTTTCGGGCCACAATTGTGGTGGGGAGCAAACCCGGCCGTCTTGCTAAAGTACTCAAAAGACATCGGGCAGACCTCTATTACAGGTATCTTTCATGAAGATATTGAGCGTCAGGGATTAACAGGAAGTTCATTTGCGATTCCTCAGCCCAAAACAAGACGTGTTACTCTACATGCCGCTCGCAATTTTGGTGACTTTGGCGTTGAACTGGGAGGAATTTGGGCCGGAGAACCTTTGAATGGCCGTGAATTTCAGCTTGCTCGCGAGCAGGAAGATGGCAGCAACGAAGTTTATGTGGACGAAATTAAACCGGAAGACAACTGGGGCGGTAAATTAAAACTTACCTATTCAAGCGGCCGGTTCAACTGGTATGCACAGTCTGCTGTGATGGGGCTTGTAGCACAAGGTGGCGCCGACCAAACCATGACGTACACCGGCTGGAGACTTAAAGACAGCGGAAGCGGAAACCAGTATAATGTCCTTTCCGGTTTTACATACATGCTTGGGAACCTGCAGGTAGCACCTAACTTCCTGTGGCAAAAACCGATTGAAGGTCCTATTCCTTCCGACTTGGATGCTCCGGCAAGGCCACGAAACATTCTTGATGACCCATTTGTGGTAAGGGGCAACAGAGAACAGGTAGCCGGGGAGCTCTTGTTGACCTACGATCCCACACCCGGTACCTATATGTACGATTGGGATAATGACATGGCAGAAGACGCCCGCTTTGCAATGAGTCTTGGTTTTGTATACCGCCATCTGCCGACAACACAGGATGCGGCCATTGGTATTCTACCTGATGGAAGAACATTCTTTCCTTTCCCCGGTGCACCACCAGCAGAAGATCTTTGGGAAGTAAATGCACGAATTGTTTCTAAAATTAGCCGAGACTTCGGCATTATAGCCAATATTTACGGCGGAGATGCACAAGCAAATGGCAGCGACCCAAGACTGATTACCCGTTTTGGCGCTGATTTGAGGATGATTTACAAGCAGTTCAAAGTTAGTTCTCACGTAAAACTGAATGACTGGGGCCCCTATGATTACCATAGAGATTTCAACTTAACATTTCCGCTCCAACTAGGGGCTGATATTTCCACAGATATTGGACGACCAGATTGGTTTGACCTGCCCTCTACCCGGATTGGGGTGAGAGGAAAATGGAGATCGCTGGATGATTTCTCACCGCGCTATGCACCGGCGTATATGGAAGATCCAAGTGGCGAACTTGTTCCCGATCCCACAGCTTCCGGATTTGACAATGGAAGCGAATGGGAGTTCAGAACATACATTCAAATCGATATTACAAACTAATAATGAGGCAATTCATGAAATTATTGGAATTAAAAAGCACCCAACTTACGGTACTGGCAGGCTTGCTACTCATGTTTACGGTTCAAGGCTGCGAACGAACCGTTGACGGCCTTGAAGAACCCGATTTCACAGCTAACCCGGAGGTTTTCATTGACGACTTCAGTGCCGGACTTGAATACTTTCCTTACGAAGATTCAAGGCAGGATGCATTTAGCGTAGATAACGATAATACCTACGATAACTCTGACGCATCCATGCGTTTTGATGTACCAAACGAAGGAGATCCTGCCGGAGCCTACGCAGGTGCAATTTTCAGAGATGAAAACGGAGGAAGAAATTTAACATCATACAATGCATTGACGTTTTATGCCAAAGGAACTAAAGCCGGTACAATCGATGATATCGGTTTCGGCCAGAATTTCTTGGGTGATGAATACGCCGTATCACGGAGTGATCTTAAACTTACTACCAACTGGGAAAAGTACATCGTACCGATCCCCGATCCGTCCGTCCTAACCTCAGAACAAGGACTCTTCTGGTATGCCGAAGGTCCTGAAGATGGTGATGGATATACATTCTGGGTGGATGAACTCAAATACGAAAACCTGCCCGATTTAGCGCAAGCACGCCCAGCCATTATGGATGGTGATGAAGAGACTCAAACCAGCTTTATCGGATCAAACACCTCAGTTTCCGGCCTCACATTTACAGTGAACCAAGCCAACGGAGTGGACGTTACTGTAAGTGCAGCACCGGCCTTCTATACGTTCAATTCATCCGATACAGATGTAGCCACTGTTAACGAAAATGGTCAGGTAGACGTTGTTGGGCAGGGTACTGCTGAAATAACAGCTACGTTAGGAGACCTGAACGCACTTGGAGCACTTGTCATTGAATCAATAGGAAATTTCACACCGGCCCCGACCCCAACAGAAGACCCCAATGATGTGATTTCCATTTTCAGTGACGCTTATGATAACGAACCCGTTGATTTCTACAACGGTTTTTATGAGCCGTTCCAAACCACTACCTCCAGTGACTTTACAGTGGATGGTAACGATGTGCTGGGATATGAAAACTTCAACTTTGTAGGTATTGAATTCAACCAGAATGTACCTACAATTGATGGCAGCGAGATGAACTTCCTGAGTATGGATGTCTTCTTCCCTGATGAAGTCCCGGATAACTCAACGTTACAGGTGAATTTAGTAGATTTCGGTGCAGATGATTCGTTTGGTGGCGATGATGATACCACTGTATCTACTAGTGTTAGCAACCCAACGAATCCAGATAATCCGCAACCTGGTGATCTTGTTTCCGGTGAGTGGATCAGAATTGATCTGGATATTTCTGACATGGACAATAAATCAAATCTTGGTCAGATCGTATTAGACAGTGACCTAGGTGCAGGTTTACAAGGTGAAACGTTCTACGTCGACAATATTTACCTGCGCAAATAGCGGGTAAATATAACTCGACTGTAAAGAGTGACTTCAAATGAATAGAACAAATATAATTTATACAGAAGTAAAGCATGAAAACATCACTTAAAACTCTTCTCTGCCTGGGTTTCTTTGCCCTTATACTCTCTGGTTGTGGAACGGAAAACGAACCTGAGGAAGTAGTAGATGAGCGAGAAATTATTTGGCAGGATGAGTTTGACGTGGACGGTCCCGTCGACTCCGACAACTGGATTTTCGATATCGGAACCGGTGAGGAGATTTTTGGCCAGCCCGGCTGGGGAAACAATGAGCAGCAGTATTATACCGACCGACCCGAAAATGTTCGGGTTGAAGATGGAATGCTGTTAATAACTGCCAGAGAAGAGTCTTACGAGGGCTCTTCTTACACGTCCGGAAAAATACTCACACGAGGTATATTCGAAAGAACATATGGCCGATTTGAGGCCCGTATCCAACTTCCATTCGGTCAAGGTATATGGCCGGCATTTTGGTTGCTTGGTGATGACTCGAACGGTACTGAGAGCTGGCCACAAATTGGCGAAATCGATATCATGGAATATCGCGGTCAGGAACCTACGATTATTCACGGAAGCGTTCATGGACCGGGTTATTCGGCCGGTAATGCAGTTACGGATTCATACAGACTAACAAATGGAAGGTATGATACAGATTTCCGCATTTTCGCTATCGAGTGGGGACCGGATTTCATTAGGTATTACGTTGATGATACGCTTTATAACGAAATCACTCCGGATGATGTGAATGGAGAGTGGGTATTCAATGACAATACATTTTATATCATTTTGAATGTGGCAGTTGGCGGCACGTTTGTAGGCCCGCCATCGTCGCTAACACCTTTTCCACAAACTATGATGGTGGACTATGTAAGAGTATATGATCTTGAAAATTAAACTTAAGTCCATCTGGTAGAAAATCAGATGGACTTCTTACTGAGAAAAAAATTTTAAAAAATAAATAGCAAAGCATTGGCAAAATCCATTTCAGTAGAAAATTTTGACGGGGATAAATGGTTTAAAATCAGTAATCACGACCGGCTTCGTCCATTTTTCATGAATGTAGTCAGTGACTCCAACCACTGGATGTTTATTTCCAGCAATGGAGGACTCTCTGCAGGACGTAAAAATGCTGAGTACGCTCTTTTCCCCTATTACACCGATGACAAAATCACAGACCTGGCCGATACTACCGGCAGTAAATCGATCTTTCAGGTTAAACTTGATGACAAGGTTCACCTATGGGAACCGTTTGCTGACCGATTTGCCGATAACTTTACCATTACCCGGAATCTCTACAAGAGCTTTTACGGGAATAAGATTCTTTTTGAGGAGATCAATGAAGATCTGAACCTGGTTTTTCGCTATGAATGGAATTCAAGTAATATATACGGATTCGTCAGACATTCTGAACTTATCAACCGCTCAAATAATGAGTATTCAATTTCACTTTTGGATGGCATTCAGAATGTGCTGCCCTACGGAATTGAGAGCGCCATGCAGCAGGCCTCATCCAATCTGGCCGATGCATATAAACGTACGGAGTTGAATTCCGACAGCGGACTCGCAATTTTTTCACTCAGCGCAATTATCGTGGATAAAGCCGAACCGAGTGAAGCACTGAAAGCAAATGTAGCCTGGTCGCTTGGATTGGAAAACCCACGTTATCTCCTCTCCTCTCTTCAACTAAATAAATTCAGAAACCGGGAAGAACTGGAGGAAGAGCACGACATCAAAGGAGAAAAAGGAGCCTACTTCCTGAATTCCGAATTAACCCTTTCTGCCGGCAGCAAGAAATCGTGGAAGATTATAGCCAACGTAAATCAAAACCACTCTCAAGTGGTCGAGCTCATCCATTCGATCAAGAATGATGAGAAGATTGAGCAGAAAATACTGGAAGACATCAGTAAGGGAACTGAGCGGCTTCTGAATCTTACCGGAAGTGCAGACGGGCTTCAAAAAACATCTGATGAACTCAAGGATGCGCGCCACTACTCGAACGTACTGTTCAACATTATGCGAGGCGGTATTTTTGATGACAACTATCAGATTGAGAAAAAAGACTTTACCTCCTACCTGAAACGTGCAAGCATGGTGGTTTATGAACAGAACCGGCCATTTATGGAAGATCTGGACGAGATTTTCAGCAGCTCGGATCTTTACGATAAACTGGATGCAGACGGAGACCCCGACCTTTACCGACTTGCAAAAGAGTATCTGCCACTGAAATTCAGCCGCAGACACGGCGACCCGAGTCGTCCCTGGAACAGATTCTCCATCAACACGCAGAGTGAACTGGACGGTTCTAAAATCCTGGATTATGAAGGTAACTGGAGAGATATCTTCCAGAATTGGGAGGCACTGGCATACTCCTATCCCGAGTTTATAGAAGGAATGGTTTTCAAATTCCTAAATGCAAGTACGTTTGACGGTTACAATCCATACAGGGTAACCAAGGACGGATTTGACTGGGAAACAATCGATCCGGATGACCCCTGGTCGTATATCGGATACTGGGGCGATCACCAGATCATTTACCTCCTTAAGTTTCTGGAATTTTATCAAAACCTGAAGCCGGAAGCTCTGAATGATCTGTTTGAGAATAACAGCTTCGTCTATGCCAATGTACCCTACCGGATCAAACCGTACGAGGAAATTGCAAAGGATCCGAAGAACACCATCGATTTTGATTCTGAATCCGACCGGATCATTCAAAACAAAGTTGACAAAATAGGAGCTGACGGCGCACTGCTTTCAAGTGCAAAAAGTGCGATCCACCATGTGAATTTCATGGAGAAAATCCTTTCCACTGTACTTGCAAAGGTCTCCAACTTTATTCCGGAAGCGGGAATCTGGATGAATACGCAGCGACCGGAGTGGAATGATGCCAACAACGCACTCGTGGGTAATGGCGTCTCGATGGTCACTTTATATTACCTCAGAAGATTCCTCAAGTTTTTTGAAGAAGTGGTTGCGAAATCCGATAGAGAGGAGATTACCGTTTCTGAGGAGCTACTCGATTTCTTTGACCAGGTTTTAAAGACACTGCAGGATCATGCTCATTTTGTAGACAAAGGCTTTGACAACGGTTCCAGAAAATCTGTGACCGATGCACTTGGTCAGGCCGGAAGCCGCTATAGAAACTCTATTTACGAGAAAGGATTCAAAGGCAAGATGAGCTCAGTTGATCTGACCCGGATTTCAGATTTTATTGAGACAACTCTCTCCTATCTTGATCAGTCAATCGAAGCCAACCGGCGAACCGATGACCTCTTTCATGCTTACAACCTGATGAGCATAGAGAATGACGGCATTACCATTTCAAGATTGGACGAAATGCTTGAGGGGCAGGTGGCGGTTCTCAGTTCCTGTTACCTGAAACCCGAAGAATCTGCCAATGTTTTGGATGCCCTTCGCAGCAGCAAACTATACCGGGAAGATCAGAACAGCTATATGTTATATCCCAACAAAGAGCTGCCACGATTTTTAGAGAAGAACAACATTCCTCCGAAATCTGTGGAAAAATCTGAATTGCTCCAAAACATGGTGGAAGACGGTGACCGTAGAATCCTAGTCGAAGATATTGAAGGAGATTTTCACTTCAATGGTAACTTTAGAAATGCCGGTGATCTAAAAACTGCCTTAGAGAATCTGAAAAAGGGCCGGTACGGAAAACTTGCTGAAAAGGAGTACGATCTGATTCTCAGGATATTCGAAGAGGTGTTTCACCACAAGGCATTTACAGGTAGGTCCGGAACCTTTTTTGCTTTTGAGGGCCTCGGCTCCATCTACTGGCACATGGTGTCCAAACTTTATCTTGCGGTGACTGAAGTTGCCCTGGACGCTATCCGAAGAGAATCTGACGCTGATGTGATCGATCGCCTGAAAACCCATTTTTATGAGGTGGGCGATGGCATTGGAATTCATAAATCTCCGAAAGAGTATGGTGCTTTCCCAACAGATCCGTATTCACACACTCCACTCCACAGGGGAGCTCAGCAGCCCGGGATGACCGGACAGGTAAAAGAGGATATTCTGGTCAGAATTGCCGAGCTGGGTGTAGTGATTAAAAATGGGGAATTGAGTTTTGATCCTCTCCTTCTCAGAAATAGTGAGTTCCTGTCGGATTCGACAACATTTAATTACGTCGATGTTGACAATAACCGACAGGCTGTGGAAATGTCCGGAAAATCACTCTCATTTACGTTCTGCCAGATTCCCGTGATTTACGGACAATCTGAAAAAGGCGGCATTGAAGTTGTAAATAGGGACGGATCCGTAATTAGGTTTGAGTCTTTGAGTTTAGACAAAGAGACCAGTGACAGGGTGTTTCAGCGCACCGGTGATATCAAACAGATCAACGCTACGCTACCGGCTGAGCGTTTTACTTGACAGTAACGCATGAATCCAAAAATGATGAAAAACCTACAGCTTTTACTTCTTACACTTATGACTTCATTACTGATAAACGGTTGCAACGGAACACCGGACAGCAATAATAATCCTGATTCAATCACGGCAGCCGAAATTCTTGGCAATCCGGAATACAGAGCCATTTCATTCGGTGCTTACAGAGATACAACACGGGACATCCAGCCCACCATCGAACAGCTGAAAGATGATGTGAAAATCCTCTCAGCAATGGGAATTCGTCTTCTTCGAACATACAATGTTTACTACGATGAAGCAGGAAACCTTCTTAAAGCGATTCGGGAAGTCAAGGAGGAAGATCCTGATTTTGAGATGTACCTGATGATGGGTGCCTGGATAGACGCAAAATATGCATGGACTGATCATCCTGAACGAATCCGGGATGAGGATAGCGAAGAGAATGCTGCTGAAATTGAACGGGCAGTTAATTTGGCCAACGAATATCCTGATATCGTGAAAATACTAGCCGTCGGAAATGAGGCGATGGTCCACTGGGCTGAAGAGTACTACGTTGAACCTGAGATTATTCTGAACTGGGTGAAATATCTGCAGGATCTCAAACAAGAGGGGGAACTCCCGGAATCGCTCTGGATTACAACTTCTGACAACTTTGCATCATGGGGCGGCGGTGATCCTGTATATCACAAGGATGCGCTGAATGAACTGATTCGGGAAGTGGATTACATTTCGATGCACACCTACCCTATGCACGATACACACTACAATCCGGAATTCTGGGGCGTGCGCGATGACGAGATGAACCTGTCGGACATGGAGAAAGTTGATGCTGCTATGCAGAGGGCTCTTGACTACGCTAAAAGTCAGTACGAAAGCGTCGTCAGCTACATGCAGAGCCTTGGTGTGGATAAACCGGTTCACATTGGCGAAACAGGTTGGGCAACACAGTCTAATGAATTTTACGGCGATGACGGTGCCCGTGCAATTGATGAGTACAAAGCCGGACGCTATCACGAATTGGTGCGCGAGTGGTCAGACGAAGAGGGCATCTCCCTTTTCTATTTTGAAGCGTTTGACGAACCGTGGAAAGATGCTGAAAACCCGATGGGATCTGAAAACCATTTTGGGTTGATTAATCTACAAGCTCAGGCCAAATATGCCATTTGGGATCTTGTAGATGAAGGAGTTTTTGAAGGCCTCACCCGAGACGGCCAGCCGATCACCAAAACATACGATGGTGATTTTGATGAACTTTTAAAAGATGTACGAGTTCCCCCGACAGATGCTGAAATCCGGGGCCGACTGCAACCTCAATAATTGAAATTATGAATATATCCATCCTACATATCGTTCTAATTGTAACGTTCATTGCACTTCTTTTCGGGTGTGCCGGTCAACCGGAGAGCCCAAAATTTCAAGTGTTTGAAACGTCAAAGAGTGGAAATCAGCTCACAGAGCTTACTGAATTCCGGCAAGCTGAGAATGCAGTTCAAATCTCAATTCTACCTGATGAAAAGTTTCAGGAGATCACCGGTATTGGAGGTTCGTTCACAGAGGCCTCTGCTTACCTGTTAAATCAGCTGAGTGAAGAGAACCGGAATGATATACTGGAAGCCTATTTTGGGGAGTCCGGAGCTAAATACTCGTTAACTCGAACACATATGAATTCCAGCGATTTCTCACTTGGCAACTACTCCTATGCACCCGTTGAAGGTGATACGGAGCTGGAGCATTTTTCTATCGAGGAGGATCGTGATGACCTGATCCCCATGATCAAAGATGCAATGGCTATTTCGAAAGATGGATTTAAGATTATTTCTTCGCCATGGACGGCTCCGCCATGGATGAAGGACAACAACGACTGGAAAGGCGGAAAACTGCTCCCTGAATATTATGATACCTGGGGGCTGTTCTTCTCAAAATACCTGACTGCTTACAAAGAAGAAGGTATCGACATTTGGGGAATAACCGTAGAAAATGAGCCCCTTGGTAATGACAGTAACTGGGAAAGCATGCATTTCACCCCGGAAGAACAGAATGAATTTGTAAAGAATCACCTTGGACCACAGCTGGAAAATGACGGCTACGCGGATATAAAATTGCTGGGATATGACCAAAATCGCCACGAAGAGCTCATCGAATGGGTTGATGCGATGTATGATGATGAAGAAGCCGCCAAATACTATGATGGAACAGCGGTTCACTGGTACGCAAGTACATTCAAGATCTTTTCTGATGAACTTCAGTATGCCCACCAAAAGGCTCCGGATAAGCATCTGATCCAAACCGAAGGGACGGTTGATGCCGAGGTTCCTGCCTGGAAAGATGATGAGTGGTACTGGAGTAAAGAAGCCACTGACTGGGGCTGGGACTGGGCACCGGATGATCGAAAACACCTTCACCCAAAATATGTTCCCGTTTACCGCTATGCACGTGACATGATTGGAACACTGAACAACTGGGTAGATGGCTGGATCGACTGGAACATGGTGCTCGATCGACAGGGAGGCCCAAACTGGGCTGAGAACTGGTGTGTTGCCCCGGTAATTGTAGATCCTGAACAGGATGAGGTCTACTATACCCCGCTCTACTACACAATGGCTCATTTCAGCAAATATATACGGCCCGGAGCCACTCGCATCGGCCACACCCAAAGCGATGATGAATTGATGCTGACAGCTGTGCAGAATCCGGATGGCACCATTGCGGTTGTGATTTTAAATCAAACAGAAGAAGCGAGAGGAATTGAGCTTGATCTGAATGGGCAAGTTTACGCCTTTTCAATTGATGGGAGCGCTCTGCAAACTATACTCATCAGCGGGTAAAATGTGCGCATGTTACCAAAGAATATCCAAAAAACTGTAACTGTAGATTAAGTACCCATTTGACAAAAATTCTGCTTCGAAATACAGGGAAAAGCTAATCATAATATGATTACCCCATCCCATAAATGATCAGTCTAAATTCATAAATAAATAAACTATGTCGCAGTCTGAGACTATAAAAAAGATGGTACCCTACCGCCACAAGATAGCATTTGGGATGGGTATGTTGGCCAACCAGATGTTTCCTGCAGCATTGGGAATATTCATGGTTGTATTGGTGCAGAATCTTGGGTTTCCAGGCTGGATGTGGGGTATCGTCTATTTTCTGCCGAGGGTACTTGATGCAGTTACCGACCCCATCATGGGATTTATATCTGATAATACCCGCTCAAGATTTGGGCGAAGAAGGCAGTATGTGATTACGGGTGCGGTCATCATGGGTGTTGCTTTTACGATTATGTGGCAGCTCTATGCAGAAAATTCGGTCAATTATAATTTCGGCTATTTCCTGTTATGGTCGTTTGCCTTTTACATTGGCTTAACCATATTTAGTGTGCCTTATGTGGCTATCGGATATGAAATGAGTGACTATTTTCACGAGCGAACCGAAATTATGGCCATTGCTCAATGGATTGGTCAGTGGGCATGGGTGATTGCACCGTGGTTCTGGGTGATTATGTACGATCCGGCATGGTTTCCAACGGCTGAAGAGGCTACCCGCGAACTTGCCATTTGGGTAGGAGTCATTTTTGCTCTGTGTGCTATGATTCCCGGGCTTTTTATTCCGAGCAAATCTACGGTAAATGAAGATTATGAGCCGCTTACCTTCGCAAATATTGGTCGCAGTCTGAAGGAAATTTTACGTGGGTTCAAGGAAGCGTTTTCATCTGTCCCATTTCGAAAGCTCTGTATTGCTACGTTTTTCATCTTTAACGCTTTTAACACCGTTGCCGGATTTTCATTCTTCATTATTGTATGGTATTTGTTTGGTGGAGATGCAGGCGAAGCAGGCATTTGGACCCCACTCTTTGGGAGTGCCGGCGCATTGGTTACCACCTTTTTGGTGATCCCTATTGTAGCCCGTATGTCAAGAAAACTTGGCAAGAAGAATGCCTTCATGATCGCGCAAACGATCGCACTGTTTGGGTATGCGAGTTTGTGGTTCCTGTTTGTCCCCGGTAAACCGTGGATGTTCCTGCTGGCCTTACCCTTTCACTCGTTCGGTATCGGCAGTTTGTTTGTGTTGATGATGTCGATGACGGCTGACGTTATTGATATCGACGAACTCAAATACGGAAAACGAAGAGAGGGAATATTCGGGGCGATCTACTGGTATATGGTAAAATTTGGTTTTGCGATTGCCGGGGGATTAAGCGGAGTCATCTTAACCGTTGTCGGTTTTGATGGTAATTTGTCAGTTCAGCCTGAAGGAGCAATCACGGGATTGAGATTATTCTTTTCGGCTTTGCCAATGTTTGGAACATTGGTGGCTCTTTGGGTAATGCGCGATTATGACGTTACCGAAGAAAAAGCAGATGAGGTTAGAAAAATATTAGATGCTCGCAAATCAGAAAAAGAAGCAGCTCCGGCTCCATATTTTTATCAGAAAGACAGGTTGCTTTCTATGATCTCTGTCGATCCCGAAGTAAAAGCTATCGCCGCGGAGATCGATCAGCTTAGTATCAAAAAATTACGAAACATCTTCAAAGAGTCTCTAAACAGTGGTATTCATGGATTCTGTTTCAGCCCGTACCTGGAAGGCCAGAACCTGGGCGATCAGCTAACCAGAGAACAGATAGAAAAAAGAATGAAGATTGTGGCTCCACATACCAAATGGGTTCGTTCATTCTCCTGTACCGATGGTAACGAGCTTATCCCCGAAGTTGCCAAAGAGATGGGACTAAAAACGTTAGTTGGAGCCTGGATTGATGACAACCTGGAAGTCAATGAAAAAGAGATAGAAAACTTGATTAAAATTGCTAAAGCGGGTCACGCAGATATTGTCGCTGTTGGTAATGAATGTCTGTTGAGAGGAGAACTTAGCAAGGATAAGGTCATTGCGTATATCCAAAAGGTGAAGGATGCTCTGCCCGGTGTAATGGTAAGTTATGTAGATACCTACTATCAACTGCACCAAAGCCCGGATGTTATAGAAGCCTGTGATGTTGTTCTTGCTAACTGCTATCCATTCTGGGAGGGCTACGATGCGAACCACTCATCTGTGTATTTGACAAAAATGTATGAAGTAATAAAAGAGGTCGCCGGCAATAAGAAGGTCATCATTGCAGAAACAGGTTGGCCTACCTATGGGAAAAGCGTCGATCAGGCAGAGCCGTCTATAGAAAATATGATGAAGTATTTCATCCGCTTGAAAAAATGGAGTGAGCTTGAAGAGATTGAAGTCTTCTACTTCTCTTCATTTGATGAATCCTGGAAAGCCCGGCACGAAGGTGATGTTGGCGCGAGATGGGGAATTTGGAATAAAAATGAACAGTTAAAAGTAAACTAATATGTCGTTTAGAAAAGAAAAATATCTGAGTTATAAAGCGTCTGATTCTGTTTCTAACATAAATTATTTGGATGAGCTCTCAGAAAAAGAAATAGATTACTTATTTCGCGAAATACTCGATAGCGGTATTCATGGACTTTGTTTTAGCTTGTATGAAGAAGGGCAAGGCCCGGGAGATATAATCTCGGAAGATCAGATTCGACGACGGATGGAAGTTATAAGGCCGTATACGCAATGGGTTCGGTCATTCTCTTGCACTGAGGGAAACGAGCACATCCCTAAAGTTGCTAAAGAACTTGGGCTGAAAACATTGGTTGGTGCGTGGCTTGGTGATGATGAGGAAAAGAATAAAGAGGAGATAGAAAATCTCATTGAATTGGCAAACGAGGGGTTGGTTGATATTGCCGCAGTTGGGAATGAGGTTCTTTACCGCAAAGATCTGGAAGAACTTGAATTACTCGATTACATCAAAGAAGTCAAGAACCGGATGCCCGAAAATATTCCCGTTGGGTACGTGGATGCCTACTATGAATTTGTACAAAGACCTGCTATTTCAGAAGCCTGCGACGTGATTTTATGCAACTGCTATCCATTTTGGGAGGGAACCAGTTTAGAAGATTCCTTCCAACATATGCGACAAATGTTTTATCAAGCAAAAGCAGCAGCTAAAGGTAAAAGGGTGATCATCACTGAAACCGGCTGGCCAAGCAAAGGCAAAAGTTTAGGCGGAGCAGTTCCATCTAAAGAAAATGCCATGAAATATTTCATCAATACCAATTTGTGGTCTCAGGATAATGATATCGAAGTGTTTTATTTCTCCTCTTTTGATGAATCCTGGAAAGTTGGATCCGAAGGTGACGTGGGAGCCTTTTGGGGAATCTGGGATTTAAATGGTGATTTAAAATACTGATTCAGAATTTTGGTCGGCCGGAGTCGCGCATCAATTTCGTTGCAATCCGGTCCGATTCAATTCTTTAAAAGTGTCTGAATTCTATTCTTTAAAATTTCTCTCCGTTACTATTTAAGGATGTTACCGCAAAATTTTTTGCATGGTTTCATTTTTATACGTTACTCCTCTCCTCCTTTCTGGGTATGTTGCCTGATTATTGATGGCCACTTCAGTTGAGAAATGATTACCTCTAAATTTTGGTTTTTTATTTTTTTACGTTAGCATATAAATTATTTCGAATCCAGCTGAATTGAAAAAGATCATAAACAGCTTCCGTGTTAATAATTCAGGATCTTATCATTAACATATAACTGCTCTATTCTATTGGGAAGACCGGCTATATTATTTCTCTTACTTTTTCTGGGTACGCTCTCTGCTGTAGCACAGCAAGTCCCACAGAAAGGTGTGCCCTACTTACAAAATTTCACTCCGCCCGATTACAACAATCAAGGGAAGGTTTGGGACATTGATTCAGCTCCCAACGGTATTGTCTATATGGCGGCTGACAAAGGGCTCTTAGAGTATGATGGGAAAAACTGGAACAGCTTCAGCGGGAGTGCAGGAAATACTCGGTCTGTTTATGTAGAGAGTGACTCACTAATTTACACCGGATCCGATCTGGATTTTGGCGTATGGGAGAAAAACAGGTTTCAAAAGTTTGAATACCAATCCCTCTACCCTTTCCGCGACGATCTGATCGATCTTAATGAAGAGTTTTGGGAAATTCACAAATCCGGAGAGAATATCATTTTTGTATCAGACTTCAATGTATATGTATACAGAGATGAGAACCTTACTAAAATTGCAGCGCCGAGCCGATTCAAAAACAGTTTCACGTCAGATAGCACCATCTACTTTGAAGATGAAAATTCAGGTGTGTATGTGCTGCAGGATCTCACACTGAACCCGTTGTTTGAACTGCCAGACAATCCGGAGTTTAATATTGCAGGCATTTATGAACAGGACGAAGATTTTACCCTGATAACTGAAAATTCCGGGATATACCGATATTCGTCAGGAGGATTTTCCGCTGTTAATTCTCCTTTATCTCAAACTTTGAGAGGCGCAAATGTTTTCAGTTTTGAAAAAGCAGACCAAAACCTGCTGGCTGTAGGAACCATTCAGCAAGGACTTTACATCGCGGATCTAGACGGGAATATATTGCACTACATCAATCGAAATAAAGGGCTTCCCAACAATACTATTTTAAGTCTTCATTCTGCACGAAATGGAAAATTGTGGACCGGGATGGACTTTGGAATCTCTTCAATCGATTTAAAAAGTAATGTGACCTATTTCTACGATTACCGAGGTGGTTTTGGAACAGGTTATGCAGCTACGTTGAATGATGATGTGTTCTATCTGGGTACCAATACCGGACTGTTCCGCGTCGATTGGGATGAGCTGAACAATAATGGAGATTTGTATGAATTTGATATTATTCCGGAAAGCGACGGGCAAGTCTGGGCAATTGAAGAAATTGAGGAAGATCTATTTATTGGACACGATGACGGACTCTTCATTCTGGATGAAGGAAGGCTTAATCCACTGAATGGAGATCAGGGATATTGGACAATCATTCCCTATGGCGAATACATTTTGGGCGGTACGTACAACGGAGTTACAGTCTTTGAAAAGTCCGGCGACAGTTGGACTTTCCTGAAACAGCTGGATGAGATTCGTGGATCGGCAAATCAGCTTCTGGTTCAGGGAGAAAACATCTTATGGGTCAACATTCCAAATTACGGCATCATCAGAGCTGAGTTAGACGAGGAGCTCAACCCGGAGGATATCAAGATCTTTCAAATGGAAGAGTTTGAAGGGAATAATGCGTACATGCAATTGGATGATGAATTCCGGGTTCTGACTGACCGGTTTGTATATTCATATTCTGAAACAGACAGTTCATTTACCCGGGGTTCCCGAAAACAGAGTCTCCCGGCCATTCAAAATATCGTTAGCGGTATAAATCAGCCAGTAATGTTGAATGAAGATTTTGACTTCGTGCCGGTGTATAACGGTTTTGCTCTGAGAAATAATCGTATTGAGGTTGAAGATTACAATAACGATCAGCTGGTACTGCGAGAAATAGAGGCGTATAACAATGAAGAATCCTACTCTGTACCGATCAACGAAAAAATTCCATTCGCATTCAGTAATCTCAACCTTGACTTTTTAATACCGAACGAAGATAGAGCTCAGTATCAGTATAAACTGGATCCCGGCGGCTACTGGAGTGCATGGTCTGATGAAAGTGAAATACAACTCGTCAATATCGATTATGGCTCAAAAGAGTTAAAGGTTAATGCCCGGATTGACGGTGAAGAGATTACCTCAACGAGCTTTTCATTTGAAATAGCAGCACCCTGGTACCGATCGTGGTACGCATATATATTCTATGGATTTTTACTTCTGGGTTCTATCTATCTGCTCTACCTGTGGCAAAGAGCAACTCTGAGAAAACAAGAAAAACAGATGCTGCAAAATAAGCAGCTAACGTTGCGTGAGCAGGCAGAAAAACATCGGCAGAAGATTATGGAGATTGAGAAGGAGCGTCTGCAGGATGAATATGATCAACTGGAAAAACAGTTAAAAAGCAAAACCATAGAGCTTGCAAATAAAGCCAAAGAAAATCAGGATAAAAACAGACTTTTGGTTGACCTCAAAAAGAAAATCAAAAAAATCCAGCAGGAAACTGATTCAAACAATCCACGCTGGAGTGAAATCCACAATCTTCTTGAATCCTACATCAATCAGGAAGACAATACGTTTGAAATTCAAATGGATGAGCTCCATCAGGAATTTTACCAGAACTTAAAGGAGAGTCACCCCGATCTTTCAACAAATGATCTTCGGCTCTGCGCTTATCTGAAGCTTGGCTTTAACTCCAAGGAAATCGCCGATTTTTTAAATATTCAGCCTTCCAGCGTATATATAAGCCGATCCCGTCTCAGAAAGAAACTCGACCTGGACTCCGAACAGGATCTTCACGATTTTTTAAATAAATACTGATCCACAATCAGCATCTATTCTATCCGTTTCTGGAACCACTCCAATAGCCAACATTCTCGCAAACTGAATAACTGTGCTGTTCTGCCTGAGTATCACTAAACGTATGCATTCAGAATAAAGAAGATCACCACACCGGTTACCGAAACGTAGAGCCAGATCGGCAATGTCCATTTCGATACTTTTCGGTGAGTCTTGAATTTCCCCGAAAATGCAAAGTAGTAGCTTGTCAGTACCAGCGGCACAACAAATGCCGACAGTATGATGTGCGAAATCAGAATAAAAAAGTAGATGGGTCGTATGATCCCCTCACCCGGAAAAGGCGTGTGCCCTACAAAATTATGATAAACGAGATAGCTGATCAGAAAGAGAGAGGATGTGATGAATGCGGTCAGCATAAATTTCATGTGTTTCACATACTGTTGCTTCTTGATGGCAGCAAATCCAAATAAGATTAATATCGTGCTGGCACTATTGAGCATTGCATTCAATGCCGGCAGATTTGCTACCCAGGCCGCTGTTTCTTCAGCTGTTTCACGGAAATAGATCAGCCAGATCAGAAAAAGGAATGCAATTCCGCTTATGAGAAGGATAGTACCAATAGCTTTTGGTACGCTGATGTTTTTTAAAAATTCGACGGTTAGTTCGTCACTGTTTAATTTTGACATGATTAAGGTCGGGCTGTAGATCAATAGTTAATTTTTGTTCACGCACAGAAAATACAAGTTTCCTGTTTCAATTCTCTGCACATTCCTTCAATTGCTCATTTTTTGAGCAAGAGAAATCTGAAGTATTAGAACATTTCCGGTACCTGCCAACATTCCTAAATAATACGCATTCATAGCTTTTTCATAATCGGATTGAAGCGTCTCATTCAGTACAAATTTGATAAACAGCAGATCCGAAAAAAAGCGCTCTTTTTTGAGCAATTAATAAATGTGTCTGCTATCTTTCTGAGCAATTGAAATAAAGATGTTTACCGGATTCTGTCTATTTAGAATCATTTTAAATACTTCGTGGCGGCTTAGTTTGGGTATGGAGAATTTATAATTTTCGCTACCTTCATGCCTGATTTGATTCCGGTAATGTTTCGAAAAAGAAATTGTTAAATTTTCAGTAGATCTTATGGCTCAGATTTTTCCAAAATGGGCAAATGAAGCGCCCAAACGAATTCTTGTTGGTTCAATCATACTGTTAAATACGCTGGTTTTTGGTATTTGGTACTTTTTCTCACCAGAGTTTACAGATGTCGGTTATGCCCCGGAGCAGCCTGTTCCATTTTCTCATAAAGTACACGTAGGGCAGCTTGGCATGGACTGTCAGTATTGTCACACCCAGGTTGAAGAGTCGCGCCATGCAAATATTCCGGCAACACAAACCTGTATGAACTGCCACAATCAAATTAAAACCGATTCAGAAGATCTTCAGCCGGTTCGGGATAGCTGGGAGACCGGTGAGCCGATTGAATGGGTACGGGTTCACATGCTGCCTGATTATGCATATTTCAATCACGCCGCACACGTAAATGTAGGCGTTGGGTGCGAATCCTGCCACGGGCGAGTCGACCGTATGGATGTCGTACAGCAGGCAGAACCATTAAGTATGGGATGGTGTCTGGATTGCCACAGAGAACCTGAAAAACATGTGAGGCCGGTTTCTGAAGTTACAACAATGGGATATTCTGCAGAAGACCAGCTTGAACTTGGACGCGAATTGGTTGCAAAACATAATATCAATGCACCAACATACTGCCAGAGTTGCCACTACTAATTGTTTGGTCTAATTCAAACCCTGAGTTTCAAATTAATATTCTGTAAAGAATGAGTGATCAGTCAAATCAAACTACTTTCTGGAAAAGTTTAAACGAACTTGCCAAAAACAAAGAGTACGAAAAGTACGCTGAAAGGGAATTTCCTGAAAATGCCACAGAAATGACCGATCAGGTCTCCCGTCGTAGCTTTTTGCGGGTTATGGGGGCTTCAATTGCACTGGCAGGTTTTGCTTCATGCCGCAAGCCGGTTCAAAAGATATTACCTTATTCAAAACAGCCTGAAGATCTGGTTCTGGGTGAACCTAACTTCTATGCTACCAGTATGCCGTTTCAGGATACGGTTACAGGGCTCCTTGTAGAAAACAATGAAGGACGCCCAACTAAGCTTGAAGGTAATGAACAGCACCCTTCAAGTGGCGGAAGAACAAATATTTATAATCAGGCGGGTATCCTGAACATGTACGACCCTGACCGGTCACGTTCACCCCGCAGAAATGGTGAAAAAGTATCTGCATCTGATTTTGTTGAATTTGCAGCCGACCATTTTTCTGACCGTAACCGCCGCATTCTCTTCATCAGTGAAGCAAACTCCTCTCCTACTTATAACAGAGTAAAAGAGAATGCACTTCAAACATTTTCAAATGCTGACTGGGTAACCTTTGAGCCGTTTAATGATGACAATGCACTGGAAGGAACAAACATTGCATTTGGCCAAAGACTCAGAGCCGTTAATCACTATGACAATGCCGACCTGGTGGTTGCACTCAACGATGACTTTATGAGTCCGTATGGACATAAAAACAGCGTTGAAAATGCATTTAAACTTACCGGTCGGCGTAAGGTTACAAGCACGGAAGATTCCATGTCGCGAATCTATTGTGTTGAAAACTCCTTTACCTCAACCGGCTCCTATGCGGATCACCGTTTACGACTGAAAACTTCAGAAATTGAACCCTTCACTTACGCTCTGGCTTCCAAGCTATCCGAAAGTGTGAATGGTTTGTCTGCTTTCAACAATGTCAGCAACGATTTTAGCAATCACGAATGGGTTGAAAATCTCGCAGATGAGCTTCTTGCAAACAGAGGATCTTCAGTTCTAAGTATTGGGTCAGACCACTCATCGGCCGCTCACGCAGCTGTTGCTGCAATGAATAGTGCCCTGGGCAATGCCGGCGAAACAGTAACTTACCATGAAGTTCCATTCTATGGCGATCGCCATCAGACTGAAGCATTTGTTGAGGCCATGAATAGCATGAGCAACGGCGATTATGATACTGTTGTGCTTGTGGGAACAAACCCTGTATTTACCGCACCCGCCGATCTCAGCTTTGGAGAAGCTCTTTCGAATGTTGAAACCAAGATCCACCTTTCCGACTACTTTGATGAGACCTCAAGTGAATGTGACTGGCACGTTAACAGAGCACATTTTCTCGAAGCGTGGGGAGATGGATACTCTTTTACCGGCTACCGTTCAGTTATTCAGCCACAAATTTTACCTCTGTTTGATGGATTCAGCGAAATTGAATTCCTGAACACTATTGTAACCGGCGAAGAGAGTAACGGTTATGACCTGGTTCAGGAAACATGGAGAGAATACTATTCATCGAACTTCAATCGTGAATGGGAAAGAGTTCTCCATGACGGAATTGACAGTAACAGCTCCGGTTTTGAAGAAGTAAGCGTATCAATCCGATCTGGTCTTGCATCAGACATCCGGTCTTCTCTCTCTGCAGAGCCCATCAGCGGTATTGAAATTAATATCAAACCTGATGCCACACTTTTTGACGGCCGTTTTGCAAATAATGGCTGGCTTCAGGAGCTACCCGAGCCAATGACAAAAATCACGTGGGATAATGTGGCTTTGATGAGCCCATCTACTGCGGAATCTCTTGGCTTGCCGCCTGAACAGAGTTTTAAATCCAATGATGTTCCTACCGTGAAAATTACAGCCGGTGGCAATACGATTGAAATTGCTGCCTGGGTGCTGCCCGGCCACGCTGATGATTCCATCACACTCACAGCAGGATATGGAAGACAAAATGTTGGACGCGTTGCGGATGGAGTTGGTGTGAATACCTATCCATTGCGTACCAGTGAGTCCATGAATTTCCAGCCTGCTGAAGTTGAACGAACAGGCACAATGTATGAAATTGCCTGTGTTCAGGATCACAACAACATTGAAGGCCGTGATATGGTTCGGGAAGCTACTCTCGAAGAGTATCGTGATAATCCGGATTTTGCCACTTACAAGAGTATTCACGGGTATGAAGTGCCGGGGATCAAGGAAGCACTTGCCGAAGGTGATGAACGAGGCCCTATCTCTCTGTTTGAAGAGCAATACGGACCTGATTACCAGCCACAATGGGGAATGGCCATTGACCTGAATGCCTGTTTTGGTTGCGGAGTTTGTACTATTGCATGCCAGGCCGAAAACAACATTCCAGTAATTGGTAAACGCGAAGTGGGCAGACGCCGGATCATGCATTGGATTCGTACCGACCGCTATTTTGAAGGAGACCGGGATAATCCGAAAGTATACCATCAGCCGGTTCCATGTATGCACTGCGAAATGGCGCCTTGCGAGCAGGTTTGTCCGGTTGCCGCCACCACACACAGTGAAGATGGCATGAACCAGATGACGTATAATCGTTGCATCGGTACCCGGTACTGTGCTAACAACTGTCCGTTTAAGGTTCGACGTTTCAACTTCTTTAACTATACAAAAGAGTATTTGACAACCGGTGACGATCCCGAAATCATCCAGATGGCGATGAATCCGGACGTAACCGTTCGTTTCAGAGGTGTTATCGAGAAATGTTCTTACTGTGTGCAACGAGTAAATAAAGCTAAGATCCAGTCTAAAATCGATACAGGGTCGAAAAAACCTGCCGACGGTTCAGTTCAGACCGCTTGTCAGCAAGCCTGCCCTGCCAATGCCATTACGTTTGGTGATCTGACGGATCAGAACAGTGTTGTATCGCAGCATAAACAGAACGAACGAAACTATGTGATGCTCGAGGAGATGAATGTTCGTCCACGAACATCATACCTTGCAAAACTACGAAATACTAACTCAGAATTGGTTTAACAACCAGGATATATAATCGCAACTGATTTAACATGAGTAAAACGTACGAATACGTTCCTGAACCCGCTCTTGTAAAGGGGAATCACGATTTTAAGAGTCTTACAGCGCTGATTACCGATATCAACATGCGCCCCACCCCCAAAGGGTGGTACATCGCTTTCGGTATCTCTAATATTCTGCTGTTTGTTCTTCTTTTCTCCATTGGATATCTCATTTGGGAAGGAACCGGAATCTGGGGTTTGAATTCACCTGCAGGATGGGGATGGGCTATTATTAACTTTGTATGGTGGGTGGGTATCGGTCACGCCGGTACATTGATTTCTGCCATTCTTTTTCTATTCCGGCAGGATTGGCGAACGGCTATTAACCGATTTGCCGAGGCTATGACCATTTTTGCCGTGATGTGTGCCGGTATATTCCCTGCTATTCACGTGGGTCGTATATGGGTAATTTACTGGGTTTTCCCACTGCCAAATCAAATGGCAATGTGGCCAAACTTCAACTCTCCGCTGCTTTGGGACGTATTTGCAGTTTCCACTTATTTCACGGTATCACTGCTCTTTTGGTACGTAGGCCTTGTTCCTGATTTAGCTACACTTAGAGACAGGGTTAAAAGTAAGTTGGCAAAATTTGCCTATGGTACGTTTGCACTTGGATGGAGAGGAAGTAACCGTCACTGGTGGAATTATGAGAAGTCCTATATGATCCTTGCCGGCCTGGCTACTCCGCTCGTACTTTCGGTACACACCATTGTATCTTTCGACTTTGCCGTATCACTCATACCGGGATGGCACACAACTATTTTCCCTCCATACTTCGTTGCCGGTGCGGTATTCTCCGGTTTTGCCATGGTGCTCACATTGATGATTATTGTACGAAAGATCTACGGTCTGGAAGAGATCATGACGGTCGATCACATCGAAAAGATGAACATCATTATTATGGTTACCGGTACAATGGTCGGTTTCGCATACCTGATGGAGTTCTTTATTGCCTGGTATAGCGGTGTTGAATATGAGAAGGCAATTTTTATTCTTCGCGCAACCGGACCTTACGCATGGGCTTACTGGATTATGATTACATGTAACGTAATCTCTCCTCAATTTTTCTGGTCCAAGAAATTAAGACGAAACGTTGCCTTTACCTTTGTGATATCGATAGTTGTGAATATCGGTATGTGGTTTGAACGATTTGTAATTGCAATTACATCACTGTCAACCGATTTCCTCCCCTCATCCTGGGGCTACTACTCTCCAACATTCTGGGATGTAATTACTTATATTGGAACATTTGGCTTGTTCTTTACTTTCTTCTTGCTTTTCCTCCGCTTCCTGCCGATGGTTGCTGTAGCAGAGATTAAAGCAATAATTCCACAAGCTGATCCGCATAACTACGATGAAAACGGTGAGTTCAATCCACCAAAAGTAGAAATTCCTGAACCTGTAAAAGATTCTGCGCAAAAGGGGTAATGTGATGAGTAAATCAATGGAAGAAAATAACATGTACGGTATACTCGCTGAGTTCAAGAATCCTAAGGAACTGATCGATGCTGCCAAGAAAATAAATCAGAGCGGATTTAAGAAGTACGATACGTTCAGTCCTTTCCCAATTCACGGGATCGATAAAGCAATGAATCTGCCCAAATCGAAACTGGGATGGATTGTTGTATCACATGGACTGATAGGCCTGTTAGGCTCCTTTGCCATGATTTATTTTATGATGGTAGCAGACTACCCTCTGAATATCAGCGGTAAAAGTTTGTTGAATATTCCGGCCTGGGTTCCGGTAATCTTCGAATTAACAGTGCTACTTTCTGCATTCGGAGCTGTTTTTGGAATGTTCTTCCTGAACGGATTGCCAAAACTCAACCATCCGCTTTTTACATCGGAGAATTTTAAAAAAGCTACGGACGATGGATTCTTTGTTTGCATTGAAGCAGAAGATCCGCAGTTCGATTCAGATAAGGTTCAAAACCTGCTCAAAGAAGCCGGTGGAACCAATATCGAAGAAATTTATGATAACTAAACCAAATAGGTTTACAATATCAGGTTTCAAACTTAATAATAATGTCAAGCAGCACTTGATACCAGGTTCGGTAACACGAATGCTTGCTACATCTGATTTAAATTTAATTAGTTCAGACAGATGAAATTAAACACAACCAGAATTTGTGCCTTACTGTTGATCTCTGTCATGATGATTTCATGCCGCGGTCAAAAATCTGAAAATGCTCCGGTCCATCCGCAAACAAACATGGATTTTCAGGAGAGATTTAACGCTCAGGAAGAAAACTCCTTCTTTGAAGACGGACGGGCCATGCGAACACCGGTTGAAGGAACGGTTGCGAGAGGAAATCTTCGGGATAACACTGAACTTTATGAAGGTAAAGATGATGAAGGTGATTTTATCGACGAAATCCCTTTTGAATTAACTGAATCATTCCTCTATCGAGGTAAGGATAAATTCGAAGTTTACTGCCAGGTTTGTCATGGCGGAACCGGTGACGGACAGGGTATCATTATGACCGGTGGTTATGGATATGTACCTGCTCCTACTTTCCACCGAGACGACAGTTACAATATGCCCGATGGGGAAATTTATGATGCAATTGCAAATGGTATCCGAAACATGCCTGCTTATGCTTCTCAAATTAAAGTTGAAGATCGATGGGCAATTGTTGCTTATGTACGTGCTCTTCAGCGCAGCCAGAACGTACAGGAATCTGAAATGGATCGGTATGATGTAGATTTGGCTCAACTTCAACAAGAAGAGGAGGAACGCAGGGCCAGGGTAGAAGAGCGGGAAGCTCAGCGTGCACAGTCTCAGGGTGAAGAAGAAGTATCAGCCGAAAGAGGGGAAGAACTCATTACAGCCAATGCCTGTAACTCCTGCCACTCAGTGGATGGCAGCGAAATGGTAGGCCCTACGTTTGAAGGCCTTTACGGCTCTGAACGAAACTTTGAAGATGCATCCTCTACAGAAGCAGATGAAGATTACATTCGCGAATCTATTAAAGAACCCGGAGCAAAAATTGTTGAAGGATATGATAACGTAATGGCATCATACGGTCATCTTTCTGACGGTGAGATCGATTCGATTATTGAGTACATAAAATCACTTTCTGATAATTAACACTGAGCGTTAAAAAGAAATAAATTCATGGCTTCACACAGTCCAAAATTAACTGATTCTGTTCAATTTCCTGCTCAAAAAGATCTTACAAAGACTTTTTACGGAGTTGGAATCGTAGGACTCATTGCGAGTGCAGTGGGCTACTTTCTGGATGCATATCAGTTTTTCTTCTCTTATCTAACCAGTTTCACCTATTTCACATCCTTTGCCTTAGCAGCGTTGATTTTGGTGATGATTCATCACATCACTAAATCATCTTGGGGTACAGTTATGAGAAGAATCCCCGAATCTCTCTTTGCCCGTTTATGGCTCTGGGCTCTCTTTTTTATTCCTATTATACTTGGCATGAGTAATCTTTACAAGTGGACGGACATGGATTATGTAATGAATGATCCAATCCTGGCGGGAAAAACGGCATTTCTGAACGAACCGTTCTTCATTATTCGTCAGGTCATTTATTTTGCCATATGGAGTTTTCTTGCCTACAAGCTGCATAAAACATCTATTGAAATGGATCGTACCCGGGATTGGGGCCTCACTGCTCTGCTTCGCAAGTTTAGTGCTCCGGGAATTCTGTTGTTTGCACTTACCATAGCGTTCGCAAGCTTTGACTGGCTGATGTCGCTTGATGCCCATTGGTTTTCTACCATGTTTGGAGTCTATTTCTTTTCAATGAGTTTTCAGGCACTTTTTCCTTTCATTTTGCTAGTGGTTTTTTGGATGCACAAAAACGATATGCTTAAAGATGCGATCAAGAAAGCGCATATCTACGACTTAGGTGCCTGGTTCTTCGGATTTACAGTATTTTATGCATATATCGCATTCAGCCAGTTTTTGCTGATCTACTACGCAAACATCCCTGAAGAGACTCTCTGGTATTATCACAGACTTGAGGGAAGCTGGGAATTTATTACCTATGCCCTGCTTTTTGGTCGTTTTGTGATACCATTTATTCTGCTTCTTAACAGGGAATCCAAGCATAACCTATTGCTGCTTAAATTTACTGCAGTTCTGATTTTAGTTATGCACTTTGTAGAAATACATTGGATTGTAATGCCAACTCTGCATCATCATGGACTTGCAATCAGCTGGCTTGATATTGCAACATTCGTTGGGTTGGGTGGAATATTTATGGGAATGTTTTTCCAAACGCTGAAAAACTACAATCTGGTTCCTGTTAACGACCCGAATCTGCCTGATTCACTACACAAAGAGTATCATCAATAATCTATTTAATTGTCTTTTGTTATGAGTAACAGCTCAAAAAAGTTTACAGAAGAAGAAAAAGCAGCTATTGCTTTAAAAGCTGCATCCGGTGAAGCAGGTAAGCTGCAAGATCTTGCAGAAGAGCACGGTATTTCCGAAGAAGAAATCAGAAACTGGATGCGCGAAACCGGTGTTGAGAACGTTAGTGATGACGACGAAGACAGCGTGATCATTGATGTTACTGACGACTACGGCAGATCCGTGGAATACGGTGCCACTTTCGACATTCCGAACTATAGACGCATTGTTTTCTGGAGTGCTTTTGGAACCGGTTTGGTTTTATTGATTGTTCTCTCTGTCTTTTACGTCCACAGTTACACAACAAATGTAGTCGCAGATCAGTCAGCGCAAGGAAGTGAATTTTACGATATTCAGCAGCTCCAGGAACGGGATTCCGAAATCCTAAATAACTATGGCGTTGTTGACGCCGAAGAAGGTGTCTACCGAATTCCGATTGATCAGGCTATCTCAGAGATCGTTAATGAAAGCAATTAGTATACACTTATGAAAAACGCACTGACAATCGCAGCATGGATTTCAGTGTTTATCATTTTCTCAACCGTTTCAGTATCTGCCCAGTTAAATCAGTCGAAACCGGAAATACTTGAAGAAATTGGTGTTGATGAAAAGCTTGGAGACAAAATCCCACTCGATCTGAAATTTGCAAACTCAGATGGAGATTCAGTTCGCATTGGTGATCTGATAGAAGATGGTAAACCTGTTCTTTTAAATCCTCTTTATTATGAATGCCCTGCTCTTTGCAGTTTGGTATTGGATGCTGTCTATAAAGTAGTGGAGCAGTTAGAATGGTCGCCCGGTGATGATTATACCATCATCTCTTTCAGTATCGATCCTTCTGAAGGACCTGATCTGGCTGCTCAGAACAAGGAAACATATTTAAAATCACTCGACAGGCCAAGAGCTGAACAGGGTTGGCATTTTTTAACCGGTAATCAAAAAGAAATTGAACAGTTGACAGACGCCATCGGTTTTCGTTATACCTACGAAGAGCAGTCCGGTGAGTATGTTCACCTTGCAAGCATCATGATGCTGAGTCCGGAAGGTGTTATTACACGATACCTTTATGGAGCTAAATTCAGGGAGTTGGATCTTAGAAATTCACTCTATGAAGCTGCTGATGGTAAGATTGGATCTGCAATTGACAAGGCAATCATGTACTGTTTTACGTATGATCCATCATCACAAAGCTATGTACCCGTTGCGATGAATATAATGAAACTGGGTGGCTTGGCTACCGTAATTATTCTGGGTATATTTCTTGGAATTTTTTGGATGCGCGAGCGCCGTTCTACACAATCCTCAAAATCAATAACTGAAAATGAATAGACTTATTGAATATATGCTTCCGCCGGCAAAAAGTACGCTTGCCGGAGAAACAGATGCATTGTTCACCTTCATCAATGTTTCCAGCTTTATATTTATTTTAAGTATCACTACTGCGATGCTCTACTTCGCCTGGAGATTTCGCAGAAAGTCAGATGATGAAGTAACTCCCGTAATATCTCATAACAATTTACTTGAAATCACATGGTCAGTGATTCCCCTTATATTGGTAATTATTGTTTTTAGCTGGGGTTACACTACATATATGAAAAAGATCTCTCCTCCATCTGATGCGTATGAAATCAGAGTAGTTGGGAAAAGCTGGTTATGGGAATTTCATTATGCGAACGGGAATGTCAGTATAAATGAGCTGCATGTACCTGCAGACCGACCTGTTAAGCTTGTAATGAGCTCCGAGGATGTCATTCACTCCTTCTATGTGCCGGATTTCAGGGTTAAAAAAGATGTTCTGCCAAATCGCTACTCTTCCGTTTGGTTCGAAGCTACTGAAGAGGGTGAATCAACCATCTATTGTACTGAATATTGTGGAACGGCCCACTCCGATATGCTTGCAACCGTTTTTGTTCATTCTCAGGATGATTTTGCAGACTGGCTTGAAACATCTGGTGATTCCGGCGAAGACCTTCCACCTGAAGAGCGTGGTGAAGTGCTTGTTGAGCAAAATGCATGCTTAACCTGCCACTCAACAGATGGGTCAAGTCTAACCGGTCCTACATTCCAGGGTTCCTGGGGGTCTGAGGTATCTTTAGAAAACGGTGAAACCGTAGAATTTGATGAGAATTACGTTCGCGAAAGTATTCTCGAACCGAATGCGAAAGTTCATGAGGGCTATCAGCCAGTCATGCCTGCCTATGCAGGTACCCTTGACGACAGAGAAATTGACGCAATTATTGAGTATATAAAAACCCTAGACTAGATCATGGCTACATCAGAAGCATCTACAACATATAAGAAAATTCAGGTTCGGCGATATAAGCCGGAAGAAAAACCTGATAAGCACTATCTTAACGAAGAGAAAGGTCTTTGGGCATGGTTGACAACCGTTGACCATAAGAAGATCGGTCTTATGTACCTGGCATCTATCGCATTGTTCTTCCTCTTTGGTGGAATTCTGGCCCTGATGATCAGGACAGAACTCTGGACACCTGCACGGAATTTCATGGACGCTGATCTCTATAATCAGGTTTTTACGCTCCACGGGGCCATCATGATTTTCTTTTTCCTGGTGCCTTCTGTTCCCACAGTTCTGGGTAACTTTATTCTGCCCCTGCAGCTGGGAGCAAAAGATGTTGCTTTTCCTAGGCTTAACCTTGCCAGTTTCTATATTTATGTGATTGGCGCCCTTTTTACGCTCATAGCGATTGTAACCGGAGGTGTTGACACGGGATGGACTTTCTATACCCCATACAGTGCATCTACCGGTGGAAATGTAATGATGATGACGCTAGGGATCTTTATACTTGGGTTTTCATCTATCTTAACAGGAGTTAACTTTATTGTTTCCATCCACAAGCTCAGATCGCCGGGTATGACCTGGTCCAAGCTGCCTCTTAATCTCTGGGCGCTGTATGCTACTTCTATAATTCAGATTCTTGCCACTCCGGTACTTGCCATTACATTACTTCTCCTTACAATGGAGCGTGCACTCGGAATCGGAATTTTTGATCCGGCTTTGGGGGGTGATCCGGTACTCTATCAGCATTTCTTCTGGTTTTACTCCCACCCTGCCGTTTACATTATGATTGTTCCGGGATTTGGAATTATTTCAGAAGTGGTGTCCACCTTCTCCAAAAAAATTATTTTCGGATACTGGGCGATTGCTCTCTCATCCCTTGCCATCGCTTTTATCGGATTCCTTGTTTGGGGACACCACATGTTTACAGCGGGTCAGTCTTCACTGGCAAACCTTGTATTTTCCTTCCTCACATTTATGGTGGGTATTCCTACCGGGATTAAAATATTCAACTGGGTAGCTACGATGTACAAGGGCTCGATTGATATGAAGACACCCATGGTATACGTAATGATCTTCCTGTTCCTCTTCATGATCGGAGGTTTTACAGGAATTATGTTGGGTGCCCTTTCCGTTGACATTCACCTGCATGACACTTACTACGTTGTTGCCCACTTTCACTACGTTATGGTTGGCGGTATGGTGATGGCGTTCCTGGGTGGTATACACTATTGGTGGCCTAAGATGTTCGGAAAAATGTATAGCGAGCTCTGGGCAAAAATTGCAGCTGGTTTGATCTTCATCGGTTTCAACATGACATTCCTCCCACAGTTCATCATGGGATCTCAGGGAATGCCGCGACGATACTTCAACTATCTGGAGCAGTTTCAGCCATTCCATCAAACATCAACTGTGGGCGCCTACATTATGGGAGTCGGCTTTATTATCATAGCCATCTATCTTGTATACTCCTTGTTCAAAGGAAAAAATGCGGGTTCAAATCCCTGGGGAAGCCGTGCACTCGAATGGCAAACAGCTTCTCCGCCACCGCTTCACAATTTTGAATACGTGCCTGTAATTATCAACGGACCATACGACTATCACAAGCCAATGTCGGAATTCCAGTTGGGTGTTGCGTCAAAACATAACGGTCACCACGCAGAAGATACGGTGAGCGTACCGGAATCAGCCATAGAAAAAGCATAAAACAATCAAATAAGAAATCATGTCATCAACTTCTGCTATTGAAGAAAAAAGGCTGGATCACATACAGCATCACTTTGTTGATGGTGAACAGCAATTTGAATCTGCAAAAATGGGAATGTGGATTTTCATTGTAACGGAAATCCTGATGTTCGGTGGGCTTTTTGTGGCATACATTGCCTACCGTGCATGGTACCCTGAACTCTACCTGGAAGCTTCAACTCAGCTTAATTCTTTCTGGGGTATGGTCAATACCTTTGTACTGATTGGTAGTTCTTTAACCGTTGCAATGGCAATTCGCTCAGCCCAGCTAAATCAGATTAAAGGCCTGATCTACAATTTATATATTACCATTGGCCTTGCTATCACTTTCATGGTGATTAAGTATTTTGAGTATTCTGAGAAGCTTGGTAAAGGAATTGCTCCCGGTGAGTACTACACCTACGACGGATTGGAGCATGAAAAAGCCAATATCTTCTTCAGCATTTACTATATGATGACTGGATTGCACGGAATCCACGTCACAGTCGGTATTGGTCTGATGATCTGGCTCGTTATTAAAGCCAAGAAGAATGTATTTCACAGCGATTACTACACACCTGTCGAAATCACCGGACTTTACTGGCACCTTGTGGATGTCATCTGGATTTTCCTTTTCCCGTTACTCTACCTGATCGACTAACCGAAAATATTATTTAACACCATGAGTGGACATCACATATCATCATCAAAATTTTTATGGGGGATTGGAATCGCCCTCTTCATACTTACATTTGTCACCGTTGGGGTTACCTGGATTGAAATTCCTGCACCATGGAATGTTGTTGTGGCTATTGGTATTGCTATTGTAAAAGCACTTCTTGTGGTACTCTTCTTTATGAACCTGTACTGGGACAGTAAATTCAACTCTCTGCTGTTTGTCTTTGCATTGATTTTCTTTGCACTGATGATCAGTATTACACTTCTGGATACACTATTCAGAAATGATCCCACTCCTATGTTTTGATCTATTTTATATCAGATTATAAAAGCCGATTTCTTACGAGATCGGCTTTTTTTGTTTACATTACCCTTAGTATAATTGATATCTCAAGACAAGACCTATGAACAGCTTAAAAATTGGACAGCTCGAACTTTTCCCTATTGAAACCGGTCGTTTTAGATTAGACGGAGGTGCTATGTTTGGTGTAGTACCCAAAACGCTATGGAGCCAGCAAATTCCTGCGGATGACAAAAACAGAATACCTATGGCGATGAGGTGCATGGTTGTTAAATCGGAAGCAACCGGCAAAGTGTATCTGATTGATAACGGATGTGGTAATAAGTTTGACGAAAAAATGCAGGAAATTTACTCTCTCGATTACGAACACAGCAACCTGATTGATTCCCTGGATGCAATTGATTTAAAACCGGAAGATATTACAGATATGGTTTTCACCCACCTTCATTTTGATCACTCCGGTGGTACAACTGATTATGATGAAAATGGAGAGCTGTATGAAGTGTTTCCAAATGCAAAATACTACGTTAACCGAAGACACTGGCAAACCGCTACACACCCAAATGACAGGGAAATTGCCAGCTTTTTTCCGGAAAACATAAACCCGATCAAGGAGAGTGGAAAATTGATCCTGACTGAAGACAATCACTCCTTTGAGGAAGGTTTTGACACTTTAGTTGTTGACGGACACACTGAAGGACAACAACTGCCAAGATTCTCAGACGATAAAATATCAATAGTATACGCTGCTGATCTTTTTCCAACGTTTGCCCACATACCTCTTCCATGGGTAATGGGATATGATATGAAACCTCTTCAAACACTTGAAGAAAAGAAAGTATTTTTAAAAAGGGCAACTGAAAGCAATTGGTATATTTTTCTTGAACATGATGCCGACCACGAGATCGTCACCATCAAAAAAAATGTGAAGGGAAAATACTCATTGGATCGAAGTCTGAAAATCTCAGACATTGAATAATTTGGACTCTCCCTCGTTAACTGTCTAGTATTTACGAAACCGGCCGATCCTACGTTTCATGTCTGACTCAAAATCAAAGAACCCTTCTCCAAAACTGGGAGAGCTGATTGCGCTCCTCAAGAACGGGTATGCAAAGTCGGTCGGGTACCACAAACAGACAGGTTACATACTATCCTCATCAACAGCTCTATTTGGTCTGATACTCCTACTCTCTTTAGAGCACTACTTTTATCTGCCAATGGAAGTGAAGTCCATATTGATCGGTCTGACGCTCCTTTCTGCTTTGATAGTGTTGATCAGGTTTTATAAAAAATCGACACCACCATCGTTTCAAAATTTCTATACCGATTTTTTCAATTCCATTGATGATCAAAAGTTACAAAACGCTTTTGACCTCAATCTTTTTCCCGATCAGAAACCATCCATATTTTATGAAGCGTCAATAAGATCTAACCTGAAGCATGCTGAAGTAGATGACATACGAACTAAGTTAAACAACTATCTCAGCGGAAATAGCACCACCATTTTGTATCGACGCTCCGGAGCCACACTTTTGATGCTCACTGCAATTTTCATCACAATTTCACTTTCTCAGACTGAATCAGCACAAAGAGCGTTTCATTTCTGGCAAACATACAATCAGCCCAATCCATTTGAATTCACTGTCTCACCCGGAGATACGATTTTGGAACAGGGATCGGTTTTTCAGCCCAAAATTACATTCAAAGGCAACTCAACACCTGACCGTATTTTCCTTTCGTTCAAAACCGAAATTGAAGAATCCTTCAGAAGCCGGCCGATGAATGTAGAAGGCGCTCAGCAATTTGTCTCGCCGGAAATGGAGCTAACCGGAAATATTCGTTACCGAGTAGAGATGGACGGTTTCAGCAGTGATGAATATATTGCTGAAGTACGAGTACAACCACGTTTTGATGAACTCGTTGCAGAGGTTTCACCCCCTTCTTACACACAACTTGAAAATTCTGAATCTGAATATCCTTTTTCCGAAATCTCTTACTATCCGGGATCAGAAATAACATTTTCGGGAGTAAGCAATAAAAAACTGGATCAGATTATCCTTTCACAGAGGGCCGATTCAAATCAGATTGAATTTAATTCAGCGGATTCATCTTTTCAATTCACACTCATTCCCGATCAAGCGGATACACTCCAATTCAGCCTTGTAGATACAGATGGTTTGGAAAACAGGAATCCATATCGAATTGTTCTCAAAACTTCTGAGGACCGTACACCTACGGTCTCAATTCTTGAGCCTAGTGGAACCGTTCAGAATTCAAATCCTGAGACACTCTCCCTTCAGTACAGAGCTACCGATGATTTCGGACTCACCCGCGCAGAACTCAGTTGGAGTTTACAGCGATCATTTGTAGATGAACCAATTGAAGGTTCTGTCGAACTCCAAACTCCCGGAAACGGATATACTGAGAACTACGACTGGAATCTGGATGAACTCGATCTCCGACCTCGAGATCAAGTTGAAGTTAAAATCAGAGTATGGGATAATGACACCGAAACCGGACCAAAAATTGGAGAATCAAATAGTGTTACTCTGTTAATTCCATCTTTGGCTGAAAATTTTGAAGAACTCGATCGCCGGGAACGGGATGTTCAGGGAGATATGGATGAAATCTCTGAAAACTTCCAAAACATTGATAGAGAGTATGAGGAATTTATGGAGAGACTGCGTCAAAATCCTGAAGGAGGATTTGAAGAAGAGCAGATGATGGAGGATATTCGTGATCAGCAGGAGGAGATTGATGAAACCGTGAAGGATATGAACGAACGGTTTGAAGAGCTCAGTAATGAAATGATGAATAACGAGAGTGTTTCTGATGAAACACAACGTGCCTATCGCGAACTGCAGGAACTGATGCAGGAACTGGATGATCCAGCGCTTCGCGAAGCAATGGAAGAGCTACAGAATGCCCTGCAAAATATGTCGCCGGAAGAAATTGAAGAGGCATTGGAAAATGTCAGCTTTAATGAAAACCTGTACCGGGAACGTCTTGAAAGAACTGTTGAGCTATTCAAGCAACTGAAAATGAATAGTGACCTTGACAAACTGGCGAAACAATATGAAGACCTTTCTGACAGGTTGAATCCGGCTCAGGATCAATCACCGGATGAGCTTCAGAATGAGTTGCAAAATACGGCTGACGATATTGAAACCATCTCCGACCAACTTGAAAACCTGGATCAGAATCCACCTGAAAATGCACAACAGAAGTTGAAAGAATTGAAAGAGCAGGCTCAGAATCGCCTTGAAGAATTGGATGAAGAGTTTGAAAATCTGGAGAATCAGGTTGGGGATCAGATTGACCGGAACGAACAGCAAACAGATGATGAAACCCGCCAAAATCAACAGAATATCTCTGAACAGCTACGCCAGCAGGCAGAAGAGTTTCGATCCGCACGCAGCCAAATGAACAGCCAGCAAATTCAGGTAAATATATTGGCGCTTCAACATGCTCTCTACACCCTGCTTGAACTTTCAGACTCACAGGAGTACATCACTAAGGATAGCGGTGAAACGCGAAGCCGGAGTCAGGGTTTTGTTAATCTTGCACGAAACCAAAAAGTGGTTGCCGATCAATTCTCTATCACTGCAGATACCCTGTTTGAAGTCTCATCAGAACTGCCGGGTGTGCCAAATCAAATCAACCGGAAAAAGGCTGAAGTGGAACGAAGTCTGAGAAGTTCACTGGATGAGATGGTTGAGCGTAATCAGCGTAATGCATCAATTGCTTCTAGAGAAGCCTTCGCCGGAATTAATGATCTCGCGTCCATGCTCTCCTCCCTTATCGATCAGCTGATGGATCAGCAAAACGGAAATGGCGGTGGTGGCATGAGCATGCAGCAAATGATTGAGCAGCTTCAGAATATGTCGGGGGATCAGCAGCAGTTAAACCAACAGCTTCAGGAGATGATCAACGATATGCAGGGAGATCGATTAAGTCGTGAAGAGGCAGAACGGATGGACCAACTTGCAAGACAACAAAATGAGATTCGTCGTCAGCTCAGAGATCTGCAGCAGCGCGGCGGACTGGATTCAGGAGACCGAGCCCTCAGCGAACTTCAGAGAATGATTGAAGATATGGAAGAGTCTATCAACGATATGCGCGGGGGAATTACCGACCCAATTATGAATCAGCGGCAGCAGAATATACTTTCACGAATGCTCGATGCCGAAGAGGCACTGCAGCAACGCGGTGAAACAGATGAGCGGGAAGGAACTGCATCTTCTGAATATGATCAAACACTCCCACCTGACATGACACTCGAGGAACTTCAGCAGGAAATCCGATCCCGACTGCAGGATCCAAACTACACTCCGTTTTCAGAATCATACCAGAGATTGATTGAACGGTATTTTGAACAACTCAGGAGATTTGAACGATCCGGATCTCAGCCTGATTAAGCAAAGCGAGATTTTTATACCCGAATCTTTGCCCCTGTCCCAACTCTTTTGCATCTTTCTATCTGCGAAATTTCTGAATAATTACCCTCATCCTTCTCTATTCAACACTAATGAGTGACAGCGAACAATATTCCATAGACGACATCATAGAATACCTGAAACAGGAGAAAGAAGTATATGGTGCATTCTCCGTTTCAGTGCGGATTATTCCAAAAACGGAGATTTCTGATTCGCAACAAACAACGGAGGCAGAGAAATCGGCACCCGTTGAAAAACCCAAGGAGTTAACTGTAGAAGAGAAACTGGAACGTTGTGCCGATCTGGATGAACTTAAGAAGATTTGCATGGATGCTGATCTCCTGAAAACCGATCTGGAAGGAACAAACCTCGTATTTGGAGTCGGTAATCCACAGGCGGATCTCATGCTTATTGGAGAAGCACCGGGCGAGCAGGAGGACAAACAGGGAGAGCCGTTTGTGGGAGCTGCCGGTCAGTTGTTGAATAAAATTCTTGCAGCCATCAATTTTGAACGGGATGATGTCTATATTGCTAACATTTTAAAACATCGTCCTCCTGGCAACCGGAATCCTAAGCCCGAGGAAGCCGCCCGAAGTCTTCCCTTTTTGAGAAAGCAAATTGAACTGATTGACCCCAAAATTATCCTCTGCCTTGGAAAAATTTCCGGCCAGACAATGCTCAACCGTAACGATACCCTCAAAAGTATGAGAGGTCAGTTTCACAAATTAGATGGAAGGGATTTGTATGTCACATATCACCCGGCAGCTCTGCTGAGAAATCAGCAGTGGAAGCGTCCGACCTGGGAAGATGTACAAAAGGTACGTAAACGCTATGATGAATTGAGCAACGGAGCTTAAAATTATTTAAGGTTGATTGCCATTTTTAATCTTAATTGTTGCCCCACTTTTTTGTAGTTTATAGTGTCCGATAGTTGCGTGATTCCACAACCTGAAGACGCTCTTTAATCTTTAAAAATTATTGGTTTAGCAGTTTATGCCCAATCAAAACGGCTCTAATTATCAAAAAAACAGCTCCGGCTCATCTGCTCCGCATGACGGTGGACGTGTACCGCCACAGGCAGTAGAAATTGAAGAAGCTGTATTGGGAGCCATGCTGATTGAACATGAGGCTGCTACCATTGCACTTCAGCTTCTGAGCTCAGAAGACTTTTACAAACCGGCTCACAAACACATTTTTGAAACGCTGTTTGATCTGTACGAGCGGGACAATCCCCTGGATCTGATTACGGTTGAAAATGAGCTTCGGGATAACGGACTACTGGATAACGTAGGTGGACCTGGATACCTGGCCGATCTGACGAGATCGGTTAGTTCTGCCGCCAGCGTGGACTATCACGCACAGATCATTGCAGAAAAAGCGGTAAAGCGAAATTTGATTTTGAACTGCAATGAAATCATCAAGGCAGCCTACGATTCAACAACGGATGCGTTTGATGTATTGGATCATGCCGAACAAAGTATTTTTGATATTGCCAACACAAAAAGCCGCGCAAACGCCACTAAAATTGGCGACGTACTGAAAGATACACTTGCCCACCTGGAAGACCTTAGGGGGAAGCCTGCCGGTGTTACGGGCGTTCCCACAGGGCTGGACGTCGATAACTATACCTCGGGATGGCAACGCGGCGATCTGGTAATAATAGCGGCACGGCCTTCAATGGGTAAAACAGCATTTACACTTACCTGTGCCCGGAACGCCGCACTGCATCCGGACGAAAATTTGCAGGCCAATGTAGCTTTGTTCAGTCTTGAAATGTCATCCCAACAGCTGGTTCAGCGCTTTCTCACCATGGAAGCCCGGATAGATGCACAGGCTGCACGGACCGGCCGGTTGAAGGATGAAGATTTTAAACGATTGATCGATGCGGCAAGCCGTCTGTTTACGGCAAATATTTTTATAGATGACACTCCAAGTCTCAGCGTGATGGAGATGCGTACCAAGTGCCGTCGTCTGAAGAGTGAGCACGACATCGGCCTGATCGTTGTCGATTACCTTCAGCTTATGACGGCCTCATCCAAAGATATAGGTAACCGTGAACAGGAAATCGCAACCATTTCCCGAGGCCTGAAAGCATTAGCTAAAGAACTGGATGTTCCGGTTATTGCACTATCTCAGTTGAGCCGTCAGGTAGAACAGCGTGGCGGTGACAAACGCCCGCAATTGAGTGACTTGCGTGAATCCGGATCTATTGAGCAGGATGCCGATGTTGTTTGCTTTCTCTATCGGCCGGAGTACTATGGAATTACAACAACTGCTGAGGGCGAATCTACAAATGGTCTTGCAGAATTAATTATCGGCAAGCAGCGTAATGGTCCGGTCGGATCCACCCGAATGTTCTTTGTGAAAGAGTACGCAAGATTTGAAAAACTCACACGTGTTGAAAACAGTCCATTTGGCGGTGATGATGATAACAATCAACTTCCCCCACCTGATGTAAGTGGCAGCGGCGATTCCGGCGGGACTCCCCCACCGACATTCAGCCCCGGTGGTGATGACGAGGCACCGTTTTAACCCCTCGACTGACGAGTGGAAAACCCCAAAATCATACATCCTCTCAGTGTACTCGTCTGTCGAGTGAAATCAATCCGACTGTTTCTGGGATCGTAAATATCCTTTAATGTGCCCGGTTAAGACATTCGTCAGACGGCTACTGTTTTTAGCTTTATATAGCACAGTCTTCCTCTTAGCCTCAGACGAAGTAGTTCCCTCGACTGACGAGAGGAAAACCCCAAAATCATACATCCTCTCAGTGTACTCGTCTGTCGAGTATAGCCAATTCGGAAGTTTTGATTTCTTGATCTTGTTAAGCTCTTTTGATGATATATCGGAAATAATTTCGGACCGATTAAAACGACGCCAAACTCTCCTCTTTTCCGAGTTCATCAAAGAGCGAATCATACTTCCCAATCATCCGGCTCCAATCCAGATGCCTGTTGATGTTTTGCAGAGAGGCTTTAGGCAGCGGCTGTGTGTCTCCAGTCAGCAGATCCTTAAGGTATTTGAATAGCTGATCTTCAGATTCATACAGCACCGGGGAGTGAAGCAGCGGTTTGTGCAAATGCTCAGGTATCAGTTCCGGGTAATGAAGCTGATTGGGTACAAGCGGATGGCATCCACAATAGATCGCCTCCATAATTGCAACACAGAAAAATTCATACGTAGCGGTTGAAACAACGATATCTCCGGAGTGGAGTAGCTGACTGTAGCGAACCGGGTCATCCACGTATCCAAAATGTGTAATCTGATCCCCGAACCTCTTCCATGCTCGTTCAAACTCTTCCGGTTTTTTGTGCTTGGTATCCCCTGCCAGAATCAGATCAAACTCCAGATCAATATCATTTAAACGGTTAAGAACCTTGAAAAACATCGTTGGGTTCCGGTCAAACTGCCATCTTTGATTCCAGACAATCACCGGTCTCTTGTTTTGATCGCGGGTATCTGGATGTTGATCAAAAAACTTCAGATCCAGTCCGGGATACATCACCATGCTTTTGTCTGTTATCTTCTGAACCGTATTGTAGGTTTTATCGTCCGGGAAGTTGTTCAAAAACTCAGGCAGTGCGTCCAGCAAATCATTCATATGAAAATTGGACGAAAAGAGCAGTTTATCAGCCGATAGCATGCTTAGATAGTTAATGTGACAGTAGGTCAGATCCCGCTCCTCCCCTTCAGGCATCGGCTGGGTAAGCTGATTTTCATGCATCACCATAATTTTGGGAACGTATGCAAAACGGGGATTTGTCAGCGCCAGAAAAGCGGGCAGATTGGTCATGCTGCTCACCAAAAGGAGATCAATATCTTCTTCGATGTGGCTTGCCATCTCGGCCAGTTTTACCGAATCGCCGTGCATTCGCCACTTCCAGCCCTTATAATTCAGTTTTATCGGGATGATATTGTGACGTGAATGCTCTTGCAGCCCCTCTAAAAAAGCCTTATGAGATCCGCTGAAAAATGGTTCAATGGCTAAAATGTTCAATGTCTCAACCTGTTAATTTCTGAAGAATTGGTTAAATCAAGTTGAGAATATATAAAGAAAATGAGGAAATATAGAGAAGAGAGAAGTAAACCTGTCTGACCTCATTTGAAGCCAGACAGGATTTACAGATTTATTTAACAAATAGCATTTCGCGATAGATTGGCAATGGCCAGTAATCGTCGGCTGTGTATCTTTCAAGAAGATCAACAGCGTCCCGAATTTTAGTCATCGCCGGAATAATCTTACTTCGATACTCTTTACAAAGTTCAGTCAGATCTTCCGCTTTGATGCTATCCTGAGTTTTCTTCAGATCTATCATCGCTTTTCCAAGGTCGTTCAAAGCTCCGTTAACGGTTTCCAACATCTCTTTAGAGCCAAAGTTATCCAGCCCTAAATCCGCAGTCTCCTTCACGGCAGATGTAAGCTCATTGATATACCGAACGGCTGCCGGATAGACCATGGTCCTGGCAATGGCCTCTGTGGTATCCACCTCAATGTTAAGATTGGTAACATATTGCTCAGACCAGATTTCCAAACGGGAATGAACCTCGCGGTTCGTCAATACATCGTACTTTTCAAACAGTTCGATGTTCTTTTTATCGGTGAGATGTGGAAGTGCATCCGCCGTTGACTTAAGGTTCAGCAAGCCTCGTTTTTCAGCCTCTTTCTGCCAGTCATCCGAGTAGCCGTCACCATTGAAAATTATATCCCGGGCTTCCGTCATCGTTTCAACAAGAACCTCTTTCAGGGACAGTTCAAGATCTTTTTCCTCAATTTTGACCTCAAGTTTATCACACATGGTGTCGATCGCTTCCGCTACAATTGTGTTTAATACAACAATGGGGAAAGAGACGGACTGGCTTGAACCGACAGCACGGAATTCAAACTTATTTCCTGTAAAAGCAAATGGTGAGGTTCTGTTACGGTCACCGGCATGTTTTGGAATGGTTGGCAGAACCGGAGTCCCCAGTCCCATCAGGCCCGACTTCATAGATTTTTTCAAACCTCCATTCAGAAGCTGTTTGATAATATCTTCGAGCTGCTCACCGATATATGCGGAAATAATTGCGGGTGGAGCTTCATTCGCACCCAACCGATGATCGTTGCTTGCACTGGCGATTGCAATTCTGAGCAGATCCTGGTGCTTGTAAACAGCACTCAGCACCGCGGAGAAGAAAAAGAGGAACTGCATATTCTCATGCGGACTTTCACCCGGCTCCAGCAGATTCATCCCTTCGGCAGTGCTCAAAGACCAGTTCAGGTGCTTACCGCTGCCGTTCAATCCATCAAACGGTTTTTCATGAAGCAGACATTCAAAACCATATTTCTTGGCAACTTTCTTCAACGTAATCATCATCAATTGCTGATGATCGGCTGCGATGTTGCAATTTTCGAAAATCGGGGCGACCTCAAACTGTCCCGGTGCAACTTCATTATGGCGGGTTTTAACAGGAATTCCCAGCCGGTATAGCTCTCGTTCGGCGTCCAGCATATATGATAATACCCGATCCGGAATGGAACCGAAATAGTGATCGTCCAACTCCTGGCCCCTCGGCGGTTTTGCACCGACCAGCGTACGTCCGGAGGTCATTAAATCAGGACGCCGATAGAAAAACTCCTGGTCGATCAGAAAATACTCTTGTTCGCATCCAACCGTTGATGTGGCTCGTTTTGTTTCGAAACCAAAAAGTTTCAATGCACGCTTAGTCTGCTTGTCCAATACTTCAACGGATCTCAACAGTGGCGTTTTGTGATCAAGTGCTTCCCCCGTCCACGATGCGAATGCCGTGGGAATACAAAGATACTTTCCGTTCTGGTTTTCAATCAAAAATACCGGAGATGTTGGATCCCAGGCAGTATAACCTCTGGCTTCAAAAGTAGCACGCAGGCCACCGCTTGGAAAACTGGACGCATCCGGCTCACCCTGGATCAGGTCTTTACCTGAAAATTCCGATACGGCTCCACCACCCTGGTTCGGAGTAATAAAACTGTCGTGCTTCTCTGCAGTGGCGCCCGTCAAGGGTTGAAACCAGTGAGTAAAGTGTGTAGCTCCCATCTCGGTTGCCCACTCCTTCATTGCTAGTGAAACTGCATCGGCAACTGATAAATTCAATTGCTGCCCTTCCTCGATGGTCTTCTTAAGTTCACTCCATACAATTTTTGGGAGACGTTCTCTGAGATCATCAAGTGTAAGGGTGTATTCTCCAAAAACTTCTTTAATGTTCATCTGCTTGAACTCACCATTAGACTGAGGAGCCCAGTTTCTGGCAGCAGCAAGGGTATCGTAGCGACGAAGTGTCTGTGTCATTTTTGATGTTAAATTTTGGTTCGGGTTTTTGAACAGCGGAAATATATCAGTGTTTCAGTTCTTTTAAAATTTTTTCTTATTTAATTTGAAATTCATAATAAATTTAATTTTAAACATGTGTTTATATTCTTTTTTAAGCTAAAAGCGCTTTCAGGTACCGATCAAACAAAAATAATTTATCCCTATTCAATCCTGACTGAATTTTTTAAGGCAGTTCATCATTCAGTATCTTAGGAGCTGCTAAAAATTCAAATATTTACAGGACTACAACTGGCTTGAAAACATCTACCATAAACGTCTGGATATCTGCTGCCCGTCCACAAACTCTTGCCGCCGCATTTGTTCCGGTTTTGATTGGAGCCTCAATTGCATTCAAACTGCAGTCTTTTTCCTGGGATGTAACTCTTGTAGCTATGTTTTGCGCATTTGCCATTCAGATAGGAACCAATTTTTCCAACGACTATTTCGATTTTATAAAAGGCTCAGACACTGAAGATCGAATCGGTTTTGAGCGCGCGACAGCCTCCGGAGCCGTTTCTCCTCAAACCATGCTTCGGGCTACGATCATCACAATGATCATTGCATTTCTGGCCGGACTCTACCTGGTGTGGATTGGCGGCTGGGTAATACTATGGATTGGAATTCTCTCATTGATCTTTGGCATCATGTATACAGGCGGGCCTTTTCCACTGGGCTATAATGGACTCGGAGATATCTTTGTTTTCATTTTTTTTGGGTTCGTAGCGGTAATGGGAACAACTTACGTCAATACACTGGAGTGGTCGGAGCTCGCATTTTGGGCCTCAATACCCATCGGCGCATTATGCGTCAACATTCTGGTTGTAAACAATCTCAGGGATGTTGAACAAGACAGAATTTCTGGAAAAAAAACGCTGGGAGTTCTATTTGGAGAAAGAGCTTTAAAAATGGAGTATTTATTGATGATCGGCTTATCCTACCTGATCCCCGTCATTCTCTATCACTTTAAAGGTTTCTCCCTTTTTATTGCTTTGCCGTTTTTAACTTTGCCTTTTGCATGGAAACTGAACAAGGTTGTCTGGCAGCACGAAGACAAACGAGTCTTGAACAATACACTCGAGCAAACATCTAAACTGATGGTGTTTTTCGGTTTTCTTTTTGCAGCAGGCCTTATACTCTAAAACGGATGATTAATCTATACTCATATCGTCTCCCATTTAAAAAACCCTTTCAAACAGGGGCAGACCGATATACGCACCGACAGGGAGTACTTATACAGTTTAGTGACACCTCTTTTGAAATTCTGTCCGAGGCAGCACCCTTACCGGGATTCTCTGCCGATTCACTAAAAGAAGTGATAACACTGCTGAAAAATCTGGTCAGCGAACTCAACACTTTTTTGAAAAGTAATTTCTCTCCTGTAGAGCTTAACCATTTTATCCACCATAAGATACCTCTTCCCTCGGCAGCATTTGCCGTTTCCTATCTTGGCCTGAATTTATTGTCAAAACGAAATCGGGTAGATTTGGGTGAACTGCTAAACTCCGGGATCCGGCATCGGATACAAGTGAATGATGTTATTCCGATTCAGCCAGTGAAAGAAACTGAAACTCAGATCAGGAAGAGTTACAAAAATGGATTTCGAACATTTAAGCTAAAGGCAGATAAAACCGTTGATTCAACTATTCATCTTCTTCAAAACTTACATCTCGAGGATTTCTCAGACATTACATTCCGTATCGATGCGAACCGATCATGGACCCCGGATCAGTTTCTATCATCCATAGAAGAGTTGTCTCGTTTCCCTGTTGAATACATTGAGGAACCACTATCCATTGAAAATTTATCTAAACTAAAATCCATGGCAAACGCATCCTCTATCCCCATCGCCCTGGATGAATCCATATTAAATTTAGAAGACCTGGCTGCAAAACTCGATTTTTTTGAAGATGATTTTTTCATCATTAAGCCGATGCGGTTTGGAAATCTATTCGATCTTTTTGAAACAATTTCATCCCGAAGAACTCATTTAAACAGAGTTGTTGTTACAACAATGCTGGAGTCTGCGGTAGGCCGGGCAATGTGTGCATCCTTAGCCGGTTTGATTGGAGATCCATCGCTGGCTCACGGACTCAATACTGGCCAATATTTTGAACACGATTTAATCGTTACCGGTAAGGGCAGTCCTATTTTGAATCTGCCGGACTCAGGATTTTTTGATTTTTCAATATCCCGACTGAATACTGATTTTATACAAAAATTGAACTAAATATTTATTGACTGATAATAGCAGACATAATGCCCCGTTTTTTCCGGTTCCTGCAGAGAATAACCGATTCTTAGCTTCTGAAAAAGAGGAATATGACTACCAGAATCTATTTGGATTTGCAGAGTGGTTATCTGAGGAAACGGATGAAATCAATTTCTCAGAAACTGCACCTCTTTTTATATGTCATCAATCGGACGATAAAGTTTTGTTCCTGATTGCAGCCTGTTATTTGTTAAAAATACCTTTCATCTCAGTACATGAAGACTTTTCAGAAAATGATGCCAGGTCTTTAAAAAGTCTGATTCAACCGCCATTGATCTTTTCCGACAGAAGCGGTGATTTTGATAAGATTTTTTCAGCAAGAGAACTTCACATTTCGGACAGCCAACTTAATCTGAAGGGCACATTCAACAGCAAACTGTTCAGTCTGCAGGATTCTGAAAAAATTGCAGGCCTTTTTTTAACGTCGGGTTCTACTGGAGTCCCAAAAATTGTCCCGATAAAAAGAAGACAGGTACTGTTTGCAACCAAGGCATCCGGGGAAAATTTCAAACCGGGCATAAATAAATTCTGGCTGCTCTGTTTGCCACTGAATCACGTTGGCGGTATTTCCATAATTCTTCGATCCCTGCTTTACGGATCAGCCATCTATCGAATTGATTCTTTTGACTCAGGCAAAGTCAGTCGTCTGCTGGCAGAAAACCGGGATTTTGAAGTAGCCTCGATGGTTCCGACCATGCTGATTAACATGATGGACGATTCGAAATTTCAAACTCATCCAAAATTCAAAGCCATTCTGCTTGGCGGCGGCCCCATCACCCCGGAGTTAATTGAATGGGCGGCTACACGGGGAATCCCAATCGTAACCAGCTATGGGTTGACGGAAACATTTGCCCAGATTGCTGCAAACCCGATACTTTTGCCGAGGGGAATGTACTTTCCAAAAAATAGTGTTGGAACGATTTTTCAGCCTAATTCCATTCAGATACGCGATGATAAAGGAACCAAACAGCACATCAGGGAATCGGGTCAAATTTGGCTGAAGGGCCCGCAGGTTTTTGACGGCTACCTTGCAGATGAATTGAATAAATCTGTTTTTGATAGTGAAGGCTGGTTCAATACCGGCGATTACGGTTATTTGAATTACAGAAATCAACTTTTTGTTGAAACCCGGCGTACAGATCTGATCATCACCGGCGGCGAAAATGTCAATCCCGAAAATGTTGAACAGGTTATAAATTCATTTCCCGGTATTCTTCAATCGGGTGTCGTTGGAATTCACGATAAAAAGTGGGGGCAGCGCGTAGTGGCCTTCTATTCAACAACCGGTGAAGATATTGAACTGAATGAACTCAAGAATTTTCTGAAAGAAGAGCTTCTGGCTTTTCAAATACCAAAAGAGTTTATCCGGCTTGACGAGTTGCCTGTGACGTACCTTGGAAAAATTAAGAGAAAGGAACTGATTCAGGCATACAAGGTTTAAGATGACCTAATTAAAAAAGACTAACTCGGTAAAGCGTAGTATAGTTGGGATCTTTAGAGAAGAAAATATTTTAGCATGGTATATCAAAAAGCTTTAGGACTGTTCATTATCTCATTGCTCCCAATCATCGGAGTAGCTCAGGATCAAGAAAATGTCTCAATCAATGTATCGGCAACCGTAGCCGGCTCAGTTGAGATGATCACCATCAATACGGTGGATTTTGATGACATTGAGCAGGAAGGATCAGTGATTCGGGTTGATCCAATATTTGGTGAACGAGCCGGAAAGATGGTTGCCCGCGGCACACCTAACGCTGCATTCAGAGTGGATTACATCAGAGAGCGTGAACTGATGAATCAAAACGGAAACGGTGTGATCTTTTTTTCATACGAGGTAGCAGGCAATTCCATTGACGACCAAGAGACGTCTGAGCTGTTGGATCAGGATATCCGTGATTTACAATTTAACGAAGACGGTGAGTTCTATTTTTGGATTGGCGGATCGGTTGACTTAAGTGACATTAACCCCGGCAATTACCAGGGTGAGTTTACGATTGAAATCGAGTATATCTGAAACATTTGAAAAAATTGAATCGACATACCGGAAAAATCATTCTTCTGCTATTTCTGCTGAATGGATTTGGTATGCAGGTAATCTCAGCTCAGGACATCAGATTTGGCGATTACGGGGAGTATACGATTGAGATTGAGGACGTTGGATTGGAAGATCTCATTTTTGAAGGACCGATAAACAGTAACAGCGGTATTCACGAAGTTGAACTGATCGACTCGAAAGTACTTTCAATTATTGGCGTAAAGTATCTGGATGTGGATGTGGAAATTACAGCCGATGGAAAACTCTACCTGGATGGAGATCCATCCTACGATAACGATCCCCAACGTTCAATTCCGTTTACACTCAGAGCAAGTTTTGCTAATGAAGGTGAGAACAATGTGACTTCATCACGGCAGATCGGAATTGCCAACACTCCCTCATTGAGCAGCGGTTCAGCAAGATTTCCTATTCTATCGCGCAGGCAGCAGCCGCCCGGACCTCCACCAACACCGCCAACCGGAGATTTCGATCAATCCTTGGTTAACGAAACGGCCTACCTCTATTTTTATGGCCAGATAGATGTTGGCAATGTAGTGGCCGGATCGTACAGGGGCACCATTACAGTTACAGTAGAGTATCGTTAGAGATGTTTTATTTAATCAAAATTAAATTATTCCTGTCTGTTTTCAGTGCATTAATTGCACTATTCCTGATTTACCCGGCACTGCTTTTTTCACAATCGCTGAATATTCAGCTTGATGTTGAACCCAGGGTTGAAACAACTGTGGAGCAGAATCTGGATTTTGGCCAAGTGATTGGAGGAGCCGGTTTGCAATCTATTCTGCCCGGTTCTCCTGAAATGGGAATTTTTCAGATCCGCGCTCTTCGCACGCAGCAACTAATCATTCAGATGGAAGAAGTTGAGGAGCTTCAGCACGAAGATCCTGATGTGCTGGACTCCATACCCATTGAACTGAGAGCCTCATACACAAATTTCGGGATAGAAGATTTTGAATTGAGTACACCGCTAAACTCAATAGGAGAAAGTGTTGTACTGCAAACCTCCGGTGAAAATCCTGAATCTGAATGGACATCACTCTATGTATATGTTTATGGGGATGTTGATATCGGCCAGGTACGTGAAGGCTTGTATACCGGGGAAGTTGTACTGACCGTGATTTATGAATAGCACCCGAGAGGAGCATAATTAATGCGTTCTAACAGATCTTGACGGGGGTTAAAGCCCTTTAATTAAAGCTCTCTAACTTGGGGTGGCAGTTGCAAGGTATTATCTTGAAAGTAGAAAGAAACAAAAACATCTTTTTTATTACTCCAACAAAAAAATAAATACAAGACAATGAAAAAATTAAGCTCACTCATAATTGCTCTGTTTGTACTGGGACTCGGAACTGCTTTTGGGCAAACCGCTGAATTAAATGCTACAGCTGATGTATTTCAAGCAGCTGAAATTACAGAAGAAGCACCATTAGAATTTGGTATTGTCGAAACTGGAACTAACCCATCTATTGACTTTAATACAGCAGATGCAGGAGTTATGTTAATCACTGGCTCTATTGGCGAAAACATTTTTATACAATATCCAGATCAAATCACTTTGGAAGATGGATCAGATCAAATCTTTTTAGAAACAACTGCCGGTACAGATCTGAATACTGCTTCCTCAGCAACTGCTTTTACAAGTGAAGATAGTGTAGAACTACTTGATGAATCTGGAACTGGTACAATTCGATTATTTGTTGGTGGTACACTAAATCAAGAAAGCGACAACACAGGAACACTGACTACTCCAGGAAATTACAGTGGTTCAGGAACAATTAGTGTTAGCTACACAAGCTTCTAAAGCTGTTCACTTTATTTTAAAAACCCCCACTATTTCGTGGGGGTTTTTTTATTTGTAAATTCAGCCAAATTTGCTGAACAAATAGACAAGTTCATGAAAATCCGTCTGCTTACACTTCCATTTGCTCTTTTGTTACTATTTGCCGTTTCGGTTCAGGCTCAGGTAACCATCTCTCCCACTGCCGTTTTTCTTGACAATAACAGCAAGGTCGGCTCTTTTTATGTGTCCAATCCATCCAACAGCGCTGTTGAGGTACGCCTCGGTTTCGAATTTGCATATCCCTCAACGGATGAAAACGGCCGTGTTTTTCTAAATTATGAAGATGAAGAAGCAGAAAACAGATTCTCCTTAGAACCGCATTTACGAGCTTTTCCTACCACATTCGTCCTTCAGCCGGATGAGAGACAGACGGTCCGATTGGTTGGAAGAATTCCTCAAAATTCAGATCCGGGTATGTACTGGACGCGAATGCGAGTCTCATCCAATCAGTTAACACCACCAATCGGAGAAATTGAAGAGGGGCAGGTTGCCGCACAGGTATCTTTTCAAATTGATCAGGTAACAGCTGTATTGGTACAGCATGGTGATGTAAATACTGGTCTCGAAATTCACAACTCATCGGCATCTGTTGATGACGGAACACTTGTTGTTTTGACCGATGTGGAACGTTCAGGTAATTCTCCATTTATTGGAAGTGTAGAAACTAAAGTATTCGGCTCCGACGGAACCGAGATCGATTCCCGCCGGTCATCTACATCGGTTTATTTCAGAAATAACCAGAGAGTAGAGTTTGATGCCTCCAACTGGCCGGCCGGTGATTACAGAGTGGAAACAATTTTTGAATCACAGAGAAACGATATTTCATCGCAAAACCTGCTTCAGATACCTGAAGTCAGTGAGCAAACAACTTTTACAATTGAGTGATAAAAAAATGCCTGCTGATAGCACATCTTGTCTTTCTGTCAGTTAGCTTATCGCTTGTTGACTCGGCAGAGGCTCAATCTGCAGACGATGAAGTATTTCTGCAGTTTCGCCATCAGGGGGTTGTAAACACCTATGTTTCTGCACTTTATTCTCAGGATAAATTTTACCTCTCTATTTCTGATCTTTTTGAGTCTCTTCAAATAGATCATAGTATCGATCAGGGTTCATTAACTGTAACCGGCAACTTCCTCGGTAAGGGTAACTACACCTTAAATTTCGATTCACGGCGAGCCCGGTTTTTAGATCAAGAACTCACACTAACAGCCGATGATTTTGTCATCACCGAATTTGGTTACTATCTGGACCCCGAAATCTACTACGAACTCTTTGAAATGGAGTTTATCATCGATTTCAGTAACCTGGCAGTCTCCCTGGAATCACCTGATACCATGCCGATTATTGCTCAGCAAGAGCGTGAACAGCGGCGAGAGCGTCTGTTGAGGACTCAGCGGGAATTACGCCGTGATTTCTACCCAAACCGATTTGATCGAGAAAAAAGTGCATTCAATGGTGGTTTTGTTGATTACAACCTGACAACCAATCTCAATCAAACCGGAAACAGCTATCTCTACAGCACAAATATTGGAACCGAGCTGATCGGTGGTGATATTCAGGGTACGATTTTTGGCAGTTATTCACAGACGGCGTCTTCACTTCGCTCCAGCGGACTTCGATGGCGTTACGGTATTCGCGATAATGAATGGGTCAGTTCAGTCATTGCCGGACAGACCACAGCAGAGGGACTTGCACCGGTAGCCTATACCGGGGTCCGTCTAACCAATGAGCCCATAGAACCCCGTTACCTTTACGATGAGACGGTTTTTACCGGGTCTGTTGATCCCGACTCTGAAGTTGAACTCTACCGCAACAATACACTTATTGATTTTACCCAGGCTGACGGCAGCGGTTCATATCGATTTACAATACCTCTCACCTATGGAACATCAAACTATACAATTCGCGCTTACAGTCCCACAGGTGAGATGACTACCCGTGATGCACGACTTCAGATTCCATTCAATTTTTTACCCCCCGGTGAAATCAATTACACTGTCAATGCAGGACGTGTTGACAACCCAATTGCAGGATCCACAAATCGGGGAGTTGTTTCTAAAGCAAACGTGAGCGCCGGCCTCTCCGATCGATTTACTGCAGCCGGAGGTGTAGAATACTTTGAAGATTTCCACGAAGGATTACCGACATTTACTGGTAGAGTATCAACTAGACTGTCAGACGGATATCTGCTTTCACTCGAAGCTGCAAATGATGCATTCTATCGTGCAAGTGGAAGTGTCATCTATCCAAATAATGCCAGTTTAAATGTAGATTACACATATTACAACACGCAGGGTGGCATCTACAATAGCAGCCGGAACCAGTCCTCAATTCGCGCAAACCTTTTTACACCGTTTAGTATTGGTGACCTTCCGCTTTTTATGCGCTGGTCTGTAACAAATGAACAGCGTGCAACGGGAGCCGTAACCCGTTACCGACTTGACTTTAACACCCGTCTCGGTCGGGCTAATCTCAGATTTGGTTACAGGGATACGCAGCTCGGTAATCTCTCTCTTGAAAGTACACCGGTTGCACGATTGAACTCCTCCGTGACCTACAATTTTTCACGAAGCCGAAATATCCCCTCCCCGCTTCGCAGCATGTTTTTCCGGGCTCAGGCCAACTATATTCCATCCGTTTCTCTTATTGAGGATGCGGAACTTCAGTTAAGCCGGAATTTAACCCGAAGAGGCAGGATGCAGTTTTCCGCCGGTCGAAACTTTATCGGCGACTTTAACCTTTTCAGATTTTCGCTGACGTTTGATTTTAACGCCATCCGATCGAATACGACTGTGCGATCAACCCGAAACAGTTCCACCCTTACCCAAAGCCTGAGAGGATCGGTTGGCTACGACTCTAATCACAACAATGTACTTTTTACAAACAGGCAGCAGGTGGGGCGCTCCGGGGTTGCTGTTCGAATGTATGTGGATAATAACAACTCGGGAAGCTACGACGAAGGTGACGAATTAATACCCGACAATGCCGTTCGAATTGACCGTGCGGGCGGAAACAGCTTTACAAAAGAGGATGTGCACTACATCTCACAACTTCAGCCTTACAGACAGTATAACATGACTGTCAACAAAGGCTCCATCTCTAATCCTCTGTTGGTCCCCGACCTGGAGCAATTCTCGTTCGTAACCGATCCAAATCAATATAAGCTGATAGAGATACCCCTTTACATGTCGGGCATCATAGAAGGGAAAATTGAACGTCAACTGCCCGATGGTGAAATGAGCGGACTTGGCGGACTTCGTCTATACCTGAGACAAGTTAATGTTCCCGAAGGAACCGAACCACATACGGAAGAAATCCGCACGTTTTCGGATGGTAGTTTTTACACATACGAAGTTCCGCCGGGTGATTATGTCATCGAACCGGATCCAACACAACTAAACTTTCTGGACGTAACTCCCGATGTTGAATCACTCGAATTTGAAGTTCGTCCACTAGCGGAAGGTGATTTTGTTGAAGGACTGGAGATGACTCTGTTGCCTTCTGATGATCCGGTCAAAAAACTTCCGGCTCTTGAAGTACCCAATATTGTCTTAACGCTTCTTGGATTAAACGGAAGCACACTGTCAGTTCCTCAAGATGAAAATTGCACCTACACGATTGAATTGTCCTCCTTCAGTGACTTTAATGATGCCCTTGAATTTGCATCCCATGCTGAACAGTTTACCGATTTAGAGTTGCAAATCGATTTTAATTCAAATTCCCGGCTTTATGGAGTTCGTACTCCGGAGCTCGGAGATATTGAACAACTAAATACCACCATTGCTGATTTCAGAGCCGGTGGATTTACCCGGGTCTCTGTTTTTCACTATTGTGAGGATACAGATTCAGAAGCTGAGTTTAATCTGAATCTTGCCTCATTTGATACTCGAAGCAACGCTGTTGAATTCAGAGATCAGCTCATGGCTGAACTCAATACCGAAGAACAGAATATCTTCATTTTTCCCGACAGGGAGACTGATCAGTTTAAAGTATTGGCCGGGCCATTTCAAACAAGAGCTGACTTACAGAATTTTGTACACAGCTCCTTTTTCGATGACAGATATGATGAGTTGCTGGCTTCTCTTCTGTCCGAAGAAGACACTGCACAAGTTCAAGCAACAGATTTAACTTACCTCATCAGAATACAATCATTTGATGATGAAACGAGTGCCAAGCTTTTTATCGATCAAAATCAGGGAGAGGTAGATCAGGATCTCCAGGTTATTGAAGACAATGAGGGTCGGTTTGAAGTGGTAACGCAGGTACGTGCCGAAAACCTGGATCAAATCAGAGACGTCAATCAGTCTATAACAGCAGGTACTGGAGTCAGACCAAGAGAAATTGTTGTATTTGATCCGACCGGAATTGATCCGGATACCAGCGAAAGAGCAACCACATCCGATATTGTTGAGATACTTGAGGAAGAAGAGTTCTTAACTGAGGATGACACGTTGGGTACGGGGCGTAAAACCATTCAGATCCCCGCTCATACTGATGAAGATTTAAACTGCTATTATCCAATACAGGTTGGCAGCTACAGCAGCATGCGGGAAGCTCAAAGAATTGCAGATGATATTGGTGATCGATTGGGTGAACAGATCAACCTGATCTTCAACTCTGACACTGACCTCTTTGCATTGAGAACGGAACCGATTGAAACGATCGAAACTGCGCTGCAAAAACTGACTCTTTTCAGGGATAGAGAACCACTAAATCAGTATGCCATTGTTGGTCAATGCTCATCCAGTCTTAATGACATACAGGAGCAGTACACCCGATATCTGGTGCCTGTTGACTCAACATCACGACAAACCGATTCGGAAAATCTGACGAATGAACTCAGTGACCGTTTTGAAACACAATTTACAATTCGGGATGTACCATCCGGAAATATCGACGTGATCTATGCCGGACCGTTTTCAAGCATTAGCCGGGCAGATGAGATCCGGGATTTGCTGTTGCAAAATCAGATCATCGAAGAGAATACACAGGTTGAAATAGATCCTGAACGCAAAAATGCTCTCAACTTAACATTCCGAATTTACCTGGGCAGTGTTGACAACCTGGATGAGTTTCAAAATAAATCTGCGACCTATCAGCGGTCAACCGAAAGCAGTTTGACACTGGAATTGAATGAAGATCAGATTCAGCTATTTGATCAGGACCTTTTTCGGTCGTGGCTTGAATTTATTCAGAGATACGATGAGATAAAAAATCGTACAGATCTGCGTCCTCTGGAAATATTTATCCTGGACTAACAGACCTGTACGTTACCTTGCGCAAATTAGAGATAATGAATTGTTGCCATCTGTGTACCGTGGTAGGTACCAGAACGTTTAAAACCCTCTTTGTTATTTGTTACAAACCGTAGATTGACTTCACCGTCCTCTTCTCTCTCAACTTGCATTTCTGCATTCCAATACCAATTGTCTGACCCATTGGTCATCTCCACCTGTTCACCCGATTCGGTAACAAATTCTACACCCTCCGGCAAGTTCATGGTAAAATCTCCATAGACAATTTCATCCTTTTGGATTGAACTGTCTTCTGCTTCTGTATTTCTTGTAATTTGACTGCCATTTACAACTTCAACCCGTACTTGCATCGTAGCTGACGAGCTGTTTTGTGCCATCGCATCAAATGTAGTCAAAGCAATTGCCGCTGCAATCAGAATTAATATGTTGAGTCTCTTTTTCATTGTTTGCCTCTCTAAAGCATTCTTAACTCAACAGTAATATATTAGAATAAATTAATATTAAGAAATTCTAATTATTAGAATGTTTCCACTCAAATCTTAAAATCCGTGTTTAGAGACAACAGGCTTTAAAATTTACATTTGTTAGATTTTAAGAGAAGCTTTTAAGAGGCACTGAAGTAACAATAAATGGCGGGATTTATTCATCTCATGATATCAATATAGCTGTCTTTAAAAAGAATAGAGCAATACACTTGCATAAAAAAAGCCGGCAGATGGATTCCTGCCGGCTTTTAAAATAAATCATTGAGAATTCAATCAAAGCATCATAGCCAATGGATTTTCAATCATGGTTCTCAATGTATTGAGAAATGAAGCAGCTTTAGCTCCGTCTACAATTCTATGATCACTGGAGAGTGTTACCTTCATTCGTTTACCGGGAACAACTTCTCCATTTTTGACAACAGGTACATCTCGAATGGCTCCTACTGCCAGAATACAAGCATTAGGTGGATTTATAATCGCAGTAAACTCTTCGATTCCAAACATTCCGAGATTACTGATGGTGAAAGTACTGCCTTCCATCTGCTCCGGCTGCAGCTTTCTGTCGCGTGCCAAACCTGCCAGCTCACGGGTTTCAGCCGAAATCTGTTGCAGTGTTTTCTTATCGGTATGATTGAGAACGGGTGTCATTAATCCCTCATCAATCGCTACAGCAACAGCCACATTCACATCTCCATGCTTGCGAATGGAATCACCCAACCAGGATGAATTAATTTCAGGATGTTTACGCAACGCCATGGCAGAAGCTTTAACGACAATGTCGTTAAAGCTGATCTTCACATCACTGATCTCATTCAGGGCAGACCGTGCTTCAATCGCTTTCTCCATGTCAATGTCGATTGTCTCATAGAAATGCGGATTGTTAAATTTACTTTCGCTCAACCGACGAGCAATAACTTTTCGCATCTGTGAAACTTTAATCTCTTCGTCCTCTTCTGACGCAAAAGACGGAACTTGAACTCCTGACTCTTTTCGGGCCTGAGATGGATCATAATTCTCAATATCCCGTTTTATGATACGCCCGTCCGGGCCGGAACCGTCTACATCAGAAAGTTTAATTCCTTTATCTTCAGCCATTTTTTTTGCAAGAGGAGAGGCTTTTACACGTTCGTCTTCTTCCGAAGAATCTTCAGATTCACTCTTTTTCTTCTTCGACTCTACATCGTCAAGAATCGGATCAAAATCTTTCTTTTTAGATGATTCCTTCTTTTCATCTCCTGAACTTTCATCTGATGAAGAATCACCAGATGATGAATCACCGTTTGCTTTTCCGGCTTCATCCAGTAAATCACTGATATCCTCACCCTCGTCACCCACAATGGCCATAATTCCACCGAGTGGAACTGCATCGCCTTCGTTAACTAAAATTTTGAGTACCGTTCCGGGATCAAAAGCCTCAACTTCCATTGTTGCTTTGTCGGTTTCCACCTCAGCAATCACATCGCCGGCCTCTACTTTGTCCCCTTCACTGATGTTCCATTTAGCGATCACCCCTTCTTCCATGGTGTCACTTAACTTTGGCATCTCAATTTTTATAGCCATAATCCTTAATCTTAATTCTGTTTAAAATAATTTTCAGTAATAAATCATCAAAGATTCCTGATCTGAGTCCCCGATGAGCCAAGCTTATTAATTTCTGTACGTTACAGCATTAACAGCATCAATAACCTGTTTAGCATCCGGCAACCAAAGATCAAATAGCGGTTTAGAAAACGGAGCATTCACATCCGGCAAAGTCACACGTTGAACCGGAGCATCCAGGTAGTCAAAAGCTTCACGTTGAATTAAAAATCCAACTTCAGAAGCCAATCCTCCAAACGGATGAGCTTCATCCACAACTACACAGCGATTGGTTTTTTTGATCGATTCAATGATCAGTTCTATATCCAGTGGTTTAATTGTGCGAGGATCGATAATTTCCATTTCCACGCCATCTTTTGCAAGCTGAGTGGCTGCTTGTTTTGCAATATGATACATCTTACCGGTAGCAACTACAGTTACATCATCACCTTCTCGCTTCACCTTCCCTTTTCCAATCGGGATGATGTAATCCTCTTCGTCCGAAACCTCCCCTTTCATACCGTACATCTGCTCAGATTCCATGAACAGAACTGCATCATCGTTTCGAATAGCAGATTTCAGTAATCCTTTCGCATCATCCGGTTCTGAAGGATAAATCACGGAAAGTCCGGGAAATTGAGCATACATGGAGTCGTAAGCTACAGAGTGAGTTGCGCCAAGCTGACCCGCAGAAGCATTTGGACCTCTGAATACAATCGGAGTGCTTAACTGACCACCAAGCATGTATCTCGCCTTAGATGCGTGATTGATAATCTGATCGGCCGCCAGCACTGCAAAGTTAAACGTCATGAACTCCACAATCGGGCGCAAGCCATTCATCGCGGCGCCAACACCGATTCCTGCAAAACCAAGCTCAGAAATTGGGGTGTCAATTACTCGTTTAAAACCATATTTATCCAGCAATCCTTCAGAAACCTTATAGGCCCCGTTATACTCGGCAACCTCTTCGCCCATCAGGAAGACGTTTTCATCACGTGCCATCTCTTCGTCCATCGCATCGCGAATTGCTTCTCTAAATTGTAATTCAGCCATTTTTATAAATCGTTGTTATTAAAATTTCTTATTAGAACGGATTATTTCCTGTCATGAAAATGAGGAGTACCTGCAAACATATCCTCGTAAAGCGCGTCATCTTCCGGGAAGTCTGAATTGTCTGCAAACTCTACAGCTTCCAGAACTTCGTCCTCAATGCGCTGCTCGATCTCTTCAATTTCTTTTTTCTTCGCAACCTTTTCATCAATCAGATATGCTTTCATTCTTTCAATAGGATCAATTTCCTGATACTTCTTGAGCTCCTCTTTGGTTCTGTACTTCTGCGGATCTGACATCGAGTGCCCGCGATAGCGATACGTTCTTATTTCAACAAACCAGGGCATGCTGTCTTCCCGAACTTCATCGGCAATCTTTTTCATGTTCTCATACACAGTCAGTGCGTCCATGCCGTTAAACACAGCGCTCTTCATACCGTAACCCTGGGCTCTTTCATGAATTTCATTTACTGTATGGCGTCGGGCTGCGGTTCCCATCGAATAGCCGTTGTTTTCCACGATGTAAATACATGGCAGTTTCCAAAGCTGGCTCATATTCAGGGTTTCATGCAGTGCACCCTGGTCAACCGCTCCATCACCAAAAAAGGTTGCCGTAACCCGATCATTCTCCTGATACTTATTGGCAAAGGCAATGCCGCCCCCAATTGGAATATGTCCACCTACTATTCCGTATCCTCCCCAAAAGTGCTCTTTAACATTGGCAAAGTGCATAGAACCACCCTTACCTTTTGAACACCCGGTAGCTTTTCCGAAAAGTTCTGCCATTCCGGCTTTCGCTGAAACACCTCTTACCAGTCCCCAGCCATGATCTCTATAAGCAGTAATGATATCGTCATCATTGTTCAATGCGTGAACAGTACCGGTTGAAACGGCTTCCTGTCCAATATAGAGGTGAAGAAATCCACCAAACTTCCCTTTCTGATACTGCTGCATTGCACGCTCTTCAAAACGGCGCTGCAGAAACATCTGCTCAAACATTTTGATCACATCATCATCAGACAGACCTAAGTCTTTGTGTGATTTGTCCGTTGGATCCGGTAGATCTACTGATTTTTCAATTTGGCCGTTATTTCCACTATCAATCCCAATGGGGGTAAAAATAGCATCTGTCTCTTTTTTCTTCGCCATACTTACAGTTAATCGTTATTCAATTTCTGATTTGCGTTAAATATACCCATTATTTGAAAAGTTTACAGACACCCAAATCTGACATCAGATCTCGGCACTGATCAGCTCTTCAGTTTTCTTAAATGCTTCCTCTATCTTATCAGGAAATCGGCCTCCGGCAGTAGCCAAATTTGGCTGGCCGCCTCCGCCACCACCTACAATTCTTCCCAATTTTGACACCATGCTGCCCGCTTTCAATCCTTTTTGGATCACATCATCGGTAACAGCCGCCATCAGGTAAACCTTGTCCTGCTCTGTATCTTCTGAAGCCAGAACAATGACGCTGTTTGTTTTTAACTTCTCCAGCGCTTCGTAGCCAAGCTGCTTTAATGTATCCATATCAGCGCCGTCCACTTTACCTTTAAAAAGTTTAACACCGGAAACATCGATTCCGTTTTCCAGGATCTGATCGAGTGAATCTCCCGCCCGGCTCTGAAGCATTTTATTCAACTCTTTTTCCAGTTCACGATTCTTTTCAATCAGTGATTCAATTCCGGATACAAGATCTTTTTGTGAACCCAATACAGCGCGTGCTTTCTGCAGCTGCTCTTTCTCTGAACGCAGAAGCTGATCAGCCACTTTGCCAGTTACAGCCTCTACCCTTCTGATGCCTGCGGCCGCAGACGATTCATCCGTAAAACGGAAGTAACCGATTTTGCCGGTGGCCGGTACATGAGTACCACCGCAAAGCTCTACTGAATAGTCAGGATCAAAAGTTATAACACGAACCTTATCCCCATATTTCTCACCAAACAACATCATGGCACCACGTTCCCTGGCTTCGTCGATAGGAACACTCCGTTCTTCAAGAAGGGGAATATTTTCCTGAATTTTTTCATTCACTTGCCGTTCAATCCGGTTAAGCTCATCCTGACTGACAGCTTCAAAGTGAGAAAAGTCAAACCGCAGGCGGTCCGGAGCAACCAGTGATCCTTTCTGAGCCACATGATCACCCAGCACGTCTCTCAATGCAGCATGCATCAAATGGGTGGCTGAATGATGTTTTTCAATCTCCTGTCGTCTGTTCAGGTCAATGGTAGCCGTCCAAACACCTGATAAATCCTCAGGAAGTTGATCAACATAGTGCAAATGTCCATCATCTGATATCTGAACATCGGTTACCCGAATAACCTGATCTCCTTTTGAAATTGTACCCACGTCTGCAACCTGTCCACCGGACTCTGCATAAAACGGAGTGTGTTCCAGCAAGATGATTTTATTCTCTTCATTTTCGGCAAATGCCAAAATTGATGTTTCTACAGAAAATTCATCATACCCCACAAACTCAGAATTTCCACCTTTAATGACTTTCCAATCCAAGTCGCTTTTTTTGGAAGCGGAAAATTTACCGGCTGATCGGGCACGCTTACGTTGCTCTTTCATGAGTTCGTCAAAGCGATCTGTATCCACTTCAACACCCTTTTCACGGGCCATTAATTCTGTAAGGTCGATTGGGAATCCGTAGGTGTCATGGAGTTTGAAGGCATCATCACCGGAAAGCTTTTCCTTTCCTTTAATCATGCTCTTGAACAGCTCAATTCCCTGACCGAGGGTATTTAGGAAACTTTTCTCTTCAGCTAAAATCACATTCTGAATGTACTCCACCTGACCATCCAGCTCGGGAAAAACATCAGTAAACTGTTTAGCCAAAACCGGAACCAGTTCACTCATAAATGGTTTTTTGAAATCAAGCCGGTCCCAGCCATAGCGAATAGCGCGCCTTAAAATTCTTCGAATTACATATCCGCGCCCTTCATTTGATGGTGACGCCCCGTCCATAATGGAAAAACTGACCGCACGAATGTGATCAGCAATCACTCTCATGGCAATGTCTGCTTCCTCTGTTTCACCATACTTTTTACCCGCCAAACCTGCAATTTTCTGAATGATCGGCTGGAAAACGTCCGTATCGTAATTGGAAGTTTTATTTTGCAGAACCGCACAAATTCGTTCAAAACCCATCCCGGTATCCACATGCTGAGCAGGCAGTTTTACCAACGATCCGTCATCCTGACGATTAAACTGTATAAATACCAGGTTCCAGATCTCCATCACTCGTGGATCATCCATATTGACCAGTTCTGCTCCGGGCTTCTGCTTTCGCTCCTCATCTGATCGTAAATCTACGTGTACTTCCGAGCATGGCCCACAGGGACCCGTCTCCCCCATTTCCCAGAAATTATCTTTCTTATCAAATTTTAAAATGTGTCCCTGATCAATGGTCGTTTTTTCTCTCCAAAGCTTTGCAGATTCATCATCAGCGGGCAAGTCATCCGAATCGTCGCCTTCAAAAACAGTTGCATAAAGTCTGTCCGGGTCCAGTCCCCACTCATCAACCAGCAGCTCCCACGCCCATTCAATCGCCTGCTCTTTGAAATAATCACCAAAAGACCAGTTCCCGAGCATTTCAAAAAGCGTGTGGTGGTAGGTGTCGTGGCCTACCTCTTCAAGGTCGTTATGCTTGCCGCTTACCCTGATACATCGTTGCGTATCGACCGCTCTTTTCCAAACTTTGCCATCTGATTTCAGTCCTTCCTGCGCTCCCAGAAAGATAGGTTTAAATTGATTCATACCGGCATTTGTAAAAAGAAGGGATGGATCATTCTTTGGAACCACCGGTGCACTATCCACAATCAGATGCTCCTTTTTCTTGAAAAATTCCAAAAACTCATTACGAATCTGAGCAGCCGTTTTCAATGACATAAAAATCTATTCAAATTTTGATCGATGCTTTTTTCCTTAAGCTTCTTAAAATAGCAATTTTTAAACTTAACCTCATTCAAAGTTTCACGCCTGCTTACATACTGCTACATTGTATACATTGTAGCATCAATTTTTTGTAACTGAATGAACTTACGATGAAAACACTCTTAAACTACTTCCTGAGGGGACTTCTGTTTATTTTCCCGCTCTATGCCACCATTTTAGTGATTGTTGTATTAATCAACTGGCTCGATTCTGCCGTCAATCCAATTCTCTTTGGTTGGCTGCCTTTCAAAATTCCCGGCCTGGGATTTTTGACATCCCTGTTCGTCATTGCTCTGCTGGGATTTATAATGTCAACGGCACTTACCAAGCCAATTGTCCTGTTTTTTGAAAACCTGATGTCACGAATTCCTTTTATTAAGATCATCTACACTGCTTTTAAAGATTTTAGTGAAGCATTTTTGGGCGATAAAAAGAAATTCAACAAACCTGTGGTAGTTTCACTTACTGAGGGTGTTGATCGTATTGGTTTCATTACAGAACGGGATTTAAGCATTTTGAAGATTCAGGACAGAGTTGCTGTTTACTGTCCTCACTCCTATAATTTTTCAGGAAATCTTTTTTTGGTTGATCCCGTCAGAGTCAGAATACTTAAGATTGATCCATCCGAAGCAATGAAGTTTGCCGTAAGTGCCGGAGTGACTCAAATTGTACCGCTAAAAAGTTAAACATATGGCCACATCCGTTTTTACCTCTCAGGAATCAGACAGAATCCAATCACTCTTCCCCCATACCCAAACGGGACATATTTATCTGAACCACGCCGCAATAAGCCCAATATCATCGAATGTCCGGCAAGCTCTCGATACATTTTTAGATGATCGAAGTACAGGTAAGATCGACAATATAGAGATGGGTATGAATATCGTATCTGAGACGCGAGATCTGATTGCCGACTACATCAATGCCGCTTCTCCCGAGCACATAACATTTACGGGAAACACATCCGATGGAATTTCCGCTGTGGCTGAAGGAATTGAATGGGAAGCCGGTGACGAAATTTTGCTGAACCGGATGGAATTTCCTACCAATGTTCAACCCTTTCGAATTCTGGAGAGGCATGGTGTTAAAATTCACTTTATAGACCCTAAGAATTATGAAATCACTCCTCAGATGGTAGAAGACGCCATCACGCCAAAAACGAGACTCTTCTCAATCAGTGCAGTTCAATATCTTACCGGGTTTAAAGCGGACCTGGAATCCATCGGACAAATATGCTCCTCGAATGATATAATCTTCACCGTTGATGCAATTCAGTACCTAGGTGCCGGTAAAATTGATGTACAAAAGTGCAGGATTGATGCACTGGCTACCGGCGGACACAAATGGTTGATGAGTCCGATGGGATCAGGATTTCTCTATCTATCGAAAAAACTATCTGAAAAGCTCACACCCTCTAAAACGGGATGGCTCTCGGTTGAGGAGCCCTGGCAGCTTTCAAATTTTGATCAACCCTGGCTACCTGTTTCACAGCATCTCGAAACCGGAACTCCAAATATGATGGGATTAGCTGGGATGAATGCCTCTTTGAAAAATATTTTAGAAACCGGTCCGGACAGGATCACCGATCAAATTTTATCACTCACCGATTTTTTGACCGAAAAACTACTCGAAAATAAGAGTTTTAAATTAATCAGTCCTGTAGATTCAAAAAAACGAGCTGGAATAGTGACGTTTAAACCTGCCGGAAATATCAACACGGATGAGTTTGTAGATTCCCTTAAAAAAGAGAATATTACGATATCATCACGTGAAGGGATGCTGAGAATCGCCCCTCACTACTACAATTCATTTGAAGAGATTGAGACCGTTCTGGATGTCATTACCCGATAAACTGACCACACTTCGCAGAGAACTTCAGGTACTGCTTTCCAAAACGTTCCAAAAAGCTGCCGATGATGAGATCATGACTCATGGAGCCGCGATTGCATTCTACACTATCTTCTCAATTACGCCTTTGATTATACTTGTTGTATATTTTGGAGGTATTTTTTTAAGTGAAGAGATTGTTTCCGGACAGCTAACGGACTACCTTGGCGATTATCTGGATCAATCCGTAATTGACAACCTGATCAATTACATCACCACCAGGCAACAGCAGCACTCAGGAGTCATTACCACGATAATTGCGGCCGGTACAGTAATTTTTGGTGCCACAACGGTGATTAGCCAGTTCAAAACCACCCTCAATAAAATCTGGAACGTTGAAGGTATTACCATCAATTCTGTATGGCATTTCTTATTGACCCGCCTGTTGTCTTTTGGTATGATCATCCTGCTGAGCTTGCTTCTTCTTACATCACTCCTTGCTGAATTGTTACTGGTTATTGTGGCATCTTATTTTCAGGACTTTTTCCCCGGAATTGAACTGAACATATACGGCTTGATTGCCCAAGCTATTACGCTATTATTTGCAGTCAGTTTTTTTACGCTGATATTTAAAATTCTTCCAGATGTTCATGCCCGATGGAAAGATGTACTTGTAGGGGGGCTGGTAACAACGTTACTCTTTCTAATTGGTAAATTTTTGATAGGTTATTTCTTCACAGCAGCCGGAATTGAAGCCACATACAGAGCTGCGGGCTCCCTGGTTATATTTATCATCTGGTTATATTATAATATTCAGACGATCCTATTTGGAGCCGTATTCACTCAGGTTTACACGGAAATGTTCGGTGGAAAAATTAAACCCTACCGATTTGTCTCATTAAAAAACACACTTGAAAAAGCCGGATTGAAAGAGAAAGATTAACGTTTCTTTTCCATCAATACACCTCTTCAAACATTCTGCTTGATGGTTTGATGAATTTTTTGAGGTCTCCGCGTGGAATTTCATTCAGGTCTTCAGGAAGTTTAGTACGGATATCGATATATCCATCGATTCCTAATCTCAGTATCTCTTTATAGATTCCCGCCTCCATACCTTTTAAACCGCAAATATAGATTAGCGTGTTGTCCTTTTTCAAGATGGGAAGCAGCAGCTCCTCTTCGTCATTAAGCTTAGTTTGCACATAGTGTTTGGAACCATCTTTTCGCCGATTTTCCCTGGATATACTTTTCAGATAGTGAAAATTGGAATGTTCGTTTGCCATGGTTTCCAGGTAGTCAGAGTATAGTAAATCAGTTCTGTACGGACACCCAAAAATCAAAGCACATTCGTTTTGAAAATCTCCTTTATCAAACAGCTCCATTATCATTCCTCTGAATGGGGCTATTCCGGTTCCGGTAGCAAAAAACAGGTAGTTAAATTCTTTCGCATTTTCCGGGAGCAAGAACCTCTTACCGCTTGGCCCGGTCACTTTTACTTTGTCGCCAGGTTGAAGATCAGCAAGGTAGTTGGATGCAACACCGATGTACAGTTTATTCTCAAACTCCTCGATCGTACGTTTTACCGTGGTCGAAATAAGGTGACTTTTACCGTTTTCTCCTTCTGATGGTGATGAAACAGAGTATAAGCGAAGTTTATGATCGCGGCCTTTCTCATTTTTACCCGGAGGCAAAACCCCGATCGACTGACCGGCAATCACCCGGCCCTCCAATTCAGTGCCGGAAACATCAAATGTAATGTGACGAACAAAATTAGGGCTCGACTCTTTTGTAATAATTCTGTTTTCAACAACTGTTACTTCAACCGGATTTTTCGGGCTGTAAATATTCAGTTCTACTTCAGGAAGTACTAATTCTGCCATTCTGTTATTTAAAATAATTCAGTTTATAATTGAGATATAGTTTGATTGAAGGTGATAAAACTAAAGAGGAAATTGAATCATTTCATCAAAAAGTGAACTCTCCTCATCCATGTAGTGCGAGGACATCAAAATTGTGGTATTTCGAGATTTCACTTCCTTGAGGATATCCATCACCACGAGGCGTGTCTCCTTGTCAAGTCCCCTCATCGGTTCATCCATAATCAAAATTTTTGGAGAGGCAATCAATGCTGCAGCAATCTGTGTCTTCTTTTTCATACCGGTAGAGAAGGTTCCGATCTGTTCATTCCGGGCATCCAGCGATAAACGGTTAAACATATCCTCAATCTCATCGGGAGAATTGCTCGCCCACTGTTTACGGTTTCTGAGCACCCACTCCAAAAGTTCTAAGGCTGTTAAATGCTGTGGGAGTGTCTCTTCATCGTGAACCAACCCAACATGCTCCAGGTATGCTGAAGGATTTTCGTGAATGTTCAAACCGTCAAAAACGACAGTACCACTGCTTGGGAACGAGTTTACGGAGACTATCCTTAAAAAAGTCGTTTTACCTGAGCCGTTCGGTCCTACAATTCCAACAGCTTTTCCATCTTCAATGGATGTAGAAAAATCCGAAAAAACAGGAACACCCGGTTTATACTGTTTGGTTAGATTTTTTATCTGTAACATGTTACTTAATACTCTTTTTGAGCCGGACTGTACCCGTAGCAGACACCACGGCGGCCGAACTCAGATAAATTAGTAAAACAAACAACTGTTCTTCCCAGCCGGGAACACCAAATATAAAAAGCTGGGTAGTCATGCTAACGAAAAGTGGTAAAATCCATCGAATTTGCATCCAGAACCATGTAAAAAACCAGCTTTTCAAAGAACCCATCCAGCGTAAAAGCCAAGTTGGAGAAAATGATGTCTGCATGGTTTGGAGAATGAAAAGGTGATGTGAAATAGCAAATACCGTCCACACTCCCAGCATAAACTGAGAATCCGGTTTTTGATATGCAACCAGCCATACCAGTATGTGACCGGCGGCAACAACCCGGCCGGCAGGAAGTTTTCGGTCTGTCTGCTGTAAAAACTGCCAAACATTTGTCCGGATGACTGAAGGCACCCACCAAAGCTGATCCACTTTCCGGCGGGCAGTTATAGAATCTTCCCCATCTGTATCTCCAAAAAATTCACTGAAAAAACTGTTGGTTTGATAGTACCGTTTCTCCGGCACAGTGCTGAATCGAAAGAATAATATCAACCCGCCTGTTAATAATAAAAGTCCGGTCAAGAATTCCGGGAGCGGTCCGAATGCATTCCCTAATACAGTTGCTATGACAAGAAGAACCATTCCCAAAACGGCAATAACAACTGTATTGATCAAACTTGGAATTGCGCCGGGGTCAATCGGATACTTAGCATACTCTGCTATTTTTCTCCTGAGCTCCTGACCCTTTTCACTCTCCTGCCAGAACTGAGACTGAGGGCCTACTTTCAAATATGCATAGAGCGCGATAAAATGGAGCCCTGCAACCATGGATAAAATATAGACTGAATAGATCAGCTTAGTAAAAAGCTGGTCGAAGGGACTACTGAAATCCGCAAACATCAACACTATAATAAACAGGTAGGGATATTTGTAGAATCTGTTGGTTTTAAATGACAAATATCTCAGCAGCCTAGACCCACTGATATTTCCCAACTGGATCAATTTTGAATTTGAATCCGGAAATAGTAGATAAGGAGTAATAAATGCGATAAAACCTGCAGCTGCAAGAATCAGATAGCGAGCTGTAATAACACGCTCTTCCATGGGCAGATCGTAAACCCAGCTACCGCCAATTGCTATCGTCAGAAGAAACCATAAGGTCTCGCGCAACAAGGATGTCTTCTTAATCAGAGCCAAAATGATTCGTTGTTCAATCTCTAAAAATGAGAGGTGAATATACTGTTTAATTCACCGGAAATCGAACCATCAGATGATCGATTTCAGATCATCTATTCGGAGTGGCTTTATGAGGTAGGCTTCATAACCGGTTTTTTCGGCTCTTTCACGATAGGCTTGATCTGTGTTGCCCGTCACATAAATAACCCGGGTATCTTTTACTGAGTTAAGTATTTCAGAAGTGGCTTCAATACCATCCATCTGACCGTTTAGCCTGATATCCATCAGAATAACATCCGGTTTATTTTCCTCAGCTGCTTTCACAGCTTCTTCTCCCGTTGTTACACAACCGACAACCTGGTATCCAAGCTTTTCGATCATTTTTTCGGTAGTCAGAGAAATAATCAGATCGTCTTCAACTATGAGAATTCGCTTCAATGTTCACTCCTATTTAATTTACCCGTACGTACACGTGAATAAGAGTAGCGAGTCCTTAATTTGTTACAAACTAATCAGAGACTATCTGAAATTGGCCCGAAGTTATTGCTTTTTTCTAGCTTGTCGACTTTTAGTATACGGCCGTCAATTTTATCACCAATTACAACCCAGCCGCCAAACGGAACTTCCTCATCTTGAATCTCAATTTTCCACCCGGCTCTGAGTTCCAGCAGGTCAGACTCTTCATTCTCAAATGGTATGATTGTTTTTTCTTCAGGTAAAGTAATTTGATCGGCTTCTATTGTGTGCTCATATACCTCATTCTCTTCTTCCCAGCGAATAGTCTGGCCATCAATATTTTCCACAATTTCATCCGGCAGGTAATTCGCACGGGCAGGAATATAAGGCTCACTGTACCAGTTCCCCCAGATTCTGTTTACCCCTTTTGCATCAACAATCACCGTAATTGAACTATCATATACTTCCAGGCCATTTATCTGTTGAGCATCGAAAACGAATTTCCACTCTATTGCTTTACTGTCAATATCAGGACCTTCGCAAATAGTACATCCCTTCAACGGTTCCATTTCCAAAAGTGAGAGATCGGCAGAGTCACTGACACCCGTATATTTTCCATTTTTGACAACCGTTTCGACAGCAAGAGATAAGAGTGTATCCGGTTCCGTAAGTTCAATTCTCACGGGTTCACGACCTATACAAGGACTCGACTCTCCCTCAAATAGAATATCACTAAAACCGGTCAGCCCATATCTGTTCAATGTGGAGCAGATATTTTCGTTTTCCGACTGATATTCATCATTGAGTGCAATCAGCTCATCCATTTCATATGGTGTGATCTTTGTAGGGTAGATCAGAGCATCTTCGTCAAAGTTGAAAACATCACAGCCGCTTATGAGTACAAAGGGCAGAATTATGTAGATGATAGAAAATTTTCTCATAATACTGAGCATAGTCTTGAAGGAATGATAGGCAAGCAGATAGTTTCTTCCAACCTCGATTTTCGGGTCTCGCTACAGGGAATCCAATGCAGTTTTTTAATTCACGTTTTGTATATTTGAAAAACGCTAAAAAAGCGGTTTCATACGCTAACCGAAAAATAAACCATCAAGCATGAAATTCTACGTTTGTATTAAGCAAGTGCCGGACGTGAACGCCCCCTTGCAAATTAAAGACGGCCAACTCATTCAAGATGCAGACCGAAATATATTGAACGCATATGATGCCTCAGCGGTCGAGGAAGCATTGGTACTATCTGAAAAGCACGGCGGTGAAGTTGAAGTAGTACTAGCCGGCCCTGAGAAGGCCAAAGAGACGCTTCGCAAAGCCCTGGCCATGGGTGCAGATAAAGGAACTCACATTGTAACGAATGGGGATGAAGAGTTTGATTCAGCTTCATATGCAATGATTTTGGCAAAGTTCTTCTCTGATAAAGAGTACGATTACATCTCATGTGGAAAGCAGAGCCAGGATACCGACGCCGGCCTAACCGGTGCTATGTTGGCTGAATTTCTCGATCTGCCTTATGCAACGAATGCAGTCGGTTTAGAATACAGTGACGGAATATTGACCGTCAAACGACAAGGCGATACCGGACAGGAAATGATTGACGTTCCTTCCCCCGGTTTGGTTACATGCTCCAATGATATGAATGATCCTCGGATCCCGAGCCTGAAAGGGATTATGCAGTCCAAGCGAAAGCCGGTTGATACAATTTCTCTGGATGATTTAGGTGCAGATGTTGTTTCCGGTAATGTTCAAACCAAAGTACTTGGATTTGAAGAAAAACCGGATCGTGAGCCCGGTAAAAAATATGAAGGTGAACCGGATGAGATTGCGCGACAGGTTGCGCAACTGCTCGACTCAGAAGAAAACGTTATTTAAACCAAAAGAAATTAATTCATGAGTACTCTACTAACTGTTATCTCAGTAAATGACGGGAAAATCAAACGTTCATCTCTTGAAGTGCTGTCCCGCTGTAATGAATTGGCCGGCTCGAACGGCTTGAAGTCAGCTGCTTTGGTTATTGATGCCAATGCATCTGAAATAGCCGAACAGCTGAAAAATTACGGACCGGATGCGATCTACACGATTGAAAATCCAATCTTTAAAAATCATCTGAACACCCCTGTTCTGAAAGCACTCTCCACAGCTGTTGATCATATCAACCCACGCGTGGTCGCGTTTCCGTCTACGGAAAGCTCAAAGGATGTTCTCGGTGCGCTGGCTGCAAACAAGGAAGCAGCTGCATTGAGTGATATGTCTGAATTTGATCTGACAGAAAACGGAGTGAAAGGAAAGCGACCGGTTATGGCTTCGAAGATAATCTCTTCTGTTGAAGCAACCGGGTCACCTGTACTTATCTCCGTTCGCTCCGGTTCCTACGATGTTGTTGAAAAATCAAGTGACGCTTCCGTTGAATCAATCGACTTCAGTTTTAATGATGAAGAATTGAAAATAACGCTGAAAGAGATTATCAGCTCCTCTTCAGACAGAGTGGATCTTTCCGAAGCGGAAGTTGTAGTTGCAGCAGGTCGTGGGGTGAAAGATGAAGAAGGACGAAATCTGATTTCAGAGCTTGCCTCGGTATTGAATGCCGGCATTGGTGCATCGCGTGCACTCACAGAAGCCGGCGATTACGACCCGAGCCTTCAGATTGGACAGACCGGGAAAGTAGTGTCTCCTCAGCTTTACATTGGAGTTGCCATTTCAGGTGCCATTCAGCACGTAGCCGGCATGGCAAACAGTAAAGTGATTGTGGCCATCAATAAGGATCCGGACGCTCCTATCTTCGAAATTGCAGATTATGGATTGGTTGGAGACCTCTACAAAATTCTACCTCCGTTTATCGAAGAGCTCAAAAAAATCAAAAATAATTAGTTTAAGTATCAGGTATCAGGTATTGAGTGCTTGATACCTGATACTCAACACTTAATACCCATACTTTATGGACGAAAAATTTGACTGTATCATCGTAGGTGCCGGTGTGGCCGGACTTGCCGCTGCCATGACACTCGCCAAAAACAACATGAAGTTTCTCTTGATTGAGAAGGGTGAATTTCCAGGATCGAAAAATGTATCCGGTGGTGTTTTGTGGGGCAGTGATCTGAACAAACTGGTTCCCAACTACTGGGAAGAGGAAGATGGCGGCTGGGATCGGTTCATCAACCACCGCAGACTCACCTTCATGGATGATCAGTCTTCGTTCTCCGTGGATTTCAAATCTTCTCACTTTAATGAAGCTCCTTACACCGGTGTGGTGGTACTTCGATCAAAATTCGACAAATGGCTGGCCGGAAAAGTAGAAGAGGCGATCGCTGAAAGTGACTATTCGATGGACTCTTTCGTAGCTCCCAATATTCTTGTCGAGGAAGTGCTCGAAGAGGATGGAAAAGTTGTGGGTATCCGAACCGGTGAGGATAAATTCTATGCGGATTCGGTGATCCTCGCTGAGGGTGTGAATAACCTTCTTACCCGTCAGGTCGGGCTACAGGATAAATATGTCCCTGCCGATCACATGCTTACCGGTGTGAAAGAGATTATCCGGTTTGATCAGGATGTGCTCGAAAATCGTTTCCAGTTGAACGGCCGAAGCGGAATGAGCAACGAGTTTGTCGGTCACGCGACCAACGGCGTTGAGGGCGGCGGTTTTCTCTATACCAATAAAGACACCGTCTCTATCGGATTAGTACTCGGATTGAAAGATCTACGTGAAAAAGAGCAGACTCCTTATGATATACTCAACCATTTTAAGAAACACCCGGCCGTTGCGGATATGATTCGTGGTGGTGAGGTTGTGGAATATTCGGCTCATGTGGTTTCCTCAGGAGACAAGCGAGTGATGCCTGAAAAACTGTATAAGGCCGGATTAATGGTTTGCGGTGAAGCTGCCAACCTGCTTATGAACGCCGGTAAAGCAATTCAGGGAATGGATTATGCAATGAGATCCGGGATCCTGGCTGCTGAAGCGATCACAAAAGCGAAAGAGAAAGAAGACTTCAGTGAGGCATCCATGAAAACCTATCAGGATGCGCTGGAAGACAGCTACGTGATGAAAGACATCAACAACTTTCAGGATGCGGTTCATCTGCTTCATGATCCCTTTATGGTAGATAAGATGCCAAACCTGATCTGCGATTTCGGACGGAATTTCTTCAGCATTAAGAATGAACCCACGAAAAAAGCGAGAAATATGTTCAGCGATTCAGTTAAAAAGCACGCTTCTTACTGGGATCTCGTTAAGATAGGAGCAAAAGGGGCGAAAGCACTTTAGACGTGAGACGTGAGACGTGAGACGTGAGACGTGAGACGTGAGACGTGAGACGTGAGACGTGAGACGTGAGACGTGAGACGTGAGACGTGAGAAATTTTCGAAGTTTTTAAACATCTACAAGTTTTAAATAAAAATATAAGCCATGAAACTCCTGACTCTTCCCGAACGACTTGGATTGGTAAGTTACCGTAACCAGGCAAAATCTGAGATTAAACCGCACATTAAGGTGGATACAGATATTTGCAATTCTACCTGTCCCCACCACTGCACCACTTATGTCTGCCCTGCTAACTGTTATACTAAAGACGAAAATGGAAAAGTGCACTTCCAGGTAGAGGATTGCATTGAGTGTGGTACCTGTATGTATGCGTGTGATCAGGGAGCGGTAAGCTGGGAATTTCCCGACCCGGAAATTGGCCGTGGTGTTACCTGGAATTTTGGGTGATCATAAAATACACTGAGATACAAAAAAAGCTCTCTTTCATACCAAAGAGAGCTTTTTTAATTGTGCTAAAACCCAACTGCTAATCTAGCTTGATCTCCAGCCTTGTACCTTCATCTACGATATCAACAGTCTGACTGTGAGTTTGACCATCCTCCGTTTCTATCGTGATTTCCTGGCTCCCAACACTTACTTCTCTTGCTGTAAATGTTCCGTCACTCGATGTTGTTGCTCTCAGGTCATCATCTGTGAAATGAACTTCAGCATTTGCTACACGATCATAATCGGCAGTCAAAACTACACCTGCCACATCCGTAATTTCATCAGAGGCTAAACTTCCCGGTGATGCACAGCCTACTCCAATGAATAAGGTCAATGCAATAAGTAATGACGAGTATTTTCTTAACATGGTTTTTTTCTTTCATTAATTGATAGTGTTCACTAATACTAAGTGTTTTTATGATCAGTTTGTTCCATAATAATTTTGCTAACAAATTAAAGCTCATCATTTTAGATTCCTCTCTTTTCCAACATTGATATTTTCTGACTTCGTAAATGAAAACAGGCAAAAAATCGTTACCTTTTGGAAGCGTTACCATAAATAAATTTAAATTGAAAAAATGACTATCGACGCACTTGAAAAATCTACTCTTTCATTCGATCTGACTGAAGATCAGGCAATGATTCGCGATTCTGTAAGAGACTTTGCAAACAGATACATAGCACCCGGCGTAATCGAACGAGACACAAGCAAAAAGTTTCCCCATGATATTATTCATCAATTGGCTGAACAGGGTTTGCTGGGAATCTATCACGAAGAAAAGTATGGCGGTGCCGGTTTCGATACGGTCAGTTTCTGTCTGGCAATTGAAGAGATTGCTCGCTGGGATGCGTCTCTTGCTCTCACCGTGGCTTCACACACTTCTCTTGGCAGCGGACACATTGCCCTTGCCGCAAATGATGAACAGAAAAAAAAGTACCTCACTCCTCTTGCACAAGGTGAAAAGCTGGGAGCCTGGTGCCTTACTGAACCAGGTTCAGGAAGTGACGCTTCAGATATGAAGACAACGGCATTAAGAGAAGGGGATGAATGGGTTATTAACGGATCCAAAATTTTTATTACACAGGGTACAGTTGGTGACATCTATGTTGTTCTTGCCAAAACGGACCCTAGTAAAGGTACCAAAGGAATTAGTGCATTTATTGTTGAGCGTGAACGCGACGGGGTAAAGCCGGGCGAACCGATGCACAAACTCGGAATGAACTCATCTGACACTTCTGAAGTGGTTTTTGAGAATGTCCGGATTCCTGCTGAAAATTTACTGGGAGATCTCGGCAAAGGATTTGTAGACACAATGAAAGTTCTCGATGGTGGCAGAATTGGCATCGGAGCACTCTCTGTTGGTATTGCCCGAGGTGCGCTTGAAGAATCCATGAAGTATGCCAAAGAGCGGAAGCAGTTTGGCCGGTCCATCGGTGATTTCCAGGCCATTGAACACAAAATGGTAAACATGGCCGTGGAAATTGATGCCGCGCGTCTGCTGGTTCACCGCGCTGCCTGGTTGAAAGACCAGGGTCGCCCCTATACTAAAGAGGCATCCATGGCTAAACTTTTTGCATCAGAGCTATCTGAACGAGCAGCACTGGATGCAATTCAAATCCATGGCGGTTACGGCTACACCAAAGAATATCATGTGGAGCGATTTTTGCGTGATTCCAAGTTAATGACAATCGGCGAAGGAACTTCCGAAATTCAACGGCTGATTCTTGCCCGTGAAGTCAAAAATGAACTTGGTTACAATAGCTAATTTTCTGAACCGATTCCGGTTTAATAGTCATACCTCGAATGGGGTATGACTTTTTTTATATCTGATTATTCTACGAATACTCGTTCAATGAAATTATATAAATCGGATGAATAGAGAAGGTGAATTCATTACATTAATAGGAATACAATTTCAAAGTTTAAGCTCTTAATCATCTACCAACATGGGAATTTCACAATTTAATATTGACGACGCATATCTCTTTGAATCGGAGCTCAATGAAGATGACAAAATGATCATGGAGACTGCCCGTGAGTATGCTCAAACCAAATTAGAACCTCGTGCTCTCAAGGGAAATCAGGAAGAGATTTTTGATATGGATATCGCTAAGGAGATGGGAGATCTTGGACTTTTGGGGGCAACAATAGATCCAAAGTATGGCGGCGTTGGTGCAAGCCAGACTGCCTACGGACTGGTTGCACGTGAAGTGGAGCGAGTTGATTCCGGTTACAGATCATTTATGTCCGTTCAGTCATCGCTGGTAATGTACCCGATCTCCCAGTTCGGAACCGAGGAACAGAAAGAACGTTTTTTACCGCGACTCGCTTCCGGTGAAATCATCGGCTGTTTTGGCCTAACAGAACCTGATCATGGTTCTGATCCCGGCTCGATGGTTACTACAGCTGTGAAAACAGATGGCGGCTGGATCCTGAACGGTGCTAAAATGTGGATTACCAACTCCCCTATTTCTGATGTGGGTATTGTATGGGCCAAAGCCAAAGAACATAAAGATGACAAACCTGTCATCCGTGGTTTCATCGTTGAAAAAGGTATGGACGGGTATTCTACACCTGCTACCAAACACAAGATGAGCTTGAGAGCTTCTTCAACCGGAGAGATGGTTTTTGAAGATGTTTTTGTCCCTGATGAAAATGTATTCCCGGATATTCGTGGATTGAAGGGACCATTCATGTGTCTGAACAGTGCACGATACGGAATTGCGTGGGGTGCCGTGGGTGCCGCAGAATTTTGCTATCAAAAGGCACGTCAATATGTACTGGACCGGAAGCAGTTCGGTCAGCCGATTGCTGCCAATCAGCTGCCTCAAACAAAACTGGCCAACATGCTAACGGAAATCACCTCCATGCAGCTTTTGGCACTTCGGCTTGGTAAACTAAAAGACGAAGGACGGGATCATCACGCGATGACCTCCCTGGCTAAGCGGAACAATGTCGGAAAAGCTTTGGATATCGCCCGAGTGGCGCGCGACATGCACGGCGGAAACGGAATTACCGGTGAATACCGCGTGATACACCATATGGTCAACCTGGAGTCTGTGAACACTTATGAAGGCACATACGACATTCACGGATTGATTCTGGGTCGTGAAATCACGGGAATTCAATCGTTTACTCCGAAAGGTAACGATTGATTCACCGCAAAGACGCAATGTACGCTGAGATACTGTCAGGTTCGTCAGCCGACGAACACTGACGGGATAAATTCAACTTATTTCTCACATCACAAATCTGTTCAGATGATCTACGAATTCGACGGCTACAAACCTGTTGTTCATGAATCTGCCTTTATTCATCCGCAGGCAGTCGTTACAGGAAATGTGATAATCGGCAAAGATGTTTATATCGGGCCCGGTGCGGCCATTCGTGGAGACTGGGGTAAAATTGTAATCGAAAACGGAAGCAATGTTCAGGAAAACTGTACGATTCATATGTTTCCCGGTGTAACAGTCACCTTGAAAAAATCATCACACATTGGCCACGGTTCAATTATTCACGGAGCAACCATAGGCGAGAATTCTCTAATAGGAATGAATGCCGTAGTTATGGATAATGTAAAAGTCGGCAAAGAGTGTATCATCGGAGCCCTAGCATTTCTTAAAGAAGGAATGGAAATTCCGGACAGAAAAGTTGTCATCGGAAATCCCGCAAAAATTGTGAAGGATGTCTCAGATGAAATGGCCGAATGGAAAACGAAAGGAACCGGATGGTATCAGAGGTTGCCAAAGCAGCTTCATGAAACTCTAAAAGAGTGTGAGCCTTTGAGGGAAATTCCAGAAGGCCGCAGAGATCAATCAGGCGACTACTCCACCTGGGGTGAAAGAAAAGGATAGATATTGTAAGACCTGTCAGGTTTTGAAAACCTGACAGGTCTTAGATACTTGGATAATCAAAGCAAATAATTTATGTCTCAATCCAAATCTGATATTGAAGAAAGCGCAATATTTAAACCTCAGTTTGAAAAGCGAGGCGGACTGCTTCCGGTAGTCGTTCAGGAATCATCCACCGGTGATATTTTGATGATAGCCTCCGTAAACAAAGAAGCGCTAAATCATACAATCAAAGAGAAAAAAGCGACGTTCTGGAGTACCAGCAGAAATGAAATCTGGGTGAAGGGTGAAACATCGGGAAACACAATATGGGTTGATGACATTTTGATTGATTGTGATCAGGATGCATTGATCTACAAAGTGACCTTGGAAGGTGACGGAGTCTGTCATACCAAAAACCAAAACGGCGTCCATCGAAAATCCTGTTTCTACAGAAGATTCGATAAAAACTCGGAACAGCTTAAATTTCTTGAAAAATAGATGGAAACATCAGCACGAAATGTATTTGGTCAACCTCTGAAAGAGTGCAGTAATGATCCGGTAACCGGTTTCTTTCGGGACGGATGCTGCAAAACCGGCAAACAGGATTTCGGACGGCACCTGGTATGTTCTGTCATGACGGATGAATTCCTCGATTTTTCCATGAAATCCGGAAACCCGCTAAAAACTCCAATGCCACAGTATAATTTCCCCGGTTTAAAAGCCGGTGATAAATGGTGCCTCTGTGCCCTTCGATGGAAAGAAGCTCATGAAGCCGGTGTTGCGCCAAAAGTGGATCTTGAAGCCACAAATGAAAAAGTTTTAGACCTGATTGACATGGACCTGCTTCTTCAATATGCTTTGAAAGAACAGAACACGTAAGCAGTTGCCGAACGACTCGGCTTTGAAATTAAATTCGACTCCCATCCGGCTGAAGCTTAATTTCACACCTCATTTTTCAATCAGTTTAAATTTATGCCAACCTGTATTCTGTGTTTACATGAAGAATCAAAATTCCTTCTGGATGCGGATGGATTCAATTACCTCCACTGCAAAAATTGTGACCTTATCTATGTAAAACCTGGAGAACGACTTGATCCGGGTGAAGAGAAAAGTCGCTACGATCTGCATGAAAATGATCCTGAAGATGAACGATACAGGGAATTTCTGAGTCAGCTTTATACGCCGCTCAGCAAAAAACTGTCAGCGAATAGTATGGGACTGGATTTTGGATCAGGCCCCGGCCCTACCCTCAATGTCATGTTTGAGGAAGCAGGTCATCGTGTCAATATTTATGATCCCTTTTATGCACCGGACCGTTCTGTATTTGATTTTCGGTACGATTTTATTACCACTACTGAAACAGCCGAACACCTGTTCAAACCGCGCAAAGAGTTTGATCTTTTGTGGTCCTGCTTAAAAACGGGAGGATATTTGGGCATTATGACAAAACTGAGACCGGCATTAAATGAATTTGAGGACTGGCACTACCGTAAAGACGATACGCATGTGACTTTCTACTCCAAGGAAACGTTCCAATGGATGGCAGACCACTACAGTGCCACCCTTGAGATTTTCGGCGACCGAACTGTAATTTTTAAGAAACTTTAGAACAGAAAGGAATCACTATGGAAGAAGCAGTCATTTATGAAATTATTGGTTATCTCGCTTCTCTGCTGGTAGCTATATCACTGATGATGAGTGCCATCGTAAAACTCAGAATCATCAACCTGATCGGTTCATTTACATTTACAGTTTACGGTATCCTGATTGATGCCTGGCCGGTTGCTTTGATGAACGCTTTTATTGTTTTGGTAAATATTTACTATCTCGTGAAAATCTATCGGGATGATCAATATTTTCAACTCCTGAAGTCTTCCATTGAAAGCAGCTATCTCAATAAATTTCTTGAATTCTATTCAGATCACATCAAAAAATATCAGCCCAAATTTTCGTTCGACAAATCTTACAACTACGTCGTGTTTGTGTTGAGCGACATGGTGCCGGCTGGTTTGGTGCTGGGAAATGTAAGGGATGATGGCACACTTGAAATGGATCTCGATTTTGTAATTCCCAGCTATCGTGACTTTAAAATTGGGCGATTTCTATTTCAAAGTAATGCTGCAAGACTGAAGGAAGACGGAATAGAAAAAATAGTGACTCCGGCAGGAAGCGAAGAACACAACGAATATCTTAAAAAAGTAGGGTTTAGCCGTCAGAATTCATCCTTTGTAAAAACCCTGTAAAATAAAAAACCCCGCCATGTGCGGGGTTTCTTTTAAATTCTGAAAATCTGGTTTTATCAGCTTTCCAGTGCTTTGTCAATCGCCGTCTTCAGGTGTGCGGTGTGGGCCCGGGTCTCTGCATTAACATTGCCTTTGTTGTCCATCATGGAACGAATGTTCTGCAGATTGTACAGGGCTGCAGATTTCGCAACATGATCATGAGAATCACTGTCCAGTATCGAAATCAGACGGTTGGTATAATCCACCTGGAGATTTTGGCGGAATGTGTTTACATCACCACGCGCATCTGCCTCAAATACTGATTCTGTAAGATCCTCAACAACTTCAGCAAGTGCGTAACTGTTACCATAGGTTCTGGAATCCGTTATTCTTTTCATGGTATTCGGATGAAGCAGATGATTTAAAACATTGCTCTGCATGGATAGTACCAGATCATGAATTTTCGGATCTTCGGACGAGCTGAAGAAATTGAATCCGCGACGCTGAATCTGAAGATAGTTGTAGACCTCATGTGAACTACTGAAAGCATCAGGTGCAAAAAGATATTGATTCAGATAGTCCATCGCTTCTTTTTGTTTTTCTACTGGAACCGGCTTGAATGGAATGTCTGCTCCTTCCTGACCGATAAATGCCCTATCGCGATAAACCCCACCAATCTGGCGTGAAATCACACCTGTTTGAGTTCGTTGCTGACCCATAAGTGTCATAAATGCATTACGCAGTTCCTGATAAGATTGGCCTTCACGTTCGCCAAATTTTTCAAGTAGTCCGTTCATCAAGTCATGTGATAACTCAATACGTTCCACTCCGTATGCAACAGGATCTGAAGACATATCTCCAACCATGATACGCGGGTCTATTGCTTTACCCGGACTTCTCATATCATCTGCATCATTACCGAATGCCAGTTCTGGCTCGGTGGATCGGTTTAGGTGAGATTTTCTTTCGCTCTCATCATCCAGTTCTGGCTTATACCCAAACTCAATCGCCCAGATATCATACGGCCCCGGTTTGGTGTCATAATAACGTCCCTGGTTATCACGATCACTATTGACATTTACAGATGAGTAGTCCATTACAGAACCGGTAAGTCCAATCGTATTGGCCAGTTCTTCGTTATGAATGTCTTCCGGAGAGTGCAGTGTACTCGCCTGCATGTTGTGGTTCAGGCCGAATGTGTGCCCCAGCTCGTGCAAAATCAACATGGTCATCGCCTCTTTCTGAAAACCTTCGAGCTCTTCATCCGGTGCGTCGAGAAGACTCAGTGCATTCATCCCGAATTGATTATTCTGCATAAAGTGATTACCAAAAGTGCAGAACTCTTCATTCATCGCGTCCTGAATATTAATCTCCGAGGAAAGACCTTCAGCAAGAACATCCTCTTCAAACATTCGGTTTCTGAAAAAACTCCACTCCAGCATGATGTCAGCACCAAGGATCTGTCCGGTTCTTGGATTCACAAAACTCGGTCCGTATCCACCAAACGGCGGTAATGGAGAAGATGTCCATCTCAACACGTTATATCGGATATCTCCGGCATCCCAGTCTGCATCATCCGGCTGCACTTTTACTTCAATCGCATTTCTAAACCCGGCGGCTTCAAAGGCCTCATTCCAGGCCAGTGTTGCTTCTGCAATCGTTTCTCTGAACTCATGCGGTGTGGTATTTTCAATCCACCATACGATAGGTTCGACCGGCTCAGAAATTTCTGCTTCCGGATCTTTCTTTTCCAAATTCCAGCGGTGAACCAGGTCTCGGTAAGGAGTTGCACTCGTACTTACCTGATCATCCTTTTCTGTTGTGAAATAACCGACGCGGGGATCTGCAAATCTCGGCTCAAAATCGTTGTCGGGCATTTCAATAAATGTATGCTGAAATGAAATTTTCACACTTCGCCCGTCGGTTACCGCTTCACTCGTTGAACCTGTCGGGTACTGATTATCATACACATACTCAACAATCACATCTGAATTTTCAGGATAATTGTTGATAGCTGCATATTTACTCTTTTCCTGATTCAAATTTCCGATGGAGTATTGATTCGGAGGGCGCATCGGAGATGGACTCGGTTTGATCTGATGTAAACTCTCGGATAAGAACAGCGGATTGGCATCGATCAATAACATACCGGTAGAGTCATCTTCGGCAGCAATTTTTCCGCTGAAAAGAACAGCTTCCGAGATATTCGCATTCGACGCACGACTTAGCGGACTCTCCTCGTCAAACCAGTAGCGGTTATTTACGTGAACAAATTCAATCTTGTCAAAATAGCGCCGGACTTTAACTATTTTGTTATCCCGAAAACTGCCTCTGTAATGTCCTGCTTCCAGAACACCATCATGCGACATACCAAAATAGATATACTCCTGATCGAGCTGGTCTTCATGAATAGCCAATTTTACTGAGCCATTGGTTGTATCCTGATACATTGTGAATAAACCATCGTATTCTATGCTCTTTTCAATTGCCTTATCAAAATCAGCTGATTGCCCATTCTGACCATTAGTGTTTTCAGCGGGAACTGCCGGCTGGGTGGATGCACAGCCAAGTGCCAGATACAACAAGGCGGGAAAAATTAAATATTTAATTTGTGTCAAATTTGCCATAAGCCTAGGTTTTTATGTTTAAATAATTGGTTGATAATAGAGTTAAAGTGAAGATTTTCAAATAGAACCGATGAAATAATATTTTAACCTCATGATTTATTTTATAGATTGCACGAAATAAATGATCCACTGTTACAAAACGTTTCAACTTCTTTTGAAAAATTTTCCAATTCACCTAATTGTTCTGTTTTTATTAACTACAAGCTGCATAACCATTGAGAACAGATCTAATATCCCTTCTGAACCTCAAACCATTCAACAGTCCATGAATGATAATCCGGAAAAAACGGATCGCTTCGATTGGATTGATGATGATCAATTCGATGAGATTTGGGTTTTTGTGGATGAATTTCCTGAAGTCGTCAACGGAATGAGAGACCTCCAGCAACGTATCACACAAACGGTTGAGCAAAATCCTGCTGATGATTGCAGTGATTTAAAAAATGAACAGGTTTTGTATCAATTTATCATCAATGAAACCGGGCGTATTTCAAACATCACCACAAACCTGCGTGAGCCAAATGTGTGTGCAGAACTCGTGGAAATAACCATTCGGGTTACAGAATTCACCCCCGGCAAAGTGGATGGTGAAACGGTTTCTACACTGTTTGCTCTTCCTATTAATTTTTAAAACAAAAAACCCCGATCTGTTTTCTCAAACCGGGGTTTTAATCAATTTCGAAAGAGGATTTTCTACCGGGCAATCTTCAGTTTATTCTGGGCAACTGCCAAATCCTTTTCAGCTTTTTCGCGATCATTTTTCACATCTCGCAATCGCTCTTTTGCATCGTCGCGAAGCTTTTTCGCTTCTTCTACATCGATTTCTGATGATTCTTCTGCCTTTTCCGCCAGAAGCGTCAGTTTGTTGTCGTTCATCTCAACAAATCCACCGCTCACGGCATAAATTATTTCACTGCCATCTTCTTTTTTGATAACAATACGTCCCACACCAAGAGTTGAAACAATTGGAGCGTGATTATAGAGCATCAGAAAGTTGCCATCGGCGCCCGGTACCTGTACGCCTTCCACATCTCCTTCAAAAAGAGATCCTTCCGGAGTCAGTATTTGTGCATGAAATGTTTTAGACACGATATTCTCCGATTTGTGGATTAAGCTTCAGCTTCTGCAAGCAGTTTCTCACCTTTCTCCTGGGCCTGTTCAATCGTTCCAACCAGGTGGAAAGAGTTTTCAGGGAGGTGATCCAGCTCACCTTCGAGAATCATTTTAAAACCTTTGATCGTGTCTTCAATTTTCACATACTCACCACTCTGACCGGTAAACTGCTCAGCTACAAAGAATGGCTGACTGAGGAAACGCTGTACACGACGAGCACGGCTTACAACAGTCTTGTCTTCATCGGAAAGTTCATCCATACCCAGAATTGCAATAATATCCTGAAGGTCTTTGTACTTCTGAAGAATCTCTTTCACTGCCTGAGCTGTATCGTAGTGATCGTCTCCAACTACTTTCGGGTCCAAAATTCGAGATGTTGAATCAAGCGGATCCACAGCCGGATAGATACCGATCTGTGTAAGTGCACGACTCAATACTGTTGTGGCATCAAGGTGAGAGAATGTTGTAGCCGGAGCCGGGTCAGTCAAGTCATCGGCAGGTACGTAAATCGCCTGAACCGATGTAATTGATCCGTCTTTAGTTGAAGTAATACGCTCTTGAAGGTCACCCATTTCACTTGCAAGTGTTGGCTGGTAACCAACCGCAGACGGCATACGTCCCAAAAGCGCCGACACCTCAGAACCTGCCTGGGTAAATCGGAAAATGTTATCAATAAAGAGAAGAATGTCTTTGGATACTTCATCACGGAAATACTCCGCCACGGTCAATCCGGAAAGTGCTACTCGAGCACGGGCTCCCGGAGGCTCGTTCATCTGACCGAATACCAATGTAGCCTGAGACTCTTTCAGTTTATCCTTGTCCACTTTGGAAAGGTCCCACTCGCCCTTCTCCATAGATTCGATAAATTCATCACCATATTTAATTACTCCGGACTCAAGAAACTCACGAAGAAGATCATTACCCTCACGAGTACGCTCACCCACTCCGGCAAATACAGAAAGACCACCGTGCTGCTTTGCAATGTTGTTAATCAGTTCCTGAATCAATACGGTTTTACCTACACCCGCTCCACCGAAAAGTCCAATCTTTCCACCTTTAGCATACGGGCAAAGAAGGTCAATAACCTTAATTCCGGTCTCCAGCATCTCTGTACTGGTAGCGAGATCTTCAAATTTTGGTGCCTCGCGATGAATCGGGTAGCTTCTTTTCCCTTCCGGTTGTTCAATTCCGTCAATTGCCTCTCCAACAACATTGAAAAGTCGTCCGCGAATATCTTCTCCAACAGGCATGGAGAGTGGCGCACCGGTGTCAATTACATCTGTATTACGAACCAGGCCATCTGTCGAGTCCATTGCAATGGTTCGCACCCGATTTTCTCCGAGGTGCTGTGCGACCTCCAGGTACAATTTTGTTTTATCTTCTCGCTCAATGTAGAGTGCGCTCAACACTTTCGGCAGCTCGCTTTTGCCAAAATCAACGTCTACTACGGGGCCAATAACTTGTGCTACAGTTCCTTTATTCATTCGATTATAATCGTTTTTTATGTCTTTACGCGTATTGTAAACTGTTTTCGATTTGTTTCAACTTTGTTGGCAGGCCGTCCGGATTTGCCGGAATTTCACCTACCCATTCAAAGCTTAAAAATTTACCCACTTCTAGCTCAAAAATCAAAGGAGATTCCAACCTATTTCAACCGACTACGGCGGGGGCAACCCGGCTCCATTCATGTAGCTCCACAGCTCTATCCGGGATTATCAATATCCGTCTCTACAATCTCATCCTGTACGACAGTGTTACCACTCGGTTGAGCATCAGCAAAAAAGTAATTTCTACTTTTTTTAAAATCCGGACTGGCAACTGCTCTGTAGAATAGCTGTGTTGATCATTCCGCTAAAGATTGCTTTCAGTTGTGTAACCGTTGATTCTTGAATTATTGGCTTAAAAGCTGCTCTGCTCAGAGCCCGAATCGACTCCTCCATCACATGCATACCAAACAGAAATATTCCTAACCCGGCAAAAAAAACCAGACTTCAAACTGAGAGAAGATCTCCATAGATTTGAATTGTAAGCTGATTTAGTAGAATGAAATTACAAAGTTCACCACGATATAAACGGATTCGATTTCTCTGATATTCAGTGAATCATCTATTAGCAAAAAGTATCTCAATCTACTATCTTTAAGACTCTTTAAAATTCGACTAAATGCCGACCTATCTCGGCTTCGGATTGTTGAAATTTGAATTTATAAAACCGGGAAAAACCATTGGATACGGAACTTACAGCGCGATCTGCCAGCATTGAATTACTTGAAACGTTTGATGAAACCAAGAATCTCAACTATTCACTGGCCAACGATCTCGAACCCAGAGAACGGGCTCAGGTTCGGGAGTATGTTCAAAATATTCTACGCAAGCGCAGTTATCTAGACTTCATCATCGGTGAGTTTTCCAGCATCACACTGGATGAAATGAAATCATCCCTGAAAAACATCTTGAGGCTGGGCCTATATGAAATGCTCTTTATGGACGGCACGCCCGATTATGCCGCTATCAATGAAGCCGTTGAAATTGCGAAACTAAAATTGGGTTCAAAGGCGGGTGATCTTGTTAATGCCATACTTCGAAATATTCAGCGGGATATCGATAATCTCCCAAAACCGGCTTTCAAAGATCGAACTAAACTGATTGCCACCACTTTTTCTCATCCCGAGTGGATGGTAAAGCGCTGGGTTAAACGCTTTGGTGAGCGTGAAGCATTTCAGCTGATGCAGGCTAACAATCAGCGTCCGAATTACTATGTTCGTGCCAATAACCTTCGTACAAAAACGGAGAATTTCAAACTGCGAATGGAAAAGCTTGATATTGAATTTGAGGAGAGCGATTGGCTTCCCGGATACTTTCGGGTTGATAGCGTCGCACCTTTCATCTCAAAAGATCTGCTGAAAAAAGGTATTTGCCTTGTTCAGGATATCGCCGCCGGTTTTGCCCCAACAATTGTAGAACCCGAGCCCGGTGAAACGATTTACGACCTTTGTGCCGCTCCCGGAACCAAGAGCATTGTTATGTCTGATATGATGAACGCGGAAGGCAGCATAGTCGCCGTCGATATCAATCCGAACCGATTGGAGCTATTGGCTGAAAGCGCACTGAACTACCTGGCAGAAAACATCAAAATTCGTCAGGATGATGTTCGTGAACTCAATCTTAAACTTGCAGACGGTGTTCTTCTGGATGCCCCCTGTACCGGAACCGGAGTTCTCAGTAAACGAGCTGACCTGAGATGGAAGCGTACTGAAGAAGAACTTGAAAATTCCGTCAAATTACAGGAAGAACTGCTTGATGAAGCGGCAAATCACGTAAAACGAGGCGGACGGTTGGTATACAGCACCTGCTCACTGGAGCCTGAAGAAAACTGGGAGCAGATTCAGAAATTCCTCGAGAAGTATGACAATTATGAGCTCGAGAAACTGGATGAGTTCCTGCCGGAAGAGGTGCTGGTTGAGGATGGATTTGCATATCAAACCTATCCGCACAAGCATGGATGCGACGGACACTTTGGCGTACGTATGAAACGAGTTAAATAATTGTCAAAACATTTTTAAAGAGTACAGAGCTTCAGGTTCTGTACTCTCTTTTTATCACACCTTTTTTACCTGAATGAAAATCATTTATGAGTTCTTCTGACAAACTTCAAGACCTCCCCAAACATTACGATCCATCCGAAACTGAAGATAAGTGGTACTCTTACTGGGAAGAGAACAAATTCTTTCATTCCGAACCGGACGATAGGGAATCGTTCACAGTAGTCATTCCTCCTCCAAATGTGACCGGCGTTCTACACATGGGCCATATGCTCAACAATACCATTCAGGACGTTTTGGTGCGCCGCGCCCGTATGAAGGGATTCAATACCTGCTGGGTGCCGGGAACGGATCACGCTTCCATTGCAACCGAGGCGAAAGTGGTACAGAAGCTTCGCAAAAAAGGGATCAAAAAGAGTGATCTCTCCCGTGATGAATTTTTAAAACACGCATGGGATTGGACTGACGAACACGGAGGAATTATACTCCAGCAGCTCCGCAAACTTGGCGCATCCTGCGACTGGCAGCGCACTCGTTTCACGCTTGAAGATGAACTCTATGAGTCCGTGATTGACTGTTTTATTGAACTGTATGACCGCGGTTACATCTACCGCGGACAGCGAATGGTGAACTGGGACCCTGCAGCTCAAACCGCACTGAGCGACGAAGAGGTAATCCACAAGGAAGTACAGTCCAAGCTCTATCATGTCCGATACCCAATCAAAGATTCGGATGAGTATATCACGATTGCCACAACACGTCCCGAAACCATTCTGGCTGATACGGCCGTCTGTGTAAATCCGGATGACGAGCGCTACACGCATCTAGTTGGTAAGAAGGCAATTATTCCAATGGTGAACCGAGAAGTAGAAATCATCGCGGATGAATATGTTGATAAAGAGTACGGTACTGGCTGTCTGAAAATTACTCCGGCTCACGATCAAAATGACTATGAGATCGGGGTAAAACACGGACTTGAAATCGTGGACATGCTCAATGCTGACGGAACCGTTGCTGAAGCTGCCGGACACTATGTCGGTAAAGATCGCTTTGAAGCCCGTAAGCTGATTATCAAAGATCTCGAAGAGCAGGAACTTCTTGTAAAAGTTGAAGAGATGGCCAATAAGGTTGGCTACTCCGAGCGCACTGATGCCGTGATTGAGCCGCGTCTCTCCTTGCAGTGGTTCTGCAAGATGGATGAACTGAGTAAACCGGCTCTTGACAACGTCATGAACGATGAGATTCAGTTCCACCCTGCGAAGTTTAAAAACAGCTACAAGCACTGGATGGAAAATATCCGGGACTGGTGTATCTCCCGCCAGCTTTGGTGGGGACATCGCATCCCGGCATGGTACTTTGGGGACGGTGAAGAAGATTATGTAATTGCCAGAACATCAGCTGAAGCTCTCCAAAAAGCGAAAGAGAAGTCCGGCGACAGCAGCCTGACAGAATCTGACATCCGACAGGATGAAGATGTGCTCGATACATGGTTTTCATCATGGCTCTGGCCGATGTCTGTTTTTGATCCTGACTTCATCAAAAACAAAAAAGGAAACAGTGAGCTCGAGTACTACTACCCTACACAGGATTTGGTAACTGCACCCGAAATCATGTTTTTCTGGGTAGCCCGTATGATCATGGCCGGCTATGCTTTTTCCGATGAAAAACCATTCAGTAATGTTTATTACCATGGAATAGTCCGGGATGAAAAGCGCCGGAAGATGTCAAAATCCCTCGGAAATTCTCCCGATCCGCTCAAGCTGATCGAGAAGTATGGTGCCGACGGAACCCGTGTCGGAATGCTCTTCGCCTCTCCTGCCGGTAACGACCTTCTTTTCGATGAATCACTTTGTGAGCAGGGCCGAAATTTCTCCAACAAAATCTGGAACGCCTTCAGATTTCTCACCATGAATATGGAAGAAGGTACTGAGTATAATCCAAAAACTGAGATCGATCCGAAGAATCTTGCAGATAAGTGGATGATGGGCCGTATTCAATCCACACTGCGCGAAATGGAAGATGATTTTTCAAAATATCGCCTGAATGAAGCTCTGAAAAAAATCTATTCCCTGATTTGGGATGATTTCTGCGACTGGTACATTGAAGTATGCAAAGCAGATCAGTATGGTGATAACATGCCAATAGAAAAACTAGAACGTGCACTCGGCTTTTTTGAAATACTGATGAAAATGCTCCATCCGTTTATGCCGTTCATCACCGAGGAGATCTGGCAGCGAATTCAGGACCGATCAGCTGAAGAAGCTCTTACCATAAGTTCATGGCCGGATATTCAGGAAGATAGATTTCAAAATTCCGTAACGCTTTTCAAAACCGTTCAGGCCCAGATCTCATCCGTTCGTAACATCCAGGCGGAGATGAATCTTTCGCCTAAGACTGAATTGAACATCATCATCAAACCGAAGAACGATGAGTTATCTAATCAGTTGAAAAGTGCCGAGTGGATTTTCCGAAAACTCTTACCGGTAGAGTCAATAAGCTTTGATGTAAATGCTGAGAAACCGGAAGCATCTGCCGCATCCGTTGTTGAAGGTTCAGAAATTTACGTTCCGCTCGAAGGGCTCATCGATCTGGAAAAAGAGCGGAATCGAATTCAAAAAGAGATTGACCGCCTGCATGGATTCCTCAAAAGTGTGGAAAAAAAGCTTTCAAATGAAGGATTTGTCAATAATGCACCCGATGCTGTTATTGAAAAGGAACGCCAGAAAAAGCAGGATGCCGAAACCAACCTTGATAAGTTGAAAAAGCAACTTGAAGAGTTCAAGGGATAGAATGTTCAAAGCCTGAAACAATTATTTCAGGATCTGTAATTTTTTATTCATCTTATTGAATGGCTTCATTTTCGGATCTTTTATCAAAATAAATACAAAGGTGATATTATGATCAGTGCAGGTACTTTCTGGAGAACCGTCATTTCAGGTTTTATTGCAACCTTCATCATGGCGATGGTGTCTTTTCTGCAAGGTGGCCTGGGGCTACCCACTATCGACATCGCCTACCTCATCGACCAGGGACTTAATCACGTTCACGGTCAGGAAGTCTACTCTATGACCTGGGCGAATATTGCTTACATCAACGGAGGGATTCTGATGGCTCTTTTCTGGGTTGTATTTCTTCAAAAAAGAGTGCCCGGAAACTGGATTGTTCAGGGAATCATATACGGAATTCTCATCTCACTCTTCTCCGGGCTAATCGTAGGGCCTCTGGTTTCTGCGGCAGCAGGTGATTCATTCGGACTGTTCTACACAGACACCTGGATTCCAGGAAAAATTCTGTTGGCCGGACTCATTATGCACCTCAGTTACGGTTTAACTCTCGCACTTTGCCTCAACGTCGCGGGTGTGAAAGGCATAGAGCAGGTAAACTGAATCTAATTAACAGAACCATCGTATTGTCTTTGAACTCTGCCGTTATTTAAGCTGTTCGTATTGGTAGACAGCAAATTAGACAATAAACCAAATCTGAGGTAGATACTATGAAACTCAAAGAAATGTCAAGAGAAGAACTGGAAAGATTCATTGAGGAAAAAGGAATCGGTTCTGAGAAATTGGAAAAAGCCAAGCGAGCCCAAAGAAACTTAAACATTGCATTGTTGCTTGGTTCAGCCTCATTGCTGGTGGGTCTCTCGGCCATAGCAGTATACAAAGCGATGAGTGAATAACAAACATGGGGAAAACAGCTTTGATTACCGGGGCGTCCAGCGGAATCGGGCTGGAGCTGGCAAAGATTTTCGGACGTGAAGGTTTTGATCTTGTTTTGATTGCAAGAAGAGAAGACCGGTTAAACGAATTAAAACATGCGATTGAAAAAGAGTACGGCACAAACATTTACGTTTATCCCTCAGACCTTTCTCAGTCCGATGCTCCGGAGGCAGTCCACAAATTTTGTAAAGTGCAAAAGCTTCAGGTTGATGTATTGATAAACAATGCCGGAATTGGGGATTATGGTCTATTCGCTGAGAGTGAATGGAGCAGATCAGCAACCATGATCGACCTGAATATGAAATCACTAACTCATCTTACACGGCTTTTCCTAACTGACATGATTGAGCGTGGCAGTGGCAAAATTATGAATGTTGCTTCAACAGCCGCATTTCAGCCCGGTCCATTGATGAGTGTCTACTATGCCACGAAACATTATGTACTGGCGTTCAGTGAGGCTCTAGCTAATGAAGTTGAAGAGTATGGAATTACCGTCACGGCACTGTGTCCGGGCCCTACTCAATCCGAATTTCAGGCAACAGCCAATATGGAAAAATCGAAACTGATGGATCGTTTTCCCATGCCTTCTTCTGCTGAAGTAGCGCAGTATGGATTTAATGCTCTCAAGAGTGGTAAGCGTGTAGCCATTTACGGATTCATGAATAAAATTATGGCAAGGATTGTTCGAATCCTTCCACGAAAATGGGTAACGGCAGCCGTCAGAAAAATTCAGGAACGAAAATAGAGCTGTGATCCCTCCCCTACTTTTGATATAATATTGATGAACTGTAATCGTATTTAAATCAAAGAGCAATAAACAGTTCCGAGTTATGAAAAATCTCTACAATATCATTACTCTTATCGTGCTGTCACTTTTCATGATCACATTGTCGTCATGTGAGGAGATCTCAACAAATAATCTGGAGGATCTTTCCATAGATGAAATCGCCCGCCTTATCGATATGGAAGTGGGTGATGCAGAAGCTGAGAATTTCAGCAGCTGTAAAGTACTTCCCATTGGAGCCAAACCTTGTGGCGGACCTTGGGGATATCTGGTTTATTCAGAAGAAGTGAGTGATTCCCAAAAACTTCAAAAACTGGTTGAGCGGTATAACGAACTGGATGAGATCAGAATGAAAGAGGAAGGATACGGTTCAACCTGCGACTACGCCACCGAACCTGAAATCAGTCTCAAGAACGGAAGTTGCCATGGAGAAGGATATGCCTGGAATCCCGGCGACATACAGGATCGACATAATTTAAATAACTGATATGGAATACTCTACTCTTACGTTAGCAGTGATCAGCACCACTGTATTACTCTTTTCATGCGCTTCTGTAAATCTTGAAAAGTCGATCGAGGAAATAGCCGAGGAGATTGATGAACTGGTCGGAAATGCAGAAGCAGACAGCATTGAACAGTGCTCTTTTATGCCAATTGGAGTTAAACCCGCAGGAGGTCCGTGGGGTTATTTGATCTACTCAACGAAAAATATCAACAACGAAAAACTTGATGAGCTGGTAACTAAGTATAATGAACTGGATGCTCAGCGAAATGAAGAGACTGACTCATTCTCAACCGCTGATGTAGCAACAGAGCCAACTCTACAAGTTCAGGACGGGAAATGCTTTGGTGAGGGACGGTATGCATGGAACCCCGGAGAAGTCAGAGATAACACTTAACTGTTGCTTACTCCGAAGTATTTAAAGCTGACTCCGAATTCTCATCAGACGATTCGCTTTGATCTTCAAGCTGATCAGTATCGTTAATCTCCTCCTCTGTAGGCGCCTCTTGAACAGGTTCCTGTTCCAGGAGTTTTCCCAAGGCAGAACTAAGATACTCAAATTCATCAGCCATAAGCCGGTCAGGCAGATCGGATATACCTAACAGCTGCAGCTTTGCGCTTTGTCTCAGCTGAATGACCTGCTTCCATCCACTTTTGTCTTTTTTAAACGGCATGCTGACTCTTCTGGCCAGTCTCTTAAGCTTTTTTTGATACTTTACCTTTACAGAGTCATCTTCTTGTTCTTTAAACCGGTCTTCTGCCTGGTATTCAATAACTGTTTCAGGGAGCGGTTCCATAATTTCATCCACCAGGGTTCGCCACAGATCCACCATTTTTCTTCATCATACCTGTCCAAAACATTTTTAAGGTCAAATGTGTTTTTATTAAAAGTATCTGCAACATGTTTATTACGTAATTCATCATCCTTCTTTATCCCCAGAATCTTCTTATACGACTTTTGATACCACTCGAGCAGATTCTTTCGGAATTCAGTTTTGAGGCCGGCATATCCCTGATCAAATTTCTCTCCTATGTGCAGCTTAAGTAGACCCTTTACTGATGGATAGTTTTATTCATGTTTGAATATACTGAAGGATTATACTGCTCGTTTTACATAACATAGTACAAAACTTATGAAAATTAATTAGACGCAGCTCCACAGATAATTTGCATTTATTATACATAACACAAAAATTTGTTTACATTTAGAGATCATCGAACAGGTTGCTCTGAAAACTGAATGCTTTAATAAAATGAAGTGGAAATTAGTCTCGCTTCTCTTACTGTGTAGTACTATTCTGCTGTTTATCCCGGCCGAACCACTTTTTGCTCAAACCGAGCTAAATAGAATCTCGATTGCGGAACGCAGTGACGGTAAAGGCTTTGTGATCCGATATCATCTCACCGATAAGGTAGATTCCGTATCAGTTGAGCAACCATCGGCCGACCGCATTCAAATGATCCTGTTTGCACAAGATCTGGATACACTGAATTTTAAATCGCCTTCCAAAACAAGTACATTCAATCACTTTGACATCTACCCTGTGGATGACGGTATCGGTGTTGAAATTGCCTTGTCTCCCGAAAATTATTATAAAACAAGCACATATCCTGATCAGAACGGAAAACACATACTTCTGGCAATGGAGCAGATAGCACCTGCTGAAATGGAACAAATAATCGCGAACTCTTCCGAGATTGATTTCACCGAGTACATCGCTGATATCCACGGGTTTGAAGAGGAGAATGAAGAGATTGATAATTCCTTTTTGAGAATCGGAGACAATGACGATTTTAATGTCATTATTCTGGATGCAGGACATGGAGGGCACGATCCGGGAACCATGAACTCTTCGATGGGGCTGAGAGAAAAAGATATATCCCTTGCCGTAACTCTTAAGGTTGGCGAGTATATCAAAGAACACATACCGGATGTGGAAGTAGTTTATACCCGAACTGACGATACATTTGTACCTCTTAGTGAGCGGGGTCTTACTGCAACACGGAACAAGGGTGACCTTTTTGTATCCATACATATCAACTCCGCACCCGGCTCACCATCAGCACACGGTACAGAAACGTTTTTCCTCGGACTGGCTCGAAGTAAATCCGCCCTGGAAGTGATGAAGCGTGAAAATAGTGTAGTGGACCTGGAAAACGGTCCGGGCTCCCTCGATTTAAGTGAGGAAGAGCTTTTAGTTTATGAATTGACCAATACCGGAAATCTGGCAATAAGTGAACGAATAGCATCCATGGTGGAAGATCAGTTCAAAAACCGGGCACAACGACGATCACGTGGAGTTAAACAAGCCGGGCTGGAAGCACTTTGGCATGCATCTACACCCGCAGTTTTAATAGAACTTGGATTTTTATCCAATCCCTCTGAAGCTAGATTTTTGAACAGCGATTATGGCCAAACAATTATGGCATCCGCTATATTCAGAGCCATTCGCGATTTTAAACTGGAATATGACAGAAGCATTAAAGCGAACGGAGAAAGACAGGCAAGTAATGAGCGATAAACCGTTGATTATTGGGGTTGCCGGAGGCAGCGGATCAGGGAAAACAACTGTCGTAAATAACATCATTGAGAATATTGGGAAAGAGCGTGTCCTGTTGATCCAGCACGATTCATACTATCGTGACCTGAGCCACCTTCCGTTTAAAGATCGTACGAAACAGAATTTTGACCATCCCGCATCCCTTGAAACAGAGCTGATGATTCGTCACCTTGATGCACTCCGAAATGGATATCAGGTTGATATCCCTGTTTATGATTTTGTAAAACACACCCGGTCTGAAAAAACCATCACTGCACTTCCACAGAAAATTATTCTGGTAGACGGAATTCTCATCTTCAGTGAGCCAAAGTTGAGAAAACTGATGGATATCAAAATTTTTGTGGATACGGACGGAGACGTTAGGCTGTTAAGACGCTTACAGAGAGATATCAGTGAGCGCGGAAGGGATCTGGACGGCGTCTTAAATCAATATGAAAAGTTTGTACGTCCCATGCACCTCGAATTTGTAGAGCCAAGCAAACGATATGCAGATATTATCATTCCACGGGGCGGAGAGAATGTAATTGCCCTCGAGATGGTCACAGCTCTGATTAATGGAAAAATGGACGACTAGAATCTACGGGTTCAAATCACTCCAGAAAATCTCCATTCCGTCAAAGTGCAGATAGGGTCGATGGACCGGTTTCAGTAAAGTGCGCAGATTTTCAGAAATATAGAGGGAATCTCCGCCGGTTATAAAAAGTTCTGTTTCACCGTCAATCACGCTCATGTACTCTCTGACAAACCCATCTATTGCCATTAAAAAACCACCACTTGTTCCCCACTGTAAACTTTTGGCGGTTGATTTTCCCGGCCACTGATCCGGTAAGTGATACTCTACGGTTGGAAGTTCAGGAAGAGAGTTTTCAATCGCCTGATGGAAAAGTTTTAGTCCCGGCATGATGACTCCTCCGCGATAAATCCCCTCTGCCGTCATCCAGTCGATCGTGCAGGCCGTGCCAGCATCAACACATATAACATCCTTATTAGTTGCCGAGACCGCACCGTAACACGTCAAAAATCGATCCATTCCAAGTGTGTCGGGGGTTTCGTAGTCAAGGTTAACCGGATCCACCAGAGAACTTGTCAGCACCTTAACATCAAAAAATTTCAATATATTCACGATTCTATTGAGTACATCTTCCCTCACAGAACTGATAACGATGCGTTCCGTGCTGTCCAACGATTCTACAACCTCACGTAAATTCTCTACATTTCCGTTTCCTGTTCTATAGAGAATTTCCCAGGAAATACCACGTTTTTCTGCAAGTTTGATCTGTGTATTTCCTATATCGAGGAAGAGAATTGACATCTTTTCTATTTTTGGAATGATTGGTCTGACGGATGTTTTATATTACCAAACAATAAGTTAAACGAAAAAATGATTCTAAAGAATGGAATTGACGAATAAAATTGCCATCGTTACAGGCGCAAGCAGTGGTATTGGTACTGCATTTGCAAAAAAACTGATTGACAAGGGAGCTACCGTTTATGGACTGGCCCGCCGTTTGAATAAACTTGAAGAGATACAAAAAGAGTTTGGTGAACGATTCATCCCTGTTCAGATGGATGTAACCAAAAATAAAGATATTGAAGAGTGGGTAAATCAACAATTCAATGATGATCATTTACCTGATATTCTGGTTAATAATGCCGGTCTTGCGAGGTTTGGCAATGTGGACGATTTATCCGTGAATGATTGGGACACAATGGTTCAAACAAATCTGAATGGAGTCTTTTATCTTACCCGTGTAATTGTCCCGCTAATGAAACTGAACCCCGAACACTGCCATATTATTAATATCGCTTCTGTAGCCGGTCTGCTCGGGAATCCACAGATTAGCGGTTATAATGCTACTAAGTTTGGAGTAAGAGGGTTTAGTGAAGCTCTATTCAAAGAACTCCGTTACGACAAAATCAAGGTCTCGGCTATGTTTCCCGGTTCAATCTCCACTGACTTCTTCAATAAAGTGGGAAGTGAAACGCACGCTAATATGATGCAGCCCGGCGATGTTGCAGATACATTGATTCACCTTCTTGAAACACCCGACAATCTACTGATCAATGAAGTAACCATGAGACCGTTAAACCCCAAAAATCCTGATAGTAAGCAGTGAAACAGCTCCTCAAAATTCTTCTTTTATCACCGCTTCTATTTTCACTCATTTCGTGTGAGGAGGAACAGGATATTATTGAGGAAGATCTCTATATAACCATCATGACTGAACTGGCCATCGTAAATCAGATGGATGTTGAGCTACTGGGTGAAAAAAGCCGGGAAGAAAAGCGGAATGAAATCTTCAATCACTATGGAGTGAGTGAAGAGATGTTTGACATCTCTCACGAAATTTATCAGTCTGATATCGATGCTCAGATGAACCGAGTTAAGGATGTTCAGGATCGTCTTCGAACAGAGCGAGATTCTGTTCAGGCCGCAGAGAGAAGATACCGGGAAGAAAACCGCCCCGACCCGGATTCACTTCGTCAGCAAATCAGAGATAGAAAGGTACAGAATTAACCGGTTCTACTCTGTTTCAAATGCAAACCGGATGGAAAACCCATTATCTGAATATAGCTCATATTTTGAACCCAGTTGAGCTATCAAAGTCTTTATAATCGTTATACCCATCCCTGTACTATTTTCAAAATTCTCTTTTTTGAATCCATGGCCATCATCTGCATATTTTACCCGCACTTTGTCGCCCAACCGGTCAATACCTATTCTAATCTGTCCCTTACTCCGTTTGTTAAATGCATGCTTAAAAGAATTTGTAACCAGCTCACTCACCAGTAATCCAAGCGGTATTGCCTGATTGATGCTCAGAGATTCCACCGAACAATCTATCTCTATGTCCACATCCTTACCCCGCACCAGGTAAACGGCAAGATGCTTATTAATCAACTGCTGCAAATATTGATCAAAAGGGATTTCAGAAAAAGTTTCTGACCGGTAAAGCAATTCATGAACACCGGCAATCGACTGAATACGGTTTTGAGTCTTTAAAAGAGTATTCTCGATCTCTTCACTATCACTGTCCATCCGCTGGAGATCAATCAAACTTGAAATGATAGCCAGGTTATTCTTCACACGGTGATGTATCTCGGAAATCAGAACTTCCTTCTCCTTCAGAGCAAGTTTATTCTGCTTATTGGCTTTGTAGGAGGCCATCATAAAGTAAACGAGTGAACCAAAAAGAACTGCAATCAGGATTCTAAAAAACAACCCGGCCTGATTCAAGATTAGTTCATTACGTGAAAAGTAGTTCTCATTGATGGCAAGTTCCATAGTCCAGTTATTATCTGAACCGGATATAAAATCTAACTGCGAAGTTACTTGATAGGTTTCATGATTGTCACCGTTTTCGAAACCGTATTCATAAAACAGCCGGTCATTATGATCCCAAATTCTCAGGTTGAACATCTCACGTCCGGCCATGATGTCATCAAACGTTTCATTAAAATCCATGCCAACTGTAAGAGAGCCGTGAAAATCTCCGTCATAGTAGATAGGAGCATCAATCAAGAAAGCTGAATTACCCTGAACCAAATCTGTAATACCGGTCATATTAATTGTAGAGTCGCGCTTCATTTGTAACCAGTCATCCCGGCGATAATCCAGATCCAGTATATTCAGCCCAATCGCATCCTTATTTTGATCGTACGGTTCAATAAGTTGAATTATACCTTCATCATCTATCCACTCAAAAAACAGGAAGGTATCTTTTACATTCAGCAAAAGACTCGATTCAAACTCGAAATCATCAAAATATCGTCCTTTCGTAAATTCAACTCTTGATTTATGATTATAGACTAGGAGTAAATTTTCATTCACCGAATCCTCAAAAAGATCTTTCAGCAGGCTCGCAGTCGATTCTATCGTTTCAGTCCTTGCTTCACTTAATTGTTGTTGATCATTACTCCAACCGTAGTAAAATGCTGATATTAATAGAATTGCAACCGTCCCACCTGTCGCCAACGCTTTCGGTGATAATTTAATCAATCAAACCTCCCTATTTCACACCCTATTTTTAAAAATCTGAACGTACACCCTTTGTTTTAAAGTAATCCATTTTTTAATTGAATAAAAAATGATTGAAGGTATATTGAAAATCAACTACTAAATGTCATTGAAATTACAGAAGATGCAGAATTGCATAGAAGTCGATTTTTCAAACCAGTTTTGATTCTCAATCTGTTGTGTACAGGTGAACCCGACATGAATTACAATTGCAGAGTTCAACCTTACAATCGGAGATTTTGAATACTTCAGAATCCCTGTCACTCATATATACGTGAATTGCCTGAGTAAGAATTCATATACGCTGTCAAAATTTGATTTTAATTTTTTTTTTATGAAAGAAAGAAAAAAATAAAAAAAGCTGATTGGCTTTTTTGCCGGTCACTAAAAAGGCGCTCCCTCGTCATCACCGTCCGGACCAAAATTAATCACAACATCATCAGGTGAACCTCCTTCAGAAGCGTCTCCTTTTTCAATCTTCCACGCTTTAACATCCGTATACCAGTTGCCTTTGTATTCCCGGCTTTGAATATCAATAAAGGCTGTTATCGTTTCATCTTTCGTTACCGGATTTTTTTCAATCTGATCCCCCCACTGGGTAATACATATTTTTCTCGGGTACTCACCTACAGTTTCTAAAATGAAATCCCGTTTTTTCCAGGGACCATTTTTACCTTTACCGGATTGTTCTTCCAATATATCGATTACTTTACCTTTGACTTTTAAATCCATAAAATTTAGTGGTTATGGTAATTGAACATTATAAACGCATAAATAAGGCTTTGCGAAACATTTCGTGTCATCCTCAATAAAGTAAAGGAGCCCGGTACTTAAAAACTTAGTAGGATTTTAGTTTTTTTGCCGACTCAGATTGACCAAGCAGTTAGGTTTTACAAAGCCTTATGAAAATAAAGGGAATTTTTCGGTTTTCAGAGTGGAAATCTGTTGCTTGATACCTTTTGCGATTCTTTCCAACTTCATTAGCTTACCTGAACTGTTTAATATTATATATTTGACGCTATGGCAAAGTTAAAGCTGGATCTGCATAATATTTACAATAAGGGAGACCAAATTGATCGTGAACTCGAAAACATCATTCAGGAGGCATTGGAGAAGAAAATCAAAACGGTTGAAATCATTCCGGGAAAGGGTTCCGGACAGCTCAAAAAGAGAGTGTTAAAATTTCTGGACCAAAAACATATCAAACAAAAATATCACAGAATTGATAAAGACAGCAGTAACCATGGGCGATTATTTGTCTATTTCAAATTTTGAAAATTTCTTATCTAAGATAGTTACATATAACATAATTCTGATTTATGGACGAGAAGGAAAGAATTAAACTGGCGAAACAGCGCAAAAGAGAACTCCGGCAAAAAGAGTTAGAAAATGACTTAAAATTAGGGCTGAAAAACGATGAAATGCGAATGAAACAACAGCAAATTCGCGAAGAACATACCGGAAAATATGGCGATAGGATTCTGATCTTTTTCACCACATTTGGAATACTTTACGCTGCATATTATATGATTTCGTATATAATCAATTATATGTTTGGTATCGGGATGGGATATTTTGGTATCAGCTTCAGCTGGCTCACTCCCGTGATCCATATTCTGATCCTGGGAGCTTCAGTTGTCAGTGCTGTTAGAAACCGTTCAATTGTAGACGACATTGTCAACAGATTTTAGTGGGCATTAACCCTTCCATACATTTGAGATGCAGCTCCATTCGCGAACGATTTCATTTTAAACTATTTTATGCTTCTACATTCACTACAGAAGAGTTACATCATTAACTGAACAAAATTTAGAGTACGATTTGAATAAAGACTCAAACCAACCAAATCCAAATAAGATGCGCCATCAAGACGGATCATCCGATAAAGGGAAAAAAAGTGCAAAACGCCCGACAGGAATCATCTACTGGATTTACCTTTTTCTGTTTGTAATGCTCGGATACTGGGTATTGACCGACAGTGATGGAATGTTCGGTTCGCAGGCAGAAATTGAATACAGTACGTTTAAGGAACAGCTGCGAAATAACAACATTAAAAGCGTTCATATTCAGGGCGACCAGATCAATGGGATGTTTCGTGAAGAGCAACGGCTCAATAGGTCTGAATCAGACACCACGGCTGTCGAACAGTTTCTAACAGTAATTCCCTCTTTTGGTGATGAGTCTCTCGCATCCAAGCTCGAAGAAAATGAAGTCACCATTACGGCCGAATCAGACTCTGAAGGTTTTTGGTGGTATTTTTTGATCTTTTCATTTCCACTGTTCTTTCTGCTGATCATCGGTTTTATTTTTTATCGCCGAATGCAAATGCAGGGACGAGGCATGTTCAATATTGGAAAAAGTCAGGCGAAATTGCAGGAGCCCGGTAAAAACAAAACCACATTTGACGATGTAGCCGGGATGGATGGCGCCAAAACCGAACTTCGCGAAATCATTGAGTTTTTGAAAGATCCCAGCCGTTTTGAAGAGATTGGCGCAAAACTTCCCAAAGGAGTTTTGCTCATGGGGCCTCCCGGCACAGGTAAAACATTGCTTGCAAGAGCTGTAGCCGGTGAAGCCGGTGTACCATTTTACACCATTACCGGATCAGATTTTATGGAGATGTTTGTAGGGGTTGGCGCAAAACGTGTTCGCGAAATGTTTAAAGAGGCAAAGGAGAAATCACCTGCAATTATATTTATTGATGAAATTGATTCAATAGGCCGAAAACGGGGCGCCGGTCTCGGTGGTGGCCACGACGAGCGTGAACAGACGCTTAACCAACTCCTTGCTGAGCTGGATGGATTTGAGCCGAGTGAAAACGTTATTGTGATGGCTGCTACTAACCGACCCGACATCCTGGACCAGGCATTGCTGAGACCCGGAAGATTTGACCGGCAAATAACGGTTGATCTACCCTCTCAAAACTCGAGACACGAGATTCTAAAAATTCACGCCAAAAATAAATCGATAGATAAAAGCGTGGATTTGGAGAAGATCGCAAGGAGTACTCCCGGGTTTAGCGGAGCAGATCTGCAAAATCTGCTAAATGAAGCATCCCTGTACGCCGGCAGAAACAAGCGGAAAAAAATTATCATGGATGACATAGAAAATGCCCGTGATAAAATTATGATGGGACTTGAACGTGAGGGTATGCAGATTGATGAAGAGGAGAAAAAAATTCTTGCTTACCACGAAGCCGGTCACGCAATCGTAGCAGCTGCTCTGCCCAATAGCGACCCTTTGCATAAGGTATCTGTTATTCCACGAGGTAAAGCAATGGGACAAACCATGCAGCTACCCGAAAAAGAAAAATACCTTTACAACAAAGAATATCTGCTCGATCGTATGGCAGTTATTATGGGTGGACGTGCAGCCGAACAGCTGATTTTCAACACATCAACCAGCGGAGCTCAAAACGACTTAATGAGAGTGGCAAAACTGTCCAGAAAAATGGTTGTGGAATGGGGAATGAGTGATAAATTCGGTCATCTTGCTTTTGGCAGTGACGAGGAGGATGTTTTTCTGGGACGTGACATGACCCGACAGAAAAGTTATAGCGACTCAACCGCACGGGAAATTGACCAGGAAGTTCAGGCAATTTCCAGAGAAGCCTATGATAAGGCAGTGAATATTCTTAAGGAGCATAGAGAAGCTTTCGATAAGCTGGCGGAAATGCTTATTGAACAGGAAGAAGTTTCAGGAGAAGAAGTTCTGAAACTGATGAATGATGAGCAGGAGAAAGATTAAGGCTTTTAATCAATACACATCTATTTCCCGGGGGGACTCATTTTACAGCACTTAAGTGAGTCCTTTTTCTTTCAACAATATTATTGAATCATAGCTGGAAACCTTTCGTTTTGAATATTCTGAGCAAACATTTTACACTTTTTCACGTTCATTTGCTTTTGAATGTTTAAAAATATGATGTAACGTTCAGCATCAAAAAATCTAAACGTATACGGTTCATGCTTCACAATTTTTCTCAAGTTACTTCCTCTACGTTCTTCTCAATGCTAGTTGTCATACTCATCGTCATGTCAGGTTGCTCATCTTCAGAGCAAGTAGCCGAATCTGAACAAGATTCAACAACGCAAACTGAAACGGCTGAAAAGCAGCAGCGAAATCATGAGGAAATGGAAGCCATTTTCTGGGAGCGTGTTGAAAGGGATAAACAAAATTATTCACAAGCTGATGTCGATTTCATGACAGGAATGATTGGTCATCATGCTCAGGCACTTGTGATGTCGAGGCTTGCCCCCGACAATGGTGCCAGTCAATCCATTCAAACACTTGCTTCCAGAATTATTAATGCTCAGCAGGATGAAATTGCCTTGATGCAGCGTTGGCTTCGAGACCGAAACGAACCTGTTCCGGAAGTTCATATTGAAGGAATTCAACTGACCATTCAGATGGAAGAGCCGGAAGTTGACCACAGCAATCATGGTGAGCAGGACGATCACGACCAGCAAATGGATCATGATGTTCATAATCAGCATGATGGCCACAATATGGACATGATGCACGACCACAGTGACATGCCGGGCATGCTAACGCAGCAACAGCTTGAGCAGCTTGCCGATGCACGGGGAAAAGAGTTTGACCGCCTCTTTCTTACATTTATGATTGAGCATCATCAGGGAGCAGTAATAATGGTTGAAAATCTTTTTGGAGCAGACGGAGCAGCGTCTGACACACAATCATTTGAACTTGCATCCGGAATAAATGCTGATCAGGTCACCGAAATTGAACGTATGAAATTAATGCTCGAGAATATAGACTAAATCGCTACAGCTTCTCGAGGGTTCTCGCACCGGGTGCTATATCCGGTGATAAAAATCTATCCGATAACCCTAACAAACAATCCTCAATATGAAACGATTACTACCCGGGATAATCCTGGCATTGGCGTCCTTACTGACGGTGTACAGTTGTGCATCCTCAGATATGCCTGAGCAGGAAGCTAAACCATCACTAACCCCAATTACTGAAATAGAAAAACCAGATTCCGATCCAAGAGTAGGTCTTGGTGCCGGACTTTTCGATTACGAAGAAGCAATCTGGAATCTAAACTTGATTTCAGCAACACCACCACCTGAAGATTTTCTGGGATCCTGGGGAACAGATCTGGCATTCAAAGATAATTACGTTATCCAGGGTAACTACAATGGATTTGTTGTTTGGGATATCTCTAATCCTGAGGATCCTGAAGTAGTGGTTGATTTCCTCTGCCCTGCCTCCCAAAGTGATGTTTCTGTCTATGAAAATCTTCTGTTCGTATCCGGTGAAGGCCTTGGAGGCCGACTCGATTGTGGCACAGAAGGTATCCAGGAAAGAGTTAGTGAAGAGCGCCTGCGTGGAATTCGGATTTTTGATATTTCAGATATTAAAAATCCTGAGTATATCTCTAATGTTCAGACTTGCCGCGGATCTCACACACATTCAGTTCTCAAGGATCCAAATGATGATGAAAATGTGTATGTGTACATTTCCGGCTCAGCGCCTGTTCGGCCTGAAGAGGAACTGCCCGGCTGTTCAAGTGCATTCCCTGATGAAGATCCAAACAGTGCTCTGTTCCGTATTGAAGTTATTAAGGTTCCGCTTGACAACCCAGAGGAAGCAGCTATTGCCAACTCGCCGCGAATTTTTGAAGGTCTGACCGCTCCTCCGACTCACGGTCTCGCACCCGAAGAGCTGGAAGCGATCGAACGTGCCCGTGAAGCCGGACAATTTGTCGCTGAATATGACGGATCACCCCGTGTTGTAAACGACAGGCTTGTCCAGAACTTCCTTGAGCAGATTGTTGAAGAGCGTGGCGGTGAAGGTGACCCAACAGAAGCTGACAGCAGTGAATTGCGTGAGAATATTGATAAAATGTATTCCGAATTTATAGATGAGCGAATGGCGGAACGCGGACGTGGAGAAGATGTTGGCCCGAACCAATGCCATGACATCACCCTCTACCCGGAAATTGGTCTTGCAGGCGGAGCCTGTGAAGGGTATGGTCTTCTGCTCGACATTTCTGATCCGGTAAATCCAACTCGTATCGATGCAGTCGCCGACTCCAACTTTGCGTACTGGCACTCAGCCACATTCAGCAACGACGGGAAAACTGTGATGTTTACGGATGAATGGGGAGGCGGTACGCAGCCAAAATGCCGCGAAACCGATCCTTATGAGTGGGGTGCAAATGCCATCTACTCAATTGATGACGACGGCCAAATGAATTTTGAAAGCTATTTCAAAATGCCGGCCCCACAAACTTCGGCTGAAAACTGTGTAGCTCATAACGGGTCTATGATTCCTATACCCGGACGCGATGTCATGGTCCAGTCTTGGTATCAGGGAGGTATTAGTATATTTGATTTTACAGACCCTGCGGATCCGGTAGAAATAGCGTTTCATGATCGTGGTCCGATCAATCCTGACCGTGTGGAAACCGGTGGTAGCTGGTCCATCTACTGGTATAACGGATACCTTGTGAACTCAGAAATTGCACGTGGACTTGACATTTTTGAACTTGTTCCGAGTGAATACCTTACACAGAATGAAATTGACGCAGCCAATACTGTAGTTCTGGAGTACAAAAATGCTCAGGGGCAGCCAAAGTATGAGTGGCCTTCAACCTATGCATTAGCCAGAGCATATACTGATCAGCTTGAACGAAACCGTGAATTAAAAATGCAAACCATCCAGATGGTTCGCAGCGGACTGGATGAAGCTGAGAATGAAAATGGCTCAAATAAATCGCGGGTTTTAAATAAAGTTGCTTCAACTCTGTCTAATGCTCCATCAGCATCCAACAATGATAAAGTGATGGAACTGGCCAGAGTCATTAGAGATCTAAGCTCTGATTCATAAATTTCTTTTTTAAGGATTATTTGGAAGCCGGCTGCATTCATTTGTAGCCGGCTTTTTTTATGGATTTTTGAAACTCAAAAAGTCTTCGTTCGTAAGCTGAGACAAACCCTCAACGAATTCTGAGCTATGCATTCCCAAAAGATAAAACCTCCATTTTTCTCACTTCTATTTTTCTTACTTGCCGCGATCACTCCCCTCATATCACAGGCACAAAGCTACTCGGTATTTGCAGACAATACTGCGGGAAATAAGTCTGAAATTATAACCAGAGTCCAACCAGCCGAGGCTGAGTTTATGATTACTAATCGGGAAAATAGTGTAGATCTTGTTTTGACTTCAGAATCCGTTGTGGTGCAATTCACGGATGACTTCTTAGATGAACTGGAAAAAGAGATAGAACACGAAAACAGTGACCCGGATGAATCTCACTTGGCAGACATCATCCGCTCAGCTGTAAGCAGCGGTGTAAGAACCATGCTTAGCAAGGCAATTTCGGTTCCCTATTCCGAAATAGAGTCTATCCACTATGAATACGGAAGAATTATCCTCATGGATAAAAATGGAGAAGAGCTTTTCACAAATCTGGAAGTCAGTGACACAGATATTATGGAAGATTTTAAACGGAGAGATGCGAAACGTTTTGTTTCGAAAGCTGAAAGGAAGTTGTTTTAAAAAGTAATCTTTAAAATAAAGAGAGCGGCTTTCCCCCTGCCGCTCTCTTTGGTCGTTACTTTTGAAAAGGGCTGCTCAATTCCCTTCTCAAAAGGCTCTGTCTTGATAATCATACGCCTATATCGTGTTACCACGAAAACTTAAACGTATGACACTAATTTTTTCAAATCCTTACAAAAATTCTTACGGAGATAAGAAAATCTTATTGAGTTTCAAATCTTCATCAAGGCAGAATAACAGTTTTACCTCTTGAGTGAAGCGTTTCTATCTCTTTCAGGGCATCTTTTGCTTCATCAAGTATGTAGGTTTTTGATATATGAATTTTCAGATTACCGCTATCAGCAATTTCACTCAAATGGTTTAGTTGAGCTGAATTCGGCTCCACAAAAACATATTGAAACTTTACGTCCTCCCTCACTTCCGATTTGCTGTTTGTGATGGAAATCAGCCGGCCACCTTTCTTCAATTTGTTTTTCGTTTGGTCCAGTGTGTTACCTCTTGAACAGTGAAATATGAAATCCACTCCATTGGGAGCAATCTCACTCACAGATTCTCCGACATCCCCTGCGCTATAATCAATCACATAATCTGCTCCCAGCTCCTTCATAAACTCCTGGTTGGATGAGCCGGCAACACCTATAACTGTTGCGCCTTTCCATTTGGCAAGCTGTATGGCAATACTTCCAACACCACCCGAAGCTCCAAGTATCAGGATGGTCTCCCCTTCTTTCAGATCTCCAGCTTCGAACAGTGATTGATAGGCTGTAAGACCCGTTAGAGGCACCCCACCCGACTCTTCCATTGATAAGGATTTTGGCCGCAGTGCGATATAGCTCTCGGGTATTACAACATACTCTGCAAACGTACCCTGTTGAATGACAGGCCGCCTTGCGTAAGCATAGATCTCATCTCCCACATTAAATCTCCTGGCAGAATATCCTCTCTCTTCAATCACACCTGCAAGATCCCATCCCGGTATCACGGGAAATTTATTGGGTATTGCATTTTTCAACATGCCTCTTGCAACAGCAGCATCAACCGGATTTACTCCTGCAGATTTCACCCGGACTAAAACTTCACCTTCTCCGGGTTCAGGTTTATCCTGTTCTCCAACTTTAATCTGATCCAATTCACCAAACTCATTATAAAACGCTGCTTTCATTTTTGTACTCATACTTCTTTGTTGATTTGATATTGAACTACTTCTTTTCAGTAAATCAACAAGGCCGAATTGATATGCGTTTCGACTACATTTCTGGATGGGATTATCAACTTAAACCGGAAGTTTCAAATCGTTGGCCAACCATTTATTAATCTTTCTTAATAAATGAATTAAAACCTTTCTGTGAAGAACGAATATTTAGGTTAAAAACTTTCCTGATATACCTTAAGCTAAATAGTTAAGCAACATCAAGTAAACCATCTAACAAATTCAGGAAAACAATGAAATATTTAGCAATTAACCTTTTATTCTTATCAAGTGTAATGCTCATTACCGCCTGCAGTGATGACAGTATATACAGCAATGAAGCTGATTCGCTCACACAGGAATTTGACGTAATGGCTGTAATGAGAGCCCCGGCTCCCGGCGATCAAACAATTGCAGAAATCGTGGTTGAATCTGCTTCAGCTGAAGAAGATGCCGAATTCACACTCCTACTCGCTGCATTAGAGTACACCGGATTGACCGGCGTATTTACAGGCGAAGACCAATACACCGTCTTTGCACCTGTAGATCAAGCATTCTTGAATCTTGTAGACGCTCTCTCCGGTGATCTCGATCAGGATGTACTGGATAATGAAGGCCCGTTCGCAGCTATCGATGATCTTCTCGGTGAAGGTGCAGTTGCAAACGTTCTTCTCTATCATGTAACTGAAGGACGCCGGGCAGCAAACAGTGTTGTCCCCAAAAATGAACGAGCAAAAGATCGCAAGATTACCACGCTACTGGAAGGCGCAACCTTTAACGTTGCATTTGGTGGCACCATTACTGACATAGCCGGCCAGGAAGTTGGTATTACAGCCGCTGACTTATCTGCATCAAACGGAATTGTTCATGTGATAGATACTGTACTTCTTCCATTAGAGTAACAGTAACTGACATAAACAATTCAATTCTTTCCAAGCCCACACTGTTATCTGACTGTGTGGGCTTTTATTACCACAAACCCTCCTTCACCATAGCCTTTTCGGGGCTCTTCAACCTCGGTTTCCGATGCTGTTATTAAGGTTTGCCAGTATTCAAACCCTCCAAATCCGGCTTCTTTTAGCAGAGCGGTAATCTCATCGGGTGAGTGAAATGTGGCATGTTTATAAAATGGATTGTCCTCTTTCTTTTTCTCATAGGTTTGTCCCAGCGGGCTGTCCTTGTCAATCATGCCGTTGATGAATTCTCCCCCGGGTTTCAGGACTCGACGAACTTCCCGGAATGCTTTCGGAATATCTTCCAGGAAACAATCCACCGTCACCATGACTGCATAGTCAAACCGATTATCTTCAAATGGCATGTTTTCCGCTTTGCCAACTTTTGTTTCTATACCTCTTTGCCTGGCAATTTCTACCATCTTCTCTGATGGGTCCAGCCCGCGATCAATAGATAATTTTTCAGCAAACCGCGCACTTCCAATTCCGATTTCAAGGCCGAATTTACCTTGAGGGATTACTTTTTCGAGTGCTTTCACTTCGGATTGAAACCATACAGGATGTTCATCAAACCATTGGTCATATTCCTTCGCAAAATTATCAAATGCGTCAATTCCGGTCATACTTTCTTTTGTTTTTTGGTTGACTGTTCAGGATTCGTCTTGATTTCTCAACGGAGTTTTAAACATCCCTTTCACGGTTTGATCCTCCTCGCGATCAAATTGATCGAGCCCCAGCTTGATGGTTTCCGGTTTTGGGTTGATCCGAAACGTTCGTGCCAAACGGTCCCAGAATGAAAAGAGGGAGCTGTAGTTAGAGTCGGTTTCCGGCTGCCAGCGGGAGTGGTGAACCCGGTGCATGTTGGGGGTAACGATAACCGTGCGAAGAATTCTGTCATATTTTTCGGGAAATCCGACATTAGCATGATGAAACTGTACCACGGCAAACATAACGGTTTCATAAAGCACCAGTTCCCAAAGATAAACACCAAAGAGGGCAATCAGCGGTATCCGGAAAACGGAGGAGAAGAAGATCTCTCCCAGGTGAAACCGGCTGGCGGTGGTCACATCCATTTTATTGTCGGAGTGATGGACGCTGTGGAATCTCCAGAAAAACGGGATTTCATGATTCATCCGGTGCCAGGCGTATGTCCAGAAATCAAGAAGCATGATGGCTCCCACTGCATGAATCCACACGGGGATTGAAAATCCGTCCTGCAGCCAGTGCATGATCCCGAAACGGGCCTCGTCGGCCCAGACCGAAGCAGCCAGCCAGAGTCCGACAAACACCAGACTGACCATCAACCCGTTGATCGCCCCGATAACCAGGTTACGAAAAGCGTGTTTACCGCGATCTTTGAACGAGCCGCTGAAATAGGCGTAAAACGGCTGTAGTGACTCCCACATAAACAGCAGAACCAGAATTGCCACCATAGCAATGATCTGTGTTTCCTGTAGTGCCGCAAGTATTGGTTCCATGCTGATTTCTGAGGTTTCGGTTATTGATAGAATATATGCTCATTGGGGAGTGTCCCTCCGTCAGCCGACGGAGGGCAATGGGGGACTAAAACGTCATAACCTTATCACTGGTTGCGATCCATTCAGCCAGTTCTTTCATCGTGCTGAGTTCAGCTCCCTTTACGAATTCAGCGTCTTTAATGCCCCTGGCTGCAGCACAAGTTCCGCAGATCTTAATTTTTGCTCCTTTTGCCACGGACAGTTTCAGCATGCGTTCTATATTGTAATAACCGTCAGGGGTTTCCTGTCCGGCCAGTGCACACGTAGCTCCATCAGCCATCAGAAAGATGCACACCTCGATGTCGTCCCTGTAATCTTTTCCCAACTGATTGGCAACACGTAATGCATTATACGCTTTTTCTGTACCGTAAGGAGCGTCGTTTATAATGATCAGTGTTTTCATGTGTTTAATTTTTTTGATTTATAATGTGAAATTATATCACTATCGAAAATTTCGAATGGTTAACTCAAAAGCTCTTTATTTACAACGGGAGTGTTCAGTTTGTTCATCCGGATCATAATCCAGAGAGCGGATATCAGTACCAGGATGCCTGTTGCAATGACGGCAATTTTAATATCAAACATGTCTGCGACCACTCCGGAAAAAATCGCACCAATTGCGTAGCCGCCATCCCGCCACAGACGAAAAACCCCGATACTCTCCGCCCGATCGTTTGGATGGGTAAGGTCTGCCACGGATGCTAAGAATGTGGGATACACCATGGCGGTTCCCGTACCTAGCAGTGCGGCAAGAAGAATAAAAGCTATATAGTGGTTCAGGAAAGCAAATATCAACAGACTGATCCCCTGCACCAGCATACCCGCCCAAAGCATTTTCTTTCGGCCGGTATAATCTGAAACTTTTCCGGTAACTACTTGAAGAATTCCCCAGAATGCCGGGTAGACCGCCACCACAATTCCGATTTGAGTCATCGACAAACCCGCTGCAGCCAGGAAGATGGGAAACGCACCCCACGCCATTCCATCTTTGAAGTTTGTCATCATTCCCGCCTGGGAAACAGCCTGCAGGTTATTGTCTCCAAAACTCACCTCGTAAAAAAGATTCTTTTTCACCTGTTCATCTTTTGAGCTGTCTGCCTCATATTCAACAAACGGTGCTGTGTCCCGGACAAGAAAGATGCTCATAAGCAGTCCCAAGACGGAAAGGACAATTCCTATGTAGAAAGGGAAAGGACGCAATCCGAATTCAGAAGCGATCCAACCTGTCAGAAAAGCAACAATTGCCACCGCCAAATATCCTGAAAATTCATTCAGCCCCATAGCCAGTCCGCGATCCTTTTCACCGGCCAGGTCAATCTTCATAATCACATTAGCCGACCAAGCCAGTCCCTGGTTAATACCCAGCAGCACATTGGCACCAACAATCCAGCTCCAGTCGGGTGCGTACATCAGAATGAATGGCACGGGGAGGCCGAAGAGCCACCCGACGATCAACATTTTCTTCCGGCCGAAGGATTGGGCAAATCGTCCTGCAAAGTAGTTTGAGATCGCTTTGGTTATACCAAATACAACAATAAAAGAGAAGATAGCTGACCTTGCGGCGATGCCAAAATCTGTCTCTGCAATTTCAGGAAGAATGGTCCTCTCCATACCCACCATGCCCCCGACAAAGGCGTTGATAAGCACAAGAAGAGAGAATTGCTTCCAGGTATTTTTCAGACCCGGTTTATTCATCATCTTGATTGTTCAATTTCTAAATTTAAAAACATTATTTCGATTGATTTACCATTTCCCATTCCGGGTATCCTATATCCAGCTTCGTAGTACGGTATCCCTCCTTCTCCAATAAGGCAATGGCCTCATCAGCCATTGTACAAAACGGACCGCGGCAGTACGCTACGATCTCTTTGTCTTTGGGCAGATCCTTTAACCGCTGAAGCAACTCGCTTTTTGGTATTGAAATCGCAGATGCGATGTGGCCGGCACTGTACTCCTCTCCCGGCCTGACATCGATTAATAGAGCTTCGCCATCATTCAGCCGTTTTTGAAGATCCTCTGTTGAAATGGGTTCAAGGTTGTGATGAGATTCCCGAAAGTCCTTCATCAGTCTGTTAATCTCTGCATTTTGGGAAATCCCAAGTGTCCTCAGGGCAGTCCACACTTCAAACACTTTTTCGCTTGCCAACGAGTAATATCTGTATTTACCCTTTTTCCGGGTTGAGACTAGTCGTGCTTTTTTGAGCAGTTGTAAATGATGAGAAGCAGATGCTACAGACAAATCCGTTTCATCAGCAATATGCTCTACAGATGACGGCCCCTGAGCCAGCAGTTCGATAATCTCCAGTCTGTGCGGATTTGAAAGTGCTTTTGAAACGGTTGCGAGTTCACTGTAAATCTTGTTTTTAAATTCTCTGGCATTCATGGGTATGGTTTTCAGTAATCGATATTGTAAAGTTATGAATTACGTTATTACATTCAAAATAATGTTTGAATGTTAGTTAGGGTGTAAAATTTCTTACTCTTATAAAGTTTATTACCTTAAACACTCCGGTTGCTTTTCAAGATTGACTGCGAGAGTACAGCAAAATATTTTATATCAGTACTGGCTCTGGGAAATGGCTGAGATGAGCAGATAGTTAAAAACCTCTATACCAAACATAATAAAGAGGCTTGCACTTCGGGCCGGGCTTCCCGATTCGGCGGGATAAACTTCTCGCCCGGCTAATTCCAACAGTGTATTTAAAAATAAAAAACCCCTGAGCCACATTGTGATTCAGGGGTTGTACCTCGGGCCGGGCTCGAACCGGCACTGACATTGTAATGTCAATTGGATTTTAAGTCCAACGCGTCTACCAATTCCGCCACCGAGGCATCCAATTGAATTGGAAACACTGCCTTTCCAGACAGATTTTAAATATAAGGGAATCCCCAATACTAGAACAACATTTTTTGCACCAACTTTTCATCCGACTCTCATCACTGTTTCTCCTTCTAATTCCGTTGTGTCATGAAATTCAGGGAACATTTTACACCTTCTCTAATTACAAATCATTCTATGACTGAACCTGAACGTTCTTTGCTCCTTTTCCCTAATTGACATGACAATCTGAATTCTATGAATGATAGTATGACTGCTAAAAAACCTGGTTCAAAACGCTCAAAATCTAAACGTGGTTTTTTCGGGTCACTCAACTCAGATCTGGCTATTGACCTGGGTACCGCCAACACGCTCATCTACATGAAAGAGAAAGGGGTCGTCTTAAACGAACCCTCCATCGTGGCACTCGATCCCTCCGGAAAAATCATTGCCGTTGGCCATGAAGCCCAGCAAATGCACGAAAAGACACATAAACAAATTCGTACTGTCCGTCCGCTTAAAGGCGGTGTCATTGCAGATTTTGATCTTGCCGAAAAGATGATGAAGGCAATGATCCAAAAAGTTATGCACAAGAGATGGTTCTCACCGGTTAAAACCATGCTCGTAACTGTTCCTAATGGAATTACCGCAGTGGAAAGAATGGCCGTGCGCGACAGCGCAGAAAATGCCGGAGCCAAAGAGGTGTTTTTGATTGAAGAGACCGTTGCTGCAGCAGTGGGAATGGGGTTAGATGTGAATGAGCCGGTTGGTAATATGATTGTCGACATTGGCGGAGGAACAACAGAAATTGCAATTATCTCACTGTCGGGCATAGTACATGCACAGTCGGTCAGGATTGGCGGCGAACAGATGAATGAGGAGATTGTAAATTACATTCGGCGAAAGCACAATCTTCTAATTGGGGAGCGTACGGCGGAAAAGATCAAGCACGAAATTGGATCTGCCATTCCGGGCGACGAAGAGGTTGAAATGACCACGAAAGGCCGGAATCTGGTCAGCGGTGTGCCAAAAAATCTAATCGTCACATCACAAGATGTCAGAGAAGCGATTCATGAGTCTGTAAACAGTTGCCTTGACGCCATTACCAAATCCCTTGAGAATACTCCACCTGAACTAGCCGCGGATATTCTCGACCGGGGAATTATGCTCACCGGGGGCGGAGCCTTGTTGAAAGATCTGGACCGGATGATTTCCGAAGCGATTGAACTCCCGGTTCATATCGCCGAAGATCCGCTAACGACTGTTGTAAAGGGAACCGGAATTATATTGGAAAACTACGATGACTATAAAAATGTAATGATGTAATTCTCCCTGAATTTCATCTGACATGCGTAAAAAAGCGTAGGGTGAACACGTTATTTTTGATCAACTCACCCCAATAATTGTAAGGAGATTAATATTTCAGTGCCATATGATTGGATTTAATACTTATTCGATCATCCATTCACAAGAGAACACTCATCACACATTAATTGAACATTTTAGGTTTGAAAAATACTATTCAATCAACTTCTGAAGAAGAGGTAGCAGTTTACAAGAAGATAGAGGCCTACATTTCGGGAGAATTAACAAACACTGAAGTTGAAGAGCTTTGGGAATATTTCATTGTTCATCCCCAATGGTACTCTCAATTTGAAATTGCTCTCTTCTTGAAGTCTATGACGTAAGACTTTTTTCCCGAGCACGAAGTTTAAAATTCTATTCTAAACTCTGTTCTATCTGAATCTGTCTGAATCCATTTTAATACAAGAATCTGCTGTTCAGTATCATAGGTCCAGTCATCTTCTCCCTTTGGAATGACTTCCCCATTTGCAGTTAACTGTTCCGGTTCATCCACAAACTTGAAACGAATCAGATATTCAGTCTGCTCTCTCCTTCCGGGAAAATCATTGACTTGTGCTCCAATATTGAATGTTGCATATCCATCTCCCTCAAAATAACGATACGCAATAGTTGAAAACTCTCCGGACAGATAACCCAGTGATTCTCCATCATCTTCATAGAGTCGAAAATTTCCGGAGTCACCTCCATAAACATCCAGAATCAGCTCCTTGTAATCCTCTGTCAAAATTGGATCCCCACCATCTGACCTCTTTGGAATGATCGCGCCGGCTTTTACAAAAATCGGAATTGAGGTCAACGGGGCTTCAACATTTATTTGCTGGTCGCCCTCAAATAATTTTTCTGTATCATAATGGTACCAGCTTCCTCCCGGCAAATAGAGTTCACGGTTCCTGGCTCCCTCCTCATTTACAGGTGCTGCTAAAAAATATTCCCCAAACAGAAACTGATCCGGATGATTTCGATCTCCCGTGATTAGTTTTGCACCTACAGTTCTCGCTCTGTTGGTGTAACTGTAGATATAGGGAAAAAGCTGGCGCCGTAAATTCATAAACCTCTGAAGTTGATCTTTAACATCGTCAGACACATCAGCAGTCCGAAAGGGCACAAACATCAGATTTTGAAACGCAGACAGCTGTGTAGTTCGAATTAACAATTCATCTGAGACGTTTTGCTCAACTCTGTTTGCGGAATCATACCAATCTGGTAAAACAAGCAGCCAAGGACTTTCGTAAGAAACCAAATCGGGATTTGAAAGCAGATGTACCGACTCACTGAGCGCTTCAAAACCTGAATCTCCGGACTGGCGATACCAAGGAACAGGATTATCTTTATGGTTTGAATCCAGAAGATTCTCAGCCGGGTAGAGATTGAATGACCTGAGATCTGTCGCATTTGTATCAGATTGTTCGATTGATTCTGAGTTTCTGTAAAACCTGAAATCTTCGCCTCTCGATTCATCACCAAAATAACTGCCGGTCTTAGTCTCAGGCTGAATCGAACTCTCACTGTCATGATTTTCATCATATAGTATCGCGTCCGGGAAAAATAGATTATGGTTCAAGATTGTCCCAAATACCCACGCCGGTGGAATTTTCGCCTGTTCCAACCTTTTCTCTACACTCGGTTCCATTCTCCAGTCGGTGGTTTCCGGAAATCCCGCTCCTTCGGGAATTACATCCCCGTTTTTGGAAAAATGAAATTTACTGACTCTTAAGTCCCCTACCCCTCCTGACTCAAGCTGCAAAGTATAAAACCCTTTTTCTATAGCTTGAAGTACTACCGGTTCTTCCGTGAACTGATCTATATTCAACCACCCAGGAATTTTCCCTGATCTAAGCTCGACTCTATGAGCGGAAATTGTCTCATTCTGTTCATTTAAAAATCGCAGCTGAATCGGCTTGTTAACCTCCGTTTCTGCATTGCCAAGCATCCAAAATGCATAAATACCCGGATTTGAAATATAAAATGAGAATGTTGTTTCTCCTGCTGTAGACTCTTTTATGGATTTTGAAACAATCGCGGAAGTTGGCCCCTCAGAGTCAGAGTCCCAGAATTGACCGGGATCATCAGAATATGCATGAATAGAAATTATACCGTCCGCTTCGTAGAAATCGGCCTGTGGTGGACGGTTACACCCCATCAGTGAAAACAGAATACCAAATAGTAACCAAATCAGTTTTTTTGAAGACATACCTATTTTGAAGATCTCAAGTAGTTGAGTCTGAAAATCGTGATTTGGCACTCAAATTCGAAAAAGAAATAATATCACTGCAGAATAATACCGCCACTTCTATTTAAGTTGGGGGCATTTTCAGCAATGTAAATGGGTGAGCTGATCAATCAAGTGCAACCGGTACAATTTAAATTTTTGCGGCAGATGCATTTGTGTCAGTACGTACTAGTCATGAGATTTGTTGACCTGTTCTTTGAAATCCTTGGAGATTTTGAGCACCGGTACATGTTGCTCCGGCACTATAACTTCTTCATTTGTTTTAGGATTTCTTGCAACTCTTTGAGCTCGTTTTACAACTTTAAAACTTCCAAAGCCGCGGAGCTCGATATGTTCGCCACGTTTCATGGCATCGATCACCGTATCTAAAAAACCGTTCACAACAGCTTCAGTTTCAACTTTGGTAATTCCCGTCGATGATGAGATTACATCAACTATGTCTGCTTTGGTCATAATATTGGGATTTACGTCAATTTTTTTTGATTAAATACGAATCTTATTTAGAGAGTATTTATCAACTCGTTAGTTTTGAAAGTGATTTTGGAAAGCTATCGTTCATTTGAACACTAATTTTCACAAAATTTAAGATAAATCTTTTATACATTCGGTCTTGAATAAATCAGAATCTAAAAATACAGAATGGAAACGTTAGATAGAGTAGTCGGTTTTTTAAACGATCTAGTTTGGAATACTCCCGAAATGATGCCACTCATGGTGATAGCACTTTTGGGTTTTGGTATCTTCATTACACTGCGAATGGGTTTCATACAGCTTCGCAAATTTAGTCACGGTGTGAAAGTAGTGATGGGACACTATGATAACCCCGACGACACCGGTGATGTCAACCATTTCCAGGCACTCTCTACAGCCCTTTCTGCAACAGTAGGTATTGGTAATATTGCCGGTGTGGCAATCGCCATTCACTACGGCGGCCCGGGTGCACTGTTCTGGATGTGGGTGACTGCATTTTTTGGAATGGCCATTAAGTATTCTGAGTGTTTGCTGGCTGTCAAATATCGAATTAAAAATCCTGACAATTCAGTTTCCGGCGGACCGATGTATTATATCGAACGTGGCCTGGGTTCAAACTGGAAATGGCTTGCGGTCACTTTTGCTGCACTCGCAGTTATCTGTTCGTTTTTTACAGGTAATGCTATCCAGGCAAACACGGTTGCAGATGTGATGGAGAACTCTTTCTTTTTTACCGTACCGACCTATGTTACAGGTTTGATTACTGCATCACTTGTTGGATTTGTTATTATCGGGGGTATTAAAAGAATTGGTTACGTTACCGCACGTCTTACCCCTTTCATGGCTATTCTTTACGTTTTGGGTGCTCTTATCGTCTTATTAATCAATTACGATCAGGTTATTCCCTCTTTTGTTACCATTTTCACATACGCATTTGATCCTGTTGCCGGCGCATTCGGTGTTGGTTCCGGACTGTTCATTACCACTATGGTTTGGGGTGTTAAACGAGGACTCTTTTCCAACGAAGCGGGACAGGGATCGGCCCCAATTGCCCACGGTGCTGCTAAAACCGAAGAACCTGTTCGTGAAGGTGCTGTAGCGCTGCTTGAACCATTTATCGATACCATCCTGGTATGTACCATGACAGGACTAGTTATTATCTCTACAGGTGTATGGGATACAAAACACCCAACTGATGTAAATCTTAACTCTCCGGATATGGGTTACGAAGTAACGGAAGAAGCTGAAAACCCGTACATTCTGGAAGTTGAAGATGGAATTGTTACCAACGGAACTCTTCTTAGAAACAGTTTTTCGATCGACACACTTTATGTAAATCCTGCTCAAACTGAGTTTTTCAGCGGAACTATTGATATGAGTACTGACACCGCGTTCCGATCCGATACAGGTGAAAGTTCAGGAACCGTATATGGAAATGCCATTTACAACGGTGCAACCCTAACATCCCAGGCATTTGAAGTAGGACTTGCACCCTTCTTTCCCGGCGGGAAATACATCGTAACCATTAGTGTGCTTCTATTTGCAATCTCTACCTCCATTGCCTGGAGCTATTACGGAGACCGTTCCATACAGTATCTGATGGGTGACAAGTCGATCATCTACTACAAAGGCGTTTATATTCTTCTTCACTTTATTGGTGCAATTACAGCGCTCGGAACTATTTGGGCAATCGGTGACATTGCGCTTGGTTTGATGACGTTCCCGAACCTGATCGCCCTCTTCGCACTTTCCGGTGTGGTTTACGCTTCAACCAAGGACTACTTCAAGCGAATGGAAGAAACTGAAGCCAATGGATAAACGGCAGGAGATACTCGATAAAATAACGGTTATCGATCATCCGGTGGTTGCCCGGGATCTTTCGATCCTGAGAGATAAAACCACCGGCACAGCCGATTTCAGAGCTGCCCTGGGCAGGATTGCTACGATCCTCGCCTATTTTGCACTTAAAGATCTGCCTTTGCAAACAACATCCATCGAAACACCCATCACCAAAACAAATGGTTGTGAGATCGATACGGAAATCATAATTGTACCGATCCTGCGTGCAGGACTCAGCCTCGTTGATGCCATCATCAATTTTGTGCCGGATGCCAAAGTAGGTCATCTGGGCATGTACCGGGATGAAACAACTCATAAGCCGGTAGACTACTATTCTAATTTGCCGGTGGGACTGGAAAATGGCCTTGCCCTTGTTGTAGATCCTATGCTGGCAACTGGTGGAAGTGCTGATGACGCAATTGCTTTTCTTAAAAAGCAGGGAGCCAACAATATTCGGTTCATCTCGTTAATATCTGCACCGGAAGGATTGGAGCGAATACTGGAAAAGTATCCTGATGTTCCTATCATTACAGCTGCAGTTGATGAAAAGTTGAACTCTGATGCATTTATCGTTCCGGGACTCGGAGATGCCGGAGACAGATACTTTGGAACAACATAAATCTGGCATTGCCGGGTTAGCAGAGATAACATATTCCGAATTACAATCCGGTAAAATCTGAACAGTATGACAAACTGCTGTATGACTCATTCGCTGTTTAAAATCATTACACCCGCCATTTTGATGACCCTCCTTTTGGCGGGAGCCTGCAGTGATTTGTCCGACTATGACAGTGAACAAGTACAATCTACGCTGAATGACTCCCTGATCACCACCAACGAAAGCTGGGATGTTAAAATGACACTAATGCAGCGGGAACGAGCAAGAATATATATTGAGGGAAGTTATGCAATCAGTTATCAATCCAATGACAGGTCGGAAACACACATTGACGGCCCGGTATACGTTCAACTATTTGATACAACCGGTGCTGTAGAAACTGAAGCCTGGAGTAATCGTGCAGTTTACCTCGAAAAAGAGAGTGAGTTTGAATTGTATGACTCTGTACAGGTTCAAACCAATACAGACCGGGAACTCTATTCCGACTTTCTGGTCTGGTCCCAAAAAACAGATCGGATTACTTCGCCAAGATTTGTAACCATCATCACCCCAACCGACAGCATATCGGGAAGAGGATTCGACGGGCTCACCGACCTCTCATCCTATACTATTGATGAACCGCGCGGCAGGCTTTTGGTTGACTGACAGATGATCTCTGATTGTAAATATATGATTAAAAATAGTGTCATCAGGCAAAAGTCAGGCATCAAAAATAGTATTGATCTCACGAAAATTACGTCTTTCATTGCGGTCACATTTCTATTTCTCACATTTGGTTTAGGATTTGAAACCCATGCACAAAACCGGGTTACAATTCTGGATTCAGAACGGGCTGAAGGCGGAGTCGTAGACGGGCAGTCCGTTCGAAAACTTTTGGGAAGCGTTAAACTGGAAACGGATGAAATGTTGATGGATGCAGACAGCGTTTATCAATTCTCTGATCAGAATATGTTCCATGCATTCAATATTCAGATTGAAACTGAATCCGAAATCATTTGGGCTGATAGTCTTTTCTATAACACTCAAAATGATTACAGCGAACTTCGCGGTCGTGTAATTGTACAATCCGAATCTAATACTGTTTTCAGCGATGCCATGGATGCCGCACTTGCACTGGATCTCATTATCTTTAGCGACCCGATCCGGTTTGAAGATGAACGAGGTACGCTTTTAGCCGAATCCGGCCTTTATTACCAGGATGTGGACAGTGCCGCCTTCCGGGGTAATGTACAACTGGCTGACAGTACACAATACCTTGAATCCGACTCACTCTTTATGAACCGGCAGAATGATCTCTACGAACTCTTTGGAAGAGTTTATGCGGAAGATTTTGAGGAACAGGTTACATTTACCGGTGATTACCTATATGCAGACTCTACAGGATATCGACTGCTAACCGGCGATGATGCATGGTTAATGGAAATAAGCGAGAGTGAAGCTGATACTACACATCTTCTTGCAAAAAAGATTGAGCTGCTGGAAACAGATACAACATCTACGATGGATGCTTTTGAAGAGGTTCGAATCTGGTCAACAAAATTCTCCGCAATTGCTGATACCGCGCTCTATCGGAATCATGATGAGAAATTCGAGCTGAGATCAAATCCCAAGCTCTGGCAAAAAAATATTCAACTGACCGGTCCGGTCATCGAGGCACAGCTTGAAGATGATGACATCCGGTTTCTTTCATCTTACCCACGTCCAATTGCTGTTCAGGAAGATACAGTAACTGGCAGGCTTCATCAGATGGCTGGTGATACCCTTCACGCATTTTTTGATAACGGCGCCGTTGAGCGAATTGTCGTATTTGATGAGAGTGAAATTATTTTCCATCAGCGTGATGACAATGATGAACCGGACGGTCTCATTGCACTGGCTGCAGTCGGTTCGTCTACCATGCACTTTCTGGATGGAGAATTTGATTTCTTCAAAGCCGAAAGAAATATAGATGGATCTTATTTACCGGAGTCACCTGAAAATGTGAATCGTCAACTGGATAATTTTTCGTGGGACCCTGAACAGAAACCGAAAATGCCATTAATTCAAGTACCGAGATTGCCCGCTATACCTGAAGAACGTCCCTTTGAACTTCCAACAAGGTATGTTCGATACATTGAGAGTAATCAGGATTGAGGTTTAGGAATGTAGATATGAGATATGAGTTTTCTATCATCGCACTTCTCTTCTAAATTTTACGCAGATAAATTTCTTTGGAGGGCATAAATCATTAGTCTTCTAAAATTATTCATCTTGGTCCTCTATGTATTATATTCGAATCGATTTCATTTAAGACAGTAAATTATTTTTCACCCTTACACTATTCATAAAAAAACATCTCAAATCTAACATCATCTGTCTCATGTCTGACCACAAAGAAGTCTTTATTGTTGATGCCATTCGAACACCCATCGGAAATTTTCGTGGTACACTCTCCCCTGTTCGGACAGACGATTTAGCCGCACACGTCATCAAGTCGCTGATGGAGAGAAATTCTGAACTGGATCCGGCTTCTTTCAATGATGTAATTATGGGCTGTGCCAATCAGGCCGGGGAAGACAACCGGAATGTAGCCCGAATGGCTTTGCTTCTGGCCGGATTGCCCTTTACGGTTCCCGGTGAAACTGTAAACAGGCTTTGTGCCTCAAGTATGTCCGCTGCAGTACATGCCAACCGCGCCATCAAAGCCGGTGACGGAGATCTGTTTATTACCGGCGGCGTAGAGCACATGACCCGCGGACCATGGGTGATTTCCAAAGCCTCCATACCATTTGGAAACGACTCGGAGATGCACGATTCCAGTTTTGGATGGAGATTTATCAATCCAAAAATGGAAGAGCTGTACGGAACCGACGGAATGGGAAATACTGCTGAAAATCTTGTAGAGCAATATAAAATTAGCCGTAAGGATCAGGACAGGTTTGCGGCCTGGTCGCAGCAAAAAGCAGCCAAGGCACACGAATCTGGACGACTGGCTGAGGAGATATCCCCGGTTGAAATTCCGCGACGAAAACAGGAACCCCTCCTCTTTGATAAAGATGAATTTATACGTCCCTCTACAACTCCTGAAATTTTAGCAAAATTACGACCTGCGTTCAAAAAAAATGGGAGCGTGACCGCGGGAAATTCTTCCGGTTTGAATGATGGAGCTGCAGCAATGCTTATTGCCTCCGGCAAAGGTGTGCAAGATCACGGTCTTAAGCCAATTGCCCGGATTGTATCCTCAGGCGTAGCAGGTGTGGAACCCAGAATCATGGGAATCGGTCCCGTTTATGCTTCTGAAATTGCTCTCAAAAAAGCCGGATTATCCTACGATGACATGGATATCATTGAGTTAAATGAGGCATTTGCAGCACAAGCTTTGGCCTGTACACGTAAAATGGGACTCGCTGATGATGACCCGAGAATCAACCCGAATGGCGGCGCCATTGCCCTGGGACATCCGCTGGGAATGAGCGGTGCCAGAATTCTTCAAACCGCAGCCATCGAAATGCAGAAACAGAACAAAAAGTACGCACTTGTAACAATGTGTATAGGTGTTGGTCAGGGGTACGCGGTAATTTTAGAGAGAGTGTAATTCATTAAACCTCAACCCCTGAATTAACTAAATAAGTGTTGCGGGAAAATCACTCCTCGTGATACCAGTTTGGAATAACGAGGCGGAGAATTGCACAGTAGAAATAGAAATTACCGATCATAACAAACTTCCCAATTCCATCAATCGTCGGATTTTCAAAATAAAAAGACGCAAAAACAGCCGGCCCCACAACAAAAATTAAAAATGAAATGAGCCAGCCAATTTTTCTCTCTTCGATCAGCACTTTTAAAAGAAGCGGAGTAAACAGAAGTGCAGCTCCAAGAGCCATGAGAAATGCCAACGGATAAATATAGCTCAGTAATAACAATGATGAACCTGAGATTTCATAATCAAGCCAATAGTGTACCTTCTCAATCCAGTAATTACTTGATGGGTTTATCTCCATAGCTTGATTATGATATTCTCTGTCTGCAGTTCAGAAATCAAATTCCTTCGTCCTCTTCAGATCTATTCAGGATACATTCTGGCTTTCAGGATTTTATCACCCATCTGCAGTTTGTCCAGTACGTCTATCCCGCGCGTGATCTGTCCGAAATTTGTGTAGTGCCCGTCCAAATGCGGGGCCCAACGGTGCATAAAGAAAAACTGGCTTCCCTCGGTATCCGTACCCGAACTTGCAATGCCGGCCATCCCGCGCTCAAATGTTTCAAACGAAGGTTCTGTGGGAATACGATAATCAGGGCCACCGAAACCATCCCTTCTGTCAAAATCACCGCCCTGAGCCACAAAATTTCTCACAACCCGATGAAAGACAACACCATCATACACACCTGCACGAGTTAGACTATCGATTGAAGAAACAGTAAATGGGGCACTGAGCGGATCAAGCCGGACGATGATTGTACCCTTTTCTGTTTCCAGCTCCCAAAATGGCCGTACACCCATTTCATAAAGCCGATCGGTATTCGGCAATCTGAACGGATCCTCAAAGTCAAGATCAGACGATTCGAATTGATCTGAAAATCTCTCCTCCAAAACTCTTTCGATGATCTGAGCCTGTTCCGGCTTATCTTGATCTACGTAATTCCGATATGCGTTCTCCAACAGGTTAAATGCTGAGTCCGGTACGATCTCATCATTCTGGAAAATTTCTGTCATTCCATCCAGCATACTTCTGTTTCCTTCATTCAGAACCCACTCAACCAGTTCATAGACAGATTCCCTGAACTGATCATTGATGTGCGGACGCTGCAGAAAAGTTGTCAGCATTTGTCCTGCGTGCAGAGCTTCGATTCCTCCTTTTTCTATCAGCCCTTTCAATCGTAAAAAATATTCCTCATCCGTGTCCAAAGCACTGTAAACAATCAAAAATTGATTGGTCAGATATGGATTGTTCTCAGCGAATTGATCCAGCCTGAATCTGTGTGGTGAAACCCTATATTCATTTTGAAGAAACAGATTCATTGAAACTGCAAAAATCTCTGCATCACGAGTAGGAATGGTGACTTCCTGCTCAATTTTCTCTAAAAATGGAGTAGTCAATCGATTGTGTTGTGATAGAGAAGCCAGTGTCTGTACAACTACGTGATTATTCTTGTGTTGCAACAGCCTGAAAATGGGATCTACATCTTCACGTTCAGGTACCTTCTCTCCCACAGCAATTGCCAGGTCTACAGCTAGACCGGTCATATCTTGAAGCTGACGATCGCTGAGTTGATCCATGGCGAGCCGAAAACCCTTAATCCCAAAGATCCGAACCATGGTCATATCCAGGAACTCATCTTGACCGATTCCAAATTCCTGCCAACGATTCAAAATATCTGAGGCAATTTCCGACCGGGGATCCGGACGATTAACCGCTGCCCGGTAGTGTCCGTATAACAAATTTCGCCGGATTGTGCTTTCATCAGATTCAAATGCTAATCTTAACAGATCATGATTAAGTTCATCCGAAACCTGTTCGCGTGATAAAATTCCACCAACAGCTTTCGCACAGACTTCGGAGTCAATCACATTGCCGGATGTCATCAATTCTTCTGCATCGTCACTCTCACCTTGTCGAAAGAAAACTTCGCAAACCGAGTTTGATTCAATTTCTCCATTTTGAAATGCTCTGCGAATACGTTCCAGTTGCTCTTCACTTAGTTCATGAAAGCTGATTGCAAACCAGCCTCCTTTCTCATCAACCTGAAACGCTCTCTCTAAAAGTTCATCCAGTTCGCCTTCTACCGGCTCTGTTTTAGCCAATGCCTTCCATGCAAGATCGGAAACTTCCTCTTTATCACTGTCGATGTACTCCATCAAACCGTTGAAATTGCGATCCGCAATTTGTTCGGTCAATTCCGTATATGTTGAAAGTACAAGTTCATTCCTGTGTAGATACTCATCTTCATTTGCACACCCCTGTAGAAACATTACAGCTACCAGGAGAGAAAAAAAAGTGCAGAAATTATACCAAATGAGATTGAATTTTGAATCAGAAGTCCGTTTCTTGCACATATTTCTTACAGTAAATGATATTGGTTATGGATAAAGCTCAATTGACCCGAAAACAGAAGGAATTTCTCGATTACATCGTTGAATACAAAAAAGAACATGATGTATGGCCAACTTATCGGGAGATCTCCGATGAGTTTAACTATAAATCTCCAAACAGTGTAACACAAAATATTCAGGCTCTGCTAAAGAAAGGCTACCTGGTTAAGGGAGAGGATGATGAGTACGACATCCACCCTGACTATGAGGATATGCTGGGTGTTAAAAGTGAAGGCATTGAAGTTCGTGGAGTCATAGCTGCAGGTTATCTGCAAGAAGCTGTGGAAGCAGATCTTGGTAAGATCACTCTAGAAACAATATTTCCAAACCTTGATCAGATGTTTGCCCTTCGTGTATCAGGAATGAGTATGAAAGATGCGGGAATTTATGATGGTGACTTCGTACTGCTCATGGACAGTGATGTAAAAGATGGAGATATCGGTGCGATACTTTATGACGGGGAAACGAGCCTGAAAAGAATTTACTACGATCAGAACGGACTCCGTCTAGAGCCTGCAAATGAAGAGTACGATACAATTCGTGTAGAACCGGATGTTTTTGAAGAAGTACGGGTCATCGGTAAATATATTGGCCACGTTAACCGAAACGGTATACACAAAGCATTTTAACTCTCGGCCCGTTTGCCCTGTTCTTTAGGCTCTGACTGCTTAACCGTTTCAAGATGACCGTTGGCTCCTTTTCGAGACTCAAAAAGTTGTGAATCTTTAATCCACGCGCGTCCGCCATCATGCTGGAGGCGCTTACGGTTTTTATACTTAAAAGCTTGCTTATGTAGATCTGGCAGTTTACTCATGTCGTAATTGTTTTTGTTTTAAAATACATCAACTAGCTGTTTTTGGAAAACTGATTTTAAATCAATTTCAATTCCGACCGGAACTTAGGCAGTCGGACATGAGCAAAAAACATTTTTATAACGTTTTCAGATTTATCGAAAAAGCATTATCTTTGGATTCTATCCAAAAAAATTGAATTGCAATCAAAGAAATTATTAAAATCCTATGTACGCTATCGTAAAAATCGGCGGGCATCAATACAAAGTTTCTGAAGACCAAACACTGTTTGTCAACAGGCTGCCTGAAGCTGAAGGTAAAGTAACATTTGAAGATGTACTATTAGTAAAAGATGGAAAAGGAAATGTTAAAATTGGCCAGCCAACAGTTGACGGTGCAAAAGTTGAAGCATCTATTGTTGATCATCTGAAAAGTGACAAAGTCATTGTCTTCAAAAAGAAACGACGTAAAGGATATCGGGTAAAAAATGGCCACAGACAGCCTATTACTCAAATCAAAATTGACAAAATTTCGTAATTAACGATAACGAGGTACACCAATGGCACATAAGAAAGGTCAAGGCTCCACAAGAAACGGAAGAGATTCAGAATCGAAGCGTCTCGGCGTTAAAAAGTATGGCGGTGAAGTTGTAAAAGCCGGAAATATTATCGTTCGCCAGCGCGGCACCAAGTTCCATCCCGGCGAAAATGTTGGCCGTGGCGGAGACGACACCCTCTTTGCACTATCTGATGGTAAGGTAACATTCAGACGCAGAGGAAATGGAAGAAAGTATGTATCTGTAGAACAGGTATAGATTTTAAACTTCTTATTGAAGAGATTGAAAGCTCCGGTATTTTTATCGGAGCTTTTTTTATTTTATAGTTATGTGTATTTCCTGTTCTCCATTTGAAATTAATGACCATGACTCATCAAATTCCTGACTTTCCTGATCTTCAATTCGGTTCCATCTACTGCATTGGGAGAAATTATGCCAAGCATGCGAAAGAATTAAAAAATGAGATCCCGTCAAACCCCGTCGTATTTCTGAAACCCCGCAGTAGTTTGATTTTTAACGGTGAAGCCATTCAAATTCCGGAATCGTCAGATAACGTACACCATGAAGTTGAAATGGTGATTTTAATCGGGGAAACGGCAAAAAATATCTCTAAGGAAGATGCATTGAAGTCAATCGGGGCCATTGGAGTAGGACTTGATATGACGGCCCGGGATTTACAATCTGAAGCAAAGCTAAAAGGTTTGCCCTGGACGGTTGCTAAAGGTTTTGACACGTTTGCACCTTTGGGAAACCTGGCGAAATATCACTCTGGTACTGATCTTAAAAATCTCGACATTTCTGTTTCTGTAAATGGTGAGGTCCGGCAAAAAGGAAATACTTCAGACATGCTCTTTCCCGTTGCCAACCTGATCGCTTACTTATCAGAGCGATTTACACTAACTCCGGGCGACCTTATTTATACCGGTACACCCGAAGGAGTATCAAAGGTTGAAAAAGGAGATTTAATCAAAGCCTCATTGGGTAACGGACTTTCATCACTGCAGGTACATGTTTCATAAACTCCTCACATCTTTTCTGCTGGTTTTTCTAGCGCTTAGCAGTGCTTACTCTTTTGGTCAGAATTCTCAAATTGACTTTATAAGTGATTCTACTCAATATCTTTGGCCCACAGATGCAACAAAGTACCTCTCCTCTACTTTTGGAGAAACAAGGTCAGCTCATTTACATTCGGGAATTGATATCCGAACTTGGGGGCAGGAAGGGTATAAAGTTTTTGCATCACGGGATGGCACTGTTCACAGAATAGGCATAGGGCCGAATGGATATGGGAATGTGATCTACCTTAAACACGATGATGGAACGTACACAGTATATGCTCATTTAAATCGATTTGAACCGGATCTACAAGCTTTTGCAGACTCCATCAGGCTAAAAGATTATACATTTGAACTGACTCACTATCCTGAAGAAGATACTATCTCATACAAACAAGGAGATGTTATCGGATTTTCCGGCTCAACGGGTGTCGGGCCTCCTCACCTTCACTTTGAAGTAAGAGATTCTTCATTTAATCCTGTTAATCCACTTTTGACAAATCTTTCATCAGAAGTTGACGATACAATTCCACCGGTATTCACCCAGCTTGGAATTGAATTTCTCAGTTCTGATAACTATCGGTTTGAAGGTTTTGAACTCCATCCGGCAAAAGGTAATAACGGTGAGTACAGCTTCGGTGAAATCTCCGTTTCGGGGCCCATAGGTTTATCTGTCAATGTTCATGATAAAGCCAACCGGGCTCCCAATTCTTACGCAGTTCACTCATTAATGATGGTGCACGAAGGTGATACACTCTTTCACTCTCAGAAAGATCAATTCGCATTTAATCATTCCAATGACATGTTTCTGGACCGGTCCTACCCAATTTTATCCGAGACCCGGAGAGGTTTTCAGCGCATGTACAGGGTAACAGGAAACCGCCTACCCATTTACCAAAATCTGGTCAATGAAGGTGTACTGCATTTCGAAAAGGGCACCTATCCCATAAAAATTGTTACTGAAGACATTTATGGTAATCAAGCTACTGCGTCACTTGATCTTATGGTAGAAGGTTCAGGCAGAGGACCTGAAATTGATTATGTAGCTACATATCCACTGCCAAACATAATAGAAGGTGTTACACCCAACCGATGGACTTCATCGAACATAAAGGCCGAGCAATCATTAGTAGCATCATCCGATCCGGGGTTTGAAATACAGGTTCAACGCAACGATCGGTTTTACTACACAACCAAGACATATACAGAAACAACTCTTCATCCGGGAAAATTGGACGTTTTACATACACCCGATCAGAATCTTTGGGTTCAATTTCCAAACGAATCTCTTTACGACTCTCTGACAATTCGAATGGAGGTACAACAAAGTCCTAAACAAATTGATATAGAATTTTCTCCTGTTAAGCTGCCCATAAACCGGTCGGCTCGTTTTAACTATATTTTGCCTGAAAACTTCCGGCACAAAGATAAACTCGCACTCTTCTCGGTTGATCCCTTCAGAAATCGTGAGAAATTTATTCAAGCTGACATCTCAAATGGAATGATTCGGGCAAACTTGCGTGAAATAACAAATCTCAGAATAAAAGAAGACCATATCGCTCCGTGGGTAGGCCGCCCGAAAATTGAAAAAAATCTTGGTGAGAAGTACGTTGTAAAAATTCCGGTAAAGGATGAAGATACCGGTATCGATTACAGAAATTCAAAGATAACTGTAAATGGTGTGAGAGGAATCGTTGAATACGATCCCGAAAAGAACTTTCTGATATATTACCATCCCAATTTTAAACCCCTGCCGGCCAACAACACCGTCTCATACGAAATATTTGACGGTGCCGGAAACCGCAGAGCCACTGAGATTGAAATCCTGCACGATTAAATGTAAGCGATACAGCTTATTTCCACTTTCACATATTTTGGAAGTGCTTCAACGGCAACAGCTTCTCTTGCCGGGAGATTATTCACAAAATATTTCCCGTAGACTTCATTTACGGCCGGATATTCCCTTATATCATCCAGAAAAATTGTGCACTTCAGAACTTTATCCAATCCGGATCCGGCTTCTTTAAGTACTTCAGATAGATTTTTCATGACACGATCAGTTTGCTCTTTAACTCCCCCTTCAATAATCTCATTTTTTTCAGGATCAAGAGCAATTTGCCCGGAGCAGTAAACAATACCATCATGTATGGTTGCCTGGTTGTACGGGCCTATCGCTTTTGGCGCGTTTGGTGTAGAAACGGTTTTATGGCTCATGTTAATTAATTTAAAACATTAAGAGTTAAATTTGCATTAAATGAGTGGAAGACTCATTCATTAAGTATTTAGTATGTAATCATTCTGTACGATTATTGCGGAAAGCACTATATATGTTTACTTTCACTTGTACGAATATAATTAACAACAGATAGAATAAAACACATGAAAATTCTGAAACCATTACTACTCATCTTTCTACTCGCAGGGTTCATGTGGGGCTGTGAAACCACAGATCCATTGGTAGATGACGTTCAAGTACAACTGCTAACCGGTAATTTTGACGAAGCTCTGCAAATTGTTGACGATGCAATTGCAGAAGATGAAAACAACTACATTGCTCACTATTACAAGGGTTATGTTCTGAGCACTCAAGCTGAGTCATTTGAAGATCCGAAAGAACGTAAAGAGTATTACGAACGTGCTCGAGAGTCTTATGATCGTGCGAAAGAGATTATGAACGACCTTGAAGAACAGCCGAATGAATACCAAGAGCTCGAAGATACGGTTACATCATTTTGGGCGGATGAGTTCAACGCAGGTGTCGACATCCTGAATGATGACAGCCTAAACGCTGCTACAGAGGATCCGAACTACACGGCCGTTGCTCATTTTGAAAATGCTGCAGCCGTTCAGCCAGACAGTGCTCTAACATTCCAGGTTATGTCATCTGCATACTTCAACGAAGAAGACATTGAAAATGCAGTTTCAACTTACGAAAAAGCAATGTCTATGCTTGAAAAACCCGAACCTGATGACTACGAGTACATGGTCGGAATCCTTCTGGTGAATGAAGATTATGATGAGGCAATCGAATATGCAGAAGAGGCTCGCTCTACTTATCCTGATGAAGAAATTTTCATCCAGTTGCTGGCAGATGCATATTTACAGGCAGGCAACAGAGATGAAGCTATAGAACTTATAGAGGGTTTGATTGCAGAAGATCCGGAAAATCCACAGTACCGACGAGTTCTTGGTACACAAATCTATCAGCTCGTAAATGAATTGAATGACGAGGTGAGTGAACATTATGATGAGATCTTTGAAATGCGTCAGGAAGCGCGAGAAGCTTCAGGCAATGAACAGGAAGAGCTTGAAGAGAAAATTGAAGAGTTGGATGAGCTGATTGATAGAAAACAGACTGACTCTGACGAAATGGTTGAAATTGCCGTTCGTGAAATGAAAAAAGTAATTGAACTTGAACCTGAAGATGAATCTGCTTATTCCATTCTCGGTATCATTTACCAAAACCGGGCTGCGAGCTACTTCGAACGTCGGAACAACACTGACGATAACGAAGCGTCACAGGAGTTTGATCAAATGGCACGAGAAGATTTAGAGGAATCTCTTGTTTATTATGAAAAAGCTGCAGAATTAGATCCTGACAATCCGGAAAACTGGGAATCTCTGTTTCAGGTATACACCATTCTCGGAATGGAAGAAGAAGCTGAAGAAGCGATGGAAAAAGCCGATATGTAATTCTAATCACTCTCAATTAACTCTATGACCTATTTTAAAACCCGAATGGTGAGCTTTCTGCTCGCCTTCGGGATTTTTTTTGCTTTCTCCTGCACAACTACAGAACAGACCAACCGGGATAATTCACCCCAGGTAAATTCGATTGAACAGCTTAGGGAAAGATTAACATCAGTTGATGAAGATCTTCAAACCAACCCCAATAACAGTGATCTATTGGTGGAAAAAGCTCAACTTCTGGCTGATATAGCCCAAAAAACGAATCCACCTTCTCAAAGAGAAAATTACTATCTCAACATTCGTGACATCGCAGACCAGGGAATATCGTCCCGATCAGGGGTCGAAAGCCTGAATGATATCATTCAAAAAAGCTGGTCTCGTGAACAAGGTGAAGGTGTTCGATTGTTGCAACAGGATAATTCAGGAACAGACAATGAACTTAACCAGCGAATAGCGGCGCATTTGAATAATGCAATCACCGTAAATCCTGACAGCCTGGTTACCTACAACCTTCTGGCAAATACACAGTATCGCTCCGGTGATTACGATCAGGCAATAGAAACACTGAACAATGCGATTGCTGTTCATGGAGAAAATCAACCGGAAATACGCGAAAAACTGGCCTATCTCTATCTGGAGTCAGGCAATATTGAATCGGCTATTACACAATATCAAAACCTGAGCACCGAATACCCGGAGCAGCCACAAATCAAACATGGTTTGGCAAATGCTTACATGCTCAATAACGACCATGAATCAGCCCTGGAAATTTTAAACGAGTTGATTGAGGAATATCCTAATAGGATAGAGTACAAAGAATCGCTTGCAAATGAACTCTATTTCGTATTCAGACAGGAAGTAAAAACTCTGCTGAACAGCCGTGATGAATTAAGCAGCGAAGATCTCATACCGCTATATTCAAAATTAGATGAAATTGATTCGTTGTATGACGAGATATCAGAAGCAGTTCCTCTATCAGATGAGCATGCATTTCGAAAGGCCGCATATCTGAAAAACAGTGCGCTTTTGCTGGAAGAACTTTCCGACCAATCAGATTTGGAGTCAATTGATGAAAAACGGACCGAAATGCTCGAACAGTCATTGGAACTATGGGAACGCTTAAGCGAAAATAATCCTGATAACATTACCTATATTCGCACTCTTCATGATATCTATCTGGAGCTGGATATGAATGAAGAAGCTGAGTCATTAAAAAGATCATATAATCTCTGAACGATGAAATTTAACACGAAAGCTATTCACGCGGGGCAAAAACCTGAGGAAACAACCGGGGCTGTTATGCCTCCGATTTTTCAGACATCAACTTATGCACAAAAAGCACCAAATAATCATCAGGGATACGATTACGCAAGAGTAGGAAATCCGACCCGGACATCGCTTGAAAAACTTATTGCAGGTCTGGAGGAAGCAGACGAATGTGCTTGTTTTGCAAGTGGCGTAGCAGCCATTGATGGCATCATGAAAACCCTGAAACCGGGCGACCATGTCATTTCCACGAATGACCTTTATGGTGGGACCTACCGGCTCTTCACCACAGTTTTCGAACCCTATGGTATTGAGTTCTCATTCGTCGATATGACCAATATCGATGAGGTGGAACGTGCAATCAAAAAAAACACTCAGCTGGTATGGATTGAAACACCGACCAATCCCCTGCTCAGAATTATTGATATAGAAGCCGTAACGAAGCTTTGTGCCGGAAAGAATATTTTAACAGTTGTTGACAATACGTTTGCCTCTCCTTATCTGCAGCAGCCGCTCAAATTGGGAGCTGATGCCGTAATGCACTCTACCACAAAATATCTTGGAGGGCATTCAGACGCTATTGGCGGGGCCGTCGCAACATCCAATAAAGATTTGATGGATAAACTCAGGTTTCAAATCAAAACATCCGGAGCTGTACCCGGCCCTATGGATTGCTATCTTATTCTGAGGGGCATTAAAACATTGCACGTTCGCGTTGAGCGGTCTGTTGAAAACGCTAAAATAATAGCTGCGTACCTGAATGATCACCCAATGGTTGGAACTGTCTTCTACCCTGGACTGAAGTCCCACCCACAGCATGAGTTAGCAGCAAAACAGATGAATGATTTTGGAGCCATGGTATCTTTCAGTCTGAAAGATGACACCATCGAAAAAGCTTCAGAGTTTATGAGCAAAACATCTATATTTACATTGGCTGAAAGTTTAGGAGGTGTGGAATCTCTGATCAGTCATCCTGCTTCCATGACTCATGGGTCAATACCCAAGGAAGTTCGGGAGAAGGCAGGATTAAAAGACTCACTCATCAGGTTATCCGTTGGCATTGAAGATGCCGATGATCTCATAAACGACTTAAATCAAGCATTCTAAAATCTACCATCACATTATGAAGAACGCAGTAATTGTAGCTGCCAAACGAACACCATTAGGTTCATTTGGCGGAAGTTTATCATCATTTTCAGCTCCCGAACTCGGGGCTGCCGTAATTAACGAACTGGTTAAAACTGCCGGAATTAAACCCGACGATGTACAGGAAGTTATAATGGGAAATGTGTTGACTGCCGGAATTGGTCAGGCACCGGCCCGTCAGGCAGCATTGAAAGCCGGAATGTCTGAAAAAACACCGGCCACTACTGTCAACAAAGTTTGTGCATCCGGAACCAAAGCTATCATGATTGCCGCAGATCAGATTTCACTTGGCCAGAATGATATTATGATTGCAGGTGGAATGGAAAGCATGAGTAATGTGCCATACTATTTGCCCAAACACCGGTTCGGATCAAAGCTTGGACATTCACAGGTAGAAGACGGAATACTGAAAGACGGCTTATGGGATGTTTACAATGATTTTCACATGGGTAATGCGGGTGAAATTTGTGCAAAAGAGTGCAATATCAGCCGTGAAGATCAGGATGAATTTGCGATTACTTCTTACAAACGAGCAATTGAAGCCACCGAAAAGGGATTCTTCAAGGATGAAATTGTAAAAATCAAAGTTAAGGACCGCAAAGGAAATGTAACTGAAGTTGAAAAAGATGAAGAGCTCGGCCGAGTCAACTTTGATAAGGTACCTCAACTGCGCCCGGTATTTGATAAAGAAGGCACTATTACTGCAGCAAATGCAAGCAGCATTAATGACGGTGCAGCAGCAGTATTGATTATGAGCGAAGAGAAAGCCAAGGAACTCGGTTTGAAACCACTTGCAAAAGTGCTTAGCCACGGCAGCGCGGCAAAATCTCCGGAATGGTTCACAACTGCTCCTTCCGATGCAATTCCTATTGCCCTGAAACGAGCCGGGTTAAGTAAAGATGAAATCGATCTTTTCGAAATTAATGAGGCATTTTCTGTTGTTTCCCTGGCTAACAATCAGATACTTGAACTCGACCCTGAAAAAGTAAATATTCATGGCGGTGCGGTAAGTATCGGTCATCCAATTGGATGTTCAGGAGCACGTATCATCGTCACCCTGCTTCATGCATTGAAAAGAACCAATGGCAAGTATGGTTGTGCCGGTATCTGCAATGGCGGTGGAGGAGCATCAGCACTTGTTGTAGAAATGCTCTAAGTTTATTCTGTTATATATTCGTCGGTTCATACAATTTTTTTGCATTTTTGAACCGACGGGTGTATAATATTTAAAATTGTAAAATCGTGATTTATCACGATTTTTGATTTACTTTATATAATCAATTAGAAGCAAAGCACTTCGCCTATATTTCAATTGCTACGAAAATCATTTGCGGAACTTTACGTCATTTTTTGACTCTAAAATTTTTTTAACTAAAATCCCACTATAAATACGGGATCCATCAGTATCCCGTTTGCAATGTATATTAATTAAGAGCATTGCCATCAATATGTAGCATAATCGAGGCAACTATTATTATGAAACAAGTATTATCATCCATCTTTTTAGCAGCAATTCTAGCGTTTTCAATTCCTGCAGCTCAGGCTCAGGTAGGAATTACAGCCGTACCTTTCCTTCAGATTGAACCAGATTCACGAGGTGCCGGTATGGGAAGCACCGGAGTCGCAATTGCTGACAATGCATCTGCTATCTTCTGGAATCCTGCAGGTTTGGCTTATCAGGATCAAAATCAGGTAAGTATTACACATGCCAACTGGCTTCCGGCATTTAATGCCGACTTGTTTTATGACTACCTGGTTGGAACCTATCATATTGAAGGAATTGGTACCATTGGTGGCCATATCACTTTTTTGAATTTAGGTGAGCAGGTCCGAACGGATGAATTTGCTGAAAATCTCGGCCGATTTAACAGTTACGAAATTTCAACCGGACTCTCTTACGGTTATCAAGTGACTGAGAACCTCTCACTTGGTACCGGAATCAGGTATATATACAGCTCTTTAGCGGATGGTGAAGTTAGCGGACAGAAAATCAATCCCGGATCAAGTGTTGGCGTCGATTTAGCTGCACTCTACAAGTCGAATCCATTTGAGGTTGCAAATAGAAATGCATCTTTCAATGCAGGTTTGAATCTGTCTAATATCGGCCCCGGAATGCAGTACACAGATAATGCTCAAAAAGATCCCCTGCCAACAATGATGCGTCTTGGATGGGCTTATACAATGGACCTGGATGAAATGGGCATGAATACCATTACTTTCACTAACGACATTTCAAAAGTAATGGCTAGAACAGAACGAACCGTTGATGAAAACGGTGATGAAACCTATGAGCCAATGGGAGTTTTTAAAGCTCTCTTCAATTCATGGGGGAGCCTTGAGAGAGCTCGTGGCCAGGGTGACACCGTCTCCCTTAGCTTGGCAGATCAGTTGATGTGGGGTTTTGGTCTTGAGTATTGGTACAATGATCTCTTTGCCCTTCGAAGCGGTTACTATTACGAAAACCCCGACAACGGTAATCGAGAATTTGTAACGTTGGGCGCAGGTCTTCGATATAACATTTTTGGCGTGGATTTTAGCTATATTTACACGCTTGAAGAAGATCATCCTTTAGCCAATACAATCAGGCTAAGCTTGCTTGTAAACTTCCAGTAAGCACTATGTGAATGAATTTGAAGCATTTTAAAAGCAGTGGTATTTCTCTATTATCACTGCTTTTTTTGTGCACACTATTCCCACCCAAAAGTCTTTCCCAGTCTCAGGTCATCACTACAGATGTATCTAACCCTGTTGAAGGAGATCTGAAAATTCTGGCTGTAATGGCTGAGTTTCAGCCGGACGAAAACCCCTATACTTCCGGTAATGGAACTTTTGAAGAAGGGAGTATTCCTTTTCTTGAAAACCCTGGCACCAATATTGATGCACTTCCTCACGATCAAAATTATTTTGAAGCTCACCTTGAATTCGTTAAGAACTATTTCGAGAAAATGTCGGCCGGAAAGCTCGATGTTGAATACCATGTAGCTCCCGGCATCGTCCGCCTCCCAAAGCAGATGGAAGATTACTCTCCTACCGGACCTGATCCGGACCTTTCAATTCTGTCTGAATTAACCCGAGATGTCTGGGAATCTTTATCTGATGCAAATCTTGAGCTGCCTGATGGATTTTCTTCGGAAAACACAGCGTTTGTCATATTTCATGCAGGTATCGGACGCGATATAGAACTCACGGGTACAACTCTTAACAGAACACCCCAGGATATCCCTTCTCTCTATTTAAGCCGGTCTGCTCTCGCAGAAATGTTTAACGATCCCTCTTTTTCAGGTTTCCCTCTTGAGAATGGAGAGCTTTTAGTTTCGAACAGTCTCATCGTACCCAGAACGCTGAGTCGAGCAGGGGAAGATGTGGGAGGAAATACATTCGTGTTACCACTCTCCATAAATGGAATGCTCACTGCTCAGATCGGAAGTCACCTGGGACTGCCCGACCTGTTCAACACTGAAAACGGACAATCAGGAATCGGCCGGTTTGGTTTGATGGACGGTGCCGGTATCTTTGCTTACAATGGACTTTTCCCACCTGAAATGTCGGCCTGGGAGAAAATTTATCTCGGCTGGGCAGACCCGTTTGAAATCAGTACCAATACTGATAATGTTATAAATATTCCAGCCGCATCCCTCCGTCAACCTCAATCTATAGCCAGGATAAATCAATCAACAGATGAATACTACCTGGTAGAGAATCGGCATCGAGATCCTGACAATGTTGGTGTTACATTATCAATACAAAAAAGTGACGGATCTGTAGTTGAACAGCAATTTTCAAACCGGGATGAAACATTTGTACGACAAAGCCAGGGTTTTGATGAACTTCTCGAGCCCGGAGTAGTTATAAATGTATCCAACCTGGATTTTTCACTACCGGGTGGATTTGACGAAGGAAATGATCGAAATCTTAATGGAGGTCTACTTATTTGGCATGTAGATGAATCAATCATCCGGCAAAAAATTGAGGATAACAAAGTTAATAATAACGATAACAGACGGGGTATATCTCTGGTGGAAGCTGACGGTGCACAGGACATCGGCCGTCCGGTTTCTGCAGGATTATTTCAAAATCCGGCAAACGGGTCTCCATTCGACTTTTGGTGGAGCGGTAATAACTCAACAGTCATTACAGAGACAGGTGAAATCACTCTTTACGAAAACAGATTTGGTCCTGATACAACCCCCGTTAACAGAAGTCATTCCGGCTCTCTCGCTCCATTTGAACTCTCGGACTTCTCAGATAACCTCCCAACAGCAAGCTTTTCCATAAAGCCCGTAGATGCTCATTCCGATTTATATACCCTGATTGAATCCCGGTCTGACCTGGAAATTCAAACCTATACCCCGGCTGACGAAAATTACTTCAAAAATTATCCGCTATCTCTTTTTCCTGTAGAATTGAATGGAGAACAATCTCTGGCTTTACCCGGCTACAATGGTGTTCAGATTTTCGATTTAGCTGAACGAGAACTCAGTGAGAATCTTTCAACAAGTAATACCATTCAACAGCCCCTCTTCCATTCTTCTACCGGTCAGTTCATAGCCGCTTCGGCACCGGAACAGTCTGTTGAAAATATTACCCTTCAAGTTTTTGAATATGATGGGGCCGACTGGCAATTGGTAGAAGACGAATCACTTCCTTCAAATCACGGCTTGATCAGCATAACAGAACCCGGATTTATAGAACTTGATGGAATATCATATCGGTACGATTTACAACAAAATCAGATCATTTCAGTCGAAGATAATGTCATTTTCCGAACGGAAACCGCGGGCGGTGTTTCTGCAGAATTCACAGATCAGAATTTCCAAATAGTATCTTCAGCAGGGATTCAATCGTTTCCTATATTCAAAGAGCAACCTTATGAGAGACTTTTTGCCGGATTGATTGATAGAGATTCCGGTCCTCCCTCCTTTTATCTTTTGGATCAGAATGACCTCAATTTATTTACATCCAAAAATGACTACGAAGCTGCCATTCAAATTTCAAAAAACTCCCAAATTGAACGGCCGGCCATTTTAGATCTCTCAGGTGATGGCAATCCTGATTTTCTATTTGTGAGCAAGTCAGACGGTCAAATTCATGCAGTAAATTCAAATGGTGCACTCATAGATTTTTTTCCATTATCTCCGCCACCGGGAGTTTCCTTTACCGGAACTCCCCTGGTAGCCGATTTGAACGGTAACGATGAGCTGAACATCCTGGTTAGCGGAACTGATGAATCATCACTTAACCTGTACGGATATGACCTGAACGGTGAATTGATGAATGGTTTTCCGGTCTTGGTTGGTGGATATTCAGGTCCATTTCAGAATATTATAAATCCTGTCATTTTTGAAAATTACGTAGCTGCGGTCAGTCCTTCCGGTGATTTTAAATTATGGCAATTTCCGGAGTTGAAAGATATACAATGGGGATCCGTGTATGGAAACAGTGGAAATAATAAGGCTTCGGGTATTATCAATACCGATATCGAAAATACTCCGGATTTTGAATTGCTAAACAGCGAAGAAACATATAACTGGCCAAATCCTGCACGCGACGAAACAAATATTCGATTTCAAACGGATGGGCCTGCTGAAATTCGTATTCAAATCTCAACACTTAGCGGAAGAACAATTTACAATCGCACGATTCAAAGCCGTGGCGGACCTCCTGAAGAGATCACCGTTGATACATCAGGATGGGCAAGTGGGGGCTACATAGCCCGAATTGTAGCTGATAATGAGACTCAGAATGAGAGTAAACTGATCAATATTGCGATAATAAAGTAGATGGGTATTATTAAAACATATCGTTTTGCGGTTCTGCTTTTGAGCCTATTCATCACCGGAGGAGTAGCGGCAAATGCTCAAGTGTCACCTCAATTTTTTGAATATCCGCATAATCATCTTCCTTGGTTTACGATAGAAAGCAACCATTTTTTGATTCATTTTCAGGAGGGAAATGAGAACAGTGCTCAAATAAGTGCAGCAATTGCGGATTCGGTTTACACACCGATCACGGATCTCTATCAGTATCAGCCCAAAAAAAAGATCAGCATTGTTTTGCGAGACCGGGAGGATTACGCTAACGGAGCTGCCTTTTTCTTTGATAACAAAATTGAAATATGGATCCCTCCTCTTGATACACCTTTACGGGGAACTCATGACTGGCTGGAAAATGTAATTACCCATGAATTTACTCACATGATTCAGCTTGGTGCTTCCATGAAGCGCAGTAACTCTATTCCTGCCATATATCTTCAGTGGCTCTCGTATGAAGATGTGCGCCGGCCAGACGTACTCTACGGTTTCCCAAAAGGTATCGTTACCCTGCCCTTATCTACAGTAAGTATTCCAGCCTGGTTTGCTGAAGGAACTGCACAATATCAAAGAAGCGACTGGGAATTCGATTTCTGGGACAGCCATCGTGATATGATTCTCAGATCTGCTGTGTTAAACAAGAATTATCACACGTTTCATGAAATGGGTGTATTCACATCAAAAAACAGTCTGGAGCGTGAACTCATCTACAATATGGGATTTGCTTTCACTGCTTATTTGGCCGACCGTTTTGATGAAGAAGTCCTGATGCAAATTACGCATGAGGCATCAGAAGGAGATCACTCTAACTTCAGTAAAGTCATTGAGTCGGTAACCGGCATTTCCGGTAAAGAGATATTTAATGAATGGATTGACGAAAAGAGCAGATCCTATGCTGATCAAATTACGAATCTTGAAATCACACCATCCAAAGTTGTGGAAGAAAGAGGGTTTTTCAACTTTTATCCTCAGTGGAGTCAGGATGGCGAGACCTTCGCATATCTTTCAAATCGCGGAAAAGATTCAGGGAATAACTCTTTGATCATCCGAAAAAACGGTGAGGAAAAGAAACTGGATGACCTGGATCAACCAGCCGATTACACGCAGGGTGAGCAGTACCGAATCAACCATGGGTTCATCAGCAATGCCTCGCTTGATTTTATCAGCAGCCGGTTCTCCTTTTCCCCGGACGGTTCAAACATTGTCTATAGTAAACGACAGAAAAACCGTTTTGGCGAATTATACAACGATCTTTATCTCTACGATATCGAACGGGATGAAAGCAGTCAATTAACTTCAGACAAACGATTACAAGATCCATCGTGGTCACCGGACGGTTCCTCAATTGCAGCTGTGCAGCTAAATAGCGGCACACAAAATCTTGTAACCATCAACCCTGAAAACGGTGACATTATAAATCTCACAAATTTCACATGGGGTGAAACAATTTATACTCCGATCTGGCATCCGGATGGTGAGACCATTTACTTTGCAGCGGCCAATAAGTCATCCCGAAATTTATATGCCTTTAATACGAATACAAATAAGATCTCAGCAATTCTGGAAGATCGTTACATCGATTTCAGGGATCCATGGCTAAGCAGCAGCGGTTCACACCTCTATTTTTCTGCTGATCCGACAGGTATATTCAATATCTACCGGCTTGATCTGGATTCGAATCAACTGGAAAAATTAACTGAAGTAAGTGGCGGAGCTTTTATGCCACACGTATCTGAAGAAGAACTCTACTTTTCAGAATACGGGTCTGACGGCTATAAAATTTCAAAAACAGAACTGGTCAGTGTACCTTTTGATTCAGCACCGTCCTGGACACAAGGTGAATCTGAATTTATTGCTCAGAACGAGTCGTCTGAAACTCGAATTTCCGAAAAGTCGTATTCAACCGAAACTTACAGGGAGTCATCAACCAGTATTGCAATTTATCCGGTGGTTCGATTCGATAACTACTCCAAACCAAATGGCGGAAACGGTTCATTAATTCGATCAGGCAGATTTAACGACTTATCGGAGAATATCTGGCGAGATTTAAAACTTGGAGCCTATTTTTCGCTCCGTGATGTAACTGAAAACCTATCACTTTTTGCCGGAGCTTTAATAGGCCCCGGATCACGTTCAGCTGAAAGCATTTCCAATTTTTTCAATCCGTCCAGAATCAACAATCTGGATCGCGACCTGTTTCTCATTGTTGACCACAGAGGACTGCCATTCATAAAACGTAGCTGGTCTCCAACGGTTTCCGTAGAACTATACAACTTAAAAAGGAATGTTCAGGATGGTTTAGAGATTGAAGAATTTCAATGTACGTCCTGTCTTCCTGAAACAAGAAACATAGACACCCGGTATTCGATCTGGGAAGCAAATCTCTATCTGAGAAGCAAAATAAATCGATGGAATCTTCTCGAACTGGGCCTTTCCCATTCGCCATATACAGTTTCAAGTGAAGGATTTTTTTCGGAGGAGTATCGAGAATTCATTCCCGGTTCCACATCCGAGTATTTTAAAGGGACAACTCTCTCAGCAACCTGGTATTCTGAGTTGATCAAACCTACTCGTCATGCCGACATTGCCCCTGAAGAATTCAAAACGTCTCTATCATATAAGTATCAGCCCGGCCGGCTGCTTGAACGGTTCGAGCTTGAAGATGGTACTCTGTCACCGGTCTACGATCAAAGTCAAAATCACTCAGTTGAGTGGAAAGGCACATTCGGTTTCCCGATTTACGGACAGGCTAATGGCCTACTCACATCCCGGGCATTCGGTTATTTAAACAAGCCACAAGATTACTTTTATCTGGATTATACCGGCGGACTCTCCGGACTCCGTTCCTATCCCTTTTTTGCTGTCGGAGGACAACGAACAGCTTTCATCCGCGCTTCGTACATTACTCCCCTGCTTCAGAATATCTATCGCCAAATCGGCCCCTATACACTTGACAAACTTTATGCGCACCTTTATGCCGAAACAGGTAACGGCTGGGGAGGTCCTCTTGAAATTGGCAATCATTTAAAACACGGAGTAGGAGCTGAGCTAAGATTTGCGTTCAACAATGCCTATCTTTTTCCCATGAAATTTTTTCTGAATACATCCTACGGCCTCAATCAATTTGACGTCTCATTGCCAGCTGCTTTTGTTACCTCAAGTGAATCAAACCGTGTTACATACGGTCGTGAACTTTTATTCTACTTTGGTTTAACTTTCGACTTCGATTTGTTATGAGAAAATGGTTACTGCTTTTTCCAATACTCATAGCTCCCTTACTGGCTGTCTCACAACCGGCTGAAAGTGTTGTTATCAAATTGGAATCCGATTCTGAAATGGCAACAGAAGATTTTCTACCCAACGATATGTCTGTTGGAAAAAACTTCACGAATAATGCCATATTTGAAGCTATAAAAACCAAACCCGAGGCTGCATTTTTAAGCTCAGCTATTCTGCCGGGGTCATCTCAGGCTGTTAATAATAACTGGGTTCGTACCGGACTTTTCGCTGTTATAGAAGTTACAGCAATTGTGTTTGCATCCAGCTACCATGGACGAGCTAGCCAGCTTGAGAAAAGATATGAACGCGACGCTGATGACAACTGGAGCGTCGTTCAGTACGCTCAATGGCTTGTTGACTATCACGATGTTCACAATCTATCAAATCCTCATGTGGACGAGTTAAGAGATGAAGTTTCAGGATTATCACCGGCATTTGATACTGATATCGATTGGAATGCTGTTGATATTTCACTCCTGCGAAATGCCGAGAGAAATACACGCTACATGACCACCGATGATCAGAGTGCAAACAACTTCTCCCATGTATTACCCGCTTATGGATCTCAGCAATATTATGAACTGATTGCCAAATACTATCAATATCAGGCCGGATGGCGGGATTATCACGATTTTCATGACCAATTTGGCCACACCGGAAACCAATACAACAATCGTTTTCTGTTTGACCGAAACGGAGATTATGCAAGTCCGCTTTTTTGGCAATTTGCTAATGACGCACAACGTTTTAATGACCTGTACAGATCAAGTCGATCCTATCGCATGGCCATTTTGGTGAATCATGTTGCTTCAGCGTTTGATGCTATGTTTACGATTCAACTGAAACAAAACCGAATTGAAGCGACTCCAAGTATTGCACCCGGCCGGCAAATTAGTATGACGGTTCGTTTCTAAGAACAGATTGAAAATCGTATTTTTGACTTATGAATAAACTCAAAGCTATTTTTACAAGTAAACCTTTCTACCTGTCAGTTGGCGGATTAGTTACTGCAGGAATTATATTGGTGTTGCTGATGGATTATGTGATCATGCCAGAGTACACAAACTATAATGAGGGTGTAACTGTACCGGACGTTACCAAACTCTCGTTGGAAGAAGCTGAGACTCTGTTAACGGAGTTTGGTCTCCGGTTTGAAGTTCATGATCGCAGAGCTCATTCAGCTTATCCTGCAAATTATGTCATAGATCAATCACCTTCTCCACGTCATTTAGTGAAACCCAACAGAAAAGTTTATCTGACTGTCAACACAGAGTCAACTCCTCAGGTTGAGGTTCCCGAAGTGGTAAACCTCTCCTACAGAAATGCACGTCTTCAGTTGGAGAACTCCGGGTTATCGGTCGGCTCCACCAGCTATGAATCTAACCGGTTTAAAAATACGATTCTTCGGCAGTCTGTTGCACCCGGAGATACCGTCGACCGTGGAACTGCTGTCAATCTCGTTGTTAGCGACGGTCTTGGATCACGTATGGTTGATGTGCCTGACCTCGAGGGACTGCGACTCACGGAAGCTCAGCAGGAAATCATGCGCGCAGGTTTACGGATTGGCCCTATTCGGTTCGAACCGTCAAGAGATGTCAAACCAAATACAGTTTTATCTTTCAGTCCAAATGAAGAGGAATTACAGGAAGGTGAAACCATTGAACTTGTCGTAGCCGAGCGTTTTGATGCCCGCGAGGAGTCAGAAGCCGGTGCCATTGTCGACGATTCTACAGATACAACACCACCCGATACTACTCAAATTGATAATATTGAAAACTGATTTTTATGAACTTTGATCTGCCAATTCTGGCGCCATCCATATTAGCTGCCAACTTTTCAAGACTTGGAGAAGAACTGAACATCTGCAGGGAATCCGGAATTAACTGGTTCCACTGCGACATTATGGATGGACACTTTGTTCCAAACATCAGCTATGGCCCCGGAATTGTGAGCAGTGTTCGTCAAACCGTTCCCGACTCATTCCTGGACGTGCACTTGATGATTGAAAATCCGGATCAGTACATCGAAGATTTTGCCGATGCCGGTGCAGACTTAATTTCTGTTCATTACGAAGCATGTCCGCATTTACACAGAACCATTCAAAATATCAAAGATCACGGATGTATGACCGGAGTAGTAATCAATCCGGCTACAAGCATTGAACTTCTCAGGCCCATTCTACCCGATGTGGACCTCGCATTGATTATGAGTGTTAATCCGGGTTTTGGCGGCCAGTCTTTTATCGAATCAAGCTATGCAAAGGTTGAACAGCTGAAAAACATGAGGAGTGAACTGCAGGCAGATTTTCTGATTGAGATTGACGGTGGCGTCGGAACCAAAAATATCAAAAAACTTGTTCAGAAAGGTGTAGATGTTCTTGTGGCAGGCAGCAGTGTATTTAAAGCTGACAACATCCAACAAAGAATCGGTGAACTAAACGAACTGGCTCTAAAAGGTTCGGAGAAAGTCGTTTAAATCATCTTCACAAAGATTTTTTACATTTTAGAATCAAAAATTACTAATCCATATTGATACCTATCGAAACCTCTCAACAACTCATTGAAAAAACGATCTTTATTAAAGATTTAGATCCGGTTGTCATACTCGGATTCGGAGATGAACACCTGAACCAGCTGGACAGGGCTTTTCCGTCAACAAAGATTACCGCACGGGGTAACCGTGTGAAAATATTGGGTCCGCAGGAAGAGGTTGGTGCCATTGAGGATATTCTTAGCGAAATGATCTCTATTGCAAGGCAAACCGGTAATATCAAACCGGCTGACCTGTCCACTCTACTTGCTCTTGCAAACAAAACTGAGAGCGATTCAAGATCATCATCTCTGCCAAAACCATTCATTGAGGATAAGGGAGATGTAATCATTCATACTCATACCGGTGAGGCCATTACTGCAAAAACTCCAGGGCAGCGAAATATTGTAAAAGCTTCTGAGACCAACGACATTCTTTTCGCAATTGGACCTGCCGGTACCGGTAAAACATATACTTCCGTAGCTCTGGCTGTCAAGGCTTTGAAAGAACGAAAAGTAAAAAAAATCATACTTGCCCGTCCGGCAGTAGAAGCGGGAGAAAATCTCGGTTTTTTACCGGGTGATCTAAAAGAGAAGGTTGATCCTTATTTGAGACCGCTCTACGATGCACTCGAGGAGATGATTGAGTTTGACAAGCTGGAGTTTCAACTGGCAAAAAATACGATCGAAATTGCTCCGCTTGCCTACATGCGTGGACGAACATTGAACAATGCATTCGTCATACTGGATGAGGCTCAGAATGCAACCAACACCCAGATGAAGATGTTTCTGACACGAATCGGATTCAACAGCCGTGCAATTATTACCGGTGATATTACTCAAACAGACTTACCTAAACGCCAGGAGTCCGGGCTGATTTCAATCCAGAAAATTCTTAAGGATATTGACGGGATTTCGTTTGTCTATCTGGACCAGCAGGATGTGGTCAGACATAAGCTGGTTCGTGATATAATCGATGCTTACGAAAAATTTGAAAACAAGTAGCCAGATCTTTCCTCAATACCAAATTCATCAAAATTAACATGAGCAGTGTACATGTAACCCCACTTTATGAAGGAACATTTTCCGTTGGGCTGGATCAGGATTTTATACGCATCAAACGGGATGATCCTCCCAATCGGGGAGCCCTTAAACTCTCTATCAATCCATTTCTGATCCGGGATGGTGAAAAAAACATCCTTTTTGATGTTGGTTTGGGGGATCTATTTGGAGCAGATACTTCCATAGATACCATTCTTGAAAATCTTGAAGAAGAGGGCATTGAAGATTTTGAGATTACCGATGTATTTGCAAGTCACTTACACTTCGATCACATTGGCGGACTTGCCAACCGCAAGAACGGTTACTGGGAACTGACTTTTCCCGAAGCCAAAATTTGGGTTTCAGGTAATGGATGGAAAAAGCTCGGTTCCATCATTGATAAAAAAAGCGATGATGAACGGGATTTCTACAATTTCCTGGATTCTCATGCCGATCTGGGATATTTAAAAGAAGAAGATCAACCTATCCAGCATGTTCGAACCAAAACCATTGGCGGACACACAGAATTTCATCAGGCTCTGTTTTATGAAAATGGGAAAAATAAATTTATTATGGCCGGTGATGTGGTTGGGAGAAGAAGTGCGGTAAATCGTGCCTTTGAAGCCAAGTATGATTTTGATCCGAAGAAAAGTTCACAAAATCGAAAAGATCTGCAGGAGCTTGCATACAAAGAGGGATACACTTTTTTAACTTATCATGAAACAGACCATCCGATGTTCAAGCTAACCGGATTTGATGAAAACAAGGGCTACATCATAGAAAATGTATCATGAGTAAACTTCCTGGCTATATTGATCAGATTAAAACGTTTTTGGTTGAGAACGAATTTCCCGAAGAGATTGAAGCTGCCGTTATTCTGGGATCGGGTCTTGGAGACTTTTCAACCACGATAGACGAACCCTTTTCCATACCCTACAATCAGATTCCAAATTTTCCTCACACAAGCGTGGTAGGCCATTCAGGTGAATTATATACCGGACTTGTGGATGGAAAGAAGATCATCGCATTTTCCGGCAGGTTTCACCACTATGAAGGATATCCGCTTTCTAAAACCGTTTTGCCTGTTCATCTTGCCAAAGCATTCAATGCAAAAAAGCTGATTGTATCAAATGCAGCCGGAGCCATTAATACCAATTTTAAAGTGGGTGATTTAATGGTGATTGATGACATATTCCGGGTTTTTCAAAAAATATCCCCTGCGCCCGGCGAAAGGTTTCAGTACAATTTGAGACCGGTTGCCGATCGTGTTCGTGAAATCGCTGCATCCATTGGCCTCGAAGTTCAGCGCGGAACCTATCTATATGCTAAAGGCCCCAGTTACGAATCCAAGGCGGAAATACGGGCGTTTCGCGTTATGGGTGCTGATGTAGTGGGGATGAGTACGGCTCCGGAACTGATCGAGGCTTCTCGGCTGAATTTGCCGGCAGCTGCCTTTTCTCTGGTAACGAATATGGCTGCGGGAGTTTTGAAACAGAAACTGGACCACTCTGAAGTGAAGGAAGCCGCCGAGAGTCGCAAAGATGATTTTGCACGATTGGTCAATGCATTGATCAAAGAGCTTTAGTTTATAGCAGGGACTTCTGACTTCCGTACCGATTTAAATAATCCTTGAGTTTCACTTTTTTTCGTGTGCTCTCGCTGGTCATGTAACGGAGTTTTCCAAAAATCGGTCTCTCCTGCCAGGCACGATCAAAACGTCCAAAACACCAGAAGATTCCCGAATAGCTATTCGGATCCCGCCCATCGATAGCATAGGTGTTGTTTAGATCTATCAGGTATTGAAGCGCTGTCTCAGGATCGGGCGTCCACTCGATAACCTTTTTTCCCCACAACATTCTCAAATAGTTATGGATGATTCCCTCCTCTCTAAGCTGAGTTTGTGCCGCATTCCAGATCTCATCGTGAGTCTTGGAGTTCTTCAGCTCATCATAGCTGTAGATCCACTCTCTTGGGTCATCACGGTGCAAATTCATGGTTTCCTGTACCCAGTCCGGAAGGCTCTCAAACTGATCATAGTCATCCCTGTGATGTGCAAAATGGAAACCCACTTCCCTCCAGGTAATTACTTCATCCAGAAAACCATCGATGTTTGGATTCCCGTTAAAAAATCCGCCGGTTGACCCTTTGTTGAATGTGATATTGTCCAGGTCCCACCCTTCTGGCTGATGCCCGAGTACAGCTTTCACAACTTCATACTCCGAGACTTTTCCGAAATGAAGCCACGGACTCAGTTGGCTTGTTTTCTTCTCATCCGGGTCATTCCTTTTATCGTCATATTCTAGAAGTCCGTTGCTGATAAACTGTCCCAGCATCCCCAGCCCGGCCGAACGCGTTCCCTTCCAGTCAATCGGTTTCACCTCGTGATTAATATCCAGTTTTGAAATAAATGATGGGATGTCTTCAAATACCTTTACCGGATCAGGTAAACCTTCAAAATATTTCTCCGGCAATTTTATTTTTTCCTGATTCTTCAGATCATCCATCGGGTTTTGTTTTGGCGGATTTGTATAAGCCTCCACAAAATTTTTTTGCATGATCTTTCGGAAAAAGTATGCGCTGTAGGGATCTTTGTCGGTAAGACCGAGCGGAATCAGTCCATTGCTGTCGACCGTGATGTATGGAATTTGAAACTCTTCAGACCAGTTACGGTTTCTCTCTTTCATGATGAAAACCGGATATTCATCCGTAACCAACAGTGAAGCATTTGAAGCCAGATTTTTCAGAAGTGTCTTGTACTGGCCCGGTTTCCTTTCTGCGAAACTCACATAGTTAAAGTTCTGTTCTGCAGCGTAATCCAGATGCTCTTTCATCCCCTGCAGCATAAACGTATGAGTGCGATCTGTCGCCCAGGGATAATCGCAAGAGAAAGCTTCCAATATGAGAAGAGGTTTATCCAGCTTATTCGCCCACCCCACAGCGTACTCCAGTGCAAAATTGTACTGGAACCGCCGGTTGATCTGCATCCAGTAGAGTACGTACTCTCCATCAGGATTTAGATCTTTGTCGTTACGCTTAAAGACTCTTTTGCTGTTGAAATTTTTCATGGTGATGAAAACGATAAATTGGTAGCTGCCATTCCTTATCGGACTCATCCCCTGTACCCTTCTCTGCTAGCAAAGAAGGGGAACTTTGTAATTAGATTGGAATTTGTAACTCAGTCCTACTATTGAGACTTGTTATCAAGTTCCCTCTCTCTATCGAGATAGAGAGACAGGGAGTGAGTTAAACCAACTCTTTCTGCTTCTCAGCTCTCTTGCGCTCATTATGGTCCAGAAATAGTTTTCTGATCCGCAAGCTCTTCGGTGTAACTTCCAGAAGCTCGTCATTGTCAATGAATTCAATACATTGCTCAAGACTCAACTTCTTGGCCTGAGAAATTTTCACTGAGTCAGCCGTCTGAGTTGCCCTGTGGTTTGTCAGGTTTTTCTTCTTGACAACATTGACCACAAGATCATCGGCGCGCTTGTTAATCCCTACTACCTGACCTGTATAAACCGGATCACCGGGTTCTACAATAAACTGGCCTCTGTCCTGAAGTCCTTCAAGTGCGTATGGTGTTACATCACCTTTCTCCAATGAAATAAGTGCACCGCGTGTACGTCCTGGAATATCTCCGGCATAAGGCTCGTATGAATCAAATTGCTGGTGCATAATTCCGGTACCGCGGGTTTCCGTAAGCATTTCGCCCCTGAAGCCGATCAATCCGCGTGAGGGAACTTTAAATTCTACCCGATGATTATCTCCCTCCTGCACCATGGATGTCATAATTCCCTTCCGTTTCTGCAAATTATCGATCACTTTGTTGCTGTAATCTGCATGAACATCCACTACAACTTCCTCGAAAGGTTCATGGGTCTGACCGTCAATTTCTCTGTAGAGTACCTCCGGTCTTGAGACAGCAAATTCATACCCTTCTCTGCGCATCGTTTCAATGAGAATCGCCAGTTGAAGCTCTCCCCTACCGGCAATTTTGAAGATATCAGGGTTATCGGTTTGCTCAACCTGGATCGACACATTGGTGCGGATCTCTTTTTTCAAACGATCCTTGATCTGATTAGACGTTACATAGTCGCCTTCCAGTCCTGCAAACGGTGAATTATTCACCCTGAAATACATCGCCATGGTTGGCTGATCGATATCGTAATACTCAATCGGTGTTGGATCAGATACGTGAGTCAGAGTATCACCAATTTCGACGGCATCATACCCGGCCATCGCAAAAATATCTCCTGCTTGTGCTTCATCTACCGGTTCGCGGTTCAAACCGTTAAATGTATAGAGTTTGGTAGCTTTTGCCTTTGTTTTTTGATTTCCCTTACGGTCCATCAATACAATTTCCTGGTTGGTTTTGATTGTGCCCTGCTCAACACGTCCAACTGCAATCCGGCCAACATAATCATTCCAGTCCACACTGCTAACCAGCATTTTAAATGGAGCATCAATAATCTGCTCAGGCGGGGGGATATGATCCACAATTTTATTGAAAAGCGGAGCCATGTCCACATTCTCATCTTCGAGTTCATTTTTGGCATAACCATCGATGGCAGCCGCATATAGAACCAGAAAATCCAGTTGTTCATCATTAGCATCCAATGATACAAACAAATCAAATACCATATTCAGAACAGCATCCGGACGGGCATCCTGGCGGTCAATTTTGTTGATCAGAACAATGGGCTGGAAGCCAAGTGCCAGGGATTTTCGTAGTACAAATTTCGTTTGTGGCAACGGACCTTCTGCAGCATCCACCAACAGAATCACGCCGTTTACCATCTTCAGAATACGCTCCACTTCCCCGCCGAAATCGGCGTGACCGGGTGTATCCACGATGTTTATTTTTGTGCCATTCCACAGAACAGCTGTATTCTTGGAACTGATGGTGATTCCCTTCTCTTTTTCAAGATCACCGGAGTCCATGACTCTCTCGTCTACTTGTTGATTCTCTCTGAATGTACCACTCTGCCGAAGCATCTGATCCACAAGTGTGGTCTTTCCGTGGTCTACGTGGGCAATGATTGCAATATTTCTGATATCCTGTGTCATAAAAATAAGTGTTGAATTACTCTGTGTAAGAGCAATTCCTGATAGATTTAATTGAAAAAGTTTACAGCTTCATAAAATAAGCTTTTATTACGACATATCGATATTATTTCTGAGTTAACCTTTTAGAACAATTTTGAGTTATGGATTTAAAATTAGATAAACAGCGATTTATTGTCTGCGGCGCAAGCAGCGGATTTGGAGAAGCCATTGCCAGGCAATTGATAAACGAGGGAGCTGATGTAGTATTAGTAGCTCGTCGAGGAAATCTTCTGCGTGATAAATTCAGCCATTATGAAGATCAGACCACCATCATTGAAGGGAGTATTTTATATGATGACACCCTGAAGAAAATTGAAAAAAGTGTTCAGAAAAAACCTTTTCACGGTATTGTTTTGAATGCTGGTGGTCCTCCCACCGGTACACCACTTAAAACCGACATGGCTGACTGGGACGCTGCCTGGCAACTGGTAATGAGATGGAAAATTGATTTAACTCTTCGCCTCGCACCCCTCTTAGTTGAGAATAAATACGGCCGAATATTATTCATTGAAAGTCAATCTGTGAAGCAGCCACTGCCTGCACTTACGCTCAGTAATTCATTCAGAGCAGGAGTTGTAGGTTTTGCAAAATCCCTGGCTCTCGAAATTGCTGACAAGGGTGTCACCGTTAACGTATTGGCCCCCGGTTCACACGAAACACCTGCCATTGAGCGGGTCATCAAAAATAACAGCAGCCTGAAAGGTGTCTCGTACGATAAAGCTAAAGAAGAGATGGTGGCCAATATACCGGTCAAGAGGATGGGCAAGGCAGAGGAGATTGCTTCTCTTGCAGCGTGGCTCCTATCCCCACACAGCGGATACGTAACGGGTCAAACCATCAGCCATGATGGTGGATCCATCCAAGGAATTTTCGGGTAGGTTATGAGTATAATTCAGAAATCAATAACTCTTAATCCAAAACCCAGGGGATTTCACTTGATCACGAATGAAATACTGCAAGAGATTCCTGAGCTAGAAAAAGTCAAAGCCGGAATTGCACATATTTTCATTCAACACACAAGCGCCGGCCTGACCATCAATGAGAATGCGGATCCATCCGTACGCCGAGACTTTGAAACTCACTTCAACAGAATGGTACCTGAAGACACCTCACTTTTCGAGCATACCCTTGAAGGGCCGGACGATATGACTTCTCATATTAAAAGTTCAATTCTTGGTCATTCCGTGTCTGTTCCAATAACAAACGGGAAATTTAATCTTGGTACCTGGCAGGGGATTTATCTTTGTGAGCACAGGAATCGAGGTGGTGCGAGGAAATTGGTTGTAACAACAATTGGCGAATAAAAAAAGTAGCCACTCTTTCAAGTGGCCACTTTTTTGATCTGTTTAATTCAACAAACGGTTACTCAAATATTACATAGTTAGAATACCGTGTCGTATCATCTTCAGCAGTTGAAGAAGACATATTTCGCAGACTGTCAGTAAACCTTGCTATTTTTGCTGTTGTCTCTGCTGTTACATCACAAGCACTCGTTCCAACAGCATCTACGATGCCGGCAGCAATAGTCTCACCGGCAACACCAATTTGAAATACTAATGGAATTCCATCGTCATCAACAGCTCCGGTCAGGTTAGCCATTGCTCCTAAAAATACATGAGGGCTAAATGATGGACCTGTAGCGGCTGGATTAGGAGTCGTTGTTGATAGGCCGATAACCTGAATACCAAAACTTGTCAACGCATCAATTGCATCCTGAAGGTCAGGGGAACCGGCAGGAGCAACAGCTCCGATAACAGAGTTCGCACTTGTTGACTTTGCGTCCGAAATATATCCAAACCGACTTGCTCCGGGGGAGGTACTGCTACATGCAAATTTGGATATGAGTTCCATAGTTCCCGGTTGCCCCGTTACTTCAGTAGGTATACCTGTAGCAGAATCAAAAGAGGTCACACTACAAACATCCGTTGCGATAATAACAATTTTTTGAGCATCAGTACGCCAGCCGGCGCCACCCAACGTTCCTGATGCTGGTAATATGTTAGTAGAGAATGCAGGAACATCGCCGCTGGTACCCGGTGAGGTTTGAGAAGAAATTGACCCCGCATCGCCACTTCCAGTAGTACTGCCATCACCGTCACCATCAAATCCATTGCCTGAGGCAAGTTCATAAAGAGCATGAATCGCAGTTTCAGGGCCATCACCACCAAAACCCGGACCTGTGCGGCCAAGTGCATCTTGAATCAGAGTGTTTCTTGCAGTTTCCCCACCTGCAACAGACTGTGTTACTAACGGTTGATTCAGAATAAATGGACGCCCGGTAGTGTTTTCAAATGAAAAACCGGTTCCGGGTCCACCATAATCTTCAAAGCGGGAAACACCGAATGCAAAATCTTTATCCGGAAATGTGGTTTCCAACTCATCAATGATAGCAGGGAAAAGAGCTGCAATAGTCGGTACTCTTCCCGCAAAGCTTCCTGTATCATCAAAAAGCAACATTACATCCACTTTATTGAAATCTATAACATCATCATCGCACGGATCTACAGGTACTCCCGGAACAAAAATATTTTGTTCATCTGAATCTGTTTCACCTACAGTGCCTTCTGCAATAAAAGTCTCAGTAGTAGCTTTAGCTTTAAGCTGCTTGTACTCACTAAGTACTTTTGCGGTAATCTCTTTAACTTTCGACTTATCAAAGTTTGCAACTCCGTTAGATCTGAAATCACCCGGTAATTCACTATCCTCTAATTTATCAAGATCAAATTCAGGTGCAATTTCCATGTAACCGGCTAAAGACCACACAACAGCCTGAATTTCACGATAAGTCAATGATGGATCTTCTTTCTGAAGCTGTGGTCTGATACTGAAAAAGTAGTTCATCGGCAACCACTTATCATTTCCAGATGTTGCATACCACTTCACTCCATCATGGATATCACCGTTGGATCTTAATGGTTTTTTCCATTCTAAACACCATGCTTCTGTGGTGGTATTTTTTATAAAGTGATTAGAAGCTGCGCCTTCGATTTTAACTGAAAAGTATCCATCACTTTGTAGGTTACTCCCTTTACTGATAGTTAATCTAGTTTCACTTGCTTCCGGTATAATTTCAAGCCCGGTAAAAAGATCCAATGAATCATCAATTCCCGGATTCGTACTGTTATCGCATGAGGTTAGATACAGCACACTCGTTAAAAAGAGTATAGAAATACCCCATAGTTTGGTTTTCATATTACTTACCCCTGTTTTGTTTTAGATATGATTTCCCCCTTTTGCCTCTCTTTCTTTTTTTATCACTCCTTTAAGGCATTAGGTATCAGCTATTTTTACATAATTTTATATCAATAATCACTATGTGTACGATATTTTCTAATGTAATTTCAGATTATATGCATTTTAATTTTTATATTTTAAATAATTAATTTTGATATATTTACAGTCAATAAATATATGATTACAATTTATTAGTATATTCTAACTTACATGTAAATAGGTGCATAGACTCAAAGTTAATTCCAAAACCTGAATGTGCGTCTTTCTGAATTTTGATAAGAATGGATATCTGCATTTTATATTTTTTAAGAAAAGATCCCACAGGTCGAACAGCTCGACAGTCCGATTCTTTAAACCTCTATAACCTGAAAAATATTCATCTTACAAAGTGTTTAAAAAGCCTAAAATTGAACTTTTCGCAATGTTGAAAGTAAAATGTCTTAATGCAAAGTCAGTAGTTATAACATTTCACTGCAAGTAATGGAGAGGGTTTGCTATATGTTAGCACTAGTAAGCCAAACCCACTCTTCTTCCAGGCTTCTGAAAATAATCCATTTGTAACTTTGATGAATTACAGCAATGGTTTCGTCTGGTTCAAATAGAATTGGATAACTCTTAAATCACTCATTTATACTCATGGATATCACAGGAGTATACAACGAGTAACAAATCATGCACTCCTGATCGAGAGTGATCTGAAGCTCAGATACAGCTTTTTCTATCATAATCTCTACATTCAGTTCAGAAATTAATAGACCGGTACCGGGCAGATATCGCAGATTCTGGCAAGAAGAAAACAATTGCTCCATTTTCTAGTGAGCCGGCAACACTTCAGTATTAATCAAGCCGCTTTCAAACCTTGTTCAATCTCAAGTAAAAGGGAGAGAAAAACTTCTTCAAAAAGATCGACCGGTTGATCAAGCGTAGCAACCAGATATTCCAATCGAGAATCAGCCTCGTTCTTTAATTAAGAATCGATACATCTCAAGTCAGGGAATCAAATGCTGTTTGAGGTAAGTCGAAATTTCTCGTAGTACTTGGCATCTCTCTATTTCTTCCAACTCTTTTCTGTGCGATTCATGCAAAAATCATACAGGTTAAATACTTTTTTTAAGTTTCAGCATGCGGGTCCATATGTCAAATTGCCCTTTCTGCAGTTCTTCATCCATTTGAGAAACTTTTTTCACATCCTCAACCGAGTAAAATGCACCGGGGGCATATTCATTTACAACGTCAGCCAATTCCTGCCATCGTTTCCGTTTGGCAACCGTAAACAGAACTTTAACAGGTCCAAATTTTCCCTCTCCAGGCACTGCTGTTACACGGAAATCGCGATTCATTAATTCCTCTGCCAGTCCAGAGTTCTCCTGGTTGACAATAATTCTGTAGATCTGGACACCCATCTTCATCTTCTCCTCGATGAACATACCCACATAATTACCAGTAGCAAATCCACCTGCAAAAGCTACATAATTAAGCCAGTTATCAAGATTCTGAAAGATTTGAGCCACAATAATGATCCAGATTAACACCTCAATAAAACCGAGCAGAGTTGCTTTTCCCCTGTACCCTTTTGAAACAAACATGATCCGAATTGTACCGATGCTCACATCCAGTATTCTTGCAAAAAATATAAAGAGAGGAATAAATGCAGCAGGAATAAACTCTAATACCAGAAGAGACATGACTTACCTGATTTGGATAAAAAAAAATAGGATGCTATTCACGGAACAGCATCCTTCTTTAAAGCGGAGAGAGAGGGATTCGAACCCTCGAAACCCCTTTCGGGGTTTACTCCCTTAGCAGGGGAGCGCTTTCGACCACTCAGCCATCTCTCCTTGGTCAATACTATTTCTCATCTTTATGAGAGCACCAAATATATGAAGCTTTTTGAACCCTTTGCAACCTTGTTTTCAAATTAATTCAAAGAGTTGTCTCCGTTCTGAAAAGAATTCTCAACTCAGGAATCCTCACCTTCAATCTGAATGTAGATCTGGCCGAGATTACGACCCTCCTGAGCAAAATCGAGTCCATATCCTAAAACAAACAGATTTGGAATTTTAAAAGCCGCATAATCAATTTGCACGTCATATTGGGTTGCTTCCGCCTTATGAAGAAGGGTCACAACTGTTAATGATGCAGGCTGAAAGTGTTTCAATTTGTCAACCAGATACTTCATTGAGAGGCCTGTATCAACTATATCTTCAACGATAACTGCATGTCTATCCTTAATATCCGCATCAATCTGTTTGAGATCGTGGACCTGACCGGACGACACCTTTTCATCACCGTAACTGCTCAATTTCAAAAAATCCACTTCACAGGGAATATTTACGTATCGCATAAGGTCAGCCAGAAAAATATAGGATCCGTTTAAAACTCCAATAAATATTGGACGTTTATCCTGAAATTTTGTGCTCAGCTGTTTGCCGATCTGCTTTATTCTCTGTTGAATTTCTTCGCGCGTAAGATAAATTCGAAAGCTTTCACCTTTAACATTAATTTTTTCAGGAAGATATTGGTCCATGAATTGTTATGCGTTACGTATGACAAGAACTTGTTCAGTTTCTGATGAGCAACGAACCGTTTCAGATACCGTTCCGATTTGATCATCTGAAGTATTGTGCGGGAATATAACGGCACAAATAGTTCCATCAAAAGATTCTATCAGAAAAGCCTGTGATTTTTGAGCGGATGAAACTTTGCGGTTCGTTAGGTGATCAGATATCAATTGGGTCCCTTCCATGCCAAGCGGCTGAAATTTTTCTCCATCTTCCCAGTGCCGAATGGTAATCGGAAACTTTAGCTTATTTAAATCCAAGTAGAGTGCACCGGTATCATAATCGCCAGCAAAACGTTGGATAGTTAACTGAATACCATGAACAGACTGAATAATTTCCAGATCCTCCCTCTCGATTTTTACAGGTTTAAATAGATCTGATATCAACTTTTGAATCAGGAATTTATCACGGTCTCTCAATATTTCATATTTCGAGGAAAGCTGAATCGCCCTGCCCGTCTGCAGTTTTGATATATCCTTTAAAACGAGCTCAACAGAACTGCTCAGCTCCAGGTCGATGTGAAGTTTATTTACAAATTGGTAGAAAATGGCCGGTCTTATTTGTTCGGGAAGATCCAGAAATGCTTTCCGGTTTATAGCTTTATCACCGAATAAAATTCCGTCCAGAAGTTTTCTGGCCATTAATTCATACTCTGACGCTCTCTTTGGTAATTTCAGAAGGTTATCCCTCCACCCCGGAAAAAAATTGTGGAGCTCCGGAAACCAGTTATGGCGCAAAAAATTACGCGCATAGGTTGACTCCTCATTACTTCCGTCAATTCTATATGGAATATTAAAAGTTTCTGCGAATGAGAGAATTTCTTTTTTAGATACATTCAGAAGTGGCCGAAACAGTTGGTTTTCAAGTATTTGAATTCCCTTCCATGCAGGCATCCCGGCCCCTCTCAAGATCCGCTGCAGTAGCGTCTCAATCTGATCGTCCTGATGGTGAGCTGTTACAACAAAACCTGCATCAAACTCTTTCTTTAGATCATAAAAGATTTCATACCGCCGATCACGAGCCCATGCCTGAAAGTTAGAATCGGACCCTTTTTCAAGTCGCACCGAAACACATTCAAAATTCCAGAACGCACTCATCTTCTCGACCAACCGCTGATCCTTGTCAGACTCCTCCCCCCGCAGCTGGTAGTTACAATGCACCATCACAGCGTCCAAATTAAATCGATGCAGAAGGTACATCAGCACCATCGAATCAGGTCCGCCGCTTACACCTGTAATGAGTCGTGCAGATTCGGGTAAATAGTTATGAACTGATTTTTGAAATGCTTTCGTTACCGGTGATGATTCGAATTTGCTCATGTGAAAAGGTGTTGAGCTCCAAATTGTCGTTTATTACCAATAACTCACCTTTTTCATTAACTCCCAAAAATTTAAACCGTTTGTCCGTAAGCTGATCATCAATTTTTAATCTTACCCACTCTCCAAAACCAACAAGATTCTTACTAATTAATTTATGTAGTTCAGGATCACCTGATTCCCACTTTTCGTAGAAACCTTCGAATACATTCAACAATTGAGCAAAAATATCTTCCCGGTTTAATTCAGTGTTTGTTATGTGGCTAAGTGACGTAGCACTCTCATAAATGTCATCAGGAAATTCCTCTTGAAGAATATTTAATCCCATTCCAATCAAAACCCTTTCCGGTCGTGTTCCCATAAAAGCACACTCTGTCAAGATTCCTCCGATTTTTTTGGATCCGGCCATCAAGTCGTTAGGCCACTTCAGCTGTAACTTTTCATCTGAATATTTCTGAAGCACAGTCATTGCACCGTATGCTAAAGACAGGGTAAGAAGCGTGAAACGGTCAGCTCGGTTTGGTTTGAAAGCCATCGTAAATGTCAGGTTTCGTCCGGGTTCAGTAATCCATGATTTCTGATGTTGTCCACGTCCTTTAACCTGTGCATTAGCAAGAACTACATCCCCGTGTTGTAACTCATTTACGGGTAGTTTTTTTAAAAATGTGTTGGTTGAATCGATCTCATCAAAAAAACGAAATGACCTCCCCAGCCATTTCGTTTCAAGCATCTTCTTAAACTTATTAGTATGAAAAGACGGATTCTCCATGGATTTTATTTTCCTGTTACCACAACAGAGTCCTCACCCTCGAACTCGTTTGGCACATACTGATCTGCATTGTCATCATTTTCCCAGCGAGTATTATCAATCAAATATCGAAATTTGTAAGAAGATTCGGGCTTCAGTCTCTTCGTAATTTCCCAATCTCCTTTCTTATTCTTTTTCATGGAATCTGCACTCTCATTCCAGTCGTTAAAATCTCCGACCAGGTTAATTCCTTCATTCGCCCAATCTCCCGGCAGGGTAAATGTTACTTTACAAACAGTTCTCTTAGGTGTATACGTTTTGCTTAACATGATGATTGAATTAATTATTGGTTGAAACGTCATATTAGCTAATGTTTTTACATATGAAAAGCTTTTTATCGTAATCTATTTTGTTACTAAACATTATGCCGATAATAAATTAAACATCACTTTGATGTATTACTAATTAAGTTATGCGTGGAAACGTTTCCTGATTAACCTCTGCAGTCTCATTTCGTGAATATGCTTTAACTGTTATGTTTTTTACGCTTGATAATTTTTCCTCAATCAAATGCATTCAGTAACTCTTCAACCTCTACGGGGGACCCGGCGCAGAGAACATTATCAGATAACTGCTGCATCTCTTCAAGTGAGTGGTTGCAGAGAAATGATTTAACCAAAGGAAGTGCTGAGGTAGTCATACTGAGATTTTCAATACCCAGTCCCCTCAAACAAGCGGCTTCCTTCGGTTTAGAGGCCATCTCACCACACACAGTAACCGGTATCCCGTGTTTGTCAGCACCTGCTTTTGTCATGTTAATCAACTTCCAGATTGCCGGGTGATTTGGTTGAAAAAGTTCGGATATCTTTTCATTCCCCCGGTCTACTGCCAATGTGTACTGTGTCAGATCGTTTGTACCGATACTGAAGAAATCAACAATTTCAGCCAGCTGATCGGCCATCAGTGCAACGCTGGGAACTTCCACCATAATCCCGATTGGCAAATTTCTATCAATAGCCACACTTTGTTCAACCAATGAATTCCTGACTTCTTTTGCTTTCAGCTTTACCTTTTCAATTTCACTGTTACACGAAATCATCGGCACCAGAATTTTTACCTGGCCCGGGAATTCTCCCGACAGTCTGTAGATAGCTCCAAGCTGACTGATCAGAAGTTCTTCCCGATCGAGGAGCATTCGAATACCACGCCACCCCAGAAAAGGATTCGCTTCATTTTCAGAATCCTCGATGAGTTTATCCCCTCCTGCATCAAACAGACGTATGGTTACTGAAGATTCACCACTCGCAGCCACCACCTCCCGATAAAACTCCAGCTGAGCTTCAACATCAAACTCGGTTTGTTGAAAGAGTATGGTCTCAGTTCTAAGCAGTCCGACACCATCGGCACCGTGTTTCTTAATTCTTGGTAATTCTTCCAAGAATTCAACATTTGCCTGAAGGCTAAAAGGAGCACCACAGATAGTTGTACTGGGTTTTTCGACGATTTCAAGGGATTTTGAATAAATTCTTTCCTGCTCCTCCATGCGCTCTCGAAAATGAAGACTCTCCTGCTCTTTTGGGCGGATTATCACATTTCCGGAATCACCATCAACAATAACCTCTTCCCCATTCTTGAACTTCACATTACTCCATTTCACGTTAATCACGCAGGGAATATCCAGAGACTGAGAAAGAATCACCGCATGGGATGTTAATCCTCCCTTTTCCATAACCACTCCGGCTATATTCCTTCGACTTAATTCAATCATTTTCGTAGGGGAAATACTTGATGCAAAAATGACTGAGTTCTCGGTGACTTCTGATTCACGTTTACGGTTTATGACTGCGTCGATCAGCTGATCGCGAATGGATATCAAATCAATGGTACGTTCATTCAACCACTCTGAGTCAATATTTTCCATCAGGTGGATATACTCATTCAGCGTACTGTAAATAGCATACTCCGAGCGGTATAACTCTTTCTCAATTTTATACCGAATAGATTTGAGCAACTCAGGATCTTTCAGCATTTCAATCTGAGCATCAATGATATCGGCAATGTCACCGGTATGACTCTCTTTTAATTCCTGAAATTTTTCCCTGATGGAATCGACTGAACGGGTAAAGCGATCGATATGCCCCTCAATTTCATCCTTTTTAATCTTTTCAGGGCTGATATCTTCCGACTTATCTTCAAGGATATAAATTTTACCAATCCCTATTCCTCTTGAAGCGGGAATTCCGTTCAGCTCGATTCGATCTGTCATATTACTTAATTGGTTTGAAATTCATTTTCAAACAAGGCAACAACCGTATTCAGAGCTTCTTTTTCATCGGGCCCTTCAAATATCAATTCCATCTCCGCTCCACTCTCGGCGGCAAGGGTCATAACTCCTAAAATACTTTTACCGTTGACTTTAAATCCATACATGCTAATGTAAAAATCTGATTCAAACTTTGACGCAGTTTTTACCAACACTGATGAGGGACGGGCATGTAATCCGGCCTCATTTTTTACCTTAACTTTTTTCTTAACCATCTTCCACTAAATATTAAAACTGATGATCCTGTTAATATGATTTGTGCATTCAATCTTCAAACAGTGATGAAGCAAAAAACATGCGATGATTCGTTCACGATATGAAGATATTTTTCAGGATATCTTGAGAAGCTTATAAGTCATTGACTTAAGGGAAAATAACAAAAAGCCCGATCACATATTATGCATCGGGCATGTTAAAAAATATTATGGCAATTTTAGAGCGTACCTATTAAAAAATGCGCAGAAGCAGCCCGTTCATCAATGAAATCAGAAGTGCATATAAGAGAGCCCACCAGAAACTTTTGATTGAAAATCCTTCAACCAGTTTATCGATAAGCACTAAAATCCATGCATTGATGACCCAGATAAATAAACCAAGAGTAATGATAGTTAAAGGAAGGGTCAGAAAAACGATCAACGGCTTGATAAATATATTCACTAACCCAAGTAAAACAGCAACTCCCAATGCTGTTAAGTAACTTTTTATTTTCACTCCCTCAAGAAGATAAGCCCCGAAGAAAATTACCAAACTATTAATCAAGAGTATTTTTAACATAGGTATCAGATTTATTACTTTTCTTCACCTTACGTGATGAGATCAAAAAAGTTTAGGAGTAAATGGAATTTATCCGATACAGTGGTTTTGAAAAGATACCTGCAGAAGATCTGTACGAGGTGTTAAAACTTCGGCAGGATATCTTCATCATTGAACAAACCTGTATTTATGATGACATCGACGGGCGCGATGCACAATCTCATCATCTGCTATTAAAAAAATCAGACTCTCTGGCAGCATACAGCAGAATTGTTCCGCCCGGGGAGAAATTCGATAATGTTTCCATTGGCAGAATTGTAGTTCACAAGAAATTCAGGGGGAGGGGTTTGGGAAAGAAGATCGTAATTGAATCCATCAAGTGGATCAGAGAAATGGGATATGATCAAGTCGTGATTGAAGCACAGGCTCACTTGCAAAAATTTTATGGCGAATTGGGTTTTGAAGCTACAAGTGAAATTTACGACGAGGACGGAATACCTCACCTACAAATGACTCGTAACTTATAAATACCTATTCTTCAGCTCGCTTACCCTGGCTATAGCTTGCTCAGAAACTATTTTCAGCTTTTCAATTAAGGCATTTAACTCTTCTTCAGGTACATTTTCTTGGGCAGACAACTCCTCAATTTCCTTTGTGAGCTCCGTCGCTTCCTCCATACCCACGTAAGTAAATGTAGGCTTCAGTGTATGGGATGAACTTTTAACCAGTTCATACTCTCTCTTCTCAAAATGATCAACTATTTGGTTCATCAAATCAGGGGTTTGATTCAGAAATAAATTGATCATCTCCACCATTAATCCTTTGTCACCGCCGGTCATCTCTTCAAGATTTTGGAGAAACAATTCCTCACTTTTTTCAGAGTTTGAATCATCATTTTGTCTGGATGAAGGACTACTCTCTACAACATACTGCTTAAACTTTTGATAAATTTCATTATATGTAAATGGTTTAGCCATAAATCCATCCATCCCTGCATTATTGCACTCTTCAATATCACGATCCAAAACAGATGCAGTAACAGCAATTATCGGAGTATGTTTACCCGATGCTTTTTCACGCTCCCGGATCTTTCTTGTTGCTTCAAGCCCTCCCATTTCGGGCATATGAACATCCATAAAAATTGCAGAGTAATCATGTTTGTCGCTCATTTCAATTGCTTCTGTACCATCCTCGGCTTCATCCACCTCCACTCCGAACTTCTTCATCATCCCTTTAACTATTCGGCGATTCAGCGGGTAATCATCGGCAATTAAAACTCTGTACCCCGGATATTGCTCTATTTCACCGGCAGAGTCCGATTGGTCGGTTGATTTAAACTCAGGAACTGATTCCGGCATCCCAAAAGGCAGAATAACTGTAATGGTCGTTCCTTTTCCTATTTCACTTTCTACGTTAATCCTGCCATCCATGTGCCCCACTACCTGTTTCACGATAGACAAGCCGATACCTGTACCACCATATTTATACGATGTTGATTTCGAAGCCTGGTTGAATGTTTCGAAAATATCGCTGACCATCGATTCAGGAATACCGATACCCGTATCCTTCACTTTGAACTCAACCGGTACTCTGCCGTTTTCCGATTCCAGAGTCCGCACAAAAATTGTGATACTTCCCTCATTCGTAAATTTGATGGAGTTGCCAACCACATTCATCAGAATCTGTGCCAAGCGAACAGAATCGCCCACCAATGTTTCCGGCATTTTTTCTGATACAGCCAGTTCCAATTTTAATCCTTTCTCATCAGCTCTCCCCTTAATAGTTTCAACCAAACTGTTGAGCTGTTTTCGAAGACTGAATTTTCTTTTTTCCAGTTTGAATTTGGTTGATTTCAGAAAATTGAATTCCAGAATATCATTTACGATAGCGAGCAAATTTTCTGCTGAGTGACGAAGCTCTTCCACAAATTCTCTCTGTTCAGAATCGAGTGAAGTTCCTTCAAGAAGCTGAGACATTCCCAAAATACCATTAAGCGGTGTTCGCATTTCATGGCTCATATTCGCCAGAAATTTATCCTTTACTACTTTTGACTCCTCAACAGACTTAACTGCTTTGGTGAGTTCATTCTCCCGCTTTCTTCGAATAGTTATATCTTTTATTAAAATAATGCAGAATTTGCCTCCTGACTCTTCAACCGGAAACGACCTTACAATGGCCCAGAAAGGATTACCGGAGCGATTGATGCCTGAACACTCTTTTTCATATGTCCGGTTTTCATTGAAATTATTCAGGATTTCCTCGTAGATGTTATCGGCAGAAGATTTATTAGCCGTTAACTGTGGAGGAAATCCTATAACATCCTTTTCAGACTGTTCGGTGAGTGAATAGAAGGTTTGATTGGCGAATAGTGTTGACAATCCGGTATCGGATTGCTTGCAAATCAGGCAGGCATCAAATGTATAATCCAAAAGCTTGTATACAAGTGCAGCATGGTCTTTAAGAAAGTGTACGTCACCGCTCATGATATAAATTTTCCGTAATCCTTAATCAAAAGGTAAAAAATATTGCGGTGATCTGTAATGTACTACACCGAGCAGAAATAATTTTTAGCCAGTAAAAGCAACGATTGCGATAACTACGAGCAGAGCTACCTTAAAAAGTAAAGTTTTCCAGTTTTTCATTAGAGAACACAAATTTTAAAAAGAATGGCTTAATGGGACTATTATATCTAAATAGAACCTGAGCCAAAATCAAGTTTTAATTTATCACCATCACAACTATTTACATTTTTGTAACCGTTGTGTATAAATTAAGAGTGATTCAAAAAGGATTTGTTACAAACAATCCCTCATTTTGTTTCTGGTTCTTCGATATTTTTTGACTGGAGGCGACGGGAGTTCCCCACCACGTTAATTGAGCTCATTGCCATTGCAATTTCCGCGAGCACCGGATGCATCCATCCAACCATGGCTACGGGTAACATGACCAGGTTGTAAAAGAAAGCCCAGAACAGATTCTGTCGAATTTTCTTAAAGGTCTCTTTGCTCAAATTGATGGCCCGGAGAATCGCTTTAGGATTTCCATCAATCAATATTATACTGCCGGATTCAATGGCAATATCAGTTCCGGTACCGAGGGCAATTCCAACATCTGATTGAGTAAGAGCCGGGGCATCGTTAATTCCATCACCCACCATCGCCACTACCTCTCCTCTATTCTGAAGAGACTTAATCACGTCCGATTTCTCACCCGGTTTTACTTCAGCATAAAATTCATCAATTCCAATCTCTTTGGAGATAATTTCGGCAACTTTGGTCTGATCTCCTGTCAGCATCACCGTTTTGAATCCTTTCTTTTGAAGAGATCTTATTACCCCTGGCGTATCCTCTTTGATGGTATCTTTGATTGCGCATACAGCTGAAACCTGATTCTCAACTACCAGAAAAATCGTAGTTTTTCCTTCTTCGAGCAGACGGTTGGCTTCGGTCTCAGTATTACTTTCCAGTTCAATGGAAAACTGCTTCAGCAAATCTCTGTTCCCCGCAAGAATCCGCTCGCCGTCTACTTCTCCTTTTACACCCATCCCGGTAAATGATTCAAAATTCTTCACATCCGGTAAATCATCAGCTCCGGTAAAATTGGTAATTGCCCGGCTGAGCGGGTGTTCAGACAGATTTTCCACTGCTGCAATTTTCTTTTTAAGCTTCTCTTCCGATCCGTCAGCAAGATTCACCCAATCCGTTACTTCAGGTTCACCCTTTGTAAGAGTGCCCGTTTTATCAAATACAAACGTCGTTACATCCTCGAGGCGCTGAATGGCTTCCCCTTTTCGAATCAGGATACCATTCTCTGCACCCAGCCCTGTTCCAACCATCAAAGCGGTTGGTGTTGCCAGCCCAAGCGCGCAAGGACAGGCAATTACCAAAACAGCAAGGGCTACAAAAAATGCCTGACTTACCGGTTCAAGATCCGTGATTATCCAGGGAATAAATGAGTCTGCCCAGATTAATATGGGCCTTAAAGACTCAGGGAATAGCAGCCAGATACTGAATGTAATGGCCGTCAATACCAAAACAACAGGCACGAAAATGGCTGTCACACGATCTGCAAAATCCTGAATCGGAATTTTGGAACCCTGTGCTTCTTCCACCAACCGGATTACCTTATTTAAAAAAGTGTCATCGCCAATCTCCTTTGCCTGAACCCGGATGGATCCTTCCGTATTGATCGTGCCACCAATCACTTCATCTCCCTTCTCTCGAACCACCGGCATCGATTCTCCCGTAACCATCGATTCATCCACAGAGCTCTTACCGTCAACCACAACTCCATCCGTCGGGATCGTCTCTCCCGGACGAACGATCATCACATCCCCTTTTCTCAACTGGCTGATTTCAATCTCCTCTTCCAGTCCATTTTTGATGATTCGGGCGGTCTTTGCTTCCAGGGTCAGCAGTTTCGTAATTGCATCCGAAGCTCGTCCGCGGGCTTTCGCCTCGATGTATCTGCCCGTCAGGTGAAAAGCCATAATCATTGCGGAAATCCCGGCAAAGCTGTAGAAAGGAGAACTTACTATCCCAATCATGTAAGCCAGCGAAACCAAACCGGTTATCAGGGAGGCTGTGGTTCCCAGGGCAATCAAAACATCCATATTGGGAGTAAGATTTTTGCTGGAAATAATGGCACTTCTCAGGGTTTCCATACCCGGCCCAAACAGAACAAAACCGGCACCTGTCACCATCGCAATTTCCATTACAAGATGCGAGGTAATATGGATGCCTAAAACCATGCTGAGAAACATCCAAAGCATTAGCGGAAGAGTCACCGCCCAGCTTAGAACCATTTTACGCTTGGCAGCGGAGAGTTTTTTCTCTTCCCGTTCTCTTTTTTGATCTAGCTTATTTGCTTTTTTTTTTGCTGATCGATCACTTCATATCCAGCATTTTCAATACTCTCACGTATTGCATCCAGGGAAATTTGAGACGGGTTGTAATCGACGTACGCTTTTTCGGCTGCGAGGTTCACATTTGCCTGAATCACACCCTCATTCTTATTCAGTGCTTTTTCGACGGCCGACGAACAACCTGCGCAGTGCATTCCGCCAATCTCCAGGGTTACAGACTCCCCTTTCTCTTCTTCCATTTCGTAGCCCGCATTTTCAATCGCCTCACGCACTTTATCATACGGAAATTCATCACCTTCAACTTCTATCTCTGCACTCTCTGTTGTAAGCTGAACATTTACACTCTTTACTTCATCCAAACGGCTTAACACCTTTTCAACTGCATTCGTACAACCCGCGCAGTGCATTCCATTAATCTGAACTCTTTTCTTCATGATCCTTTATTGATGATCTTTATAATTTTCTGATGTAAAGATACGAACATAACTTAGCCATCCTGTTACAGAGGAAAAATCAGAATGTGTAAAATTTTTGGCTAAATCTGATCCAGCGACTTGCGTGATTTTCGGTCAGACTTTTTATACTCAGTCACCGTCATTCCCGTAACTTTTTTGAATTGGTTGGAGAGATATTGAACACTGCTGTACTTTAATTTCCAGGCAATCTCACTGAGCGTCCAGTTATTACCTAATCCGAGCAGTTCTTTTACTCTTTCAATTTTCATCTCAATCAGATGGGTCTCAACGGTTTCACCGGTCTGTTCAGAGTAGATCTTGCTGAGATAGGAGTAGTTGTAATCGGTTTTCCCTGATACAAATACAGATAATTTTTCAGGATTCTGCTCGCTCTCCAGATGTTCAACATAATTTATGAGGGCAGATTTTACTTCATTAACCAGCTCCGTTTCGCGGTCTTGAATCAGTTCAAAACCTTTATTCCGGAGTTGATCGCTAAAAACGGACATCTCACTGTCGCTAAGCTTTCTGTCAAGATATACGGATCCAAGCTCTACTTCTGCATCGGGTAAATTCATCCCCGAAAGAATGTCAGAAACAGACTCCACACAGCGGGGGCAAACCATATTTTTCACAGATAGCTTCATACATTCTCAAACGAATGCAACGGATATAAAGTACGTCATTCAACAGTTACGCTCTTAGCCAGGTTCCGGGGCTGATCAACATTACAGCCACGGTTCACGGCAATATAGTACGATAGAAGCTGAAGCGGAATGACCGTTAACAATGGTGAAAAAACATCATACGTAGAAGGAATGGAGATCGAATACTCCGAAAGTTCTTTCACATCGCTGTTCTCTTCATTCATAATAGAAATGATCCTTCCCTTTCGCGCTTTAACCTCTTCAATATTCGAAATCATCTTGTCGTTGGTATGATCGGTTGCCGCAATAACTACCACGGGCATCATCTCATCGATCAAAGCGATCGGTCCGTGCTTCATCTCCGCTGCAGGATAACCCTCCGCATGGATGTAAGAAATTTCTTTCAGTTTCAATGCTCCCTCAAGCGCAACCGGGAAATTGTAACTTCTTCCCAAATAAAGAAAGTTTGGGGCATACGTAAACATCTTTGCCATCTCTTTGATCGATTCATCACAATCCTTAAGGATCTGCTCAACCTTGGCAGGAATTGCATCAAGCTCTTTAAGATATTTTTTCGCTTTCTCTTTGTCGATATGGCCTTTTTTGATACCAAGTGCCAGGGCCATCATTGTTAGCACCACAACCTGGGCAGTAAACGCTTTGGTTGAAGCCACTCCGATTTCAGGTCCGGCGTGGGTAAACACACCCGCATCCGTTTCTCTTGAGATGGTTGATCCAACTACGTTGCAAATCCCCAGAACCATCGCACCGCGCTCTTTTGCCTCTCGAAGTGCTGCGAGTGTATCGGCCGTTTCACCGCTCTGAGAGATCACCAGCATCACATCCCCTTCACCAATCAACGGATCACGATATCGAAATTCAGACGCATACTCTACTTCAACAGGTGTTTTTGCCAAATATTCAAACAGGTATTCACCTACCAACCCGGAGTGCCAACTGGTTCCGCAAGCAGCAATCACTATGCGATTAGCATTAGCCAGATCATCCATTACATCAGCAATACCGCCAAGCTGGACGGTTCCGTTTTCAGGATCAATCCGCCCGCGCATGCAATCGGCCATGGATCGGGGCTGCTCAAAAATTTCTTTCAACATAAAATGCGGATAGCCCGCCTTCTCAATCTCTTCCAGGCTGATGGCCAGCTCATGTACCTCTTTAGTGAGAGCTACATCATCGATAGTTTTTACTTCATAACCACCTTTTGTAACAACTGCCATTTCTCCATCATCGAGATAGACAACTTTGTTAGTGTACTCTACTATCGGAGAAGCATCAGATGCAATGAACATCTCATTTTCACCAATTCCCAAAAGCAGCGGAGATCCCTTTCGAGCGATATATATCTTTTCGGGGGTATCCAAATGCACAATTGCCAACCCGTAGGTACCGACAATCTGCTTTAGTGCTAACTGAATTGCCTGCTCAAAAGTGATATCATTTGATGATGTAAAAATCTCTTCCAGAAGCTGGGCAATGATTTCGGTGTCGGTCTGACTCTTGAACGTCCGTCCTTTTTCAATCAGCTTCTTCTTCAGGGAAGTATAATTTTCGATAATTCCATTGTGAACAACCGCGATTTTTCCGGTCTCACTCAGATGAGGGTGCGAATTGATATCATTGGGTTCTCCGTGTGTTGCCCACCGGGTGTGCCCAATTCCGATATTACCAGCCAGATGATTCGCTTCTACCATCTTTCCTAGATTTGCGACTTTTCCTTTCCCTTTCTGAATATTCAGTTCGCCGTTGAGAATGGCAACGCCGGCTGAGTCGTATCCTCTGTACTCTAATCGTTTCAATCCTTTAATGAGTACTTGGGATGCGTCCCTGCTTCCTATATAACCTACTATTCCACACATAAATATCCTGTCAGTATTTTTTTATCAGCTACTCTTTTAGCCGTTTTCGCTCTTATGTTCTGTTTTTCATCATGTACCTCTATTTTATATGGTACACAATCTTCATAACGATTGATCAAATTTTTTGCGTTATTTAAACGTCCATTACTTTAATTTGATCAATTTAAATTCCCTGAAAAAGGAAACAATAATATAATGAAATTACAATACTCCTTTTTTGAAGATAATTGTCTGGAAAATTTTCATCCGTTGACTTTAACCCGCCCGGTTTACGACTTGAGAGTGGGTATTTACACACTTGCTGAAAAATGGGGTTATGCACTCGGGCTATCCGAAGACACCCCACTGTGCGGTCCATCCCGGCAGCATTTAAAAGGTGTTTTTCATGAACCATCTGTTGAGAAACATCACGACGCTGTGTTATGGATTAATCCCCGCTTCCTACCGAATGTACACTTAAAGAAGAAAATAGCGGAATTAGAAATTTCACAGGGACTTACATCCGGTTCTAATTTAGTTGCAGCCTTGGTCACTCCCCAAATACACAATAATTGGGTTGAAAACGGAATTGATAAAAAATCAGTGGAAACTTCAGAAATATATACTGATGATTATACGGTATTAAAAAACATCTGGGAGCTATTTCAAATAAACGGGCAGGAGATTCGGGAAGACATTCACCGCGCCGGAAAAATTGCCTACGGGGATGAAAAAATCTATCCGCACACACTCTTCGTAAACCCTGATCAAATCTACATTGATGAGGACGCAATCATTGAACCGGGTGCCATGCTGATAGCAGACAAAGGTCCTGTCTATATCGGGAAAAATGCTCACATTATGGCCAATTCTGTCGTGCGTGGTCCATCTGCCATTGGAGAAAAATCGGTGGTGAAAATGGGAGCAAAAATTTATGAAGAGACAACAATCGGTCCTGTTTGCAAGGTTGGCGGGGAAATCTCAAATGTAATTTTCCACTCCTATTCAAACAAAGCCCACGACGGTTATGCCGGCAACTCTGTATTCGGCCAATGGGTGAATTTAGGAGCAGATACCAACACATCAAATCTCAAGAACAATTACAGCACCGTAAAAGTAACGGAGTGGACTTCCGGAAAAGAAATTGATACCGGTCAGCAGTTTATCGGAACCATTATGGGAGATCACAGCAAGACAGGAATTAACTCAATGCTGAATACAGGCACACTATGCGGTGTCTGTTGTAACCTGTTTTCTGACGGTTACCCACCTAAGTTTATTCCATCCTTCAGCTGGGTGAGTGGCCAAAACATTGTTCCCTACCATTTTGAAAAAGCCATTGATGCTATGGAAAAGATGATGGCAAGGAGAAAAATTAAATTAACACCTGCATACAAGAATATGATGCAGGCACTTTCCGATTCTACTAGTTTCTGACCTAATCCCGGATTTACTTAGGGGTTTGGCGGTTGGCAGTGGTCTACATCACAGTGCACTTTAAATTTTACCGGAGTTATGTTCAAACGAATTACCGATACATCCCGACTTGGCTTATATCTCGGATTCATTCTCTTTTTGATCGTTCTACTACTGCCTGCTCCAGAAGGTCTCGACCCTTCTGCCTGGAAAACCGCAGCCGTTGCTTTATTAATGGCAGCATGGTGGATCTCAGAGGCAATTCCAATTGCAGCTACCGCGCTGATACCCATCGTACTGTTTCCTGTGCTTGACATCTCCCCAATTGCAGATGCAACCACACCCTTTGCGAACCCATTGATCTTTCTCTTTATGGGTGGCTTTATCATTGCCATTGCCATGCAAAGATGGAACCTTCATAAGCGTATAGCACTCAATATTGTAAATGTAGTCGGGGTAAAACCTTCATCCATCATCATAGGTTTTATCATTGCCTCTGCTTTTCTGAGTATGTGGGTCAGCAATACCGCTACAGCTCTGATGATGTTACCTATAGCTGTGTCGATTCTTCAGTTTGTCGAAAACAAGAGTGATGACGGTAAACATGTCGTTACAAACTTTGAAATTGTGTTGCTATTATCCATTGCGTACGCTTGTAACATAGGCGGAATCGGTACGCTAATCGGAACGCCTCCGAATGCACTCCTGGCTGCTTTCATGCTCGAAAATTATGGTGTTGAGATCAGTTTTGCCCAATGGATGTTGATCGGTGTACCGCTTGTTCTCTTGATGTTACCAATCATGTATATTCTGTTGAGCCGTTTCATTTTCCCAATTAAAATGAAAGAGCTGCCGGGCGGCAGATCGATCATACTAAATCAGTTGAAAGAGCTCGGATCAATCACTACACCTGAACTCAGGGTTGCGATCATTTTTACAACTACAGCCCTTCTGTGGATTTTCCGCCCGCTGATATCAGAAATTATTCCGGGGCTCTCTGATGCCGGAATCGCCATAACGGCCGGCGTTGTTCTCTTTATAGTTCCGAACGGAAAATCTTCAGGTGGAAACCTATTGCAGTGGAATAATCTTCGGGATCTGCCCTGGGGAATTCTGATCCTTTTTGGAGGAGGTTTGAGCCTTGCTTCCGCTATCAGTTCAACCGGCCTGGCCGCCTGGATAGGTGAGGGAGTAAGCGGGCTGGATGCGCTCTCAATAATTTTTCTTCTTTTTGTTGTGATCATGATCGTCGTTTTTCTTACTGAAATCACCAGCAACACGGCTACTGCCGCTGCGTTTCTACCCATCCTTGCCTCATCAGCCATCGGGATTGGTCAAAACCCATATCTGTTTGTCATACCGGCAGCTATTGCCGCAAGCTGTGCGTTTATGCTACCGGTTGCCACTCCCCCAAATGCCATTATTTACGGCAGTGGAAAAGTATCTATCCCACAAATGGCAAAAGCCGGTTTATGGTTAAACATAATCGTTTCAGTCATTCTGACTCTCGCCTGCTATACACTATTTGCCTATGTATTTGGGATTGAAATTGGAATCATACCAGACTGGGTCAATTAAATATCATGAGCCCACTTCTAGTCATAACTTTTGCTATGCTTCTTCAGACAACTGAACAGGTTCATGACAAAAAGACTCCCATGGATATTCAGCGGATAGAATCGCATATAACAATTGACGGTATTCCCAATGAACCGGCCTGGGAGGAAATTCGTCCCTTCCCAATGACTGTATATCAACCGGTTTACGGCGGCGAGATGTCAAATCCTACAGTCATCAAAGTAGCTTACGATGATGAGTATCTCTATGTGTCGGGACAACTTTATGATTCTGAACCCGATAGAATTGTAGCCAACACTCTGTACCGCGATCGCTACAGCGGAGACGAAACATTCGCCATTATCCTGGATTCTTACAATGACAACGAGAATGCCAAGTGGTTCTTCGTAACCCCCACCGGTGTGCGTGTCGACCAACAGGTTTCCAACGATTCTGAAGGCTCCAACTCTTTTAACAGAGACTGGAACACATATTGGGATGCAGCAGCTCAAATCACAGATGATGGCTGGTTCGCAGAAATTCGTATCCCCTTTTCCACGCTTGGTTTTCAAGAAATCAATGAAGAGGTCATCATGGGACTTATCGCTTATCGCTGGGATGCACGGCGAGCCGAACGGCATATCTTTCCCGATATCGCTCCTGAATGGTCCAGAGGATTTACCAAGCCGACTCAGGCTCAAAAAGTACGTTTTTCCGGGATTGAGTATCAAAAGCCGGTATACATCACACCTTATCTACTTGGCGGATTCGACCAGACAAATTCACTGAACTCGAATGGAGACACCTATCAAACCGAAACCAATTATGTAACTGAAGCCGGACTGGATGTAAAATATCCTATCACCGGAAATATGAACCTGGACATCACGCTTAATACCGATTTTGCACAAGTTGAAGCGGACGAAGCCCAGGTGAATCTCTCCCGAACACCTCTCTTTTTTCCCGAAAAAAGACAGTTTTTCCAGGAACGGTCCGATATTTTTGATTTCAACCTCGGCGGTAATAACGCACTGTTCTACAGCCGCAGAATTGGACTTGAACAGGGTCAACAGGTAAGAATATTGGGTGGTGCACGATTGGCCGGCCGGACAGGTAAATGGGACATCGGAATATTGAACATGCAAACCGATCGACTCGATGAACTTGATCTCCCATCAGAAAATTTTGGGGTTTACAGAGCCAAGAGAAACGTTATCAATCAAAATTCCCATGCCGGCGGGATGATTACCAATCGACTGGGCGGAGATGGAGGTTATAATATAGGTGCAGGTTTCGATCTGCTTTACAATTTTAGTGGCAGTCATTACCTCGATCTGAAAACAGCCACAACCTTTGATGACAAAACAGACTCTGATTTGATCGAACAGTCCCTATTTCGAATCAATCTGCTAAAAAGAACATCCAGAGGATTTTATTATGATTTTGCCGCTATTCGCTCAGGAGTCAACTATCTGCCAGAAGTTGGATTTAATTCCAGGTTAGACTACACCCAGATTGACCTTGAATTGGCATACGGCTATTTCAGTCCGGCTGAATCACTCATTCGTATTATCAACCCGGCATTAGAAAGTTCTCTAATCCTTCGAAATGAAGATCGTTCAGTTGAATCTTTTCGATTAGAACAGCCATGGCAAATCGAATTTAAAAACGACACCGAATTTCAGATAACAACCAGTCTTTGGTACGAAGACATTAGATCACCGCTCTATTTCAGTGATAATGCATTTGTTGAACCGGGTAATTACACTTTTTGGGGAGTTGAGGCTGACTATGGTATGTCAAATTCCCGACAACTCAGAGCTTCGGTTTCAGGACAAGCCAGAAAATTTTATGACGGTGAACAGTATACCGTACAATTCTCACCGGCATGGAACCCTTCCAAACATTTTGAGATTAGTGCAGATGCCGAGCTGAATTACCTCCATTTTTCTGACAGAGATCAATCGGAATACCTGCACCTGTTCAGAATCCGATCCCTTGCAGCTTTAAACTCCCAGCTTTCACTTCAGGTTCTCTCCCAATACAACCATCTCACCAAACAGTTTGGGACCAATGCAAGGTTCAGATACAACTTCAGTGAAGGGCATGATTTCTGGATTGTTTACAGTGAACTGAGCAACAGAGACCTGAACCGGGTTACACCTGCCCTTCCTAGTTTTGAAAACCGAACAATGCTGGTAAAGTATACGTATTCGTTTTATTGATCTGTTAAAAAAAGACTAAAACTCTTTGCACGAATATGAGGCGTGCCACGTGTTCGCTTAAAGAGATCATCCAACTCAGGCCAAAACTTAAAAAGCTCTAGTCCACGCACTGCAAGCCGCTTACATCCTGTAGCTTCTGCAGCCTTTCAATGGTATACGGAACATTAAATGCATGTGTCCAGCCAAAAATCCTCAAGCCGTTTGAATAGGTCCAGATTGGAAGCCGTCCGCGAAATGACGGGCCCTCTCCGGCAGAAGGTAGCCGGCTGATCGACTCTAAATCTTCTGCCAGTTCACCCTGATTATCATAAGATAACACCGCATTCGGCATCTCATCAACCGGAAGATATCTGGACCGGTAGCAGGCTTCAGTCATATATTTATCTTCGCCTGTCAGATCATACCCAACTATCAGTGCATGGATACTTGAGAGGTACGACTCCATATCGTGATCGTATGGTGCGACATTGTAGAGACTGCGTGCATTTTCAATCAGAGCGCGCTCCAGATCAGGGCGATCAAACATCTGCAATACCTTACTTAACCCGTGTGATATATAGTTCTGTGAATAACCATATCGATCAATGACAATCCGTCCACCTTGTCTTTTCTGAAGGTTCAGCATTCTCTCAATCCTGTCGTTCAGCTCTTCAAGGTATGATTCATCCTTCGTGGCATCATAGAGCTCCGCCAAATTCCAGATGGAGAGATAAAGTCGCCTTCCCGTCAGTCCGTGCCCTCCGAAAATTCTTCGCTCGTAATAGTCTCCGGTAAGACGGGCAACATCCAGTCCCCTGTGGTAGCCGTCCAGGTAGTATGAAGCAATCCATCCGGGAACCCAAACGTGTGCAGATAGCATGGAAACCCACTGCTGACCTGCATGGCGGCGTCCCATTCCAACATATGGGTCAATCTCGGGCTGCATTTCAGAATCAAACCAATCGAGGGAGCGATTGGTATCACCCCGGTATCTGTCAGGCCGTGGCCAGTGGGTATTGTCCACGTCCATTGTATGGCGGCTCATTGCCTTTGCCATATCGTACATTTCAACATCCGCGGTTCTCATAAACTGCATCCACCATTGAAAATCCATTGCCGGCTCGTTATTGGCCCATTGCAGCCAGGTGTTATTGAAGTAGTAATTCCGGACATCTCCGTAGTCAAACATTCCATACCACGGTTCCCACTTCTGGTTGAAAAGCATCCACTCATATTTATACTGAAGACTTCTCTCCAGCTCTTCAAATCCTGTTTCGGTTCCGGCAAAATTACCATACACTCCGGATCGGCTGTACCACTCCGCGCCGGCATGGGCAACAGGAGAGTTAACCAATGCCATCACTTCAGACCGGATTTCCTCAGCATCTTTGTCTCCCTGATGAAAGTTGAGGATTACTTCGGTTGTTTTTGTCAGACCCTGGGCAAAGTTACCAACCATTCCCCCATCCGGTTCTGTGTTTTCCCTGGCAAAACTCATTGGTTCCTCATTCGGTGACCAGGTGTATGCATGGAATGTACCCGACTCCGTATTGACGCTTAACTCGTTCGGATACTCCTCCACCATATTTTTTATCGCAAAGGTCACGCCTCTGTCACCATCTGAAACCGACATCCAGCCTTCAGATTTCTCACCGGTCATCTCAACATCACTGCCACTTATTTCTGCAATAAAGCCATCCATGCGCTGATTTTCATCTGAAACAGGCATCGGTGATAGACGAGCAGCCTCCGGTCCCGTTTGAAATACGGAAACTATTTCATCGTCAGAAGGCTGATGTTCAAAATAATCTGTTTCTCCATCTTCCCACCATTTTCCTGTTTCCAGGGCTGATTTCACACTCTTCGTCCCGTTTAAATGAAATTGTAAACCAAACCCGGCTGATGCTATTCGATCTTTTGGCTGAGTGATTCCCTGATCCTGAGATCGCTCTTCCTCATCAACCAGTAATTCCGTTTGCGTTCCAATATCTTCATGCTGCCGGCCATTCAGCGGTTCACTATTGTCCGGTTTTCCGGTATATGTTAGTGTGTGCAGAACTTTCAAATAGGGTTTGCCCGCATACGCGTGGATATAGGTTACAAATGGTGAGTTTTCATGATCATCACGCTCATATTCATACTCTCCTTCGACCCGTAAAATCGCGTGCATCGGCCCGGATCCTTTTTCTATATAGTGCTGATGAACCACTGCCTTTGAAGTATCTATACCGGCATCATCCATAATACTTAGAAACGACCACTGTTGATCATCCATCAGGTCCAAAAATGAACCGCGCTGAGGTAATCCGCTTGCTACGATATGATCATCTTCAAAACCATCCTCATCTGAATTGTAGTAAACTCTATCTATGAAACCCGATCCGCCCTTATCAACTCGAATTTTGAGTGGTCCTGTTTCAATTTCAGCAAACCCGTTGTCACGCTGATTATTTTTAAACATGATGGGACTGTCTGTGAAAACACTCTGTCTGACGTCCTCCCCATACTGAACTGTATATTGTTCAGAATCATCAGCAAAAAAGAAAATCCAGAGCCATTTTACACTTTCGTCAGCCGGTAACCAGCTGGTAACCTCCGTGGTTTGTATAGCAATCTCCTGCCCCTCACTGTTCAACACTCGCACGTGGTCAGCCGACTTCAATTCACCTTTCTGGAATGGGATCCCGAACTTGACCGGTGCGCCATTTTCTGCCTGCTGTACCTGAATGGTTAATTCGGGTACAGACTGAGCATAAGCCGAGAGTAATGACAATTGAATGAATAAGGCCAGAAACAAAAATGACAGGAATCTATTCTTCATTGTTTTCGGTGTATTTAACATTGATATGATTTGCACAAAGTGCTGCGGCTCCTAAAACCGCAATATGTTTCGTTTTTGATACCGTTATTTCCACATTAGTGAGTGAGTGAGGAAACCCAAAGCTTTTCAGTTCCTGTTCAAATCCGTGCTCAAATAGTGGGAAGGTTTCACTGACAGAGCCACCTAAAATAATCGATTCAGGGTCGTATGTATAGAGTACTATTTTAATCGCTTCTGCAACGTGGCCACCAAATTTCTGAAAAAGTTTTCTAGATGCAGAGTCTCCGTTTATTGCTTTTTCGTAAATCTTTTCCCCCTTCACACCCACAAGACGTGTAAAAAACTGGCCACTGCAGTAGTGCTCTAATATGGATTGCTTATAAGGAATCATGCCAAATTCACCTGCCCCGCAATTTCTGCCCTCATAAAGCTTTCCATCTAAGATGATGCCGCCGGCAAAACCGGTACCGATTATCAGGCCGATCATGTTGTTTTTGCCTCGCCCATTACCGAAAATCCACTCCCCAAGTGCAAAACAGTTTGCATCATTGTTTAGAAAAACCGTTTTACCGGTTTTCTCTTCGAGGAGATCTTTAAGGTGTACTTTTTCCCATCCCGGAATATTCTGAACGTCGTAGACGATGCCTTCATCCGAATCAACTACGCTGGGAACACCAATTCCGATATGATCTGCCCCGTCATCAACAGTTTTGATCATCTCATCCATTTTGTTCAAAATGGACATCACCGACTTATCTTCAGGAAGTTTGCACGTCTCCAGACGTTCAAGTTTATCACCCCGAACCAAACCGACTCGCAAGTTTGTGGCTCCTAAGTCGATTCCTATTACCGGCTGCTTAAACTTGTTATACTTTGACATTTGATCTCTAAAAATGAATTGAAGAAAAAAAGCCGACCGGCTGCCATACCGACTCGGCTTAGGTACGTTATGAAGAGTATTGGTTAATTTCCTAGCATCGGGAATATCATTCTAAGTTCATCTTCTGAAGGATATCGACCGTATTCTGCTATTTCAAATGATTCAGCGTATTTGAATTGAGATGCCCGTTCTGATCCGTACCACTTCTCAAGACCGGCTCTCTGCTCGTCCGACATCTCTCGGTTTACCCAGCGCTGCCTGAGCCATTCAAGCCGTTCATCCGGGTCTTCAGGTACATCTTCCAGGGTATGATTTGTCCACGGAAGCCATTCATACATTTGAGATGTATGTGCATCCAGTCCGGCAAGTTTTGTGTCAATCACATCATCAACCCCGACAACAACATCATGGCTGAACGGATTGGGCTTGCTGAAACCATCCTGCATGTAGAAAAATACAGGGTTATTTGGCAGCGGTTCGGTGTCCGGTGCAACATTTGGCACAATCACCATATAGGATGCATCGATCACCAACTGACCTGCATTTCTATGATCCGGGTGGTAGTCATTCGGGCGGAGGCCCAACACTACATCGGCATTCCAGTCGCGGATTGCACGAATTACATCCTTTCGAATATGAAGTTCCGGCAATAGTTCACCATCGTGATGGTCAAAAACTTCATACTCTTCAATTCCCAGCCTTTTAGCTGCTTCTTGTGCTTCTGCGCGTCTTCTTTTTCCAAGAAAGCCGCCCCCTTCTTCATGATGCCCGGCATCACCGTTGGTCAGAGAAAGAAATTTAACTTCATGTCCCATCTCAGCCATCATGGCTGCGGTTCCACCCATTTTTGAATCGGCATCATCCGGGTGAGCAAATATGGCTATAACTCGGAGAGGAGTATCATCCGACGTGTTAATTTGTGCTTTTGAAATCGATGCACATGCAAACAAAAGCACAACCGCGATTAATACATTTTTCATCATACTCATTTTTCAACTGATTTAGGTTTTAAAGAAACCCGGAATAACAAATTCTGTTATTCCGGGCCGAGGTCAGATATTATAAGGGATTCTGAGTGAGTTCTCCGGGAGCTGCATCCAATTCACGCTGTGGAATTGGGTAAAGCAGGCGAATATCATCAGGTGTATAACCTTCATCTGACAGGTAATCCGCCATGACCTGTGGAGCGACTCCTAATCGTACGAGGTCCGGCCACCGCTTATTCTCCCCTACAAACTCACGTCTTCGTTCGAGAATCAGAATTTCCTCAAAACTTTCCGGTAAAGTTGCCGAAGGTGTTGTGAGTCCGGAACGTTCACGAACTTCATCAATCAGGTCATACGCTTCTGTGCTTTCGCCAATCGCTTCTGCAAGCATCAGAAGCACATCGGCATATCGGAACACGATAAAGTTTACGTCCGAATCGAATGCAATTGACTGACTGGCATCGTACTTGTTCAGATATTCATCACCGTCTTCATCAATTCCAATTGTTTCGAATCGATCATCATCCGTTTCATCGTATGCGTCCAGCAGATCATCTGTAACTGCCTGTGGAGTGTTACCGCCACCGACTCCGCCTGAGATTGACAGATCCGGTGAGTAGTATTCGGTAAAACCACTGCCTGTACCCTGTCCTCCAGATTTGTATTGAAGCTCAAATATTGATTCAACGTTATTCTCATTAGACGGACCCCAAATGTCTTCATAGTTTGGTACGAGTTCATACTCTTGCGAGTCTACAACCCGGCGCAGTGCTGTTTCTGCCTGGCCACTGTTTCCATCAGTCAAATGAACGAGTCCGAGCAGAGTAGCAGCAGCGCCGCTGGTTACACGTCCCACATCACCGCCTGAGTAAGAATCGGGAAGCAAACCTTCTGCCGTTTCCAAGTCGGAGATGATCTGATCGTAGATTACATCAGCTGAAACCTGATCGATTTCGACATTTGGAGAAGTAACCTCTTCTAGCTGAATAGGTATATTCCCAAATGTTACCGCCAGGTTGTAATACACAAGTGAGCGAATAAACAGTGCTTCACCGGTGATACGATCTGCCAGTGCCGGAGCATCAAAATCCACATCATCAATTCTGTTGAGTATGGTATTTGTATTTGCAATCACCTTATAACCTCCGGCCCAGGTGTCTTCAAGCTCAGTAGCGTCCGGGAGCTCTTCAAATCGTGTAATACGCTCAAGCGACTCTGCAAGACCCGTAGCCCCGCCGTCATTCAACGTATTATCCGATCGCATTTCATGAAGCAGCATCAGGTTCCTGCCATACAGGTCATTATCAGCCAGCCCGGCGTAAGCACCGTTTATGGCTACTCTGAAATCTGAATCGGACTGATAGAAGTTCTCTACATTACGTTCCGACTGCGGAGCGAGAATGGTAAAATCATCTCCGCACGAAACTACCAAAATCAATGCCGGGATTACCAGCAATATTGTTTTTAATCTATTCATAATATATACCATAGTTTCTTTTAGCAATTAAAAGGAGATGTCAACACCAAACTGAAAGGCTCTTGACAGCGGGTATGCACCGTAGTCCTCACCCGGTGTTAAACCGTTTCCGGGCTGAAGGTTCACTTCGGGGTTAAATCCGATGTAGTCAGTCCAGATTGCAACGTTTGTCACGGATCCGTAGAATCTGACATTCTGCGCAAAGTTTGAAATCAGTGACTGGGGCAGATTATACCCAACCGTTATGTTTTTCAGTTTGATATAAGAACCATCTTCAACCTGATAGGAGGACGGACGGTTATTGTTACCACCTGAGACTCTCTCAGCTTTTGGATGCTCACCGTTTCCTGGATTTTCCGGTGATCTCCATCTGTCGTTCAGGACCGCATAACTGCCAAAGTTTGCTTCCCCATTCTTCAGGTGGCGAGCAGTTAGGTTTAATACATCTCTACCCTCAACACCCTGAATAAAGAAACTGAAGTCAACATTTCGATAATTAAACCGATTCGTTATACCCCAGGTGTAGTCCGGTTGATAATTGCCAATTATTTTGCGGTCATCTGCATCAATGACTCCATCTTCGTTCACATCTCTGAACTGAAAGTCACCCGGTGTTGGGTCTCCTTCAAGATCTTCAGGAGCATTGTCGATTTCCTCTTGTGTTTGAAATATGCCTACCACTTCATAGCCGTAATAGCTACCGATGGCATCTCCAACACGTGTAATATGACGAACACCCGCTGCTCCTGGTACCAGAATTGGATCTCCCTGGTTACCAAGCTTTTTAACTTCATTGGAGTTGGTTGAAAAGTTGAAATCTGTTGACCACTGGAAATCGCCAACCATATTTCTTGAAGTTACCTGAGCTTCAAAACCTTTGTTCTCAACTTCACCAATATTTGTGAGTGCTCGGGTAAAACCGGTTACTGCCGGAATGTTGACCTCCAAGAGTAAATCTTCCGTATTGCTTATGTAGTAATCAAATGATCCGTAGATCCTGTCTTCCAGCAGAGCGTAATCGACTCCCATATTCAGCTGTTTGGTTGTCTCCCACGTAAGCTCCGAGTTTCCTAAAGTGGAGAGCTCAGCGCCGGAAACCGTTTGATCGTCAAACACATAGTTCGATTGTTCTAACAAGCCGATGGAACCGTAGTTCGGTATCAAAAAGTTACCGGTCACACCGTAACTCACACGAGGTTTCAGCTCACTAAACAGCTCCTGATCTCCCATGAACGGTTCTCGGGTCATTCTCCAACCAAATGAAACGGATGGGAAAACACCGGTTTGATTATTCACACCAAACCTTGAAGATCTGTCAGAGCGAATCGTACCTGTCACCAGGTATCGATCTTTAAATACATAGTTCAGTCTGGCAAGGTAGGAGACTAATGACCACTCCTCAATAAATTGAGACCCATTGGTAATCTGTCCGCCATTTACTGTTTTGATCTGATCATCGGGGAAATTCTGCGCTTCTACTGAATTTCTCTCATCCCGTTGCTTTTGCACAGTATAACCGGCAACTGCATCCAGGCGGTGATCGTCACCAAAAGATGTTTGGTAGTTCAGTGTATTTTCCCACAGCCAGTTGAAACTCTGAGCGGAGGCTGACTGGCCAAACGGTCTTGGGTCACCGCCACGATAGTAAAGCTGAGTTCCCTGATAATAGGATCGCTGATAATTGTCAATGTCATAGCCAACCATCGATTTGAACTGCAGATTATCCATTAGCTGATATCTACCACTCAGATTACCATAGATCCTGTTATTAGCAATTCGCTCGTCAATATAATCCCGAACAGCGATTGGGTGGTTCGTTGTTGTCATTCCACCACCGAGATCATTATGACTTCCTTCAAGCTGCCTATAGGTTCCGTCTTCATTGTAAGGATCAACAACTGGAGACTGAGTCATAGCGGAATAGATAATTCCGGGAGGCGTCCCGAAATAGGGTGCTCCGGCAGGCTTTCTGTCGTGTTCGGTAAATGCTCCGTTCACAGTAAGCCCAAGTTTTATTCGCTCAGACAAGTCTGCATTAATATTTGAATTTATGGAATAGCGGTTAAAAGCTGATCCCTCAACGATACCGGTCTGATCCATGTAACCACCACCAACAAAGTAAGTTACATTGGAAGATCCTCCACTGATCGACATGTCATAATTTTGCAACACGGATTGATCCAGAACCAGATCCAGCCAATCGGTGTCTGTTCCGTCCCAGTTTACATACTGATCAGGAATAATATGACTGCCCTCAACTGCGCCTGACTCCAATCTTCCGGCATTGGTATCGGGATCGTATTGTGGATTATAAAACGGACTGTCAGGATTGGTCGGGTCTTGCTGACGCAAGTAGGTATTATTCCGTGCATCTTTGGTATAATCAATAATCTCCTCAGCATTCATTAAATCAGGAACATTAAAAGGAGACTGAACACCCAGATATGTTCTGAAATTAACCTGCGGAGCTGAATCCTTTCTACCCTGTTTGGTCGTAATCATTACAACACCATTAGAACCTCTGGACCCATAAATAGCAGCCGAGGAAGCATCTTTTAAAACCTCAATGGATTCAATGTCATTTGGGTTGAGTGTAGACAGCGGATTGGCTCTTGGCGGCTGAAATGACGCTCGCTGAGAACCAATAGCTCCCTGCTGATTATAATTCTGCGATAACGGAACCCCATCAATCACATAAAGCGGATCGTTTCCTGCAGAAATGGAACCGGTACCTCTGATTACAACCTGAGGAGAAGCTCCCGGCTCACCCGTTGATTCAGCAACATTAACACCAGCCAGGCGTCCCTGAAGTGCACTGTCAAAACTTGAAACCGGATTATTCTGAATAGTTTCTGCAGGAATTGATGCGACAGACCCTGAAACTTCTGTTCGCTGCTGAACACCATATCCAACAACCACCACATCTTCCAGCATAGCCACATCAGATTCCATTTCGATATAGAATTCTGTTTCGTCACCAATGGTTACTTCCTGCCTTACATACCCGACATAGGAAAATGCAAGAACCTCACCGCCATCCGGAACAGTAAGTGAAAAACGTCCTTCTTCATCAGTATTAGTCCCGGCTTGAGTACCTACAACAAAAACAGTTACACCCATGAGAGGCTCTCCGGTTTCTGCATCCACAACCTGTCCTTCTACATCTACCATCAACTCTTCTTCGTCAACTTCCTCCTCTTGTACTCGTTCACGAAGAACAATTTGACGTTTTGAAGTAATAACAGCTTCATAATCTGTTCCTCTTAAGATCTGTTCGAGTGACTCACCTACAGATATACTTTCATTCTGCAAAGTCACAAAATCTTCATCACTGAAAACTCCCGAATCGAACGCGATTTCAAGCTGGGCCTTCTCAGCTACATGAAAAAGCGCTTCCACAACCGAAATATTTTTAAAATCTACGGAAATGGTTGATTTTAACTCCTTTAATTGATCACTGTACTCCTTGACGGAGAAATATACCAATTGTGGCTCCGATTCCGGAGACTGTACTTGTGTAGATGCCTTGATCGGTATCAATGATGAAATCATCACCATCAATGCCAGTAAAGGCAATCCTTTTGACAACGTAACGGTCTTCATACGCGTGGGTTTTTGGTTTGTGTTAATAGTAATACTGTTTAGTTATTGATTAAAAAATGACAACCCGATCGTCTTCGATTTCAAAATCGATCTCCATTGTCAACTTCAATACATCCATGACTTCCCGAACGGATCTGGTTTTCAGATCCGCTGAAAATTCTTTTTCCAATACGCTTCTATCTGAGCCGCGGTATACCACTTCTATGTCATAAATTCGCTCTAAATGCCTAAAAACCTTCGCCAAAGGATCTTCCTTAAAAACCAATCGCCCTTCCATCCAGGCAAAATAAGTATCAAGATCCTCCGCCCATACCAAATTCAGCTTATTCTCATTTACTAAAATTGATCCTTTATATCCTTTATTGACAATCATCTTCTGGGTTGGATCAGATTCCTGGCTGACCTCTACTGTGCCCTCCCTCACTACTACTTCAATGACATCCTCATCCTGGTAGGAACGGACATCGAAAGAGGTGCCTACTACTTCAATAACTCCGCTCTGCGAATGAATACGGAAAGGCCGGTTTTTATCAGATTTGATATCAAAAAACGCCTGTCCATGTAGCTCAACTTCTCTGGAATGCTGGCTGAATGACTCAGGCATAATTAGTTTACTTGCAGCATTCAACGTTACTTTGGATCCATCTCCAAGTTCTACCCGGGCACGTTCAGCGGCACTGGTTTGTATTTCATTAAATACCGGCTCAGAAACTTTTTCTTGCTGGACCGGAGCATATTGAAGTGTCAGATATCCGGAAACAAGAGCTACGGCTACCAATGCAGCCACTTTCATCAGATTAGAGGAAACCTGCCGGCGTTTTCTGAGTCGCTTAAATTTCAAAATCCGAGCTTGTTTTGTTTTTTCAACTGTTTGTGATATGTGATCTGAAATCCGTCCCCAATCCTCTTCCAGGTTCAGTTCCTGAATCAGGGAGTCTTGCGAACGATCTTCTGAAGCTTTCCATATCTGGCTGACTGAATGAAGTACACGGCGGTTTTCATTGTTCTGTGTCAACCACTCTTCCAATAACTGTGAATCCTTATCATCCATCGTACCATCGAGGTACCGGACGATTACAGGCCATATTTCTTGCTTATCTGACATAACTTGCTTGTTTGTTACCGGGTAGACAGAGTTCAATCTCTATCCCCCCACTTTGTATAGAATTTTTTTTCTGACTTTTAAAGATCAAGACGCTCTCGTAAAAACTGAAGTGACTTTCCCATCTGATTTTCTACAGTCTTTCTCTTTATATCCATTACTTCTGCAATTTCTTTGTAGGAGAGACCGTGTTTACGGTAGAGAATGAATATGGAACGGCGGCGTTCGGGGAGTTCCTCAACCAGCTTCCAGATTTTTTGCGTTAATTCTTCAGTATTCAGATCGATTGGATGCTCCTCATCAAGTAAATCCTCATGCTTTCTCAGGCTTTCACTCAACCTTCTCTTCTGCTTGCTCTTTTCTATATGGTTCAGTGATTGATTTCTTACCGCCTGGTAGAGATATGCTTTCAATGATTGGCGAACCTCAAACTCTTCCCTGTTATCCCAAATTTTAATAAATACCTCTTGAACAACATCCCTGGCTGCATCCAGTGATCTTACATAGCTGTTTGAAAACACACACAGTTTTGAGTAGTAGGTGTGAAACATTTTCTCAAAAGCATACTGATCTCCCGAGCGAATTCTATCCACCATCTTCTCAAAGGTGTTTTCTCTGTTATTCATGGCGGAACACCTGTAAACATTTATCTGCCAACTGTATGCAATTTATCATACGAGGTACATCGAGCAATCTTTCTTAAGAACCAACTTTCATTGAGAGGGCTTAACAAATCCTTTCATGTCATCCTGCCGCATCCCGATATTATCGGGGAATTCATTGAAGGATCCCCCCATTGCAGCTTTTTTTTAGATTTAAAATTCTGATTCCGACAGCTGTCTGAATCAGAATGACCAAATTAACTGTTTTTCATAAATAGAGTTTTTCTGCACCATGCACAACAGGATTTTCACCCTCTATATGATTGTTACTTCCAAACGGATCCCAACAACTAGGGTAGATCATACCTCGTAAACCCTTCGATAGAATCATATTCAGCCAGACCAAGCTGATCGTAAAGCCTTGCGGTTTTCATGGTTCTCTCATCGGCTATCATCCAGAATTCGCGGCTTTCAGAACCCGGATACTTGGGCTGATCTTTTTGCGAAGCGTGTTTAAAGATCGCTCGTCGCTTTTTCAAACGCTCGTCCGGACTGAGGGGCACTGCCATATCAATATCACTGATATCCCAGTCCTGCCAAACTCCTTTATAGAGCCATACGTAGCAGTCGTCCATCCAATCTTCATCTTTCAAATCACTTAGAACGGTTCGTATAGAATCCCAGCAAATTCTGTGAGTTCCATGCGGATCGGACAAGTCTCCCGCAGCATAAATCTGATGCGGCTTCACATCCGTCATTACGTCTTTTATCAGTTTCAGATCTTCATCGGAGAGATGGTTTTTCTTGGCGCGCCCGGTTTCATAAAATGGCATTTCAAGAAAATGAATATTCTCTTCAGGAATCCCGGAATATCGACACGCTGCCCTCGCTTCTGCCTGACGTATTTTTGTTTTGATTTCAAGCATCACATCCGAATCGGTATCCCCCGGCTCTTTCTCTTCAACAGCTTTCCAGAGGGAGTCAAACAATTTCTGCTCCTCTTCATTTGAGCTGTACTGCGATACAAAGTCGGCATACCTCAAAGCTTCATTATCATATACAGAAATATTTCCCGTGGTTTGATAAGCTACATGAACCTCATGACCGTGTTCAGCAAGTCGCATTAGCGTGCCCCCCATGGAAATCACATCATCATCCGGGTGAGGAGAAAAGATCAGAACCCGTTTTGGAAACGGCTCTGCGCGTTCCGGCCTGTGCGAATCGTCCGCATTCGGTTTACCTCCCGGCCAACCGGTAATGGTGTGCTGAACCTGATTGAAAACCCTGATATTCACGTTGTAGGCGGGACCATAGTCCGTAACCACATCACTCATCCCATGCTGATTGTAATCCTCATCCGTCAATTTGAGAATAGGTTTTCCAACTTCCAGACTGAGCCATGTGACCGCCTTTCGAATTCGCCTGTCATTCCAGGAGCAGGGACCAACCAGCCACGGAGTTTTTCTTCGGGTCAGTTCAGAAGCCGCGGCTTCATCCAGTATCACCTTTGTATTTTCGTGCTTTTGCAAAAACGTAGCCGGTACCTGAGCGGAAATCTCCCCTTCAACCGACCGGCGAATGATCGGAGCTTTTGCCTCGCCCCACGCCATCAGGTAAATCTTCTTAGCCCGCAGAATTGTACCCACTCCCATTGTAATCGCTCGCCTTGGCACATGCTCTTCACCAAAAAAGGCGGCGGCCGCGTCTGATCGGGTCAGTTCATCAAGCGTAACCAAGCGGGTACGTGTTTTTTCCAGTGAACCCGGTTCATTGAATCCAATATGCCCGGTTCGGCCAATTCCTAAAATCTGAACATCCAGACCGCCGGCCTGGTCAATCTTGTTCTCATACTCTTTGCAATAGGGGTAAACATCACTCCGGTCGAGAGTTCCATCGGGAATATGGATATTCTCTTCCTTGATATCGATGTGATTAAAAAGATACTCATTCATAAACCGGACATAGCTCTGAAGCTCTTCAGGCCGTATCGGGTAGTATTCATCCAGGTTGAAAGTAATCACTCTCTTAAAGCTTAATCCCTCCTCTTTATATAAACGAACCAGTTCACCATACACCTGAATGGGCGTTGAACCCGTTGCAAGCCCTAAAACCGTATTTTGACCTATCTGATTACGGGCACGAATCAATCCTGCAATTTCTGATGCAACCAGTTTGGAAGCCTCACTCGCATCACTGAAAATGGTTGTATCAATCTTTTCAAAAATTTTCTGCCCGATGTGATCAAAATTGTTGTTCATGCTATTTCTTGAATTTGGAGCTCGAATTAATTGGTAGTTTTCATCTTGTAGTGTAGCAGATCGATATCAAAATCAATATCTGAAAAGAACAGGGACAATTAAAAATAATCCTGCAGCCATATTTGGCCGCAGGATCAGAGTCTATACATTCATTCCGGTTTTTCGCACTTCCGGTATAATAAATAAGTCCGGTTTATACGTATATAAGAAGAGGACATTAATCCCTTTTGGATCCAGCGCCGTCCGGAGCCCCCCTGTAGTAGCGGAAGTACTCCTCCAGACCTGTTGTTCTGCGTAGTCGTTCCATGAACTGTTCTGCTTCATCACCCGGCAGATCTTCCAGGTTTGAGCTGATATAATTATCTCTCATGGAAGTAAACTGACTTAGATGCCGCGATCTTGAACTGATTTTATTCTCGACGTAGTCTGATATATCCACTGTGGTATTGCTGCCTTCCGAACCCCAGAACATATACTCCCGGATGCTGTGCGCTTCCAGTCCTTCCTGTTCAATCTGTTCCGGAAAAAGCAAAAACCATTCGGCAGCTCGTGCTGCATCAACAGCCAGATAAGCTGCTGCCCTGTGATCTGTCTTATGCCATTTCTGATAGCCCCAGCCGGGTTCAAAGGCTATCAATACATCGGGTTTCAATTCACGAATGTGATAAACCAGCCTGCGTACAACCTCCTCTTTGTCTGCAAATTCAAGCATCCCGTCTGTATAGCCAAGGTTGATATAGTTTGACTCGGGAATTCCCAGATCGGCCATAGCAGCTAACTGTTCCTGACGGCGAATTTGAGCAAGTCGGGTCCGCGTCATGTTAGGATCGTAAGTCCCCACGTTACCGGAGGTCATCAATAAAATATGCACATCATTTCCGTTGTTCTGGAGCATGGCCAGAGTTCCGTGGCGTCCGGCATCATCATCCGGATGTGCACCAATCAGTAAAATTGTTTTACCCGTCCACTCTTCAACGGGCATTTCGGGTTGTGAAAGAGCCAGCGCCGGAAACATCAACAAACCGACAAGGATAAATTTAAATCGTTTCATTATGGTATAAATTGAGTTATTGAGTTCGCCAAAAAGTCTCGCCTGAAGTACTGACTCTTCAGCACTGGAATCTGTGACAACTGTTAGCTCGTTATCCCCCAAAAAATTTATTTTTTATACACGAAATGCTTGCAATCAGTACCGGATAGTTGCTATATTTGGAATCTGTTTTATTGCCCGAGTGGCGGAATTGGTAGACGCGTGCGCTTCAGGTGCGTATGCCCTTACGGGCGTGGAGGTTCAAGTCCTCTCTCGGGTACAGAAAAATTTATAAAGCCTTGCAGGTGAATAACTTGCAAGGCTTTTTTTGTTTTAATACAAACATTAGTGAATCAAACACGACCTGTTTTCAAGGACTCAAAAACAGCGGGCCCGGGGTACTCGTAATCATGTAATGTGTAGTAGAACCAAAAGCTGCACGTTTAACAGCCGATACCGAGTGAGCGCCCATGAGAAGTAAATCGGGATTCCTCATCAGCTGGCGATCCAGGATTCTCCTTCCGGGTTCCCCTTTCTCCAAAACTGTTTTTGTAACGTAGTTAAAATTGTGAGCTTTCAGATAGTTTTCTGCCATTCTTAATACATAATCCGACTCTTCAACCTTTTCGCTTAATAACCCTCCGGCCACATTTACTAAATCAATTTCAATATCCTTACCATACGGAAGCAGATGGACGAATGCTTTTAATGACTTCGCTGAAGCAGAACTCCCGTCAAAGGCAATCATCACATTTTCAATATCTCTATACTCTTCCGTTACGACCAGTGTTGGCGCAACTCCGCCTTTTACTACTTTGGCTAATGTTTGTGTGTCTCTATCCGGCTCACTGTAGAAAAACCTTGAATCTCTTCCTAAAACCAAAAGATCGTGGTACTTCATCTCTTCAATAATCAACTCAGCTGAGGCTCCTTGCTGTCTAACATCTCTATATCTTAATCCCTCTTTCTCTACAGATTTCTTGAATGTATTCATTAACTCCTGTGCAACCTTTTGAGTCTCTTCTGTCATCTCTACCCAAATTTCCCGGGCTGCATGTTCTGTTCCATACCCTCCGACGCCAATCATAGAGTGCAGATTTCCCGTATCCACAACTGCCAAGCCGGTCAGTTCCGCATCAAATCGCTTGGCAAGACGAATCGCATAACGTGTTGCCACCGGTGTGTCTGCATCCGGATCCAGTGCCACCAATATTCGTTTAATCATCTATTCTCCTCTCTCTTTGATAAATCATGAATTAGCTCTTATTTAAACCTGACTAAAGCCTAAGATTTTTGAATCTCTGTTCTATAGCGCTGGTTTTTGACAAGTCTTTCACCCAGAATTTGTTTCAACATCTCTTGGTGCAAAGCGTGTGAAGGGGACTTAATCAGTGAAGGAACTTGATTATCTATTTTCTCATTGATTTTCCACAACAGGGCACTTTCACGATTCTGCAGAATTATTTTCCCGCCTGCCTCATAAACTGATTTTGCCCCTGCAATCCCGTCCGGGCCTCCTCCCGACAGAAATACAGCCAGTAATTTATTTTTGTATGATTGAGCCGCAGATCTCAGCAGCACATCAATTGACGGACGGTTCTTATTCTCCCTGGGGCCTCGGTGGATATTCAACACTCTTCGATATCCATCACTTTTTACAACAGTATGATAACCGCCGGGCGCAATATAAATCTGACCGGGAATAAGAGGACTTTCATTTTGCGCTTCCCGAACGTTCAATTCCGTAATTCTGTCTAAATCTGAAGCAAGTTTTTGAGTATAAATTTTAGGCAGGTGTTGTACAATTACAATCGGAACAGGCATTTCCTGAGGTATTCCTGAAACTAATTGAAAAAGCTCCTTTACCCCTCCGGTACAACCGGCTATAACTATCAGCTCAACATTGGGTGAAAGCTGAAGCGTTTTTTGATCTGCCACTTTTTGAACTTCAGCGGTAGCAAATTCAGATAATTTCATGGATGCAAGACACTCTTCATTGAGATCACGCAAAATTCCGGCGAGGGGAATGACTCTTTTCCTGAAATGCCGCATGGAAAGCATAATCCCCAGTTTTTTATCCGGTTTGGTAATAAACTCTACTGCGCCTAACCTCAGTGCCTGAATCGTTATTTCTGCACCGGATTCACTTAGCGGTACCATCAACACAATGGGTAGATCCGGGTGATTTTCCCGAATTGACTTCACGAGATCCAATTCAACCTTCTCATCGCCCTCCAGCCCCAGAAAGATTACATCAGGCTGAATTCGCTTGATGGCTGACTTAATAAATTTTGGAGTAGTATTGTTAAGAGGTACAGGCGAGATGTTTTCACGCATTTCTCTAAAAATGGATACCAATATTTGTCGAATAAGCACTTCTGAATCAATGATCAGCACCTTAAGCGATTTCTTTTTCTCTCCTATCATTGGGATATGAATATATGTTGTTATTGTTTTGACGAATTGTACACCAATCTCACCAACTCCCACTATACTTACGATACTAGTCATCTCCGGATTGCAAGAATGAGAGTATTAAAATTTGCGACCGGTTAATTCATCAGTTTGAAAACGCATCAAACCAATGGAGCATCTCTTCTATACTTTACAGATTGTTTTGCAAAACCTTTGATGTCATCCTGATAATTTGGTTTCCAAAACACTGTAACAGTTTATCAAAAATCAGAACCAGGCAGATAATCTACATTAGCAGTCTTTTGTAATATTTTCACGTATGTGATTGTAATCATGGCAGTTCTTTTGTTAAACGCTCGCTTTCAGCTCAGAATGTATATTGATATCCACCTGATGATTCATTCCATCTTTTTGAATTTTTATTTTCATCACTTTTCCTGATGCCGCCACTTCACGTCCGTCAACAGTCCCCGTCAAACTTCCGGATTCCGTACCCTCTTGATTGCCAATATTTATTGTATAGAGTGTCCCATCACCATCTGGTTTATATCTGATAGTATAGGATTTCCAGCTCTTTGAAATAGCCGGGTTGAGAATGATGTAGTCACCTTCAACCCGAAAACCAAGAATTGACTCCAGCATCACACGGTACATCCAACCGCCGGAACCTGTGTACCAAGTCCAGCCTCCCATTCCGGTCAGAGGCGGCTCGCCATAAACATCTGCTGCAACCACATACGGTTCCACTTTGTACTGAAGACATTTATCAACTGTCGTTGCGTGATTAATTGGATTTACCATGTTCAGGTAACTCACGGCCTTTTCTCCCATGCCGAGTTCTGCCATGGCCTTGATGAGCCAAAGCGCGCCGTGAGTATACTGGCCGCCATTCTCACGCACACCGGGAATGTACCCTTTAATGTATCCGGGATTTTTATCTGTTTTATCAAATGGCGGATTAAGCAACCTGATAATTCCGTCAGCTTCAGATATCAGATGCTCTTCAGCTGACTTTAATGCCAGGTTAGCTCGTTTATCAGTAGCCACTCCGGAAATGACGGCCCAGGCCTGTGATATTGCATCAATCTTGCACTCCTCATTTTCTTTCGATCCAAGCGGTGTTCCATCATCATAAAATGCCCGCAAATACCACTCTCCATCCCAGCCGTCGTCATTCAATCGTTTTTTAAGTTCTGATGCTGTCAGCTTATACCTTTCAGCCCGATCATTATCTCCCATTTTTTTACAAATTGGAATAAAACGCTCAAGAGTGCTGTATATGAAAAATCCCAGCCAAACACTTTCACCTCTACCCTCCTCACCCACACGGTTCATGCCGTCATTCCAGTCACCCGCCCCAATGAGCGGAAGTCCGTGTTGCCCGAACTGTAATGAAATATCTATGGCTTTACAGCAATGCTCATAAAGAGAACCCTTTTTATCGGTTACCTGTGGCGTGAGATACACCTCGTGTTCATGATCCTCCAAAGCCCTTGATGTAATGTATGGGACCTCTTCGCTCAGAATATCAAAGTCTGCTGTGGTTCGTATGTACAGTTCAGTCACAAACGGTAGCCATAGACGGTCGTCCGTTATTTTTGATCGAATTCCACGACCGGTTGGCGGGTGCCACCAGTGAAGTACATCACCTTCTTCGAACTGCTTCGCAGCGTGGATGAGTATCTGTTTACGGGTAAGATCCCGGTCAACATGGAGCAGCGCCATGGAGTCCTGAAGCTGGTCGCGAAAACCAAAGGCACCACCTGCCTGATAGTAGGCTGTTCTACCCCATATCCTGCTGGATAAATTTTGATAAGTGAGCCATCCGTTGACCATTAAATCGATAGAAGTTTCGGGTGTTGAAACCTGAATTCTGTCAACTTTTTCATTCCAGAAGTTTATGACTGAATTCAACTCCGACTCTGCAACTTCATCATTCCTAAAGTTCATTATGACATTTTTAGCATCCTCTTCACTCTTTGCCTCACCATCAAAGAAATAAATTACTCTTTGTTCACCCTTTTGCAGATCCAGATTTACCTGAAGAGCGGCACACGGATCAGCCCCGATCGTAATGCTGTTCTCAAGATTACCGGCATTGAGTAAAGCAGCCGGATACCCGGCAGACCTGTTTCGCCCAATAAATTCTACTCGGTTTGATGTATAAAAAACTTCACTTTGGCTCTCAGGATCAAAAAGAGCTGTAAATACCGATCTGCCGGCAAACTCATTGTTGTAGTGGTTTTTAGAGATTAACGCATCTATTTCGGGATGGAAACTTGAAAGAACGTGTCGCGATGAGCTGTTCCGATTAACACCCAACACTCTGTCAGTATATCTGAATAGAGAAATTGAGCGTGATTTATGATCCAGATTCTCAATCCTAAGGCGGCTGATTTTTACAGAATCATTTAGCGGTACATAATGAGTCAACTCCTGCTTAAGATTTTCACTTTCATGGTGAATTATGGTATACCCAAAACCGTGAATCACTTCATAACTCCCACTGCCGGGAACCGGGCCGGGTGCCGGAGACCAAAAAACATTTCGGTCGTTATCACGAACATAGAATGCTTCAGAGTGTGGATCACGTACCGGATCATTGGACCATGTGGTTAATTTATTTTCGCGACTGTTTTCACTCCAGGTATATCCGGCTCCCCTTTCGGATACCATGGTTCCAAATTCTGGATTAGAAAGAATATTAACCCAGGGAGCCGGAGGAAATATATGACGGTTGGACTCAGGGTCTATTTTTATATGAATTCGGTACTCACGGCCATCACTGCCAAAGCCGCCGAATCCATTGAAAAATTTCAAACTCTCTTCAGAATATTGAAGCGGAGTATTTTCATGATGCTCAACCTGAGCGGGTTCATTTATATTTTCCTGAACATTATGCATCCAGGAGTCGGTTACCCCTCCAAGCTTGAACAGGAGCTCTTTCCCCGGAAGTTTGCGACTGAACTGAAGATGTGCAACACTGTATAGCAGTGCCAGGTCATCAGGCGGAATCTTATCCGTTCTGTGTAAAAATATTCCGCCGTATCTATTCATCAACCCGCGCTCTGTTGAGGTTTCAATAGCCTGAAGAATAGCTTCATGAACGGCATCTGCGTAACTGGGTGCATGATCATTTAATATTAACAACTCCGTCTGAAGTCCCTTCTGTCTCCAGAAAGCGTGTGCCTTCAATATTGTATGAATATGTTTGATCTGGTCTGTCTGATTAATTTTTAAAATAACCAGAGGCAGATCACCGGAAATGCCATATGCCCAAAGATCTTGCTGCAGCTTCCGGTTTTCCATCAGTATAGATGAGTCTGCACGATAATTAGGAGTTGAATAGAACAAATGCGACGCTAATTTCTGGAAGTAGTGCGCTTGTTGGGAGATAACACCTATATGGTTCAGTTCAACAGTGCTGTAAACTTCAGCCAGGTCAAACGCTCTGAATACAGCCAGAATATTATCGTACATATCAGCCATTTGTGTGGCTACGTCTTCAGAATCAGCATACCCGAGTCCGAATGAGACAACCACTTTTTCGCCCGGGCCTATTCGCACCTTTTTTCTCAAGCTTAGAATTGGATCAGAAACATTGCCCAGTGAAAGTTCTAACCGGGAGCCCGGATCCATAGCCTGAGGGTTACTTAAACTTCTGCCTCTTCCAATAAATTTTGATCGCTCTGTTTCGAACTGCAGCGGATCAGTTACATTTTCCTGATCTTCCCCGGCAAAAGTATGCACCATCCAAATCGGGGATTCCCTGTCGCTCCGGGGTCTGCGCTTGGCCAGCAATGCGTGGTGCTCGGCCAGGTAGTCGGTTTGAATAAACAACTTGGAAAATGCGGGGTGAGAATCATGATCTTTTCTGCCGTTCAAAACGGCTTCTGCATAGCTGGTGATCTCAAGTTGCCGATCTTTGTCAGAATAGTTTGTCAGCGTGATTTTCCGTAGTTCAATTGGGTAATCAGGTGATACGCATATTTCACTTGTCGTTTCAATCCATTCGTCCACCCTTGATGTCACTATTTTACCATCATGAAACCACGTGTCATATCTGTCCGGTTTTCGCTTCACGGGCTGATGGCCGGCCGACCAAAATTTCCCGCTTTCCAGATCTTTTATATAGACAAATACTCCAAGCGGATCTGTTGTCGGATCGGGATCCCACCCATTCATTGCAACTTCGTTATACTTGGAACTCCCGGTTCCGGCATGCGTCACCATGGTCGTGTAATTCCCATTTGAAAGAACATGAAGTCGCGGAGGGCTGGTATCTAAATCATCAATTCCCGCATGTTCTACCACAGGCTGAATAGCTTCCTGAATTCCCGGTTCAAGCTCCACTTCAATCGGATGTGGCTCCTTGATAGGCACGCCTCTTGGAACCTGCTCTTGCAAAATCAATTCACATCCTGCTATACGGGGGTCTGAATGGAAATAGTTTTGAATGGAATTATCATTCAACAAATTCTCCAGTGCAATCAAACTCATACCGTGGTGGTGGACCATATACGATTTAACCACTTTCAGTGTCTCTCCGCTGCTCAGCCTCGATGGTGTATAGTCGATCGCATCAAAAAAACCATATAACCCTGCACCGCCCTTTTTCTCAATTTTCTTTAAATTTTCCAGTGATGAATAGGGATCAACCGGAAGAGACAAAAATGATGCATAGGGCGCCACCACATACTCTTCAGCCAGTCCTCTTTTTAATCCCAGACCCGGAGCACCAAAAGCCCGGTACTGGTAATGCAAATCGATATTTAAATTGTAATAGGCACTTTCAGAGTAACCCCAGGGTTTACCGTTCTTTTTCCCATATTCCTGCTGCCAACGAACCACATTCTGATAGGTGTGATCCATCAGTGTTTCCGGAACACTCTTCATAAACAACAACGGCATCAAATACTCAAACATCGTACCGCCCCAGGAAAGCAATATCTCATTTCGGCTCAGACTGGTAAGCCTTCTGCTAAGCCTGAACCAATGTTCTACCGGAATATCCCCTTTTGCAATGGCAATGTAGGATGCAATTCTTGCTTCGCTGGCAAGTAAATCATAGGTACTCTTGTCAAGCTGCGCTTTATCCACATTGAAGCCTATACTGAAGAGCCCTCTTTTTTTCAGATAGAGAAACGTAAAATCCATCTCTTCAATCAGTTTTTCACAAATCGAAGCGATGTTTTCAGTCTGCGATTCCCACCTTTTCAGCAAGAGTGAGCATTGTGAATTTTTAGGCTTATTCTTCATCACCTCATCCAGCATCACAGGTGTGTATTCACTCAGTTCCAGAGTTGGATCTGCATTCAAGCATTTCCATTCCGCTAAGGATTTCTCTAGCTGGTTGAGCGGACTACCGATCCAGAATAGTAAATCCTGCATATACTGATCATCGAACTGGCTGCCCAGTGGTAAAAGATCAACGGCGCTCAGACGAGCCGCTTCCGGCTTAATTTCTCGCAATAACTCAATACCCTTTTTATCACTTCGGCTGATCTTGTCAAGAATTTCTGTTGTTGCAGATCTTATAATGTTGAAACACGGGTTACCTTCTGAGTACTCCTCTTCCAATTGATCAAATATATTGCCAACAGTCAGAACTGTGTCCTTAAATCCTTTCCAAAATTCAGAATTTAGTGCCATCTCGTTTGCCGCAGACTTAATCCCTTCCTTTAGCACAATCAATGACGCCGCTAAATTGCCGGAATCTACTGTAGAAATGTATCTGGGGTTTAAAACTTCTCCCATTTTGGTTTGATACCAGTTAAAATAGTGCCCCTTGTACTGTTCCAGCTTTTCGAGTGAAAGCAGCGTGTTTTCTGACCGGTCCAGCAATTCGCTGTATGTTATATAGCCCCTGTTGTAAGCAACAATATTTGCTACCAGTGCCAAACCGATGTTTGTGGGTGATGTCCTATCGGTTGGAGGAAGATGTGGATCCACCTGGAAATTATCCGGAGGCAACCAGGAGTGTTCTTCCGTTACCAATCGCTCAAAATAGAACCACGTTCGACGGGAATAGTCTCTCAGTTTTAGAACGTCCGGTTTACTATAACTTGGTTTTACAATTTTGATAGGCTGACTGAAATACCAAACATAAAAAGGGGCTCCTGCCCACAACAAAAAGAAGGGCACGACTGTCCATAGATATGATGGATTAACCATTGAAGCTGTAAAAAGCACGGAAACAGCTAAAATTACCTGAACACTCATCATTTTCAGGTATTCAATAAAAGAGTTCGGACTCGTTGAATCCGTTTGTGAAGCCGTAGTCCACTCAAGTAAATTTCTCTCTGACAGATTGAGGCGATAAAGTGTCCTAAAGATTGCATCCAGCTGCACAATAGCCTGATGTGGTAAAATTATAATCGTAAACAGAGCCTGTACTGTATTGATCCTCAGATTTGAACGAACTTTCTCCATGTAGAGCAACCACCGTACTCTCGCCGGGCGGTTGATAATGTCGGTTGACAAGCTTACATAGATTGGAAATGCAAGTATACCTAATGCAAACAGCGTCCAGAGCCAGGCAGACCCCGGAAGAAAAAACCAACCTGAAATAAAAAACAGAGACAGGAAAAATGGATTCATAGAGCGGCGTAGGTTATCAAATATCTTCCATTTCGAAAGAATACTGATACTGTTGTTTTCCTTACCCTGTTGAGCCGGCACTTTCTTAAAAAGCCAGGAGGCGATTTGCCAGTCACCCCGTATCCATCGATGGTTTCTTTTACTGAAACTTGCATAGGTTTGCGGATAGTCATCATACAGCTCAATATCTGAAGCAAGACCTGTTCTCAAATAGGTGCTTTCAATTAAATCATGTGACAAAATCCGGTTCTCGGGGAACCTGTTTCTCATTACTTCATGAAAAGCCCTGACATCGTAAATACCTTTTCCGGTAAATATAGCTTCACCCGCCAGATCCTGATAAATATCAGATACCGCCGTCGAATATGGATCCAGCCCGACATTTCCTGAAAATATTCTCGAAAACCAGGTCGACCTGGCAGAAGAAGGAGGTATGGATATTCTCGGCTGTATAATGGCATACCCTGCTGTGACTCTTTTTTTGTGTTTGTCAATAAAGGCGTGGTTTAATGGATGGGAAATAGTCCTGACCAATTTGATTGCGCTATCGGGAGGAAGTTTTGTATCCGAATCGAGTGTAATAACATACTTTACTTTCTCACCTTGAACGGACTCGATAAAATTACCCGCAAAAAATGAGTATGAAGTTTCCGATTCAGGGTCACACAAAAGTAAATTCAACTCTTCCAGCTTGCCGCGTTTACGCTCCCATCCCATCCAAACGCCCTCTTTTTCATTCCACAAACGATCTCTGTGCAGGAAGAAAAACTTATCTCCGTATACCGATGAATATTTTTCATTCAGTTCGGTAATTCTATTTTTGGCAGCTTCAAGTATGCCTTTATCTTCCGGTTCTGTTTCATACTTTGAATCTCGAAAGTCAGAAAGAATAGCAAATTGCAATCCCGGATGAGGATTTGCCAACGCCCGGATTTCCAGTCGATTAAGCTGATCTACAACTTCATCAGGGGAAGAAAATATAGCAGGAACTACTACAATGGTTCTGAACTGATCCGGAATCCGGTCTCTGAGATCCATTTTATGTAACAATCTGGGCGGCAGAAAAAATGCAAAAAATCTATTGACCGCCGAGACTGAAAGATCCAGGGCAGGAAACAGTGAAACAATAAGTACGCTGGTAGCAATTAAAATAGATTCACTGATGGCGTCGGTTGCAAACCACAATACAATCATCAAAACTATTGTGTGGAGTACGATGCTGAAAATATACAAGGTCGGTTGCCTTTCAAGAACTTTCTGGATTCGCTCTCTGAACGGCATGCGATATCCCAGTGTACTGACAAGCTCATTATAGCCTGCGCCGACCAGGTAATACCCGATATGTTCTTTTATAACAGATCGATTAAAGAGTGAATCTGAATCGGTATCACTTTCTTCATTGATTCTCCCCTGATCTTCAGCCATGATCAGCGCCTGTTCGGCTACAGCTGTCTCAGCATGATCTGAAAATCGGCTTAAGCGTTCTACAGATCTGCGATATCTGTCACGCGTATTAAAATCCATCTCTTTATACACGCCATAAGGATCCAGTCGAAGAATCTGATCTACAATTGAGCATTCCTCTACAAATTCTGTCCAATTGGTTTCTGATGATTCCCGAAGCGTAATCACCGCATTTTGAATACTGACCTGCAGGCGGGATTGACGTTGAGCATCAATACGCATCGCCTCTTCAACCGTAACATCAAGCTGTTTAAACCTGTAGGTGAACCACCTTTTCTGCTCATCCTGAAGTAGCCCGGATTGCTGTAACTGATTGTACAGCTCGTTAAGCACCAGTACTTTTTCCTCACCGCTGCTGTATTTCTCAACCCATTTGGAAAGTGAACTAATGAGACTCCCCGGTTCACCTATCTCTGACTTGTCAATCCCGTCGATAAACTCATGAGCATGTTTCCAGATCTTCTTTCTGAATAAAACATGAGTCGCCTTCTCTGACAATTTCTGAATAAGAATGAGTCGAATGATAATTGGAATAGCCCATATCTCTCCCAGGTTCAGGGTTCTGGCTTGTTGATAATGTTGTATATACTGGATCAGTACCTCTTCATCCACAAGGTTATCTGTGTGAATGAGATAATTCATAATCAGATCGTAAACCAGTGGGAGCCCCTCATGTTCGCCTACGGAAAGAGAGGGGAGATTTCGCTGAAATTGTCGGGGGAAATCGACTTGAACCTGAACAATCTGCTCCTGAATAATATAGAAGTTGTCGATAAGCCACTCGGCTGCAGGTGAAAGTTCCTGATTTTGTTTGGCCAGGCCTGACAGTACCTGATAGGCATCTACCAATACCTTTTTTGAATCTTCAAGAATAGGCTTGACAGGTTGTATCTTTTTTGAAGGTTTAGAAGACGAATGGATCTCAGCCAGATTTTCTGCACTCTCTTTCAAATAGTTGATGTTGTACGAAATCTTCTCCCCTTCGCTCATGCCTCTCCCTCATTCGATTATCAGATATGATTTTATACTCATCATTATCCGCTTTTCTTCCCCACAGCTGATTAAGGATTTCTTAATAAGATTCGATGGGGTTTTACTGACGTGAAGCATTTTCAGATCATTAAATCTGTTTTGATGAACTCTTTAAACCGGCATTGAGAACCTATTCGGTTATTTGTGTTTATACGAAATTTCCGCCTCATGCGTCTCACCCAAAACCTCCTCAACATGATGTCGATGAAATACATTGACCAAAAACAAAAACGGCCATGTTGCGATGAATGAAAGAAAAACACCGTCTCCCAGTCCGGCTGTAAATCCTACCAAACCCATAATTAAGGCCCCGATTATTCCAAAAATGATATTGGTAAAGAACGAAACGCCTTCTTTTCCGACTATAATTGCATTTGCAAATCCCACTATCAAACCAACAGAAATATACCAATAGATAAGTGTGCCGGTAATCTCTCCCATTTTATACCTCCATGTTTAAATGTGGATGATCCGGGCGGTTTCTGTGTGCCTTGTGTATCGCTTTACGCTTACCGGGTCTGCACCACTGGCCACCCGGTCATCCAATTCTGCTGTTATGCTTTTTGATCATCTAGAACAAAAGTAATCTTTGCATTTACTCTGTATTTTACCACTTTATTGTTTTCAACGATTCCATATATGTTTTCGCAGTAGACGCTCCGTATGTTATGAACCGTTTTTGATGCATGCCTTACGGCATTCTTAACAGCCTCTTCCATCGTATCCCCTTCCGCAATTACCTCAATAACTTTTGCCAATGATGACATAATTCCTCCTGTTTTTATTCATCTCTCATTTTTACTTTTCAAACTGTTGATCGAACCAGAATGGTGTTATTCCTTCTTATAGAGGGCTTTGCAAAACTACCAGTGTCATCCTGCTGTGTCCCAATATATTCGGGTAATTCAGTGAAGAATCCTGGATTTTATGCTTCATTTCTTATGTGAGATTCTTCTCCCGACAACGTTCGGTACCAGAGACAGAAATAACCGGTTTTACAACGCTCTCTTTTAACCTCTCAAATAATTCACCATCTGATTGTCCTCAAACCAATTAAGTCTTGTAGTTTTTATACCATCATAATTGTAGGTAATTCCCCTAAATAGATTCTTTTCAGCATCGAAAACTCTTTGTCAAGAAACCCCTACAATCCTGTAAGGTTTTCTATGAGCGCTACTCCATCCTTCCGCTTATACTGACTTACCACGTATTTATTTATCATTCATTGAAGAGACATCGATTATTTAGAATAAAAAGTGAAAGATATACCGGGGAGATTATGAAATCGTATGAAAAGAGGTTCAGAATTGTTTTGGATGTTCCAAAAGAAACGGGAGCCTATCACAATCTAATGGAAAAGTGGGAAAATGAAGGCGGGGCCATTACTGTAAAAGAAGACACGGATATCATTCCGGATGCAAAGCTACCCTTTCGGGAAGGGGAAGCCTTCCAAGTTATCAAAGGGACCATCGATTTTGTGGAAGATGAAGTATACTACATTGTAGATGTAATGAAAGTGGATCTTGAGTGAAACCTCTTCTCATTTCATGTTGAATTCTATAATTAAACCAGACAGGCATTATGAAACTAATGATTGTGTACGGTTCCACAGAAGGGCAGACCCGCAAGATAAGCGAATTCCTTAGAGACGAAGCTGAAAAAGCCGGCCATACTCCGGCTCTTTTTGATGCAATGGTGGCTCCTCCGGCTCCGGACGAGTTTGATGCTGTTTTAGTTGCTTCATCTCTGCATGGCGGAAGATATCAGGTTACAATCCGGGATTTTGTTCAAACTCATCACAAATCACTTAACAAGATGAAAACCGGCTTTCTCTCTGTTAGTTTGACCGCAGCTACAGATGAGCCTGAGTCCTGGAAAGAACTCAAACAACAAACTGAAGACTTTCTATTGGAAACAGGTTGGAAGCCGTCTTTTATTGAACAGATAGCCGGTGCCCTCCGATATACTCAATATGATTACTTCAAGCGTTTTATCATGAGAATGATCAGTAAGCGCTCGGGCGGTGATACCGACACTTCACAGGATTTTGAGTATACCGACTGGGATCAGGTGAAAGGTGTAATCCATAAAATTGAAGAACTATAGATAGGGAGCTGTGCAAAACCCTCGATGGAATCCTGAACATAGTGAAGGATCACAGATTTTTATGAATTAATCCTGATTTTGAGACTCTTCGTTATCTCAGAATGACCAAAAAACAGGTTTTGCAAAGCCTTCAGAATAATAATTACAAAACGTTTACAAACTGATTCAAAGAAATACTACACACAGGTTTTCATAACCCTTACGTCATACAAGTTTGGCGGTTTGTATACTGTAGTAGAGATAATTGACATACTGAAATAAATTAAGAGCACAGAGTTATTCCACTGCTACGGCAGGGAGTCATTCAGACCGGAAAAATTACCCGCCGGCTCTTTTTAGGTCTATAAAATGATTAGAAAAGTGTGCTCCGGTTAACCATTTTCAAGCAAAGATGATCAGCGACATACAGAGATAGGGAGAAAGAGAGAACCAGCAGTTGGATGTACGTTAAAACGATTGTCGAAGCCTTGGCGGGAGTGTCTTGATTCGTTCGAGACTGAGATTATATCCTTAAAACTTGAAGCAGTTAATGCTGACGAAAGGAGACTGAGGCTTCGATCTTTATCAAAGAGAGCAACCCCGATGTGACTAAGATCACACCGGGGTTTTTTATTTCAGTTCGAATAGTCCTCACATAAAAAGTCATCGGACAAAATAATTTCATCCGATGACTCTACATTTCTCGGCTAATGTTACGTGTTAATTTACCTTGATTGATTTGGGTTTCACAGTTTCCGCTTTGGGAATCACAAGTTTCAGTACACCTTCTTTAAATGTTGCCTGAATCTCATCCTCCTTAATTGTGTCCGGCAAACTAAAAGACCGATAGAAACCACCCTGATAGCGCTCCTGACGGATGTAATCTTTCTTCTCTTCTTTTGATTCGGTTTTTCGCTCACCGGTAATCGTCACACGTCCATCCTGGTAATTTACCTTTATGTCTTTCTTTTCCATTCCCGGTATATCAATTTTGATCAGGTATTCATGATCGTCTTCTGATATATCAGCACTGGGTGCCCACGTTCTCAAATCTGATCCACCGTTTTCTTTTCTCCAGGAAAACGGAACCAGATCATCAAAAAAGTGATCCATTTCCCTTCTCAGCATATCGATGGTTGTCGGTTCTTCTCGCTTAATCATCTTCATTGGGTTTACCTCTCATGTCTTTTTAATTAATCTTTGGTTCATAGTGAACCGTTCTATACCATCAATTAACATAGAATTCCCGCCACACGGTTAAAGACAGAGTTGAGTTGTGATGTAAGGGAGCATTGAAGAGTTTATTGCAAGAATACCTTACACTCTATTCTGTAGATTTCGAAAAGTATTTTTTTTTTTCCCAAATCCTCACAAGTCATATTCATTTTCAACCCATTTAACGGCGTGGAAAATCATTTCGGTTGAGTTTTTAAAATCCATCTTCTCTTTAATTCTGGATCGGTATGTTTCAACGGTTTTTGAGGCAAGGTGAAGTTGTTCGGCAATCTCGCTGCTGCTCTTGCCTTTACCCATCAATTCAAATACTTCCAGTTCTCGATCGCTCAGTATATCGATGGATGATACGGCTCCCTCCTTTTTACCATGCATTGCATTCATCAAAAGTTTTTCATTTAAGCCCTCACTGACATAAATCCCACCGCTTAAAACTTTTCGAACTGCTTTTATCAACGTCTCACTCGTCTCAAATTTCATAATATAACCCTTCGCCCCGGCCCTCAGTGCACGCTCGCCATAAAGCGTCTCCTCATGGCGTGATACCACTAATATTTTCAAATCAGGATCCTGGAAAATGAGATTTTTCACCAGTTCAATTCCATTCATTCCCGGAAGGGAGACATCCACCAACAGAAGATCAGGCCTGAAATTCTCCATCACTTTCAAAACCTCTTCAGCTTTCTCACATTGAAAAGCAACCTCCAAATCCGTTTCCATCTCAAGAGTACTGGTCAGCCCTTTACGCATCATCGGGTGATCGTCTACAATTAATATCTTTTTTATGAATGGATTACTCATTGTTTCCCTCTGTTAGTCGAAATGTTGCAAGTTGTTAGGTATAATACAGCGGACCTGTGTAAAGCCGTCAGTAGTTCTGGAAATTTCAAGTACGCCTCCCATGATCCGTGCCCTGTGCTTCATAATTTCAATACCCGATCCATAATCATCAATCGGCCATTCCGGAAATCCAACTCCATTATCAAAAACCGAAAGTGATGTATGGTACTCGTTGTTTGATAATCTAACCATCAAATAGTCGGGATTGCCGTGTTTAACCGCATTGTTTATCGCTTCCTGGGCAATTCTGTACAGGTGAAGTGCCAGACTGTGATTCTTTACTTCAGCATCCTCCAAATCATAAAATTCACATGCAACTCCGGTCAATTTTTCCGTTTGCTTGCACAGATCCTGAAGAGCTACACTCAATCCTTTTTTCTCCAGGTCTACCTGAACCAGGCCCCGAGCTAGCGTTCTTGCAAATTCATCAGCCTCACGAATCATCATCGCGATTTCTTCTACCTCTTCAGCTCCCTCCTGCTCTTTTGCTTTTAGCTTTTTTGCAAGATTTTCAGAAAGCATCCGTATTCCCGTAAGCATCTGCCCCAGTCCATCGTGCAGCTCTCTCCCAATATTTCTGCGCTCTTCCTGTCCTGACTCTAAAATCCTGCGTTCAAGATTTCTACGTGCCGATAAGTCGCGAATAATTCCGGTATAGATCTTGACTCCTTCCCATTCCACTTCAGTCACGTTGAGTTCCAGAGGGAATACTTTCTGATCTTTGCTTTTTCCCTGTATCTCTTTACTTCTGCCTATTATTTCAGTCAAGTCTGACGATATAGATTTAACATTTTTTCCTTCCATCAGCTCACTAAATGGTGATGAAAAAAGTAGATGAACTGGTTTATCAATGAGTTCTTCTTTTTGATATCCAAAAAGTGAAAGGGCGGCACGATTACAGCTTAAAATTCTACCATCCTCATTAAAAGTGATAATCGCATCAGAAGAAGCGTTGAAAATAGTATGTGAAAGAGCTTCATTCTTTTTTAATCTCTTTTCAGTATGAATCAGCTTTTCAATTTCAACCAGTGATATCACACAGATGGATTCATTCTCACTCCTTTCAACCATTCTGGCCCGTACATCCAGCCACACTTTGTTTTCACACTTTTTAACTCCATGCCAGTTACCCCGTACAGAACTACCTTGAATACAGTTTGAAATCACTTTTTTGAATGGCGTGTAATCTTCATCACCATACAGCTTGCGAATGTGTTGCCCTACGATTTCATCTTCTGAATATCCAAATATTCTCTCCGTTGCTGAATTGCAATAAATAATTCGCCCTTTCAGGTCCGTAATGATAACTCCATGCTGAATGCACTCCAATATTTCACTGCTGATATATTCAGCGAGAAATGTCATCTTTTACCCCTCTTTGATATCAATTTTTACTATAAAATTATTCTTCATTATATCTCACATTTCAAAACCCATTCATTCAAATACACAGTTATCCAAACTTGATATACTACTATCATACTTAAAAATACTACAGAATGAATCATAAATTTCCCTGCATGTTAGTAAGGAAAAACCTTACAAATTCAGATTGACAAAAAAATCTCACAGCCTGTACTCATCAAGCTGCGAGGTAAACGAATATTGATCTTTACCTTTTATCTAAAACTTCACAGACCAGCCGAGCCCAATTGCGATATCCGGTGAAGCTTCAGATAACCCTGCTGAAATATTTGCACTTATAAATACCCTTTCATGTGCATTAATACCGGTTCCGATATTAATACTTACCGGTGCTGCAAATTCATACGCTACCTTTGTCATTCCGTTTAGCGAAGTGTTGAACATCACATTCCCGCTTTTTAAAAACAGAGCCACACCAACACCATACGAAACAACATTATTTAAGTGAAGATCATCCATATCGCCCAGCTGCCAGTACATTGAGTTTGAAAACAGCATCAGGTTATTTGAAACACCTTTTGAAAATGAGGCACCGATTCCACCGTCCCACGCGCCGGTACCAAATCCATTGGATGGGTTGGCAAATGGAATCTTTATCTGACTGTTGAGAGTGAGTGTCGTTCGGCGATAGCTGTTTGAGACTATTGTCAGCGATGCTGAAACTGTCGGATCACTGAAGCCTGCTTGTTTATAAGCGGTAGTATCGATCAGTGTTACACTGTTTCTGCCTCGCCCGCCCCCCTGGCCGCCTTGTCTGCCTGATTGTGTTACCTCTCCGTTTTGGGTACCTCCGGTTGGAATCCCACCCATTTCCGTATATGAGATCCACGGTGTGCTTTGGATCACAAAAGGAATATTCAGGGAAGCCTGGAATCGCCCGGCTTGTATAGAAATCCCATTCGACAGATAAAAGCTATTTGTACTGTTTTCAAAATAGTAGGAACCGGTTGAATATTGTGCACCTCCGGTATAACTGACCGTCTGTGCAAATAATTTACCGGTTCCCATCAGAGAAATCTGAACTGCTGTTGCAGTTAAAAACAGAATATGGAGCAGTTTCTGTTTCACGATTCATGTGGTCTACTGTCTATGGTTGGTTGGTGCGAAGCCGTTCAGTCATTCGCTCCATCGTCTGAATGGCATCCTCCATCTGTTCGGTCATATCAGAAAGGTGACGCTGCATTCTTTGCATCTCTTGCTGCATTTCACGATCCCGCATCATCTCTCTGTCCTGTAGCATCAGGTCACATCGTTCGGCAGCATTTTTCATGTTGCCAAGCGTCATACCCATCTGCTCACCAAACCTGTGCATCATCTGAAACTGATTTCTCATCTGTTGATTTTGAGTCTGCTCCATATGCCGATTCATCTCACGCGTCATGTTTTGTGTACGCTCTATCATTTGATTCATTTGACCCATCATGCTTTGCATCTGCTGCTGCATTTGCTGCATCTGTTGTTGCTGCTGCTGTCCGGTTTGCTGGGCAACTGCAGGAAGAGCAAATACGGTCAGTGCCAAAGTGATGAGAATTCTTGATCTGATCTTCTTCATCTTCTCCTCCGTTTAACATTAGGTAAGCCCGAGCCTCTTGTTTCTTCTTTTTACTATCTCTCAGGTGTAATTACTTCACGTATAAATTTACATCTATTCAAAGTGATAAAACATTAGAAATCAGAACCTTGTGCCAAATATACTAGTTCAGAATATACAGTGCGATAACATATAAAATATATATTAACAACAGGAAAGCACCCTCTTTTCGATTTATTATTTTTCCTGTGATGAAAATAGGTAAACAGAACAGTGCAACAACCAGCATTACAGGCAGATCAAAATAGAAAAGCGAACTACTGATACTAAGTCCTTCCGGCAGCATGATAGCGGTAAAACCAAGTACTCCAAGCAGATTGAAAATATTACTGCCCACCACGTTTCCTACGGCTATATCACGCTCCCCCCGGAATGCTGCAATTACCGATGTAAACACTTCCGGCAGTGATGTACCGGCTGCAACAATGGTTAATCCAATGACCAATTCACTCACTCCCAGTATTCGGGCAGCAGAAATTGCGCCTTCCACAAACCAACCCGATCCGTATATCAACATCGTTAACCCCAAAGCGATAAATATCAAATCCCTGAATACATTTTTGAAAGACATTCTACTTGCTACATCATCTTCTTGTCCGGGCTCACTCGATAAGTCTTTCTTCTTTCTGCCAAAATAGATTAACAGAACGATGTAGATCATTAACATAGAAAAGAGAAAGATCCCCTCAAACCGTCCTATAACCAGGTTATAAGAGAACAGCCATACTAACCCGGAGAGTGCGACCATAAACGGCACATCGTACCTTACCAGTTTTTCCTGAACATTTAACGGTGTGATGAATGCTGAAATTCCGAGGATAAAGAGGATATTGAAAATATTGCTGCCAATAACATTACCGGCTGCTACTTCACTCTGCCCAGAAAGAACCGTTTTCAGGCTAACTGAGAATTCAGGTGAACTGGTTCCAAAGGCCACAACTGTCAACCCGATTACCAAAGGTGAAAGCCCCAGGGCAGCTGCAAGTTTTGATGCCCCCCTAACCAGCAGTTCAGCTCCGCCAAGCAGAAGAATAAGCCCCAGAATAAATAGAATGGTAGTCAAATCACGAGAGAATTTAAGTTCATAGCATTGCCCATGGAATAATTGTGATAATCAACGTAGAATCAAAAGCTAAATCATAAATAACTAATTTTCATTCTTTAGTATCTATCCAATAAAGCTTTTGCGCCAGCGATTGACAACCTTATCGATTTCCCCGCCTATAATCACAAGTGAACCGATAACTATAATCACAATCCACTGCTCTAAATCGAGCGGTACGGTTTTGAACACATTTTGCAGAAAGCCTATGTGCAGTACCGCCAAATGTGCTAAAAGTGCAGCAGTCATACTAACAAATAGAAACTTATTGGAGAAGAAGTTTATCTTAAAAATGCTTCGATCAAGCGACCGGCAATTAATCACATGGAAAAATTGAAAAATAACCATTTGGGTCATCGCTACGGTTCTGGCCATTTCCAGGTTACCCCCGGTATCACTCATAGCCCACCAAAAGCTGGCGGCCGTACCAACCGCCAGTACAATTCCCACTCCTCCAAGTCTTTCCACCAACCTTCTGCTTAAAATTCCCTCTTTAACCGGTCGGGGCTTTCGTTTTAAAATTCCCGGTTCGCCCGGCTCAAATGCAAGTGCCACATCCTGCAAGCCGTTTGTCACCAAATTGATCCACAATATCTGGACGGCAACAAAAGGCAGCGGCCAGTTCATAATCACAGCGGCCAGAATAACAATAACCTCTCCTACTGCTGTAGATAGAAGGAAGAATGTAACTTTCCGGATGTTGGAGAATACAATTCTACCCTCTTCTATCGCTGACGTAATTGTGGAAAAGTTATCATCAGAAAGCACCATATCAGATGCTTCCCGCGCCACATCAGTACCGCTATTTCCCATAGCTACACCCAGATGTGCTGCCCGGAGCGCCGGTGCATCATTCACTCCATCCCCTGTCACAGCCACGATGTGACCAAACTCCTTAAGCCTTTCAACGATTCGGTATTTATGCTGTGGTGTCACCCGTGCAAAAATGTTCACTTCCTTTAGTTTCAAATCCAATTCCTCATCCGACATCTCATCAAGCATTATACCCTCTAACGCTCCATTCATATCCGGATCCAAACCGAGCTGGCGGCCGATGGCTACCGCTGTATCAATGTGATCACCCGTAATCATAACTACCCTGATCCCGGCCTTCTGTGATATTCTGATAGCCTCCAATGCTTCCGGACGAATTGGGTCCTCCATCCCCTGAAGTCCGGCAAAAACTAAATCGTTTCCAAGATGATCAGCCCCTTCCAGGCGTTCCAATTCTGTTATCTTATAAGCCATTGCCAACACACGCAAACCCTCTTTAGCCATCACTTTTGCGGCTTCACGCACACCCTCCTCATTCAGCGACACCATGTCACCGTCTGATAATTGGTGCGAACATTTGGACAGAATGGCTTCCGGTGAACCTTTCATGAAAACAATGTTACCTTCCGCTCCCTTGTTTACTGTCGCCATAAATTGCCGCTCAGGTTCAAACGGTATCAAATCAAGCTCCTTCTTTTCATCCCTGATATTTTTGATGTCGATTCCACCTTTATGCGCGGCAACATGCAGTGCTATTTCTGTTGGGTCCCCATGTGGTTCACCACCAACTAAAGAAGATGCATTTGCCTCATTGGACAGTGTGCCCGCCATGAGAACTTTATACAGTGCTGAATCACTGTCCACGTGATGTGCTATTCCATTTTTTTCAATTCTTCCATTCAGTTTATAACCGGCTTCCGTGGTATCATAAAAATGACCGTCAGCCCATATTTTTCTCACCGTCATCTCATTTTTAGTGAGTGTGCCGGTCTTATCAGATCCAATGACGGTTGTACTTCCCAGTGTTTCCACTGCAGGCAGTGATCGTATGATAGCCCGGCGACTTGCCATACGCCTCACGCCAATGGCCAGTGTCACAGTCATTACCACAGGTAAACCCTCCGGAATTGCCGAGACGGCGAGTGCCACCACTGTGATAAAAATTTCTGTGGGACTCATCTGATGGAGTATGCCAATGACCGCAATCAGAATGGCAAAACCAACAATTACAAATCCGATCATGTGCCCCAGCTTGTCCACTTTTTGCTGAAGAGGTGTTTTTGTAATTCCAATCTCCTTCACAGAGGATGCTATCTTTCCAAGTTCTGTTGATTTCCCGGTTCGTACCACCAGCGCCCGGGCCCTCCCCTGAGCTACGATCGTCCCGGCAAAAAGCATGTTTTTCTGATCGCCGGGCACCAGGTTCTCATCATCCAGCACATCCTCCTGTTTCCTCACCACCATCGACTCACCGGTCAGCGCCGATTCATTTACCTCCAGTCCGTTGGCATACAGAATTCGCATGTCGGCAGCCACGCTGCCCCCTGAAGTGAGCAGAACAACATCACCTGGAACAACATCCTGCCCCCTGATTTCAACCTCTTTGCCATCCCTGATAACCATCACCCTGGGAGCCGCCAATTTGGAAAGAGCTTCTATAGCACTTTGCGCTTTCGATTCCTGAATATATCCAATCACAGCATTGAGCAATACAACTACCATGATAACAGTCGAATCGGTATAGTCTTGCAATATAAATGTTACAAACGCCGCTGCGAGTAGAATGTAGATCAGTGGATCTTTGAACTGATGGAGCAGAATCTGCCACTTGGTTACCCCTTTTTGAGTTTCAATCTCATTCGGACCGTAATAATCTAAACGCTTTTTTGCCTCTTGCGACGAGAGCCCATCGCGATATGAACTGTTCAGATTATTAATGGCGCTCTCTGTATCGAGATTGTACCACGTCTTCTCAATTACCTTTGCTTCAGCTGATTTTGTTTTATCCTGCTCCATGTCACTCCTGATTGAATAGATGGAACTCATTTTATTGCTTTTATGGAGGGTTTTGTAAAACCTCTATTAACTAAAAATACCTAAAACAGGACAGATTACTTGCAAGGATTAATACGATTTTTCAATTGGTTAATGCCTGATAACACTCACGAATAGTTTATGCCAATATGGAATTAATTTTCAAGCTGTATGGAGTTCACCAAGCCAAATATTAAATTGCCGAAATGAAAAAGAGAACACTTAAAGTTTTTAACAGGCTGGAGGAGCAAAGAGAGAAATTTCTGAATCTCTACCGGCAACAAAACACGGATCAGCTTCAATTCAGGCCGGAGGCAGACTCCTGGAACATGCTGCAGGTGTTGCGTCATATTGTTACGGCTGAATCACTTTCGCTCGCATACATCAATAGAAAGGTGAGTAAAGCTGATAAACTTCCGGAAGTAGACTTCATGACGAAGATTCGGGCACTCTTATTAAAAATAGCTCTGGCACTCCCGATAAAATTCAAAGCACCCAAAATTGCAGAAGTGAAGGAGGAGTTTCCCTTTTACGAATCCACTGCAGAAGAGTGGGACAAAGTCCGGTATGAGCTTGGTGAGCTTCTAAAGAATGCAGATGAAGAGATCTTCTCAAAAACGATCTACAAACATCCTCGGGCGGGTTATTTCACCCTTAAACAGACACTCGATTTTATGGAGGATCACATCGACCATCACCTCAAACAGGTCGATCGCATTATGAAACATCCGCAGTTTCCCGATAAGTGAGCAGTGCTAATTTAACGTGAATTTGCTATAGGAAACTGATAATAAAATTGACAAATTCTCCCCTAATAAGGGGCTCCGAGCGACAGCGACACCTGAAACGAAACTAAGAGGGGTGTCCAGCGGGTTTCTCATCACTTTTGATGAACATCCCCCTAAATCCCCCCTTTATTAAGGGGGACTTAAAATACTTATTCCAAACTCATTTATATTTTAATTGAACTCAGAACTCAATTCAAATAGCGTTCCAGTGTGTTTACCTCCAAATCCGTAATCTCCAGTTTCAGCCAGGTAAAATCACCCTCCGGAAGTTTCCAGGTAACCGTCAGTTTATTTGGAATGTGATAGCCATCGTAGGTTTTATAATTGACCGTCTCTACCTCCCACTTCTGCAGCTTCGCATCCTCACCGCCTCCGTAAAATCGTTCGGCTTCAAACGACGTAAATTCTCCCTCATCGTTGAACCGGAAGATTCCTGAGACCTCCAATCCATTAACAGCCAGCGTGGCTTTTGCAGACAACTCATCGATTTCCTCCCACGTGATGTAATCATTTATGGCAGCTGCCGGAAACCAGCAAATTTCGCCCAGGAACCGGATCATCGTACCGCTGTTTATCTTCTCGTTGTCTCTCTCATTCACAACATTGATAAGTGATAATAATTTGATGATCATCTCTCCCTGCCCGTCTGTCAGCTTATCTCTTCCGGCCAGGTGAACCAATGGCATCATCTTCACTTTCGTCGACCAATTAAAGGCGGGACGTTTCACATCAAAATATTGTATGGCTTTGAAGTCCATCCATTTGCCATCCGGCTCCGTCCTCATTTCACCGGTCTGTTTCAGCCTTACAAACGACACATCCGGTCTTCCGGGGACTCCGGACGTGTGCAGCCACTGCTGTACTATAGACGGTAAATGGCTAAAATCATCTTCGTTTAGAATTCTGTCTGAAGAGTGGGAAACCTGATCAATGAGTTCGGTCTGTTCATTTTCGATCTTATTGTTGAACATAACTTGACCGATAGCAGGCAGCACAGCCAGCAAGATAATCATATTGGCTATCGTCCCGAATTTGGCATCCCCCCAGGCCATGAAAATTAAAATCTGGGAAACGACGACAGCAGCAAGGGCGAGAAATGGCCAAGCGCTGTAATTCATCAGATAAGTCAAAGCAGTCAACAGAAATAATACGGCAACAATCAGCCAGGAAATACCCACCGGTTTGGAGATTCCAGCGGTTAATTGACTTATATCTCCAATATCAAAGGCTTTGAAAAAGCCCAGCAAGTGTATCAGACCGTGGATTAGAATAATGAATGTGAAAATTGATTTTGCCATAACTTATTAAAATTAGTCTTCCTGAAATTGATTACGAATAGACGGCATCATGACCAAACCCAACAAGATCAATCCAAGCAATCCGTAAATAAGCTGAAGTGGCGGCTTCGAATGATACCCGACCATCAAAATTTCAACTCCAATCCAGATGATGAGTGCAGCACTGACTATCAATGTTCCTGTCCATGCCCAATTTGTCCTCTTCCACAATCCGTAAAACACAATCATTGGAAAAATGCCCAGTATTGAGAATAGGATGATTCCTGGAATCAGAAATGTATCAAACGGCGATCCCGCCAGCATGGACAACGGCATTTGGAGCAGTTCACCGCTCGGGTCAATCACCAGGGTGAGTCCGCCGAATAGCCCGCTGATACCCTGGAAAAGAATAAGCCCCATCAGGAGATACAAACTGTATGATTTTGAACCGTTCTTCATGCTCCCTCCGCTATTTATTAACTGTTTATTTGTGGTTGAATACTGTTCAGAACAAGCGTTGAAAGTGTAATCGAAACCAGGGTTATTGCCGGGATGATAAAAACCACAGGAATGATATTTTCTCCCAGTAAACCGATCGCAATGACTTTTCCAATCAGGGCGATCATCAAAATGGATAAAAACACGAGATAGACCGGGGCAGCAAGAAACCCGATCGGTTTTTTCTGAATGAACAGTATTCCGGCTACGAATGCAAGCGGCAGCAGTAACCCAAGATCAAGACCTTGCACAATCAGGGTGGTGTAGTGTTCAGCCTGAACGGGAATAATGGAGCCGTCGAGCAGCGGCGGAACAACGATCTCAAGCCATAACAATGCAATGAGCAGTGCATTCAGTATCAAAAATCCCCCGGCCGTTTTAACGGGCACCGATTCACGAAACGCTTTAGGCAACCGATTGAGATCAAATGAAAAGAGTAAACTTGTGAACCCAAAAAAGGATGTGCCAAGCAGGGCTGCATATACCAGAAAGAGTTCGTTATACATCCCCATCACAAGATAAAAGAGATAGGTGACGAGAAAGTAGCCGAGCGTGCCGGCGAGTATAAAACGTGCTTTAAGTGATCCTTTACGTGCGTAAATAAGCGAGATGATCAGCAATGGAATCCCTACTAAAAGTGTTACCACATCCTGGGCAATTCCCTGCGGCGCCACTTCTGCCGACATATGCTTGTACAGCCCCTGTCCGTAAATGGGTACCGTTTCTCCGCGAATGGATTCGAATTCAAACGGTCCCGGTCCGGTTGATGAGAAAATACCTGTTAGAGCAGCTGCAGCTGACAATAGCACGATGATAGAGGTCAGTATTGTGATACTCTTTTGATTTTTCATAATTACAGTAGTCTGTTTGAAATTCTTTTTTACAATTCGATCACCCATTCCCCTGAATTTCTCTTTCAGTTTTCGGCATTAAAGCCATGAAGATGCTGAGCATAGAAGCCAGAAATATGGTAGACATCAACCACCCCGACACTCCCGGAAATATGGAATTAATCATCTGATATTCGCGGGTCATACTCCAGATCAATACGGACGTCATAATCAGAAACATTGCGAGCAGTATGAATTGAGCAGCAGTGTAGTTTTTAATCTGTAAATCAAACTGACGTTTTTCTTCCAGAAAATCTCGAATGATCCGGACCCACTGAAAAAACAGTCCTGCCATTGTCAAAAGAATCAGAATCCAAAGAACTGTAGTCGCTTTTGTAATGATTCCCATTCCAACCGAACCAAACCCATTCCACTCAGCCCAGTCACTTAAAATGTGTGAGATCAGCGGCCAGCTTCTGGAACTGTTCGTGAGGATGACAATGCCCTCCCCTGTTTCCGGAACGAGGTGAAAATGTGTCATCCAACCGTTGCCCTGTCCGCCACCAAACACGGCTTTCTGTCCGTTGGGTAGTGTTTCGATGAAATGCCCCAACCCGTAATGATCGGCTACAAGGGAATAGATACCGGCTACATCAATCACCGGTGAGTAGAGCTCGCTGATACTATTTTGCGTAAGAATATTTTCAGATGAATAAGCATCATTCAGCATGCCGGCACCAACAAATCGGGCAATATCTTCAACATTTGCAAACAACCCGCCGGCTCCTTTTTCTGAATAGACGTAGGCAGGTACAGGCTCACCGGAAAGTTTATGACCATTCGGATCCAACGTCGGAAAATCATTACGCCACTCGTAATTCGCGTTTTCCATATCCAGTGGAAGCAGAACCTCTTCCTTCATAAATTCAGAGAAACTTCGTCCGCTTACATCTTCAATGATCAGTTCAAGTAAATTGAAACCAACATTAGAATAGATGAAAGATTTGCCGGGCTCCTGAACAAATTTGACTTCTCGGGTCAGGCTCTCTCTCAGGGATGGTTTTTCTTCTTGCGGAGCATACTCCAAGCCAATCGTACCCAACGAAAGACCGGAGCTGTGACTCAACAGATGCCGGATCGTAACTTTATCTGTGTCAAAATTAGATTCAGGAAATTCCCAGCTTTTAAGGTACTGGTAAACCGGGGCATCCAGTTGGATTGCACCCATTTCCACAAGCTTCATCACACCAAGGGCCGTCACTGATTTGGAGATCGATTCAACCCGGCAGACGGTTTCCGGCTTCATGCGGGTTTGATTTTCTAAATCCGCAAAACCATATGCACCGGACCAGGAGGTTTCTCCATTTTTAATCACTGCAATGGTTAACCCGGGCACTTCATATCTTTCCATCCAGCCGGGAATACGCTGATCCAACTGTTGTTGTAATTCAACTGTTTTTTTTCCACCCTCCCCGCGATCTTTACAACTTCCTGTTTGAAGCATGAAGAGTGAGAATAATATTGCTAATAGATTGGCTGTAATTGATTGCATATCCGTTATTTTTTCAGACTCTTTAAAACGCCTCCCCAAACTGGATGTAAAATCCGCTTGCTCCACCCCTGCCTACACCATAATCAATCCGAATATTTGTGGGATCGTCTTTATTGATATTGAATCGAAAGCCGGCACCTGTACTCCATTTTACTGATGTTCCGTTAAGGTCTTCATAGCGGTGCCAAACCTCTCCCAGCGCGCCAAAAACGGTAAAACCGAATCTGCCTTTAATGTTCTGACGCCATTCGGTTTGAAATTGAGCCGCATTCAGATCACGATATCTGCCCGAGTAATATCCACGCCCTATCCTATCTCCGCCCAATTCCGACATATCCAGAAATGGTGGATTTCCGGACACAGATCTATAAAGCCCCTGAAGTGCCAGAACCGACCGGCCGGCTCCCTTCAGGTCAACATATTTTCTGGCGTCGAAGAGAAAAGATGTATACGGATCGGTACTGCCCAGCAGAGATGAGTTTACCAAAAATGAAAACTGCACGTAGTGGTTTTTGGTTGGCGTCATATTACTGTCTCTTAAATCCCACCGGCTCATCCAACCTACTCCGGCCGATGTGCTGCCCTCCGCACCCGGATCATTAGGAGCCGGCAGCTCAGCGCCATTCGGGTCTTCAAAAGTCAGGTTATAAACCTTACTCCACCGGATAAAAGGGCCTGTAAAAATCCCATCACTTACTTGCTTGAGAATGGTTTGCTCAATGTTGATCTGAGTAAAAAGAACAGTTATTTCATCGCTGTCTCTTGAATTGGGGCCAATCCCCCAGTAACTGTTTGGAAAGTAATTCGCGAAGTAGTTCCCGTTGATTATCCAGCTTTCACCGGGCAATATGATATCCGGCACCAAGCTCAACAAGACCTGATTCTTCGTCGTATAAATACCGGAAAAAAGAACGCTTGAAGAGCGCGTATCCACTCCGGCACCGGACAGTTTGAACTGCGGAACGACAACTGCTCCAAACATAAATCCGGTTTCAGGAGTGGAACCGAGAGCCGGCAGAAACAGTATTTTGTTTTGATACTCAACCTCTTCAACCCTTAATGAATCCTGGGCAATCACCGGGCTTGTGAATAAGAATACCACTGCTGACAATATGGACAAAACTCTTTTCACTTATCCACTCCGTTAATCAGTACGTCGTTGGTAGGTCTCCTGGGTGCACGCGGAACACCGGCTGCATATCCCAGCCGAATCAGAAGAAGAGGCTGTTCTTCCGGGTTTAAGTCCAAATAATTCGATAGTTTCTTCCGTACGGATTCAACTTCACACGGCATATTCAGATGCGCGTGCGATATTCCAAGTGAAGTAGCTTTTAATGCGATTCTCTGAAACGTTCTTCCGGTATCTACCCAATGTCGCTTATCATTTCTTTTACTGACAAACAGAAAAAGGTGTGATGAGCTTCGGATCTGTTTTTCCGTTTTCATTGCCTCGATTCCGGGCTTTACGAACGTTTTAAGAACGATACGGCCCAGCCAACGTGGGATGTATGGAAATCCCATCACCTCTGCAGTCAAGCCATCTTTTTGTGTTCGGACCTCCTTTTTTGTGAAGCGAATCCAGGAGATCAGTTCTTCAACAAATTGCCGGTTATTGAACTGTATTTTACACGCCTCTTTAACCAGCTCAATAATCGGTTCTACTTCCCTTTGCTTCGTATCAAACGTTTTTACCTTTACCGTTTTTGATTCATTAGCCTGTAGAATTTGTTCAACATCGGGTGAAGGTATCGCCTTCTGATCATACAGGCTTCTGTTCGACTGCCTCACCGTAATGGCCTCAAAAAGCTCCCTTTCCTTCTTGGGTTTCTCGTCAGTTAAGGTGACATGAATACACTCTTCAGTTTCATCATCAGGAAAATAATCCGCCCTGCTTGCGAGTCCCTCTTCTTTTGCTGATATCACCAGATTTTCAAGAGCACAACCCAGACTGATATAGAGTGCATGATTGTCCCCGTCAACAACCGGAAGGCTGCGATCGAAATCAGGATAAATTCGAACGACGTTATCTTCTGCAGAAAATTTCCAAGGTTGGGTGTTATGCCCGGATGGGGCAAGTGTGGCGTAGTGTAGAAATTTCTTGATATTCATGATTCCGTTTATTGTATGGTTGCCGGGAGTTCAATTTTATTCAATCCTTTGTTCGATTTAAAAAACAGTAAAAAAGTTTCGCTTACGCGTGAAACGCTATCGTTCGGAGCCCCTCCTTCTTAGATGAAATGAAAAAATGCTTAAACAAAACTAATCACCATTTATTTTTACCACGAAGTCACTAAGGCACGATGGCACACAAAGTTTAATAAAATCAATATGGTGTCCTTCGTGATTCTTAGGGTCTTTGTGACTTCGTGGCTAAATGGAAGGAGCATTTTAAATACTTGATTATTCATTTTCTCACAGCATGCTTAAAGAACGGACTTTTAAGGCCCTCTTATACAGTTTCAAATTCGAGTTCATGTTTCAAAGATTTTAGTTCTTAAAATTTCTGTTTATGTGATCCGACACGGCCTCACTAATTTCCGCCTGCTGCACAATCATGAGAATGTGACCTCCTGTCTCGTAGCTAATCAGTTCAGATCCCGGAATAGTCGAAGCCGCAAATTCGGCATTGTGATAGAGTTGAAGCAGATCGTCTTTGGCGTGGATGATCAGGGTTGGGGCAGTAATCGCTACAATCCGGTCACCCGGCATTATGGCTTCATTATCGAAAACAGCACCGGCCGATCGCGGTGCCGCAGGATTCATGTACTCAATAAAATAATCCGCTTTCTCTTGTTGACTGGGTGTCAGACCCGCAATTACTTCATCGGTTGCTCCGATAATACCCAACAGCTGTTTTTTGAATAGTTTTGAAGTGGTCCAATACAAAAAATCATACTGAAAGATGGCCTTCAAGATGTCGCCTTTTTTATTTGCATCAGCTTGAACTTCTGAGGCTGAAGGCGCCACACCGCAGGACAAGCAGGTCAGAGATGATATCCGATCCGTATGGTTTACGGCAAACAGAAGTGCCGATGGCCCACCCTGGGACATGGCTACAACAGCAACCTTATTGATCCCCAGGTAATCAAGCAAAAAGGCATAAGCATCGGCCTGAGCATCCCAAGTGGCATTTGCCGGAAGTTCAGACCCCAGGTATCCGAAGCGCGACGGGGCAATCCAATAAACCGAATCATCGAGTACAACATCTGTGATGAGTTCTCCCTGATCGAACCCGCCGCCGCCGCCGTGGATAACCAGGACGGGAATTCCAGAAAGGTTATCCCCTTCGCTATATTCGATATCACCAAAGGGTGATGGAATTATTGTACTCTTCCCACTGACCCGTTCATACGCGCGATCCATATCCCTCATGTACAGAATTGAACCCCAAACGATCAAAAGCAGTGATATTCCTACAATCCACCAGAGAATGACCTTTACCATTTTTATCCCTCCTCTTCATTAGATACCAACTGTTTTATCCTGATCACTTCCCTATTAAAACGTTCAGGATCACCCATAAACGGGGTATGTGCCGTTTCCTCCATCAACATAAGGGCTTTCCCTTCAGGGGCTTCGACAAATCGATAGTACTCTTCAATAAGTTCGGCGGGAGTGTTGTAATCGTCTTCACCTACAATAAACCAGACCGGAATCTCGAGTGAAGAAACATCGCTGAATAGATCAAAATCCCGCAATTCCTCCCACATGGGTCCACTGCCGCGGTTTGCCCCACGAAACCACTTTATATGATCACTAACCGTATACTCTTCGGTTTTCATGGATATCCATACCAGTCGACCCATACCCACATCCATCCCGCCACCAAAGGAATCCTTCATTTTGGCGAAGGTTACATAGCGGTCATGTTCCTCAAATGGGGGAGCACTCAATTCCTCAAATTTCCTTTTTTCTTGATTTGAGCCATTCTCATCCACCTGTTGCTTCAGCCATTCGTATGAGATTTCATCAGCCCGCTGAGGATGAACAACCTGGGAAACCGAAATATAGGCGTGATAATCATCCGGGTAGCGCTGGACGGTAAGAATACCCAATTGAGTACCCCAGGAATGCCCAAGCAGAAAGATTTTCTCCTGATCAAACCGCTGTGTGAGATACTGTGTCAATTCATGGGTATCTTCTATGAATCGATCCAGTGTCATGGTCTCTTCACTAAATCCGTCATGATTGGATTTTCCGGCACCCCGCTGATCCCAGTGAACCACCACATATTCCTTTTCCAAATCTTTATTATAAGCGCGGTGAACAGGCATCTGTGCCGATCCGGGTCCGCCGTGGAGCCATAGGAGAATTGGGTTTGAGCGCTCTTCTCCCCGAATCAGGATCCACTGATCCATCCCACCGATCTCAATGGGTATTAGTTCTGAAATGGCATTTGGTGCATCAATTTTTGGAGTGCCGGCAGAACAACCCACTATAAACAGGGTTATAAAACCCCAAATCAACACATTATTTATACTTCCCATTTTCACCTCTTGATTAGGCTACTTTGCATAAAAGAAATGTAGTGATATTGCACGTCATCATCTTTAGGGAAAAACCTTAAATCAGTCTATTCAGGCAGAAAATGATACCTTCTTACCCTAAAAGAATCCCAAGTAAATCTATGATTAAATCCTTAATAATTTTCTCCAGCGCCTCTGCCGGTGCCGATAGAACAAGTGAGCAAAACTCCAGATTAGCGGAGTCAGGAGCCCGGCCCGGATCTCAATAATATCCGTATAGTGAACTCTGTTCTCTTCAGTTTCTTGAAATAAAATCGTGTGATTCCAAACGCGTGCGAGCAATCCACTCTCAGTACTTTCAATTTTATTTTCGCTCCTGTCAATATTTATCAGCCTTATGGTATGATTTCCCAATGGAAGAAATCCAAACAGATAGAGCTTCAAAACATAATCCCGATTTAACTCCCACTCCTTATCAAAACTATTCTTCCCAACCGGGATAAATTTCAAAATCGGTGAGGATACAAACTGCAGTGATTTAGGGTCTATAATTTTCGCCCAAAGTTCACCTTCGCTGCAGGGTAAATAGGTTGATATGCGGGCTATCATATTTGATTATCTTTATTTTAGTCAGGATGAAAATCAGACTTACGAATACAAGAAAATGCCCATAAAAATAAGTGTTATGGCAAATGCAGTAACCCCAATGTTGATGAAAATCATCCTGTTTTTATCATAAAGTGATTTGGCGGCAAACTCTCTGAACTGATCATAATTAAAAAGTAATTGACTGATCTTGATTAAAGTAACGCTTAAAAAAGCTGCTAATATCCAACCATATTCAATTTTACCTGACCATGCTTTGTACCAGCTAAACAGAACAAACAGAACGGAGAAAATAGCTGCAAAATAGATCCAGGCCGGTTTTTCCTTGCTATAGGCCTTATTCAACTCCCACTGATTCCATTTTTCTTTATATATAAAAATCAGCAAACGGGTCATGAGGGCAAACCCGGCATATGCAAAACACGTGATATTGAAAAAATTCAATTCCAATTTGTTACCCCATCCGGGTTACAAGTGGAAGCGATATTTCCCAATTAGTGTGTCTTAAGAGTAGAATTAAAAAGTGACATTTTTGTCGACTCATTACACTCCCTCCATCATCTCTTTTTGAAATAAAAGTTCACGATATACTTTACTCCTCTTGTTAAGTTATAAGTGAAACAGTTGGCAACAAAAGTCTATCGTCTTATTTAGCCTAAAAAGACCGCTCTTTACATTCTAACCATTTCTATTTTTTCTACCGGAAGCCAGTCATCCATATTCCCATAACCGCTTTTATCTATTGCAAAAGATTCTATTTTCTCTACATTCATTACTTCAATAAGAACGATATATCGTTTACCAGCCCACTTCTTAAATTAAGCATCCGTTAATTGTAGTTTATCCTGATTCTTTTTTACCACTGAAATTGATTCCTCGGATGACATTTTCTCAGAATTATATACTCTGTTTACAACTGCTTTCGCTTTAATAACACCTTCCGCATTATTATTGATGAAATATAAAATGTCACCTTCAATTACTCTTCCATATGGTAATTTTCTCCCAGTAGCCCCACGAATGATCATGGTTTTGCGTCCATTCAATAGTTTTTCAAGTTCATTTGCTTTTGCATCAAGATATACGACGTGATCCATATTCATTTCTCCATTTCAGATACTGAATAACCTATGACTCGGTAAAAATCATTAGTCCACTCTTCCTTCACATTGCTCTACTGCCTCGATTGCCCAGCAAAGCCAAAAAACTTTCCGTTTAAAACTCACCTAAAATCAAAATCCTCGTAATTTATGGCTTCTTTTGGTACTCCTGCTTTTTTCAGCTTTGGCACCAGCGCTTCCCGCATCGGTTTCGGACCGCAGATAAAAATTTCTTTCTCTTCAAGGCCGGATAACTCATTTATGCTCAGCAATCCTTCCACATCTTCCCGAATCAGGTGGACTTGAAAGTCCTTCATCCCGGCCTCAAGTTCCTTGAACAGCTGGAGGTGAATCGCTTCACTTTCAGTCTTTACGCAATAGTATAAATCAATGGTATAGCCCTGATATCCCTGTCGTTTCAGGTCGTGTGCCCAGCTTAAAAACGGAGCGATCCCTACACCGCCACCAATCCACACCTGATTCTGTTTTCCCTTTCGGTAATCAAACCGCCCATACGGACCCTCAAGCAGTGCAACCGCACCCGGCTTCAAGTTCCGGTAGAGCTGTTCTGTATAATCACCCAGCGCCTTCACCATAATTTTGATTTGGCCATCGTCTGATTCGTCACAAACGGTAAAGGGATGTGACTCTTCTGAAAGTTCAGAATCCCGAAAGCTGAAAAAGAAATACTGCCCGGGAATAAACCGGACTCTTTCGTTTTCAGGAGCCATAGTAATTTCAATCACTTGTTCATTCAGACGATCTGCTTTTTCAACCCGGTATTGGGGTTTTTCTATGACCCAATCGAACAGGATCGTTTTATAAATCCAGGCCGTAACACCAATAACAGACAGGGCTGCAAGGTAGATAGCCAGTGCCGGGTTGGCTGTAATTGAGAGATCCAGAAAATAGATGTGAAGAATGCCAAGGGTGAAAAATACCCCCATAAATTTATGGGTGATCTTCCACTTGTCATACGGCAGTTTGATGACAATGGTAACCAGCATCAGCAGGATCAACCCCCATAGTGCCCAGCTTCCAAGGTCAATTTCGACTTTGCGATGTACTGGAAGCAGATACCAGAAAACTTTGTCGAGTTCGCCGGGAATGAACCGCGAAGCCAGAAGGATTGGGTGAATCAGTAGCAGAACTAAAGCCGTACGGGCCATGGTGTGATGCAGATGATACATCTTATCCAATCCACCGAAATAATCCTCCATCCATCTCCATCGGGCTGACAGCACAAACGTCAGTGCAAACATTGAAAATCCGGTCAGGGCTGTAAGTTGACTGCCGTAAACAAGAAGCGGGTTCAGGTTGTGACGAATAGTCGTTTCCGGAAATGAGAATAACCACAGAGGAATAATCATCATGGCCAATCCCCAAAAGATCAGACTACCGGAATCACTTTTTCCCATTTCGTTTCCCCGTTAAAGATATGACCGGTTCGATACCAGACTAATTCAAAACCTCAGCATATACTATTCAGAAATACAATCAGTCAAATCTCACAATATCTGCTCTTACAGTTACTTTCACCTTTGTATATAATACCAGGTTAAGGATATCCGAATCGTACCTGACATTTGTCAGTGCCAATTTCTGACCTTCAACGTCTTCTCCTGACATTTCAAAATTGGCCCAGAGATTTTCAAGTGCTTCAGCGTAGAGCATGCCGGTACCTTCCACCCTCGCAATAGCTAAGGTTGTTGCAGATAGACCGGTAGAGTAACTCAGTCCAAGTATGTATCCCGTCTCAGATTCACCCATCACATTTGAAGCAGCAATTGTGTAGTTTCCTTCCTCAAGGTTTACGATGGTTTGATTGGCCGCTAAAAATGCCCCTGAACTTGTACACCCGGCCAACATCAGTGTTGAAAGCAGTAATAACAGAACTTGATTTTTCATTTTCTCACCCCTTGGATTCATTGATTAAGTATTATATAAGTTAGATCAATTTTCAGACAGAGTGTATAGGGGAATTGCTGATTTCTATTAATTTACATTAGAATTATATTTTTGAATTATTCATTTTCTTAGACCCCTGTCAGTTTGAAAATAGTTTTCCATCAGACTGAAGCTCAGCTGATCAATTTTGTCCGCTTCTGTATGTCCGGCTGAAATATTGCTCAAAATCACTACAGCCGTTTTCTGCGCAGGGTCCATCACAACGGATGACCGATATCCACCGGTTCCCCCGTTGTGCCAATACCATTTTGCATCGTTGTCCCGGATCAGGATAAACCACCCCATTGCCATCTCCATCGATTCACTTACCTCGTAAGTCGGTTCTCTTTGAAGCTCCAAAACGGGCTCATCCGGATTAAAATTAGCCCGAATAAACCTGGATAGATCTTCAACCGTAGAAAGAATTCCGCCTGCACCGGCCAGCCCTGCCAAATCCCAGTTTTGGGCGCTCGCTCCCCTTTTTGTTAAACCTGTAACCAGATAATCCTCAACCAAACTTCGATCGGTTGTGGAACGGCTCATTCCCATCGGTCCGAATATTTTTTCCTGCAACAACTGTTCGTAACTGCTGTTCTCCAGTTCACCCAGTAAATATCCCAAAAGGCCTGCTCCCAAATTTGAATAGCTATGCGCCTCACCGGGTTCACTGATCAGTTCCAGATCATCTTTCAGATATGACCGCAACTCCTCGGCATCAAAATTCTTGTAGGGATTGCTCATATTCAATAAATAATTCAGCAGGTATCCATCCGGGACCCTTGGTAAGCCTGACGTATGATTGGCAAGTTGCAGAAACGTGAACTCCGGATCACCGGCCATCTCAACATCAATTACCTCTCTCACTTTCTCATCCTTACCGATCAATGAATCGTGAATGGCATGAGCCAAAAGCGTTGAGGTAAACACTTTGGAAATGGATCCAATCTCAAAAACCCGATCATGATTCTCGATGTTTTCCAGATTATCATCAATGCGATGGACACCGTAATATGTTGTCGTCGTGTCAGAAATCAGTGCAATGGAAAATTGAGTCTCATTTGGAAAAAGGCTGAGAGTTGAGGCTAACGTATCGATTTCCACTTCCGTTAGCTCACCGACAATCTGCAACTCATTGACCGCTTTTTCCGGCTCACTGACGCTGCTGCAGGAAACAAAAAGGAATAGATAAAGAATAAGTGAACCAATTAAACTGAATGTCTTCATTTCAAAGCATCGTTTTTGAGTTGTTGTTTAGAAATCAAATTTTCACGAATGATATTGAAAAAGAAACCCTTGATTTTCAACCATCTTAAAAGCTAAACGAATTTGGTTAATTTTCTCATTAACTTTTGATGACGAACCTACTCGGAAAATAATTCCAACCGATTGCCCTCTTCCAAGAACAGACAAATCACTCTTAACGGGAAACACATGAGCACACCCGCCGGCTTAAGCGAAGCCTGAACCGGGTGAAGTGGTCGAGTGCACTCATGCAGATCTTCTGGACGGCCGGTCCGGTCACAACCATTGGTTTGATTGGCGGTTACTACATCGGGTACGGAACCATGCCGTCTACCGAACTGCTCATATACTTCGTGATGTTTACGGTGCTTTCGGGTCTGGTAGGCCTGTTTGCAAAAGTGGTGAAAGACGGAACGCAGGGTCACCTGGAAGAGAGACGAAAGATGGATATCCTAAACGTGACAGACAAGCTCAGTGACCTGATTTTGATCGCTCGTGATAAAATTGCGGAAACCTATGAAGGTGAGGCCAGAAAGAGGGAAGCTGCCATGCAACTGCTCCGGCGGGTAGACCTGACCCCATTCGGCGTAACCATCGCATTTACCGATCTGACCGGAAACCGTAAAGTGGGTGATGCAATGGGGCAAATTTACACCTATCGGAGAATCGGACTGCAGACTCGCGTTCAGGAGCTCTGTAAAGAACATCACGCCCTGATTGATCAAGCTATAAAGGAGCTCCGGGAAACCTCACCCAAGGCAAGTGCAGAACTCAAACGCTGGTTTACGGGAAACAGATCCGGAAAACTGAAATATGGCGTGCCTCGTGAAAAGCAGTTTCTTCAGAGAATCATGTCATCCATTGAACATAACAACCCTCTCCTGATGACTTTCCGGGATGTGGAAGAGATGCTGATCCTGGCTTTTGAGCTGATCAACGGCCGGGAAATTCCAACTCTCACATTTAGTTACGAGGGTAAATGGAAGTACGCCAGAGCCCTCGATGAACTGGAAAGGAAAAGAAGTAAATTCAGAGTGGCTCAGGCCAAAGCAGGAAACCGCATGAGGGCACTTTCCGCGTACCTGATTGAAACCGGTCATGCCGACATTGAGCAGATGCCTGAAGGAATTGAGATGCCGGAGTTGATTGAGAAGATTACGGAGACAATCGATCAGATGAATCAGAAAGCTGAAAATCTGATCCAAGCCCCAAACCATCCCCGTGCAGATCTGGACAAACTGCTGCTCGATATCAGCACTGCAACCGAACTTTACGAAATGGCTCACGATGGATCAAAAGAGAGCTTAAAACGTTATAAAGAGCTCAAAAAAACCGCTGATGATTGGAAAAAACTCACATCAAAACTAGAGGCTTCTTCAGACGGACTGAAAATAGAATCCGGACGGAGGGGAATCCACATCAATGAAAATATCATTTCGCTGAGTGAAGAGGCGATTCTGGAAGTATGCCGCCATCTGTCATGGTTCTTCAAAAAGGAGGATGTGCAAAGTAAGAGTGATGCAATCTTTTCATCTCGCAACCACAAGGGAGCGATGACCGCAAGGCGGTTGGCGATTGAAATAGCCGTTGCCCTGGAACCGCATGTCGGATTGTCTAAGCCTGAAATCCAGCGAAATATTAACGCCACCAGAGCGATCTATATGGGTGGAATTTCTCCGGAGATGAGTGCCGAGCAGAAGAAGGAGATGGCTGAAAAGATGGCCAGGGAAGTTGATAAAAGATTGAATATTGCCGCGTTAAGGCTCGCTGAAACCTTGGTAAAACAGTACCATGTAGAACTCACCGATGGTGCTGTTGAGTTCTTTGTAAAGAATTATCAGGCCTCACAAAAGTTTCTCCACCGGCTGGCAACCGGAGACTCCAATCGGGAAATGGGCTCTGCAATATTCAATCAGCTGCCGGCGACCGTTCAGGCCCCCAAAAGTGAATGGAAAAAACGGAATCAAAAGTTGCGTCGCAAACTTCAAAAAATGTCTTAGATTAAACGCTACTCATCCTCTCCGTACACCAGCTTCAGGAAATCCTCAGTTTCAACATCGCCAAAAAAGTTTTTTATATTCAACCCGTTTAGAGCTCCCGCTATATCAGCCGGATCGTACCGAACTCCCTGAAGAAGTTCTTCAACTTCCTGCACCGGATCTCTCCCAAAAAAGTCACCATACACCTTCAGGTTTTTGATGTGTCCATTCTCAACATTCAGTCTCAAATCGATCTCTCCAACAGGAAACCGTTGGGTCCGCTGAATGTTGAACTCCGGTGACCTTCCAAAATTCCAGTCCCAGTTTCCATACTTCTCATCCCGCAGTTCGTGAACAGCTTTCCACTCATTATCCGTCAGATGATACGTTTCAAAATGATCCCGCTCCCTGTAGAGTCCGTCAAGCAGCCGTTGTCTGAATTCGGATACACTCATCTCTTCGTTCAAAAACTCACTGATGTTGGCCACACGGCTGCGGATTGACTTGAGACCCTTCGATTCGATCTTGCTCATTTTCACATCCAGTGCACGAGTCACCTCTTCCAGGTCGCTATTGAACAAGAGCGTGCCGTGGCTGAACATCCGCTTCCCGGTTGAAAATTGGGCATTTCCTGAAATTTTCCGCCCCTCTGCTAGAATATCATTCCGTCCGCTCATTTCTGCATTCACACCCATCTCCTTCAATACCTGAATGACCGGCTTTGTAAACTTCTTGAAGTTGTGGAGGTTCTCTTTCTTGTATTTTGTGATGAAGCTGAAGTTCAGATTTCCCTCATCGTGATAGACGGCACCCCCGCCCGACATCCGGCGAACTACGTGTATCCCGTTCTCCCGGACATAATCATCGTTGATCTCCTCGAGCGTATTTTGATTCCGCCCAATGATGATTGAAGGTCCGTTGATGTAGAATAGCAGGTAGTCTTCGCTCTCACCAAAATTTCGAAGTGCATATTCTTCAAGGGCAAGGTTGATCCGTGGATCAGTTATCCCTTCATTTTCGATAAAAATCATAGCTGTCTGTATTCTTGTTAGATAAGTTTTGCCTGAAAATACAGCAGCTATGTTTAATCAATATGAAGGCGTTGGTTAGCAGTAATCAACGATAAAGAAATCAATAATCAAAAGGTGTGATCTTTTTCTTTAAAATGTGCCTTCATCCACATCCTTCAGAAATTTCACAACTCCGTTTATATAGGTCTTTTGATCATCGTATTGAGAGAGGTGACTCCCATTTGGGCAGTGTAGATATCTGCCGTTTTGAAGTTCACCGGCCATCCACTCCATATGCTTGGGATCCATCGTGTCGTGTGTTCCGCCAATGGTTAATGTCGGAACTTTGATTTTTGGAAGATCCTCCGATCGATTCCAGTTATGCAGCGTGGCTTTTTCAATGATCCCAAATTCACTCGGCCCCTGCATGTACACATATACTTCAGGATTCAGGTGGTCAAATGTACGGGTGATCGAATTCGGCCAGTCTTCCAGCGGAATTCGCAATACATGAGCTGTATAGTGATGCTTCATAAGCAGCTCTTCGTACCGTGGGTTTTCAAAATCCTCGTTCTCCTCCATTTCCAGTACTTCATCCAATACCTCTTTTGGCATTTGGGGACCGAGCACCTCTTTTGCGTATTTGTTGTACGCCTTCACATCCGACATCATATTTGATATAATAACCCCTTTCAGGTTTTCCTGATGCGCAAATGCGTACTCCATCGCCAGCAGTCCGCCCCAGGATTGTCCCAATAAGTAGAAATTCTCGCTGTTCAGCCCCAAAGCCTTGCGAACCTGTTCAACCTCATCCACAAATCGATCGATGGTCCACAATTCCTTTCCGCTGGGCTGATCGCTGTAGTATGATCCAAGCTGGTCGTAGTAGATATATTCGATGCCCTCGTACGGAAGATATCCGTCGAAACACTCGTAAAGTTCATGAGTGGCGCCGGGTCCGCCATGCAGTAACAAAACCTTGATTCTCGGATTATTTCCAACACGTTTTGTCCAAACGTTAAATTCACCTTTTGATGTAGAGATCGGAATCATCCTGATTCCGCCGGTGAATTGATCTTCAGATCCTGAGTAATCGAGGTAGCTGTTTTTTGCTGTCATGGCCTTTTTGTTGAAGTTGATGTTGAAATCGATGTACTTACATCAAGTAAATACAACCTGATCTAAGATGCACGTTTATGTTGATTTCCGGGCAAATAAATCCGGTTAAATGAAGTACGACGGGTCGTCTGATCTTTTTAATTGGATTTCACCTCGTCCATGTGCTCTGCTCCGAGACGACAATCCAGCAGCTCTTCTGCTTACAAGCCTCGAGTTTAAGCATGGTTGTTTTTTAAAAATCCGGAGTGTTATCGCCTCTAATCTATTCCTATTACCAAACCAATCTCTCTATTCGGCGACTATTTGAATGGGTATCCTCTACCCCGGGTTCCGTTTCACTGCACCCGGGGCTATTTTTATACCACCCTTTCAGGGTGTTCAAATCAACTATGCAAATGACTGTCATCTCGTCTAGAGTTGGAAAAAATGCGTGATCAAAATCACAGTTCGTTGTTCGTCCATCGGCATTCGCAGTTCATTCACCCATCTCACCTCGTCACGGTGCTCAGCTCCGAGACAACAATCCGGCAGCTCTGCTGCTTACAATCCTCGAGCTTCAACAGGGTTGTTTTTATAAAATCCGGAGCATTACCACCTCTATTCCGCCAAACTTTTCAAACCACGCACTCTAATCGACGGATGATTTCTTACGTAATTCTTGTTCTATAAACTGGACGCCCCTCCGGGGTGATCCAAAGTCACCGTTCAATTGTTAGTTAATCGGTAATCACAAATCATCTTAGTTTGTAGTGGACATCCGAAAGTGATTTTATCAAATCGGCACTCGCTTTTGGGGTAATATCCCGCTGCTGATTGCCAAGCATTTCGTATCCCACCCTAAACTTCTTCACAGTGGCTGAACGAAGCAGCGGTGGATAGAAGTGCATGTGAAAATGCCACTCGGGATATTCTTTGCCGTCTGTGGGCGCCGGGTGAAATCCTGCCGAGTATGGGAAAGAGATCTCAAAAATGTTGTCGTACTTCACTGTAATCTGTTTGATGATATCGGTCAAGGCACCCCGCTCTTCTTCAGTCATATCCGTAAAACGAGCAAACGGTCGGCGGCTGATCACTATCGTTTCAAACGGCCAGAATGCCCAGAACGGAACAACAACCACAAAGTGATTATTCTGAACCACTACGCGCTCATCCTGCTGAATTTCCAGATCCAGATAGTCGCTCAAAAGGGTCCGCCCGTTTTTTGAGTAGTACTCTTTCTGCTGAATCAACTCTTTTTTCGGTTCTTCGGGAATCGTCTGCTGTGCCCAGACCTGTCCGTGCGGGTGAGGGTTGCTGCAACCCATAATCTCCCCTTTATTCTCAAAAATCTGTACATAGTTAATGTAATCGCGTGAACCCAGCTCCTCATACTCATTCACCCAAAGGTCCACCACATTCCGAATTTGCGACGTCTCCATTTCAGGAAGCGTCAGATCGTGGCGGGGCGTAAAACAGATCACCCGGCAGATCCCCTTCTCTCCTTTGGCAATCAGCAGATCACTTTTGTTGAACTCCTCATCCGGTGTGTCGGGCAATAGTGCACTGAAGTCATTGTCAAACACAAAGGTTGACTCGTACTTCGGGTTTTCAGCGTCACCCGCTCTTGTGTTTCCGGGACAGAGATAGCATTTCGGATCGTACTGAGGCTTCTTTTCCTGAGCCACGTGCTCCTGTTTGCCCTGCCACGGCCGCTGAGTCCGGTGTGGCGAAACCTGCACCCACTCGCCGGTTAACGGATTATATCTTCGATGCGGATGGCTCGACAGATTTAATTTCATGATTCTCTGATTATAATTTGATAAATATAGTGTGAGTTTGATATATGAATTTGGAATAAGTGTTTCCCCTCCTTTCTAAGAAGGGGACTTTTGGCATCCAAATTCAGTTTCTTTCTCGAACTCACGTTAATTTTAAGTTCACCAATTGAATGATGAATATTGCTCTCCCTCTATGTAAGGAGAGATTGGGTGTGGTTGCCGGACTATTTAACTTTTTTTATGATTCCAGTACCATCGGAAATCGTTGTTTCATAAATCACCACATCGAGTCCGGTCTGCCCTGAATACTCATCTGAAACTTTCATCTTAAAAGAGTCAACCGAATCCGTTCGCACCAGGTTGATCGTACAGCCGCCAAAACCGCCGCCCATCATCCTGGCCCCGATCACACCCTCCACCTCCCTGGCAATATCAACAAGAATATTCAGCTCTTTGCAGCTCACTTCATATTTGTGCTGCAATCCGTAGTGAGAGTCGTACATCTTCCCACCAAACGCATCGATGTTGTCATTTTCCAGATCATCACAAGCATCCAGAACTCGTTTATTCTCCTCTATCACAAATTCACACCGTTTAAAAACCACCGGGTCCAGCTTTTCCCGATGTTCTTCCAACATTCCAAAAGTTACATCCCGAAGCTTTTGTATTTCAGGATACGTTTTTTGAATAACGGAAACTCCCTCCTCGCACTGCTGCCTCCGGATGTTGTACTCCGATCCGGCAAGCTCCCGCCGAACCCCGGTATCGCACAACACAATCTTAAAGTCGGGATCCCGGAATGGAATTTTTTCATACTCGAGAGTCCGGCAGTCCAGTTTCAGGGCATGAGCTTCCTTACCGTTCAGACTTGCAAACTGATCCATGATACCGCACTGAACACCCACAAACTCATTCTCAGCTTTTTGAGCGATCTGAGCCATTTTCATTGGAGGAATCTCCCATTTATTCAGCTCTGCCAACCCAAAAAGTACACCACCTTCAAGTGCGGCTGAAGAAGAGAGTCCGGCACCGATCGGAACATCCCCGCCAAACACGCAATCAAACCCGACACTGTTCATTCCGTGCTTCCTCAGCTGATCGACAACCCCCAGAATGTAGTCCGGCCAGCCTTTACCGGATTTTTCGAAACTGCCGGTCAGCTCTGTGTTGTACTCCTCATTCATATCCACCGAAAACAGGCGTATTTCCCCTCTGTCGTTCAGATTCATCGCCAAACGGATTGACTTATCAATTGCGGCCGGCAGCACAAATCCATCGTTATAATCGGTGTGCTCACCTATAAGGTTCACGCGGCCAGGAGCATTAATAACCAGGTATTTCTCCCCAAAGCGTGCTTGAAATTCATTCTCTAACTGATCAAACTTATTCATTTACTTCTTACTTAAATTATTCATTACCAAAAAACGGCATAGAGCAGAGCTACAATGATCAATATCACATACGCTCCTATATTGAATATTGGTCCGGTTTTAAACATTTCCGATGTTGTGTGGATCGCTTTCGGATCTTCGTCGTACGGGTTTGTCGTAAGGCTGACTCCCACAATGATCACAATGGTAATTATGAGCGTGTAGAGCATCTGATCCAGGAACGGCAGTTGCATAGCCGGAAGTTTCAGCGCCAATGCCACCACGATGGATGACAACACACCGTAGATTGCTCCTTTGGTTGTGGTCTTCTTCCAGAAAAGTCCCATCAGGAAAACAGCCAGAATTCCCGGACTAACCAGTCCGGTATACTCCTGGATGTACTGGAACACCTGCGGGACATTTTCCAGCTGAGGTGCCATCAGCACCGCTATTACCAATGCAACGGCTGCGGTGATTCGACCTGTATTTACCGTCTGTTTGTCTGTTGCATTTTTGTTGAAATACGGCCGGTAAATGTCCATTGTAAAAATTGTGGCCACCGAATTCAGCATGGATGCCAGTGAGGATACAATAGCAGCGGCAAGTGCAGCCACAACCAAGCCTTTAAATCCGGGAGCTAAAAACATTTTAATCAGCCAGGGATAGGCATTATCGTACAATATTGAGCCATCTTCACGGGTAAACACCTCCACGATGCCGGGTACCGAGGTGGTTCCCTCCGGCTGCATGTAGAGCACATAGACGATAATTCCCGGGATGACCACAATCAGTGGAATGATCAATTTCAGGAAACCGGCAAAAATGATCCCGCGCTGTGATTCTTCCAGTGATTTTGCAGCCAGGGTTCGCTGAATGATATATTGATTGAACCCCCAGTAGTAGAGATTGGCAACCCAAAGACCGCCAATCAGCACCCCGATACCGGGAAGGTTAGAATATTCGGGATTTGATCGGTCCAAAATCATATTGAACTTATCACCGGCTACATCATAAAGGTGTGCCATACCAGTAAAAACTCCACCATCCGGTGTCACATTATAGAGGGCAATGATGGTCGTGACGGTACCGCCAATAACCAGCAGTCCCACTTGAAGCACATCTGTCCAGGCCACAGCCGATAGGCCGCCGTAAAGTGAATAGGCAGCCGCAATAAATGCGAGACCCAACAGTGAATAGATCAACAGGCTTCCGTCACCGGTTCCAATAATGGTATCCAGTGCCCGTGCTCCCAGATACATCACCGTGGTCAGATTCACAAACACAAAAAGCGCAATCCAGAAAACAGCAAGTATGGTTTTAAGAGTGGTGTTGAAGCGATACTCAATAAATTCCGGAATCGTGAAAAGTTCTTTCTCGATAAATATGGGCAGGAAATACTTTCCAACAATGATGAGAGTAATCGCTGCCATCCATTCATAGGATGCAATGGCTAGACCCACTGCAAATCCGGAGCCCGACATTCCGATAATCTGCTCAGCTGAAATATTGGCTGCAATCAGTGAAGCTCCAATCGCCCACCAGGGTAATGCTTTTCCGGCTAGGAAATAGTCTTCTGCATTTTTTTGGTACCCCTCCTTCTCACGGGAGACCCATAACCCCAGTCCCACGATGATGATTGCATAGGCTGAAAAAACAATGGTGTCTAATAAGGAAAATTCCATAATCTGTTATTAGTTGATCATAGTTCGTTAGTTAAAGAGGTCGGTTTACCGTCGCAAATGGAGAGTTCAAGTTTCCACCTCTTAACCTCTCCGGGATTCAGAGTTACCTGCTCATTCCATTCCATGGTTTTTTGGAGTGAGTCGGGGCGGGAACTACAGGGTTCCAAAGCAACGGTAAGTTCCCTATCTGCCGGAGATTCCGGCCATCCGCCGTAACAGAGCCAAATTCCGAGATATGGACACTTATCTGTATTAAACCGAAAGTAAATCGACTCGTCCGATTTATTCCGATACAGTCCGGCTAATCCATTTTTTAAAGAATCCGAAAAGAACTTACCCGCAAATTCTGTCTCCATTTTTTGAACTCTTTCAGGACTGAAACAAAGTTCTGAGCTCAGTTCCGGCCAGGGCAATCGATCGCCAAACCGACCGATTTCATCATCTGACATTCCATTTACCACAACATCAGACACCTCATCCGGAAGTAAAATTTCGTCCCCATCATCCACGGCAAGCAGCGGATGGGATGACCAGTTGTAGGGAATTGCCGTTTCACCAAGGTTTTCCACTTCATAATTGATGATGACCGATTCACCCTTAAGCCAGATCCACTTTGTAAACCGGTAGTTCATCTGCTTGCCAAACATCGTCAGTTTAGCCCCGTGTGCTATTTGCTCCACAACCCAGCAAGCCGTCCAGAGTTCTCCGTGATCGGGCAGCTCAACTACTTCTCCATCTAGATTAATAGAACAAGGTGATACCGTAGGAAAACAGTCGTCAAAACCGGAAGCGTATGGTGGCGCGAAGGATTGCCCATATTCAGGCAGCTCCACTTCCAGCAGGTTTTGGTTTGCCTGTTGTAGGAATTGAGTCCCGCTTTTCCTTCTCTCAATCCCGGCAATTTTTCCGCCCATAAAGGGCAATACCGTTACAATCAGCTTGCTGTTCACCAAAACCAGCTCGCTTTCTGAGTGAGCAACTTCTGATTCTTTTTCTATGGCAACGTCATGAGTCATTAAGTCCGGTTTGATGGATTAGTCAGGCATTCCTTCGTTGTCCAGCTTTCCAAGCCGGTATTTGTCAAACACATTGATGACCGGAAGTGCATTTCCGTCATCATCAAAAAATCCGCGTGATCTGAGTCCGCCCATCACGGCCGGCTCCCACCACATGATGCCCTTAATTTTTTCGCTGTTGATACTGAGCAGGGTTTCATTCACCGACTCCAGAAATTCAACCTGACCCTCAGGCGTTTCAGGATAAGGCGGCCGTGCATTTTCATATTCACTTGGGCGCCAGTTATAGGCAGTTTCTACCAGCATAATGTCCTTATCGAAGTGCCGGTCGAGAGAAAGAAGATTGGCTCTGAATTCCAGCAAATTCCCATGCCACCAGGGATAGTATGAAAGGCCGATCATGTCATAGGGAATATTGTACGATTCAAACTTTTCGTAAAATGAACGAGCACCCTCCTTATCGGCACCCTGGTCGTAGTGAATCATGATGATGGGCCTCGCATCCTGACCGCGTCCGGCATCCACTCCATCGATTCCGGCTTTGGAAAGTTTGGCATAGTTATCCCAATTCTCCGGAAGCTTACCGGTTGGCCAGAGCATCCCGTTTCGGGTCTCATTCCCGATCTGAACCATCTCCGGCATTACCCCGGCTTCACGAAAAGCCTCGATGGTATTTTTTGTGTACTCAAAAACGGAATCCGCCAATACATCAACCGTTAGGCCTTCCCAAGCAGCCGGAATGGGCTGTTTTCCGGGATCGGCCCAGCTGTCGGCATAGTGATAGTCGAGGAGAAATTTGAACCCGTACTCTTTTGCTTCATGAGCCAGCTCAATAGTATAATCTAAATCATTTGGCAGTTCATCCGGCGTATGGAACAGGCGCAGGCGAATCCAGTTGTACCCGTGGTCCGAAAAAATCTCCAGTCCCGGTTTCACAACCCCTTCATCCATAAACTCTACACCCTCATCTTCAGCCATTTTCAAAAAAGACAAATCAGCTCCAATCGCATAGTTGATATCCACCTGCTGTTTGATTTTCTGAACTTCCTGCGCAAACGCACTGCTCGTCATCAGCAGAAGAAATAGCAGACCATTTTTAAAATACTTACATGTCATAGTTCTCCTCATTTCGATTCTATTTTACATCAATATCAAGTTCGGATGATTTCAAGCCCTCCGATAAACCACGAACAGTTACCGTTCCGCTCTCTTCACCTGCTCTCAGCAATATCGTTGCAATACCTGCTTCAGCTTTAATCGGATTTGTTCCGATCAGTTCAGCATCTCCATCCACCTCATAGTGAACTTCGGAATCAGCAGTTGGAACAACTGTTCCTTCATCATCCACAATGGATGCATATACAAATACAACATCATTCTGGCCCGATTCGAGTTGCTTGCCGCTCTCATCAATGGCGAGTTGAATAGCCGAAGCTTCACCCGGTGTAATACGCTCTGTCTCAGCGACAATCTCGCCGTCGATGTATCCTTCAGCTTTCAGAGTTCCCGGCTCATATTCATCTACCTCAAACGTAAATGGCGGATGATTCAGATTCGTCGAAACGTCATCACTGTCCGGACCTTTTCGGCCAAGTGACTCCCCGTTCAAATAGAGCTCCACTTCATCCGTATTACTGTAAATCTTGACCGTCGTGTAATCGGGATCAGACCAGAAATTGGCGATGTAAATCATCGGTTGATTGAACTGTGCGTGTGGATCCAGGTTCGGTCCGCCCTGGCTCTGATAAAAGTAGTTTGTAAACTTTGGAATGCGGAAAATATCGCGAATACCGGAGGCCTCCAGATCTACATCATACCCGCGGTTATAATCGTACATCACCCAGTTGGCATCACCGAACGCCCAGCCTTGCAGATTGCTGTTGTGCGCCTCCTGAAAGTTGAGCGCCTGCTGAGCCAGACGTTTCTGACCGTCTCCGCGAAGCTGACGTGAATTTCGCTCCTCTTCCTCAAGATCCTCATAGGCATCCTGGTTGAATCCGGCATTCTGGGCGTAGTATTCCCAGTCGCCATACTCGGCAATAAAAAGAGGTTTTTCCTTTGGATAGCTTGCCCAATAATCGGGAGGTGTGGAGTGCTGACGCGCCGGAATGAAAATATCATAAGCGTAATCGATCCAGCCGGATGTATAGGTATCCTCAAACGGCAGTTCCTCATGAACAATATCGTGTGCCTTCTCCATGAATGATTCAGGCATATCCGACTCGTTTAGCGAAGCCTCCCAAATCACAATACTCGGGTGATTCCGATCACGGCGAATCATCTCCCGAATATCCCGATAGGCCAGCTCCTGAAACTCCTCATCCCCAAAATACTGCCAGCCTGGTATCGCATTCATAAAGAGCAAACCGAGTTCATCGGCTGCCTCCAGAAACTCAGGCGACGGCGGATAGTGCGCAATCCGGATAAAATTAAAACCGGCATCTTTAATCTTGTAAGCATCCCGGAATTGAGCATTTTCAGAGAGTGCGTATCCGATGTACGGATAAGATTGATGCCGGTTGGTGCCGCGCAGCTGAAGCGGTTCACCATTTAGTTCAAACTGGTGGTCTTCAGTAAAGGAGATCGTTCTGATTCCAATTCGATTTTGCCAAAAATCGATTGCATCACCTTCTTCGAGCAGTTCAATGGATAGAGTGTAGAGAGTTGGAGAGTCCGGCGACCATAATTCCAGCTGATTAACCTCTATTTGCTGATCAATTAGATGATAGCTACCGGGCTCAACAGTATACGGTTCGCTAATCAGTTCAGAGATAACCTGACCGGAACTGTCCTTCAGAACTGTTTTTATTGAAATACTCCGTTCACTTTCATCAAAATTTTCTATATCGGTTTGAATATTTACAGTGGCAGATTCCTCCGAAACATCGGTGTAGTTCACACGAACACCACCGGCTGAAACTCTATCCGCCGCAATCGGATCGGTGATATGAATCTTATCATCAATCAGCAGATCCACATTCCGGTAAAGACCGCTGAACCAGTTAAAATCGAGGGTTTCGATCGGTTTGCCCGGTGGGATAGTTGGATTGTTTTCATTATTCAATCTGACCAGCAAAACGTTTTCGCCATCAAAATCCAGATAATCAGAAATGTTGACGACAAATGGCAAATAACCGCCCTTGTGATTCCGGATCTTTTCACCATTTAGCCAGACGTCTGCCTCATGCATGGCACCGTGAAATCTCAGTGCGATATGCTTTCCGGACTGATCCGGATCAACCTCAAAAAACTTTCGATAGAATGCATCTCCCTGCCACTGTTGATCTGAAATGACCAACGGCTCAATATTGGCCGTATGGGGCAGCGATACCTGTTCCCATTTGATCGTTGAATTCTGAGAAAAATGGTCATCTGACACTTCCGAATCGATATCTTTTACAAACTCCCAACCCTTGTTGAAGTTGAGAGTTGTAGGATCATTGAATTCTGACCCACCGGAATCCGGACTGCACCCCGCTGTTATAAACAAAAGAATGAGTAAAAACGATAATTTTTGCATAATCCGGATGGTTTAAAATTCGTAGTCGGTTGTCTTAAAATTGATTCCCTCATTAAGTTCTCCATCAAAATCGAAGAAGGCGTTGTTCTCCCAGGATGAACCGGTTCCCCAAAGGTCTTTCATGTCGGATGTGATCCAAGCCGGCTCCCAAACCATCACCCCGTTTCCGCCTCCATCAATTACAGCCTGAGTCAGATCAATCATGTATTGAAGCTGACCCTCTTTCGTTGCTGGATAGTTCGATTCCACGGAATCTTCACCAAAAATATTTGTATAGCTATCGGCATTCTCAAGCGTCCACGGATAGGCTGTCTCCACTATCATGACCTCTCGGTTAAAGGTATTTTTAAGAGATTTAATGTAGCTGCTGAGTTTACTAAGTGGAGTTTCCGAAAACTGGCTATAATACGATAAACCAATAATGTCATAATCCGTAACTCCCCCTTCTGTTGTAATATTCTCGAACCACCACTTAGCATTTTCCGGTTGCGCGATATGAAGTATGATCTTCGGATCAACATCTGATTCTGCTCCTGCATCCCGTACTGCCTGGGCTCCACTGCTGATTACAGCCCCAAGATTACCAAATTGTCCTTCACATCCATTTAACGGTGGGAAATTATCCGGAGCATTGGTGTACATCATTCCACAATTGGTCTCATTACCAACCTGTACAAACTCGGGCATCAAGCCCTCATCATCCAGTTGTGAAAGTGTTTGATACGTGTAGTTATAGACCGAATCCTGAAGATCTTCCAGCTCGGTTATATCCATCCAGGCAGCCGGGATATCCTGATGAGACGGATCTGCCCAGATATCGGAGTAGTGAAAATCGAGATTGACCGCCAATCCCTGCGCTTTAGCTTCTTCAATACTGCGTTTAATATCTTCAAATCCGCTGTAGAGAGGTTTTCCTGGATCTTCGTAAACTTCACTGCGAACCCAGTCGGGATAGTGCCAGAGCCTGAGACGAACGACGTTTGTCCCATGATCAGCAAATATTTTATACGGATTTTGAACCTGCCCGTCTACCGAATAGGTGCCGCCGTGATCCAAAATCTGATTTACGTAAGAAAGGTCGGCCCCCATCACAAATTCGGGAGGTGTCGATTCATCTGATCCACCCGGTTCATCATCTCCGTTGCCACCAAAACCGGAGGGTGAATCTGATTTACATGAGAGCATGAAGAACAGAATCAGAAAAGAAGTCCCTAAGGTGTTCATATTAATGATGTTAAGATGCTTAAAGATCAGACAACAGTTAAAATGTTATCGTTAACATATTATTCAATATACTACAAAAAGAGATATTTTCAAGAACGCTTAAAACATTTCAACTCAGCAGCCGCAGGACTTTCGAATCGTCAGGCTGGCTTTGATCTCAATATCTTCTGCAGCTTCGTTTTCATTCTCAATCACTTTCAGCAGTTTTTCAGCCGCCTGTTTACCCACATCATAAGCAGGTTGATGTACGGTTGTCAGAGGCGGTGAAACAAGTGGAGCACGTATTTCATCAGAAAATCCTGTGATTGCAATATCTTCCGGGATTTTTAATCCGGCCTCTTTAACTGCCTCCATCGCACCAAAAGCTGCTGGATCATTCACACATACCACCGCTTCCGGTCGACTCCCTTCAGGCAGGCTCAGCAGTTTCTGCATGGCATTATATCCTCCCTCCTCTTTAAATCCCGATTCAATCACCCACTCTTCACGGTACTCAATTCCGTGATTCTCCAACGCTCTCCGATATCCCTGAAAACGCTCACGGCCAATGGCAACCTCTCTGGGTCCGCTGAAGTGTGCAATTTTTTGATAACCGTGCTTCTCGATCAGATGGTTAGTCATCCCTTCAGAGCTTTTGTTGTCATTCACATGAACACAGCTTGCCCCAAGTCCATCAACACATCTGTCAAAAAAAACAAGTTTGGTCCCCGCTTGAAGAATGGATTCATAAAATGAATAGTCATTCTCGGTCAGGGAAGAAGAAATTAAAATCCCGTCTACCTGTTGAGATCGCAGCGTCTGGATTGCATGCTTTTCACGTTCAAACTGTTCGTTTGCGTTTGTAAGTATCAGCTGATAGTCGGTTTGATAGGTAACTTCTTCAATTCCCCTGACCACCTCAGGAAAAAAAGCATGTGTAATTTCCGGAATCACTACACCGATGGTCTGTGTTTTGCTCGAAACCAGGCTTTTTGCCACCCGGTTTGGAGTATATCCCATCTCTTCTGCAGTTCTTACAATCTTCTCTCGCGTTTTCTCATCCACATTCGACCGATTGTTCAAAGCACGAGAAACCGTCATCGCAGAAACGCCCAAAGCCTCTGCAATATGTTTTAGAGTAACCTTTTTGCCCACCTGTGTTAGCTTTATGATGAATTATTATCAACGTACCTGATTTAATAATGCGAATATTTCTGATAAGAAGTAAAAGACAGTTTCACGAATCATCCATTTTCAGTGAATAGTTGCTACAATCTGCGATAATCACTTTATTCCAACCATACTTTAACTGATATAAAATGTATGAATTTTAAACTGCTTATCTTTTCGGGACTCGTTTTATTATTTGCTGTCTCATGCTCACAATCCAGTGATGAAACTCTTTATGAACTCCTCGACCTGGAAGAAATAACCGTAGACCAGCTTCAGGAACGTTATGAAAATGGTAATTTGAATGCTTCGCAAGTTGTCAGAGCCTATTTAGACAGAATTGAGGAGATTGACAAAAACGGTCCGGGGTTAAATTCAATCCTAACAGTGAATTCCGATGCACTGGAAATAGCTGATGAACTGGATCAGGAACGTCGCGATGGAAACGTGCGAGGGCCATTACATGGTGTGCCAATTATTCTGAAAGACAATATCAATACCAATAATATGCAGACTACAGCCGGTTCCCGATTTATGGAGGGATCGATTCCACCCGAGGACGCATTTATCGTCAAAAAGCTGCGGGATGCCGGTGCTATTATATTGGCAAAAGCAAACCTCAGCGAATGGGCCAACTTTCACAGTAACTTGTCGTCAAGCGGCTGGAGCGGTCTGGGTGGACAAGTAAATAACCCATACGACTTAACTAGAAACCCATGCGGTTCAAGTGCCGGATCCGGAGTCGCAGCATCTGCAAATCTGGCAACTCTTACAATCGGGACAGAAACTAACGGCTCTATTGTCTGCCCGTCAAATGCCAACGGTATTGTTGGATTAAAACCAACCATTGGATTATGGAGCCGAAGCGGAATTATCCCGATTTCCCATACTACCGATAGCGCCGGACCCATGGTTCGAACGGTTCGGGATGCTGCTATTCTTCTCAGTGCCGCTACCGGTGTGGATCCGAATGACGACAAAACAGCCGAGAGCGAAGAGCATATTCATGAAGATTACACTCAGTTTTTAAATGAAGACGGCCTAGAAGGGAAACGAATTGGCTTCTTCACCCAGCCCATGGGCAATCACTTCCGGGTTGATACACTCATGAATCAAACCGTTCGCAAACTTGAAGAGCTCGGAGCCGAAGTGATCGAAATTGATCAAATTTCTGAAACGAATGTTGGAGGGGATGCATTTCAGGTTTTGCTTTACGAATTTAAAGATGGTCTGAATAAATACTTTGATTCACTGGGAGAAGATGCCCCGGTATCCAGTATTGAAGAGCTGGCTGAGCTTACTAAAAACAATCCCGAAGAAACAGAGCATTTTGATCGCAATTTGATTTTCACGGCTGCTGAAAAAGGAGATCTAGATTCAGAGGAATATCAGGAAGCACTCGAATCTATGCTTCGCCACAGCCGTGAAGAAGGAATCGACAAAGTGATGGAAGAAAATGAGCTGGATGCTTTTGTATCTCCTACCGGTTCACCCGCATGGAAAACAGACTTAACATTAGGAGATAACTTTGCACTTTCATCCAGCTCACCATCGGCTCGTGCGGGTTACCCCATCATTACCGTTCCTATGGGAGAACTGGATGGTCTTCCGGTAGGTGTTTCATTTTTTGGCCGAGCTTGGAGTGAGCCTGTACTGTTGGAAATTGCGTACGCCTACGAGCAAGCGACCCAGCATCGTATCATCCCGGAATTCAGAAATTAAAATCCAGTTAGATCAATCTGAAAAATGAGCTCTACCCCTTTGCTCGAAGGAAAAAACATACATTTTCGCTATGGTGATGAGGTCATTTTTGACGACTTCAATTTAAGAATAGATAAGGGCGACCGGGTAGTTTTGAAGGGAGATTCAGGCAGTGGAAAAACCACACTTTTTAGGCTGATACTCGGATTCGAATCTCTTCAAAAGGGTGAGCTTTATTTTCAAGGTGAATCGTTAAAAAATCCGGAAACGATTCGAAAGCTGAGAAAGAGCTCCTCATGGCTTCCGCAGGATCTGAATATCGGGACCGGATTGGTTATTGACGTGATCCTCTTTCCCTTCACATTTCAGGCTCATAAAGAGAGTAAACCCGATCAAGCTAAAATTGAATCTACTCTAAAGGATTTCGGTTTAAATCCGGATGAAATTCTACAAAAGTCTTTTCAGGATCTGTCAACGGGACAGCGACAGCGTATCGGGCTGGCCATCTCAATAATACTCAATCAACCGTTTATTTTGCTGGATGAACCTACTTCCGCACTGGATTACGATTCCAAGACGAAAGCGGCCGAACTTCTGCTCAAACAAAACAACAGAACCGTCATTTCCACTTCCCACGATCCATTTTGGGTAGAGCGATGTGAAAAAGTCATAGATCTAACTGGCAAATCATCCTGACATGGAAATTATTGAACTCAGCTGGCTTCAGTTATCCATCGCTTTTATCAGTCTATTAATTCCGGCTGCAATTCTGGGTTATTATAAAACCGGTCTAAACAGCAAAATGTTTATCGCCACCGTTCGAATGACTCTCCAGCTCATTTTCGTGGGATATTACCTGGAATACATTTTTGAACTGGATAATCCCTGGCTCAATATGGCCTGGATCATGGTTATGGTGATTGTAGCCGATTTTGCTACGATTGACCGTAGTGAACTCAGCAGGAAGAAAGAACTTATAATTCCCGTTTTTGTCGCCACTTTTTTTGGCATTATACTGATCAACTTTTTCTTCCTGGAACTGGTCATACAGCTTCCTGAACTGTTGGCAGCACAATATGCCATTCCCATTACAGGGATGGTTCTGGGGAACTGCCTGAGGAGTAACGTGATCGGAATCAACGACTTTTACTACAGCCTGAAAGAGAACCGGGAGCGATTTCAATTTTTCCTCTCCTGCGGCGCCAACCGCAGTGAAGCGCTTTACCCATTCTTTCAAACGGCACTCAAGAAATCAGCCAATCCTACCCTCGCATCTATGGCTACGATCGGCTTGGTTTCTCTGCCCGGTATGATGACCGGCCAGATTCTGAGCGGGAGTTCCCCAATGACCGCCATCCAGTACCAGATTATGATTATGCTGGCCATCTTCTCAGGCACTATTTTATCCGTTTATCTTGCCATAAAACTTTGCAATCGAACGGTTTTCTTTGAAAATGACATGCTTGATGAATCGATCCTAAAGAACTGATTATACCGTAGTGTTGTCAGGAACAAAACGGACTTCAAATCGTTATTGATTGAGTGATCATTAAAAAAACAGACTAATTTGAAAACCGGTACTTTTTCATCCCTTTCTCGCTGGAAGAAGATCCTCACTGTAGTCATCCTCACTCCCATTGCCATGTTTTTGGTGATGTTTCTTCTGGTTCTCTCAGGTGCTTTTGGTCATATGCCCGGAACCAAGGAGATTAGCCGTATCAACCAGAACCAGCCAACCGTACTACTCTCGGCAGATGAGCAGGAACTTGGAAGTTTTCAGGATCAGAACCAGTCTTACGTATCACTGAGTGAAGTAAGTCCTGAATTGATTAACGCCCTGATTGCCATTGAGGATATCCGTTTCAGGTCACACAATGGCATTGATTACAGATCATTGGGCAGAGTTTTTGTAAAAACAATCCTGCTGGGAGAGAATGCCGGCGGAGGGAGCACTTTAACGCAGCAACTTGCCAAAAATCTCTATCCCAGAAAAAACGGAGGCCGTCTCTACCTTGTCTTGGCAAAGCTCCGGGAGATGATCATTGCCACGAGAATTGAATCGGTCTACTCCAAAGATGACATTCTGGAGATCTATCTGAACAACGTCTCTTTCGGAGAGGATACATATGGTGTAGAAACAGCCTCCTATCGTTTTTTCAGTAAACCGGCATCTGACTTAACACTGACAGAGGCTGCAACTCTTGCAGGTGTGCTTAAAGCCACCACTTTCTACAATCCGAATCGAAATCCGGAACGGGCAACAGCCCGCAGAAACCTGGTAATTCGACAAATGGAAAAGTATGGGCTTACTGAAGAGGAAATAGCCGAGAAAGCAATCGGGGATGATCTTGGAATTCAATATAACCGACTGGCCGGACTTCAAAATCTGGCGCCCTATTTCAGGGAACGTGTTCGGAGAGAACTCTCCTCCATCCTGGATACGCTGGATATCAAGCAGGGTAAAATACCTGAATCACTGAATCACGGATTGATTGTTCATACCACACTGGATACCCAAATTCAGCAAGCTGCCGAAGAAGCCGTTTCAGAACAGATGAAACTGATTCAATCCATTCTTGATCGTGAAATTGAGTCCAGACCCATATTTGGTGAGGAGGATCCCGATGTATTGAGAGTTTGGGAGCGAAGTGAACAGTACAGAAGCTTGAAAGAGGAAGGATTGAATGCAGAACAGATCGAAGAAGTTTTGTACAAACCCGTTGAGACACTTCTATATTCATGGGACGGATATCAAGAAAAAGAGATCTCTCCCTATGACGAAATCAGGTATTACCTCTCCTTTATGAATGCGGGTGTTATCGCTATGGATCCAACCAGTGGCGGTATTCTGGCTTGGGTTGGCGGCATTGACTACCGTCATTTCCCATTCGATCAGGTTCTTGCATCACGACAGCCAGGTTCAGCATTTAAACCGGTTTTATACGCCTCAGCACTTGAATCGGGCAGATCTCCCTGTGATTATGAACGGAATATGCTTGCTCAGTACGCGCAGTACGATGACTGGACGCCCAAAAATAACAATGAAGAATATGGCGGCCGATACTCACTTCAGGGGGCACTTGCACAGTCGGTAAATACTGTTGCCGTGCAATTAGCTGCGGAGACGGGAATCAACCAAATAAGAGATACTGCCATTAAAATGGGGATTCAAACACTTTTACCCGATGGGTTGTCTGTTGCACTCGGTACGGCCCAAATGTCTCTGCTGGAATTGACTACCGCATATTCATCTTTTTTGAATGAAGGAGAGCCAGTTGAACCTACTTTCATCACAAAAATTTATACGGATGAAGGGGATTTGCTCTACGATGCTGAACAGAATCAGTCAAACCAAATCCCGGAACTTCAGATAACCGGTTCGCTGAATATAGAAACGCCATTTTCAGAAAACAAAAAGGGAATCAGCAGTGAAACCGCGGCCACAATGACCCGGATGCTTGAAAAAGCCGTTAATGAGGGAACCGGTGCGCCCCTTCGAAATAACTTCTCCATTAATCATGCGCTAGCCGGGAAAACAGGTACCACCCAAAACTTTACGGATGGCTGGTTCATTGGGTTGACACCCGACATCATTTTTGGAACACGCGTTGGAGGGGCGAACAACCGAGTGCGTTTTCGGGAGTACCCCGCTTACGCATCTCAGACTGCCCTCCCGATCGCAGGCAGATTTCTGCAAAATTTGAACGACTCAGAAGAGTTGAAACCAATTCCCGACTCATTTTATCCGGAACAGATCAACACGCCTTTTTCATTAGAGTGCCGAGATACCAGAAATGACAAGATAACGGACAGAATCAAGGATTTCTTTACAGGTAACAGCAGTGATGAACCGCGTATTGTTGATGAAGATCAAGAAGAGAAGAAGAGAGGAAATATATTTAAGCGTATCGGCAGAGGCCTCGGAATTGTCAAGGATGACGACAACGAAGACAACTAATCCGGATAAATTTATTCTGCCTTTATTTTGCTCATTGCTGAACCCAATCTTTTGATTTTCACATTTATCTTTCGTAAATACTTCAAAATTAACGAATTCGGGTTATATGAAAGATCATGGGAAGTTATTAATTGGAGGGATTATAGCTGTTCTGATTGCGTTTTCACTGGCATTCATTTTTCAGAATTTATGGGTCGGTTATACCGCAGCATTCATCACTGCTATCATTTGGCTGGCAGTTATCGATCAAAAAATAGCCGGCAAAACCGAAAACCGTGCCACCCGGTCCGGATTTCGAATCATTGTGGTTCTGTTGCTGGTTTCGCAGATTTACGCATCGATACAGTTTTATAATAAATCCGATCGCCAAAGGGATAACCTGCGAACCATTCGTACAACGATTGTGGAAAGCATTTCCCATCTTGAAATGGTGAAACCCCTCCAACAAACGTTAAGACATTACTACCTGGAATCAGGGAATTCTGAAGCTACTCTTGAAGATTCCTTTCGTGAACTGTTTTCAGACCGGCTGAATGATCACGGCACACTCACTCCTGAAAGACCTGATGACGAAGCGGAGATGCCTGTCGAATATGAAATTGCATCTCCAGACTCCATTATACTTGCAGTTTCAGCGGTTTTCACACCCGGTAACGATGTTGAATTTATGAACACGAGTGGCAATCAGGGAATGTATGAGGCCCGGGCCATTCTAACCAAAGAGGGGGTTACTTATGAGCGTCGGAATTAAATCTTACACTCACTGGATCATTGTCGGCTTAATTATAGTGGTGTTGATGTTGGCAGAATATCTGCTGTCATCCGTATACAGTTTAATACCGTATAACTCCTGGATCTACTCTTTGATTTATGCAATCGTAGTTCCGGGTTTGGTAATTTTACAGCACATAACCATCGAAACCATCAACTGGTTTGGCGGTGATGCTGCATCAGCATCTGAATTTTACAAGTCAGCTTCAATAGTCATATTCGGAATAGTATTCTTGTTGATGCTCCTTCCTTGGTTTTTCTTAAAGGGAAGATTAAACCGATCACCGGAAGATCAGAACTACCCCGTCTATTGGTATTTTAGCGCTGCTTTGTTATGCCTCGCAATCATTTTGGCATCCTACGTTGGAATCACTCAAATACAAGTCAATACACATAACGAGCAGAGTATTGAGGCCAGCCGTAATCTGGACCAGCTTCGATCCTATATGACGTATGTGGCTTTTGATGCATCTGAGTGGCTGATTCTGCCTGAAGAAGCAGACGGCGGCGGCGGAACATTCCGTCCGGAAAACCACGAATCTTTCTCTCTTGAGATGCTCTCTTCCTATGATGCCGATCATTCAGTTTTTGAACTCACCATCGACGGTGAACCATCAGACTCCACTTTCACACTTGTAGGTACTGTCATCAACGGAAGTGTTAATGATGATTCCAAAAATCAAATATCATTGGAGGTTACACCCTACAACGACTCCCTGTTTAAATTTTCAAACAACTTATGATATTAACTTCAATCAGACTGAACGTTTCAATAAATGGTTTTCGTTGAATCAACCAAATGGAATCCAAATCTGATTGAATTATCAGATATTTTTAGTACTGTTCATCAAAAGCCGTTATGTCGAAACTCTCTGCCAAGGAGAAATTTATTGATTTTTCTGACTACGGAAGATCAATCGCCGTAAAGATTGCCCGGGCATTTTCAAACACTTTTGTAACTCCTGTTCACGTCACTCTGTTATTTGGCGTGAGTGGTTTGGTCGCATGCCTGCTTATTCTAAAGGGCTACTACATAACGGCCGGATTTTTTCTGATCCTGAAGTCGATCCTGGATGCTGCTGATGGAGAACTGGCTAGGCTTAAAAAAACTCCATCCTATACCGGACGCTATCTCGACTCCGTATTTGACATCATCCTGAATTTTGTGATTCTCTCTACGATCACCCATGTTACAGGGCAACCTTTCTGGATGTTAATTGCGGCATTCGTTGCTATTCAGTTACAGGGAACGCTCTACAACTATTACTATGTAATACTGCGCCATCGCTCAGAAGAGGGTGATAAAACCAGCCAAATTTTTGAAATTGAAGTACCAAAAGCTTTGCCTGGAGAATCTCAAAGATCAGTTACAATTCTCTACGTTCTCTATCAAACCTTTTATTCACTTTTTGACAGATTTATCTATTTCATTGACCGTACTGCACCGGAGGAAGGAACGTTTCCCAAATGGTTTATGAGTCTGCTCTCCATCTATGGACTGGGGTTTCAACTCCTTATTATGGCCATCTTTCTTTCTCTGAAATTCATTGATTTGATACTTCCATTCTTTATCTGGTACTCCGCGGGAATCGTAATTTTTATTGGCATTCGAAAGCTTTTTTTAAGTGAGTCAAAACTTTCAACTTTGTGAAATGAGAATTTATACGTCTCCCATCTAAGTATGCCTTTGGTTACAACTCTTTGTTCTTTCATCAATTTTATTGAACTTATATAAAAGCCAATAAATCAAAATAGAGTTATGAAAATATTAGTCCCTACCGATTTTTCAGAGTTAAGTGAAAAAGCACTTGAAATTGCAGACAAGTTCGCAAAATTGATGGGTGGAACGGTTACGCCGTTTCATTCTCACATACCCATCTCTGAACTGGATGAGCCATACGCACTCGGAATGAGTTCTCAAATGTATCAGGATTTTGAAGATATTGAAAGTGCTCTTTCAGATCGTCTGCAGCAGTTTGCGGAAGAAAATGTCAATAAAAACAGACTGGAAAAACCTATTGTGATGATGGGAAATCCGGCCCAAAGCATAGTCGATACATCTGAGGAGTACGATTACATTGTTATGAGTACACATGGCCGCACCGGATTCAGCAGATTCCTGCTTGGGTCTGTTTCAGAAAAAGTTCTACGCCTGGCGCATACACCGGTCCTAATTGTAGAGGATGAATCTGATGTGGATGATTTCAAAAAGATTTTGGTTACAACAGATTTTTCAGATAATGCATCAAGTGCTTACCCGTATGCACGACAAATTGCCGAGAAAGCCGGGGCTGATCTCGATTTGATTCACGTTGTCAGTTTTGATCAGTTTGAAGAGGAGGACGAAGGAAGTATCTCAATCTCCGAGATACGGGAAAAACGCATCAAGCTTCTCGAAAAAGAACACTTCCACTCTTTAAAAGGTGAGGTAAACTCGATGGTGATTGTCTCACAAGACTCCCCCCATGAAGCAATTTTTAATCACGTACAAGACAACGATTACAATTTAATCGTTATGGCAACTGTAGGTCGCACAGGAATTAACTACCTCATGATGGGAAGCACTACGGCCAATCTCGTACGGCATGTAAACACTGCCGTTTTGAGCATCAATCCAAAACGGGAGAATAAATAACAATACAATTTTAGGTCAAACAGCTCTTTAAATTTAAAGCCTGACTCTCAGCTTAATGGGTGTCAGGCTTTTTCATGTGTTCGTTTTTAGAAAAAGTTAATATTTGATGACTTTCTATTAAAATTTAAGTGCTCATATCCCTCTATTTCAATTGAAGTTAGAGAACTCTATTTTTTCGTCTCGGAGTGAAGACATAAATTTGAGAAAAGATGTAAGGAAACGGAAATTCTCGTTCCTTATACAATAGAGAGCAATCTATAATATCTATATCAGAGAGTTGGTAAATCAGAGATAAGATTAATGATCATCTGAGAAGCGTGTGAGCAGCGTTTCTCAACACACCAACAGAGGATTTTGGCGGATAACCAAAATCCTCTTTTATTATCTACTTCAGCAGCGCTTCTTATCACCTTTCAACAGTCTGTCTCTTTGCTTCCAATCAGGTAAAAAGTTGTCCATGAGCCGGTAAAAACGTTTGCTGTGTAACCTTTCCAATAGATGTACCATCTCATGAACTACTACATACTCAAGGCACATCGGATCTTTTTTTGCTAACTCAAGATTTAACCAGATTCTTTTCGCCCGTATGTTGCAGGTTCCCCATCGGGTTTTCATTCGTTTTACACCAAATTCATTGACACAAACTCCCATCACCTTTTCCCACTTCTCAATTAGCCCGGGAATTTCGCGTTTCAGCTCGGCGCGATACCACTCATTCAGTACTGATTTTCTTTTCTCTAGACTCGTTTCAGGCCTGACAGTTAGCTTAATTTCTTCGTTTTGAATAGCGACTGCAGGTTTTTTATGAACATGTTCAACAGAGAGCGTTAGTACTTCACCCCATACGGGATGATTTTCCCCACTGCAAAAATGAAATTGTTTACGTTTTTTCCGGGTGACTTCCCTATTTCTTGTTATGTGCTTTTTGATCCAGTCATACTTCTTCCTGGCAAATCTTTCAGCGGTTCTGAGTGACGTTCTTCTCGGAATCGACATGGCCACTCTTCCCTCCGACGGGTAAATCCTGATATTAAGATTTTTCACCCGTTTGCGAGCTACTTCAATCTCAACATCATCGAGCTGAATAATATGCTTGGGTTGCATGCCGGGTTTAATCGCGCATTAATTTTTTATACTGAATTCGGTGAGGCTGGTCTTCAGAAATTCCTAAGCGCTGGCGCCGGTTATCTTCATACTCTTCATAATTACCCTCAAACCAATACACCTGGCTGTTTCCCTCAAACGCCAGAATATGAGTTGCCACACGATCCAGGAACCAGCGGTCGTGTGAAATCACTACAGCACAGCCTGCAAACTCCAGCAGGGCCTCTTCAAGTGCACGCAGCGTATTCACATCCAAATCATTTGTGGGCTCATCAAGAAGCAGAACATTGGCGCCCTCCTTTAACATTTTGGCAAGGTGTACACGGTTACGTTCACCGCCCGAAATTTCACTCACTTTTTTCTGCTGATCACTTCCGCTAAAATTAAAGCGTGCAACATATGCTCGTGAATTCATCTCCTTGTTGCCCAGTTTGATGATATCCTGTCCGCCGGAGATCTCTTCCCAAATCGACTTTTGCGGATCCAATGGTCGCTTCTGGTCCACATAACCCAGTTTTACTGTTTCCCCGGTCTCAAAGTTACCGCTGTCCGGTTCCTCTTCCCCGGTGATCATCTTAAAGAGAGTGGTTTTACCGGCTCCGTTCGGTCCAATCACACCCACAATTCCACCCGGTGGAAGATCAAAATTCATATCCTCCATCAAAAGCCGGTTATCAAAGCCTTTTGATACATGCTCTGCAACAATCACTTTGTCACCCAAACGAGGCCCGGCAGGTATATATATCTCCATCTCCTCCCTGCGCTTCTGATGCTCTTCCGAGAGTAAACTTTCATATGAACTAATGCGTGCCTTACTCTTTTTACGTCGTCCTTTCGGATTTTGACGGATCCATTCAAGTTCCTGCTGAAGTGTTTTTTGACGCTTCGATTCCTCTTTTTCTTCCTGCTCCAGGCGTTTCTTTTTCTGTTCAAGCCAAGAAGAGTAATTTCCTTCAAATGGTATCCCCTCACCCCGATCCAGCTCCAGAATCCAGCCGGCAACATTATCCAAAAAGTATCTATCATGAGTAACAGCGATCACTGTTCCTTCGTATCGAGCCAAATGCTGCTCCAGCCAGCCAACAGATTCAGCATCCAGATGGTTTGTCGGCTCATCAAGTAAAAGTACATCCGGTTTTTGAAGAAGTAATCGGCAAAGTGCAACCCGGCGTTTCTCTCCACCCGATAACACCTCTATTTTGGCATCACCCGGAGGAGTCCGAAGCGCATCCATGGCCTGCTCCAGTTTCGAATCGATATCCCAGGCTCCGATTCTGTCAATTTTTTCCTGAAGCTTGGTCTGTTTTTCAATCAATGCCTCAAAATCTGCATCCGGATCACTAAAACCCTCATTCACCGTTTCATATTCCTTTATCAGATCCATCGTCTCCTGAACTCCTTCCTGTACGATCTCCTTCACAGTCTTATTGGGATCCAGCTCAGGTTCCTGTCGCAGATATCCGAAGGTGATCCCCTTTTGACGTGAAATATTACCGATGTAATTGTCATCCTCGCCTGCAATTATTCGCAGCAATGTACTCTTACCGGCACCATTTAATCCCAGAACACCAATTTTTGCGCCGTAAAAAAATGAAAGGTAGATGTCTTTCAGGACTGTTTTGTTGGGTTTGTAAACTTTACTGACCCCAACCATCGAAAAAATAATTTTTTGATCGCTCAATGCACTAGCAATTTAATTCAATCTGAAATGTGAGTTTGAAAATACAGTTCTGCATGGTCAAAAACGAAAAAATAAGTTTAAATTGAGCTGTTCAAATCTAACAATTTCAACTCTGCCTGAGAATGATTACTGTTCAGCCGTGGTTACATAACAAATAATGAAAACAGCATGATACTGCCAATTCCACCGGAGATTATACTTCTGCTTCTGGCCTTCTCAAAAGAGAAAGACCTGGACGACATAGCTTTGTCTTTGGCGATTAAAAACGGTGATCAAAAAGCATTTGAAAAGTTTTTTAACCGTCACTACGATCATCTGTACAGATTCCTGATCAGCAGAAAAATGAGCCATGAAGAGGCACGAGATCTGGCTCAGAAAGCATTTGTTATGATCTGGGAAAAACGTGCCGGTATTGATGAGACAAAATCACTTCGCTCCTACCTTTTCACTATCGCTTACACCCGCATGCTGAATCATGTAGAGTATCGGGCTAAGTTCCAGGATGCAGAGCTACCTGAAAAGAACTCATCTGCAGAAAACACAGAAGAATCGGTAGACTATAAAGAGCTTCTGAATGTGATCAGAACCGTGATAGCCAATATGCCTGAGAAACGGGGAATGGTATTTGAACTCTGCTTTATGCAGGAGTTGACGTACAAAGAAGCAGCAGATTCCTTGGAAGTAAGTCCGAAAACAATAGAAAATCACATGACTCTCGCATTTAAAGATCTGCGAAGCAGACTGATCCAAATTTACGGCAAAGATTTGCTGGAAAATTTTCAAAAATCTGAATAGTCATTAGGGGTAAAACACGTTTTGATCTGTATTATGGGTAAACAGATTACAAATTAGCTTGCAACAAATATGAAAAGAGACTATCAACCGATAATATGGATAAGCCTTGTGTTGCTTTTGCAAGCATGCACCATAGACAGTTTTGAGAACAACCGTTCTGTTTTAACTGAAGATGAATTAAAAACTACCGGGCAGATCATCGGTGAATCGATTTCCGAAAATGAAGCCGGGTTGTTGTCAAGTTTTTCTGAGGCTTTTGCCATTCCAACAAGTAACGGGCTGGCAACCGGAAATTCAGTTCTTGCAACCGGCAGTTTTCGCAACCTTCAGGATTATACGCATGATTATATTAACACTGAAGGAAAACACGTCGTAAAGTTCAGCCGAACGGATGGTTTGACCGGCCTAACAACTGAGTATAATTTGAGTTACATCTTCCGAGACAGCGAGGGAAATTATATTGAATTGCCAAACCAAAATAGTCATTTGATTGAATTCCTTGAATTTACAGGACACCGAACCGGGGTAATTGAAACGGCTTCAAAATCATCTGTTTATAACCGAACAGACCGGTTTGTTTTGGATGGGCTTTCTGATCAATCAACCACCCTTGTTCTTGACGGCTCCCATTCCGGCGAAGGACAATTTGTAAGAAATGAACCGAATAACCGGGTTGAACGTGACTATATATTGGATATCAACTTCCTGGACGTGCGCATTAATAAAGAGATTGTTGAAAAGAATCGCAGTTTCAGGAAAGGAGTTAATGGAGCGGTAAGTTATGAATCGACGATCAGATCCAATCAAAATACCGATGGATCTGAATCGAAGATCGTGAATGGCACAATCGACTTTAACGGTGACGGTACGGCGCTTCTCAAATTCCAGCAAAACCTGAACACATTTCGTATTCGACTTGAAAATGGTGATGTTTTCGATGATGATGAGTTTGAAGGGCTTGTAATGGACGTTAACGTTTCAGATCAAACATTCACAATTTCAAACGGACAGGTCATCCGGGTTACCGAAGAAACTGAGTTTGACGATGATTCTGATCAGCTAACATTAAATCAAGTGGCAAATGCTATAGAAAACGGCCAGCGCGTGGTTGCCGAAGGTGATTATTATCGTCCGGATGACAATGTAAATTTGTGGGTTGCCACAGAAGTTGAGTTTGAACTGGAAGAAGATGAATTTGAGGAGTTTGTCCTTGAATTAAATCCGGCCGATAGTACGATAACCCTTGCTACAAATGAAATGTTTTATTTCACATCAAAAACAGAGTTCGAATTAGATGACGGTTTTGAATCTCTTCAGGATGTACAGGAAGCCCTCAGCCAAAATCTGCCGGTCTACGCTGAAGGTGACTTTTATACCGATCCACAGACGGATAACTATATATTAACTGAAGTTGAGTTTGAACTCGAGCTGGATGAATTTGAAGAGATTGTACAATCTGTTGATGTAAACAACAGTACCGTCACATTGGTCAATGGTCGTCAGATTCTCATTACTGAACAGACAGCAATCAATGACGAGGGTAGTTATACATCACTTGAAGAGGTGAGGCAGGCTCTTCAAGAGGGGATAGAAGTGGACGCTGAAGGTGATTACTACTATAATTCTGCCGAAGCGATTTGGATTGCCATTAGCATAGAATTTGAAAGCGAGTCCGATGACGACTCTGATAATGATACCGACTAAAGAACTACAGTGGCATCAAATAACAACATACCAGAAAATGACCGTGACCTACTTCTAAGTGAGGCGTACGGCAAGCTGTTGGATGGACAGCTAAATAGTGGTCAGATTCAGGATTCGCTTTATCAACTGCTGAACGAAGCAAAAGTCTACAGTCAGAATCAGGCTCAAAATATAGTTGTTAAAGAGCGGGATGAAGCATTCAAATCGATACTTGAACAAATTAATCAATCGGCTTCAAGGGAAACACCTTCCGGTTCTGCAAAAGTACACACTCTTCAAAAATCTAGAAAATGGGTTTGGACTGCCGCTGCTGTTGCATTAATCCTCTTTACATCTTTGTTTCTGCTGCGTCAATCGTCAGAACCTGCATCTACCCTTATTGCTAATGCAGAATCAGAAATTACACGGCATGAACTACAGGATGGATCGATAGTAACTCTTCGTCCTAATTCCAAGCTCTACCTGGAATCTGAATCAGACAGCCGTTCGACCTACTCCATGGCTGGGGAGGCTTTTTTTGAAGTGACATTCAACCCTGACCGTGATTTCATTGTTGAAACATCAAACGGACGGGTTCGTGTGCTCGGAACTACGTTTAACCTGAACGACCGCAATAACGAAACAAGTGTTTATTTGATTGACGGCCGAGTCCTTTTTGAAACCTCGAACCAAAATCTTTCGGTAACTCTGTCGCCCGGTGAAGCTGCTTCAATCAAAAATGACAATCTTTCAGAACCATTCAATTTTGAAGAAGTTCTCGTGACTTCCTGGACTCAAAACAGACTAACGTTCAGCGAACGGTCTGTTGGTTCTATCATTGATGAACTCGAATTTCATTACGATATTGAAATTGAAATGGATGCATCCGACCGGTCTGAAATACTGGGCGGATCCATCACGCTGGAAAATCTCAGCCAAAGTTTAAGTGATCTGGAAACTGTACTTGATGGAGAATTTGTTGAATTAAGTGAAGATCGATACCGGTTCAGAAATCAATAATTGAAGGGGCTTTTTAAATATGATTCCATTGGGGAGGCGGTACTTAATTCTGTTTTTTGGTCTAAAGCTATTGCTTCTCTCGGGGTCTTTTAAGGCTGCCGATTTTTCTTTTTCTGATACTCCTCTGAAAAATGTTCTTCAGGAGATCAGGCAAGAGACCGGATACTTTTTTCTCTACCGGGAATCTCTAATTAATAACGTTTTTGTTACCCTGGAAGCTGACGAATCAGAAATTTTTGAAGAGTTGAGTCAATATCTTGAAGCGTTTGAGATCTCAATGATCACGGACCACGAAAGAAATCAGGTTCTGATTACACAGTCTGATATGGATTTAGGAGATCCACCACAAAATGTGGCCATTTCGGGTCATGTTGTGGACCACTTGACCGGTGAGCGTTTGCCATTTGCAACCATCAGCTGGGTTGAATCAGATCATCAAAAGGGAACGGCTGCGAATGCATCCGGACATTTCAAATTTAGCCAAAACACGACTGATGACATCATCCGGTTCAACGTTTCCTATCTCGGTTTTGAAAGAAAGCGGATTGAGCTCAACATATCCGAAAAACAGCAATTTCAGGACTTAACAATTAGGCTGGAATCCCAACCATTAAGAGGAAATGAAATCATCATTTCAGGCACAGTGAGTAAATCTCTTGCCGATACTCTCACTAACCGCTTGATGAGCGCTTCCCGATTTAGTCCTTTGGGGGATGCAAACTCAATCCGTGCCCTGCAGTCTCATCCTTCAGTATCTGCCGGCACAGCCATAAATAACGGGATCAATGTTCGGGGAAGCACTCCCGATGGATTTATGGTTCAGCTCGACGGTCTTAGTATATTCAATCAAAGTCACCTTTTTGGTCTTTTAGACAGCTTCAATCCTGATGCCATTCAAAATGCCGGATACCATTATGGAATCACACCTGCCCAAATGGACACCCCGACCGGCGGCTCACTCCATCTCATAACCCGTACCGGCTCATTAAACGATTTCAATAGCAGTATTGGAATGAGCAATACCAGTATTAACGGAACCTTCGACGGACCGTTAGGCAGAAAAAGCAGCTGGCTTCTATCTGCCCGCGCCTCCCTGATGGATCAAATTCCATGGTTTAACAATTCTAAGTTGGTCCGGTGGGGACTCGATATCGACCGGCCCAAACGAGTAGCGGGAGATTTTCAAGACTTCACCGATCTAGTTCTGAATCCCGGTGAATCCAATGTCCTTTTTGCGGATATCCACACAAAAATTTATGTAGAAAACAGGGACGCCTCCAGATGGATTTTCAGCGGATATTTTGGAGGAGATTATACCAATCATCAAGCAGAACGCCGAACACGTACAGCTGATTCCGGCAGTAACTTCACATTCCAACCGGTTGAAACAATAAATGAATGGGGAAATACATCGTTTAGTATTCAGTACGAAAAAGAGGTTAGCAGCCGAATATTCAGTTCAACTCTGGCAGGTGTAAGTTCATATGGCACAGACTTTGACAAAGATGATTTTGTATATGCCCGTCTAAATTCATCGGACGAATCGAAAGATGTTTCGGTTTTCACCTATCCATTCCGAAACAGAAGTAGCATGAACGAGATTAAATTCAATCAGGAATTTGAATACTCATCAACCGTCTTTACGGTTATTGGCGGAGCCGGCTGGAAATATTACCTGGGTGAATACAGTGAATCTTCATTTGACCGCCCTTCCTATTTCCAGAATGTCGGGTCTCACATGGGATACGTATACCTTCAAAACCGATGGGAGCCCGTTGATCTTATTGAATTGAATGCAGGGCTCAGATCCACATACTATACACTGAACAGTGAATTCTATCTTTCCCCGCGGGGTGAAATCGTCTTAAAACCGATTAACGGGCTCCAATTAAAGGCCGGATATTCAAGAAACCAACAATTTTTGCATCGTATATCTATAGAGAACAGTGCTACTTCTGATGTTTGGATTTTAACACCCAGAGACCAGAACCCGGCTGAATCAGAACAGTATACTGCCGGTATTCAGATATCACAAACAAACAATTGGCTGTTTCAGGCTGAAGTTTATCGCAAGGATTACAGTAACTTGAGAAGCCATGAACTGAACACTCAGTCTCTTGCCAATACTTTTTCGGGTGTACCGTGGTTTTACCAAAATAGCGGAGAAGCGACAGGAATAGAATTTTTGCTCCGAAACTATTTTGGACGATTTGTTATTTCTCAGTCCTATACACTTTCTGAAATGAAATTCAATAATACGCTTCTGCTCGATGGTGAGGATTTCTATGCAGACTGGGATCGACGACACAGCTACAATGCTGTTTTTGAAGCAGAACTAGGTAGCGGTTTTCAATTATTTCTGTCGTGGCTGATGATGAGTGGTACACCAAACAAGCTTAATACTTTTCAAAATGATCCTGTAGAAAGATTGGATTCGTATCAAAGACTGGATGCAACCGTGACGTATAGCCGCCGGTTATCGAATCAAAACAAAATACATGCTACTTTTTCTGTCTTTAATGTGCTAAATCAGAAGAACGTCTGGTATAGAAATTACTCCTTTTCCTACGATGAATCCCGGTCTGTCCCAAGACTCACTCCGGTACCGGTTGATGTACTTGATCTTGGGTTTCAGCCCTCTTTTTCAATCCGCTACTCATTCTAATCGTACCGCCTAATCCAATCGTTCTGTTTCCAGTCTCGAAAAGTAACTTGAGTAAGATATCAGTCTGGGGCTGTTAACTCACGCTCCTCCCGACCGTCCAGCCAACATTGGATATCGGAATAAACAGGATGATTGTTATAAACCCCGCTTATAAATAACGCATATTGAATAATCATCTGAGGTCTTAAAGGTACGTTATCACGCGCCCAAGCTTTCCGCCCGAACCGGTTTGAAAAGTCTTTTCTTCACAATTTTGGTCTGTCCTTCAATAACCAATAAAAAATAAAAGCCCTGAGCGTCAGCAACAGGGCTTATGGGGTATAGGGAAATGTTAAATTTTATTAGTCGTCGTCATCATCATCGTCATCATCGTCATCATCGTCTTCAAAACCTTCGAATGAGTTTTCAATGGTTTCGTTGATTTGCTCGGTATTGGAATAATCCTTGGGATCAAGATATTCTCCATTACTGTTCTTAAACCAGGCATTAACATCTACAGAGATCACTAATGTTGAGCTTTCACTTTCTGTAACTTCAAGTGGTGGGTTCAGATCCATTTCAATCTCAAAATCTTCACTGCTTCTGAACGTAAATTCCTCTCCGTTAGAGAGACCTTTTACAACCAATGAGTAACTACCTGTTTCATCACGGAAATCTGTGTCGTCTACATTAGCATCGTCATCATCAGGTTTTTCAATTTCGAGTTCAAACTCTTCATAGAGTCCTGCAGGAATCTGTTTTTCGGTGATAACCAATGGAGTGCCGTCTAATGGGAGATAAGCGATAAAGTACTCAATTTCGAAATCCGATGAATCTTCACTTGTACTTTCGAGCTCCATCTCTTCGATGAATAACTTCACTTCCTGAATTTCCAGAGTATTTTCATGCTCGTTATTACTTGTAAGCATTGCCTTGGCAGCTGTTCCGGTATTTACTTTCATCTGAACCTGAACGTCTGACTGTCCGTCGACAGATGATTCAGTTAAATCACAGCCAACAGCAATCACGCCAATGACCAGAATCATACTAAATAGTTTAAATATTGAATTCTTCATGATTTTTATTTTTTGGTTATGGGGGTGTTCTGCATGTAGTACAGTTGAAGGTGAGGTGTTCCCCTAATCAAAAACAGATTTTTTTAAAAATCTATCCGTACGCCCAAAGAATGAAAGTTCGTACATTCAATAGCGTCCGCTGATGTAACTTCGTAATAGTTCTTGAATTGAAAATCCCGGTTGGTAGAATAGGTACTTTGAAACATCAACTTGATTAAATGTAAATCCTGCTGCATTCTAAAAAAGAAGCTGATATCACTTCTCATTTGACCTGCAAGATCACCCTGTACACACAAAAGCGCTGTAATGAGTATTGACAAGTAAAGTTTAAGATTTTCCTAGTCTCTATGAATAACAGATGCCTGCATCATTTCTGATAATAAAAAAGCCTTCCCCGATTGAGGAAGGCTTGCAAAAGAATTGTAAACATCAATCAGTACTACCAGCGCAGAAGGTTCACTTTAGTAATATCTACTGAAAGATTATTTCTAAAAATCGCAATAATAATTGCTAAACCCACAACTGCTTCCGCTGCTGCTACTGACAAAGAAAAGAACACCAGAATTTGTCCGGTCACATCTCCATGAAAAGCACTGAATGAAATCAGAGTTAAATTCACGGCATTCAGCATCAATTCGACGCACATGAATACAACAATTGCATTTCTGCGAATTAAAACACCAATTGCACCGATTGTAAAAAGAACTGCACTAAGTGCCAGATACCAATCAATTCCTACCATTATTCAGAATCCCCTACTTTTTTAGCTTTGTATTGTGCAATCATCAAAGCACCCACTACTGCAGCAGTCAGCAATATTGCGGTCATTTCAAATGTGAACAAATAGTCTGTATAAAGTACATCACCAAGAGCTTCTACTGTTCCGGCTTCAAGCATGTCCGGAGAAATTTCAGGCAGTAATTCGGTAACTCCACCAACACTATAGAGGATCTGTGCAAATATGACACTACCTAGCAGAAACGCCACAAAATATTTGAGCCGAAATTTGGCAAACAGACTTTCCTCATCATCTACATTCAGTAACATTATAACAAACAGGAAAAGCACCATAATGGCGCCTGCATAGACTAGTATTTGTATTAAAGCCAGAAACTGAGCATTTAATAAAAGATAAATTCCGGAGAGTGTAACCAGGTTAATGACGAGCATCAGAGCACTGTTGACAGTACTCTTGTTTAATATCATCCCCAATGCAGAGGCAATGGCTATTACAGCGAGTAGTACGAATAAATATGTTTCCATTCTGTGCTTTTATTTTTACGGCTCTAAGGTAGCCAAATTTAAAAATGGCATCAACCGTATTGCATCACTTTTATGGTTTAGAGGAAGTATAAAATTCCAAAAATCCCAAGTCCCCAACAGTAGAACGCAAAATAGTGGAATTTTTCCTTTTTCAGTAAAATAATTAAATATTTCAGTGCAAAATAACCCGACAGGAATGAGGTCAAAAAGCCGGCAACTAATGACAAAGCGGCTGCAAATTCAATACCGTTTTCCATTATTTCCATTACCTCTAACAGCATAGCCCCTGCCAATACCGGCAATACCATCAAAAAGGAAAAATTTGCAACACTTTGCCGGTTAATGCCCGAAAAGAGTCCTACAGAAATTGTTGATCCCGAGCGGCTGATACCTGGTAATATCGCTAATGATTGTGCAATCCCCATCAAAAACCCTTTACCGGCAGACACTTCCTTATCCGGATGTCCGACAAATCTTGTGGAAAATAAAAGAGTACCAGTCACCATTAGCATAACAGACACAAAAAACGGGTTAAGGAACAAAGCCTCTACCGGGTCTTTAAGCGTAAAACCTACGATAACCGCCGGAATCATACTTAACAATATTATGTAGGAGAACTGCGTGTTTTTATCCGTAATAAACCTCTTTTCACGAATACCTTCCGGTGAGAAGCTTTTGAAAAAATCCGAAATGATTGCTAAAAGTTTTTCACGATAATAAACTGCGATGCTGCAAAATGATCCAAAATGCACAACAATCTCAAATGTAATCCCCGGCATTATATCGTTGCCAAAAAAGGCTCTTGCAAGGGCAAGGTGACCGGAGCTGCTGACAGGTAAAAATTCTGTTACTCCCTGTAGCAAACCCAGGAAAATCGCCTGTAATAAATCCATCCGCTAAATGTTCTTACTTATTAATGAAAATGATATTTTTGAGCCGGCCATAACATCAACTGTGAATGATTTTGCAGCTAAATGTATTTATTCGTTCTTTACAGGCCATCTCGAGGATGCAAAGATACCAAATTGAACATCAATATTTTAATCCGATTATAAAATGAGTATGGAAGTTGACATGCAGGCACTGGGTGAAAAAATTGAACTGCACAGTGCGTTTATTGATGATATACACCGGGAACTTGAAAAAGTTATCGTTGGCCAGAAATATATGATTGACCGACTTCTGATTGGATTGCTGGCAGATGGACACGTTCTTCTTGAAGGTGTCCCCGGCCTGGCCAAAACATTGACTGTCTCTTCACTTGCCCAGGTGATAGACACCAAATTTCAAAGAATTCAGTTTACTCCGGATCTCCTGCCCGCCGATTTAATCGGTACCCTCATTTACAATCAAAAAGAGGCTGAATTTAAAGTGAAAAAGGGTCCGATCTTTTCGAACATTGTTCTGGCAGATGAGATAAACCGATCTCCGGCTAAAGTTCAAAGTGCACTGCTTGAAGCAATGCAGGAAAAACAGGTAACAATCAGTGAAACCACTTTCCCTTTAGACAAACCGTTCCTGGTGCTTGCCACTCAAAATCCTGTTGAACAGGAAGGTACCTATACCCTTCCGGAAGCCCAGGTAGACCGTTTCATGCTTAAACTTAAAATCGGATATCCTACAGAGAGTGAAGAGCTTGAAATCATGCGCCGAATGGCAAAAACAGGTGATAAGCCGGAACTCAAACCTGTAACTAATGCTGCCAAAATTTTAGAAGCTCGCAAAGTCATCAATGAAATTTATGTTGATGAAAAAGTGGAAAAATATATTGTCGACCTCATTTTTGCCACTCGTTATCCTGACAAGTTTAATCTTTCAGACCTGAAAGATCTCATCAGTTTTGGAGCTTCACCCCGGGCATCTATCAATCTGAACCTTGCTGCGAGAGCCCATGCATTTATGGAGCATCGGGCATATGTAACTCCGGATGATGTGCGAACCATTGCCATGGATGTTATGAGGCATCGAATCATTCCAACATTTGAAGCTGAAGCAGAGGATATTACTCCTGAAAATATTATTGAAAAAATTCTGATGACGGTTCAGGTACCTTAGATACTGGATGCTGAATTTGGCTTTTTGGGTCCAAAATTGATTATCCGGCTTCACCATTCTTATTAAACAGAAAAATGATTATCAACACCTACAATAGGAGTCAGAATCACTCTCGTGATGTAAGATGACAAACTTGATCTTCGATTTTAGTTTAAAACGATCCAAATTTATATTTAATCAAGTAATGATTTTTATAGACTTATAATTTTACTTACCCTCGTTTAACAGAATAATATTTTATTAGTCTGTTTTTTATATATTATCCCTATCTATTAAATGTGTTCGTATATGTTGTCAATATCTTGATATGTAAATTAAGCTCAATTCTATACTACAAATTAAGAGAACTGACAACGACAAAATCAGTAGAAGTATAAAGCGTTAGAAAACATTAAACATTCTAACTCTAATTTTGCTTTTATTTACATTTTAAAAACCTACTAAATACATAATCAAGATTATGAAAGTTCGAATAGTTCCTCGTTCAAAAATACGTGTGTCTCGAAAAAGTAAATCCAAGTATGATAAGGTTAAGGAAGCTATGAGTGAACTTAAACCCGGAGGGGAAGCATTACGGGTTAAATTTTCTGATAAGAAAGAGCTTAATTCCATTCGCAATATTGCTTATGCGTTCAACAAAGAGCATGATACCCGAATCAGAAGCAGCTCAAATCCATCAGAAAATATGATCTTTTTCTACATGGAAAAGTGACCATTTTAAAGTCTTTGCAAAACCGGTTCTTTTTGTCACTCTGAACCAGCTTAGAATCTCTGATGTAGAAATAAACTTCAAATTTTGGGATCCCTCATTTAGTACCCCAAACATCTCAGCACTATACAAAATTTTGCAAAACCTGTTTACAGCTTAGAATTCCGCATCGTAAAGTTACCAGACATAAAAAAAGCTTCTGAATGTTTCCACCCAGAAGCTTTTTTAGTTTTTTGAAGTCAGGAGAGATTAACTGTTTTTGTCGTTCTCTTCTTTCTCTTTGAGTTTTTCAGCCAGTCCGGAAACTTCACCTAACGTCGGAGTTCCTGTCTCGACACTGTCACTCTTCTTAGGCTGCTTTTTCGCGTTAGACTTCGATTTCTTCACTTCAGTATCTACCTGAGATATTTCGATTGTTTTGCTTGGTTCGTCGAACTCAACAACAAAACCTTCTACTTTATCACCTTCACTGAAAGCTTCTTTCAAATCCTCAACAGGTTCCTCGAGCTTATCACCCGGCAGAAATGCATCTACTCCCAAAGGAAGCTTGATGAACATGCCTTTGTCGGTAATCTTGGAAACTTCACCTTCTACTTTGGCACCAATTCCGTACTCCTCAGCATATTTCTCCCAAGGATTATCTTCAACCTGCTTATGGCCCAAAGTGATTCTTCTGTTGTCGTAGTCGATAGCCAAAATTACAACTTCAAGTTCTTCGCCTTTATCAACAATCTCATTCGGATGCTCAACATTCTCCGTCCAGCTCAAGTCAGAAACATGAACTAGTCCGTCGATTCCGGGCTCCAGCTCAATAAACACGCCAAAGTTGGTGAGGTTTCGAACAATTCCCTTGTGGGTAGATCCGATTGGGTATCTTTCGCCAAGATCTTCCCATGGATCTTTCTCAAGCTGCTTCACACCGAGAGAAATCTTCTTCTCATCTTCGTTGATATTCAGAACAACACACTCAATGATGTCATCTTTTTGAACCAGCTGTGATGGATGCTTAATGTGTTGTGTCCAGCTCATTTCACTAATGTGGATCAGACCTTCTACGCCTTTCTCCAGCTCAATGAATGCACCGTAATCAGCTATTGATACCACACGACCCTGAATTCGCATTCCCTCAGGATACTTGATATCAATGTCTTCCCACGGATGTGGCTGAAGCTGCTTCAGACCGAGTGATACACGCTTGGAGTTTTCATCAAAGTCGATAACCGCAACGTTCATGCGCTGGTCAAGCTTTACAATCTCTTCAGGATGCTCTACACGTCCCCATGAGAGGTCGGTGATGTGCAACAGACCGTCTACACCGCCAAGATCGATGAACACACCAAAGTCGGTGATGTTCTTAACAATACCTTCGAGAACCTGACCGGCTTCGATGGTTTCAAGGATTTCCTGACGCTGATCTTCAAGATCACTCTCAATAAGCGCTCTGTGAGATACTACAACGTTTTCTGCCTGCATGTTGAGCTTTACAACCTGGAATTCCATGGTCTTGCCAACATAGGCATCGAAGTCGCGAACAGGACGCACGTCAATTTGTGATCCGGGCAGGAATGCATCGATTCCAAAAACATCGACAACCATACCGCCTTTAATTCTGCGCTGAATATAACCTTCGATAACTTCTCCGGTTTCGTGTGCCTCTTCAATATTCTCCCAGGCTTGCAGTATATCTGCTTTCTTTCTGGAGAGAATGAGCTGACCTTCACGATCTTCAACTCTATCGAGGAATACTTCTACTTCGTCGCCCGGCTGAAGGTTTTCCAATACTTTATCAGAAAATTCATTCGCAGGAACAATACCTTCAGATTTAAATCCGATATCTACAATTACATATTTTTCATCAACTGAAACGACAATACCGGTAACAATCTCTTTCTCTTCAATTTCACTGAGCGTATTCTCATACATCCCGGCCAGCTCGTGAAACTCTTCATCCGTATAATCTTCTGATGCGGCCTCAAGCTCTTCCAGTGTGTAGGTTTTTCCATCTACCTCACCGGTAAAGGTTGGCAGTTCTTCTGCCTGGCCATTGCCGTTACTCTCTTCTGCTTTTGTTTCTTCAGCAGTTTCCACCTCTTCCACTTCTTCTGAAGCAGTTTCGATTTCTTCGTTTACGTTTTCGTTTTTAGTTTCTTCTGTCATTATATACCTGTTAAAAGTAAAGCCTCACTTCGACTTTCGAAGCGGGATTAGAGTTTAGATTTTAGTTTATTGTTGTATTCTCTTTAATGATTCCAATCATTTCCTGAACCTGTTCCTCAAATGATTTGCCGGTTGTGTCAATTACAATAGCATCATCAGCTTTTTTCAAAGGATCATTCTTGCGATTTTGATCCTTTTCATCCCGAGATCGTAAATTCTCCATCACATCTTCGAGTGTGACAGACTTTTCAGCTTCCTTCATTTCCAGATAACGGCGGTTGGCACGCTCTTTAAGGGATGCATCCATATAGAATTTCAAATCAGCATCAGGAAAAACAGCTGTTCCGAGATCTCTACCGTCAGCTACATATGCATCTGTTTTAACGAGTTCTCTCATAAAATTGTTCACAAAAGATCTCGCTTCCGCATGAGATGCAATTTCACTGACATGTTCAGCTACTGTTTGTGTGCGAATTTTATCTGTCAGATTTTCATCGTCAGCTTGCACATAAAATGTCTGATCTCTATACTCTGTTCGTAATTGAACATTTGGCAAATTTTCAAAGAATTTGGCTTTATCCGGTTTATCACTCTTCAACCATAAATAAGTTATTGCCCTGTAAAGTGCGCCAGAATCCAGAAACTGGATATCTAAACGATTGGCAATCTCTTTGGCTGTTGAGCTTTTCCCGGACCCTGCCGGCCCATCTATGACTATGATCATTTCAGAGAATGGTTAAAATAAATTTTTTAAGTCTAAGTATCAATCCATTCTTGTAACTTGAATGAAGAACCCTTAATATTGGTATCTGTTTAAGATAATGATGATTTAACCGTAATAACCAATAATTATGCCACAGCATAAATCTGCAATTAAAAGGCTTCGCCAAAGCGAAAAGAGAAAACAGCATAACAACACTCGTCGTTCTAAAATGAGAACACTTGTAAAAAAAGTGCTGAATGAATCAGACAAAGAGAAAGCTCAAGAGTACCTGAAGGATGCGGTAAGCTTTATTGACCGTCTCTCAGTGAAAGGAATTATTCACGAAAACAACGCTGCTCGCAAGAAGTCCAAATTGACAAATCACGTCAATAATCTGTAAGAATTTTGACCCAATCTACCCGTAAAGCACTTTTAGTCATTCTCGACGGCTTCGGTATTGCCGAAAATCCCGAAGTCAGTGCTATTGATAAGGCAAAAAAACCATTCTTTGACTCACTCATTGAAGAATATCCAAATGCACGTCTGTCCGCTAGCGGTGAAGATGTAGGTCTGCCCGAGGGCCAGTTCGGTAATTCTGAAGTGGGACACCTCAATATTGGGGCCGGACGAATTGTCTGGCAGGAACTTTCCAGGATCAATAAATCGATCAGGGATGGGGATTTCTTTGAGAATTCTATTCTGACAGAAGCTTTTGAGAAAGCCGAAGAAAATGGCAGAATTCACTTTATGGGTTTATTTTCTGACGGGGGTGTTCACAGCCATAATGACCATCTCTATGCACTTCTCAAGATGGCTAAGAAATACAATTTGGACAATGCATTTATACATGCATTTACTGATGGTCGTGATACTTCCCCCCATGGCGGCGCCGAATATCTGAAGCAATTTGAAGCTAAAGCAGAAGAGATTGGAACCGGCACCGTTGCATCCGTCATTGGCCGGTACTACGCTATGGACCGAGATAATCGGTGGGAACGTACACAAAAGGCTTACGATCTGCTCGTTCATGGCAAAGGCGAAAAAGTCAGCCGTGCTGCAGAAGCGTTTGAACTCAGTTACGATGCCGATGTAACAGATGAATTTATTCTCCCACACATTGTCGAATCAAATGAGAACAGCCGTATTCAAAAAGGTGATGTTGTCATTTTCTACAATATTCGCGGAGATCGTGCTCGCCAGATTACAAAAGCTCTTTTCCGTAAAGAGGAAATTCCTTTTGAAACGGATGATCTTAATCTCCACTACGTAACATTTACATCCTACGACGAAACGTTTGATGATTTTGTACATGTAGCTTTTCCACCGGTTCGCCTTAAGAATACTCTTGGTGAATATATTAGCAGCAAGGGTCTCGACCAGCTCCGAATTGCTGAAACAGAGAAGTATCCGCATGTCACCTACTTTTTCAATGGTGGGGAAGAGACCTCAAACAGAGGTGAAATCCGGGTAATGGTACCGAGCCCTAAAGTCGCTACTTACGACCTGCAACCTGAAATGAGTGCTCAGGCTGTAACAGAAAAACTTTGTGAAGAACTTAGTACTGAAAAGTTTCAGCTGGCAATTCTGAATTTTGCCAATCCGGATATGGTAGGTCACACGGGTGATATGGAAGCCACAATCAAAGCTGTTGAGATGATTGATAAAAAACTGCAGGAAGTGGTTGAAACCGCCCGTGAGCATAAATATGAAGTTCTCATCATCGCAGATCACGGTAATGCTGACTGCATGGTTCAACCCGATGGCAGCCCTCACACTTCTCACACTACCGCTCCTGTTCCGGTAATATTAGTTAGTGATATTTACAAAGGTTCACTGAAAAATGGTATCTTAGCTGACGTTGCTCCTACTCTACTCAAAATGATGGGGCTGGATAAGCCGGATGAAATGACCGGTAAACCTCTGTTCTAAAAAGTCCGATTTTCTCACTATTTTTATTGAAAGATGTAAAGAGTTTGCATTTCGCAAAACGCCACACTACTTTCGTCGTTAGAGGCATTGAGTGTGAACTAAAAATAGTTGGCACTCGTTACATTTTTCAGCAATCAATGAAAGCCAAATCTTTTTGTAGGTCCCGATATGGAGGGTAATTTTTCAAGCAAAGTAAGAGATGTAATTCAATTTAGCCGGGAAGAGGCACTTCGTCTCGGCCACGATTACATCGGAACTGAACATCTAATTTTAGGAATCGTTCGTCTCGGAGACGGCGTTGCAATACGGATTTTAAAAAATCTGGATTGTGACCTATTTAAATTAAAAAAGACTATTGAAGACACCGTTAGAGGAACCGGTGGAACTGTTACTGTTGGCAATATTCCTCTGACTAAACAGGCAGAGAAAGTTTTGCGAATCACCTACCTCGAAGCAAAACTCTATAAGAGTGATACAATTGGTACCGAGCATTTGCTACTTTCGCTGCTTAGGGATGAAGAGAATATTGCAGCTCAAATTCTGCAACAGTTTAACGTATCCTACGATGCTGTACGCGAAGAGTTGGATATGATTATATCAGGAAATACCCGCGATACAGATCGTGAAGACAGCCGTTCTGCCAGCGCGAATATTCCACAATCACCCAAAGGATCTCAATCATCAGGAAGTTCCAGAGAAAAGAAAATGGAAAAGTCTAAAACACCCGTACTGGACAACTTCGGCCGCGATTTGACACAATTGGCCGAAGATGGAAAACTCGACCCAATTATTGGTCGGGAAAAAGAGATTGAGCGTGTGGCTCAGGTATTGAGCCGTCGCAAGAAAAACAATCCGGTTCTAATTGGGGAACCCGGTGTAGGTAAAACTGCAATTGCTGAAGGTTTAGCATCCCGGATTGTTGAAAAGAAAGTATCGCGTGTACTTTACGACAAGCGTGTTATTGCACTCGATTTGGCAGCACTAGTTGCAGGCACAAAATATCGTGGTCAGTTCGAGGAACGGATGAAAGCGGTAATGAGTGAACTGGAAAAAACAGAGAATGTTATTCTGTTTATTGACGAACTCCACACCATTGTAGGTGCCGGAGGTGCAAGTGGCTCACTTGATGCATCCAATATGCTGAAACCCGCGTTAGCACGTGGAGAAGTACAGGCAATTGGAGCAACAACACTCAATGAATACAGACAGTTTATTGAGAAAGACGGAGCGCTTGAACGCCGTTTTCAAAAGATTATGGTCGAGCCAACATCAGTAGATGAGACTCTCGAAATTCTTAACCAGATAAAAGGCAAGTATGAGAAACACCACAGTGTACGGTACACTCCGGAAGCCATTAATGCATGTGTTAAGCTAACGGACCGGTACGTTACAGACCACTTCCTTCCTGACAAAGCGATTGACGCACTGGATGAAGTGGGTGCACGTGTTCATTTGTCTAACATCACTGTTCCGGATCACATCGTTGAGCTGGAAGAGGAGATTGAGAAGACAAGCAATGAAAAGAACTCCATGGTGAAAAAACAGCGTTTTGAAGAAGCTGCACGACTCCGTGATACCGAAAAACGCTTGCTCGAAGAGCTTGAACAAGCTCAGAAAGAGTGGGAAAAAGAGTCGGAACACATTGTTTATGACGTTGATGAGGAAGACGTTGCTTCAGTTGTAGCAATGATGAGTGGTGTTCCTGTGAATAAGATCAGTCAGAAAGAAGGACAGAAGCTTCTCAAAATGCGAGATGAGCTTGGTAAGAAAGTCATTGGACAGGATGAAGCAATTAATAAACTTACGAAGGCAATTCAGCGAACACGTGCCGGCCTGAAAGATCCATCACGGCCTATCGGTTCATTCATCTTCCTGGGACCTACGGGGGTCGGTAAGACGGAAATGGCCAAAGTGCTCGCCAAATATCTCTTCGACAAAGAAGAGGCGCTCATCAGAATTGACATGAGTGAGTACATGGAGAAGTTTAGTGTATCTCGCCTGGTTGGAGCACCTCCCGGATATGTAGGTTACGAAGAAGGCGGAATTCTTACTGAGAAGGTTAGAAGAAAGCCTTACAGTGTTGTGCTTCTGGATGAAATTGAAAAAGCTCATCCGGATGTATTCAATATTCTCCTTCAGGTACTGGATGATGGAATTTTGACGGATAGCCTCGGCCGAAAAGTCGACTTCCGGAACACCATCATCATCATGACTTCAAATATCGGAGCAAGAGACATTCGAAACATGGGTAAAGGTATCGGATTCTCGGCAGGCGATGGCGATTTCGATTACGTACAGATGAAATCCACCATCCAGGATGCTCTGAAAAAAGTTTTCAACCCTGAATTTCTAAACCGGATTGATGACGTTCTCACTTTCCACCCTCTGGGAAAAGAGCACATCTTCAAGATTATTGACATCATCGGAGATGAGTTGTTTGAACGGATTCGAAATCTTGGTTATGAAATTGAGATCACCAAAGGAGCAAAAGATTTCATTTCCGATAAAGGGTTTGATCAGAAATATGGCGCAAGACCCCTCAAGCGGGCGATTCAAAAATATATTGAGGATCCACTTGCTGAGGAGCTTCTGACCGATGATCATCCGGAAGGTTCCGTCATCAAGATTAAGATGAACAAGTCAAGAGACGGACTTGTATTCGATTGGACTGATCCGGAGAAAAATGAATCAAAGGATTCAGATTCAAGTAAAGACAGCGAAGAAAAACCGGAATCTGAACAGAAAGCTTAATTGATTATAAAACTAATTCTAACTTTAAAGCCCTCACTTTTGAGGGCTTTTCTATTTTAGCCAATGGTTTACGATAATTTTTAGAATGAAGCTTGTACCAAAAGTGAACGGTTCAGACCGTTTATTCTAAACTGATTCGATCCGGTTCGAGTTACTCGGAGTTTCTTTAAATCGTGTAATGCTATTGGCATGTTTATTTCCTCTCTCAAAATTTGACGCTGTGATATACTTACCGCCGTTATCATAGGATCATCAATCTGATCTCCCTGTATATCTCCACCAAATATCAGAATGGTATCATCTTCGGGCTGATAAGTAGCATAAATGACGGGGGATCTTGAACTTGTACTTCCAAGCCTTTCGCCTGAAAGTGCATTCAGCACCTGTACCCTACCACTAGAATACACGGTTAAAAACTCAGCATCTTCAGAAAGGTTCAGTCCAATCTGGTTATCATCAAAACTAAGCTGATTAAGCTCATTGCCGAATCGATCAAATAAGTAAACATCATTGTCACTGGTCAAAATCGTGATGAATGAACCGTTTTCACTCACCTTAAGATCTTTAATTTCAGTTGATTGACTATTAAAAAATCGATCTGAATCGTTCTCATTAAAAATGACTCTGGCCTGAGATCCCCGAGTGTTTCCGAATGAAATGATAGGATTATACAGAACTACTGTTTGTCCTTCTGCATCAGAGGCAAGTTGAGACTCTCTTTCTCCGTCAGTGCTTTGAGACGAATTGGATTGAGAAAAAAGTACATCCCCGTCAGGTGCATAGAACGTAAAGTTTGCAACGTTATCTCGGGTAACAGCCCGGCCATCATCAAAAGCATAAACTTTCATGGTCTCATCCTGAGTATCAAAAAACTCCAGATTGGCCTCTGCAGATTTTTCTCCAGATGAAAGGATAGTGGAGTAGAACACTGAACCATCCCGATTTTCTAAAAAAGAGACCTTTTTACCACCGTAAGAGATACTCCAGGATTCCGGATTTAAAATTCCTTCTTCTTCAATCGAATAGTATCCACGGTCTATATCAAGTAATCCGTCATCAAGAGGAAATTGCTGTGCAGAGTTACCTGAGTGTTCTTCGGAAGATTGTATTGTTAACTGTCTAGCCTGTAGTGTGATACCGAATAGTGAAATAATAGATAATACGAAAAGTAGTTTGAGGTACTTCATCAAATCGAGTAATAATGTTGTTATATTGTTGGCTCTAAAGAACGATAATTTCTCTATGAAATGCATACATGGATTACTCAGTAATTGTTCCGGTTTATAATCGTCCGGAAGAAATTGATGAACTTCTGAATAGCCTTACACGTCAGACTTTTAAAAATTTTGAGGTTCTGATTATTGAGGATGGGTCCGACCAACGGTGCGAGCAGGTTGTTAATAGTTATTCAGACAAATTGAATATCCGATACTATTTTAAACAGAATAGCGGCCAGGGATTTTCCAGAAATTTTGGATTCGAAAAAGCAAAGGGGGATTATTTCATCGTTTTTGATTCTGACTGCCTTATTCCTCCTCATTATTTTGAAGCTGTGAACCGGGCACTCTCATTTCATGGGTACGATGCCTGGGGCGGACCGGACCGTGCACATTCCTCTTTTACTCCTGTACAAAAAGCTATCAGTTACAGTATGACTTCCTTTTTTACAACCGGAGGAATTCGCGGAAAGACAAATCATATCGGTCAATTTCACCCGCGAAGCTTTAACATGGGTATCTCCAGGGAGGTCTACGATAAAACCGGAGGGTATAAAATTACCCGGATGGGTGAGGATATCGAATTTTCGCTTAGGATTATTGACAATGGATTTAAAACTGGACTGATTGAAGATGCCTACGTGTACCACAAAAGGCGAACAGACTTTAAACAGTTCTACAGACAGTTAAAGTTTTTTGGACGGGCAAGAATCAACATCACAAGATTTTATCCGGATGAACTCAAAATTGTTCATTTATTTCCGGTGTTTTTCCTGCTGGGCATTCCGCTTTTTATTCTAACCGGAATTATGTCATCAGGTATTTTGGCAAGCTTGATTTTCATATACCCGGCATATGCTCTTATTTTGTTTTTGAATGCACTTCGAACTGAAAAGGACTTGCAGGTAGCAGCACTCGGAACCGTTGCAGGCTTTATTCAATTGATTGCATATGCTATAGGATTTCTCTCAGAACTTTGGGAAGAGATTAAAAAAAGTGACTAAAATCACCGGATATAAATTGCATTCAGAATCTAAATCTTTTATCTTTGAATTCTTTTGAAAAACACATCACTGCTCACATTTTCTAAGAGCAGATTGAGATTGTTTTAAAGAGATTTTTGACGTATTGAAACAGAAAATTTCGGTTTGTAGTCCCAGATCGTCGAGAGTAGCTCCTTCACTTTGGGTGCTATCAACAATAATTGCTTTGATTAATTAATATAACACAACGGGGAGTAGCGCAGTCCGGTAGCGCATTCGCTTTGGGAGCGAAGGGTCGCAGGTTCAAATCCTGTCTCCCCGACTTTTATTTAATTTGATGTATTAGAATCAGAACATAAATTTAAATTCTGTATTTGGCGAGATAGGCAGTCCAATGTTGCGAAAGCAGTGCTTTCGCGGTTCAAATCCTGTCTCCCCGACTTTTATTTTATGGGTTGATGCACATTGCAATATGTACCACCCGACAGTTGATTTTTAAATCGGTATTCGAGCGCCCGTAGCTCAACTGGATAGAGCAACTGCCTTCTAAGCAGTAGGTTACAGGTTCGATTCCTGTCGGGCGTACAACAAATTATTTGACGTATTGAAATTAGAAATAACAGTCTATGTTTGACTCCAACACAGACAATTTATCTATGTTGTGAAAGCGGAATTTACTTTATACCGCAACGTCTACACTCGACTCCACAGACCGGCGTTTTGTTTATGGATAGGCAACTTGATCTATGTTGCGAAAGCAGTGCTTTCGCGGTTCGATTCCTGTCGGGCGTACAACAAATTATTTTGAGCGACAATATTGGCGACATGGCCGAGTGGTTAGGCAGAGGTCTGCAAAACCTCGTACGGCGGTTCGAATCCGCCTGTCGCCTCTTTTATATTGATTTACTGTTAACCCTGCCGCGTTCGTCTAGGGGTTTAGGACGCCGCCCTTTCACGGCGGTAACACGGGTTCGAATCCCGTACGCGGTACAAAAAATCACAGTTATCAGTGCCAACAGTTTTCCAGTGAACAGAAATTTCTGTTTACTGTAATCTGATACACTGTAAATCTGTTATATGGAGCCCGTAGCTCAGTCGGTTAGAGCGCTAGGTTGTGGCCCTGGAGGCCGTGGGTTCGATTCCCATCGGGCTCCCATCTTTTCTGCAGTGATAGCCACAAAACATTCACTGGATATTTTCATTTCTATGCCGCGTTCGTCTAGGGGTTTAGGACGCCGCCCTTTCACGGCGGTAACACGGGTTCAAATCCCGTACGCGGTACACATCTTAAAATCCCAAATTCCATCCGGAGTTTGGGATTTTTTTATGGATTAACCACTTGATCTATGCTACGAAATCAGTATTTACTTCATACCACAATAATTATTCTCGACTCCGCAGACCGGAGTTTTGTTTATGGAAAAGTAATTTGATCTATGTTGCGAAAGCAGAATATACTTTATACTGCTACATTGATATTCGACTCCATAAACCTGAGTTATGTTTATGGTTAAGACATTTGATCTACATTGCGAAAGCAGTGCTTTCGCGGTTCAAATCCCGTACGCGGTACACACCTTAAAATCCCAAACTCCATCCAGAGTTTGGGATTTTTTTGTTTATAGATTAACCACTTGATCTATGCAGCGAATTAAATATTTACTTCCAACCGCAATAATTATTCTCAACTCCGCAGACCGGAGTTTTGTTTATGGAAAAGTAATTTGATCTATGTTGCGAAAGCAGGATTGACTTCCTACCACATCATTTATGTTCGACTCCTTAGATCATAGCCCTGTTTCTGGATAAATCAATTACTCAGAAAGTAACAAAGCTGTTAGTAACGCAGACCTCTCGAGTGTTTCATCCACGAGGATTTTTTCGGTCGGACTGTGAGCTCCCTCTCCAACCGCCCCCAATCCATCCAGGGTGGCCGTAAACTGGCTTGTGATACTTCCGTCTGAGCCACCACCGCTCAGGTCTTCTTCAATCTGTAAACCCAACTTTTCAGCACATTCTTGAGCCAGCTTCCATAGCTTTTGGTTTCGCTCATTTTTAACTACCGGCGGTCTTCTTAATCCGCCTTCAATCGAAATTTCAGCCCCTTTCAATTCAGCTGTAAAGTTTTTGATCTTTTTGTCGATCTCTTCTCCCTCTGATTTATTCATATATCTGAAATCGACCTGTATACTGCAATCTCCAGGAACAATATTAACCGCCTTTCCACCTGATATCAATCCCACATTAAGAGAAATTCCTTTTTCATAGTCATTCAGCACATCCAGCTTGCGGATGATGTGGGCCATCTCAACAACTGCACTTACACCTTTTTCCGGTTCCACACCGGAATGTGCTTCCTTTCCCTTAACCGTAATATGATACCTTCCGGAACCTTTTCTTTCCGTTTTAATTTTTCCTTCCATTCCCATGGAAGGCTCCGGCACAAATACACGATTCACACTCTTTGCGATTTTCTCAATTTCATCCCATGAGTCTTTACTTCCCGTCTCCTCATCTGAAGTAATCATCACAATCGGCCGTAATTTGGGTGACAATTCAAACTCTTTCATAACTTTGATGGCCAGCTGCATCATCACAATTCCTGATTTCATATCATAGACACCCGGACCGCGAATCACGTTTCCTTCCACACTCCAGGGCATCTTTTCCAGTGTGCCAACAGGCCAGACTGTGTCGGCGTGGCCAATCATCAGCTGATCGATTTCTGAATCTGAAGAGCTCAATCTGCAGATCAATTGACCTGCACTCAAAACAGACTCCCTCCATTCCACATCAAAGTCAAACTCACGAAAATCAGCTGCGATTGTATTGAGCAACTTTCGATTTTGAATGATATCATCAGTCGGGGATTCCACCTCTACGTATTTTTTTAACCTGCTGACAAACCACTCTTCGTGATTTGAAACTGTCTCTCGAATCTTGTTGTACTCGATCGAATTCATAAAGTTAGGTATCAATTAAAATTATTTATTCGCCAGCGCGTAAATTCCGTTGCCTTTGGGATTGACTGTATAAAGATCTGTCAGATTCATCAATAAAGTAAACGGCAAAACCAACGGATAGTAGATGAGAAGTGGAATAGCAGCAATCATACCGATTTTATTGAACCACAACATCGGCCACTTTACAGAAAGTACCCACGCTTTGTGTCCCCAAAAACCATACGTGTAATGTACTTTTTCCGGAGTCAGCCCGGCCTGGTTCAGTTTAACTGAAATCTCTTCTTTTGAGTAGCCCGCCCTGGCATGCTCATCCACGAAAGACTCTTCATCCCCCGCATCCTCCTCAGAGTAATGGGATGGTGAGTGCATCAAAAAGTACCCTTCCGGATTCAAAACAGCAGATAGATTCTGCATTACCTTTACATCCTCCTCGATATGTTCAAGCACATCTATGCAAATGATCACATCGTACTTCTCATCCGATTCAAATGTGAGCAAATCGGCTTTATTAAACTGAATTCTGCCACTCTTGACCTGATCCGAAAAGTAGTGTTTGGCATCTCTGATATAGTCCTCTTTGACATCAACCGCCGTTACTTTCACATTTCCAAAGGTATTTAGAATAAACCGATCGTACTGCCCGAAACCCGATCCGGCATCCAGCAGCTTCCACTCCCCTTTTTGATCCAGTTCCTTGCCAATGTTCCAGAGCAGCTTACGAATGTGCCAGCTGCGTAAAAAGAAGAGATCAAGCAAAAAGTAGAAGATCCGTCTTAGGAATTTTGAGTTCCGAATAATATTCGCAAATCGGTCCTTTACGGGATCATAGGCAATTCTGCTCATGAGTCTGTTACTTCGGCTACATTCGGTTTTTGATTTCTCTCCTCACCGCGATTGAGCAACTCACCCAAGAACCCGATTGAGAAGAACTGTACTCCAACCATCACCAACAACAGACCGAGGAATAACAGGGGTCGATTGGACAACGACTCTCCCAAAAAGATTTTGATATAGGCCAGGTAGAGATTGATTACAATACCGACCACTAAAAATAACACCCCAAACAACCCAAAAAAGTGCATGGGCCGGTTGATGTACCGGTTGATAAAGAGAAGAGTTACGAGGTCCAGAAAACCATTCAGAAAACGGGATATGCCAAATTTTGTATTACCGTATTTACGAGGATGGTGCTGTACCACCTGCTCCTCGATATTACCGTATCCCTCCCATTTTGCCAGCAGCGGCACATATCTGTGCATTTCTCCATAGAGTGTGATATTGTCCACCACCTCTTTTCGGTAAGCTTTCAACCCACAATTAAAGTCGTGCAGTTTGATACCGGTAACCCAGCGTGTAACCGCATTGAAAAATCGTGATGGAATTGTTTTTGAAAGTGGATCGTGACGTTTCTTTTTCCAACCGCTTACCAGATCAGCTCCATCCTCCAGCCTCTCAATCATTGTGGAAATTTCGTTGGGATCATCCTGTAGATCGGCATCCATGGTCACCACAAACCTTCCGCCAGAATTATCAAAACCAACTTGAAGAGCATCACTCTTCCCGTAATTTCTTCTGAGACGTATTCCTTTAATTTCATCACGTTTCCCGGAGAGTTGCGCTACAATCTCCCAGGAGCGATCTGTTGATCCGTCATCTATAAAAAGTACTTCGTAACTATACGACGACTCAGCCATTGCTTTCTGAATTTGATCAGCCAGTTCTTCCAGCGACTGTTCTTCATTTAACAACGGAACCACAATGGAGATATCGGGCGAAGTTTCTCCGGATTTTTTTTGTGAATCTATTTTTTTTTCCTGCAATGCTTTACAAATTCATTAATTTAACGCACACTCTATGAACGTCAATTTATCTTACGCAGAAAATAAAAGATTTCCACGCCATGAAGAAATTGTATTACTCAATCGGAGAGGTTAGCGAAATAACAGAAATTGAACCGCATGTACTCCGCTACTGGGAGACCATCTTTGACGATTTAACACCGAGAAAAAATAAGGCGGGAAATCGAACTTACAAGGAAGATGACATTACGCTAATCCTGAAACTGAAAGAACTCATCCAGGAGAAAAAATACAGCACGGCCGGAGCCAAAAAGATTATTGAAGGTGAAGAACCTGAACCCGGTTCAGAACCTCCCAAGCCCCTACCTGCAGAAGTTCAGAAAGATCTGAAAGAGGTCAAACTCTTTTTGGAGAAGTTAAAAGATAAACTTTAGGCAACACTACCCTTCTTCGAAAACCGGACGACAAGGATATATAAAATCTCGGCACATATCAGCACGGCTACACCGGTTAAGTGAATCACCTGGGCAAAACCAGGCATACCGAAGCGTTCAAGAGTCACCCCGGCAACAACCTGTAGCAGAATGAGCATCGCAACCGCCCATCCTAGTCGATGTAATAGCGAGCCTACTTCATATTTCCTATTATAAAACAGCATTAGTCCGGCCGGGACCACCACCAGCCACGAAAAACTCCTGTGTACGGGATAAAGAGTTCCAACAGATTCAATCCACTCGCTTCGAGGCAGTTCCATCACATTCTTTGCAATGTCTATAGATTCACGCACCTGTGTCCCGATTACCATCTGAACCAGCGTGAGAACCAATACTGAAACAGAAACCCATAACAATGTTTTTCGCTGATTTGCCGACAACTCAATCTTGATCCGGGAGTTCATTGCCCGGAATGATGCGTATAAAAGAGTTGTGAGTATAATCATCGCCAAAATCATATGAAGAGTAATCATCCCCGCACTAAGTCCTGAGCGCACAACCTGTCCGCCGAGCCAGCCCTGAAACAGAACAAGCACAAATGCCGCACCCGACGCCATTGTAACAACCGGATCTGTTTTACGATATCTGAATGAGATCACAAACGTTGCGGTAATAAACAAGCCAATCAGAACTCCAACCAATCGATTGATGTATTCCAGCCAGGTATGCATCGGGTTGAACTGTGAGGCATCATATTGAGCGGGCAGATCTGCCACATCGGTAGGTGGTATCCACATCCCAAAGCATTGCGGCCAATCGGGACAGCCCAATCCGGCACCGGACGCCCGAACCAATCCTCCCACAAAAATCAGGACAATGGTTGCAATCACTGTTGTAATAGCCGTTTTTTGATACAGGTTCAGTTTCATTCTCAGTTCACAAAAATGGGTTTAATTACCGCCAACATGGCAATTAAAGTCAATTACAGTTTAAAATCGTTCCTATAGTACGCCTTTATTTTGAAGCGGATATTAAGGTAACATATCATCTTCAAATTCGTTAATTTTGGCCTGCTATAATTCTAATCACAGTGATGCAAAACACAGAAACCCAAGCCGGAACACTTCAGCTAATTACAGGCACCGTCAGCGATTATTACGAGCTGACTAAGCCGGGTATTACCTTTACCGTACTGGCCAGTATGCTGATTGGATTTCTGATGGGATCGGCCGGAAGCATGGACTATGTTTTAATGTTGCATGCCCTGATCGGAACGTACTTTGTAGCAGCCGGAACTGCTGCACATAACATGTTTATGGAGCATCGCTATGACGGTTTGATGAAACGCACCAGCAAACGTCCGCTGCCCGATTCGCGAATTCCCCCCAAGCATGGCGTCATATTTTCGATGACCTTGATCTTCGCCGGTCTTTTCTATTTAAGCTTTGTTGTGAACCCTGTAGCCGGTGCTGTGTCTCTCGCTACGGCTGTGATCTACCTGTTTATGTACACTCCGCTGAAGAGGATTTCCGCACTCAATGTGTTTGTGGGAGCCGTTCCCGGAGCACTTCCGGTTGTTGGAGGATGGGCTGCCGCAACAGGAACCGTATTTGAGCACGGCATGTGGATTCTGTTTGGAATCATCTATTGCTGGCAAATTCCCCATGTGATTGCCATCGCCTGGGTTTGTGAAAAAGATTATGATCACGCCGGATTTAAAATGCTGCCCAAAAACGATCCCAAAGGTTTAAAAGCAACGCTCTGGGTGTTGGTACCACTGCTCATTTTGATCCCCACTGTCTATAAATTGTATGTGATGGAGTTGATGGGATGGCTATTTCTCTCCGGAGCCATGCTAACTACAGTAGGGTTCCTCTGGTATGGGCTAAAATTCGCCGTTAAGCGGGATATCCCTACCGCAAAGTCCCTAATGTTTGCTTCCTTCGTCTACCTGCCTCTCGTGTGGATTTTCGTCTTTCTGGACTGGATGATTCTTTAAAGATATCGGTTCAAAAATTAATCTTATTCAGATTTTGAAAGCTGTTCCAAATCCGTAATAAATCAATGGACTCGTTATTATTGATCCGGTAGAAGAGCACTATTTGAGGTATGATAACAGCCCGACGAACATATTTATAATCAGTTAGCGGGCATGCTTCCGGATTGTTTTGAATTACGCGTATAGTTTGATTCGTTTTTCTATAAATTTTTGCGCTACAGCCTGATCCCAATTCTCAATAATAAAATCGATGTTTGACCAGTAATCAGATTTAGCTTTATGCGACCAATAGATCTTCTCCATTTTGGCAGCTACTTTTTTCTATAACGCTCATCTGTCTCCCGAACTACATCACTGTGAAGTATCTTACCGTTGCTTTCAAGAGAATTTAGTGCTTCGTCGACCATTTTTTTCTGCTCTTTTGAAAGCTTTACCGGTTTGTTTCCAAGTAATATATGTTCAACCTCTTCAATAATACTCTCCTGATCTGTAGCAAGTAATTTTTGAACGACTGTTATTTTTCGCTTATCTAAATCCATAATTCTCAGAGCTGAACTTGTTTAAATACGATCAAGAATCAGTTTATGAAGTTTAAGGAAAAAATCAAATGTGCTTTAAAAGGATTTTATTTGAAATGAACATAACAAATTTGGGCAGATACTCTCTGATCTTTATTGCTTGACTGCTTTTCCCTTTATCTTCCAGTTTTGTGGAGCTTGCTTTAATTTTCAAGACCTGACAGGTTTTAAAAACCTGTCAGGTCTCGCTTGTTAACCAAATCTTATCGAATTGCAGGGTATTTCCCGGGATTAGCCTCGTGCATAATTTCATAAACCGCTTCAAAAATGTCTTCCGCATTGGGTTTGGAGAAGTAGTCTCCATCGGTGGCATACGCCGGACGATGAGACTGTGCGGTCAGGCACTTCGCCTCAGAGTCGAGATAGTGGTAGCCGCCCTGCTCATCAATCACCTGCTGCATCATGTATCCCGTAGCTCCTCCGGGAACATCCTCGTCCACAAAGAGGATTCGATTCGTCTTTTTGAGTGAGTCCAGAATCATTCCATTTCGGTCAAACGGTAGCAGTGTTCTGGCATCGATCAGTTCAACGGAAATATTCGCTTCCTCAAGCTGTGGAATCACCGAATGAACCAGATTGAACGTCGATCCGTATGAAACAACAGTAATATCTTCTCCCTCCTCAACAACTTCAGGAATTCCAAGCGGAAGGGTAAACTCACCCAGATTCTTCGGGAGTTTTTCTTTCAGCCTGTAGCCATTCAATGGCTCTACGATCAGCGCCGGGTCATCACCATGGAACAGCGTGTTATAAAATCCAGCCGCCTGTGTCAGGTTTCTCGGTACGCAGACATGAACACCACGCACTCCGTTGATGATCATTCCCATCGGTGAGCCGGAGTGCCAGATTCCCTCCAGCCTGTGACCACGAGTTCTTACAATCAATGGATAAGCCTGACCGCCGCTGGTTCGGTATCGAACCGTAGCTACATCATCACTTAATCCCTGGAAGCAGTATAGCAAGTAATCGAGGTACTGAATTTCTGCAATCGGCCGAAGGCCTCTCAGCGACATCCCAATTCCCTGACCCAAAATGGTTGCTTCGCGAATTCCGGTGTCGCTCACGCGAAGTTCACCGTACTTCTCCTGCATTCCTTCCAAACCGAGATTCACATCCCCTAACTGGCCGACATCTTCACCAAATACAAGCGCATTCGGGTACTTCTCAAAAATCTTGTCAAAATTGTCGCGAAGCACAACACGCCCATCTACATTTTTGGCATCATCAGGATAAGCAGGCTTCACCTCCTCAACATTCAGCGGTGAGTTTGGAGTTTCGCTTAACAGGTTCGAATTGAACCGCTGCTGATTCTCTTCCTGTTGATGGTCCAGCCATTTGAGCAGATCACTTTTTGCTCCGGAATCCTTTCCTCTCAGGGCAAACAGCGCCTGTCGGCCGGCAGAGATTACATCCTTACGAATGACATTATTCTTTCTATTTAAACCTTTCTTGATCTCTTCGAGCTTGTCCACGTCAGAGTGGTTTGAGATCAGGCTGTCTAATAGCGCCATCATCTCATCTTTCTGCTGTCTGATTGGATCCTGGTACTCCTGCCACGCTCTTTTCTGAGCCTCGCGGACTTCCTTTTTCGCTTCTTTCTCAATTTGATCCAGTTCATCCTTCTTTGCGAGCTTCTTCTTTTCTATCCACTGTCTGAACTGATTGATGCAGCAGTACTCCTCTTCCCAGTTCAGGCGCTCCTCATCCTTATAGCGTTCGTGTGAACCGGAAGTGGAATGACCTTGAGGTTGTGTGACCTCTTCCACGTGAACCAGAACCGGAACATGCTCTTCACGTGCAACTTTTGATGCTTCAGAATACGCATCCAAAAGAGCTTCATAATCCCATGCTTTCACATTGATAATTTCAAAACCGGGCTGTTTTTTAGTTCTCTTGAATCCGCGAAGAACTGAAGAGATACTCTCTTTTGTAGTTTGATACTTTTTGGACACGGAAATACCGTAACCGTCATCCCAGACCGAAATTACCATCGGCACCTGTAAAACACCGGCTGCATTGATTGTTTCCCAGAAGATCCCTTCAGATGTACTGGCATCCCCGATAGTTCCCCAGGCAACTTCATTTCCATCTTTAGAGAACTGTTGCCAGTCACTCAACAGATCATTTTCGCGATACACTTTGGAAGCCTGAGCCAATCCAAGCAGACGAGCCATCTGACCCGCCGTAGGCGACATGTCTGCCGATGTATTCTTCTGAGCTGTTTGATCAATCCAGTTGCCTTCTTCATCAATTAAACGAGTGGCAAAGTGGGCATTCATCTGGCGACCGCCTGAATTCGGATCTTTTTCTGTATCGGGATTGGCATACAGCTGCGCAAAAAACTGCTTAACGGTCAGCTCTCCGATGGCCATCATGATTGTCTGATCACGATAATACCCGGATCGAAAATCTCCATCCTTGAAATGCTTGGAAAGTGCAAGCTGCGGGAGCTCTTTTCCGTCGCCGAAAATCCCAAACTTTGCTTTCCCGGTCAGCACCTCTTTACGGCCCAAAAGAGACATCTCGCGACTCATGCAAACAAGTTTATAATCACTCAGAATAGTGTCTGTCTTCTTTTCAATTATTTCTTCTGTTGCTTGCTTGCTCATAGTCTAAAAATTTTACTTTCCGTTTCTTGCGCAAATTCGGGCGGCGGAATAATACAGCCCTATGCTTAAATTTCAAAAAAGATTCAAACTGATTCTATCTATTGCAGAATCAGCAGCCTTTGTAACAAAATTGTACCGGCGATCGATCAAAATCAGACCGGTTTTATTCCGGTATTTCATGAAGCAAACTTTTTTTTACAGTGGGCTCAAAACAGACACAATGAACACAAAGTATAGCTTAAATCTTTACGAACATTGTGACCTCATTGTGCTCTTCATGATAATCCAAAGCCTATCATAGATAAACCCAGTCGGAATTAATCTATACGATTCATGTCATATTAATCGGATCGAGCGCTTTTTCCAGCTCTTCTTCCGAAATGTCTGTCATTTCTCTTGCAACGTCTATTACAGATCTGTTTTCAGCAAATGCTTTTTTAGCAATTTTTGCTGCCTTGTCATATCCGATAATTGGATTCAGCGCTGTCACCAGGATTGGATTTTTTCCAACCATTTGGCTGATCACTTCTCTACGTGCTTCAAGTCCACTCACGGATCTCTCCGAAAAATTACGGGATGCATTCGCCAGAATTTCGATCGACTGAAGAAGATTATGAGCCACCACCGGAAGCATCACGTTCAGCTCAAAATTACCGGCTTGTCCCCCAACAGTTATTGTTGCGTCATTGCCAATCACCTGAGCACAAACCATTGTCAGTGACTCTTCAATCACGGGATTCACTTTTCCCGGCATAATGGATGATCCCGGTTGCAGGGCTTTCAGCTGAACTTCTCCCAGACCGCCATTTGGTCCGGAGTTCATCCAGCGAAAATCGTTACCAATCTTCATCAAGCCGACAGCAATTGTCTTCAGCTGTGAACTCAGCTCAACAGGTGCGTCCACTGTAGACTGAGCTTCAAAATGGTTCTCTGCTTCCCTGAATTTTTCACCCGTGGCCGAAGCCATTTCAGCGGCAAACTTAACTCCAAACTCTTTATGGGTATTAATACCGGTTCCAACAGCCGTTCCTCCCTGTGGAAGTTCAAGCATTCTCTCCAACGCAGATTCAACTCGTGCGATACCCAGTTCAATCTGGCGCGCATATCCGCTGAATTCCTGTTGAATGGTAACCGGCATGGCGTCCATCAAATGAGTTCGTCCTGTTTTTACAACATCTTTCAGCTCCTCACCTTTTTCCAAGATCGTTTTGTGAAGATGTTTCAGCGCCGGTATTAAATTGTTTTGAACAGCTAATACAGCAGCAACCCGAATCGTCGTGGGAATTACATCATTCGAACTCTGACCGTAATTAACGTGATCGTTCGGGTGGATCGTCTGCTCCGTTCCTTCCTTCAGCTCGTTTGCCCGCTTTGAGATAATCTCGTTTGCGTTCATATTTGAAGAGGTACCTGAACCGGTCTGAAAGATGTCGAGAACAAAGTCATCGTCAAACTTTCCTTTCATCACTTCTTCTGAAGCGGCTTGAATTGCCTTTGCAACATTCTCATCTAAAAGGCCCAACTCTGCATTGACCTTTGCTGCCGTATATTTTACCCGTCCAAGTGCGGAAATAAAATCTCTGTTAAACCGAATTTTACTGATTGGGAAGTTGTCAAAAGCACGTTGGGTCTGTGCTCCGTAATATGCATCTTTCGGCACTTTTACTTCGCCCATAGAGTCTCTTTCAATGCGGAATTCACTCATAGTATTTTGTAATTAATTAATTAGAATAATCTTTCTTTCAAGGTAGGGCTTTTCACTCAAAATTTGAAGGGAAGCGCTTCCAAATTGAGACCAAAAAAAGAGGTTGTCTTTATATTGATGAGTAATATGGGATAAGAAGTTGAGAGCTTTAGAGTCAGAGACCCTTTTTATACATCCGGTAGCGTTTATCAAGTGTACCGCCAATTCTTTCAGCAACACGTACCATTTGCACATTGTCCTCTAATATCCAGCCTACTTCGGAAGAATAGACATCTTTTTCGAGGCCGTTTTGAATCGCCTCTCTATGAAGCAAAACATCAATTCCTCTTCCCTGATACTCAGGAATCACCCCCATCAGTGCGGTGCGAACCTTGTTGATCTTATTTTTATTCAACAAGATTTTGAGCCATCCAAACGGCAACAGCTTCCCATTCATATCTTTCAGGATCTGATTATAGTTGGGAAGTGCAACAGAAAAGCCTACCGATTCACCATCAATTTCAGCGATGTGAGCAAAATCAGGATCAACAATTGTTTTCAGGTCTTTTGCAAGCGCATCAAACTCTTCTTCCGAAAGCGGAATAAATCCCCAATTATTTTTCCATGCGGAATTGAAGATTTTACGGATAACCTTAACCTCGTTCCGGATTTTCTTCAGATTAATTTTCCGAATCGAAATTCCGGGAAGGCGCTTTTTCACAATCTCCATAGCCCGGTTTGCTCGTTCCCGATCCACGCTGTCTTGCGTAACCAGGTAGGTAAGCAGATCCATCTCTTTTTCGTAACCCACTCCTTTCAGAAGCTTATCGTAGTAAGGTTTATGATAGGGCATCAAAATAGAAGGATATTTATCGAATCCTTCCACCAGAATTCCCACTTCATCCATCATACTTGGATTTGCAGGACCCAGCATTTCAGTCATTCCCTTGTCACGAAGCCAGTCTTCAGCTACCCGAAATAGAAGATCTGCTGTTGATTGCCGATCTATACATTCAAAAAAACCAAAGAAGCCGGTTTTTGTATTGTGAAAGTCGTTGTAGCGGTGATCAATAATTGCCGCAATCCTGCCAGCCGGTTTTCCCTCATGTTCAGCATTGAACAGGGCAATCTCAGCATTTTTGTAGAAGGGGTTTTTCTTGGTATTCAGCAGTTTTTTCTGCTCAATCAGTAGTGGCGGAACCCAGTATTGATCCTCTTTATAATGAGAGTAGGGAAAGCTGATGAAGTCTTTCAGTTCAGCATCGGAAGTGATATACGTTACGGAATTACTTTTGGGGCTGCTTTCCACTATTCGTTGAGTTATTCGGTCTCTACTTCAATAAGTGATCGGCCATTTTTGTCAATTATGCCGTGCTTGATACCAACCTTTTTAAATGCATCGAGTATTTTATCCAGGTGTTCGTCAGTGTGAGTAGCCATATAACTGGTTCGAACCAGAGCCTGACCTCTCGGAACTGCAGGTGGTACCACAGCATTTACATAAACACCGGCCTCAAACAGATCTTTCCAAAATCTGAAGCAGTCGTACATCTCTCCGATCACAACAGGAATTATAGGAGTCTGGCTCGACCATACATTGAAGCCAAGATTTCGAAGTTCTCTTCGCATATAGTTTGAAATTTCCTCAAGCCGGTCAAGTCTCCATGTCTCTTCCTGTAGTATTTCGAGGGATTTTAGAACAGTCGCTACGTTAGCCGGCGGCATGCTGGCACTAAAAATGTGAGCAGGAGACTGATGGCGGATAAATTCTATTACGGGACGATCGCCAACTAAGAATCCACCCAGTGATGCAAATGATTTGGAAAATGTACCACTAATCAAATCCACTTGATCCGAAAGTCCGAATACAGAAGCTGTTCCACGCCCGCCGTCTCCAACAACTCCCACTGCATGGGCATCATCAAGATAGAGTGAAGCTTCAAACTCTTTTGCCAAAGCTACCAGTTCAGGAACTTTTGCAAGTGTACCCGACATTGAAAAAACTCCGTCTGTAACGATAATTTTACCTGCATCAGGATCTGCTTTTTCTAGCATTGCACGCAGATGGTCCATATCGTTGTGACGATACCGAACCGTTTTAGCATTAGAAACCTGTGTACCTACTACAATACAGGCGTGATTATCGCGATCAGAAAAGATAATATCGTTTCTACCGGCGATTGTTTGAATAGAGCCTTCGTTTGTTTGATAACCTGTGCTGAACAGAACACAGGCCTCCTTGTTCATAAACTTTGCCAGTTTCTCTTCAAGTTCGAGATGTAAATCGAGTGTACCGTTAAGATATCGAGATCCGGTACATCCGGTTCCATAGGTACTAATCACGTCCTGTGCTGCTTTGATAACTCTGGGGTCATTGGTCAGGCCCAGGTAGTTGTTGGATCCCGCCATAATTACTTCACGTCCTTCTATCTGAACAGTCGTACCATCAGTTGCCTGCAGAGGCTTAAAATAGGGATAAAGTCCCTGTGCCTTAATTTCATCGGCTTTAGTGAAGTCGTATGCTTTCTTAAAAATTTTCTTATGAATTGAATCGGCTTTCGAATCGGCCATGCTAACTAATTACATTTTCATTAATCGGGTAAATATACCGAGTATTACGCTTCTATCAAATTAAGGTAACGTGACTGTTATCTTTTTAATTCACGCTTTTGAGGAAGTTTATATACCTGCCTACAACAGTATCCCAGTTAAAATTTTCTCTCACATACTTTTCAGCAGAAAAAGATAGTTCCTGAAGATTATTGTTTAATACTTGATTCACTTTATTGGCAAACGCTTCCGAATCACCATGCGGAATTCTGTAGCCATTAACTCCCGGTTCTATAACATCTTTCATTCCCTCAAGATCTGCCGTTATAGCGGGGACACCCGCCCTGTTGGCTTCCAGTAGCACAATACCGAACCCTTCCATGTCTCCCTCCACAGGAATGTTAGGCATTATAAACAGATCGGCGCCTGAATATGCGGCATTTAAGACTGCTTCCGGTTGCTTGCCGGCAATAATAATGCGGTCTTTATCTGAAGATCGTTCCCTGGCCAGTTGTATGTTATCATTTTCGGGACCATCTCCAATTATCAGATAAATAGTTTGATCATCAATTTTATGAAACACCTCATCAATGAACCACTGATGCCCTTTTCGTTTCACCTGACGTCCGACCGTTAGCAAAAGCTTTTTGTTTGAAAGATCAATATTGAATTCCTTTTCGAGTAATTTTCTTGCTTCAGGTTTATCCGGCAGTTCTTTCATAACACTTACATCAAAACCATTCGGGAGTGCAACGCCAATTTGCGGATCCATCCCGCGGTCAATGCAAGCTTGCCGTGTAGCAGATGATACAGAAATCACACCTTGAAGTTTCCTGAAAACATATTTGATATACCATTGGTAGGCAAAAAACGGCAGTGTAACATCCTGCCCATGGTTAATCGTTACGCAGGGAGCTTTTAATTTCCGAATCATGAATGGCAAAACACCTGCCGTCACCATTGATGAGAAGAGAATCACATCCGGGTTATACTGTCCGGCTTTTTTGGGAATTCGCCAGAGAAGGCTAACCAGAAAAAAGAACGTTTTAATCCCGATAAATTTCCAGGATGTATTCAGAATAATGGTCTCAATCTCAACATCGTCCCTGCGCTTCAACGCATTAACCATCTGAACACTGACATTTTGCATGCCACCTACATTCTCCAGCGGCTGATTTTTTGGCGGATGTAAATGTGATATATAAAGTATTCGCACGCTAACTGCTTATAATCATAATACTTGCTCGTAATAACTGAGCAGATTTCCATTAATATTTTGCCAACTGTACTGCTTTGCTTTTTGAAGGGAAGCATCAGCCATCTTTTTTCTCAAATCCGGATTGAGAACCAATTTTTCAATATATGAGTAAAAAAGATCAGTATTTTCGACCGGCGCAAGATATCCATTCTCCTCGTGATCTACCAATGATTTACTTCCCACTGCATCGGCTACCACACAAGGCAACCCGCTGGCCATAGCCTCCAGTGTCACATTCCCGAAAGTTTCCGTATCTGATGGAAAGAAAAAGACATCACTGTTGGCGTAAGACTTCGCAAGCTCTTCACCTGTCAGGAATCCAGTATAAACTGCATTCGGCAACATTTGTTTCAGTCCGTCACCTGCCGGCCCTTCTCCAACCACCATTGCCCTTACCTGTTTATACTTTTGCTGCAAACGTTTAACTACGGTGGCATAAAGCTCCAGATTTTTCTCCCAAACCAATCTCGAAATGAATGTAATTACAACATCATCCGGTTGAATTCCATGTTTCTCCCGCCAGGCATCATCTCTTTTACACGGGTCAAATTTATCAGTTTCAATTCCTCTCGCCCAGATTTTCAGGTCAGTCTGAACTCCCTGTTCCTTCAGCCACTCTGCCATAGACGGAGTAGGAACATAGAGCTGCTCACAATGACTGTAAAACCAGTTCAGATATTTCCACAAAAGCGGCTCGAGAACGGAAAGTTTGTAGTACTTTAAATAGCTGGGGAAGTGGGTATGGTATGAGGAGACAACCGGCTTATCGTGGTCCATCGCCCACCGGAGCGCCTTGTAACCCAAAACATCCGGCGTAGCTATATGAACCAAATCCGGTTTGAAATCTCTGAGGTGACGTTTTGCTTCAGATGAGAGGCTGGTTGACATCCGATATTCCGGTCGGCCGGGAAGGCTAACTGATGGTACGGCAATAAATATTCCTTCATGATCCATGGCCGGTTGATCAATTGTTGGTCCAAAAACTCTCACGTCAACATCTTGATCCAGTAAAAAACGGACAAGCCGGTTCAGCGTCAGGGAAACACCATCTCGTATGTGATTATAATTTCCAGTAAATAGTGCTACTTTGAACCGGCTCATAAAGTTTTAATGCAATGGGCAACTTTGTATCTTCAGCAAAGCCCTGTTTTCAGTTATCTCACGTAAAGCACAGAATATAAGAATTTAATGAACGCATTTGTTACCGGCGGAACCGGTTTTATTGGCAGCCATCTCGTTGATTCGCTAATCGATCATTCCGACTATGAAAATATTAAGTGCCTTGTCAGAAGCAGTGAAAAATGGCTTGAAGGAAAAAGCTATGTGAGAGTGACGGGCGACCTCCACTCTATCAACGTAATAGATAAGGCTCTTGATGATGTAGATGTCATTTTTCATATAGCAGCCATTGTAAAGGCGCCTACACAAGCAGAATTTGATTACGCAAATGTTGAAGCTACTGAGAATCTTCTTCGGGTTGCAATTAAAAAAGGCATAAAAAAAATGGTGATTCTCTCTTCCCTCGCGGCGGCGGGACCAAGCAATGGGGCGCCTAAAACAGAAGATGACCCGATGGAACCGGTAAGCATGTATGGAGAATCCAAAAAAAAGATGGAACGCATGATCCATGAAGTGGCGCCTGATGATATGTCCGTTACCATCCTCCGTCCACCCGCCGTGTACGGCCCCAGAGAAGATCAGATTTATACTCTTTTTAAAATGATGAAATATGGAGTGGCGCCTATAGTTGGCGATGGAAATCACCCCGAGTTATCCATTGTTTATGTAAAGGATGTGGTTCAAGCAATTTTAAAAGCCGCCAACCAGCAAAAAAAAGGTGTTCATTCCTATTTTATTGACGGTGAAAAAATTGCAAACTGGAACATGATCCGTGATATTGTCACCACCGTGCTGGGTAAAAAAAATATCCCCATTAAGCTCAACCCTCAATGGGTTCAGAAGATCGCAGGTGCCATTGAAACATCTGCATCATTTTTTGGGTTATATCCCGTTATCAACCGGGAAAAAGCAAAGGAAATGATTCTGGAATGGACCTGCTCGTTTGAAAAGGCAAAAAACGAACTTGGATATCAACCGGAATACTCCCTGGAAGAAGGCATCTCCCGAACATTGAGATGGTACAAACAAAATGGATGGCTATAGCAGAATGATCTCAAAAATTCTACCTCTAATTTTTTCATTACTCTTTGTTGCCGATGCAGCAAATTCCCTATTTGCTCAATATGCTCACGATTTCAGGCACCGGATGGAAATTCCGGAAATCATCAATGTGAATAGTTCAGAAACCCATCTCTATGTGCTTTCAGAAAGTGAGGGGCTTGTGGTTTTCAGAGCCTACGACGACTCACTTCAGTGGCTTTACTCATCCACCGGTATGCAGCAGCGTGGTAGTGAGATCGACAGTGATATACGTTTTGCCTACATTTTTGGCGACAATCGACGCCTTACCATTGTTGAACCGACATCCGTTCTAGGGGTTTACTCATCAACAGTTTTGCCGGCCCGGCCTTTAGCAGTTAAACGAATTGCAAATGATCTGTATATAGCTCTCAACGATGAAGGATTGGGAAGATTAAGCCTTGAAACACCGGAATCAGTCGATTCGGAAGTAGAATTTCCATTTAATGATTTATTTGAGGGCAGCAGAGTCCAAAGCCTGGCAACAGACCAAAACCGAACGCTATACGTGTTAAGTAATGGCAATCAGATCGATATCTTCAGCCTCTCATCAGAGGATTCGGACACGGCTTCACTTGAACACGAAGAACGTGTGAGCACCGATCAGGATTTTGATAAAATTTTTCTGACTGATGATGAGCTGATCGGTTCCGATCAGGATGGTAATATCTATTTAATAAATTCGGACGGACGCACCCGCCGTACCGCTTCTGTAAACGACAGTATTGATAAATTAAGAATCTGGAATGATCAGCTTGTTGTCCGGACAACGGAGAGTAAGTTGTGGATTGGAGGGTTGGGTTCAGATTTAGAAGAATGGAAATCTGAAAGTCGCGGCGGTAACTATTTCACAGTCTCTGAAGACCGGCTTTGGGTTACGGAATTCGACCAGCTGTCACCAGTGGTGATCTCGACTTCTGATGACTCAAGTTCAGACAAATCGGACAGTTCACTTGCACTACAGGAAATTGATGATATCGTTCTTCCATTCCCAAGACCGCTCATCTTACCTATTAAGCTCGAAAGCGGTAACGGGCAGGAAGATGTTACATTCAGTTATTCAGCTTCTTTCAACAATGGCAGGATTCGCGGTAATACATTTTACTGGCAACCATCAGCAACTCAAACCGGCAGACAGCGGGTGACTATCACAGCTACCAATTCTGCCGGACAGAGCGACAGCCAGGAGTTTATGATAGATCTGCGGCCTTTCAACGCACCCCCTCGTTTTTCATCTGCACGCCCGATCACCATTCCAATTGATGAAGATTTTGAATTTAAAATCGATGCTATAGATCCAGATGGGATGAATCAGGATTTAATTCGTTACCTGGGTGTAGATCTCCCGGACGGAGCAAGAATCGATGAAAAAAGTGGACGATTTACCTGGTCGCCAAACGTACGGCAAGTCGGAACTCACTCATTTCAAGTCATTGCTACAGATCAATACGGAGCAGCTGCTTCTCAGGATTTTGAAATCAGGGTGGAAGAAATTGAAGAAACTGAGTCAGGCAACGAACAATAGTGCAGGATAAGGATAACGCAGCTCAAGATTTACTCTATTGGTACAGGCAGAATAAGCGTGATCTCCCCTGGCGAAATAGTGATTCCCCTTATGAGATCTGGGTTTCAGAAATCATGCTTCAGCAGACCCGGGTCGATACCGTTATCCCCTACTATCTCCGTTTTCTTGAAGCTTTTCCCACAGTTTATGATTTGGCAGCAGCCGATCAGCAGCAAGTACTGAAACTCTGGGAAGGCCTTGGTTACTACAGCCGCGGACGCAATCTTCATCAGGCTGCCAAAATGGTGGTCGAAGAGTTTGACGGTAATATACCGGATGAATATGAATCAATAACTCAGCTCAAAGGAATTGGCCCATATACAGCAGCTGCCGTTTTAAGTATCGCCTTCGATAAAAATCACGCCGTTGTAGATGGAAATGTAATCCGGGTGTTAGCGCGGTATTACGGAATTAATGACGATATCCGCTCCGGAAAAACCAAGAAAAAGATTCAGAGTCTGGCTGACAATTTGATCCCCTATGAAAATCCGGGAGACTTCAATCAGGCTGTTATGGAACTTGGGGCAACCGTTTGTACTCCATCCAGGCCGGATTGTGATAAATGTCCGCTATCTGTTGATTGTGTCGCGTATCAAACGGTTCAAACAGATTCAATACCCTACAAATCCCCCGCCAAGAAAGTACCCCATCATCATATAGGAGTCGGGCTGATTGTAAATCAGAAAAGTGAACTTCTCATTTCTCTTCGCCCTAATGATGCGATGCTTGGCGGACTTTGGGAGTTCCCCGGTGGCAAACAGGAAAATAATGAATCTATTGAAGAGACGGTCAGGCGGGAGCTTGAGGAAGAATTGGGGGTTACCGTTGAGGTTTTTGATAAATTCATAAAAATCAAACACGCATACTCACATTTCAAAATTACACTGCACGCCTATTGGTGTACGATTAAGTCGGGCAACCCCAAACCCATATTCGGTAAAGAAATTAAATGGGTGTCGCTGGGTGAGATTGACCGGTTTCCATTCCCGAAAGCGAATAAAACATTGATTGAACGACTTCATAAACTGGAAAATTCTGATCTTACAGAACAAATCCGTTCATGATGGTTCAGTCAAAACTGCGTGGAAGATCCGTTAAATCACTTGTGGAGCTAAAACCGCTGCTCGATCAGATCAATGATGCTGTAGAAGATCCGGGGTACATACCCCATGATCCGGTTCAGTTCATGCATCTTTTCAAGAAAAAACCAGAGATCGAAATTGCCGGATTTCTGGCTGCCACCATGGCATGGGGACGACGGGATATTGTAATCTCCAAGGTTGATGATCTAATGGGCAGAATGAAATACCGCCCTTACGATTTTGTGATGAATTACGATCAAAACAAGTATCATCTGCTCAAAGGGTTCAAACACAGAACATTTAAACCTATTGATATACACGGTATTGTACTGGCTCTACAGCAAATATATACTGAATACGAGGATTTTGAAGCATTTTGGTCTGAATGCAGAGAGATCGGGCTGAATCAAAACCGGCCCTTTCTCGCTATATTCCATGAACGTTTTTTTGAAAAGAGCAGCGACTTGGCATCCAGAACTCGCAAGCACTTTTCCAATCCGGAAAAGGGAAGTACGTGCAAACGTCTCTACATGTTTTTGCGTTGGACGATCAGGAAGAACAGCCCTGTTGATTTGGGAATCTGGAATTTCATTGATCCCTCAGAACTTTTAATTCCGTTTGATGTTCATGTGGCAAGGCAGGCGCGAAAATATGGACTGATCACGCGAAAATCAGATGACTGGAAAACAGTGAATCAATTGACAAATACGCTCAAAATTCTCAATCCGAATGATCCGGCGATCTATGATTATGCTCTTTTTGGAATTGGCGCTCTCGATTATCACCTTCCGAAAAAGTTTATTTTAAATAAAGTTTAGTCAATATTAACTGAGCGGTAAAAAAATCTAAAAATTTTTCTGTAAGGAAGTCATCGAATTTGTATCATACATATACTTTGAACATATACATATATTATTTCTGCGAGGCGTGACAGTATGATGACACCGTAATTGACTAGATTGAACCAGAAATAATTCAACAACCCCCTAATTTCATTACCATGGCAAAAGAAAACAACGACAAAGCAAAAGCAATTGATATAGCAATCGGGCAGATAGAGAAGCAGCATGGTAAAGGCACTGTGATGCGCTTGGGTGACAATCCTTATAACGAGATCGATGCAATCTCAACAGGATCCATCATGGTTGATTATGCACTCGGCGTGAACGGTATTCCGAGAGGGAGGGTCACAGAAATTTACGGGCCTGAAGCGAGTGGTAAGACGACACTTGCTTTACAAATCATTGCCCAGGCACAAAAAAAAGGCGGATATGCTGCCTTTATTGATGCAGAACACGCATTTGATCCAAAGTACGCACGGAACCTGGGCATTAACACAGATGAACTTCTGGTTTCGCAGCCCGACAGCGGTGAACAGGCCCTTGAAATTACAGAAACTCTGATCAGGTCCGGGGCATTGGATGTAATTGTGGTTGATTCCGTGGCTGCACTTGTTCCGCGAGCTGAACTTGAAGGTGAAATGGGAGACTCTCACATGGGGCTTCAGGCTCGACTCATGTCTCAGGCTCTCCGAAAAATTACCGGTGTAGTAAGTAAAACCCGGACAGCCTGTGTTTTCATTAACCAGGTTCGTGAAAAAATCGGTGTGATGTTTGGTAACCCCGAAACTACCACCGGTGGTCGCGCACTGAAATTCTACTCATCTGTCAGAATTGATATCCGGCGAATCGGATCTATCAAAAAGGGTGACGATGTATTGGGTAACCGCACCAAGGCAAAAATTGTTAAGAACAAAGTGGCCCCGCCCTTTAAAGTTGTTGAGTTTAATATTCTATACGGACAGGGAATCTCCAGGATCTCTGAAGTACTTGATCTTGCTGTGGAATATGATATCATCGAGAAGCGTGGAAGCTGGTACCGTTATGACGGTGAACCTATCGGGCAGGGAACAGATGCCGCCATTCAGTTCCTTGAGGAAGACCCTGAATTGGCCGACAAAATTGAACAAACCGTCCGGAAAAAATTAATGCCCGAGAATTACGCTCCGGATGAAGAGAAGAAAGAGACAGCAGAAGCAGCTGAAGAGTAGCGATGAATCCTGAGTGGAAAAACAGATCTCGTGAAACAAATGATATTTCAGATAAACTACCTCTGAAAATCACATCGATCTCTCCGCAAAAAAAACGGAAAGATCGATTCTCACTTTTTCACGAAAAAACTTTCCTGGTTGGGGTTTCCGCTCAGACTCTTATTGACTATTCACTAAAAAAAGGCGTTGAACTGACGCCTTTTTTATTTGATAAGATTCAAAAAGCTGAAGAGTATCAAAAAGTAAAAGATTCATTCTATGATTTTCTGAGCCGGAGAGATCACGGCTTTTTTGAATTGAAACAGAAGGGATTCAAAAAGGGATTCTCACCTGAAATAATGGATGACGTTCTCAATGAGTTTGATCAAAAGGGACTGCTTAACGATCTAGCATTTGCTGAAAAATTCGCTGCTGATAAAGCTGAATTTAAACAGTGGGGACCGAAAAAAATTAGATCTGCCCTCCGGCAAAAAGGTATCCGAAAAGACAACGCGGAGAAAGCTGTTAAAGATCTAACGAACAATTTGGACCAACATCAGATTTGTGTAGATTTACTGAAGAAAAAAAAACGTCACTACATGCGGGAAGCAGACCCCTTTAAAAGAAAACAGAAGATGTACCGTTATCTTGCGGGCAAAGGATTCCCTGGAAATGTGATACAAAAAGCGATCAATACGGTTAAAGACAGCTTCGATGTTTAGAAACCTTACACTTGAGAACATATTCAAGTCGGTAGTTGGTATTGCCGCCCTTATTGTGGTGGGGTTAATTATATTCAACTACATCAGCCTTGTAGCTTACGCTATCATTGCAATGCTGCTCAGCTATTTGCTCGATCCTATTGTGAACCGGATGCAATCATCCGGTATGAACCGGACGTTTGCAATCACAGTTACGCTCTCTGCAGTAATTCTGCTTATTGCCTGGATTTCCACCAGTGTCATTCCAATTGTCGCCAATCAGATGGCCGGACTCGCGAGACAACTCACCATCGATAACATGATCTTTATTGCTAATCAGGTTGAACTGCAACTACGCGAATATCTGGATTTTATCCCACCCGGCTACCTCAGGGAAAATATTGAAGTTTTAGCTAATGATTTTTTTAACGTTGGACGTTTTTCAGATATACTCAGTGATTTGATCGGGATATTCACCAACCTCTTTGCAGCTTTTTTGTTCATCCCGTTCGCTACTTTCTTCTTTTTGAAAGATGGATATAAAATCCGCCGTGATCTACTGGAACTGGTACCGAATAAATATTTCGAATCAATTTTAACCCTGATCGATAAAATTGAAACCCGTCTTGGTTACTATTTCCGAAGTGTTGCAGTTCAATGTACACTTGTGGGTATCGCTGCATGGCTCGCACTATCCTTTGTCGGACTCAACAATGCGGCATCCGTGGGTATTGCAATCGGAATTTCTAACTCCATACCCTACTTCGGTCCGCTGATCGGGTATATCCTCTCCATTATTATTTCCATAATAGAAACCGGTGATTTCTCCTTGGTTTTACCAAGCATATTGGCTGTACTCTTTGCTCAAATTCTAGACAATGTTGTACTTCAACCCCTCATTTTCTCAAAATCCGCAGATATTCACCCTGTTGCTATTCTTTTCATTATAATGGTTGGTGCTCAGACTGCCGGAATATTGGGAATGTTGATTGCGATTCCGATCGCTACAATTATTAAAATCACGATAAACCAGGTTGTTTGGAGTTTTAATAATTACCACATCTTTCGCCTGAATCGTGAAGCGGTTGAAAAACCAAAATTTCAGAATAATCCTCCTGATACTCTCTAGATATTACAGATGAATAATCTGTCATCTTTACCTATCTTCATCCCGAACTGTTTAAGCATAATTATTAGCGTTGAAAAACATCGTAGTTTTTGCATCCGGGTCCGGCACTAATTTTCAAGCCATTATCGATTCAGTTCGGGATGGTAAAATCAACGCATCCATTTCGGGCCTGATTGCAAGCAAAACGGGTATCGGTGCTATAGGCAGAGCTGAAAATTCCGGTATTCCGTATCATGTTCTTCCCTCAGAAAATCAGAACGATTTTGAAGATCAACTGCTAGCCAAACTCACAGAATGGCAACCGGATTTGATTGTACTGGCTGGCTTTCTCAAAAAAATCCCAACGTCAATAATTGACCGATACAAAGACCGGATTATCAACATTCACCCTTCACTCCTGCCAAAGTTTGGTGGCAAAGGCTTTTATGGAATGAATGTTCATCGGGCTGTGATTGAGGCCGGCGAAAAACAATCGGGATGTACTGTTCATTACGTGAATGAACAGTACGATCGGGGGGATATCATTTGTCAGAAAATGGTTCCTGTAACTGAAGATGACACCCCTGAAACCCTGGCTAAAAAAGTATTGATAGAGGAACACAAACTCCTTCCGGAAGTTATCACAAAACTTATAAACGCAAACTGATCATCACTCGTGGCTTTAAAACCTCTCTCCGAACTCCCTAAACATTCCTTAAATATCAAACGAGCACTTTTATCTGTTTCCGATAAATCAGGCATCACAGATCTGGCAAAAGTACTTCACAAAAACGATGTGGAAATCATCAGTACAGGTGGTACTGCCAAAGTAATCCGGGAAGCCGGTATTCCCGTTAAAGATGTGAGCGAGATCACCAATTTTCCCGAATGTCTTGATGGCCGTGTAAAAACACTTCATCCGTTCATTCATGGAGGAATTCTTGCCAGAACGAGTCATTCGTCTGATAATGATGAGTTAAATAAACTTGGAATTGAACCGATTGAGCTGGTTGTTGCCAATCTATATCCGTTCAAAAAAACTGTTAGCGAAGATCGTGTGACTCCTGCAGTTGCAACTGAAAATATTGATATTGGCGGACCAACAATGGTTCGTGCCGCTGCGAAGAATTTTGCCCACGTTTGCATTTTGACAAACCCGGAGCAGTACTCATCATTTACGAACGAATTGAACTCTAAAGGAAGCATCTCTTTCAGTACAAGACGGTCATTGGCGCGCAAGGCATTTGAGCACACTTCTGACTATGATGCAGCTATTTCAGCCTATTTTTCCAAAATTGATGAACTTGATCTGCCTGAACAGCTGAATGTTAGCTTACCTAAGGCGGGTGAACTTCGCTATGGAGAAAATCCTCATCAAAAAGCCGGTATTTACGGTGTACAGAATGATTATATCGATTGCTTCCACGGCAAAGAACTGAGTTACAATAACTATCTTGATATCGACAGTGCTCTCAATCTGATGGCTGATTTTCAAGATGATGATCCAACCGTAGCCATTTTCAAACACACCGTTCCATGCGGAGTCGCCTCGGATGATAAACTGGCTGAAGCCTATAAAAAAGCATTTGCAACCGATAAGGTATCTCCTTTTGGAGGAATCATCATCACCAACAATGAACTTGATATCGACACAGCAAAAGCAATTGACGAAATATTTACGGAGATTATTCTTGCTCCCTCCTTTAGTGATGAAGCCAGGGAACTGCTTACCCAAAAGAAAAACAGAAGGCTGGTTACTATTTTGAAATTTCCTGAATCCGATAAAAGTCTCAATATACGATCGGTATTTGGCGGTGCTCTTGTTCAGGAAACCGATTCCGGAACCGTGACGCCGGGAGAACTGAAGACGGTATCCAAACGGAAACCGACTGATCGGGAGCTGGCTGATATGCTTTTTGCCTGGAAAGTTGTGAAACATGTAAAATCCAATGCGATTGTGTATGCTAAAAACCGGCAGACGCTTGGAATTGGTACCGGACAGACGAGCCGTGTTGAGAGTTCGGAAATTGCAATCGACAAAGCCCGGAAAGAAAATCTAAGCCTGGAAGGATGTGCCATTGCTTCCGATGCATTTTTCCCATTTGCAGATGGCGTTGAAGCGGCTGCAGTAGCCGGAGCAGTTTCAGTAATTCAACCGGGTGGAAGCATTCGCGATGAAGAAGTAATTAAAGCAGCAGACGCTCATAAAATGGCCATGATTTTTACAGGAAAACGCCACTTCAAACACTGATTGTAATTCTCTATATTCGCCCAAAGATGGATTCGCAAATAGAGCGTCAAAATCGTATTTTCATCTGTTGCTCTTTAAAATTAACCGCAAAAGCCACGCATTTCGATGTCGGATACCTATACCCCTACAAAAACAAAGCCTAAAGATGCAAAGAATCAAACAAAGAAAGGACTTTTCGACTTTCTTTATACGGATATTGCTATCGACCTTGGCACCGCTAATACACTCATCTATGCACGCGAGCAGGGAATTGTTCTTAATGAACCTTCAATTGTTGCTCTTAATAATCAAAATGACCCGGTGGCAACCGGTCATGAAGCTCGCCTGATGCACGAGAAAACGCACCGTAATATTCGTACGGTCCGACCTCTGCGAGATGGTGTAATTGCCGATTTTGAAGTTGCCGAGCAAATGATCAAGGGGATGATCAAAAAGGTGAAAATGAAATGGTATTCAACTACACGACAAATGGTCGTGTGCGTGCCCAGCGGAATAACCGAGGTGGAGCGACGAGCTGTAAGAGACAGTGCCGAGCATGCCGGAGCCAGAGAAGTTTACCTGGTGGATGAGCCGATGGCTGCCGCAATTGGTATCGGGCTGGATGTACATGAGCCTGTGGGTAATATGATTGTGGACATCGGAGGCGGTACTACAGAAATTGCCGTAATTGCGCTTTCAGGTATAGTGTATGCTCAATCTGTACGTCTGGGCGGTGATGAACTGAATGATGATATCATCAGCTATTTCCGCAGAAACCACAATCTTTTGATTGGTGAACGAACAGCAGAAAAAATTAAATGCGAAATAGGTTCAGCTGCCCCGCTCGATGAAGAACTCGAAATGATTACAAAAGGTCGAGACCTTGTAAATGGTGTTCCAAGAACACGTCAGGTAACGTCCAAAGATGTTCGTGAAGCCATTTCAGAATCTGTAAATACTATCGTTGAAGCTATTACCAAGTCGCTGGAGCAAACACCGCCGGAACTGTCCGCTGATATTTTGGATCGAGGCATTATGCTGACAGGTGGTGGCGCTATGCTTAAAAACCTCGACAAACTGATCATGGAAACCACCGATCTGCCGGTTCACATCGCTGAAGATCCGCTTACTGCTGTAGTTCGCGGAACAGGTGCCATTCTGGAGGATATTGAATACTACAGAAGTGTAATCTCATAACTGCCAAAACCTGAATGCAACGTTTAGCTGATGCCAAAGATTACATCATAGCTGCTGTTATTCTGCTTTTTGCCATAAGTTTGATGGTAAGCAGGCACGATGGCGGACTGCAAAACGCTCGCAAGCTTTCCATTACTATCCTGAGTTATCTTGAGCAGCCCCTCTCAAACATTCGAATTTACCGACAGGCTCTAACCACCAATACATATCTTCAGCGCCAGAACATTCAAATGCAGGATGAACTTAGCAGACTCCGATCTGCTGAACAGCAAAACCGGATACTGCGGGATCTTTTGAATTTGCGTGAAGAGAGTGAGCATCCCTTAATTCCCGTAAAGGTTGTTGCAAAAGAACTTAGAGGGCTGAATAACTCACTGACTATCAATGCCGGGCTCGGTGATGGTGTTAAATCAGGAATGCCGCTTGTCAATTCGGATGGGTTGGTAGGTCAAATCACATTTACAGCAGATCGCTATGCTCAAATTCTACCCTACTCCAACTCACTATTCAGGGTAAGTGCCCGCATCCAAGACTCACGGGCTTATGGAATTGTATCGTGGACCGGACGCAATAATGAACTCATGCTGCAGCATGTGCCTCAAACCATTCCGGTAAGTGAAGGACAGATAGTGGAAACATCCGGCGCCAGTAATCGATTTCCTGAGGGAATTCCAATAGGGGTCATAACTGAAGTTCAACCCGGCGAAGGAGTGGAAACACAGAACATCTACCTTCGAGCCTATGCCGATCTGTTCACCCTCTCAGAAGCATTTGTTTTAGCTTTTGAACCCGACTCCGTTATCAATGAACTTCTGGATCAACAGGAGGAGCTGTTTTGATTAAATCCGATCTTCTGAAAAAATTTCTCATCGGGTTAGGAATGGTTTTTATCCAGGTCCTGCTGTTTAAAAACCTTCGGATTTTTGATGGCGAAGTAGATCTGATACTCATCTACGTAATATGGCTCTGCACGAAACAGAACAAAACCGAGAGCCTTATACTGACCGCCTCTCTTGCATTTTTCCACGATGCTTTTACTGATTTGTGGGGGTTACATATATTTTCAAAAACACTTATTGTTTTTATACTACATAGCTATCTGAACCGTATATCAGAAAACAGGTTCATTTTTTGGCAAGTATTTCTGATTATTTTGGGAGTTGCATATCTACATAATCTCATTTTCTTTGGGCTTACCCTATTTTCTGAAGCGTATGCTTCAAGTTATGTATTTGTCAGTATTACGGTAGTGGGTACGCTAATGACAGCCATAGTCGGTGGATTTTTACATCTGGTTAGAACAGACAGGTAAATATGGCAAGAAGAAAACCTGAACAGAATAAAATCTCGATACGAATCCTGCAAGGGGTGATTGTACTTGGTATTTTAATTCTTTTCGCCCGCATATTCCAGCTGCAGATCGTAGACTATGAAAAGTACTCCCCGATGAGTATGCAAAACTTGCTTCGTCTCGAGATGGTTCACCCTGCTCGTGGATTGATAATGGATCGGAACGGAACCATACTAGTAGACAATCAGCCGATCTACTCTATTACCATCACACCCGCCAACTTTGATATGGGTAAACTACCGCTTCTCTCCGAACTGCTTGGTTTAGAAGAGGAATTTGTTCTGGCAAGAGTTCGGGCCGCACAGGAGTACTCATGGCAACGAACCTCCCGTCTTTTTACTGAAGTTCCATTTGAAGTATTTTCCATCATTCAGGAAAATCGTTGGCAGCTGCCCGGAATTGATCATCAGGTGGATAGTAAGCGAAATTACCATTCTGAATTGAAGGCTTCCCATATTTTCGGATACCTAAGGGAGGCATCCCGCGAAGAGTATCAGCGTTCAGATAGGATTCGGCTGGGGGACAAAATCGGGAAGAGCGGAATTGAAATGGTTTATGAAGATCATCTGCGTGGAGAAGTCGGCAACGAATATGTTCGGGTCAACGCATATGGCCAGGCGCTGGGATCTTTCAACAACGGTGAACTCGATACTCCTCCTAAAAAAGGAGGGGATCTGATCACGACCATTGATGCAGAGCTTCAGATTTTTGCAGAGCAGCTCATGGAAAATAAAACGGGGGCTGTTGTTGCAATTGACCCAAACACAGGCGGCATATTGAGTATGGTTAGCGCTCCGCAATACGATATTTCGAGACTTGCAGGAAGAATGGATATGTCTTATTGGGCACAGATTAATACAGATCCAAAAACACCGCTTTTTAACAGAGCCATCTCTTCACGTCAGCCTCCCGGTTCAACGTTTAAACCCTTCATGGCTCTGACAGGATTGCACATGGGATTGTTTACAGAAAACACGGTTCTCAACAATCCCGGTTATTATTTACGTGGAAGACGATACGGTGATCTGGCCGACCCAGGTCGGTATGATATTATCAAATCCATTGCGGAATCAAGTAATTATTTTTTCTACTGGATGATGGATGAAATTGCCTCCAATGGTCAACTAAATACATGGGCTGACCTTATTCAGGATTTCGGCATAGGGCCTCAAAACGGAATTGATTTGCCATCAGAAAGATCCGGTATAATTCCGGACAGTACTTTTCTGAACCAAACCTTTGGAGTAAAGCGATGGAGCGTGGGCGACATCATCAACCTGGGAATCGGTCAGGGATTGGTCTCCGCTTCTCCGTTGCAAATGGCGGTAGCTGTTTCGAGTATTGCAAATGGTGGCTACAAAGTTCAACCGCACGTAGTTGAACAGATACGATATAATGAAGATGATATACGTTTTACCAATCCTGAGAAGACAAAAATAGAGTGGATTAATGACTATCAGCTATCGCTCGTAAAGCAGGGTATGCGGCAGGTTGTAACCGAGGGGAGCGGCCGTTTTTATGCCAACCTCCCCGATATAGAAGTAGCCGGCAAAACCGGTACTGCCCAAAATCCCCACGGGTTGAACCACGGGTGGTTTATCGCTTTCGCCCCAATGGATGACCCTCAAATTGCCGTGGCAGTTTTGATGGAAAATGCCGGATATGGCTCAATTTCAGCCGCACCGGTTGCCGGGCTAATTATTGAAAAGTATTTAAATGGTGAAATCAGTTCTCAAAGAAACTGGATTTACGATTACGTACTGAATTTTAAACCCAGAACTGAACAATCGGCTGTGGAGGTAGAAGTAGATGCGCAACTCCAATGAATTTAACTGGCCGACACTTTTAGTTTGGGCAGCACTGGCCACGTTTGGTTTAACTGCAATTTACAGTGCCACGCAGGGTCCTGTTTCCCAGTTTCTGCCTGAGTATATTCAAAATAACTTTGCCAGACAGAGTGTTTGGATAGGACTTTCCCTGGTAATACTGGTGGGTGTACAGTTTACTTCACCACGAACATTTCAGGGTGTAGCCTATCTATTTTATGGGGTCACTCTGATTCTTGCGATTGTCACCGTATTTATAGGAGTTGAAGTTAGCGGAAGCCGCAGCTGGCTCTCTATTTTCGGTCTCCGGCTGCAGGTCAGTGAATTTTTGAAACTGGCTACTGTGCTAGCTGTGGCAAACTATCTGACGCACAAGCGTGATATGTCTGCCAACAATGTTAAAACAGCGTTTACAACAATACTTCTGATACTGATACCTGTTACTGTAGTCGTCCTTCAAAACGATACGGGTACAGCACTTGTAATGCTTGCATTAATACCGGTTGTACTCTTCTGGTCGGGCCTTCCATATGGACTATCCCTCATTATGATATCTCCGGCCATTATTGGTTATTTATCCGTAATAGGTTTGATTTATGGAGTGATTTCTGCAATTCTCATTGCCATTGCGGTACTCATTCTGCAAAAAAGTAAATGGTATAGTTTATCTGCACTCTTACTTGGACTTGTGGTCATAATTGGAACAGAAGTAGGACTCCAACACATATTGCAACCACATCAACGAGCCCGAGTTGAGGCCTTTGTAAATCCATCTCTTGATCCCCAGGGTGCAGGATGGAATGTGTTGCAGGCAACCACAGCCATTGGGTCAGGGGGATTTTCAGGTAAAGGATTTATGGAAGGAACTCAGACCCAATTACGTTTTCTTCCCGAACAGTGGACCGATTTTATCTACTGTGTAATCGGAGAAGAGTTCGGCTTTATCGGGTCTTCTATTTTAATCTTGCTCTATATGTTTCTTTTCCTTCGATTGATGAATATGGCAAGCTCTCATAAACACCCTTTTGCCCAGCTTGTAATCGTCTGCATCACGTTCCTTTACTTTACGCACTTTATCATTAATATTGGAAGTGCAACGGCAATGTTGCCCATTATGGGAGTTCCCCTGCCTTTTGTCAGTTACGGAGGATCGGCTTTTCTGGCAAATTCTCTTATGCTGGCCGTCTGTCTCAATCTCGACCTGAATAAGAGATCATTCAGTATTTACCGTTAATTACCGGCGTTATATTGCCTTTCTGTTCTCAGCCTGAAACTTCTGCGATGATGTTTTGTGTAGCCATATTTAGAGAGTCCTTCATAATGAGCTGTTGTCGGATAACCTACATTTGAATCCCAACCGTAGTGTGGAAACTCTTCATGAAGACGTTTCATCCAATCGTCCCTAAATACTTTTGCGAGAATTGAAGCTGCCGCTATTGAAGCAGAATTGTCATCACCTTTTACAATACATTCATGGGGGATCAAAGAAGTTGTAAATCGATTTCCATCAACCAGTAAAAAGTCGGGGTCAGCTCCCTCCTCTTCAGAACACTTCACCATTGCCCGAATAGAAGCTTTTAGGATATTGTATTGATCGATCTCTCGCGGAGTGCAATATTGGATCGACCAGAAAATTGAGTTCTCCTTGATCTCCTCAACCAAGCTTCGGCGCACAACATCTGTGAGCTTTTTACTGTCGGTAACCGATTCATTCAATCGAGTACCGGGTTTTATAATCACACCAGCAGCAACTACCGGCCCGCACAGGCATCCGCGACCTACTTCATCAAGCCCCATTACACGCTTATATCCTTCACTCCAAAGCTTCTCTTCGTACTTGTACATCTTATCATTCTTCATTTACTGAATTTGAACGTGCCGAGTTTATTTTCCAGCTCGTGCAATGATTTTTAGTCAGACTGAGTTTATTAAATTGAAGGCAGAAGAAAAACCGATAATTTCGTCTATGCATTTTAGATATTCAGAATGGTCAGAACGGTTGAATAGCAACCAGAAGACTCCATTTGACACGCTTTTCAACCTATTTCAGGAGTTACTATCCATTGCCGGCGGTGACGTTTCACAAGCTCTGAAATGGCTCAATCAGCTCGATGAAGAGTATAAAATAACCGATCAGTTTGAGGATGGCTACGGACTGGGAGATTTTATCCAGGAGCTTCAAGAACGTGGATACATTAAACATGATGATCAGCAGCAAATCATGGTTCCAACTTCCAAAACCGGGAAAAGTATTCGTCGGAAAGCATTGGAAGAAATTTTCTCACAATTAAAAAAGGGCGGAATCGGTGGACACAAGACGGTACATACCGGTAAAGGACTTGAACGGCAGCCTGAAACCCGGCCTTGGCAACACGGTGATGATACTGCACATATCGACAGTACCGGCACATTAATGAACGCACTGAAGCACAGCACCCTGGATCAGTTTAACCTCAGGGAGGACGATATTGAGGTCTACAACACCGATCACTATACATCAACAGCTACCGTACTCCTGATTGATTTAAGCCACTCAATGATCCTGTATGGAGAAGACCGGATTACACCCGCAAAAAAAGTGGCCATGGCTCTCTCGGAACTGATTACCAGCAGCTACGAAAAAGACTCTCTTGAAATTGTGGCGTTTGGCAACAGAGCCTGGAAAATTGAAATGAAAGAACTCCCATATTTAAAAGTGGGACCTTATCACACAAATACACTGCAGGCTCTGGAGATGGCACGGCATCTTCTTCAGAGAAAGAAATACGCCAACAAGCAGATTTTCATGATCACAGACGGTAAGCCATCCTGTATGATTGATCATGGAAAATTTTATAAGAATAGTTTCGGCCTTGACAGAAAAATAGTCAATAAAGTGCTTGATGAGGCTGTAAAATGTAAACGGGATCAAATTAACATCACCACATTTATGATTGCCCGCGACCCATATCTTCAAAACTTTGTGCGCGAACTAACTCAGGCTAACAAAGGACGTGCTTACTACTCATCACTTGATGAATTGGGCGGGTACATTTTTGAGGACTACATTCGAAACAGAAGAAAAAATGTGAGATAAGGAAACCGGATTAGTTTACATATCCCATCAACAAAAAAAGCAGAATCAAATGAATGATTCTGCTTTCTTTTTAAATAGCTATTAGACTTGCTTAGATGTCCAGCTCTTCCATTACTTCATCTGTAATGTCGTACTCATCTCTTATTTCCGGAGAAACATACAGAATAATTACATCACCGTTTGATGTTGTGGTATTAAGCACGTAGTCCAATTCCATGCGAGATGCAACTGAATCGATGGCATCCTGAATCTGTTCCAGCAATGGTGACATAAGCTCTGCACGCTGCTGTTGCATTTCCTGCTGTGCCTGCTGCTGAAGCTCACGAAACTCTGTATCCATTGCTGAGAGACGTTCTTCTTCTTCCTGACGTGCATTTTCTGAAATCACTCCGGCTTTCTGCTGGTAGACTTCAATTTCAGTTTGCAGTTCTTGCTCTTTTTCTGTGAGTTCGTTCTGCTTTCTTTCAGCAAAATTCTGAAGTCTCTGCTGAACCGCTCTCATTTCAGGCATTCGCTCCAGTACGGCTCTGGGCTCAACAAACCCGATTTTCATATCCTGAGCTTGTGCGGCCGGAGCTGCCAATAGAGTTGTGATTGCAACGAGTAAAATAAATCCGAGTGTATATACTTTTTTCATGATAATAGAGGGTTCGTATTAGTTCTGTGTAAGTTTTTGAATAACTCTTTCTGTAATGTCCACACCGCGATCAGATGCGTAATAAACGATTGGGTCACCGGTACTTGCTGTTTTATTTATAACAAATCCCAGTTCCATCTCTTCAGCCACCTCACTCATCGCTTCATCCACACGATCCAGTAGGGGTGTGAAAAGTTCATTTTGACGCTCCTGTATCTGACGTTGAATCCGCTGTTCCAGATTACTGAGCTCTTCCTGGCGCTCTTCAAGATCCTCTTCCCGGCTGGCCATCTCTTCATCGGAAAGTTCACCGGCTTCAGCCATTTCAGAATATTCGGTCATATCATCAATCCATACCTGATAGCGCTCCTGAAATGATGCCTGGCGCTGTTCTATATATTCCTGGATCTCATTTTGAACTTGTTCTGTTTCCGGTAACGCATCAAGTACATCGTCCGGATTCATTATACCAACTTTTAACTGCCCAAAAGCAGTAAGTGGCAATAATATGAATAGTGCTGTCAGAATTGTCTGTTTCATAAATTGTCTTTTGTTTTAAAGCGACCTAAGTTAAAATTTAAAATCATTAATTTCCTGATGAATCCAACCCTAACTCTAACATCACATCTTCGGTTAGGTTCCACTGCTCACTGGCAAACAGCATTCGTGAATCTTGAGCACGGTCAAATACAAAGTCAAAATCATCCCTTTCAGCTACACGATTCAGAGCTTCGTAAATTTGTCTCTGAATAGGTTCGAGTAACTCTTTTTGTCGTGTAAAATATTCACCTTCCGGCCCGAACCTGCTTTCAATCAGTTGATCCAATTCAGTGGATTTTGCCTCAATTTCCTGCAGACGTTCTTCACGAACCTCATCTGTAAACAGAACTTCCCTGGCTTCAAAATCTTCCTGCAGCTCTGCTAACTCTTCTTCAAGCTCACGGATTTCCTGTCGCCAGTTTTCACTCAGTAAATTAAGTCTCTGCTCCACTCCACTGTATTCAGGCATATTCTGCATAATTTCTTCTGAATCGATAAACCCGATTTTCTGATTTTGAGCATTCGACACTTCAAAACCAACCCAAAGCAATATTATTGTGGAACAGAGAAATTTTTTCATTCTGTTACCTATTAAAAAGGTGCGCCAATGTTAAACAAGAATTCCCATTGTCCCGGTCTGAGCCCCTGCCCTTCGTTTGAAGGAGGAGTGCCGTCCAGCCTGTAACCGTAACTCAAGTCAACAAGTCCCAATATCGGGAGAAAAATCCTTGCCCCAAAACCTGCTGCCCGTTTCACTTCAAATGGATCAAAACTATTTAAATCGTTAAATGTGTTACCTGCATCAGCAAATGCATATGGAATTAGCTGAAGTTGTTCGGATGATACCGCAGGATAACGCAGTTCAAGAGTGTATTTATTGTATACACGACCACCAATCAGGTTCTGATTTGCATCAAGCGGCGAAATTACCCCGTTAAAACCACCCGGGAATCCACGCATATCTACGTTATCATTCAGGAAATTCTGCCGCTGTTGAATTTGTGTACCACCGAGAAAAAATCTCTGGAAGTTACTTCTGCCACTTTCGCTTAGGTAGCCCATATATCCGTATTCAGCACTCCCGCTAAGTACCAGCTTGCCAACCAATGTATGATGGTGTAAATACTGCGACTTAATCTTATAAAACTGTTGGAATTGTGGCAATGGTATTGCAACCTCACCGGATAAACTGAATTTTGATCCCTGCCTTGGGGAAATCGGATTGTCTGTCGAATTTCTTTCAATTTCGTGGCGTACAGTCATCAGATCAGCCCTGCCATCTTCAAATACTCCGCTAAAACCGGCAACATTAAAATGATTATATGTCAGAACGGTTCTGTGCTGGAAATAGTCATCCGGCCATTGGAGTCTGCGTCCCAGACTCACACTTGCAGAAAATAACTCGTTGCTTCTGTCCGGCTGCTGAATTCCACCGAAAGATGATCGGTTGCTGTAATCCAGGAAGTCGTACGACAAACTCACGCCGAGTGAGGTTGGGCGACCTTTTAGCCACGGTTCCGTAAAGCTAAAGTTATAGCTCTGATAGCCTCGACCTGTAACCTGAACTCCCAGTGACAGCTTCTGCCCGTCGCCTGAAGGAATTGGACTCCAGCCACCCGGTTCAAACATTCTTTGAACAGAGAAATTATTAAAGTTTACTCTGGCGGCTAAAATAATTCCGATCTGCCGTCCGCCAAAACCACCTGAAAATTCAAAGTTATCCGAGCCCTGTGTTTCGTCTAGATCGTAGAGAATATCTACAGTATTGTTATCGGGATCGGGTTGAAGATCAGGCTGAATTCCTTCCGGATTAAAATATCCCAATTGCCCAAGCTCACGAATAGATCGCACAATAGACGAACGGCTGTAGGTGGCTCCGGGTATTGTACGTAATGTTCGACGCACAACATCATCGTGAGTTTTAGTATTTCCTGAAAACTCTACTTCGCGAATGGTTGCAATTTCACCCTCTGCAATTTCAAAATTGAGATCAAGAGAATCACCCTCAACAATTTCAATGTTTGGATAAATATCAAAGAAGAGATAACCTATGTTTTGATAGAGACTTGTGACATCACCATCATCGCGGCGAAACGTCATATTCTCTTCAAATTTTGACTCATTAAATACATCTCCCTTCTGAAATCCGAATGCGTTTGTCAACTCCTCATCACTGTAAACCGTATTTCCTTCCCAGTTTATATCTCGAATTCTGTACTGAGGCCCCTCTTCAATTTCTATATCAAAAATAACACCGTCTTTATCTCTTTTCCAGTTGTCTACATAAACGGAGTCTTCCAGAACCCTTATATCTCTGTAGCCGCTGTCTCTGTAGAACTGAAGTACATTCTCAATCCCTTCTTCATACTCATCCTGAGTAAATACGTGACGTTTAAAAATTCTCCACCAACGGTCTTGCTTAATGGTATTAAACTCTTTCCTGAGCTTGCGGTCACTAAACTCCTCATTCCCTGAGAAGTTGATCTCCCGCACTTTAATTCGCTCACCCGGATCGATTTTAAATGTCAGTGAAATTCTGTTCCGATCGTCATCAGTAACCTCTTCAACAACATCAATTTCCGTATTCCAGTATCCCTCTTCACTGTAGTATCGTTCAATCGTATTGATCGCCTGATTCCGAACTGAGTTGGTTACTGCAAATCCTGAAATCAGATTGAGTCGTTCACGCAGATCTCGACGGTGAGAACGCTTACCGCCAACCAATTCAAACCGCTGGAGACGTGGTTGCTCTTCCACATTAATGTTGATTCGAACACCTCCCGTAACTCGTTCATAATCAATTTCCACATCAGAAAAGAGACCCGTTCGGTGCAGACGGCGAATGGCTTCCGAAATTTCCTCACCCGGTATGGATATTGTATCACCAACCCGCAGACCGCTGCTGCTAATGAGGTAACTTTCGCGGGCAGTTACCAATCCGGAGACGGTAATTTCCTGAATTTCGTGTTCAAGTTGAGAGATAGACGTCGGGTCCTGAATAGTAAACGTACTATCCTGGGCAATTGCCTGTTGAAATGAAACCAACCCGATAAATGAAAAGAATGCGCAAATGAAGAGTCGTTTTAAATTGACCACGTGATAGATAATTGCTTCTTTAAGAGATAATTTTATTTATAACTGCTGCGGATAACTTTTTGGTATATCCGTTTTTCACGTTCCCGTATCTACGATCACGCTTTTGGTAGGAAAATATTGCCTGATATAGCTCATTCCGTCTAAAATCCGGCCAGTAAGTTTCTGTGATATACAGTTCTGAATATGCCAGCTGCCACAACAAAAAATTACTGATTCGGTATTCACCGCTGGTTCGAATGATCAGATCAGGATCCGGAACATCCGCGGTTGAAAGATAAGAGCTGATTTTTTCGTCATTCACCTCATCGGGTGCCAAGTTCCCAACTGCTACATCAGAAGCTATTTTCTTAACTGCTTCGGTAATGTCCCATCGGCCGGAATAACTTAGAGCAAGGCAGAGCTCGAGACGATCATTTTCTTTGGTTAACTCTTTCACCTCTTCCAGCTGAAGCTGACATGACTTTGGCAGCCGATCAATCTGGCCGATGGATGAGAGTTTAATTTTATTTCTGTGCAGTCGGTCTGCCTCTTTTTTCAGAGAGTTTACCAGCAATTTCATCAACCCATTCACCTCATCTTCCGGACGATTCCAGTTTTCGGTTGAGAATGCATACAATGTAAGATGCTTTACGCCCAATTGTGCACAGCTTTCAGTAATATCGCGAACGGATTCTACACCTTCCTTGTGTCCGAATAGACGGATATTGCCTTTATCTTTGGCCCATCTTCCGTTACCGTCCATTATGATAGCGATATGACTTGGGATGGAACCGGAAGATTTAACCTCTTCCTGGAGTTTCTTGTCCTCCTCGCTCTGATTTTTATCTGTCAGTGTTAGTGGTTCCAATGCAATATTTTAATGAGGTGTTTGAAGCTTTAAAAAATAGCGCGAATAGTTGCGATATTCAAGATTTAATTATTTAAGGGCATCTTTTAGCCGAATCATTTCTAAAGCTGACAATGCCGCTTCCGCACCTTTATTTCCTTTGTCTGTACTTGCACGCTCTGTAGCCTGTTCGACAGTATCGGTTGTAAGCACACCAAACGCAACCGGAATTCCGGATTCTATATTCAGATCTGTAATACCGCGGGTAACAGCGTCACATACATAATCAAAATGGGGTGTGCCGCCACGGATTACCGCTCCAATTGCCACTACCGCGTCAACATGCAGTTCATCGATACAATATTTACAGGAGAGAGGCAGCTCAAACGAACCAGGACACCTCATAGTATACAAGTTCTCCTCTTTGATTCCCTTTGCTTTCAATGCTTTAACGGCTCCTTCCAGCATCTCATCAGTCACAAAGGAGTTCCACTTTGCCGCCACAACTGCAATCATTTTGTTTTCCAGATTTCCATCTGAATCCATTTTAATCTCAGGCATAAATCAGTTATTCAAATTAGTTAGTTCGCGTCTTCTACGTGCCATTCTCTTAATGGAAAAAACATGCTGCTCACCAAGCGTTACAATTCCAAAATAGGGATCATAATCTTTCTTCCCCTTCCCATGGAAATCACTTCCGCCGGTCACCAACAAATTTTCTTTGGAAGCCATCTTGGTAAATGTTTTCTGCAGGTTGAAATTATGACTTGGATGAATACACTCCAACCCGTCAATTCCCAATAAAATAAGATCCTTAATTTCCTTTTGTGTATACAGCGGCCCCGGATGTGCTATCGAAAGTACACCTCCGGCATTTTTCGCAATTTTCACTAGTCCTTCAACGGTTACATACTCTGTTTTAATATCCTCAATCTTTTCAGAAGACAGATACCGAATGAATGCTTCAGCAACGGATGCTACATATCTTTTTTGAATCAAGACGGAGGCGGCGTGCGGACGGCCTATATTTCCGGAGCCCGCCTCTGCACGAATTTCATCCATCGTAATATCCAAACCTTGCGACTGCAGCTTCTTCACAATTTTTTTCATCCGCTTAATACGCGCTTGCTTCTGTTTTCTAAGCATATTCAAGAAGTCTTCGTCTTCTTCGTCGAAACAGTACACAAGTATGTGAACCTCTTTTTCTCCCCAAACGGCACTAACCTCTACGCCCGGCAGAAGTTCGATTCCCAACTCCTTCGCAACTTTTTTCGCCTCCAAATAACCCTTAATGGTATCGTGATCCGTAATGGAGAGAGTGTTCAGTTTTTTATCCCGGGCTCTTATTAAAAGTTCTTCCGGTTGGTAAGCCCCATCAGAGGCGGTAGTATGAGTATGCAGATCAGCTTTTCCCAAAAAACTATGGTTTTAAAATAGACTCGTATCTTTCGGAGTCACGTAAAATTTCTATCGATTCCTGTATCCGTTCATCAAGCTGAAGTAACGCATTTTGCCGCTCTTCTCCAGTCAATGTTTGTGTAATCCATTCACGCTTCAGTTCATTTTCAATAAATGGGCGACTGTCATACAGTTGCGAAATCTTGTAATCTCGCTGAAGCGCCTTCAACTCTTCAATATGATCACGGGAACTGCTTTCATTCTCAAGAGTGCTAAAATGTTCTGTCAGAGCGTCCAAATCCTCATCAGCGGATGTTTCGAATGAAAAACCCTCTTCTATCAGGTGCTGTGCAAATGACCTGTAAAGATTATCAGGTATCTTCTCCTCTTCAGATTCTGAAATCCTGTCGCTTACATAAAAGAAGTAGCTGTTTTCCCGTTTTAAAGCAATATCCAGTTCAGAGTGGATTTCCGTTCCGGCCGACACATCCGGTTCAATACCGTTCCCGTCCCGAACAGCGCGTCCATTGCGGGTTCTGAATGTTCGAATCTCTTCAACCACATCCTCTCGATAGTCCACCGATTGAATACTGCGTCCGCTGGGAATCAGATATTTCGAAACAGTCATTTTCATAGAAGTGTTATAAGACAGCGGCCGCACTGTTTGTACCAATCCCTTCCCAAAGCTTTTTTCACCATAAATCACCGCCCTGTCCAGATCCTGAAGAGCACCTGCTACTATTTCAGAAGCACTCGCACTCCCATTATTAATCAAAACCACCACAGGGAGATCTTCAAACAGTGCCGGCTCCTGAGTTGCATATGTTTCATTCTGTTTTTCATATCTAGTCCGGGTTTCTGCAACTGTCACACCCGGTTCTAAAAATTTATCCACTACCTCTACAGCTTCATTCAGCAGACCTCCGGGATTATTCCTGAGATCCAACACAAGACCTGACAGATCATCTTCTGATTTCAGGTTCATCAACGCTTCCCGAAGTTCTTCTCCCGTCCGGTTACCAAACCGGTTCAGCTGAACATAACCGATCGTCTTTTCACTATCTGCAAAACCGAAGTAGCTGATGTTTTTAACGTCAATTCTTTCACGCTCCAGTTCAAATGATATCGGTCGATCTACTCCGGTTCTCCTGATAATAATTTCGATCGCGGTTCCTACATCACCGATTGTCAATTGCTGAACCTCTTCGGGCGTACTGTTTTGAACCGCCACCCCGTTAACTTCTTCGATGACATCACCGGGACGGATTCCGGCACGTTGAGCCGGGTAACCGTCCATAGGAGCAACTACAACAATTTGATCCCCCCTGAAGCCGGCTTCGATGCCAATACCGCCGTATGAACCGGAAGAGAGGATTTCGAGCTGTTGCTGTTCACCTTCATCAACAAATGAAGTGTATGGATCCAGGTTCGACAGCATCCCGTTAATTGCATTTTTCATCAACGTTTCAGGACTGATTTCATCTACATACCTGACAGCAATCTCCTTGTAAGCATCACTGAATATGGTGAGCTGTTTCTTGATCTGAAAGAAGAGGTCATTCGACTGAGTAAACGCTCCCCCGATAAGGATGAAAGCTGCCAATGGCAGTAAAATTCTTTTTTTCAGTACAGCTTTCATCAAAAAAATGGTTTTTCTCTTATCGTCTAATAACCAACGACTGTCCGGGGTAGATCGTTGTTCCGTTCAGATTATTTGCTTGTTGGAGGTTGGAAACGGATACACCGTGACGTCTGGCAATACTGCCCAGTGTATCATTTCGACGGACTGTATAACGGATTTCATCAGAAGGTGTTGTAGAATCTCCGTCAAACCTCAATGCATAGATATTTTCACCGCCACGCTGACGTCGCTCAACCTCCTGTTTCTGTGCATAAGAAAGATCATCGATCTGCTGGAAATAGTCGGCATGCTGGCTGGGTACATAAATGGTAAGTCTTTGTCCCACACGAATAGTATTGCTGATATTGTTCCAGGATCTCACCTGCCAGGATCTGACGTCAAACCACTCTGCAACGTGGCCGACGGTATCTCCGCTTTTCACTGTATAGGTAACCGGAGTGGTATTAGCAGGCGCCTGAGCCTGCTGTGTATTGCGTCTATTGTTGGAAGAACCGGAACTGTTAGTTGGCCGGCTTGATGCAATCTGTTCTTGAGACCCTGGAGCAACCGGTACCACAATTCTCTGTCCGGGATGGATCATGTTACTGAGCCCCTCGTTGGTCTCATACAAAGCCCGAACAGATGTACCATACCGACGGGCAATATAGCCCAGGGTTTCTCCGCTGCTTACTGTGTGCATTGCCACATCCGATGCACGAGAATCTTTCGGTATTTCCTGGTAGGCTGCAATGAATTCATCTTTAATTCCTGAGGGGAGTTTCAGTGGATATTTATCACCCGGAGGCGTTGCCCATCGCAGAAGCTCAGGATTGTAATCCTTAATCTCCTGCAGGGTGATTCCGGCTGCCTTGGCAAGATCCTCAAGCGGCATCAGTCCATCTACTTCTACTACATCGTAAGAGTAATTATTCCCATTTGAAGAAACTTCAAACCCAAATTCATCAGGATTCATAGCAATCATTGTAGCAGCGATGTATCCCGGCACATAACCTCTGGTCTCGCGCGGCAGATATTGATACGCTTGCCAATAATCCTCAACCCCGCCGGCGGCATGGATAGCTCTTCGAAGGCCTCTTGGACTCAGATTGTAATTTGCCAGAGCCAGATACCAGTCACCCCAAATATCATGGAGATCTCTTAAATGCTGGGCTGCTGCACGCGTGGATTTGACAGGATCCCGTCGCTCGTCAACCCACCAATTGACCTCTAGTCCGTAAACGGCACCGGTTGCACGGATAAATTGCCAGAGCCCTACAGCACTAGCCCAGCTTCGGGCTGTTGGCACGAGTCCGCTCTCAATCATGGAAAGATGAATCAGCTCCTCAGGTACTCCTTCGTCAGCAAAAATTTCTTTCATCATGGGGAAGTAGTACTCCGATCTTTCCAGCCACCTCTCCATCACATCAGGACGTCGCAATGTGTAGTACATCAAATGGCGGTTCACATGTTGATTTTGCACCAACGGAACATCGGTTTGATTTATCGTCAAATTATCCGGCAGTGCATATCCTTCAGCAATCCAGTCATCCTGCTCAGAAAACAGTTCCTCTTGAATTTCAAAAACATCTCCTTCCGTCTCGCCGCGTGTTTCCGTTATTCCATAAAATTCACTGTGTTCAGCCATTACCGTTCGGTATAATTCAGTAAATCTCCTGTTATTCTGCACCTCGGGAAATTCATTCATCAAAGACTGAATACCTTCAAACGCCCTGTTAATGTAAGTTTCTGCCTGAACCAGATCACCCTGCACCTGAGAATCGATTGCCAACACCTGAATCCGATAAATATCAGAGATCCGTTTCAGAATTTCATTATCGAGTTCACTTCTTTCACCAACATTCACTAACTCCGGTTGATCTTGTTTAGCATCGGTTAATGGGTTGGCGTAAGGGAGAAGCTTGGTTGGAATATCTATCTCCTCTGCAGACTGTCCTTGAGCAAATAGAGTATTAACAAATAAGAAGGAGAGTAGCAGTAGTGCCGTTTGCTTCATAGGGTATTAGTTAGATGTTTTCTGGAACATTATAAATTACGTATTTCGGTAGAGATTCGGAATTTCCGAGTCAAAATAACAGCTTCAATCTGGTTTTCGAAACTATTCTCGGTTGCTTGATCAGAGTTACTCACAGGCCCGTCTTCTACTGAACCCGAACGACTTTGATCCCAATTTCAGTATATCTCAAGTATGATTTTGTAAAAAAAATGAATTATTTGAGAATCCAGTCATTATGAGCAGAGTTGTCATTTTGCTCTTTCGCAGAGTTTATAATTTGACAACTTACTTCACAGGTTCAAGTATCAATACTTCATCAGCTACTGATTCAATCTTATTTCTGGAAAAAAACAGAGGGAAAAATTTATCATTTGCCCATTGTTCAAATAAATTATCATAGTATTTGCTATCGGGATCGTCGGACTGTCCCGGATTATTCATGGCAACACCTTTATCCCAATCTTCCAGATCCAGTACAATTCTAAATGAAGCCCCGGAAGTTTGGTTATTATTACTACCGGTGCTCCCCACAGTATAACTGTTTCCTCCACGTGGCAAGGGCCCCACTTCCAATTTTTCTCTAATCTCTTCATTAACTGCACCGGATAATGGGCTCCTTAAAAGAACGTGTTTATATTCTTCCTGTCCATATTGCCACATATTCATATCATTCCCCAGCCTTTCATTTAGTTCCTGAATGGCAGTTTCTAGACTGGTTAACAAAAATTCATCCCTTCCAGTCATCGGATTACTGCCAAAAACTCCATCCGGAACCATTAACCGGTCAATAGTTTTTTTCATCCCGACAAAGCTCATCACCTCTTTTCCTCGCTCAGGAATAAGTAAGTCCGCCATATCCCTTTGAATTTGACGCTCCCAGGCAACATAAATCCCTGCTTCAACTGAATTTTTATTCAATACATAATCCCAATCGAGTAGCATTTGACGCACGTCCTCTACCGACTGGTCTTCCGGACTCAATCCCTCCAGTAAGGGTACCAATGTCCGAGCAGGAATAGATAGATAATCAGTCTGAAGTTTCATCATATCCATCATTGAAAACTTACGTCCTGATGCCAGCACCTCATTAACACGAGCCCATCTGTACGGATCGGCCCAACTCCATCCAATGGCTTCATCCCGGTATGGATAATCCTTTGGCGTCAGACTGCTATTTGCTGTACCAAAATATCCACTATCCGGATTGTATGTATTTGGCAATGCTTTTATTGGAAGATACCCGTCCCATTCATAACTGCCGTCACCGGGTACCGGAACTAATCCACTCCAGTTTTGGCGAATTGGGCTGATTCCGACAGCCTGCCATCCTATGTTTCCTTCTTTGTCTGCCCAAAGCATATTCTCACCGGGTATATGGCTAAAAGAACATGCTTCACGAAATTCTTCCCAATTGGTGGCCTGATCCATTCGTAAACTTGCAAGATAAGGCGCCCCACCAATTTCCATCCAGGCAGCCCTGACAGCATATGCTACATTATTTTCCTCATCTTCATACACTACAGGGCCATGCCGGGTATATTTAAGTTCAACATCAACCGCTTCTTCATTTTTTACATTGATAGTATCATCAATGATTCTCATATCCTCCCAATCGCCTTTATACTTGTACTGTGCGGGATTATCGGGGTTTGTTTCATATACATAGAGATCTTCACCATCTACGCTAAAAACAGTCAGACCCCAGGCACCATATTCATTATGCCCGATAGAAACTCCGGGAATTTCAGGCTCACCCGCTCCAATTACATTCCAGCCGGGAGCATTTAGATGTACAATATACCTGAGGGCAGGAACAGCTTGCGCGCGATGCGGATCATTGGCCATAATAGGATGTTCACTTTGAGTCAATTCTCCGCTTACAACCCAATTATTACTCCCAATATTTTCTTTTTCAAGCTCTTCCTCTCTTTTCAAAGTTTCGTTTAATGCTTCCGCATACTCTTCATAATCCTCCATGCTTCCGCGGGCATTTGATGCAATAATATCATCAGGAGAAAACCGAACCGGCCGCCTGAATGCATTATGTATTTCAAGGATATCATCGTGCAGGAGAGATCCGTCAATTTTGTCGTCCAATGTGATATTCGGCTCACCAAAAGGATGAAAATTATTTAGCTCTTTAACTTTTTCTTCACCCATCAAATCAACCTGACGTGCATACCTTAATTCTGCGTTGATATTACCCAATAACCCCTGATGACGTGAAATAACTGTTTCCGGGGTCCATTTTCCGGGTTTGATGCCCAATAATTCAAATTGTATAGGTAACAACTCAGGATTTTTTTCAGTCTCTTCAATATAAGCGTTCACCCCTGCCACATAGGAAGTGATAATGCTTTCACCCCTGGGATGATAATGATTCATTTCCCTGGTCATATCTCCCCTGAACTGAAACAATCGAGTGCCAATATCTCTTTTTAAGTCTTTAAGGCCGGTAATTTCAGCTACAGTTCCATTTGTTTGCCTTCTCCAGACTTCAAATTGAAATAACCGGTCTCTGGCAGCATTATAACCCTGAGCAAAAAACAGATCTTCCTCATTCTCAGCATATATATGAGCAACTCCCCATTCATCTATGATAATCTCTACAGGTTCCTTTAATCCTTCAATTTCCAATGTACTTGTAGGCAGATCCTGGGCTTGCAGGTTGGATAGGGAGAATACAATCAATAAAATCGTGACGATATATTTAATGCTCATAATAAATTTAGTTTGCGACGAACATTCATAGTTAAATTTGTAACCGAGTAGTAGCATAATGGAAAAGAAAGAAATCTAATCAAAAGCTTTTTTACGGCTACTCCCAGAGCAACCCTTTAAACACATATAAATGTATCGTTAAAAGTGCCTGTCAGATAATTGATTTCAAAAAAATCAGAGTACTTCAAAGCAAAATGCAGCTTCGATTTGCTTTCCCTAATCTATAATCGGTTGCTCGTCCAGCGTTGCACAATTGGCCATCTTCTACCGCTCCCAAAAGACTTAGAGCTTAATTTCAATATTGGTACAGCCTGATTTCGTTTAAATTCATTGTAATCAACCAGTTTCAGAATGCGATCAACCATTTGGGCATCAAAACCGTCGTCAATCAATTCAGGTTTACTTTTCTGAAGTTCAATATACTGGTACAACAGACGATCCAGAATGTAATAATCGGGTAGTGAATCACTGTCTACCTGATCAAACCGCAGCTCCGCACTGGGGGCTTTTGTAATTATCGCTTCCGGAATTACCTCTCTTCGATAGTACGAGCTGTTCAGCCATTTGGCCATCTCATAAACTTCCGTTTTGTAAAGATCACCGATTAAACTCAGAGCACCGTTCATATCTCCATATAGCGTAGCATAGCCGACTGCATACTCCGATTTATTTCCGGTGGCAATCAAAAAACTGTTAAACTTGTTCGCATAGGACATTAAAATTGTTCCGCGAATTCTACTCTGCAAATTCTCCTCTGCAACACCGAACGAACTGTCCTTGAATACGGGTGCGAGTGCAGCTCTAAAATCCTCAAAAATGTCATGTATTGGAATCTCAAAAAGTTCAATACCGAGATTGTCTGCAAGTTCTTTTGAATCCGACACACTTCCTTCACTTGAAAACTCTGCCGGCAACGTTATCGCTTTAACCCTATTCGGTGAAAGTGCCTCCACCGCTAGTGCACAACCCACAGCTGAATCAATGCCACCGCTCAATCCAAAAACAACATTCTCTGTAACTCCTGTTTTGCGGATATAATCCCTCAATCCCAACCTAATTGCAGAAAATTGGCGCTCAGCCTTCAAACCCGGATAGATCACCGAACCAGCGGATTGATCCAGCGGTGTGACTTCACCTGATACTTCATCAAGCAGAACATCCGTGAATGAAGGTTCAAATGGCTCAGTTCGGGCAATAACATTTCCACCGGAATCAATAGCCATCGAGTCACCGTCAAATATTATATTGGTATGTGCGCCTACCTGGTTGCTATACAATAGTGGTAAATTCAGTTTCCTTGTGTGATTTTGAAGCATCTTTTCGCGATTCTGATGCTTTGAGTTAGTGTAAGGAGAAGCTGAGACGTTAATAATTACATCGGCACCCGCTTTTTTTAATTCTTCGGCCGGATTCACTTCATAGGTATGGTATTGAACTTCATTTTCGTTGTACCAGATATCCTCGCAAATCGTCACACCGAGCTTGATACCATCCAGTTCGAGGCAGCTAAATTCATCATTCGGTTCAAAGTACCGGAGGTCATCAAATATATCGTAGGTTGGTAACAGCGTTTTGTGCACTGTACCAAGCAGATCACCATTTCTGGCTAATAGAGCCGAATTGAACATTTTGCGGCCAAACTTCTTCCGGCTGGGTGTGATGGAGCCAAATAGCAGAGCTGTAGATTGGGTTGATGCAACAATCTCATCATTCAGCTGATAGCACCTCTCCCGAAACCCCCTCTCTTCCAACAGATCCTGCGTCGGATATCCGGTAAGAGTCATTTCCGGTAGAATAAGCAGATCTACACCCGCATTCTCTGCCTTTTCCAGAGCAGAGAGAATGAGTGATTTGTTTCCATCGAGATCCCCGATTGTGGGATTCAGCTGTTCTATTCGAATCTTCATGATTTTGGTTTAGTAAACTCGTTCTCCGGCCAGCCAGGTTTGAAGTACTTCCGTTTGCCAGATTTCAGATGCGTCCACTTCGAAAATATCACGGTCAATCAGAATGAAGTCGGCCCACTTTCCGGGTTCAAGTGTACCCAATACATCTTCCTGGTGAGCGGCATAGGCAGCATCCCGAGTAAAAATTCTGAGAGCTTCGATGCGACTCAGGCGATGCTCACTGTACCAGCCTCCCGGAGGCATCCCGCCATGATCCTGGCGTGTTACAGCAGAATAGAGGCCATAAAACGGGTTTACATTTTCAACCGGAAAGTCGGAACCGCCGGCAATAACTGTACCCTGATCCAAATAGGTTTGCCATGCATAGGCTCCCTCAATCCGGTCCGGACCAACCCGGTCTTCCGCCATATTCATATCGCTGGTGGCGTGAGTCGGCTGCATGGATGCAATCACGTCCAGTTCCACAAATCGAGGAATGTCATCCGGATGAACGATTTGGGCATGTTCCACTCTGTGACGAAGCTCAGACTGATCACCCAGCTCATTTTTCGCATGTTCAAAAGCATCCAGAACCTGACGGTTGGCGGCATCACCAATCGCATGAATGTTCATTTGAAACCCGTTGGAAGCCCCTTTATAAACCATTTCATTCAGTTCTTCCTGATCATAGAAAAGAAGCCCGCTGTTTCCGGGATCATCGTGATAGTGGTCAATCATCGCTGCACCCCGGCTGCCCAATGCGCCATCGGCAGATATCTTTACACTGCGCAGAGACAGCAGATCATCCGCATAACTGTTGATTGGCCCGTCTACAGCAAGTTCATCAAATGTATCGCCTGTTCCTCCAATCATGGCGTAGATTCGTGTGATCAGATCTCCGTTATCGGCAAATTTCTTGTACCGATCCCATGTTGCAACATCAATTCTGGCATCGTGAACCGAAGTCAAACCGTGTTCTGCCATCACCTGAAGCGCCAATTCGAAAGCTTGCTCATTCTCCTCTTCCGTACGTTCCGGGATGTGTTGTGTGATGTACGACATCGTTGCGTCAATAAAAATTCCGGTTGCGTCACCAAATTCATCACGTCTTACAACACCGCCTTGAGTGTCAGGTGTATCGCGACTGATGCCGGCAATCTCCATTGCCTTGCTGTTTGTCCAGGCAGCATGCCCATCAACCCGGGTGAGATAAACCGGTCGGTCGGGCACCACTTCATCCAGATCTTCCGCTGTCGGGAATTCATCCTCTTCCCATAGTACCTGGTTCCACCCTCTTCCCCGTATCCATTCCAGGTCCGGATTATCCTCTGCATACTGACGAATTATTTCAAGTGTTTCCTCAAGTGAATCGACTCCCTGAACATCCACATCAAGCTGCTGATAGCCAAGCCCCATAACATGGACGTGAGCGTCAATAAGTCCGGGAATCAGAGTCTGTCCTTCTCCGTCTATTTCTTCAAAACCTGAATAGTCTGCACGTAGATCGTCTGCCGATCCGGTGGATGCAACTTTTCCATTTTGAACGGCAATTGCCTCAAAATTAACCAGCTCCATTTCGTCACCGGCAATCGTATAGCCATTAACATTATGTAGTATGAACCCGTCAGGTTCTGTGGTACAGCTAATAGCAAAAATGAGGGCAAATAAAATGAATATGCTGTTTCTGTTTGTCATCGATCTGGATTTGGATTATGGTATATCTGTCGGGTATTACTTTTCTTGAGTTTTAAAATAAGTGATCCGGTCTTCAAAAAAATTCCCTTCAATTAACTCTTTCTGTAAAAAAGCAGGAATTAACTTAATGGAATCGAGACGGCTAAACTCCACAAACTGAGCTAAATGAATGAGCTGTTCATCTTCCGGATGTTCGGGATCAAACCCGTTTTTCAACTCGCCACTGTAACTCCCCATCCTGAAATAGAATTCAATAGCGTGCACCCGGGAGTGAATAAATTCGTGAACATATCTCAGCTTTGGTTTTGACGTGTTCAGATGAGTCTCTTCCCTGACTTCTCGCACAACAGCATCTTCAATCAGCTCACCGGTATGCACACCGCCTCCCGGAGGAAGCCAAACCGGGTGATCGCGAGTCGGGACGTTCTGTTTTACAAGCAGAATTTTCCGATCCTCAACAATCAGGCCACAGGCGCGAAATCTGATTTTCCCGAAATAGGGATCTGCAGAGGTCACAGCGCAGCTGTTTCCGATACTTTGCTGTTTTCAAGTACTGCCTTCACAAATGATACAAACAGTGGATGTGGATCGTAAACCGTGCTTCTCAACTCGGGATGGAACTGTACACCAACAAACCAAGGGTGATCTTCAATCTCTACAATCTCCACAAGATTCCGTTCAGGGTTCACACCGGAGATCGTCAGCCCGGCATCCACCAGTTTTTCCCTCAATTCGTTATTCAGTTCAAACCGGTGGCGATGGCGCTCTTCAATTAGATCTTCACTGTATGCGGTATGGGATTTTGTTCCCTCAACAAGGCTGCAATCATATTTACCCAGACGCATAGTGCCACCTTTATCCTCCACTTCGCGCTGTTCCGGCATGTAATCAATTACCGGGAATGGCGTACTTTCATCAAATTCTGTACTGTTTGCATTTTCCATGCCGGCACAATTCCGGGCATACTCAATAACCGCACACTGCATTCCGAGGCAAATTCCAAACATCGGTATTTTGTTTTCACGGGCATATTTCACAGCTGCCAGTTTCCCCTCAATTCCGCGACCGCCAAATCCGGGAGCAACAAGAATTCCCTTCACATCTCCAAGTTCAGAGACAACATTCTCTTCAGGCAAATCATCAGACTGAATCCATTTGATATCAACTCCCGCGTTATTCATCGCACCGCCGTGAATCAGCGCCTCAACTATTGATTTGTAAGCATCATGATGCTCTACGTACTTACCCACTAAGGCAATTTGAGTCTTTTTCTCAGGATGCTTGATTCGGTTTACAAATTCAATCCAACGATCCAGATCAGGATTTTTCGAAGGAAGTTCCAGTTTCTCAATCACTCGCTCATCGAGCCCCTCCTGTTGCATCAATAGTGGAACTTCATAGATTGAGTCTGCATCAAGCGAAGCAATCACATCTTCATTATCCACATTACAGAATTGAGCAATTTTATTGCGAATAGAGCTGTCAAGTTCATATTCTGAACGGCAAACAAGAATATCAGGATTAAGCCCGCTTTCAGACAGTGTCCGGACGGAGTGCTGTGTAGGCTTGGTTTTCAATTCACCTGCAGCTGCCAGATAGGGTACCAGAGTCAGATGAATGGAGAGTGTATTTTTTCGACCGACATCATACCGGAGCTGGCGCATCGCCTCGATGTACGGCAAACTTTCAATATCACCTACCGTTCCCCCCACTTCAGTAATCACTACATCATAATTATTGCTTTGGCCAAGCCGGAGCACGTGCGATTTAATCTCATCCGTGATATGCGGAATAACTTGCACGGTTTTCCCCAGATACTCACCTTTACGCTCTTTGGTAATCACATCATAGTAAATCCGTCCGGTTGTCACATTATTGTCCTGTGACGTTTTTATATCCAAAAAGCGCTCGTAGTGACCTAAATCAAGGTCTGTTTCGGCACCATCATCCGTAACGTAAACCTCCCCATGCTCATAAGGGTTCATGGTTCCGGGATCCACATTGATGTATGGATCAAGCTTTTGAACAGTTACCCGCAATCCTCTGGCCACCAATAGCCTTCCCAAAGATGCGCAAATGATTCCTTTTCCGAGAGATGACGTAACGCCGCCGGTTACAAAAATATATTTTGTGGACATGTGTGATTGGAACTTGTTGAGGGAAAACTGAAAATAGGGGGCTATCACATGCCATTCAAATTAAAAGGGGAAAAGATGGAATTTTTTTAAAAAGTATCCCTCAACCATCATTTACAGCATATTAAGTGCTGCTCAGTTTTGAGATTCAATAACTCTTCGAATTGCCTGATTGATAAGAGAATCAAGAGATCCCTTTTTCGCTGATGTATGATAAATTAAAAACACACCGGCCATACAGGAAACGCTTCCGGCAATACTCAAAATTGCTGAGAACCAGTAAGGAGTTATAAGTCCAAGAATTGAGAGGGAAATCAGGGCTAAACCGGTCATAATTTGAAGAGCAGCAGCCCCCATCGGAATCAAAGTATCAATGCTACCAAAAAGTAAATGGATACGGCTGGAACTGGATGAACCTGAAGCACTGGAAATGATCTGAGAACCCTCGACTTTCTTTGATTTATTTGAATTGTCGATCATTTTATTGTCTATTTAATTGAGAACACATTACCATTATACAAACTGTATCCGATTAACAAAAAATTTCGCCCAACACGTGGAAAATTCTAATCATTATATCTATGGCAGGAATCCCGTTGAAGAGCAACTTCAACAAGGTGCAGAGAGCATTGACAAAATCTACATCAGAAAAGGTGTACATCACTCTCAGATCTCAAACATATTATCTCTTGCTTCTAAAAACCGCATTCCCTATACGGAAGTTCCCGGCAAGAAACTTTATGATCTGGTAGGTGCTGTGAATGATCAGGGTGTGGTTGCATCCATTGCACAGGCGGAATATCAGGAGTTTGAAGAGTGGCTCAAAAAGCTGGAACCCAATTCTCAAACAGCCGTTTTGTTACTTGATGAAATTGAAGATCCACACAATTTTGGTGCAATTCTTCGAACTGCCGCTGCAGCAGGAATTACCGCAGTAATAGTACCGAAACATCGTCAGGCACCGGTTAATGCAGCAGTATTTAAAACCAGCGCCGGAACTGCAGGACGAATCCCCATCGTGCGTGCAGTTAACCTCAACCAGGCTATTCTAACATTGAAAGAAAACCGGTTCTGGATTGCCGGTTTGGACCAAAACAGCGACACCATGATTTGGGATCAAACCTATGATGTTCCAATGGCTTTTGTCATTGGGAATGAAGGACGCGGAATGCGAAAAAAAACCGGCGAACACTGCGATTTTCTTCTATCATTACCTATGGAAAACAGTGTTGAATCCCTGAATGCATCCGTCAGTGCAGCACTTGTCTGCTATGAATGGAAGCGTCAAAAATTCCAGGGTAAAAACTGAACTTCTAACGCTTCCTGAAATCTACATTTCGTCCGGTCGCGGATAGGTAATAATAAAAGCACCGTATTCGTAGTCGAGATACTGCAACATACTTTTTGCATCCCGGTAGTTTTTGAACGATCCTATGAGTACACGATTTAATCCGTCAACTTGATGAATGATAATCCGCTGACCCGCTTGATCCAGTTGATCATTCAGTTCATCCATCAGTAACGATCTCATCTTTTCAGCTGTACTACGGTTTGAAAACGAAAATACCTGCACATAGTGTCCGGGATCGGGTTGATCCGTAAAAATTCGTTCTCTTTCTGCGCGGGCTTCAGCTTCCAGCTGTTTCTGTCGCTGTTCTTCCCGCCAGTTGTCGGCAAATTCCCGGTTTTGATTCTGCTGTCGCATCATGTCACGATACGCTTCGTCAACAGCCTGCTGAATTTGACGTTCTCTCTCCTCTTTTTGTCTTTCCAAATCGGGGTCAGTTGTTTCTTCTCTCTCAATTTCGGGTTCAGCTTCATCCGGCTCATCCGCCTCGGTTACCGGTGCGGAATCCTTGGTTCTTGACGGTGGCCATGAACTCAGTTTCTCGCCCGATGAACCAAAATTGAATCGAAGCCCCGCCGTTACAGCAGCAAACTGATCTGAACTCTCGGTACCTGACAGCCCGTCCAGCAGATCACTCCCGGCTGCATTATAGTCATACTGTACGAATAGATCTGCTCCCCGAAAGAGGTAGAAATTCATTCCGGCACCCACAGTTCCCATCAGAGACAGATCGTCAGAATCCAGGTCGGAAGTTTGAATCTGGCTGCGAATCATTCCCAGTCCGAATGAGAAATATGGATTCATAAAACGAGAATTAAGGTTTAACAAACCGTTTAAATTTGTAACTCCTTTCACCGTTGTATAGAAAAAGTCGTTTTCATAAGAGGGATCAAAATCATATTGATTTGTAAACCGGCCAAAATTTACACCTGTGTCGATCGAAAATCCGGGACTGAATGCATACTGAAAACTTCCACTGTAGATCTGCTGTCGAAAAGAAGGTACATTGAAATTTCCGGCCAGTCTGCCTACAACAGCATCTCCGGCTGAACCGTATGTAACACCGGAGCCAAATGTAAAACTGACTTTTTTAGGTTCATTTTGCTGAGCAAGTAAATCCCATGGATTCAAAGCCAGTGTTGTAACAACAATTATTGATACCATGACTAGCTTCAAAGGCATTCTCTCCATATAGATCCTCTGTTTGATTTTGATGTTTCCGACTGATTTGCTTCTCATAAATCTATGTTGCTAATGCGGATAATAACAAAATAAATTGGGAAGTGTTCAGGCAGACTTATTTCCTGAAATGAAGAAAACAGTTCATGCTAAATTGGTCAAATATAGCTTAGCTCCTGCCTGATTGCGTCGATCAGTTTATCCGGCTCAGGAGTTCCAATCCGTGTGCTTTTTCCATTTTTATGAATCACATTTATGGCATTAAATCCAGAGACATTGTAAAGCCAGCCCTTAAAGGGATTCCATCTAATGCCAAAACCCTCCAGTGGATGACTCTTGACGTGCGTAATATCTTTTATGTTTTCAAGCGGAATTCTGTATTTCCAGATTCCCGGCCCATAGTACCAGATGAGTTCACTTCGATTCACCTCTACAGTCAGAGTAGAAAAAATGATGAAAAGAAACAGAAACAAAAGCAAAGCCGCATACAAAATCGGGCGTTCGGCAGGAAGAATTTCGGCAGTCTGAATGATAACACCCAGGAAAACCATAACCATCCCCATCAAAAAAATTGTGACATATCCGATTTGTGTATTTTTGTATGCCATCTCAACATTATTTAATCATAAAGCAAGTAGTCTTCTCTTCTTTCTAAAAAAGAATCCAGTTTAAAATCCACTTCCATAGGATCCACTTCACCTAAAAGAATACGGTCGATCTCTCTGCTTCCTGCAAGATTATAAAGAAAGTCTTTAGTCTCAGCTTCTGGAGATGCCTGCAAGATTTCCTGGAAAAGCTTGAGTCCGATGCGAACAGGATCAAAATCGTAACCAATCAATGTGACTTGTATTCCTGAGCTTTCTGTATCAAGATGTTTGGGCGATGGGGCAACACCCGGAATGGACCTTGGTGTAAACGTCAGCGGTCGGATTTCAAGCTGATCGGTCATCTGGTTCAGTTCATTAATTTTGTCTTCACTCAAACTCGTTTCCGGTCCGCCCAAGACGAGAAAAGGCTGCTCCGTTCCGCGCCCTTCACTGAGTGTAGTGCCTTCAAAATAGACTGTTCCCGGATAAAGGTAAGCTTGATCAAATGTGGCAAGATTTGGTGAAGGCGCCACCCATTCAAGACCGGTATCAGGCCAAATCATATCGCGGTTCCATCCATCCATTTCTATGACCTTCAATTCCAGTTCAGACTCAAAATCCATCCACTCTTCGCCTGCTATCATTCTTGCCATCTCTCCCATCGTTAACCCATGAACCGCAGGGATTGGATAGGGTCCCACGAACGATTCAAAATCTTCTTCGAGCATCCACCCGCTAACATAATCACCTCCCAGCGGATTCGGGCGATCCAAAACCCAAACGGGAACTTCGGATTCACTGGCAGCTTCCATCACCAGGCCCAGTGTTGCGATGTAGGTATAAAATCGAGCTCCGACGTCCTGCATATCAAACAACAGCAGATCGACATTGCTGAGCATCTCGGCTGTAGGTTTCCGATTGGAGCCATACAGAGAGAAAACCGGCAGACCGGTCTCCTGATCAACTCCGTCTTCAATAACTTCTCCGGCTCCGGCTTCTCCCCGAAACCCGTGCTCCGGCGCAAAGAGAGCTTCAATATTTACACCACGGGCCAACAAAGAATCCAGCATGTGAGACTCCCCAATTCTGGCCGTAGGATTCATCACCAAACCGACACGCTTTCCTTCCAGTTCATCCAGGTGATTTTCAATTAAGACCTCTGCACCGGTTCGTACCGGTTGATCGGCTTCCACCTCGGAATCCGGTTCACTACAGGCGATTACTGCAAGTGTTGATAATAATAGAACATTGATGATGTGATATCTGACTCTTATTGCCATTGGATGCAGCACTTTAAAATTCAATTGACTGGTTACAAGCATAAAATCGAAAACCGATCAGAACTTTGCAGATTTTCTTTCAGAAACAAAAAAAGGGTGAAGCTTTCACTCCACCCTTTCAGTCAAAATTCCAAAAGCTGTTTAGGCTTTGTTTGCTACAACCTCTGATTCCGCAAAAAAGTATGCCGCTTCAATTTTACCGTTCTCAACTGAGTCTGAACCGTGAACGATGTTTTCGCCTACACTGTCAGCAAAATCTGCGCGAATGGTTCCTTCATCAGCTTCGGCAGGATTTGTTGCACCAATAAGCTTCCTGAAATCTTCAATCGCATTTTCTTTTTCAAGAATCATCGGGACGCATGCACCGCTACTCATAAACTCAACCAGTTCACCAAAAAACGGGCGCTCTTTGTGTACCGCGTAAAATCCACCTGCTGTCTCTTCAGTGAGCCGGGTCATTTTCATTGCAACGATTTTAAATCCGGCTTCCTGTATGCGTCGGGTTACCTCGCCAATTAAATTCTTGCGTACACAGTCAGGTTTCAGGATTGTCAAAGTTCTTTCTACTGCCATTATTTTAACTCTTTTGTAACAATTGTGTGTTTTAGTTCTCTTTTTAACAGGCACTAAGATACGGGATACTCGTAAAAATCACGAGCGAATCTGAATACAAATAACTAACCGATGCTTGATTATTCGTTTTCATACAGGTGGCAAATCCAAAGCAGTTCATCTCCGGAAGAACTCTGGCCGATCCTGTCTGATACGAACCGGTTGTTAAAAGATCTGGGTGAATTACCCGTTGAGCCCGCTCATCTGACCAGAAGAAATCAAAAAGGCCACAAAGAATTAACCTACGAACCGCTCCATCGAACCGATATGTGGGTGGAGGAGCCGTACCAGTGGGAAGCCCCCTACCACTTCAGTGTAAAGCGAAACTATAAAACGGGTTACTTTAAAGAGTTGCTCATATCTGTTGATATCAGCGACAATCGTTACGGCAGCATGATCACGTTTCGTTTTAGAGGGGAAGCCAACAGGCTGACGGGATACGTATTCAGCAAGCGGCGCTTCAACAGCCGTTTCAAATTCCGATTAAGAAAACTGGTCCAGAACTACGATCAGGCAATTTCTGAGAATGTAATTCCAAAAAATATTGGACGGCTTATCACATTGAAAACACCTCACCGCTGGGAAGCTCATCGGGAAAAACTCACCCGGCTAAGCGGTAACGAGGAGATTTCTCAATTACTGATCGACACTCTGCATCATGGTAACGATGCGAGTCTGAAACAGCTCAACCCTGCTCAATTGGCAGAACTCTGGGAAAAACCACTTTCAGAAACCCTAAGGGTGATGCTTTTTGCTGCCAAGATTAATTTGCTGAATTTCCGGTGGAATGTGCGCTGCCCGGATTGCCGCAATCACGTTAAAAGCATAAACAAACTACAAGAGATCACGGATCCTATGTTTTGCAGCAGTTGCGAAACAGATTTCAATGTGGATTTTCATCAAGCCCTGGATTTGATGTTTGAACCGCATCCGCTGATTCGAAAAGTGTCGAGGAAAACATACTGTTATGGAAATCCGGCAGAACAGCCACATGTAGATTTACAGCTCACCCTCAATCCGGGACAAAAAAGATTTGTGAAAATGAATCTGCGTGAGGGTCATTACAAAATTTACTCTGATAACAGTGACGAAACTATCTACGCACAAATAGACCGGGACGGCTTGACAAATGCCACGATCTATTTCAGCAATAGCCGGAGTGATCGGGAAGATATTTACCTCTCCACCACCCCTAATCTGATTATTCACAATCAAACAGATGAAAAGATGATTGTGAAGTGTGAAAATTTGAACCGGGAGGTGTTTTCCGTTTCCGCAGCAGAAATCAGTTCATGGCAGCTATTCAGAAATCTCTTTCCGGAAGAGTTGATCCGGGATGAAAAAAAGCTGAATGCCAAAAATCTGACCATCCTTTTTACAGACCTCTACAACTCCTCAAACCTCTATCGACAGGATGGCGACGAATCGGCACTGGGTGTGGTGATGGGACATTTTTACATTCTCGAAGAAGCGGTAATTGAAGAGCGAGGATCGGTCGTAAAAACATTAGGAGATTCAGTAATGGCAATCTTCCCAACTCCTGCGCATGCGCTCAAGGCATTCTACAAGGCTGAACAGATCTTTAAAAAACAGCTAAGTGATGAATCACCGATAAAAATGAAAGGCGGCATCCATGTGGGCGATTGTATGGCTGTTTCTCTAAATAACCGCATCGATTATTTCGGAAATCATGTAAATGTTGCATCCCGGCTGGTAAATTTTGCCAACGGTTCTGAAGTGGTTGTATCTGCTGAAGCATTTAGCTGCCCTGAGTTGAAAGAATATTTAAAAAACCGACAGCACTCTGTGCGAATTCACTCACGCGAAGTCACGTTAAAAGGATTTGACGACGAACCTATTGAGATTTTACAGATGACTCAAAAGGAGAGTCCACTACGTCTTGTCGTATAAAAAAAGAACGACGGCTATACCCCATTTTTCCATATGCTGATCATAAAAATGGACATTCGCTCACGTCCAACAAATGATATATTATTGAAATCAGTTACAGTTCTGTAGATTCAGTAATACCATCATTTTTAATATTTAATGACTCAGCATGGATAAAGATCCCAAATCTACCTCCACCCATCCCAGCATAGCATCTCACACCGCCCCAATGGACGAAAAAAAACGCATTGGGCTGGTGGCACACGACTACCGCAAGCGCGATCTGATTGACTGGGCCGACTATAACCGTGATATCCTGATGGAGCACGAACTTTTCGGTACAGGTACTACTGGAGGCCTCCTTGCAGATAAGCTTGATCTGCCGGTACACCGGTTTATGAGCGGACCGCTCGGCGGCGACCTTCAGATTGGGGCAGCCATCGCCGAAAGCAAACTGGATATCCTGATCTTTTTTTGGGATCCGCTTCAGGCACAACCTCATGATGTGGATGTGAAGGCACTTTTACGCATCTCCATTGTATACAATATCGCACTCGCTTGCGATCGCACGTCAGCCGATTTTTTGATAACATCCGAGCTGATGAATAAAAAATATGACCGCTTTCTGGTGGATTACGGGGATAGGCTGAAGAATCTTAAAACGGATGAGTAGCAGCCATTAAATACAAAATCCCAAATACCAGGCTCCAAATTTTGGATTATAGACTGTAAGTAAAAATAGAATTTCTTACTCTTTTGAGATCAAGGACACTATAAAGGTGGGTCTGCTATCAGCTCAGGGATGAAGTTGTCAACACAGAAGCGGATTGCCAGACCACTTCAATTTGCATAGATGCAACCAGATGGGAGGCCTGTACGCTGTTACTGTGTGGTTTAGGCAACTGCCCAAAATTTACGAATCGATCACTTTCTTCGGATGTCTGGCTAAATTTGGAAACTCCCGCAGTAGTTTTTTGTCCATGGTAATTAATTCCAGATCGAGATTTTTAGCTAAGCTCACAAACTCACAATCATAGGAGGAACAAGTTGATTGGCTGACATGGTGTAAAACTTGAACTGAATTTACCTGAAATTGTTGATTTTTCATTTGAAGTTCAGCCTTTTCCATAATCAACAAAGCCTCTGATAAATCGATCAGCCCTTTTCGCAAGTACAGCGTAACAACGTTTCGAAATTCACTTCTCCAAAGAATAGGTGCAACCCATTGTGGATCTTGTTGATACAGCTCGTCACAAAGTTCTGATGAATCTGATGGAAGCCAAAAGTGAGCAAGGATATTCGTATCAACAACGATCATGGACGCCCTTGATTTATAGCAGATTCAATTTTTTCAGAAGACAAACTACCTTTTGCCATTTTACGCAAACGACGTGCTTCTTGTAAAATATCATCAGTAGAAACCTGTTGAGGCTTAACAGTTTGCTCTAAACAGGCAATAATTTCACTGTTGATACTACGATGATGTGCGTTAGCCTGTTCACGGACTCTATCATAAATTTCATCAGGAATATTTTTTACGGTAATACTAGGCATGAAAATTAGTTTCGTTATGGTTTCTATATGAAACTAAAAAGGGCAAGGATTTATTGCAAGAAAAATGAAGGTGCCTACCATATTATTGATGAACTTAGTCCTTTTAAATATATACAGTAACTTCTTATTTTCTTAATATTATTTAATGCTTTATGGTGTTTATTTCTAAAGTATAGTTCAATAATAATATTGAATCTTCCGCCTTCGTATTTCCCTCTCGATATTGCCCAGTTTTGGATTAAAACCGATGCTTCCTTTTCCTGCACCATTTGGCACTGAAAATGCCCGCCTTTTTTAGGGTATTAACTTTTATTGACTTATTTCTAGTTACAATTCCCTAGATGTTCTAATCAATCATCTCTATTTTATATAAAACCACAGACTGCAACCCATCATCAAGTTGACGAAGGCCCGCCATATAGTCACCGTCATTGCTTAACATCTCGATATCTGAGCTTATTTCGTTTTCTCCAATAAGTGTGCCCTGTTCGTCCATACAAAATACTTTGTTTACCAAAACGTCGTCCGTATATGTTCCATAGCATATTCGGTCTTCATCCCCAACTATCCATCTATACGCGGGATAGAAATCATGAAGTCTGTCCCGATTATTCAGTTTAGCATGAATAGTTCTCAGCTTGAGTCTTGATGAAGCGTCTGTTGAAAGTGATTTTAATATGTCATCAATACTATCCCTGGAAATATTTTCTTTTGGAGAGATACCTAATTCATCCAATATATATTTCCGGTACCCTTCTTTTGTAATCTTTTTTCTATCCGGTAGTTTATCCGGCTCAATTAACGTCTTCTCAAAACTATTCAAATTGATTTTGGTAAAAGCAAATTCATCAGACCAGTTGTGAAGTATAAAATCTCCGGCAGGAATGATAAAATTTTTTCTTCCATAGGGCATTGATGAAACGCTAAATCCGCCGTCTGACTGATCGATAAACATCTCATTCGTCCTGTTGTCGAATACAAAGATTTTTTCCCTGTTTCCGGAAATAGAAGTAACTTCATATGCAGATTTCAACTCTTCATTAATATTTCGATTGTTGAATGCATCTCTGAATTCAACCAAAAAAAGTCCGGTATCAAGCAGCCACATACGAACCGCTCTGCCATTTGTGGATTGTGGTATTTGAAATGTTTGATACTTTTCAGGATTGGCTCTTTGAAAAGCATTGACTCGGCCGGAAGGTCCACTATCCATTCCAAAAACAATAGAGTCCGCAAGTTCTACGGACATTAAGTTGCTAAAATCTCCGGGACCTCTCCCACCCCGTCCATATTCATTCTTTAGCTCGCCTTCGATATTGTAAACTTGAACTTTAGCTAAATCATTAATGGCAACTGCTATAAAACCATATTTTGTTACATCAAGATCGGTAATATAAGTGCCCTGCAGTTGGTCTGGATGAATTTCGGTAATTTTTTGAAAATTAATCTGCTGAGCCGAAATAACACCCGTTTGGAGGATTAGAAAAAAGATTATTGATAAGAAGACCTTCATGATATGACTAGTTAGGACTGATTATGTCTTTTCAAAATCATAATCATATTAAATCAATACTAAGTTTCAATCTTATTGGTCTAAGAATTGGCTATTGCTAACCTTCTAATCAGTGAATTGCTAAAATAAAAATTGACAATTAGTAAAATTGTAACTGATATCAAAGAATAATAAAGTTTACTAGCAGAATAGGTTGCACTAAATGACTTTAAAACATATTGATATGGTATACTTATAATATCTGGTATAAGGTAATGTATTTGTTTTACAGCCGAGCCCGGAAACATTTCATCTACAATAGGTGACAGCACAAAACTTAAAAGTGATAATAATAATATAAACAAAACAGATAGCAATAGGCTGGAATTTGTTTTCTTAGTAAGAGAAAATAAAACGTCATAAATAACAACTACAATCAGGGAAGAGTAGAACAGAATGTAGATATTATAAACCAATGAATACACAAAAACTCCATCTCTCATAACATATAGTAACAATAACGGGACGAGATAAAGAATGTTAATCTTTAAAACCTGAAAACTTCTCCAAAAAAAATAGCCACTAAAAATAAATAATGAAGGCGCGTTAGCTGTATGCAATAACAGTGTTGTGCTCGTCTTGAAAAATCCATCGGTATGTGCATTTATATAATACAAGACATTTAAAAACATAATAACGAACAGAAAAGAAACAACAGAAGCATACGAAGATATTTCTGTAGTTCGATATCCGCCGTACATGATTTCAAAAGGAGTGACTTGATTTAACCATTCAATCTCGAATAAATAAATGTACAATAGGGTAACGAGATAAAAGACTGTCATAGAAATCAGTACCGACTTTTTCAGAAAACCTTTACCACTTAACCCATCGATAATTGAGTACAGTTTAGCTAAATTCATATCAGATTTTAGTAAGAAGATCTTGGTATTCTCTTTTTATTTCTTTGTTGGCTATCATTGTAATACTCCCCGCTTTCATACCGATAACATAGTCGAAGCTATCATACACCTCTGCAATTTCATGAGAAGACATAAGCATGATTTTGCCTTTTTCAACTTCATTCAAAAGAAATTTGGACAACTTCTCTTTTATAATAATATCCAAACCTTCAAATGGTTCATCCAAAATCAGAGCATCTGACTTTTTCATTAATGAAATACATAAAAGCACCATTTTTTTCATTCCTTTTGAAAGACTGCCAAACGATTTGTTTATATATTTATAAATCTCGAAAATATCGAACAATATATTATAATTACTTTCATTTAATAGACCCATTTTTTTATATAAATATAAAAAACTGTTTATATAGCTTTTTACTTTTATATACTCCGAAATAGAAACATCTTCTGATAAATAAGATATTTCAAGTGCAGTCTCATTCATTAAATTAAACTGAATATCTCCCTGAAATTTCTCTTGTAAACCTATAATAGAATTGATCAAAGTCGTTTTTCCAGCGCCATTCCTGCCATACAATAAATAGCTTTTTCCTTCAAAAAATTGAAGATTTATATTTTTTAAGATATCAGTTCCATTTTTTGAAACTGACAAATTATTGACGATAATTTGTATGCTATTCATCTATGTAATAGTTATAAAATCCAATTATAAGAGAATCTTCGATCGTAATTATCTTATCTCTTGATATAAACATATAACTTTTGATTCTATCAGGCACTTTATAGCTATATCTATACTCTCCAATTTCCTTATTAAACACATGAGTTACTTTCTTGAATCTATTATCTTCTGCCTGATTCATATTAAAGTAGAATAAATGTAATTCATTTTCATTCTCCAATAGACTTCTGCTTGCAGTAGTTACTGATTCAGTTGGGGTTTCTGTCAAGATATTTTCAATTACTGACTGATTGATTGTATCATAGATTATGAATAATGGCTTAAAATAATAAGCAAAATAATATTGTTGCTCTGTATATATAAAATGCTTGAAAATAGATTCCCTTGTTATATCATGGTCTAAAAAACTATCTAGCCTAATACTTTTGTCGATACTCCCATTCATTTTGACAATATCTATTCTTGGCACGTTTGAATAGAGTACTGCCAGTTTATTATTACTTACGCAAGAAATATCGTAGGGAGTCGCGTTCAGATTTACTATTTTTTTCACTTCAAGGTTTAGGTTATATATATGGAATCTTGGTAGATTCCAATCATTTGAATAAAACTCATCTCCACCACAGTAGGTTAATTGCACAAAGGAATCAGGGAAATATTCATTTGGGCCACGTCCAATACCCCCTGTATGAGAAACCATTTCACCATCATAATTTAACTTTACAATCTTCCCAGAAAACAAATCAAAAAGGAAAACATCATATTCTTCAGTCGTAAAGAAAGAACTAATATGCATTTCATTTTCAATTTGAAAGCTATGAGTCAAATCAAGACTCAAATTTCTTTCAACAAAGTTTTCTTTTTCAAATATGGACTCTTGATACTGTTTTATTTCCGACTTACAACTGAATAAAAGTAGTATCAGTAATAAAAAAATAAGTCTATTACAAGTCACGTATTTCTGCATATAAATTGTTTAAAAAGGTCCCTGTCTTAAAATAGGACAGGGACTAAACTAATTTACAGTATCGAGTTTACAATGAATTACTATTAGCTAACCCATTCCTTGACAATACATCCAGTTTCTGCAACAGAACATCCCGACTTACAAAATATTCGTCCTGCCCCATCCCACCATGTCATATCATCCGTTGTCCATCTTTCTTCACATTTTTCAAAACAAGCATCAGCCTTTTCTTCGCAAGAAGCTGCATAACTATTAGTTAAAGGAATTGTAGTGAAAACAGTCAAAAACATGGATATCATTATTAATTTTTTCATATAACCCTCTCATTTTAGTTCATATTTAAAAGTCTAATTATTATTTCTTTGCAAGACTTACTCTTCTAATTAAAATCCTTACATCAAATCCCACAAGAATAAATTGTTCTCAATCTGGGCATTCTGTTCCGAATTTGAGACTTTTGACCCATATTTGAGCATTGAGTTTTCATTTTGTAGTCCCCTTTAACCACAAGAAATCTATCTGTACTTCCTCTTTTAGCAGATCCATTTTCAATTCCGTGAACGTTGTTTTGTAGAAAGTTGATAAAAACCGGGATACGTTCTTTGCCTTTGCAAACCCCGCATCTATGGCCACACAGTAACAGCTTGTTTCTATCCCATCCTTTCGAATGAGCATAACTACTTTTTCGTACTTCACTTCTCGTATAATGACCTTTGGCGACTTCCCGTAAACCTTTTTCATTGATTTGCAAAGCCATCTTCTTGACACACCTGCCTCGTCCGCCCAACTTTGCACACTCGCTATTTGCCCAACATTTTCTCGCAAAATCTTAATTGCATTTCTTACTTTGTATTGTAGAATTATGCTCTCGTATTGATTTGGTTTCATATCTTTAACCACTTTAATTAATCAACTATCCCTCCATATAACACTTGATTTCAATCTTATTATTATTACAAATTCATAAATATATTCAATATAGACTCATTAATGATAAACTTGAGTTATCCTATTTCTCACTTAATTCAACCTAATTAATCTAGTAGAATGGATTGTATGCTTTTATATATGAACCGGAAATAGGATTTTCCTTACTTAAATATTTATTATTTAATAATCGGTAATTAAATAGACTCATACTTTCATGAACCGACTCACCGAAGAAAAATCACCCTACCTCCTTCAGCATGCAGAGAACCCTGTGGATTGGTATCCATGGGGCGAAGAGGCTTTCAATATGGCCATAAAAGAAAATAAACCGGTATTTCTCTCCATTGGGTATGCCACCTGCCACTGGTGTCATGTGATGGCGCATGAGAGTTTTGAGGACGAGGAGGTGGCCAAGCTGATGAACGATGCGTTCATAAACATCAAGGTGGATCGCGAGGAGCGGCCCGATATCGACAATACCTACATGACCGTCTGCCAGATGCTGACCGGTCAGGGCGGTTGGCCGCTTACCATCATTATGACGCCCGAAAAAGAGCCCTTTTTCGCTGCGACCTATCTGCCAAAAAATTCTATGCAGAATCGTATCGGAATGCTGGATCTGATACCGCAGATCAAAAATGCGTGGCAAAACGACAGAAAGCGTATTTATGAAGCCGTAAAGAGAATCAAAGATGGATTTTCGAAAACTCTCGAATTTGGCACGTCAGGTAAGTCCCTTCCTGACAACATCACACATCAGGCATTCCAAACTCTGTCTGACAGATTTGATGAGGAGTTTGGCGGTTTTGGAGGTTCACCCAAATTCCCCTCCCCTCACAATCTTCTCTTTTTGTCTGATTATGCCCGGATTCATAAAAATGATGATGCCAAAGAGATGGTGCACAAAACTCTTTTGCAGATGCGTCTTGGCGGACTTTGGGATCACATCGGTAAAGGGTTTCACCGCTACTCTACCGACCGTGAATGGCTGCTTCCACACTTTGAAAAAATGCTCTACGATCAGGCCATGCTGTTGATGGCCTATGCTGAGGGCTGGAAGCTTACAGATGAAGAACTCTTCAAGCAGACAGCATTACAGATTGCAGAATATATTGATGAATGCCTGACTTCACCTTCAGGTCTCTTCTACTCTGCCGAAGATGCCGACAGTGAGGGTGAAGAGGGTAAATTTTATGTCTGGAGCAGAGATGAGATTGAGACAATTTTGACAGATGATGAAGCAGAGCTCTTTTTCTCGCGCTACAACATCAGCGCTGAAGGAAATTTTTTGGATGAATCTACCCGGCAACGAACCGGTAAGAATATTTCTCACCTCTCTCAACCCTTATCTGAGGAAGAAGAGAAAAAAATGACTGACATTCGCCAAAAACTAAATAACCATCGGGAAAAACGAATCAGGCCGCTGCGGGACGATAAAATCCTTACCGACTGGAACGGCTTGATGATTGCAGCATTGGCCAGGACGGGTGTATTGTTAGAAAATCAGGATTTGTTTCAAAAAGCGAAAACAGCTTTCGATCAGCTTCTAAAACTTTGCAAAACTAATGACTCCACGCTATTACATCGTATCAAGAACGGAGAAGCCGACATTGAAGGAATGGCAGATGATTACGCGTTTCTGATCCGCGGAGCTCTTGAGCTTTACAACGCCACTTTTAATCCCGACTACCTGTCTATAGCGGCCGAACTCCAAAATACGTTCACCAAGCATTTCGCTGATCAAAACCATGGCGGATTTTTCTACACGGCCGAACACGCCGAAGAGCTGCTCGGCCGGCAAAAGGAGATTTATGACGGAGCTATTCCCTCATCCAACTCTGTGGCCATTCTAAACGGATATCAACTCTCTCGACTCACCGGTGACACAGAAATCGAACAGCAGAGTGAAAGGATTTTGACTGCGTTCTCTAATCAGATCAAAGACGCTCCGGCAGGTTACACGTTTGCTCTTTACGCACATCAACTGATGAAAACTCCATCCCATGAAATTGTTATTACTGTAGAAACAATTGATGAAGAAGCCAATCAATTGATCAAAACTGCCAGATTGCACGCAGGTCCGGGCTCGGTAATTTTAGTCAAAACTTCAAACCGGAGTGAAACCCTCTCTTCCATTGCTCCCTATACAGAATCTTACCCGGTTGAGGAGAAAGCCGCGGTTTACGTTTGCAGTGATTTCTCCTGCAGGGCGCCGGTATATGATGTCGCATCTCTGAAAAAACTGCTCCAAAATTAAAAGTTCACTCTTGGGAAATGATTCTTATTTTCCTGCATTGGATCTATAAAAACTACCATATTAAATAAAATGTAAATCATGACAGATATTGAAAAGGGGTCTATCTCCTATTCCGTTGATAACAATATTGGAACTATCGAATTTCATCATCCGAAAGGAAACTCTCTGCCGGGTTCACTTCTGAGAGAACTGGCTGATACGATCGAAAATGCCGGTAAAAGCTCTGAAAACAATGTGATCGTTATCCGAAGCAAGGGTGACGGAGCTTTTTGTGCCGGAGCCTCATTTGATGAATTACTGGCGATTGACAACTTCGTGGACGGCAAGAAGTTTTTCATGGGATTTGCCCACGTGCTAAATGCCATGCGAACCTGCCCCAAACTGATCATCGTTCGCGTTCAGGGGAAAACCGTGGGTGGCGGTATCGGGATTGCTTCGGCAGCAGATTACTGTATAGCTCACAGAGAAGCTTCCATCAAATTGAGTGAACTGGCCCTGGGTATCGGTCCGTTTGTAGTTGGTCCTGCAGTAACTCGCAAGCTGGCCACCGCGGCTTTCTCTTCCCTGGCACTTGATGCCCGTAACTGGTATACATCCGATTGGGCACATGCAAAAGGTCTGTTTAACAAGGTTCTGGATACTACGGAGGAGTTGGATGAAGCCGTTCAAAAGCTGGCGACTGACCTGGCTTCCAGTAATCCGGAAGCGATGAAAGAGATGAAAGAGATTCTCTGGCAGAGCACCGGCCATTGGCACTCCACCCTGGAACAGCGTGCAGAAATCAGCGGGCGACTCGTACTTTCTGATTTTACCCGGGATTTTATTCAGGAGTTTAAGAAGAAGTAATTCTCGTCTAACGGAATACTTTAAAAACCTCCAAGGTTTTGGAAACCTTGGAGGTTTATTTTTTTAAACAACATCAATTGAATCAATATATCATCCCCATAACCACTTTAAAGGGGGAACTGAATTCATCAACCCAATTTATCATCAATTTTCTCGTCCAGAATCACCGGGTTTTCGGTCATCTCGTCTTTCGGCTCTTTCACCATAAACCAGGCAAGTGCAGAGAAAGCCACGGTTATCGAGCAGATTACAATCAGAATCGTTTTACTCTCTACAGTCTCCACAATTTCTCCCACAGCAAAACTTGAAACCAACTGAGGCAAAACCACAGAAAGATTAAAAAGTCCCATGTACAGTCCCATCTTATTCTGAGCAATTTTTTGTGACATAATTGCAAATGGCAGACTGATAATGGATGCCCACCCAATTCCAACGATTGTCATCAGGATGTAGAGAACATAGGGTGAATCTCCTAAAAATATAATCGACGCATACCCCAATGCCATAATCACCAATGAAGAGGCGTGAGTTTTTACCCGGCCGAATTTATTGGCGAGCGGTTCCAATGCCAGCACCGGAATGATAGCAGCAACCAGGTTCAGAGAAAAGAAACTCCAGTTAACCACATCTCCGACATCCTCTCCGCTTAATCCCGGCATGCGAAAATCGACAAATGCAAAAAAGTAGATGAACATACTTTGAACTCCGATCCACGAAAATGAGTGGGCTGCCAGAACTTTTTGGAATCCGATTTTGCCCGCTTCCTCTTTACTCTTCCCATCTTCACTCTTAAACAACGCTTCTGCAATCAGAAGCACAGATGCACCCAGTGCAATAACTTCAAACCAGTAGCCCGGAAACTCAAAACCGGACAGACGTTTGATGATAGCATAGATTCCATAAATTAAAAACCCCCAAAGCGGGCGAATGCTCTTCAAAATTTCAGCCAGTGACGCATCATTGATGCTGCCGGGGATATCTTCCTCCGCCGCTTCTTTAGCGATATCCTCTTCGTCCTCTCCGTAGCGACCCAGGTATTTTGGCTCCTTCACAAAAAACGGAGGAATCACAGAAAAGAAAAACACCAGGCCAACTCCAAAATAGATCAGGGTAATATTCCCCAGGGTTGCTCCAATAAAGTAAGATAGAACACCAAAGGTCCCTGAAATAGTCTGCATCCACGTGTATCCTTTGGTGCGTTCGCGTCCTTCGGGTGTCACATCGGCAATAATGGAACGGGTTGGGTTGAAGGATACATTGATAGACAGATCGAGCACCATGGATATCAGAATGGCAATTCCCAAAATCGCTTCGAGACCCATTGCCGCCTGAATAACTCCCAGGTTGGGAAGTGCCAGTAACATCAATGAAGCAAGCGTTCCACCTATCACGATGAATACACGGCGACGTCCATTCCAAATCCAAACGTTGTCGCTGATAATTCCAATAATCACCTGCCCCAAAATCCCGGCAATCGGCCCGGTTGCCCAAACCAATCCTATATCAGAAATCTCCAGACCGTATTGGTAAGTCAATAACCAGCTGAGGGCGGCAATCTGTACGGAGAGTGCAAACCCCATTGCTGTAGACGGTAGCGCAAGAAGGGCGTAGAATGAATTGGATAATCTCTTCTGAATATCAAGCATAAAATAGTTCGGTAATTTGATCTGTAGAATTTTTTTTAACTATCGGAGGTCTTTGCAAAACCTTTAGTTTCATCCTGGACGGTGTGAAGGATCTTCGATTTTAAGTTACATACCGGGGATTGAGATTCTTAACCCGACTGCTGTCAGGATTAGAATGACTAAGCATTTATATTTTGCAAAGCCCTCAATTAATTTTAATGAATCCATCACCTAAATCATAGACAGATTTAAGCGTTGGATTTAACATTTCATTAACCGTTCAAATCTGAAGTGCGGTGGAATAATCATTATATTCATGTGCTGAATGAGCTTCCAAAATTCAACTTCTCTTCCACCTCATGAAATCAACCATCTCGAAACTCCTAAACTCAGTAGATGAGCGCGTTAAACTACTCGAGAAAATACCCACGACTATTTTTGATGACAGTCATTTAGCCTCAGTAGCCGTTGCCCGTGAAATTGCCTCAACCATAAAATCCAAGGCAGAAATGAATGAGCACTGCGTCTTGGGACTCCCAACCGGCTCAACTCCGGTCAGGTTATATGAAGAGATTGTTCGATTGCACAATGAAGAGAGTTTGAGTTTTCAGAATGTCATCACATTCAATCTGGATGAGTACTATCCTATGCAGCCTGACTCTCTTCAGAGCTATGTGCGTTTTATGCGAGAACACCTGTTTGATCATGTCGACATACCTGAAGATCAGATTCACATTCCCGATGGCACGCTGGATGAAGAAGATGTTGAAGATTACTGCGAAAAGTACGAACGGAAAATCAATGACGCCGGTGGCATTGACATCCAGATACTTGGAATTGGAAAAACCGGCCACATCGGGTTCAATGAACCGGGTTCACGAAGAGACTCCCGTACGCGACTGATCACACTCGACAAAGTTACCCGAACAGATGCAGCCAGCAGTTTTTTTGGTGAAGAGTATGTTCCACGCCGGGCCATTACCATGGGAGTCGGTACCATTCTGGACGCAGAACGGATTTTTCTGATGGCCTGGGGTGAGGGAAAAGCGCCGATTATTCGTGAGGCGGTTGAAGGAAATATCACAGAATCAGTGCCGGCAACCTATCTTCAGGATCATCCTAATGCCACAATTGTTTTGGATGATGCAGCATCAGAAAAACTGACCCGTATCAAAACTCCCTGGGTTCTATCCAAGTGTGAATGGGATGACAAACTGATCCGGAAAGCTGTTGTCTGGCTTTGCCGGGAAATAGATAAGCCGGTTCTCAAATTGACTGATGAGGATTACAACGAACATGGCATGGCTGATTTGATCACACAAAAAGGTCCGGCCTATAATATCAACATCAAAGTGTTCAATGAGTTGCAGCACACCATTACCGGATGGCCGGGTGGAAAACCAAAAGAGGATGATAAGTACCGCCCCGAACGAGCTGAGCCTTTTCCAAAACGGTGCCTGATCTTTAGCCCACACCCTGACGATGATGTCATTTCCATGGGAGGAACTTTAATTAGGCTGGTCGATCAGGGGCATGAAGTTCATGTTGCCTATCAAACCTCCGGTAACATTGCCGTTTTTGATGATGAAGCTGTTCGCTTTGCTGATTTCGTCACAGACTACGCAAATGTTTTTGACATGAAAGATGAAAAAGCGGATGCCCTTCTGGATAAAATCAACAACTTCCTGAAACAGAAAGAACCCGGAGAAGTCGACACTCCGGAAATCAAGACGATCAAAGGACTGATACGAAAAGGTGAAGCGAAAGCGGCAGGACGCTACTGCGGAATTCCGGATGAAAATATGCACTTTATGAATCTCCCCTTTTATGAAACCGGGAGGGTTAAAAAGAAACCGCTCGGCCAGGAGGATATTGACCTGACCGTGGAGCTACTCAGAGAGATCAAACCGCATCAGGTTTATGTAGCCGGGGATCTGTCTGACCCGCACGGAACACACCGTGTCTGCCTGAAAGCTGTGTTTGAAGCGTTGGAAGTTTGTAAAAATGATGACTGGGTGAAAGACTGCTACGTCTGGATGTACCGCGGTGCATGGCAGGAATGGGATGTAAACGAGATTGAGATGGCTGTGCCTCTGAGTCCGATTGAGCTGAAACGAAAGCGCAGGGCAATATTCAAGCACCAATCCCAAAAAGACCGGCCGCTGTTTCCGGGAACCGACAGCCGTGAATTCTGGCAGAGATCAGAAGACCGTAACCGTGAAACCGCTAAGATTTATGACGATTTAGGGCTTGCAGAATATGAAGCAATCGAGGGATTTGTGCGATATCATTTCTCCCACTGAGAAGTATTCTACTGAATGAACAGGTCGATTAGATTTGTTATCTTAAAACAAAATAAAATAGTGATCCGGATTCAAATTTAGTCGATTAATGACTGATCTGCATATACCGGAACTTATCAACGAAGATTATTAATACAAATAAAATAGGAGCTAAAACATGGCGAATGCATTTTTCAACTTTCAGGAACCGGTAAATGAACCATACTTGCAGTATGCACCGGGTTCTTCTGAAAGAAAGGTACTTAAAGAGCGACTAAAAGAATTGAAACAAGAGGAGATTCAAATCCCCGCTATCATCAATGGGAAAGAGGTGAAAACGGACCGAACACAGGATGTAACGATGCCTCACAATCACTCCCACAAATTGGGAACCGTTCATCTTTGTGGCGAAAAAGAGGTGAAAATGGCCATTGAAGGTGCTCTTGAGGCTCGTAAAAAGTGGGCAAACATGCCGTGGCAGGAACGCGTTGCGATTTTTCAGCGGGCCGCCGATATCATCACGGGTCCCGAGCGTTTTACCATGAATGCAACCACCATGCTGGCTCAGTCCAAGACACCTCAGCAATCTGAAATTGAAGCTGTGGGTGAGCTTGCTGACTTCCTGAGATTTAATGCGTGGTATTTGACAAAAATTTATAAAGATCAGCCTCACTCACCCGACGGAATGTGGAACAAGGTTGAGTATCGCCCGCTGGAGGGATTTGTATTTGCGGTTTCACCCTTCAACTTCACGGCGATTGCCGGAAATCTTCCTTCTGCTCCTGCGATGTGTGGGAATGTAGCTATTTGGAAACCATCCGTGGAGTCGGTTTACTCCAGCTACTATGTGATGAAAGTTCTGCAGGAAGCGGGTCTGCCCGATGGTGTGATCCAGTTTCTGCCGGGTGAAGGTGCCGATGTGGGTGATCCTGTTCTGGCAGATGAAAATTTTTCCGGTCTCCATTTCACCGGATCTGAAGCAACGTTCAACCACCTCTGGAAAACCATCGGTAACAACGTAGATAAGTACAAAACCTATCCTCGAATTGTGGGTGAAACCGGCGGAAAGGACTTCATTTTTGCACACAATACCGCTGACGTTGATCGACTGGTCATCGCTGCCATAAGAGGTGCGTTTGAATACCAGGGACAGAAATGCTCTGCTGCATCCAGAATGTATGTTCCTCAATCATTTTGGCCTGAGTATAGAAAGAAGCTTCTGGCTGAAGTTGAAAAGATCAAAGTGGGCGACGTTGAAGATTTCTCCAACTTTATGGGAGCAGTCATCAGCCGGAAGGCATTTGACAAAATCTCCGGATACATTGACTATGCAAAAGAGGCAGACGATGCTGAGATTATCGCAGGCGGTGAGTATGACGACAGCAAAGGTTACTTCATTCAGCCGACTGTAATTCTTACAACCAATCCGAAATTCAAAACCATGCAGGAAGAGATCTTCGGCCCGGTTTTGACGATCTATGTCTATGAAGACGATAAGTTTGAGGAAACACTTGAACTATGTGATTCAACTTCTCCCTACGCTTTGACAGGTGCTATCTGGGCGCGAGATCGATACGCACTAAACATCATGGCGGATAAGCTGAGACAAGCAGCCGGTAATTTCTATATCAATGACAAGCCAACAGCTGCGGTTGTGAATCAGCAGCCATTTGGTGGTGCGCGCCGGTCCGGAACCAACGACAAAGCGGGTAGTATGGTGAACCTTTATAAGTGGCTCTCCATGAGATCCATGAAAGAGACCTACCAGGCTCCTCTCGACTGGACATACCCTTACATGGGTGAAGAGTAGGCAAAAAGTGAAAAGGCCCCGATGAGTCGGGATTTGGAAAAGCTCCCAACAAAAGTGAAAAACCGACCTGACAGCGTTCACGTGACTTTCCGTGAACCTGTCAGCGTCTTCTTTTTGACTAAAAATCTAATTGCTTCTCGCAGATTAGCGCAGATGAATCGCTAAGTTTCGCAGAATTAATAATCACTACCACTTTAAACCTGTCAGGTCCTCGAGTCCTGACAGGTTTTTTTATCTGCACACAAATTAAATCACGTCATCTATTCGTTTCACCACATATTCCAGGTGAGTTCTGGTATACCTTTCGTCAGCACTTCTCAGGGCATTTTCAACTTCCGATTTCAGCTCACGGAGCTGTTCCAAAACCAGTGGACGTATATCTGACTGCTGTATGTGAAAATCGGTTCTCAAATTCTCCATCCCTATGTCAGGTCGATAATCTGCCGGAGGATTGCCCGCTTCAGCTGAAGCTTCATTCAGTAAATACTCCATTCTGTCCAGATAGGCTCGCTGCAGGTTCCTTCTGTAGGTATCTGCTGTTCCTCCATTTTCCAACTCCTTCCAGATACTATTGCGAAGATCATCCAGCATCTCTGCCGGACCGTAAGCATCATCCCCGTTCATGGCGTGCTGTTCCACCAAACGCTCCAAACGATGAGGTGATAATAGAGCATTCAATCCTGTTACCTGATACCAGCGAACTCGTTCAACCGTGCCTACATATTCAAATGTTCTGAGCAGATCCTGATCCAGCAACCATTCGGGCGTTGCAAAAAGATGCTCATCCAGGAATTCCATAGAGCGCTTCTGATCCTCTTTGGTCAGAGCCGTATAAACCGGGCCTTCCTGGCCATATCGTTTATGCTCTTCACGTGATCCCCCAACAGCCGCAATCACTCGCTCTGTCATTCTGCCCCAGTGGACAAACATCTGCATGTAGCGCATTCGCACTTCATCATACGTTTCGCCCTCTTCTCCCATCCATTCAAGCAGGTTTGGAATCACTCTGTGCAGATTTCTCATTCCGAGCTCACTGGCACGAACCCAGTCATCCCCGATTGATTCTGTGGTCTGTGTCGGGTCAAAATCACCATATCCATAACCAAATTGCATGGCGGGATCATCAGCTCTTTCAAGCACCCATTCATTCAGCAGCTCTTTCTCATCTTCAGGCGAATCAAATTGCGGCAGCCATGAGTAGGCCCATTTCACAGCCCAGATATCATACTCACCCACACTTCGGTGAACCCGCACATCTCCATCCCCGGGCTGAGCCACATAGTTAAAACGCGTTCTTCCCACAACAGATGATGAATTCCCTTTCTCTTTCGTAAACTCAGGATCGCGGAGATCCTCAATGGAGTACGCTGTATTTCCACGTTGGTTATGAGGATAACCCAAAGCGTGCGCCAATTCGTGAGAAATCACATAACGCAGATAATTACCCATCTCTTCGGTTGAAAGATGAGGCATCTGCACTTCCTCATTTCTTGGTCCGGTCTGGCTCAGAGACCACCAGTGAAGGCGCTTCTGAACATTGTGATACATATTCATGTGAGCGCGAATCGTTTCACCTGATCTCGGATCAATCACATCAGGGCCGGCATTGGCAGAGTGAACGGGACTGGCTACATATCGAATCACCGAATAGCGTGCATCCAGCATACTGAAATCGGGATCATCAACCGGTGCCATCTCGGCACGTATTGCATTTTTAAATCCGGCCTCTTCAAATGCCACATTCCACTCTTCAATTCCCTCCTTGAAGTACGGTCTCCACTGTTCCGGTGTTGCCGGGTCGATATAGAATACAATCGGATCCTTGGGTTCTACAAGCTCTCCACGCAGATACGCCTCCTCATCAACCGGCTCAAGACGGAAACGGGTCACAAATCGTTTGGTTTTACTGAACTGTGCCTCATCACCATAATCGGTCTGTGATACACTGATCATCGCAACACGCTCATCATACAAGCGGGGACGCATCGGTTCTTCCGGCAGTAGAATCATGCTGTGATTCACCTCCAGAGAAATTGCCCCGGTTCGCTGTTGAGTTGGTGGATTGTCCGCATTATATGTCAGTACAGTTCGAACCTCAATGTTCTCCGGAAAGCTCTTCACATACTCCATAAACGAGCGATCGCGGTCCAGATTTCTGACTGAATATTGCTGGCGATGCCGGTTTTGGAGTCCAAAATTTCGTGAATCATTCAAGTAGAGATCCGTTACATCAATAACTACTGAACCGTCTCGATTTTCCAAAATCTCAAAAGACTCAATAATGGTTGGAAAATTTGAATTTTGAACAGCCTGATAGATCGGCAGGTTTTCATCGGCTGAGTTACTATACGTAACTCCCCGTAGTAAAATTTTACCTCCTCGTTTCTGCCATTGAACGACCTGTTGTGGTGCCAGCCGGTCACCGCCCCAGCCAAGGCCTTCTGCTGTTTTTGCAATTCGGCTCATGATAGCCATATCCCGGCCAAGAATATCTTCAGGTATTTCAAAGAAGATCTTATCGCCTGACTGATAAACATTAAATAGGCCTTCAGTTTTATCAGAATCGGCGGGTATCACATCCGATGTATCAGCATCTGAAGATTCACCCGGCTGAGACAACGAATCTGTTGACTGACAACCAATAAACATCAGAAATGTGAATTGAAGGATAAATATAAATGAGAATTTTGTAAACGATTTTGTCATATAACCATTGATTTCGATTTGAGCTTGAGTGCTAAATAGTGAGTTCTATTCTATTACGCAAAGCAGTTGCAACTTTTTACCTGAAATTTCCGGATAAGACCCTCTCCAATTTTATATCAAATAACCCACACATTAACCACTTCTCATTTTCAACCCGGACAATGCAATTGGAGCATTCATCCGTTCAGATACATTTCGCTCTCAAAATTCACCTCAACTAACATGAATATGTGATTATATATGATCACCATTATCTAATTGTTTATTTAATACTTATTGCCCTTCTAAAGTAAAGCAACCCTTCTCTCGGCAGGCCGTTAGAATCAGTAACTCTACGATTAACCTGAAACACTCCTGCTATGAAAAAAATGATCAAATTCTTTATAACTGCCATTGCCATGTTTCTGATGCTGTCCGGATGTGCTGAACGCGGGCCTGTTGGCCCGGAAGGGCCGCGCGGTCCTGAAGGACCTCCGGGACCTGAAGTGATACCAACTTCATTTGAATTTGAGGCTGACCTTCTGCAATCGAATGGATTCGAGTACTTTCAGGATATCCCTTCACAAATTGAAGTTTTTGAGTCGGATGTGATTCTTGCTTACGTATTCGAGGACTATATTGAGGAGCAGGACCTGGAGGTATGGCGTCAGCTTCCCTTAACAGAGTTCAACAATGATGGAACCGTGCTACTTGATTTCGATTTCACATTTGTTGATCTGAGGATATTCATGGATGCAAACTACAATCTTGGTTCTTCTGATGAATATGAGGGTTTATTAATCCGTGCGGTGCATGTCCCGGCCGGATTCCTGAACAATCAGAAAACAATGCAACTCAATGATGCCAAAACATTTTCAGAACTTGAGACTATGCTCGGTGTAGAGATCGAAAGCGTGTCTCCGGTCAAATGATGTGTTGCTGATCATAAGTTCGCAACTAAAAAATTCATTCGAGGATTAAGGTGTATAGTTAATCGGTACCATATCCGCCATCCGCATTGCCGACCAATGGCCTGATGTCGAAATTGACATCAGGTCAGCCAGGTTTCCATCCGGTGTTACAAAGAAGTAGTGATCATCTGTCATAGGAATTATTCTTGCTCTTTTACGGGTATCACTTCGAATTGATCGCCTACCGATTAATACATCAACCGGTTCTCTCAATTCAAATCCTTTTATTCCTTCAGCAGCAAGTTCAGGATTAAGATTTCGAGCTTGCAGGGCCTGAACAATTGTCTCTTCATCCAGTTCCCGAATGCTTGCTCTCTGTCTTGTATCAGCCCAGACAACTTGAAATCTGTTTCTTGAAAGCTCATCATCATACAAACTTTTAAAAAAGTGACGCATGGAACCACGGTAAACGAGTCGCCTTTCTCTCAACCAGCTTTGATACTGTGCATCGGTTTCAGGTTCTATCTCTTCGAACCACACTTTTACATGATAGTACCCTGAGCTGTTTCGGGTATCCCAAACAAACTCGTTTAAATCAGTAGTGAGCTTATACCCTAAAGCTTGATTTGTAATGTGGATAGGATCCCGGGCGGATGCAATCAGCTCTCCAGACCCATTCCTTTCAAAATCGAGTACCCAACGGTTTTCAATTACAGAGTTTGAGGCATTAACGGTCATACCCAAAAACTCTCTCTCAAAAATCTCATAATTTTGTACCCACTCGGAGTTGTCAGCTTTCACCTCAATCTCATCCAGGTGTACTGATTGACGGATCATTTCAACATCCAGCTCAATTTCTCTTACGTTTCTTCCAAGGCTGACTAAATATCTTTGCGATTTATAACCCACCGCACTAAAAACCAATTCAAACTGACCAATAAGTTTCGTTTGAAAATTGTAATTCCCACTACTTTCAGTTGCAATTCCACTTGTAGTGTAGGAGAGGTAGACATTTACATCTTGTAGGAGTTCACCAGACTCCTTATCGATTACTGTACCGAATATTCTGGTATCACTACTGCTTTGAAGTGCATGCAGACTGCCGACACTCATCACAAAAATCAACACCAGGAGATAAGAAAATCTCTTGAAATTGGTTCGGACTTGAGTGAGAACAACAGATTCCATAGTTGCAGGAGTTTGGAGTAGATGTAATAATCTGATGTTAACAAATACAAAATTCTTTCCCCTATGGTTCTCTTGCCTCAAATATAATTACTGCAAAAGACTGCTCAACAACTAATTAAAACAAAAAAGGCACCTCGGTTTTCACCGGGTGCCTTTAAATAAGTGATTTATAAATTACTTCACAGTAGTAGTCTCGTCAATCCAAGCGTAGCATTCATCCACGTTCCCGTCAATGCTGAAGCTGTCGCCTGGTTCCCAGCCTTTGAAGAACTTATCTTCAGAAGACGGCATTGCACCTTCATATGACTCAATTCTGTTATTCACATTTGATGCAAGGGAAGAATCAGCATCCTTGGCCTTTTTCAGATAGTCAACTACAAGCCAGTAGACGGTTCGGTCTTCACGTTCAAGCTTGTTGCCACCGGTACAGTCTGAAATTGTCGCTGCATAAATTGAAGACATTCTTACATACGCTTCACCATATTCAGCATCCAGGTCTATGGCCTGACGGGCATAGTCACGAGCTTGCTTGAATTCTTCAAGTTGCTGGTGAGTTTCAGCTAACTGCAGAGTCAGTTCTTTCTTCTGCTTATTTGATTCAGCGTTTTCAAGAGCATTTTCCAAATATTGAACTGCTTCACTGTAGCTTCCCTCATCCAAGTAAAGATTGGCTACTTTTCGTGAGTTATCAAAAGATGAATCCAGTTCATACAAACTCAGTGCTGCTTCAGCTGCATCATCTGTTTCTCCAGTCTCTTCATAAAGATCTACCAAATTTGTATAGAGTTCAATTTTTTCGTCCTCTTCGGCATCTGCCAATTGAGATTCATAAAACTCAATCCTTTCTTCCGGTCCGTCAAACAGTTTTTCACGAACTTCAGTAATGGTTTCCTGAAGGTCATCAGATGCGTGTCCTTCAATTTCTTCAATCATTGCGAATGCCTTATCACGCTCTCCTTCTGAAGCATAGGCATTAAGCACAAACCCGGCATAGTATCCATCATTATCCTCAACAAAACGTTTTGGATCTTCCTCATATGCTTTGGCATATTTCTCAGCAATTTCCTGAGTTCCTACATCTAGCTGAGAATAGTTAGAGTGATAAAAACGTCCAAGCTTTCTGTACCATGAATAGTAGTCTATTTCTTCCTCATCGAACGTTTCGAACGCCTCATCAAACACATTTACTGCTTTCTGGAGGTATTCTTTTTTAGCTGATGGATCACTCTCGTTCTTAGAAGCTCCCTCATAAACCTTAACCATACGGTCGAACTGACGCTGAAGATTAAAATTGTCATAACCTTCAATGGTTTTGGGCTTCGCTTCAATCATCCATGCACCAAAATTGATGGCCATTTCGTAGTCATCTCCTTTATATGCATCCATGAATACAGCGTATGCCTGTAATTCTCCCATACCATTTGGGGGTTCCTGCTGTGCGAAAACAGCAGATGAGCTTGCTATAAGCAATGCGAGTGTGATTAGTATTGATCTCATAATTATTGCTTGTTTGTTATTAATACTCTTAAGCCAAAACAGAAACGAACCGCAATTGAGTTCATTGTCCATAAAATTCTAATCGGTTAATATGACCGAATGAAGAATCAATTTCAAATTAAAATTCTTTTTTTTACTGTTTTAATACTTTTTAAACATGATTCCAATACTTTAAAGTCGAAATGAATCAACTTGTTCCTTCGCTATTAACCGAACTTCTTTAATAAGTAATTACAATTGCTGTCCTCGATTCTCCTCAACTTTTATTAACATCAGACAGACTTTTTTAACCAAATATTACCAATATGAAACAATTGCTATTATTTACTTTTTTAGCACTATTCGCCTTGAGTGCAGCTGCACAAGACAACGGAGATGACAAATGGGATGTTACCCAGCACCGCGCCAACTACACAGAAATTGACTTAGAAACAGATGAAGGAACCTGGATGAACCTGGATGTGAGTCCGGATGGTTCCGAAATTGTCTTCGACCTGCTCGGTGACATTTACATCATGCCAATTGAAGGTGGAGAGGCTACATTACTCCGTGAGGGACTCGCCTATGATATTCAGCCAAGATTCAGTCCTGATGGATCAAAAATCTCCTTCACCAGTGATGCCGGAGGGGGCGACAACATTTGGGTGATGAATCGTGACGGCTCCGATGCCAAGCAGATCACGGATGAAAGTTTCCGTCTGTTGAACAATGCATCCTGGTCACCTGATGGTGATTATATCGTTGCCCGAAAGCATTTTACTTCTGCCCGGTCTCTGGGTGCCGGTGAACTCTGGCTGTACCACATCACAGGTGGTTCCGGAATCCAGCTTGTTGAACGCATGAACGACCAGCAGGATCTTGGTCAGCCCAATGTTTCACCCGACGGACGTTATGTGTACTATAGCCAGGACGTTTATCCGGGCGGAATGTTTGATTATAACCGGGATCCCAACAGCCAGATTTATGTCATTAACCGCTATGATCGCGAAACAGGTGAAATTGACAGAGTCACCGGTGGACCCGGCGGAGCCATCTCCCCCACTGTTTCACCTGATGGTAAAAAACTGGCATTTGTAAAACGGGTTCGAACAAAGTCTGTTCTTTATATCCGTGATCTTGAAAGCGGCATTGAGAAACCGGTTTATGATGATCTTAGTTTTGATCAGCAACAGGCGTGGGCCATATTTGGACCCTACACAAATCTGAGCTGGACTCCCGACGGTGAGAGCCTGGTTTTCTGGGCAAAAGGAAAAATCCATAAGCTGGATACAAATTCACTTGAAGCAGAAGAGATTCCATTCAATGCAAAATCTACTCATCAACTGGCCGATGTTGTCCATTTTGAGTTTGATCCGGCTCCGGAAAGCTTCAACGCAAAGGCTGTTCGTCATGCGGTAACTTCTCCGGATGGAAATACTCTGGTGTTCAATGCTGCCGGTTATCTCTGGAAAAAAGAGCTGCCAAACGGCTCTCCTGAAAGATTGACTAATGAAGATAATCTGGAATTTGAGCCCGCTTTCTCCCCTGACGGTAACGTGCTGGCTTATGTAACCTGGAGTGATGAAGAGCTGGGTAAAATCAAAACTCTGAGGATGAATCGAAGAAATGCCCGTCCTCGAACCATTACTTCCGAAAAAGGTATATACCGCACCCCTTCTTTCTCTCCGGATGGAGAAATACTCGTTTTTCAGCGTGAGAGTGGCAATAACCACCAGGGACATGCATATACTCAAAATCCGGGAATCTATACCATGCCCGCCGATGGAGGTGAGATGGAGCACATTTCAGAAAATGGAAGCCGTCCAATCTTTAATGCTGATGGAGATCGGATTTTTTACCAGGCGTACACAAGCTTCAGAAGCATGGATCTGAACGGTCAGGATGATCGTCAGCATTTCCGGTCGGAGTATGCAATTGATTACACACCAAGCCCCGACAACAAGTGGATTGCATTTACCGAACTATACAAGGTCTATATTGCACCAATGCCGCAAGTAGGTTCTGATATCACTCTGAGTTCAAACACCAAAGCTATTCCGGTCACCCACGTTGCACGGGATGCCGGTTACAACCTGCACTGGTCGGCAAACTCTGATGAGCTTCGGTGGACACTCGGTGAAGATTATTACGAAGTTGGGCTAAACGAAGCGTTTGATTTTCTGAACGGTGAGACGAATGAAGAGCTACCGCTCGGTGATAACGATGCCATTCAGATAGGCCTGGAACTCGAAACTGACAAGCCAACAGGCGTAATAGCTCTTACAAACGCACACATCATTACCATGAATGGTGAAGAGGTGATCGAGAATGGAACCATTGTGGTTCGAGAAAACAGAATTGAAGCTCTCGGTTCAGCCGATGACGTTTCCATTCCGAATGACGCTTATGTGATGGATGTGGAAGGTAAAACCGTTATGCCCGGCCTGGTGGATGCACATGCTCACATCGGAAACTTCCGAAGCGGATTGAGCCCGAATCAGCAGTGGGAATATTTTGCCAACCTTGCATATGGTGTTACAACAGCACACGATCCTTCATCCAACACAGAGATGATCTTTTCACAGGCTGAAATGGTTCGATCCGGAAATATGATCGGCCCTCGAATCTTCTCAACCGGCCGGATTCTATACGGTGCGGAAAATGTTCAGAAAACCGTGATTAATGACCTTGAAGATGCACGGTCCGCGATTCGCAGAACACAGGCTTTCGGAGCCACTGCCGTAAAGAGCTACAATCAGCCGCGTCGGGATCAGCGCCAGCAGGTTTTGGAAGCTGCCCGTGAACTGGGTGTAAATGTTGTTCCTGAAGGTGGTTCAACGTTCACACACAACATGAATATGATTCTGGACGGGCACACCGGCATTGAACACAACGTGCCGATTGCTCCGCTTTACAACGATGTGTTGACACTGTGGGGTGAATCCAATGTGGCTTACACGCCAACGCTGGTTGTGAATTATGGCGGCATGAACGGTGAATATTATTGGTACCAGCACACCAATGTATGGGAAAAAGAGCACCTGCTTACATTCACACCTCGAGGTATTGTTGACTCAAGATCACGCCACCGAACCATGGTGCCGGAAGAGGAGTATGAACTTGGCCACATGCAAGTTGCCGCTGCGGCTAAAGATCTGCACGATCGCGGAATCACTGTAAACATGGGAGCACACGGCCAGCTTCAGGGTCTTGCCGCTCATTGGGAAACCTGGATGTTCACTCAGGGTGGTATGAGCAATCACGATGCGCTGAAGGTGGCGACTCTAAACGGTGCCAACTACATCGGAATGGGGGATCATATCGGATCACTTGAACAGGGAAAACTGGCCGACCTGATTGTAATTGACGGAAATCCGCTCGAAGATATTTACGACACTGAAAATGTGGTGAATACCATGATCAACGGCCGCCTGTACGATTCCAGAACTATGAACGAAATTGGCAATCATGAGCAAAAACGCCTGCCCTTCTGGTGGGAACGTGAAGGCTACAGCGAACAGTTCGACTGGCACGCCATTACGGGTGGGAACAGTAATGGGCACGGGCATTAATTTACCTGCTAAATTTTAATAACCTGACAGGTTTAGATATGAAATTAAAAACGCCGGGCGGTGAGAGCTGTCCGGCGTTTTTTATGCACAACTATTTCCAAAATGGGTTCTTAATGAAAAATTAAACTTACTCCCTTTAGTTAATCTTTTAAATTTCTGCTTTCAACAAATTCATGCAATTCGTTGTATTCTAGCGTTTCATTGTCTTCATAAAAAGTAACCGCAACTGGTGTAAAGGAAATCAAACCATTTTTAATAAAAAATCCTTCAGGATCACGAATTGACAGTAGTTCAATATTATTTTGATCAAGAAAGATATTAAACCTACTCTCGAATTTGTCAATGATTACCAATATAACTTGGTCCTTAAATCTGCTTTGGTTTAATCTTTTGATTATATCTAAATAAGGATTACACTCTGATGAATGCAATATTACTACACTTTTACCATGAAGTTCTTCCTCATATCCCATCTCATTCAGAATATCTGCAAATTGTTTAAAATTTACAGTTTTCTTACTCTCAAAACACCCAAATATTCCAAATAGAATGAGTATTAATATGATCCTACTCGATAACAATCTCATAAACACCATATCTAAATTGATCGGGATCTTCATTCTCCAACAGATAGAAAGCGTTTCTTGTCGCATGACTCAGTCGATAAGGCAACTTGATTTCACCCAAAAAATCTAATGTCTTTTTATTATATATCATCAAATGATAATTAAGTGCACTTAGATCTTTTACTTCCATCCATTCTTCTGTCCCGTTTATAAAATAGAAATAGAGATAGTTATCATCTGTGTGAACCATTCTCGTTGAACTTTCTTCAAAACCTTTTTTAAACCGAACCTCCAGGGGTTCTCGATGATCTGTCTCTTCTTCCAGGTGTCCAAAATTCTCACTTCTGAATCCAAAATAGTTAATCCTATTTCCGTTACTTATGTCAAATACCTGAATTCTGTATGAATTACTATGAGAAGTATAGAGAAGCTGTCCGTCAAAATGGATAACCGGTCGGTTTGTTGAAGGGACTATATCATTCAAGTATGGATCATATTTCCCAAGAAGTTCAGCTTTATCAAAGTTGTATGAAAACACACCCGCAATATTCGAGTTTGTAATCTGATCTCTATTGGCTGGACCCGAATATTCTGTTTCCAGGATACCGGTTATAATTCTATTATCATCTGCAAAAATTTTATGTGACGCCAGATAATATTGGTCATTTTTTATCTCAGATGTCTTGATCAAGTTATACTCTGAATCAAAAATCTTTAACCGTTTCAAACCATCATCGTAAACAATCAAATTCCCTTCTTCATCAAAGGTATAGCTAAAAACCATCATAAACTCTTCAGGCCCTTTTCCATCCCTTCCTATTGTCCGAATAAATTCGCCATCGAGATTAAAAATCAAAAATTTAGAAGTCATGGCATCAAATACAGCCATTCTTTCTTCTTTATGATCTACTACGAATGTATAATCAGGTGCAGCCAGAAACACAGAATCTGGAGTTGAAAGAGTAATTTCATCTTTTTTAATAAGTGAGATTGAAGCATCTGAATTAGTGCTATTTGTAAATTCAAAATCATTTTGATTGGAGCTTGAATTTGAACAAGAAACCAATACAACAAATGATAAAATCATCATAAGATTTCTGGCCATAAGTCTAAATCTAAATTTGTTTAAATATCAAGGAGCAATGATTAAAGTATCATTGCTCCCTGGTTAACTATTGCTCTTTGGGTGTAATAATAATCGGTGGCAATACATAGCAGTCTGTTGGAGGTCCTGCGCATGGTTAACGATTATATCGGTCTGCCTGAGCCCAATAACCCGACTCATCAGCCTCTGCTTTTTCGTTATCAAGCAAAATAAAACCTGCAGAAAGGATTAAAACTGATAACAAAATTCCAAAAGTACTTTTTATTAATTTTATCATAGCATCTATTTATTGAGTTTATGGTTAAGAATGAACTCTCTAAATATTAGATAAAAAGTCTACTAAAAATACGCGCAAGTACTTATTATTTTAAGCACATATACGTAGCATCCTATATAACCTCACTCCTCATTTTCCCCATTCCTGACCATCCAAAGCCACTTTATTAGCCCAATTCTTCCTTTCACTCCTAATTTTCGGCAAATGTTATTCCTGTGCGTCTGAATGGTTCGCGGGGAATTCCCCAGTTCTTTTGCGATTTCGCTGTTGGTATATCCCCTTTCTACCAAGTCAAGCACTCTGACTTCCGCAGCAGATAAAATCTTCAGCGCTTCGACGTAGCTTGCGGGTTTATCACTCTCCATATGTACCTAAATACATTGATCTTTCTTCTCTTAGGTACAAGAGTACCCCCCTCAATTTTGTTACAAAATAATTAAAAAACCCTTGAAGGGTTGAGGTAAAACGTAGCCAAACTCAAACGCCGAGCGGTGAGAGCCGTCCGGCGTTTTTTTTATCACATTTTGAGATTGGAGTTTCACTTTTAAAAGCCCTTTATTTACTGTTAGCTATTGCTGTACAATTCACTAATCAATGTAGCCCTTCCATTAATAATCATTCTACACCTCTGTACTATGAATTTTTCCCTTCGATATCTATTCTTCCTGCTACTTATTACCACTATTGTTTTTGTTGGTTGCAATGAGAGCACACCCACTTCGGAGCCTGAACCGGATCCTGAAGAGGAGGAACAGATAAGGGAGCCGGTAGAAATTGAAAACACCCAATGGCCGATTAGTCGCGATCAAGAGCTTAACAGCGATTTATCCTATGCTCAATACGGACCAAGAAGCCTTCCAAGCGGATACGATTTTCATGCAGGAATCGATCTGCCCGCAGATCGCGGCACCCCGGTCTATCCGGTATTACCTGGAGAGGTAGTTCAGACGGATGACTGGAATGGTTCAGGCAGCGGGGCCGGTAATGCCATTACCGTCAAACATGCTGATACTCTTGCTACCAGTTATCTCCATCTGGATCAAATCAGTGTTGAGGTTGGCGATTGGGTAAACAGCGATGATAAAGTAGGAACTGTGGGTAAAACCGGTGCCAGTTATAATCATCTGCATCTGGGCTACTTTGTCAATCTTCCCAACCCAGACAAGAGAGATGAGCGCTATAGTAAAAATCCGCTGGAAATACTTCCTCATGAAGAACCCGGTGATATTCTTTACTCAATGAATGAAAATGGTCAAATCACCTTGGATATGCCTTTGCAAAGTATGACCGCCAATTCTATAGAACTCAGCGGGGAGGGTGAAAATCGAAAGGCCGATTACTACGAAGTCGTATCACTGGGAATCAGCAACAGGGATGAACAGGTACAATTTGGACTCTATTTTAACGCTGAACGAAGAACGGAAGATCATCAGCGGTTCAATCTAATCGTAGGTCCTGAGGACATGGACTTTATACCTGAAGAAATCATCATCAGAGATTTTGAACAGAATATTCTTTTAGATACGACATTGGATTAATAAATCTATTAAAAAACCTCCAAGGTTTTGAAAACTTTGGAGGTTTAATCGTATTCATACTCAAACGCCGGGCAGTGAAAGCTGTCCGGCGTTTTTATTCATTTGATTAGTGTACGTAAAAGAATTAATATGAGCCGATAAGGCACACAAAAAGGAGTATGAAATATTTTGACTGGAATGAGGAGAAAAACAGACTGCTCAAAGAGAGTAGAAATATTTCCTTTGAAGAGATCGTTTTAGCAATAGAAAACGGCCGGTTATTAGATGTTGTTGAACATAACGATAAAAGTAAGTACCCGGACCAGCGCCTGTTAATCGTTGAAATTAGAAACTATGCGTTTGTTGTTCCGTTTGTAGAAACAGAAGACGCCTATTTCTTAAAAACCATATATCCCAGCCGTAAAGCAACTCAAACATATATCCATAAGGAGGATACATAATGGATTATTTGGATAAAGAAGAAAAAGAGATCATTGAATCCTATGAAAATGAAGAGTGGGTTTCTTCAGACAAGACATTAAAAGAAGAGATAGAGAAAGCTGCTAAAAACAGCACACTGAAAAATAAGCGAATAAATATTCGCCTCACGGAAAAGGACTTCAAAGATATTCAGGTAAAAGCAATGGAAGAAGGCATCCCCTATCAGACTCTTATTTCGAGTATCATCCACAAATACAATAAGGGTGAGTTGAAAACAGATTCCGAGTAATTTCTAAAACCTCCAAGGTTTCCAAAACCTTGGAGGTTTGAAATGTATCCAAACTCAAACGCCAGGCAGTGAAAGCTGTCCGGCGTTTTTTTGTTTTACATCTTCCCAATTAATTCAGATTCATTCTCAACAGTGAATCGGCTACATTGGTTGTGTTATTTATCAATCAATCCTTTCACAATGAAATATAAATTCTCAATTCTCCTCACCTCACTTCTGATTCTTAGCGTCAGTTTTGTGAATGGGCAGGACCAAAATGTACTTGAGCAGCTCGAGGAAGTCGCCATCATCGATCAAAAAGTGATGATGCCGATGTCTGACGGTGTTCGTTTAGCTACCGATATCTACCGGCCAAAAACAGATGAACCAGTGCCGATTATTTTTTCAAGAACTCCCTATAACTTTAACACTTATCGAAACGGAGAACTCAACACGCGTACACTCAACTCTGCACTGCAGGCAGTTGAGAAGGGTTACGCTTACGTGGTTCAGAACGAACGCGGACGCTTCTTTTCTGAGGGTGACTGGGACATTCTGGGCACTCCACTGACCGACGGCTACGATGCGTTCACCTGGATGGCTGATCAGGAGTGGAGTAACGGAAACATTGGAACACTAGGTTGCTCCTCAACGGCTGAGTGGCAGATGGCGGTTGCTGCAATGGATCACCCTGCACACGCAGCAATGGTTCCTCAGGGATATGGAGCCGGAGTCGGGCGGGTCGGTGAGTTTTACGAACAGGGTAACTGGTATCGCGGCGGTGCCGGACAGATGCTCTTTACGGCCTGGCTCTACTCTACGCAACACGACCCGAAGGCACCAAAGCTCCCGAGAGGAATCTCACAGGATGATCTGCAGCGACTTCAACGCTTTTATGATATGGCTCCATCCTACCCAGGCGTTGACTGGTCTGAAGGATTGAGTCACTTGCCCATTGAAGATATTATCGAGAACGTTAATGGACCGGAAGGAATTTACGAGGAGATGATTACCCGTAAACCAAATGATCCTCAGTGGTACGAAAGCGGACTCTATCACGATGACATGGACTTTGGTGTGCCAAGTTTCTGGTTTGTTTCCTGGTATGATGTGGGCGTCAGTCCCAATCTGGCACTGTTTAATTATGTTCGCGAAAATGCTTCTGACCCTGACATCCGTGATAATCAATACCTGGTCATCGCACCTACGCTTCACTGTGCTTACACCCGGGCAACAGAAAACACCGTTGTGGGTGAACGAAATGTAGGAGATGCAACCCTCAACTACGAGGAGATGATCTACGACTGGTTCGACTTCTGGATGAAAGATGTAGACAACAATATCACTGAAGAACTTCCAAGAGTTCGATACTACACCATGGGTTCGAACGAGTGGCAAACCGCCGATCAGTGGCCACCGGCTAACGCTGAAATGACCTCTTTCTATTTAAATAGCGATGGCAGTGCCAATACCAGAAACGGAGACGGGTTACTTCAAAATGAAGCTCCGGACCAAGACAACCCGGATACGTTCACCTATAACCCGATGGAGCCCGTTCCCTCCCTTGGTGGAAATGTATGCTGTACCGGCAATGCCGTACAGGGTGGTGCTTTCGATCAGCAGGAGATGGAATTGCGGGATGACATTCTGGTCTACACCTCTGAACCGCTTGAAGAAGGAACTGAAGTGAGCGGATTTATTGAGAGTAAACTATACCTGTCATCTGATGTAAAGGATACGGATGTAACCATCAAACTGATTGATGTCTACCCGGACGGTACCGCATATAACCTGGATGAGACCATTCAGCGTGTCCGTTACCGTGAAGGGTATGACAAAGAGGTATTTATGGAAGATGGCAATATTTATGAAGTCAACATGACACCCATGTCGACCAGTAACTACTTCAAGAAAGGGCACCGGATTCGAATAGAGGTTTCAAGTTCCAACTTCCCTCGCTTTGACCGCAACCTGAATACCGGCGGAAATAATTACGATGAGTCGGAAGGAGTAACGGCAACGAATAACATTCATCATTCGAAGGAGTATCCAAGCAGTATTACGCTGCCGATAGTTCGAAACTAAGTTTAGTTATTTGTAACCTAATTCCCCTCCTTTTAAAGGAGAGGATTTTAACTCTCCGATTAAATCCAAAAAGAAACCAGACACAAAAAAGGCTCTGTGAACTAAATCACAGAGCCTTTTTTTATTACAGTTGATATCGATCAGCCAGCTTACAATTGCTTACACAGAAACCGGCTTGAATTGACAGCTATTATTCATTCTGGTTCTCCCAATTAGTCTCACTGGTTGGTCGGGCCAGTTGAGTAAATACTCTGCCGTATCGATTCGGAATTTCATCCAACCGGTCATACCGTCTGGCATCAATCCATCGATGGCCTCCTTCAGCCCAAAGAGAGTATCGTCGCTCAAATAAAACCTGATCAATGACCTCATCACTGTCAGCAAGAGTAACCGGAGGCAATTCCCAGGTTTCCCGTATCAGGTTGATTGCATTTTGTGCATCAATAATGTCTGTTCCCTGATTACGTTGTGCAAGAGCTTCCGCATAAATCAGGATCAACTCTTCATTCCGGAGATATGGAATGGATGACGTATTGCTTTCAAACCGTGCATCCTGGTACTCCGCATCTTCCGGTACATTGGAATTTGAAACAGGATTTGTTCTCTGGAAGAATTTATTCTCCACGCGCAAATCACCTGCCTCTGCATCTTCAATCATAGAAGGATGAACTACCATAATCTGGTTTGTATTTGAATCAAGTGGATAGAACAGCGGGTTGAATGAATCCGGAGGGTTTCCGTAAACGTGCGAGACACCACGATTCATGCTCTCTTCGCCGACAGTAAGATCCAGAAACGAATCATCCAGTGCATCCAGAGCACCGGTGAAGTCTTCTGCGTAGATCGAAGCACGCGCTTTGATCGCCCGGTTTACCTGTCTTAATCCTTCAGCAGATTCAAATTCTCCGAATCCATTGGTCAGATTAAATGGCAAATCAGCAGGAGCGTTGCTCAGATCGTTGTAAGCTTCATCCAAAAGAGCCAGGATTTCGTCCAGAGCATCGTTATAGCTCAGGAACGGACCCGGGTTCAGAGGATCAGCTACATCAATCCGAATCCCGTTTTGGTACTGCCCATTTAACGGAATCAGATACTGAAACGCCTGAATTGTTTTAGCAAAACCCAGGTAGGCATTCGCCTCCGCTTCAGTTACTGTAGTCGTGTTTTCAACGGATTCAATTAACAGATTTGCCTGCTTGATGGCCTGGTATGGAGTATTATACGTCCCACCGGAAGAGAAAAAGTTCGGATAAGGTTCCGTAATATCTTGCTGACCTAGCCAGTCTATGGTAAATCTGGGATCAGAAGCAAAGAAGTTCCACGTTTCCCGGCCGAATGAACCAAATAGCTGAGTGGTATTCGCAACATATCCGCGATGTCGACTTTCCAGACCGGTTACCATATTTTGGAGCTCACCGGGAGTCGCATCATTCAGTACCCCGGCTGAGGATGGATTGTTTGGATCGATTACTTCATCCACATCCAGCAGTTCACAACCTGACGCCATAAAAAATGACACCAGTACAATAGAAATCGTTGTTATATAATGTTTTGTTTTTAACATAGTTGTCATTCTTAAAAGTCGATATTTACGTGAAAGAATACTCTTCTGGAACTTGGGTACGGTGTAACCTCAACTGATTGAGATACAGGCTGTGCACCAAAGTTCGAAACTTCCGGATCGTAACTGCTGTAGTCAGAGAAAAGAAGCAGGTTCTTACCGGACACGCCAAATCGCACTCTTTCCGCACTTAAGAATCCAGACGTTAATTCAGTTGGAACTGTGTAGTACAAACCAACTTCGCGCAGTTTAATATAGGATGCATCCTCGACAAATTGACTAGGATTAAACGGTCCACGATCCAGTCCATTAGGTGTTCCGTCACCGTCGTCATCGTCACTCCAGTCAGGTGTATTTCCGCCACCGTCTAGGAGAAAGTTTGTGAGGTTAATATTATTTCCACCTTTCTGGTATTGAAAGAGAAAGCTAAAATCAAAGTTTCTCATAAAGCTGAATTCATTATACCAAGACAACTGATAGTCCGGTTGAGCATCACCATAAAATGTTAAGTCCGGATCCTGAGGGTTTCCTACAATTGTAGTCGGTGAAAATCCTTCACGAATCAGATATTGACCAAGTGACAGACCGAATGCACCGGTGTCATAAGAGGGAATATCCAATCGGGTAATCTTCGAATCGTTCGACCAGTACATCAGCCTGGTTACCCAGCTTAAATTATTGCTTCTATAAGGTGAGGCAGTTAGGGCCAGTTCCACACCTTTATTCTCAAGTTCCGCAGCATTTGTGGCAATAGCAGTAATACCTGTAGAAGAAGCCGGGGTGAGATCAAGAATCAAGTCGCGAACATTCTTGATGTAGTAGGTAGCTTCAAGTCCAACACGGCCATTCAAGGCACTGATATCTGCACCAAATTCGATTTCACTGGCAGTCTCCGGTTTCAGATCGGGATCAATCGCACGGGTTGAAATTACAGAACCAAGCCCGCCACCAATATTCACACCGGAAAGTGCTTCAAATGTGTTTCCAAACTGGGCTTTACCTCCTGTTTCACCGTAAGCTGTACGGAGTTTAAACTGATCGATCTCGTCAATATTCCAGAAATCAAAATTTGTAAGGTTCACAGCAAGGGATGCCTTAGGGAACGGATAGAATGTATTTTGTTGAGCGTTCAATGTAGACTTATCAAATCGAACACCTAGTGTGGCAATAATTCTATCTGCCCAATTGACCTCTTCCTGAGCCACCAATCCAATTTCAGATACTTCCTTAAATGTTTGCCCAAATACAGATTGAACCTGAGCCTGGTTTAAGTTTGTTTGACCCGGTGCCAGTCCTCGCCCCCTGTTCAACAGTCTGTTAGACTCTTCATAAAGTCTGGCGTAACCTACCTGAGTGTTGAAATTGAAATCACTAACATCAACGTTATAAACCAGGAATGCCTGCATATTCAGGTTAAAATTATCCTGCTTTCCGTGAATTACATCACCGGGTGTTGAGCTTGCCTGCTGCGACTGAAAGTTTTCAGGGAAGTAAACCAAAGAATTTGAACTCAGATAATCGAGCCCAACCTGAGCATTCAACCGCAAGAAACTGTTTGAATTGCTGTATAGACTGGCATCCATACGCAAGCTTTGCAGAAAACGATTTACCAGCTGTTCGTTAACCGCATTATCACGAAGGTTGTAAGGATTCTCCGCAAAGTATGGGTTATCTGGATAGATGCCGTTCTCATCCGGTCTGAGGTCAGCATAGCTTGGTACGTAGGCAATGTTATATCCAATACTGCCTCCCGTACCGTTTTGATTCCCCGTAAAACCTCGGTCCGAATCGGTTCGGATGTAGTTGGAATTTGAGGTAATCGAGATGTTATTATTAATCGAGTGATCCAGGTTTAGTCGGATATTATTTCGTTCAAAACCGGTATTCTTGATAATTCCATCTTCCGACTGAATACCCGCACTTACATAGAACTGTGTTCTGTCATTACCACCGGAGGCGCTAATTTGAGAGTTACTCAACAGACCAGTCTCTCCATAGAACTCTTCTTCATAATCTAAAAGATTACCATTTTCACGGAAGAGTGCCTTTTCGTCTTCAGCACGTTGCCCACTGTAAATGAGGTCAATTTTTTCTTCGCTCCACTCATCAAAGCCAAGCAGATTCAGTGCATTCGCAAATCCAACATCCTGTTTAAAACTTACACGAGTTTCGCCCGCTTGTCCTCTTTTCGTAGTAATGATAATTACACCCGCATTTGCACGGCCACCATAGATAGCGGCTGCAGACGGACCTTTGAGCACTTCAATCGACTCAATATCCTCCGGGTTTAAATCTGAGATTCGGCTTGCAACATCATCCTGAGTTGATCCGCCTGCACCACTCACCGACGAACGTCCTGTCGTAATTACCGAGTTATCTACATAAACTCCATCAATTACATAGAGTGGCTGAGAAGAACCTGATCCAAGTGTAGAAATCCCTCTTAGCTGCACATTACTTCCGCCTCCGGGTGATCCTCCGTTTGCAACAATATTTACACCCGGAAGCTTTCCGGAGAGTGAATTATCCAGAGATTCACCGATAGTAGTACCGGCAAGTTCACGACTGGAAACCGTAGCCACTGCATTACCGAGATTACTTCTCTCCACATTGGAAGCCAAACCGGTAACGACAATTTCATCAAGTCGGGAAATATCTGGCTCGAGTTCAATTTCAATTTCTACTACTGAGTTACCATTTCTGTTTACATCCACATTTTGAGTGATATAACCAATATAGGTGACTCGCAAGGTAGTTGATTCACCTGCTACATCAAGGGTAAACTCTCCGTTTACGTCAGTAGCGGCCCCATCTCCTGTTTCTGAGTCAACAACAGTAACGCCAAACAACGGCTCACCGCTATCTGCATCGATTATAGTCCCATTTACAGTAAACTGTGCATACGCACTGCTCACCGAAAACAGGGCAAACAGAACGATACAGAGACCTCTTTTGTATAGATTTTCCATAGAGTATTGTTTAATGATTTGATTGCTGTTTTGAGCAGGATGAGAAAAGACTTACACACTTTTTTTCAACCTTTCGCTATTTAGCTAAATCAAACTTAAACATCAATGTATTTTGTAATTCTTTCTTCTTTGAAAATAAAAGTGAAAAGTGACTCACTTATTTAGACTTTTTTGATTTACAATAAAGTTTAATTTAGAGGATATTGAATATTACTATTCAAAATTAGGAAAGCATTAATATCACATAGCTTTTATCGCTGATTAAATTCGAAATAAATCCACTACCTATGAACCGTTCAGAAATGCTTCAGACCGTTAAGAATAAAAAGGGTTACTTCGATATCATTATTATTGGCGGAGGTGCTACTGGACTTGGAACAGCCGTGGATGCTGCGTCCCGGGGATATAGCACTCTGCTTCTCGAACAGCATGATTTTGCCAAGGGAACCTCCAGCCGGTCTACCAAATTAGTGCACGGTGGTGTGCGGTATCTTCAGCAGGGAAATGTTTCTCTTGTGCTTGAGGCCCTGAGAGAGCGCGGATTGCTGATTCAAAATGCCCCTCACCTGGTTCGAAACCAATCATTCATTGTACCTAACTACGACTGGTGGGAAGGCCCCTTTTACGGAATTGGTATGAAAGTTTATGATATGCTTGCCGGTAAACTCGGACTGGGCCCGTCAAAAAATCTGTCGCTTAAAAAAACGATTGAACTATTACCAACTCTGGAACAAGAAGGGCTTCGAGGCGGGGTGATCTACTATGATGGTCAATTTGATGACTCCCGTCTTGCCATCAACCTGGTCCAAACCGCAGCCGAACATGATGCCACACTGGTTAACTACGCAAAAGTAACGGAACTGCTCAAAACCAATGAGATGGTTGACGGTGTTTCTTTTACCGATCAGTTGACCGGAGAAGAATTTGAAGTTAATGGTCGAGTGGTTGTCAATGCCACCGGAGTTTTTACAGATAACATTCTGCAAATGGATAATCCGGAAAGTAAGCCAATCATCGCTCCCAGCCAGGGAGTTCACATTGTGATTGATCATGAATTTTCTCCCGGTGAATCGGCAATCATGGTGCCGCATACCGATGACGGGCGGGTTCTTTTTGCCGTACCCTGGAATGGAAAACTTGTATTGGGAACGACCGATACTCCCGTAGATAAACCGGAATTAGAACCGAAGGCGATGGAGGAAGAGATCGATTTTATTTTAAAACATGCTGCCCAATACCTGACTGGGGACCCCACAAGAGATGACGTGCGGAGTGTCTTTGCAGGTCTGCGGCCCCTTGTAAAAGCCGGTGGTGATGGGAGCGATACGGCATCACTATCCCGCGATCATACATTGATGGTTTCAAACAGCGGCTTGGTAACCATCACAGGTGGAAAGTGGACAACCTATCGTAAAATGGCTCAGGATACGGTAGATCAGGCAGCTACAGTTGCGGGGCTCAACATCAACAAGTGTGTAACTGAAAACATGAGGATACACGGATGGCTGAAAAATACGGATCATTCAGACCCGCTTCACCATTATGGATCTGACCGGGTAGAGATCGATAAACTGATTAAGGAGAATCCCGAACTTGGAGAAAAACTGCATGATCGCCTCCCTTATTTGAAGGCTGAAGTGATTTGGAGTGTTAGAAATGAAATGGCAATGACTGTAGAAGATGTATTGGCGCGCCGAACCAGAGCATTACTACTGGACGCAAAAGCCAGTGTTGAGTCAGCATCGGAAGTAGCTAGTCTGATGGCATCAGAAATGAGCAAAGACAGAGAGTGGCAAAAAACACAGGTTGCCGAGTATGAAAAAATCGCAGCCTCCTACATACTTTGAAATGCAGGATAATTAAACAAAACCACCACCGGCTTTCTCATTCAGTGGGAAAACTATCTTCATTTCTGTTCCTGACTTAGTACCGTTTGCAAATGCAAATTCACCGTTCAGCTGTTTTGTCAGTGTTTCTATGAGCAACATTCCCATGGTTCCGGGGGCATCAACCTGAAAAGTATCGGGTAGGCCAACACCATTGTCTGCAATTAGAATACCCACTTTATTCCCCTTTTGACGCATTTTGATGAATATTTCGCCGCCGGACATATTTTTGAACGCATGCTTGTAGATATTTACAACGCACTCATTTAGTAGCAGAGAAATTGGAATCGCCTGGTTCAGCGTAACGGAAATCGGGTCACAATCGTAAGATATTTCAATATTTTTCCCACTCTGTTGATATGAGCGCTGAATTTCTTCAACCAACTCTTTTGTATATGCAGCTATGTCGATGTCCACAAAGTTTTCATTCTGATAGAGCTTTTCATGAACCAGCGACATTGATTTAATCTTTAACTGACTATCGCGCAGTATTTCAGCTATTGTCTCATCTTCTGTATTCCAAACCTGCATTTCCAGAAGCCCGGATATGACAGCCAGATTATTCTTTACTCTGTGGTGAATCTCAGACAGCATCACATCTTTTTCTTTTAAAGAATCACTGATTCTACGCGCAGCTTCCTTCTGCTCCGTAATATCCTTAGCAACATAAATATGCTTGGTCTCACCATTTTGATCAAGAATAATGGTGTGTGTTACTACAACCGGAATTGTTTCATCTTTACCTGTTTTCATCATCCATTCACCGATGATCGGCTCATCCGATTTCCTGCTGGTATACATCTTCAGGAAATTGACCGCATTCTCATCATCAAAAAGCTGAGAAATTTTTACCCCATGTAGATGGTCAGACTTGTATCCCATCGTCATTTCTACTGCATAGTTAAGCAGTTCAATCTTGTGTTCATCATCAGTCACAATCAGCATATCGCCCATAGACTGAATAATGTTGTTCATGTAACCCCGGGAGACCATGCTCTTGCTTAAATTCTCCGCCATACTGTTGAATGACTCGGCGAGATCGGCAAGTTCATCTTTAGTGTTAATTTCAATGCGTTTGGAAAGGTCGCCGGAACCAAGTTCATCAGCTGTTCGCTGCAGTTTCTGAATAGGCTTGGCAATCGATCGATACACAATAAACGTAAAGATCAATGCGATCAAAAAGGAGAGAATGGTGATAACAATCACCTGTCGTACGGTCGTATTTGCCCGGGTTTCCAGTTCAGCCAATTGATTGTTAACCCGGTCATTGAAGACCGCTCTCAGCTCCATGAGTGAAGGCAAAACCGTATTTCGAAAATATGGCTCAACCGTTACTACAAATATCTCATTCCCAAAACCACTCTCCTCCGGATCGGTAATTTGCCTTGTGAGTGAGTTGTAATAATTAAAGGATGTTTCCAACGAATCGGCCAGAAGTTCAATCTGCATGACAAATTCATCAAAGTCTTCTTCCTTGGCAATATTACTTTTCGATCGGTCCAGAAACTTTTCAAAATCTGTTTCAAAATTGTTCAGGCTTCTCTCCACAACCCGTCTCGATTCTCTGATCTGTGCCGTAACTGAGATGGAGTTATCCCCTCTTTCACGTTTGTCGTATTCTGTGAGATAATTCCTGGTGTAGAGTAGGGAATTTTGCAGATCCGATGTCATATCGGTTAGAGTCTGCAGCTGGCTCGATGTCTGCTCACTGGTCTCAATCAGCTCATTTTTGACAGCATTACCCAAGTAGTAAGATAAACTTCCTGTAAGCAGTACCAAAAAGGCAATCGAGAAAAAGCCCGCTAATAATTTTGTGCCAAGACGCATTTAAATCTCACTTTTTATCTCATCTTGGTCAGTCTGTAGTCACTCTGTGCAGAAGGTAATACATTTTAAAGAGAAGTTTCAGGAAATATTCTCCCCGGGATGTAAGGAAGTTTTCATTTAAATATTGAAATTCGCATCGTATAAAACAGTAAAACTCACTAAATCTGAGCTATAATAATCTTTGCAAGGCCTTCAATTCGACAGCCGGTTTAGTACTATAAAGACCGACTGTAAACTTCAGGTTTTATCATCTTTAAAAATGAATAATCTCTTCCACCTTCTCAACAATTTTATCTACTGTTGGAAGCACAGAGTTCATCAGTACTACATTATATGGCATCGGAATATCTGGCATGGTCAGCCGCTGAACAGGAGCATCCAGGTGTCTGAAAAGATCATCTGAAATGGCTGCACTTATTTCTGAACCAAACCCGGCCGTGGCTGTGTCTTCATGAATTATTAAACAGCGATTGGTCTTTTTTACAGATTCATAGACGGCTTCTTTGTCCCACGGTGAAATGGTACGAAGGTCCAGAATCTCTATGGAGTATTCTGAGTTTTCAGCGGCAGCTTCGCACCGCTCACACATAGCTCCCCAGGTTACAATGGTAATATCTTCACCTTCGCGGAGCTTGTTTGCCTTGCCAAACGGAACCACAAATTTGTCTCCCGGATATGGTCTGCGGGCATATTTTGAGTCGAGTAAATTACGGTGCTCAAAAAAGATCGTTGGATTATTACTCCTCATGGCTGATCGCAGCAGTCCCACAGCGTCCTGTGCATTACTTGGGTAAGCAACCTGCCAGCCAACCATATGAGCAAAAAAGACCTCATTTGATTCACTGTGCCACGGATCTCCACATTTTGCAAATCCGCCCGGCATCCGAACCACCATCGGAGCAGCAAATTTATTCGCCGTTCTCCATCGGATCGTACCGGTATTCTTCAGCTGTTCCGTAGCCGGGTCAGCGTACTTACGAAACTGAATTTCTGCAACCGGCATCAACCCGGCATATGCCAAACCCACTGCACGGCCAATAATTCCTTCTTCCGATAGGCTCGTGTCAAAAACACGATCTTCACCAAATTTGGTTTGAAGCCCCATAGTAGCTGCATGCACCCCTCCTTTTGCACCTACGTCTTCACCAAAAACCACAAGCCTGTCATTGATCTCCAGTTCATGTTCCATCGTCCGCCGCACACCTTCAACAATGTTGATCCGCTGTTTTTCCGGTTCTGGTTCTTCAGAAGAGTCCGGGAACTCAAAACCTTCCCGGTAAAGTCCCCCGGTGATTTGAAGATCATCACCATCCTGATACATTGCATATTTAGTGACTTCCTCAATTTTTGGATCAGGCCGATTCCAGGCTGCTTCAGCAGCTTTTTGAGCTTTATCTCGGTTATTCTTTTCCAGTTCAGTCCATTTCTCTTCACTGATCACATCGGGAACGAGATAAGCTTTGAGTGTTTTCAGCGGATCTTTTTCCTTCTCTTTTTTCAGAAGATCTTCATCTTTATATGCCTGATTATCCTGGTAAGAATGTCCATTTAACCTTGGCACCGTAAGCCGGAGTAACGCGGGGCCTTTTCGCTCCCGGGTATATTTTGTGGCTTCATTTATTAGGGAGAGAGATTCTTCCGGGTTTGAACCGTCTCCGTCAAAAATCCGTAGATTCTTGAATGAGTAGAGATTATTGGCAATATTCGCTCCGGGTGTCTGCATATCACTGGTGACGGAAATTCCGTAACCGTTATCTTCAATGTAAAAAAGAATCGGCAGATTCAGCGTGGTTGCCATCGTCAGGCACGACCAGAATCCATTGGTTGCCACTGAACCGTCCCCACCCAAAATTACAGAAATTGCATTGGAGTACTCATCCTCTTTCAATACATTTTTGCGGTATTCGATTGCCTGTGCCCAACCAGCCGCCGGTGTGTATTGAGACCCGACATCTCCGGCCATAGGCAGCACCGTTACTCCTTCTTTACCGGGCATATTACAAACAACCCCGATATCGCGGCCATCACTATATCCGCCGGACTTTGCCATTCCTGATGCAATTGCATCTTCCGCTCCAAGCCCAAGCGAAAGCATTAATGGACGGGACCTGTAATAAGCCGATGCTGCATCTTTCGGGTCGGTTAATTGCATTCCAAGTAATATTTGCCCAAGTTCGTGTCCTCGTGCTGAAAATTGATAGAGAATTTTTTTATCCGGAACTAGTTCACTCTCTTCAAGATCATCAATCGCCCTGGAGAGCAACATGGTATCTGCAACTTTCAGCCAGTCAAACTCTTTTTGAATACTCTTTTTTTTCGCCATAATGTAGGTTCGTTCTGCTTCTTATAAAATGTTCATGAAGCTCTCTTCAAAGTGCTCCATTTCCTGTTCTGTACCGATTGTTATACGAACGCAATTTGGCAATCCAAATGCGTTGATCCTTCTTAAAATAACGCCCTGCTCCAACATTTTCTGTGTAAAATCGACAGCTTCTTCCTCAGTTTCTAAAATCATCATAACAGAGTTAGAGATCGATTTCACGTATTTCACACCATTTCGTTCAAAAAAATCGTAGAGTCTCTTTCGACCTTCTTTAACAACTTTGACGCTATCCCTTAAAAATTGATCATCACCGTAAGCAGCAAGTGCTGCTGCCTGAGCGGGAGCGGTGGGCTCAAACGTCAGCTTTGTTTTAAGCATTTCGGTGATCAGCTGTTCATCAGCAATTGCATATCCAATTCTAAAACCTGCAAGCCCATATGCTTTTGAGAAAGTTCTCAGAATAATCACATTCTCTTTGCGGTAGTCAATTGCCGGCAGATAATCCTCTACTTCAGAAGCGTACTCGTAATAGGCCTCATCAGCAATTAATAGCACATTTTCCGGGATTGAATCCACCAATCTTCTGTATTCATCACCGTTCAGATACGTACCGGTTGGATTATTGGGATTTGCCAGATAGACCATTTTGGTCTTCTCGTCAATCGCGTTCAGTATTCCATCCACATCAAATACGTAATTGTCGGTTACCGGCACTTTTTTTAACTCTATACCCCGAACGCCGGCCTGTACAAAAAATCCCACAAAGGTTGCATCTGCGGTAACCGCATTTTCATCATGCTTAAAAAAGGTTCGGCATAAAATTGAGATAATGCTTTCAGATCCGGCGGCCAAAATCACCTCCGATTCATTGACCCCATTGCGATCAGCGATTGCCCGCCTGAGCTTTCCGGCAACCGGGTCAGGATAGTCCTGAATCTCTTTGATTGCTTCCAGAACTGCATCTTTAACATAGGAACTGCAACCCAGCCTGTTTTCATTGGAAGCCAGTTTCGATATTCGGTCCAGACCGTACTCTTTTTTAACCTCAGCAATAGTTTTTCCGGCAACATACGGTTTCAGCTTCTGTATGTTCTCCGGCAACATTTTTTCAATATTCATGATAGACTTTTTAATTCATATGAGCTCTCGACAATACTCTCAAATTAATGCAATAGGTAGTTGAATCTAACTTAACTCAAAATTGTTAACGCGAGGTAAAGAAACAAAAAAAGCACTTGCAATGGCAACTTTTTAAACCAATTGAATTCTTCTATTTTTTACTCGCTGATATAAAGCGAGGGAGTTTTTAACTTTGCCTTCATTAACTATCAACCAAAACCAACATAATCAAACGAATGTCCAGACATATTATCATCACGGGAGCCAGTAAAGGAATCGGGTTTGAAACAGCCATTAAATTGGCTGATGAGGGTCATCGAATTACGGCAATCGCTCGTTCTGAAAATAAACTCGACGGGTTGAGTCAAAATTATCCGGATCAGATTTCAACTCTAACGCTCGACATCACAAATGAAAACGCAGTAAGTGAAATTGAAAACTTCCTTCAAAGTAACCAACTCAAAATAGACGGGTTGATTCACAATGCGGGAGTTTTGGTCAATAAACCTTTTGCGGATCAAAACAGGTCAAACTGGACAAAACAGTTTGAAGTTAATCTCATGGCACCGGCACTTCTTACCGCAGGTTTAAGCAACTATTTCAATAGCGGTGCGCACGTTCTAACCATTAGCAGTATGGGAGGCTATCAGGGTAGCAGTAAATTTCCGGGGCTTTCGGCGTACAGCGCTACAAAAGGTGGATTAGCCATTTTGACGGAGTGCATGGCAACTGAATTATCCCGACAGAATATTGCATGCAACTGTCTGTGCCTGGGTGCTGTTCAAACTGAAATGCTTGAGCAAGCTTTCCCCGGTGTGGAGGCACCTGTTTCGCCTGAAGATATGGGAGAGTACATCGCACAGTTTATACTGAATGGTCATAAATACTACAACGGCCAGATACTGCCTGTAACATTAGGTGATCCGGATTCTTGATGTTGATTTGAATCTGTTTATAAGATTCAGAATTGCTAACTTTACTTTTTCATTTGCATAAAAAATATTACCGACGAATTATGAAGCGAATTTACCTGCTCATTCCTGCTATTTTTATAACGTTCACTTTCTCCACGGTTGAAAAATCCCATGCGCAAACCGGACAATTGCTTGGAGGGAATGTTCTTAATGGAGCATTGACAGGTACAGCTTTGGGAGCTGCTACCATGGGTTTACAAAACAGTAATGACTTCGCACCGCTGCGTGTAGGCCTGGGAGCCGGTATTCTTTCCGGTGCCGGATTAGCCGTTTACGATATTGTGACCCTGCCCAAGGGACAGGAGTTTTTCATTTCGGGAATTTTCAATGATGGTAACAACTCATCGGTTATTATTCTTCTCGATACGTTTTACGGTGCAGCGGGTGGCGCGGTACTCGGTTCAGCTGTTATGCTGATTGGCAATAAGCCAATCGTTGATGGTTTGCAATACGGTTCGAGTATCGGAGCCTGGGCAGGATTTGGATTCGGCTTGTTCGATTCTTTCGTATTTGCAGAACGAAATTCCGATTTTGTCTCATCAAACCTGATCAATCGAAGTTCACTGATTCAATTTGAACAGAACAATGTGGAATTTGGTCTTGTCAGTCCAGACCTGATCGCACAAAAGTCATTAAACAGCTCTGAACTGAGGTATGAAATCAGTCCGGCACTTCAAGTTGTTTCAATGAAGGCCAGGTTCTGATATACATCTCATTCGATTCGATCACTCCATCCATTATAGTGATACAAATATAGTGAGTTTACTATAGTTTCTTCAAACTATGCAGGATCTTCGCCGTTTCCGAGATCCATCGCAGTCATGGTCCCACCGTCACGCTCTTCAGCCGTAGCAAGTGTTTTAATCAACTCCCGCACAGTATTTACGTGACCTGAAAGCGAAGGATTAATTCCGTCACTCAGATAATACCATGCTTCCGGCGGGCTGCCCATTCTCTTTCCAAGCGGATCGACGATGTAGCCGGTTTTGCCCATCAATATCTGGCGAACTTGTGATAAATCCTGTTCCTTAATTTCAAAGTCGAAGAGCTCCATTTCATCCAGAAGCCCGGGAATAACCGGAGTTGGTGTGATCCAAACAGGAGGATTTTCAGTAACGGTTTTGATGGCATCACCAATTGTTGCCAGATTTTCCCAGGTCTCGGAAAGTGGCAATAATGTTCGTTTAGGCATAAAAGATGGACGAATCGTATCGAACGTGCCCAAGCTAACAATCACCCAGTCCGGTTCATAGGAAAGTACATCCCGGTGCATCCTGCGAAGCGCCTCTGAAGTAGTGTTATTTGTGATACCGGCGTTAACAAAATGGAAATTTGCACCTTCAACAGATATCTCAAGAATATTCTTAAATATTTCAAACCATCCCTGAAGGTCATCCGTGGATGAGTCTCCAAATGCAACTATCGTATCATCCGGTCTGAAAGGCAGATCGTCAATCCAGTCTGTAATATCATCCTCTTTCAGCAGTTCAAGTGCAGCTTCTTTAGCACTTCCTGCAAAGTGTTCCCTTAGTTTTGAAAGTTCCTCAACCTCAAGCCCCATCAAACCGGCCACAGATTCACTGTTTGAAATTCCGGGCAACAGTGGAAACTGCTTTTCAATATTTAAAAACTGAAGCAGATACTTTTCCAATGCTTCTTTCTCTTTATCACTTGCTTTCTTACTCATAATCTTTATTCAATAATTTTTTGGTTAATTTAGGCAATCCGTTAGCTGCACTCTCCTTAATATGTTGCCAGCCGTTAAATGAGAACAGTTCGGGCGTACCGGGATCAATCAAATATTTGATAATTCCTGACCTCGTATAATCAACGAGTCCTGCTGCCGGGTAGACCGCAAGCGATGTGCCTATAACCATAAACAAATCAGCTGTAGGAACAACATCAGCAGCTTTGGCAATCATGGGGACCGGTTCACCGAACCATACTACATTTGGACGAAGCTGAGTGCCATCCGGAGCTTTGTCGCCCGGTTTAATTGGTTTGGCTCCCAAATCTACAGTCAGATTCGGATCTTCCTCACTCCTTCCCTGTCTCAACAAACCATGTAGATGAATTACGTTCGTTGATCCGGCTCTCTCGTGAAGATCATCAACGTTTTGCGTAATAACAGTTACATTATATTGTTTCTCGAGTTCCGCAACAGCAAGATGAGCATCATTAGGCTTTGCCTGTGCTGCCTGTTTTCTCCTGACATTATAGAAATCAAGGACTTTTTCACGATTGCGATACCATCCTTCAATAGAAGCTACTTCGTTAATATCGAATCCTTCCCATAAACCTCCGGAGTCCCTGAAGGTAGATAGTCCGCTTTCAGCACTGATTCCCGCACCGGTCAGAACGACAATATGTTCTTTTACGTCGGAATTCATTCCAACTTTTTTGATGGCATTACACTTTTACAAAATTGAGCCAGCTACTGTCATCACCATATTGATCCAATACATCCGGTTCTTCATTGCTGCTATACGTACTCACCAGTGAGGTTATTTCCGCTTTGAGTACTTTCAGACTGTTAGAAATCATCATAGAGTTGAATCCTGTATCGCCAAGCTTAAGAGTCATCTCCATGGATACAATTCTACCCAATGCCTGTCCAAGCTGTACCAGTTTTCTCTGAGGAAGTTTATAATCAACCTCAAAATCCAGAACATCTTTAAAATATTCAGCAGCATTTTCCGTAAGGGAATAACTCTTCAGGAAATTATAAAGATTACTCTCCTTACTCTTCCGCATCATTTTAAGAACAGATTCAGTTATCTGCTGATAAAGAATATCATTTGATCCTTCAAAAATCTGGAAAGGCCGGCTGTCTACCATAGCACGTCCTGCAATATGATCCAGACGATAGCCTTTAGCACCCACAAGCTGCATCAGAGACTGTGACGCTTCGTGCATATAATCGGTAACTACAGACTTAATAGAGTTTGCTGCCACATCCATTCGGGCAGTGTTATGATCCAGAGACACATTGGTTCCGGTAAAGAAACTCATCGCTGAACTTACTGTAAAATATGACTGAAGCTGGGCAAGTCGTTCTTTTACCTGATCATAATTAAAAAGACTTTGTCCACCTACAAAACGAGATTTACAATGATCCAGCGCCTCATCAAGCATTCGTTTAAGGTGGCCGGTACTCATCCCCGGAAATTGCAGACGACTTCTGTGCAATATATCCAGCATCATAAAAATACCATTACGAGTCGGCTCTAACTTATAAGAAGACGGTACTTCTATATCAATTTTATTGCGACCATATGGAAGCATGTAAAGACCAAGATTTTTGTAGTATTCAAGAACCTCTATGCCACCGTTTGAGCTGTCATGTATAAAAAATCCGATATCTCTTCCAAGTTCACCCTTCTCATCTGTTTCACGCGCTGTAATCAACCAGAAATCAGCCCATCCGGTCAAACCAGCCCAATGTTTCAGCCCATTTATACTATACACATCTTCTGATTCATCATATTTGTAGCCTGTTTGCATGCGCAGAGCGTCTGAACCGTAATCCGGTTCTGTGATCATCAGGCCGCCCATATTTTTTTTCTGAAGGAAGCGTTTAAAAACATCTTCTTTAGCTTCATCTTGTCCATAATTAGCTACCGGCTGAAGAAAAAGAGCACCATTAATACCCATCATTAAGGATAGTGGCAGAGATTGATATGAAGTTGCTTCCAGCATTGAGAGAGCTTCGCTGGTTATCGCACCCCGTCCGTTATATTCTTGCGGTATAAAAGTAGAAAGGGGACTCATTTCAAGAACCTCCCTTAATACATACGGAGGTAAACCTCTGGTTGCAAGCATTTCGTCTTCATCATTCCTCTCGTTAAAAAGTTCAGACAGTTTCTGCTTGTAATCCGATAAGAATGTTTTGATATCTTTTTTGATTTTCAAAGATTGAGCTACGTTTAAATCCAATGGTCTACTTCTTAAGTTAATAGATGGGTGTTTATGTGATAAATATAAACAATAGCTATTTAAAAACCATTTCGTGAGTTTTAGACAAACAAAAAAAGCCCCTGAGCGCGTAGCGCTGAGGGGCTATGAAGATAAAGATGAGGCGACGACCTACTCTACCGCGAGTGCAGTACCATCGGCGCTGCGGAGCTTAACGGCCGTGTTCGGGATGGG